>Ga0315296_10000001_pt1 | contig 523867 bp, 526 predicted proteins | sample YL17G14_18_MG_FD_203921 | JGI IMG/M metagenome (GOLD analysis project Ga0315296, IMG submission 203921) | Sediment microbial communities from Yellowstone Lake, YNP, Wyoming, USA - YL17G14_18 | ecosystem: Environmental > Aquatic > Freshwater > Lake > Sediment | place: USA: Wyoming | collected...
GAGGTACCAAACCGCGGGGTCTATGGGAACTATCGCCCGCGACGAGCCTGTTATCCCTGGGGTAACTTTTCTGCCAGCTCCGGCCCCTATCTCTAGGGGCACGAAGGTTCGCTAGGCCAGGCTTTCGCCCCCGGGACCTCCTAATGTTAAGATCCCGATCAAGCCGGCTTTTGGCCTTGCCCTCTACGGCGGAGTTCTGACCCGCCTGAGCCGACCTTTGGGCCCCCTCGATATCTTTTCAAGGGGGGGCCGCCCCAGCCAAACTGCCCACCAATCGGTGTCCTCGGGTTTCCCCGAGTTAGGACCGAAGTCATCGATAAGTGGTGTTTCATTGTCGCCTTATCCTACCCCCGAAGAGATAGGACTGTAACGGCTCCCACTTACGCTATGTATCGGCAACTTCGACTCAACAACAGGTTGCAGTAAAGCTCCACAGGGACTTCTTTTCCCGTTGGAAGTTCGTGGACTGTTCGTCCACGTTACGTGGGTTCACCGAGCTCCACGCGGGGACAGCGGGGCCCTCGTTGGTCCATTCATGCACGTCGGAACTTGCCCGACAAGGCATTTGGCTACCTTAAGAGAGTCAGAGTTACTCCCGGCGTTTAGCGGTCCTTGGCCCGGTTGAACCCAGGTTTCAGATACCGCCACTGGCCAGGATTCAGGAACCGTGCACATCCTTTCGGACTGGCGGTTCCCTATGTTTTTAGTAAACAGTCGGGACCCCTTAGTCACTGCGACCTGAAACTAACCCGTAAGGGCAGTCTCAGGCACCCCTTATACCTAAGATACGGGGCTAATTTGCCGAGTTCCCTCGCGATGGAATAGCTCGACACGCCTTGGGCTCCTCACCCAGGAACACCTGTGTCGGTTCTCGGTACGATCAAGTGGGATCCTTCCTCCAAGTCTTTTCCGTGAATCAAGGGTTCAGCCGAACGCACCTAAACGGCGCGCCATTCGTGCCTTCACCTGGTTCTCGCCATTACGGCACTCCCCAGGCTTAAACACTTAGACAAGGCGGCAACCTCGCTCAACTTACCCCTAACTGTCAACTCAAAGGCCTAGCGTCGCCGCACGTACCCACTTGGTGTCGGAATATTAACCGACTTTCCTTCTTCTACCCAACCGTGTTGAGGTTGGAAATTAGGATCGACTAACCCCCGGCTGACGACGCATTGCCGGGGAACCCTAGTCCTTTCGGCGATCGAGATTCTCACTCGACTTCGATGTTACTACCACCGGGATCTGCACTCAAGGTCGGTCCACCGGACCTCACGGCCCGACTTCGACCCGACCATGACGCCTCCCTACCAGACACGACCTCAAGTCGTGCCCCAAGGTATCGGCGACTGGCTTTAGCCCCGTCCATTTTCAGGGCCCTCCTTCTCGGCGGGTAAGCTGTTACGCACTTTTTAAGGGATAGCTGCTTCTGAGCTTACCCTCCCGCTGTCTTAGAAGGAAGACGCCTTTTTGTTTGACACTTAGCCAGCACTTGGGGGCCTTAACCTTGGTCTGGGTTGTCCCCCTCTCGGTCTCGGGGCTTATCCCCGGGAACCCGTCTACCTCCATCTAAAGCGCGAACGTATTCGGAGTTCGAAAGAAGAGTGGATCCTTTCGGATCCTTGCCCCCCAATCGGTGCTCTACCCCGCTCGCAACCTCCGGAGGCGCTGGGCTATGATCCACTTCGGGAGGAACTAGCTATCACCAGGCTAGATTGGTTTTTGTCCCCTAGCCCCAGGTCAGAGGAACAAATTGCACGTTAGCACCCCTTCAGACCTCCAACGGGCTTTCGCCCGCCTTCATCTTGCCCGAGGCTAGATCGCCTGGTTTCTAGTTTTCCAGTCGTGACTACGGACGAGCACATCCCGTCCCTCGCCGCTTTCGCGGTTGCGGACTGTCGGTTTCCCTTCGCCACAAGAGAAAATCCCTTTTGGCTCGCCACGACCGCAAACTCCCCGGCCCGTGTTTCTAGACGGATCGCGCGATCCTGGTACCCTCCATCGGTTACCCTATTGGAGGGGTTAACCCTTTCGGACCGCGCACGTCTCTAACCACTTGGTTTCAGTCACTTTTCACCCCCCTTTCGGGGTACTTTTCAGCTTTCCGTCACCGTACTGGTACGCTATCGGTCTTGGGACGTACTTAGCCTTGGAAGGAGATACCTCCCACCTTCCTCCGCCATATCCGAGGCGGAGTAATCTGGTACTGGGCCCAACTCTCGTCCAACTTTCTCTACGGGACTATCACCCTCTATGGCAGGTCTTTCCAGACCTCTTCGAGGTCATCAGACAGGGAGGCGGCCCAGCCCTGAACACCACATCCGAAGACGGGTTTCCCCGTCCCGTTCGGTTTGGGCTTTTCCCTTTTCACTCGCCGTTACTAAGGGAGTCTCATTTGATTTTCTTTCCTCGGCCTACTAAGATGTTTCAGTTCGGCCGGTTCCCTCGCCCTTTTGGGGCGTGCCTCCTCTTTGAAAGAAGGCTGGATCTCCAATTCGGGATCCCCCGGATCAAAGGACGCTTGCTCCTACCCGGGGATTATCGCAGCTTGCCGCGCCCATAAGGGAGGGAGTTTACAAACTAGAGGTGACCTCCGTTGTCGAGAACAGAGAGGACCCAAGTCGGAAACATTCGCAATCCATCACAGGAATCCTCGCTCGCCCGCATTTGCGAGCTCAAGTCAAAAGCGGAGAACATTCACGTGACCCAAGTACTACTCACTACGTCAGTGGTCCTATCCGGTCTACGACTGCTTCTCCCTCTTTCCTCGGCGCCCAAGCCGAGCCATCCACCAAGTGGCGTATCATGTCGAGTGGCACCCACGCTCACTTTTAGGGATTACGCGTCAACCATGCTGGCGCTCATCTCACCCATCAACCTGACACTAGGTTGACAGTGATTGCGCCTTTCACCCTGAACTGCGTCCAGGGCTCATGAAGGCGAGGTCGGTCAGTTGCATTGATCCGCCAGAGAGCGGTCATCTATCCTTGGAGGTGATCCGGCCGCACGTTCCCGTACGGCCACCTTGTTACGACTTCTCCCTCCTCACGAAGCTTAGACTTGTTCCGACCCCTTACGAGCCAGACCTCATCCAAGCCTCATTTGGATGAAGCGACGGGCGGTGTGTGCAAGGAGTGGGGACGTATTCACCGCGCGATGATGACGCGCGGTTACTAGAGATTCCACGTTCACGAGGGTGAGTTGCAACCCTCGATCCCAACCACGGTAGGGTTTAGGGATTGCCTTCCCCTTTCGAGGTCGGAGCCTTCTGTCCCTACCATTATCTGCCGCGTGCGGCCCAGGGGTTTCGGGGCATACTGACCTGCCGTTGCCCCCACCTTCCTCCACCTTATCGGCGGCAGTCCCCTCTGAGTGCTCGCATCCAATGGATGCGGTGGCAACAGAGGGTAGGGGTCTCGTTCGTTACCTGACTTGACAGGACACCTCACGGCACGAACTGGCTTACCGTCCCAGAGGCAGTTACCTCATGAGATGACGGCCATGCACCTCCTCTCAGCTAGTCCGGCAAGGTCTTCAACCTGGCCTTCATCCAGCTGTCTCCCCTGGTAAGATTTCCGGCGTTGACTCCAATTGAGCCGCAGCATTCACCTCTTGTGGCGCTCCCCCGCCAATTCCTTTAAGTTAGCTGCGTCGCGAGTACATTCCTCACGGCGATTCAACCTTGCGGTCGTACTACCCAGGCGGCGGACTTAATGGTTTTCCTGCGGCACCGGGGCAGGCCTTCCCCACCCCGACGCCTAGTCCGCATCGTTTACAGCTGGGACTACCCGGGTATCTAATCCGGTTCGCTCCCCCAGCTTTCGTCCCTCACCGTCGAGCGCGTCCTGGCCACGCGCCTTCGCCACTGTTGGTCCTCCTCGGATTAAAGGATTCCGCCCCTACCCGAGGACTACCCGTGACCTCTTCCGCCTCCAAGCCAAGCAGTATCCCCCGCAGCCCAACGGTTAGGCCGTTGGATTTAACGGGAGACTTGCAGGGCCGGCTACGGACGCTTTAAGCCCAGTAATCATCCTCACCACTCGGGGAGCGGGTCTTACCGCGGCGGCTGACACCCGGCTTGCCCCCCCCTTATTCCCCTAGCTGTTTGCACTAAGGAAAAGTCTTCCTCAGCGGAAGACACTTGGGATGGCTCTATCACGCTTTCGCGCATTGTAGAAGTTGCGCCCCTGCTGCGCCCCGTAGGGCCTAGGGCCTTGTCTCAGTCCCCATCTCCGGGCTACCCCTCTCAGGGCCCGTACCGGTCTCAGGCTTGGTGGGCCGTTACCCCGCCAACTACCTGATCGGACGTAGTCCCATCCGAAGGCAATCTCGGCAAGGATCGCGCCGAGACCCTTTCAAAGAGGGCCCAGTTCCAGGGCACCTCATCTACCAGCCATTAGCGCAGTTTCCCGCGGTTATAGCTGTCCCTCGGGCAGGTTGACCACGCGTTACTGAGCCGTTTGCCGCTTCCCCGCGATGCCCCGGGGAGCACGACTCGCATGGGTTAGTCTCATCCCAATAGCAGTGAGGTCCGACAGGATCAATCGGTTTACGAGACGACCGCTCTTGGCGATTGATCGCACCTGACCGACCACATCAGACCAGAATCATAGATCCAGGTCCTCATCAATGTACCCACAAGTGGAGGTCTCTCAATCATCCTAGGGCGAACGCCCTGCGTCCGAGAGAAATCGCCGTCTACTCGTGGACTCCGTTAGTTGCGCGGGGCTACATTCCTTATAAGGATTTCTTTCTTCGGTGAATACGTCCCGTGAGCGAGCGCAAGCGCAACCCGATGAGAGCGAGGAGGACACCCATAAAGCAGAAGGAAGCCAAGCGGATCATGGAGGAAGCATCCAAGTCCGGAGTGGAGTTCGGATCGGGCAAGTTTGAATTAGCAGAGATCATGCAACAAGGAGGAACCCGAATCCTTGTTCTGGACAGAGAGCCGGTCCTCGTGATCACTGAGGCTCATGAGATAGTCCCGTTCATCAGCGCCTACGGCACCAGAATTCGGTGTCCCCGTATCAAAGTGGACGAAAGAGCCGTACCACACATGGTCAGTGGAGCGGACGTGATGATCCCGGGGATCACCTCCCACGAGGAATTCAAGGAGGGAGACGCAGTAGTGACGCTGGACCCAGAGGATCACGCAATAGCATCTGGCATAGCGTTGCTCGGTTCCAGTGAGCTGAGGCAGGCGGGAAAGGGAAGGGCGATCAGATCGATTCACTGGCTGGGCGACGAACTCTGCAAGATGGCTGATACACTGTGATAACCCGACATTCTAGCTTGATAGTTCTCCCGGATGCGACCTGACGTTTCGGGCAGCTAGAGAATCAGGTGATCTTCAGCAACACCTTGATCGCGCTAGCCAGCGGTCAAACAGTTGCTGAACTTGGGCATTTGCAAACAGACATTTATCATTTCAGTGCTTCATCCACAGCGGGGACCCGCATAGAGCATGAGGGCGTTTGAGGTTCGATTCATCAGAAACGGCGGGGTAGTAGAGATGCCTGAACCCTCGATTTCGCCAACGGATGTCCTAGTAAGAGTTGCCTATTGTGGTGTATGCGGGACGGACCTGCACATCTTCGAGGGAGAGTTCCCTGTTCGACTACCGCTTGTGCCGGGACATGAATTCTCAGGCATGGTTGAGAAGGTTGGGCAACGAGTCAAGCGCCTCAAAGTGGGCGACCATGTGGCTGTTGACCCCAACATCAACTGCGGAACCTGCTACTACTGTAAGAAAGGAATGACCAACTTCTGCGAGAAGTGGGAAGCCGTAGGTGTAACGAGACAAGGTGCCTACGCCGAACTCGTTGCTGTTCCCGCCTCTAACGTCTATCTTGTACCGCAGGGCCTTCCTTTGGAAAGATTCGCGTTCGTCGAGCCGGTCTCTTGCGTGCTCCATGGCCTAGACAGGGCTGACCCGAAGAGAGGCGAGAAGGCACTGGTGACGGGGCTAGGGACGATCGGTCTGATCTTCGGGCAGCTTCTCAAGACGAAAGGGGTCAAGGTGATGGGAGCTGACATGGTAGAGGACAGGTTGAAGCTTGCGAAGAGTATAGGATTCGAGCAGACTGTCAATCCGGCCGAGGAGTCCACCTTGGACGCAGTAAGATCTTGGACGGCGGGCAGAGGAGTTGATCTCGTTATCGAGGCGAGCGGCAGCATAAAGGCAATGGAGGAAGCGATCAAGCTTGCAGACAAAGGAGGGAGAATGATCATATTTGGGGTAGCGCCGGAAACGGCAACCCTCACAGTTCGCCCCTTTACCTTGTATCGGAATGAGATCAGCCTCATTGGTTCATTCACGAACCCGAAGACGTTTGTAGGGGCGATCAAGGTTCTTTCCTCTGGCAGACTCTCAGTGGAGGAGTTCATCAGTAAGACCGTGAACCTCGCTCACGTTGAGGTAACGTTTGAGGATGTCTCCCTTAGGAAAGGGATCAAGTATCTGGTGAGGCCCAAGTGACCGAGCATGGGCATGCTGACGATCGGCAAGGCATTGGTAAAGTTCATGAGGACAGCAATACAGAAGACAGGTGAAAGCGGCCGTGACTAACCGGCAGGAGCAAACTGGCTTCAAGGAGCCCAGCCGATTGAAGGTCTATCTTGCGCTCCTTTTTGAGTACGTCCTAGAGGGGTCGGCGTACAGGAAGTTCGTCAACAGCCTAGGTCTAAAGGGGGACGAGTGGGTGATCGACTATGGATCTGGAACGGGGGCGGCCTCGAAGCTCATCGCACAATGTCTGCTTGACGGCAACGGACACTTGACTTGCGTGGACATATCCCGGATCCTAATAGATGTAGTGAGGAAGAGACTGGAAAGATACCCGAACGTGGACCTCAAGCTAGGAGACATAATCAGCCTCGATGTCGAGGACAACCGTTACAACGCAGTAGTCATTCACTACGTTTTGCATGACATCCCAAGGGCTGAAAGACAGGAGAAGGTGAATGCGCTCTCTAGGAAGCTGAAAAAGGGAGGGAGAATCTTCATCGAGGAACCTGTGGTCTATGAGTATGAGGCCTCCAGGACACACGGCATGCATCTGGGAGCGTTCTTACCTGAAGAGATCAGGGGACTAATGACATACGCGGGACTGACTGAACTGAGCTTTCGGACAACCAAGTCATTGTTTTTGGGGACAAACGTGTCAAGCGGTGTTTCAAAAGGCTTAGTGCTCTCCTTTGATGACTCAGAGGAGAACAAAGGTGCTCGCAACTCACGCGCGCCCGAATGCTTTTCCCTGAAACTAGCATATCGATGTCCTGAGCTCAGAAGGCACTCAAGTTCAACTACCCGCTTCCGGGCGTGCTCAACCAATTCACGCTGGCGAACTCCGCCCCTCCCACTCATTTGTCTAGACATCGCAGCCGAACATCATCCTCACGGTCCTGAAGAAGGAGCGGATTCAGGTGAAACTATCTTGGGACTGTATGAGGCTGATGGCGTTGATGCGCAAGCGAAGATCCGCTCTGATAGGAGAGCGGGCCGCTCACGGGAGACTGATCTCTTGGAGTTGGACAGATTCATGAGGGGATCTGATTTGAAGTCTTCAGATGAAGAGATCTACTTCAGGGTTGGTCGCAACGAGATCAGGACGATCCACATCCAACTCTCTGAAACCAGATGAAGAATGGACCGGGTGGGATTTGAACCCACCGCCTTCCGCGTGCAAGGCGGACGCTCTACCTCTGAGCTACCGGCCCCATCGCTCTGTCAAAGGCCCTTCATTTAAGATTTGACGATCATTGAGACACAGGACTATCCTCTAGGGCCGAACGTTGCGAGTATCTGCTCGATCCTGTTTTGGACCAGTGACGCGAGCGCAGTTCTCAGGGCAGTCCCTCTCAGTTTTCGCGCCTTGAGCCGCCTGATGCTGTCCGCCAACTCCACGTCTCCAAAGACCTGCTCGAACCACTTGTCGAAGTCCCCACGCTTCAGATGGAACTCCAAGCTCGCATCGGACACCCGTTGAACGGCCTCGTAGAAGTCCTTGTATCCCTTGGCAACTAACCCCAGTGGCGTACCCTCGTCGATGTAGAAGTAGAAGCCCCTCTGCTTGGACCAACCGTTGAGCAAAACGTTCACCAAGCTGTCAGATCTCACCAGTTCCCCTATCATCAAGCTCTGGAAGTTGAACATGATGTTCGTGAATGCGAGGTACACATCATTTGGTGATCCGGCTGGACCGGAGAAGTATGAGTGCACTTCGGCAGGACCGCCTGTGCCAGTGTACATGTAGTAGTAGTTGTCGCTGATCTGCAGTGTGCGCCAAACCCTGAGATATTCTGCTCCCAACGTCTTGGCAGCCGCAGAGAGCGAACGCGTCATCTCAAAAGCGGACTTCTGCATCTCATTGCCGAGCCAAGCGCTCAGGTCCCTGGTCTGGTCAGCCCACGATGATGTCTGCCCGTGCTCGTACACATCCAACTCCCGCACTGGTGGGATCGTGTTGACGATCTCAGAAGGGGTCATGCAGACTATGTTGGGGTGTTTTCTGATCGCCCGCGGCAGCGCCTTCAGGAGATCATGTATCCCACTCTCTGGCGGGTAATGCTCCCCGAACGTCTCGTAGTCTATGAACACGAGCACGTAAGGTTCAGCGATAGAAGATATCCATCCGGCATACTTGTCTGCCGTCAGCGGATACTCCTCCCATCCCTTCGACGAGAATCTGAAAGCGATATCATCCGACAGCTTGTAGTCCCTAGTGAGCACCTTCAGGTCGTGCACTCCCTTGGCAGAGTACACCTGATGAGGAGAATCCCCTTTGAGTATCGACTCTGAACCTTCAGCTACAATGCCGGTGAAGCCGGCGTTCGCTGCCTCCTTGGCTATGAGGTTGTTGTATATGAGTTCGGTGTTCTCGAAGACCTCGGGTTCGTATCCGAAGAGGTTCTTGATCGTTCTCCTGTGGATGCGCATCTGTTCTCTGAACTCCGCGAGGTCGTCATAGTGAATGCTCACAAGTGAGTGATAGTACGTCTGGGACATCAGTTCGGCGTTGCCAGTTCTTAGAATCGATTTGACCTCCTCTATGAACTCCGGGAAGAGCTCCGCGACCTGTTCGAGGAAGACCCCAGAGAAGCTGTAGGCTACTTTGAAGGGCCTCTCCGACGCAGCGCTCTCGCGAAGAGCCTCTCCTATGATTCGCGTGGCAGGCGCATAGCACCTCTTGTAGGCCCGTTCGAGTACCTCCCTGTCTAGCTTCGTGTCAAAGTATGCGTTGAAAGCCTTTGACACGCCGTCTATCCTGAAGGATCCGGTCCTGAACCTCCCGTTTATGCGCCGCGGTTGGTGAACCTCGAAGCAAAGGGAGAGAACTACCATCGGCAAAAGGAAGGCCGGCCAAAAGATAAAGATATTATGTCCACCTGCGTTCCCAATCTCGCGGCCGCCGTTGCGTAACTTGGTAGCGCGCGGGCCTGTGGAGCCTGATGCTCGAGTTCAAAGCGCTGGATTGCGTGAGACTCTCGACGGCGGCCTCTCACAGACTAGCCCATCGCTATTGGTTCATCACCCTAAGGCAAATGTAATCTGAAACAACTATGTTGGATTGGCACATACCCTCACTTCTATTCCTCCTCAAGGCTCATACCGAGAGCTCGCGCTATCGCCTTTAGGCCGTCGAGTGTGACGCGCTGACCCGCCATCACCTCTTGCCTGCGGGGAATCAAGAGCATTCCCTTGTAGAGACCGGGCATGTTGTTCAGGTAAAGCGCGTATACGACAAACGTGAGGAGGTTGATTTGCCTGTAGGAGAGTCTCCTCTCAACTGCAGAGAGTTGCTCACTCTGCAGGTCTGATATCCTTGAGAGGGAATCCGTCACAGAACCGTTTTCTTCGTCCATCATGTCCAAGAGGTCTTTCAGAAGGATCCCCTGCTCCTTCAGAAGGTCTTCGACTACCTCGCTGAGATGTATCTGCTCTGGCATTGCTTATCAGGGGAATATTCTGGTAAGGGTTCTCGGGAAGGGAATCGCCAGACGAATGTTCGGCAAGTCCAGCAGATAAGCCAGAAGCCGCTCTATCCCGAGGCCATAGCCCGCGTGCGGAACGCTACCGTATTTTCTGAGATCTAGGTACCAAGAGTAGTCCGCAGGATCCATTCCCGCATCTCGTATCCTCGCAAGGAGAGTGTTGTAGTCGTCAATCCTTTCCCCCCCACCTATGATCTCTCCTATCCTTTCCACTAGAAGGTCCTGTGAGAGGACGACATCCGGCCTGCTCGGGTCGGGCTTGTGATAAAAGGCCCTAGCTGCCTTCGGGTAGTGAGTTATAAAGACCGGCCCTCCGACATCCTTTGAGATGACCTTTTCTTCATCGAAGCCCAGGTCGGATCCCCACTGGAATTTGACGCCTGACTTCTCCAGCAGTTGCACTGCCTCATCATACGTCATGCGTTTGAACGGTTTCTCCAACGGCTTGAACTGCGGGTTGATTGACTTGAAAATGTGACCTGGCTTCGACAGTTCCGTCGTGACTTCTGAGATCAGACTCTCCTCCATGTCGATCATCCCGTTCATGTCGCACCAAGCTACCTCGGCCTCAAGGTGCCAGTACTCTGTGAGGTGTCTCGGAGTTTTTGACCGCTCAGCTCTGAAGGAAGGCTGAATTGTGTAGACTTTCTCTGATGAGAAGATCCCCGCCTCAAGGTAGAACTGCGAGCTCTGTGTCAAGTAGGCCTTCTTGTCAAAGTAGTTGACCTCGAAGAGCGTGGCTCCGCCTTCGACCGCGGCTGTTATCATGCTCGGGCATGAGAACTCCACGAACCCCTCGCGCTCAAACCACTTCCTCATGGTCTGTACAAGTTCAGAACGGGCTTGGAGGATGCGCGTGAGCCTTCTGCTCCTTATGTAGAGGTGCCTGTGGTCTCCCACGACCTTGGGCGAGACTCCCTTTTGTATGGGAAAGTCGTCAAGCGAGTGCCCGACCAACAAAATGCTCGTGGCCTGCACTTCCACGCCTCCCGGGGCCCTAGAATCATGTCTCACCGTACCAGTGACCACAAGGGAGTCCTCTCTGCGCAACATCTCGGTGCTTTCGATGCTCTCGTACGTCGAGGACCCAGGTTTAACCACCACCTGCGCTACACCAGTGGAGTCCCTAAGCCTCACGAAATGGAGTTTGCCAAGAGTGGCAAGTGAGAAGACCCATCCGCGCAGCTCCACTTCAGATCCATCGGGCAGAGCATGCAGTTCCGCCACTTGAGACCTGACTGCCATGTCTGGGTGTTGCTAATCGGTCGCTACTTATCTGTTACCTGAGGACTCACTTCTTTTCCCGATACTTCGCGATTACTTTCTCAATCTTCTCGGCTTGCTCGCTCGTCACGAAAGGCCGTCCTCCTCCAGAGAGCATGGACTTGATCTCGGCGACATCCTTTGGGAGTACGTTTGCGAGCATCACCGCATCTTTCTCAGTCAGGTTCGCCTCCGACATGAGCTCCGCGACCAAAGCCCTTGAGTCCTTCGGGCTGAGAACGGTTGTTGCCTTGATGTACTCGCCCACAGACCTTATGAACGGTGACTTCTCGCCCTGTATAGAATCAAGCGTCTCCATGGCCTCCGAGTTTGTGACATACTTTTCTTCAACCTTCTTCCTAACCATCATTCGCTCACCGGCTGAATGTGCTCCGGCCTGGCAATCACGCTCTTAGCCTTGCCGCCTTCCATCACCTTCACCACGTAAGCCCTTCCTCTCTTCTCGATGATTTCGCCCCGGCTTCCTTGGAACCTCTTGAAGGGCATTCCGCTATGCATGGCCGGGTCGATGATGATGGTGACTTGATCCCCTGTCTTGTATTCTATCAACAGGTAGCCCAGCGGTCTGAGCCCCCTCTGTTTGAGTTTCTTCCGCAATAGGCTCCTGCTCCTAGCTCTTGGACCATTGGACCTTGGCAACTCAACCACCTAATATCTGGAGTACCTCCAATGCCTCCCATTTTGCTGGTGTATTTAACAGTTCGGAGAGTGAAGGTTTCGTTCTCCCTTCATCTCCGGTCACGAACTCCTTCACGTACGTGCCAGCTTGGGTCTGGACTATTGCCTCAAGCTTGTTCTCACCCATCTTCCTGAGCTTCAGGCTTCTGATCACCCTCCTCCTGATCTTGTCGGCCCTTCTCCAAGCGACACGCTGGGGCGTCCTCTGTTCTATCATCAAACCCGTCGCCAGGGTTTCCACTTCGTGGAGCTTCTCGTCAGAGGGCATCTGGTCCACGTGCACTATGATCCTGTACCTCTTTTCGAAACGCTCCCCTCCCATTTTCAGCCTCACGATCCCTGACCTTATGGTAGGTTTCAGGCTGCGGATCTCAACTGAACGCCCGAACTTGCGGTTGAACTTCCTCTGAAGTTTCGATAAACTGACTCGCCTCTTCTTCGGGGCTAGTACCTCGAGGATGAACGGCCGGCCATTCCCGAGCATGAGAGCATCGACATCCTCTCTTCCGGCCCCGTGAAACTTGACATCCACAGCCTTGAGGGCCGGGACGAAGACCGCTACAAGCATCCCCTCTACTGACCTTAGCGGGTCTAGGCCTCGCTTTCTCGTCTGTGAGACTCCAGACTTCAACTTGCGATAGCGCCCGGCGATGTATATGGGCGAGGCGGCCACCTCGACCGACTTGTTGATGGGGTCAACTGTGACTGAGATGTTGGGCTCCCCCGAGAACATGGGAACACACTTAGTGGACTCGGACAGTTGCTTGGCCATCAACCTGTTGAACTCGGTCTTGATGTTCTCACCGTGCGGCAACTGATACATGATCTTGATCTCGTCGTCCGCCCCCACGATCCTCCTCGGAATGCGGGATCCCATCTGAAACGTGTGGTGTTGATACTTGTGTGTCTCAGAGGTAGCCTTAGCTATTAAATCGCGCATATATCCGAATAGCTCGCCACCGCAAATGGGACAGGGTTCTACTTCCGTCTCTTTTCCGGTCTGAGCTCTCACCGCCAATTCAGAAGGACGATATCCTGAAGCTGCGAGCCGCCTGAGTACCCTCAAGGACTCCGTCTTGCCACCTTGGAGGGACGCACTCTGATCCAGGTAGAGGGCTCGCTTGAGAGAGGCACCTATGACCTCGTTGTCCTCTTCCTCATCTAGGAGGTGAAACTGTCTGCCCAAGCATCTGTCGCACAGCGCGTGTTTGGACAGAATCCTGGTACAGAGTTCCAGAATGTTCTTCGCCGCCTTAGGCAAGCCCCTTCAAACCTCTCATGCCTCTGACACGTTTGACCATTTTTCTGGAGTTCTTGTACTGTTGAAGCAGCTCCCTGACCTCTCTCTCCGACCTGCCGGATCCAATTGCTACCCTTCTGATCCTGCTCTGGTCCGTCATGGAAGGATCGTTCCGCTCCTCTTTGTTCATCGAGTTCAGAACTGACCGCCAGACCTTGACCTTCTGTTCTGTCATCTTCTTCATCTCTTTGGGGACTTTGGCACCGGTAGGGAGAAACTTCAGGATCATGGAGGCGATGTCGCCCTTGGTAACTTCCTCCATCTGATCCACGAATTCCTCCAAAGTGAACCTACCCAAGGCGAATGCTTTTGCCCTGTCCGCTCCCATTGCACCCATCGAGCGCGACACCCTTTCCAAGATCGTCTTCAGGTCGGGGACGCCCATGAGATCGGAGATGTACTCGGTCGGGTTGAATGGCCTGAGCTCTGATGTTTTCTCCCCGGTGCCTATGAATGCTATCTTGGCGCCGGTCGACGCGACGGCAGCCAGCGCCCCTCCTCCTCGCGCGGTCCCGTCCATCTTGGTGACCAGCACATACCCGATGGGTGCGAGTGAATTGAACGCCTCTGCCTGCGACCTGGCCGTCTGACCTATGGCAGCGTCCACAACCAAGAAGGTTGCGTCGGGCTTGGCAATCTTGACGATCTCGGAGAGTTCCTGCATCAGGCTGTCTTGAGTCTTGTGTCTGCCGGCCGTGTCCACCATTATTATATCGGGTGGTGGCTTGGAGTTTCTCAACCCATCGGTCGCTCGCTTCAGAAGAGTCGCCGGGTTGTCTCCGACGGAACCGCCAACTACCTGGATGTCCTTGCCTGCCAGTAGAGTTCTGATTTGTTCAAGAGCGCCCGGCCTGAACGTGTCAGCGCACACGACGGCGACCCTGTTCCCCTTTCCCTCGTACAGCAGAGCCAGTTTGGCCAACGACGTGGTCTTGCCGAATCCCTGGATTCCGACGAAGAGCCAGACTGCTGGTTTCTTGTCGACCTTTACCTGCACTGGCTCACCTCCGACCAGTTTCACGAGCCCCTCGTATACGGACTTGACCACCACGTCCTTCTTGGAGAGGCCGGGAGACTCCTTGGATGCTGCCCCCCTCATTCCGTCGGAAAGCTCCTTCACGAGATCAACGGGGACATCCGCCTTGAGCAGAGAACGCTGGATGTCGCGGACTAGCGCCTCAACATCGATGTCCCTCACGTACGACCTTCTGGTGAACCGCCTCACTGCTTCGGACAGGGCTGACGAGATGTTTTCCAAAGATGAGAAGACCTAGTTCATTTCTCACTTGATAAAAAGATTGGTCAGCAGAGGCTCACCTCCCCCTTGATCAACCTGTCTATGACGTCCTTGAAGGCGGCTGGCGCAAGGGATCCTTCGACCACTTCGCTGACCCTTTTCGTCACTTCCTTCGAATCAGCGCCGTTCCCCATTATCACCTGGGCAGCTGCGAGACGCGGCAAGTTCACTGGCTCCCCTATCTTGCTGAGAAGCCAGAAGTATGCCTCTCTTACCTCCTGCACCTCATCTACTATCTTCTCCGCCACCTGGAAGGCCATTACGTTGTATATCTTGCCGATGTGACTGATCGGGTTCTTGCCTGAGGCAGCCTCTGAACTTGAGGGTCGGCAGGGGGAGAACACCCCGTTCACCCTGTTACCCCGTCCCACCTGCCCGCTATCCCCGGACTCAGCTGACGTTCCGGTCACGGTCAGATAGACGCCATCCACACCCCTTCCGGCCCTGTCGAGGTTGTTGAGTGAGACTCCAATTGAACTCATTCCAGTTTCGTCCTTGGCGAACTGCTCGACCGCCGACCTGACCTCTTCTTTCTTCCTGAAGTAGTCGCTCTCGTCCACTATGAAACGGTCAACGAACGCCACCGAGAGCGTCAGGTCGAGTTCGTTCCTGACTCTCCTACCCATCACCTTGACATCCTCCCCGGCCTCCGGGTAGCTGCGCTTGAAGTCAGCGGAATTCACGTATGCCTCGACGCTCTTTACCAAGTTCTCGGTCTTGGAGGTCGGCGCGTACCCGACCGCGGCGGATGTGTCGTTGGCTCCCAAGAAGTCACCCCCCCTGCCGAATATGTCAGCGAGGTTGCCCGAACTCTTTCCGATCTCGTTCTGAATCCTCAGGTGCTTCTCCGGATCCACATACCTCAGGTTGCGCTTGACCCAGTCGCGAGTGACGTGATCGACCAGCGAGTCTAGATCAATCGCCTCGCCTCCGACGTTCACGCTCGCTCTGTCCCCCAAGATTATGAGCATGGGCTTTTCGACCTGACCGCCTCCGAACTGCGGTCTCGAGTTTCCTGCAACGAGGAGACCTTTGTCTAGATTGTAGTGAAGTATGCCGCCCCATCTGCGGAGGAACTCCTTGTTGAGGGCCACGGAGATCGAGTCGACTAGGCTGTCGGTTATCGTGTCTGGGTGACCTCTCCCTTTCCTCTCCACCAACTCCAGTGGTTGTTCCTCAAGGGGCTGCGTGCTGAGCGTGTTGACCAGAATCATCGCGAGGGTAAGCGACCGCCGAAGTCCGATTAAATGTTTGCTTCGATTCTCGTCAGATAATTCAGGAGAGTAATCAATACCAGAGCGCTTTTCGCTCACAACAGTTAAATCTCCATGGATGAAGTGGCGAACGAGCGGGAGTCGCCAAGCCAGGTCAAAGGTGCAGGACTGAGGCTCCTGTCCCGAAGGGGTTCGTGGGTTCGAATCCCACCTCCCGCACTACCCTCCACAACGTTAGTGAGCCTAGAGTTTACCCGCGGTGGCAAAAGCTAAAACGGCTCTGGGATGAACTCATCGGTCGTGTAGGTGTGGACCATGGATAGGAAGACCAGCGCAAGAATAGCTGCTTCGTCCCTTTTCATCCTTGGCTTTGTTGAAGTGACAGTCGTGATGCTACTCTTCCTACCAAAGGAACTCACCGCAGATATCGGTAGTACACTCCCATGGGAACCAAGCTTCGCCGTCTGGCTGAGCGTGATCTTTGGATTGTCAAGACTGCTTGCTGGCTACGGGACGTGGTCTCTGAGAAAATGAGGGATCATTCTGGGCGTCATATTGAGCATTGTAACACTAGTTGTGGCACCTTCCGTATATCGAGCGGGGGCGTTTGGCATCATGGATCTAGTCCTGGCAATCACGGCTCTGGTATTTCTGCTGCTCACATGGTTCGGCAACGAGGTCATTGTCACTGGTAAGAAGACAAGTGAGTAGGGGCGCACCGCAGAGGAGGATGGCCTAGTGAGCATATCTGCCGGAGATCCTCTTGCACAACGGCTTCAGTCACGTAGGGGTGAAGAAGCGACTATGACCTCCAGACCGACTGCAGGAGTAGAAGGATTATCCCAATAATGACGGACCACATTACGATGTCCATCACTAGTATCATAGGATCCACCTGCATTGGCGCCCCGGGGTAGACGACCTGATACAGCCAAGGGAGTGGATATCCATAGTGGACGGCACCCAGCAACCCTGCTGGAGTATTGTTGACTAGGCCGGTCAGGGCGGTCACCAAAACGCCAAGGCCGAGGGCGAGCAACAGTATTCGAGACGTCTTCATCTCAGACGCACTGATTCTTGGCCGATCCTAGCCTTTTAGCGCTATCTGGGTCGCCGCATAGGGAGAGTCACCTAAGTGGATCCATAATTGGCACCTTGCCAAACTGACCCATCTCCACCTCGTCGCCGGGCTTTCCGTCAACCAGGACTATTCTGATCCCCGCGGTGCGTCCCTTCGAACTCACTATGGCGGAGACGTCGTGAAGAACTTTGGCCAAGATTTTCGGATCGATTGAGAGCGGCAGCGCCACCATGTCCAAGCCCACCACACACACTGAGATCAGCGAGACCAGTGTTGAGAGAGTGATTCGACCTTCCAGCACCAGTCTCTTGAGCGTGGAGTCCTCAGCCACGGGAAGCATGACCTCGTTGAAGCCATGAGTCGTCACACCCTGTGATGCTTCCTTGATAGCGCGGTTGAGCAAGAAGACAGCGTGATGAGTTCCGGGGCCTCCGAACTCGGCGTTCAATAATGTACTCACCAGATCTGCTGTACTCTCCTCCATCCAAGGAGATAATGAACAATCCATGCCAACGTATTCGAGGTTTGAGAACTTCGAGGCCGCGATGGCCTCTGCCTCGATTCGCTTGAGCAGCAGACCGATTTCCTCCCTCTCCCTCCCCTTACTTTTCTCGAATATCCCTTGGACTTCGCGGACGTACCTGAGGCTCAACGAGAACCCCTTTCTATCGGATGCCGTATCCGGAAAGTAGGGCGTTCCTAGCTGATCTCCGCAGGAGAACGCGAACCGAGCACAGCTCAGGGGGCCTCCAGCTTCCGCGATGAGTCTCAGCAAATTCGCGGCTGACAAAGCCCTTTCAGGATCTAGAGCTGTGTCAAGATCCGACAGTTTGACCGAGCAGAGAAGGGATTTTGATCCGCTCAGGGAAGTCGCCAGCTCTTCAGCGACTCTGTCTATGTCGAAATAGCCAAGCGGTAGGGCCACGTAGTTGACTTTGACCTTCGACAACGCGTCCTCCACCAGACCTGAGATCCTGCGGACGAGACCATCCCTTTGAACGTTGAAGCGGGGCAGTACTATCCTCTTGGTCCAGATCTCGGACTTGAACGACTTGGCCGCGTCTTCGAATGGCTTGATCTGCTGAGCCAACTCCATGAAGTATTCGTCAGCCAGGGTGTCATCTGAGGCTATGGCGGGGTCGCACATGAAGGCCAAAGCGCGTATTAGGACCAAACTTCTCTCAGTCGCCGAATTCCTAGATTAGATAAACGTGTCCTGTTCAGCGAGGTTGGGAGCATGCGGAATTCGTTATTACCACATGGCGACAAGGCAATGGAATGGGCCACTGGGATTCACTGCCGTTCAACCTAGGTCAGTTCACGAAGCTGGGCAGAGACGTGAACCTGTTAGTGCTGGCTGGTGGTGCGTTCAGCATACCGTTCGGCTACTTGGTGGTGATACAGGCGATATACCTCAAGATCGTGGGTATCGATGAGGGAACCATAGGGATCATCCTCAGCCTCTCCACGTTGACGATGGCCCTAATGACTATTCCCTTCGGGATCTTAGCGGACAAGTACAGCAGGAAGTGGATTCTGGTATTCGGGGGAGTACTGAGTGCACTCGGTTGGGTACCATATGCTTTGTTCGTAGATGTGAACGCTTTCTACATCGCAAGTGTACTGATGGGTCTAGGGAGCGCAACTATCTCGGCCCAGATGGCAATGATCGCCGAGAAGACCAAGAACGACGAGCGGACCGTCGCGTTCAGCCTGTCCTTCGTTGCGTACATGGCGGGGTCCACAATCGGGGCCTTGGCTTGCGGGATTCCTGATATCCTTGCGAAGGAGTTCGGACTTGATGTGGTACAGGCCTACCAACCCCTTTTCCTAGCCGGTTTCGTGTTTAGCTTGTTGACTTCCATGCTCATACTGCCTTTGAGAGAAGGTGCACGCGTCAAGCGCAAGATGAGTTTCATCCCCACGAAGTCCAGGAAGGAGATAGTGGAGCTGTCCATCACGAACTCACTCGTTGCACTCGGTGCAGGGCTTGTCATCCCTCTGCTTCCACTGTGGCTGTTCCTCAGGTTCCAAGTTGGGGGAGGCGAGCTGGGCGTTCTGAACGTGATCACCAATGCCCTGATGGCGATATCATATCTCATGACACCGGAACTAGCCCGGAGGTTGGGGCACGTCGGGAGCATCGTCTCCGTCCAACTCTTGGCGACAATCATGCTGATTGCCATGCCTTTGTTACCATCCTACGAGATTGTCGCGATCCTGTACGTGCTCAGGTCATTCCTGATGAACCTGTCTGGTCCGATCAACTCCGCGTTCATGGCGGATGTTGTTCACCCAGACGAATTGGCATCAGCTGCCGCGATAAGTTCGTCCTTCTCCGGGGTCACATGGGGGCTGCCCAACGCGGTAGGTCAGGGAATAGGAGGCTTCATGTTCAAAGCTGGCATGTTCGACCCACCGTTCTACATATGCGGGGCGCTTTACGCTGTCGCAACACTGTTGTTCTACGCGTTCTTCCGGAACCGAGACCGACGGCGGCTTAGAAACAGGGACGCGGGTAGTGAAGGCGGGCAAGAAACCGAAAAGTCTTATTAAGAGGCTGTCTCGAAGTTGGCTACGGGTCGTGTTAGGACCAGTCGCGGTATATGGCGCGGATAACCACCAAGCCTCCTCTTGGGGGGCCAGGTGATGGATTTCTCGGAACTAACTCAAACAAAGAACAGACCAGCCATATTCGCGTCAAAGAGCCTGCAGTACATTGCGCGTGTCGAGTCGATTCTGTTGAAGGGAGCAAGGCACTATCTCGAGGACAAGGGGTACATAGAGGTCAACGTGCCGCACATCACGAGGGCTACGGGTGCGTGCGAGAACGTGTACACGTTATTCGGAGTGGACTACTTCGGGGAGCAGGCCTACCTCTCACAGACGGGACAGCTGTACTTGGAGGCGCTTACGCCATTCCTGTCCAAGGTCTGGTGCGTGGGACCGAGCTTCAGGGCCGAGGCAAGAGTCGACGGCCGTCATTTGACTGAGTTCAGCCTGTTGGAGCTTGAGTTCAAGGGCAACTTCGACCAGCTTCTGTCCGAGACCGAAGGCATAGTCTGTGCTATGATTGAAGAGCTCGTCCGCTCCGACGGCATTCCGGAGGGATTCGAGCAGAACATGCAAAGGCTCAGGGAGGTCAGGGCTCCCTTCAAGAGGATCCCGTACAGTGAGGCGATCGAGATGCTCTCTGAGGAAGGGGTCCACTGGGGCGACGACCTGCAGAGCCGTCACGAGCATCTGCTGGTCGAGATGTCAGGCGGAAAGCCCATCTTCATCACGCGTTATCCAAAGGCGATCAAGTTCTTCAACATGATAGAAGACGAGGACGATCCGAGGGTCGTGAAGAGCGCTGACCTCATACTTCCGTGCAGTGGTGAGGCGGCCGGTGCCGCCGAGCGGGAGTATAGGCACGACAAGCTTGTCGAAAGGCTGATGTCGTCCACGATGATGAAAATGCTGATAGAGAGAGGGGGCAGCCGCAGCGACTTTGACTGGTATCTGGAATTCTACAAAAGACATGGTGAGCCACATTCTGGTTGCGGCATCGGGGTCAATAGGGTAACTCAGTTCGCGCTTGGGTCAGAGGACATCCGAGCGGCCACAGTATACCCTCTAAACAAGGAGAGCCTGCTATAGGAGACGCCCGGTCAGAACTACCGCCCGACCATGGAGATCTTCGCACGTGAGGAAACCTAGCCGCCATACAGGTAACAGGCAACCAAGCGGCCGTCCTTGGCTTCGAGCAGCTCCGGAAGTTTCACATCACACTTACCTTCCATGAAGGATGGACACCTGTCGCTGAACTTGCAGCCCGGCGGGGGGTTAACTGGGTTCGGAGGGTCTATCTTCCTCAACTCAATCATCTTTCTCTCCTTGGCCAAGAGGGGATCCGGGACCGGAACCGCCGAAAGCAGTGCCTTCGTGTAGGGGTGTAGCGGATCCATTATCAGCTCGTCTGTCTTCCCCACTTCTACTATGTTGCCCAAGTACATGACCGCGGTTCTGCCACCCTCGGCGAAGTACCTCGCTACGCCGAAGTCGTGGGTGATGAAAAGGAACGAACTGCCAAGGCTCCTCTTTAGCTCTAGGAGCAGGTTCAGGATTCCGATCTTCAGCGAGACATCAATCATGGTTACGATTTCATCTGCTACTATGAAGCGCGGGCTGAGGATCATCGCTCTGGCTATGGACACCCTCTGCCTTTGTCCTCCAGAAAGCTGATGCGGGTACTTGTTCATGAAATAATCTGGCGGGTTCAGCCCCACCGTGTCCAGAATTTCGATTGTTCTTTCCCTGATCTTCTTCTCATTGGGAATGAGCTTGTGATACCTGACCCCCGAACTCACTATCTCGTAGACCTTCTTCACTGGGTGAAGGGAGGAGTACGGGTCCTGATGGATGATCTGCGCGTTCCTCCTGAACTCAGTGTACTCGCTTCCCCTGAGTTGCCAGACATCTCTCCCCGCGTACAGGACCGTTCCCGAAGTCGGTCTTATCAGACCTATTGCGGTCTTCCCAAAAGTTGTCTTTCCACACCCGCTTTCACCTACAAGCGAGATGACCTCTCCTTGCTCTATTTTCAGACTGCAATCGTCAACGGCCGAGAATCGCGCTGGTTTCCCGAAGAGCCCTGCTGAGCCCACGGAGAATTTTACCGTGAGGTTTCTTGCCTCCAACAGGTTGTCGGCCTTCATCCCACATCTCTCCACCTGTAGCACGCCGCCAGCCGACCTTTGGATATTTCCTCCAGCGGAGGATTCTTCTCCCTGCATACGTCTATGGCATACTGACACCTCGGATTGAACGGGCATCCCTTAGGCATGTTGAACATGTCCGGCGGCGATCCGGGAATCGGTTTGCGCTTCTTGACATCGCCGAAGACCGAGGGAGTCGCCTGCATCAGTCCAAGCGAATACGGGTGCTTTGGCCTCAAGAACAGGTCCTCAGTGTTCGCCACCTCCATTATCCTCCCAGCGTACATTACAACCACCCGGTCTACCACCTCGGTGCAGATCGCGAGGTCGTGTGTCAGCAGTATTATCGTCACCCCGAGCCTTTTCCTCAGTTCCGAGAGGATGTTCAGGATGTACTTCTGGGACATCACGTCGAGGGCGGTCGTCGGCTCGTCCAGAATCAGAACCCTCGGATCCAGTAGCAGTGACATAGCTATCATCGCTCTTTGCTTCATTCCTCCGGACAGCTCGTGAGGAAAGGCCCTCATTGTCCTCTCAGGGTCTAGTCTGACCAGTTTCAGAAGCACGCTCGCCCTCTCCAAGGCCTTCTGCTTGTCAATGGTCTCGTGTTCCGTTACTGTCTCAAGGGTCTGCTCTCCTATTCGGAGGACTGGATTGAATGAATTCAGAGCACCCTGAAAGACCATGGCTACCTGTTTCCACCTGAATTGCCTCAGCTCCTCGCCCTTCAACGAGAGTATGTCCTTGTCCCCGTTGAAGAGGATCCTGCCAGACACTATCTTGCCCGGCGTGGGGATCAAGTTCAACAGAGAAAGGGCCAGAGTGGTCTTCCCGCTTCCGCTTTCTCCGACTATGCCTACCGCTTCCCCGTTGCCTATGTCAAGACTGACATCTGTCACAGCCTTGACCGACAAGTTTCTCAGGACGTACTCCACTGTGAGGTTGTCTATTTTGTATATGCTCGGACACTGTTCTTGTAGGCTCATCCTCGGATCGCGCTCAGGCCCTCAGCCTCGGGTTGAATATGTCCTCTACACCGTAAGAGAATAATATCAGTCCTACTTGAAGCAATATGATGAAGATCACGGGCGCTATGACGTAGTGCCTTGCGTACGGCACGAAAATTGCCCCGGACACCTGCATCGCGATGTTGAGCATCGTTCCCCAGTGTACTGTTGAGAAAGGAAGCACTCCGATGAAGAACAGCGCTACACTAGCGTAGAGGCTTTGGACCACGGCAAACAGGAAGTTGATGCCCACGAAGGGCATTAGTATCGGCAAGATATCATAGAAGACGATCCTTAGCCTCCCTATTCCCATAGCCCTAGAGGCCTCGATGAAATCCCGTTCCTTTATGGAAAGAACCTGTGACCTCATCGAGCGGGCCAGTGCGGCCCAAGCGTTCGCCGATAGTATCAGACCTATACTGATAGGGTCTCTCGTTTGAATCAGACCTGCTAGAACTATGACCAGAGGAAGACCGGGAATCGTAAGCACCACATCAACAAGGGTGTTCAGGAGCAAGTCGACGATGCCGCCAAAATACCCAGTCACCAGTCCGACGATCGATCCGAGCACCACAGTGATCACACCGGCGATCGCCACTATCGTCAGGACATCTCTAGCTCCCCAGATGATTTCCGTAAGTATGTCAATCCCAATGTAGTCACAGCCCAACGGGTGCTCAAAAGAAGGTGGGGCATAGACCATGTCGAATTTTGGGTTCAAGTCGAGCGGAAACACCAATGGTCCTAGAAACGCCATCAGAATGAACCCTAGGAGTATCAGCGATCCCAAGAGAGCTCTCTTATTTTCCACGAGAACGCGGAGTGAGCTCATGACATCATCGAGTTCCATTTCTAATCACCAACCCTCACCCTGGGATCTATTTGCGTGTACAGCACATCTGCAATCAAGTTGGCCGAGATGACAGTGACCGACAACATCAAGAAGAGCCCCTGTAGGAGCGGATAGTCCCTGGCCGAGACAGCGGAGGCGAAGAATCTGCCAATGCCGGGATACGTGAATATTGTCTCAACCAGCGGTGAACCTCCAAACAGGAAACCGATTGAGAGAACCAGTCCCGTGAACTGCGGGAGTATTGAATTCCTACCCACATAGTTCGTCACGATCCTCGATTCCCTTAGGCCCCTTGCTTTCGCCACAGTCACGTAGTCCTCGCCTAGGACGGTCGTTGCCATCGCCCTGATCCCTAGGGCCCAGCCAGCGAAATCCGTGAGCACGTAAGAGGCGACAGGTAGTATAGCATGTGTCAACACGCTGGCAACAAACTCGAAGGTGAGACCGACTGCGATAAGGGAATCATATGCACCTCTCATGGGGAAGATCGGATAGACAATCGTCAGTACGTAGAAGAGGATCAATGCCATAATGTAGTTCGGTATTGCTCCGAAGATCGTCAGCGCCGCGACTGAGAAACCCTCGAACCTGGTTCCCCTCTTGTACGCCAACACCAAGCCCACAACCGTCCCTATGGTGAAGCTCAACGCCAGAGCGATCGACGATATGAACACAGTCCAAGGCAAGCTCTTCACGATGATCTCCGAAACGGGAGTGAAACTCGATATCGATCTCCCGAGATCCCCGTGCAGGGCACCTGTGATGTAATCCAGTAACTGCTTCCAGATGGGGTCATCCATGTTCACTGGGAGAAGCGATTTGGCTCTCTCCATCGCCTCTTCTCTCGTCCTCGCACGACCTGACCTCATCAGTATCTGAACGTAGACATCCATTGGGTTTCCAGGCATGAGCCTTATGAGAAAGAACGTAAGAACAACCGTAAAAGAAATGGAGAGGAGGGCTAGTAGCGCCCTCCTGTGTATCCACTTCATGGATTCCTTGTGTCCTCCATTACTTCTTCCTTACTAGGAAGAGGTAAGCGAGGAGTATCACTACTATGACCGCGAGGCCACCTGCTATGTAGGTCTCTATTGGAGTTTGAGCTGGTGGTGTCGTGGGCACCGTCCAGTAGGTCATGTTCAGTGCGAACTTCCCGGTAAACAGGATCTGGGATACTATGACACCCCTTGCGTACTCGTTGCACATCCATGCGATGTCATAGCTCGGCGGGTAGATGAACCTTTGAGAGCCGTAGAACTGCCCGTCCACGTCAGCGAAAGGAATGGAGAATACGTATTCGTTGTAGATCTTGGCCAACTTCTCGGCATAGGGCTTCTCTTCGGCAACCGACCCTACATTTCCCCAGTCAACGAAGAATTTGGTCAGGTTGAACGTCTTTCCCTCCCACTCTATGCTCGTGGGGAACTGCGCGTATGTCGGGAAGCCGTACCCATTCGTGGCGTCGAATCCCTGTTGGAATGGATGATCCCCGGTCGTGGCGTCCCAGACCAAGTCGAAGTCACCGTTCCATTCCGAAGTGCTCACGGTGGCCCAGTCAAGGGCCAACGGGATGACCGTGAGTCCGACCCTGTTGAGCTGCGTCGCAAGATTCGTCATCATCAGTGCAACGTCAGTCCACGGGGCGGGGAATTTCAGATAGAGGGTGATAACGGTGCCGTTGGAGTAGCACAACTGCCCTTTGTCGTTGTACCGGAGGCCAATCGAAGTGAACATGGTCCTCGCTAGATCCGGATCGTACTCGTATTTGTTGAGGCTGTTCAAGAATGAGCTGTTCAGCCAATTATTTACGTACGTCCAAGAGTATGGGATTACGTTCTCTGATGCGTGGAACACCGGGTAGTTGGCGGCCAAGACAATCTCGGTCCTATTTATCGCATATGCTACGGCCTGCCTGAATGTCTCGTCCGCAAGGAGAGGTCTCCTATAGTTGAATATTATGTGGTCGTGCCTCGTCGACCTCGTGTATATCACTTTTGTTCCCGACTCGGCTAGGACATCAGCTACCGGGACCGGCGAGAATGGCTCTCCCCAATCCGCCACCTTGGCGAAGAAGTAGCCCCAGCCGACCTCGTTGTTCGGCTCTTTTATGCCGTGAATGTAGTCGATCACTATCTTGTCAGCTGCATAGAAGTTGTCGAACTTCTTCAGCCACATGTCGCTTTCTGTCATGTTGACGAGCATGAAGGGTCCGGTCCCTATTGCACCCTGCTGAACCGTTCTCGGGTTGAATGCGTTCAACTGGACGCTTATCGCCTCGGCGTTTTCAGGATGCGCCACGAAGGCGTCAACGTACTGCTTGTAGACATGGTAAGGCCCGTTAATGTACGCGGAAAGCAACCAGTTCAGGGCAAGATCCTTGAGGCCAGTCACGTGGAACTTCACAGTGCTGTTATCCACGATTTGGACGTCATCTATGATGTTACTACCCCATTCGGAGTATCCCCTGATCTTGTGCAACATGAAGGTGCTCCACACGTCCCATGCCGTGAACGGCTTCCCGTCGTGCCAAGTGACTCCGGTTCTCAGTCTGACTACCAGCCAATCCCCCACGTATGTCCAATTCATCGCCAGTTCAGGGTAGTATTGCGAGGTACCCAAAACGTGGGGTGCCAACTGGTCGATCATGCTTACACTGGCATGGTATATGTAACCAGTTTCCGAATAGCTGTTGAAATGGCCCTCAGGCTGGAAGTTCGCCTCCATCGAGTAGACGAAGATCACTGGACTCTTGATCTCAGCCTGAACGGAGGAAAAGTTCAGCAACATCGGAGCCGCGAGCGTCGCCATAACCAACGCGGTCAAGAATTTGTTCCTCAAACTATCTTTCATGGTTTTCACCTGCTACTTATAGTGCGCTAAAGTATATTAGGGTTTTTATAGTGACGAGGAGGTCATTTCGCGACCAGTCCATCATGCACTAGAAAGAGAGGATGCGGAGACTTTTTGCTAATCCTCGGCTTTCTTTCCTCTTTCCGTTGACGATTGTCGTCGCACGTCAAGGAAAACGCCGACGAGAAACAGGATGTCTACGGCAAGACCGACTGCGTCGACCACAAACTCCGGGCTTCCCGGATCCAAGAACGGCAGAGGTATCAACCCCATAAGCAGAATGATGATACCAAAGTTGAACATCACCCGAGCCAGGTTTGGCTGCATTGCCTAGATTTCGCATTCTCCGGCCTCAGGATTATTTATCCCTTCGGCGTGAGCACGACAGTACTGACGATATGGTGCCGGACACGAACCGATTGCCGAAAGGAACGGCTTCGTCCACTGCTGGAGATGCTGTATTGGCGGAGATCTCAGAACCGGTCAGGACTCTGATCAAGGAGATGGAACTAGAGGAGCTTACTGAACCTCAGCTCATGGCGATCCCGAAAGTGATGTCCGGGGCCAATGTACTGATAATCGCTCCTACCGGAAGTGGAAAAACGGAGGCCGCACTGATACCGGTATTTGACGACCTTCTGAAACACAAGCGGGGTGACGGGATCTCACTCCTCTACGTGACACCCTTGAGGGCCCTGAACAGGGATATGTTGGGCAGAATCACCAAGTGGGCAACCAGACTCGGCCTGTCCGTGGAAGTCAGACATGGGGATACCCCGCCCGCTCAGAGGAGACGGCAGTCTGTGAAACCCCCTGACCTCCTGATAACGACGCCAGAAACTCTGCAAGCCATTCTGCCCGGGAAGAGGATGAGGGAGAACCTGAAGTCTCTCAGGTATGTGATCTTGGATGAGATCCATGAGATAGCCGAGACGAAGAGGGGCGCCCAGCTGTCGATTGCGCTTGAGAGGTTGAGGACAGCTGTCGGCAGGGACTTCCAGAGAATCGGTCTCTCCGCGACTGTAGGATCTCCAGAGGAGGTCGCCAAGTTCCTAGCTGGGACGGATAGACGGGTTGAGGTTGTTCACGTCAGGGTCCCTAAAGGGTACCGGTACTGGATCGAGTGGCCTGAGCCCAGCGAGGAGGATCATGACCTAGCTGCCGTGCTCTACACTTCCCCTGAGGCGGCCGCAAGGATCGCTAGGATCAGAGAGCTCACGGATGAACACGAGTCAACTCTGGTCTTCGTGAACAGCAGGCAGATCGCAGAGATGCTGGCCGTCAGACTTGGTTCAATAGATCCCAAGATCGGCATCCACCATGGCTCGCTCTCGAGGGAGGAAAGGGAGCGGATAGAGGAGGACTTCAAACAGAGGAGGCTCAAGGCGATCATCTGCACTAGCACGCTGGAACTGGGCATAGACATAGGACACGTGGACTTCGTGATCCAGTACCTGTCGCCGAGGCAAGTCGGACCGCTGATACAGAGAGTGGGGAGGTCAGGCCACAAGTTGGGTCTTACATCGGAGGGCGTGATAATCACTGCTTTCACTGACGATGCCCTTGAGTCGATCGCCGTGGTCAAACGCGCCATGGAGGAGAAGGTCGAGAGGACCCGCATTCACGAGCGGGCACTGGATGTCCTAGCACACCAAGTGGTTGGGTTCGCCATGGACTCGGACGGGGTTGGACTCAAGGAGATGCTGAGCCAGGTCAGAGGGGCCTATTCGTTCAGAGACGTCGACAGGGAAGTGCTTGAGAACATTGTCTCCTACTTAGCTCGAATTCGCCTTCTAAGAATCGACGGCGATCAGGTCATTCTGACCAAGAGATCTAGGCAGTATTACTTCACTAACCTCTCGATGATACCCGACGAGAGGAGGTATCCAGTCGTTGACCTGACCACGGACAGAGTGGTGGGAACGGTCGGTGATGAATTCATAGCGATGAGAGCCAAGCTCGGTCTGAACTTCATCTGCAGGGGTCTTGTCTGGACAATCCAGAACATAGCGGACGACGGCAGAGTCTACGTCACTCCGGTTCAGGATCCCAGGGCCTCGTTGCCCGGCTGGGATGGTGAGATACTGCCCATCCCGTTCGAACTCGCCGATGAAGTAGGGAGGCTCAGGCGAACCATTGCATCCAAGCTAACGGAGACCGGCACCAGAGAGGCATCCGAGTGGCTGAGCCGAACGTTTGGGGTAGAGAGCAACGTCTCACGGAAGATAGTCGAGGAAATCGAGGAACACGTCAAGACAGGAGCACCGTTGCCCTCAGACCAAACTATACTCGTTGAGGGTTTTGACAGATTCCTCATCGTGAACGCCTGTCTGGGAGAGCTGGCGAACAGGGCGCTTGGCTACATCATTGACATAAGGCTTTCACGCAATGGGATGATAAGGAACTGGTGGGCCGACGGGTACAGAGTGCTTGTCGAACTGCCGGTAGAGGCAACCCGAGACAATCTCGACACCTTGGTGCACGAGGCGATTCCGAGCACTGCTGAGGAGGCCCAAGAGGATTTCGACGCAAGGGTTGCCGAGAGGTTTCCGTTTGGCTACTACATGAAGTTCGTGGCGGAGAGGTTCGGGGTGATAGAGAGAGGACTGACCCTTTCAGAGGAAGCACTCTTGGACATCTACCACAGGTTCAAGGAAACACCGATAGTCCAGGAGACGATGCGCGAAGTCCTACTTGAGAAGATAGACATCGAGACCGTGAAGCGTGTTCTGTCAGAGGTTTCCACCGGCAAGATCAGGCTGGCATCTTGGCTCTCTGCGGATAGGGCCACCCCGATCTCGTATCACATCATTGACAGGTTCGCAGAGATCCCCGAGACAATGGCCCCCGAGCGCGTTGAGAAAGACGTGCTGGAACGGATCAGGAACTCAGTGATGTTCTCTAGAGTTGACCTCATATGCGTCGATTGCGGGCGGAGACTGGAGACATCAAAGATATCCGACCTCCCGGAAAAACCCAGGTGCCCCAACTGTGGCTCGATTCTATTCGCCATCCTGCCTAGGTACAGGCAACATGTCGAAGAAGTCGTAGTGAAGAGAGTCCAAGGGTCTGTGTTGGGTGACGAGGAAAGGGAACTCCTGTCGAGACTAAGGAGGACCGCGGACATAGTCAGCTCTTATGGCCGCAGAGGACTTGTTGCGCTCTCGGTTTACGGAGTAGGACCACAGACTGCGATGAGGATACTATCACGGATGCAATACGACGAGGATGAATTGTTCAGAGATCTCTTGGAGGCCAAGCTGAAGTACGTACAGACCAGGCCGTTCTGGGACAGAAGATAACGGAGCAGAACTAACCCAAGGTGATGGGATATTGCCCTCTCCTTGGCGTATTCAAGCATGTGAACGAAGTTACCTGTGTTTGAGTTGGCCGAGACATTGGCGGACACTGACAACATGAAACCACCCCCCGCCGCGGCATCTTTCAGACATCTTCGGACTTCCCCCTCTACGTCTGCCTTGGTGCCGAACTCTATGACTCTCGGATCCACGTTTCCAATCAGGCATAACCTGTCTCCGAAGGACTGCTTCACCTTTCTGAGATCCATTCCGGCCATAACATCAATGCCCTGATATGCTCGGACGCCAGCGTCGACAATGTCGGGAAGAAGGGACATTATGTTCCCGTCGGAATGTAGTATCGGGTAAGCCCCCTTACTTGCGAATGCGAGCGCTTGACGAGCCAACGCCGGCTTGATGAACCTCCTGAACATCTGAGGAGACATCCAAGGCCTGTCCTTCAGGCCGTAATCAACACACATCAGGATCGCATCCGCCCCAGCCTCTATGGCAGCCTCTCCCAACCGTATTGCGTAGGCTGTATGCTTGTTGAGCACGGCATCCACGACTTCTGGTCTCCTGTTCATCCACACCAAGATGTGCCTGAGCAGGCTGGGATTGCTTACAATGGGCCCCCAAGATCCATCGGCGTCGAACGAGAGGAAATACTCCTCTTTTGTGATGTCGCGGATCCTCTCAAGAATGGAGAACGTTCCCTCCGGAATGTCAGGCGGACTGTAGTCGCGCGCCTCAGCAAGAACTTCGTCGGGATCATACGTTGCGGGCTCATCCAATCGCCACATTGAGTCAGAGATGTATCTGTACCTGCTTCCGTCTATCAGCCAGTCTCCATCTGATCTCTCCACCTGAGCACTAGGCAGGAAGGCTGCAGGGACCCTGATGAAGTCGAGATCCAAGGCACGAGCACAGCGAAGGCATTCGTCTGCTATCGTTCTGTTGATCTCGTTGACATCCGCTCCCTGTGATATCAGGTGATAGCAGACGTCCGACCCGCCCATCAGGACCTTCTCCTGCTTCAGGATCTCTTTCGCCATGATCGGCGGCACGTGCAGTTCAAACAGTGGAACCCTGTCTGGCTCCAGTATCTTAAGAGCAGCTACGACCCGATCCCGTGGAGTCATCGGCTCCCGTCTTGCAGTCAAGAGGCCTAGATTATAAGGCATGAGCGCATTGCGATCATGACGTCATCCATTCCGTCGTCCGGGGGCCTGATAGAAGAAGCTCGGCGATTCCGATGTCTCTCGCCTTCGTCGTTAAGCTTTTAATCAGGAACATCGTGTTCATCGCCGAGTGCCGGAAGGCCGGGATACGAAATGCCCGAGGGCCCAGAGGATCCCGGGTAAACGGCTAGAAGTAAGGCCAAGGCGCCAGACTCATAATCTGGAGATCGCGGGATCGAGACCCGCTCCCGGCACTCACCCCAGAACCTAGGAGAAACCGAAGCTTGTTCCAATGTGCGTGGATTCCCTTCAACGTGAATCTATGGCTTCTGCTCATAGACTCGGAGAAATCTGTGTGCTGTGTTCACATAAGTGAGAAAGAACATCATGGCCACTAGAATAGCCCAAATGGCCCACCGACCGGAAACAGCAATATTGTCGAGGTAGTACGTCCCACAAACCCACAGGATGTATGATGACGACAGCAAGAAGAAAGCCAATGATGCTATAGATCTTCTTCCTGTCTGCAGTCTACCAAAGAGACCGGCAAGAATGTAGGCGAAGCCAAAGGACAGAAGGGAACCAAGGAGTAGCAGGCTCTCGAACGTTGGTTGCCACATGTACACGGCTAATCCCACCAGCCCTATCAGCAGCCCTTCGACAACTACAAGCGGAAACAGCCTGGGGTTCTCCAAGTCATGACTCCATTTATGCCACCATCGGTTGTCCCCATTGTCCTTTGGGTAAGCGCCAGAGGTACGATCGATGTCTTTCACCATCCTTAGAGTTCTCAGTGCTTCCTTGCCGTCATCGGTCAGCGCATACAGGCCATCATCTGTCTGTTTCACTAAACCACCTAACTTCCCTAGATGATGCTGCAGGTTGCCACTGCTCTCCATATGCAGTGCCCTCTTCAGCTCTGCAAACGTCACCGGTTGTTCTCCGAGTGCCTGTAGTATCCTGATCCTGGTCTCGTGAGACAACGCCTCGAAAAGTTCTGCCCTTATCTGCGACTGGTCGTTCTTCTCCCCCCTCTCGCCCAATCACCGTAACTAGAACAACATGAGATATAATACCTCGGTTCTTGACCGACAGAAGTTCAGAGGCCTAGTACGTCCGATAGTCCGGCTCAAGATACCACGCAGAATTCGTGATCGCAAAGCTGGTCTCCGTCCATCAGTGTCTTTGTCCTCTTGAAGCCTAGCTTGGGGTTGTAGGCCTTGATGGCTGGCTCGTCAGTATCACAGAACCAGTGCCCGATGTCGGTGGCGTCAAGAGCAGCGAACTCATCAGCCCACATGCATTTGGTATAGTTGTACTTGACCCTGTTGGGTTGGTCTATCACCCTCTTCCATTGGTGTGTCCCACGGCAGCCCCTGTCAAGATTGTCACAGAACTCATGGAGGTCAGAGCTGGGATCCCCAGCGGTATGCGAGCCCTCTCTAATCTCCATGAAGGCCCGCCTTGCCACTTCCTTACCGTCCTTTCCGTACTGTTTCTCAACGCCCCTGACTATGGCGACGAGTGAAGAAACATAGCTCCGGACCAAGCCTCTAACCTTCTGCTCGTACTCGCTTGGCATCATGGCGGAAACCGGAGGAGCGAGGCCGATTTATCGCTTTAGCTTGTAGCTAACTGTAAAGTCTCCGCAGTACTCTTAACGCATTCAACGTGATCCATCTGCTGGACTCTCCTTCCCTTTCTATGTTCACTTGGAACCGTCCGTTGTAAGTCTGCTCCAGTTTCCATCTGCCAAGCCTGTTCTGCTTTGAGATTACAAGATCCACCGCGTCCTGCATTCGTTCGTCCCTGTAGCCCAGCGATGACAAGATCTCTAGGATTTCCAGTACATTCGTATTCACCATCAACGGGAAACCGAATGAGAGCCATGCCGGTATCGACAGCTTACCGAGATCATGACTCCTCTTGTATATGTGATGCGCAAGTATGTACTCCGCGGCCTCACTGATTGTATCCTTCACCTTGCCGCTTCTCCTGTTCGGCGGAATCTCTGACAAGGCCTTCAACCCCTTGACAACTCCCATGTGGCACGTGTGTTTTCCCCAGCATTTGTCCCTCCCATCATAGGGCCAACCCTTAGGTTTCCTCTCGACCCCATCATCAAATCGCTGGTACGCGGTGATCCATTCTATTCCACGCTGAACCCTCGGATCCTCAAGATGTCCCAGTCGGATCAAGCTCCAGACCATGTTCCCGGTCAGGCAGGGCAGGACTCCACTGTGTTGACCGCCCCTCCTTCTCGTGCCCAAGTAGGAGAACCCGCCACTTTGCCTGTCCTGAGAATAGTCGAAGATGAACTCGCACGCCTTCTTCACACGCTCATCGTTGCCATCCGCTCCAAGCTGCGCCAAGACCAAGAGTTGCCACACGGTCCCCTTGTACTTCGATCTAATGTAGAAATCTTCAGGGCGCCCCCAGTAGCCTCCTTCCTCTTGTTTCGCCAGGATCTTTGGTACAGGGCCAATCTCCATGATCTGATCCCTGGTCTCGATAACTTCTGAGTTGTTATCGATCCGATCCAAGATGTCGACAAGAGTGAAGTATCTGACGGATGGATTGTCCCTCTCAAGCAACCAGTCTACTGGGTCTGAGTTCAGGAGAGGTTTCCAATTGCTCATCTGCTGGCACCCTTTAGCTTGACTGATAAGTCCAAGACTCATATATTATCGTAGCCTTCTTCTTTCCTTATTGAGAACCCGGGGAGACTGCGGCAAGAACTGCCTCGATTGTATTTTGTTCCGCAATTACTGCCCTGGGTGTATCACCCGCATCTGCCTGGTCGCGAAGTGTAAGAGAGGAACCTCTCATGTTGGCATCACATATCCCAAGGAGTTCTGCAGACTTCGCGAATACTGCCGCACTGTTACCCACTCCCTGCCACACTACGTTGCAGAGGTGGCTCCAAATCCTAAAGCTCGGTCGGATGTCAGTCTGCCTAGGTTCGTGCCGGTTGTTAGCCTCACTGATGAAAGGACGTGGTTCTGGCACGAGATCCAGCACACCTGGATTATCGCAAGAATGGCCGAACTCGTCAAGAACAAGAGTCTAGCATGGAAAGTATCATCTCAAGGACTCCATGACTTCCTAGGCTTCGAAGGTAAGATCCTGCTGTCAACTGTGATGGAAGATGAACTCCTCGACAAGCTCACTCTGAAGGACTACGCCGAGATAGTTGCGGCCGCGCGACCTGACGCAACCATGACGCCCGATGTCTACACTTACTTGGACGACCCGCTCTGCCTCTCTTGGCAGCAGACAATCAAGAGTGTGGAGCTAGCGAGGGCTTTCTCGGAATTCGATGTTCCAGTCGTCGGTCTCGTCAAAGGAGCGACAGGCAAGCAGGTTGCATGGTCAACACAGAACATAGTTGCGCTCGGCCATCAGACTGTAGCTCTACCCTGCAGGGAGTTAGCAAAGCTCGACCTTCTGGACGGAATGCTCATGGGGGTTATTGGAATCCTCCGGAAGCGAGTAAGGGAGCCCCGCCTGCTACTGTACGGCCTGTCGTACCCGCTGAGAAAGTACAAGCGGGAGCTTTCCTACTCTGGTTTCTCCTGGTTCATAAACGCCAAGCGAGGACTCTATCAGAAGCAAGGGAATGTATGCTTCCTGACTGACACAAACGTTAGATTCGAGGAATGCGACTGTGCCGCCTGCAAGGGAAGGATCGCCCTTAACCTCCGGGGCGACACCAAGTCGCTAGCCCTTCACAACCTCCTGCAGACGATTGGGAGGTTTGCGTAGATGGGATCTGGAAGGAGAGCATCTCAATTCGAAGACAGGTTCGGACTTGGTAGGCCAATCGATTCGTTCAACACACCGTGCTCCGAGGCAGGGGAACCTGACCGGTTGCAGATAGGCGACTACTGCATTGAGAGGGTAGAAGACGGATTCGCGTTGAAGAAAGGCGATGAAACGTTGGGCTTGTACAAGGAAGTCGCCCTTCTATCCCCAGACAGAGTGTTGCTCAAGTTGGATAAGGGGATGTTCCTAGAGGTCACCCCAGAAGCAATCAGGGAGGTCTTGTCGCCACCGAAGGGAGGCATAATAGGTTTCATCAGTTCGGACGGGAGCCTGACGTACAACGGAGAAACCCGTCAATACCAAGTCAGGTTCGGGAGCAAGTCCGACGAACTCCTGGACAAGTTCAATGAGTTCATGAATGATGTATATGGCATCACGATAAGGAGGTACCCCCATAAGGATAGGGAGCATTTCTACGAGCTGGCGAAAGCAAGCAAGGAGATCGTCGAAGATCTCAACAAATACACCCCCAAGGCAACAGGAGACTGGAATGTGCCCTTTGACTACCTTGACAAGGAGTCGGCGAGGATGTTTCTGAAGTGCTTTATGAGTGGGGACGGCAACATAGGGATGTACCCTAGATCCCGCCCTCATTCCAAGCTCCCTCTTGTGGTTCGGTTTGCGTCCAAAAACAGGGAGGGTCTAGAGGAAGTGGCGGAGTTACTGGACAGAGATTTCGGCATTCATGCACACATCTATAATATGAGAAAAGATGGGGTATTTGAGATGGGCGTGACGACCACGGAAGACAAGATCAGATACATAAGAGAGATAGGGAGTTTTAAGAAGAATCACGTAGAGGCTATAGAGAAAGCCCTGAGGATGATTGAGTCGAATGATTAAGGTGGATCTCTGGGAAACAGATGGGATGCTAGATGAGGCTCTCACTCGAAGTGCCATAGCTGCCAAGAAGTTCTGGCACAAAGACACGGCAAAGGCCTGCATCGAACTGCTGGCATTCAACTTTGACAGAGGATATCGATGTCATGTGTATACCTGTTTTGCCAAGCCTGAGCAGACGAAAGACATGGTTGACAAGACACTCGGTATGCTTGTTGGGAACCCAAAATGGATCGGTCTCCTTCTGTACGCTAGGGATGAGAAAGGGCCGTTCGACGAACCGTGGGAGTCATATGACGAACAGAAACTCAGAGACAAGGTTAGGAAGAACGATAAGAAGACCACCTCGCTGGCCCTGAAGCTAATTCAGGAACGAGAGAAATCGACCGTCAATGAAGAAAAGGACGTAACCATTGAATACGACTTAGACATCAAGTACGTGATCCAACGTGGGGAAGACAGATACGTCTTCTGGGTCTTGGGATCTAGCCTCTTCGCTGACACCATCATCCAGAATGTGCCTGAGGACACTGCTGAATTAGGGAGACTAATCGAGTATTGTGTTCCTGTAGTAGAAGATATCGACCTAGTTGACATCATAGAGGAGGAGCACTCCATCACGGTAAGAGTGGAAGTCAAGAGCCAACAGGAGAGTGGCAAAGACCTCTAGATATAGCGGGTACTGAACGTAGGAAGCTTGAGGCGCCCGGACAGGGACTTTCACGGAAGACCCGCTTTGAACCCTGGAGCCTCATTCGAGGCACAGACTTAGCAGGCCTGCCCCTTACCAGTCTAGCCGACCATGGAGGCTAGGGAATCCGGGCTGACCAGCTGATTATCGCGTGCCCTTTTTAGTCTTTGGAGAACCGAAGCAAGCGATGACGACGGATTGAGAATGAAGGTCGTTGCTGGGTTTCGCCAAGGTCGTCAAAAATGATTAAAAGCCGTGTCCCGAACTTGTGGTCAGCCCTGGTAGCTCAGCTCGGTGGAGCGATGGCCTTGTAAGACAACCGAGATAGCCATTGGTCGGGGGTTCAAAGACGGATTCGCTGAAAATCCCTCCCAGGGCTTAGCAACCCAGGAGAACTATCCCTACATAGAGGATCAGGAAGACGAGCCGCTGACTCTGAGCAGCGAACGCATTTCCTTGTCCAGACGCGCCAGGCGTTTGACGGAGAGGTGGTTTGTACCAAACTTCTTCCTGTAATGCTTCATCGTGTTCGAGAACGGGACTTCTCTGTTCCCCTCGACCAGTTTGTCCGCGTAACTGACCAACTTCTCCTCTATTGTCTTCGGACTCAGGTCAGCGTCCATTCCGAACAGTTTCTTGGCTTCGCCCTTGCCGATGCCCCCGCCGACATGACACTCAACCACTCGAGCCAGATCCTCCGGATAGCCAGCCTTGCGGATGACCTCTCCACCCTCTATGCCGTGAGAGACCTGGTGTGTCTTCGCCCTGCCGATGTCGTGAAGCACTGCACCAGCGAGCGCAAGTTCTGTGTTGACATGGATCTTCCTGTCCTTCAGTTTCTGCAGGAACCGCGACACGACCTCCGCCACCTTCTCACAGTGTTTCACGATTTGTTCAGAGGCGCCCTCAGAAACTAGGAGTCCCCTTGCCGCCTCGAGTGTTGGATATGGACTCTTCCTCTCCACAACCTCCTCTTTGACGTCCCCTTCCAAAAGTATCAGCCTATCCTCAAACCTCTTAATTAAGTCTGAATTGTCGACTTGGGACAGTGGGTTGTTGCACATCGGGCACCTGTAGAAGGACTCCATGGCCTCCTCGAACGTGAGTCTTTTGTGCGAGAGATCGCCGCAGTGGAAGAACATGTGCGACCGCAGGTGCTCTAGCTTTGCCCTGATCTTCCCCGCGATCACCCGCTTCATGTTCATTATGTAGCCCTCAAGCTGATCGATGGCTGGCGACCAGAGGTAGTAGGTCTTCTGGCTCTCAGGGTCCTTCTTTTCCTCGTACCTGGCTAGTCCCAAGCTCAGCAGCTTGTACAGCGTTCTCCTGACACTGGGGAGCCTCAGGTTCGAGTGGTTCGCTATTTGTTCGTCAGTGGCTGACTTGAGCGTGATGAGCGCGGCCACGACGCCTGCGGCATCGTCCCCCCCGACCACGCCCGCCACTTTGACGTAGTGGTCGTAGGCCTCGGCAGATTGCATACAGTATATGTAGTAGGCGCCAGCAGAAAAACCTTAACCCTCGGAGCCCTGAACTGCCTTTCTGTCAGGACGCTTGGACTTCACCACTACCAGCTTCCCTGCTGGAGAAGGAACGACCACCATCCTCGGCCTTCGATGATAGATGGCCATCTCCTTTCCCCCGTACAGTCGATCTAGGAAGAGCGCGAGAGCAGATATCTCCGAATGGGGTTGTCCGGTGACTGCCAGGTTCAGGTTGGCGAGGGAATATATGATGCCAGGCACCTTCTTGCCGCCAACGACTACGAGGACCTTGTCCTCCCTTTTCCTGACAGGCTCCAGATACTTCTCGAACGGCAGCCCGTACATTGTCAAGTGAACGACGAACCCGGTCCGTTTCCACTCTTCAATCGCCTTCTCCGGGCTTGGGACGAACCTGATTTGAAAGTCGCCTCCCCAATTCGTGACGACGTTGCTGACGCTCTCTTCGACGTTCCGGTCCTGTTCTCCTTCTATGAGCATCCCCCTCGCACCCAAGGCTCTCGCGGCCAGTGCCAAATGGGTTGTAACTCTCCTGTCCCTGAAAGGCCTGTGGCCCAGCCTCAAGATCCACGCCTCCGGCCGAAGTCCGGTCTCAGCTCTCTTCATGCTCACCGAGTCTCCTCATCTTGGCCACCTCTCCCAACGTCAGCGTCGACTCGGTCTTGGAAGGGAGTGTATCGATATCGTCTGAGTACGCTTCGATTAGTCTGACTCCCAGCGCGCGTTCTATTCTCCTCAGGTCAGGTAGACTGGGGGTGATCTTCTTTGCTTCTATCTTCTTGACCAACGATTCTCTTATCCCGACTACCCGAGAGAAATCCTGAACGGACATACCTTTGCCCTCTCTGGCTCTGTGTATCAGCTGGCCGTAGCCCTGCACGGGTCTCAACGACAACTCCAACTCCTGCTTTGGAACCGAGGGTTTTGGTGGAGGTAGAGCGAATGGCTCCTTTCGAACCACCTTGGGCTTCACTGGAGGAACCTCAACATCTGGTGCGTGAACTCGCACCTTCGTCCTCCCCCTAGAGCATTCGGCACAGACATGGAGTCTGGCGCCCTTCACAAGCACCAAGGACATCTTGCCTTGGGTCCTCCTGCCACAGATCTCACAGTACACGCCTTGATGCCAAGATTCAAGCGCTTATCTCTATTTCGCGGGCGCCTACCAAGCGGGGGTCGGGTGGGCTCTAGTCTCTCAGCAGTAGTATGGCCTGGGCCAGATCGCCATTCGTTGAAACCAAGGCCGTTTTCGCTTGTTCCAAGCTCTTGCCGGTGCGCTGGGCAACCAAAGCAACATCCTCGTCTGCTGGCACGTATTCCTCTTGGTCGCTTTCCCCCTCTTCCTGCAGAATCTCCTCCGTCCCCACTATCTGGTACATCGTCTGACCTGGTGAGTTCACCTTGTAGACCGAGGGATCCCTGATAACCCTAGTCGCGTCCTCGCCTATTATTCTGACTTCCTTGACGCCCGGCAGCTCCTCTAGGTTTATGCCAAGTCTCTTCAGCAGGCGCTCCTGCTCTCTGTTCGATACGCGTCTGGCCACAAGACATGCACCTGAAGGTCTTACTGCGGGAATCCTTCTATTGGTATCAGGGTGAGTGTGTTTCGGACCCCATCGATCTTCCTAATCCTCTCTGAGACCGCTTCCTTGAGCGTCTCAGGGTTGTCAGCCTTGACTTTCAACACGATGTCGTAGACGCCGTACACAACCCAAGCCTCGATTATCTCAGGCACGTTCCTCAGTTGTGCGATTATTCTGGACTCAGCGCCTATTTCCACATTCACTAACACATACGCGTGTGTGAAGGGCATCTTCCTCAACCTCTTGCTTAGCTCAGCTGACCCTCCAGTTATAAGAGTTTGCAGAGCAGGCCCGGCTGTTTTCACCCTGTGAAAGACATGAAGAAGGTGGGGCCGGAGCGATTCTCACCTTCGTCAGGATTTGAACGCTCGCAGACGGGTCTCTCCCCAGCTCCAACCTTACCTCATCCCCGTGAGGGTCGGAAGACCCATTCATATGGCTGGAGCCCTTGACGGTCTTTACGAGGCTGTCGTCCTGCCTAGCTAGACTACGGCCCCACCTCGAGCCCCATGAGAGGGTTTTGGTTATAATCTTTGTGTGGTTCTGCTAATGGACGACCAGTGTTCCGACCTTTTCTCCCTTCACTGCCTTCTCGATGTCTTCGACCCTAGATCCGACGAACATCACCTTGGCTTTCGACTTGCGGAGCATCTCCAACGCGACCAGATCAAGGGGGCTGTAGTCGCCGGCCTCGGTGCTGCTTCGTTGCAGAACGATCTTCAGCAGCTCATCGTAGGTCATCCTCTCCTTCAGCTTCGCTGATGGTTCCTTTGTTGGATCAGAATCGTATATCCCGCCGACCTCCATGCTCTTTATGAACAAGTCGGCGCCCATCACCTCGGACGCTATCGCCGCTACTGCATCTGTGGAGTGCCCCGGGGTCAGGCCTCCCATGATCACGATGTCGTTCGTGAGCACGGCGCTCTTCAGCTCCTCGACCGAGGTCGCTGGCCTGGGGTACACTCTCTCACCCAGAGCGGCTATGAGTAGACGAGCGTTGAGCCTGGTTGTCTCGATACCGATCAGATCCCTGAAGGCTCCGTCACAGCCGAGCGTTTTTGCCGCCTGAATGTACTCCCGAGCCTGGGGGCCTCCGCCGACAACCACCACGAGCTTGTGACCCTGCCCGGCCAACGAAGACAGGAGCTGCGCTGCCGCTCTGTAGGACTCAACCTTCGGAGGATAATCGACTATGGAATGACCGAACTTTATGGCGATCTTCAACTCAAAACCTCCTCCGCAGGATTTCGAAAAGGAATCTATTTAAAGGATGAAAGGCGTGGCGTTGATTTGTTCGATGTCAACAGCCGAGCAGATCAGCGAGAGCAGGCTCTCTATCCTACTCAGGATCCTGCGCGGCAAGAAGGGGAGGGGGACCGAGCTGATCAGCCTCTATGTGCCGCCGGGAAGGCAGATCAGTGAAGTCATGGACACGCTGAGGGAGGAGCACGGGAAGGCGTCGAACATAAAGTCCCGCACCACGAGAGGGCACGTCCAAGAGGCCCTGGTCAAGACAATGCAGAGGCTGAAGGCCTACGACAAAGCACCTGAGATGGGTCTCGTGATATTCTGCGGAGCCATACCCAGAGGGGCACCTGGCTCCGAAGTCCTTGAGCTCTACGAGTTAGTGCCTCCCAAACCGGTCAATGTCTCGTACTACAGCTGTGATGACAGTTTTTACTTGGAGCCCCTCCTTGAGATGATCAGGCCTCAGGAGATCCTTGGGATCATCTTGATCGAGAACTCCGAGGCCACGATCGCAAAGGTTGAGGGGAAGAATGTCGAGATACTGGGAAACTACACCTCGGGCGTGCCGGGCAAGAGCAGCAAGGGAGGTCAGTCCGCGAGGAGGTTCGAGCGGCTCAGAGACATGGTGTTGAACGACTTTTACACCAGGATCGGAGACCACGTGAACGATTCATTCCTCGCCATACCCAAGCTTACCAAGATCATAGTCGGGGGCCCTGGCAACACCAAGCAGGACTTCCTCCGGGGCAACCACCTCAACTACCAGCTGAAGGACAAGATCGCGGCGATAGTCGACACGGCTTACACAGAGGAACAGGGCGTTAAGGAAGCGCTGGAGAAGGCATCCGAGAAGCTCGAGAGGATTGAGCTGGTCGAGGAGAGGAAGATGGTCCAGAGGTTCCTGTCCGAAGTCTCGAAGGATTCAGGGTCGGCTGTCTATGGGGAGAAGGAGGTCAGGCACGCGCTTGAAGCCCACAAGGTGCAGACGCTTCTGATGTCCGAGGACTTCGACGACGTAGTGGTGAAGGTTTCGTGCAGTTCGTGCGACTACGCGGAGGAGAGGAGGGCGAAGGAACCGGAGCTGGAGCTTTTCCTTTCTTCAGTGAAATCAGAGAGGTGCCCCAAGTGCTCGAACTTCACGCTCACCGCGGAGCCGTTGCACCGTATGTTTGATCAATTGCTGGAGAAGGCCGAGCAAGCTGAGGCGAACGTGGAGGTCATTTCCTCGAAGACGGAGGAAGGAAGGATGCTGTTGAAGGGCTTCGGCGGAGTAGCCGCCATACTTAGACATTAAGAGTTAAAACCGGAACTGAGTCGAGAGCACGCAGTGGGCCAGTGGCCTAGGATGGTTAGGGCGTCCGTCCTTAATCGGGACGATGCTGATATCACTGGCTGAGACCGGGAGGTCGGCGGTTCAAGAGGGTGTCTGAAATTCCGCCCTGGCCCACCACGCAACTGTTAAAATATGTGAGACTGACGAGGAAGTTGGGCCGGTAGTCTAGGCTGGTACAGACGAGTGGTGCAGACGCTAGCTTCGCAGGAACCTCCGGAAAAGCTAGAGACCGCGGGTTCAAGTCCCGCCCGGTCCACTTACTTCACCAATTGGGCCTTCTCGATCGCTGTCACGTGAAGGTGCTCTTCGTCCTCCTTTGTGTCTATCGCGATGGGGTCTTCGACCTTGTCATAGAGTCCATAACCATCGATGTCACCCAGCTTCAGGGCGACCTTCTTCATGAAAGGAAAAATCACATCCAAGAACGTGTCGTGACAATCCACTAGGTATACTGTCCCGGAACTTCTTGCTTGGCATGACAGCCAGATAAGCCAGTCCACTATCAATCGTCTTCTCGTCTGCTCGGCTCTCTTCCTCAGACTCTCGTCCTTCTCCAACAATCTGCGGCCAACTTCACTAAGCAGAAGCTCAACTCTCTTGGGCAACTCCTCCTCTTTGTATGATGCGCTCGTCTTCTTGGGAAATCCCTCCGCACTGAGCTCAACACTGCAATAGCGGATCTTTGTTCCCAAAGCCGCGGACAGAAGTCTTGAGGCTACACCCTTAGTAAGGTCAGGGCTCTTTGCATAACCAGTGATTGAGTAGGTGATCCCTTCATTCCGCTCGATTCCGTCAACAAGAATGGCACCTTCGGCTATGTTCTCCCGCCAAGCCGCGAAAGCGTATTTCTCACAGTTCTCTGCCAGAAGGTCGAACTCAGAACCCCATTCCCACACGACCGGCATCCATCATCTCCTCCCTTTCTTCTTCAGTATCTTTTCCAAACGTTCTATATGCTCCTTCTTATAACTGCCTATCTCTTCGGCGAACTCAACTTCGTTCCTGACCCGAAGGCTGTACCTGGGCCGTTTCCCGGACGACTCGAGTCCATCTCGGTATGGAAACCGCCCACTCTACTCACCTGACCAACTGAGGTCTCTCAACATCGTACCTTCGTTTCTGGGACCCAATCAGGAACTCTGATACTATGAGGATGGACGCACGGTCTGATAGAAGAGACCTATGTCATATGAACTCGGGTAAATGCCTGATCCGCCCAATGCTCCGCAGAATAAGCCAACGAAGTTGTTTCCCACTTTAGCCAAGCAGGGATTCTCCGCACTTACAGGGTTCCAATCTCCGAGGCCTACTATTGGGTTGTTCGCATATCTTGTCCAGATCTTGAGGTCTTTGGAGTAAGCGAGCCCTATCCTCCAGCTGCTCCCATCGTAACCTTGGTAAAAGAGATAGTAGATGCCACCGATTCTAATGCCGTGACCAGGATAGACATGTACATTATCCCACTCTCCCGCTGGTCCCTTAGTGAAAACCGGAACAGGATCTATTGACCATGTTTTTCCGTCCTGTGATTCGGCGTATCCACATCTAAACTCAGCATCATCATACGCTCCAAAGATCATCTTGAAAGGCGCCCCTTCATCTGGCTCATAGAAAACAACCTCTGGGTCAATCCTTCTTGAGTAGAACGCTCCAGCAAGAACGTCCAAGATCGGGTTTCCCGAGTGCTTTGTCCAGTTGATTCCATCAAGGGATGTCGCCAAGCATCCTCTGTCGTGGCTACCATCGTAGGAATGATAGTACATCCAGTACTCCTCTTTGACTCTGATTACATAGGGGGTAGCCACACCCACCTTCTCTATTCCTGCTTTAGTTGTATCCAGAACAACTCCATGCTTAGTCCATTCAATCAGGTTCTTGCTCTTTGCTAGCCCTATTCTATGGCTGCTACCATCGTACCCGCCATAGTAGCAATAGTAATCGCCGCCCATTTCGATTACGTGAGGATCTACCGCCTGCACGCTATCCATTTCCCCAGGTACACCTCTCGTGATGACAGGGACGTCGAATAAGCTCCAAGATGTAAGAAGAGGTAGAGGGGGAACGTCCCTCAATTCTTTGAGCTTTGCTTTGATACATTCAGACAACTTGAGATCACGCCTCAGATCTTTCTTCTCGTCCACACCATGAAATCCTCAAAACCCATGCTTTTCCAAGCAGACATTGAGACGTCGTTTCGCGAGGAGATCGGGTGCTCAACGTACCGGACTCCCTTTTGTCTCATCCATCTCAACATTTCGCTCGCCAGACCCGTGAACACGCCCTTCCTTCGCTTCTCAGGGACGACGAAGACATCCCCGATGATTCCTACCCTCTTCTCTTTGTATATCGGTGTCCTCTCTTTTATTGATCCCGTCATGTAACCGATGATCTTCTCTCCTTCAAGGGCTACTAGGGCCAAGTTGTCATCACTCTCAAGGAACTCCTCCATATACTTGATCCATTTCCCGGTCATATCCTCTTCGAATGTGAAGTAGTCGTCGATGTTAACATGGTGTTCCATATATCGTCTTTGGAGGAGCGCGAGCTTGCCGATGTCCGACTTCGAAGCTCTTGAGATCTCCATGGAAACTCCGACTATCGCCCATTGACATTATTTATGACTTCTGGAACGCATGGACCATTCTAGTATATGCCGGGCGTTCCCTCCCTTCGAGCCTTTGCCTCAAGCTTCAAGTATCATCCCTCCAAAAAGTTACGAATCACCCTTTACTCGTCGCTTGAGTTCTTCGAAGAACTGGGACGCTTCCTTATGTTCCGCAGCGTGTGTCATGTTGTAGCGCTGGCACAGCGTGATATAACGATCGATGAGAGGCCTGAGCTCAGCATCTACCATGGGACCCCCTGCCTCGATCATAGCTCTGTAGGCACAGATGGAGGCCTTCTCTACCCTAGCACGGACTGTCTCGTCAGACGCTAGCTCCAACGCTTGGTTAAAGTAGTCGAGCGTCCTGCGGGCAATCTCCGGCCGGAGTCCAACGTCCTTAGGTTCAGGGAAACATCCAGGATGCACCCCGGATTCCTCCGCGTTGTTGTGCAGCATTTCGATGTAATCCAAGATCGGCTGAGCCGCACTCTTGTAGTGCAGCCGCACGAACTCTGCGATTGCGCCCTGATCATCGAGATGAGGGTTCCAGAGCATCCGCGCTATGAGGTAGTTCCGCAGATCGGAAAGCTCGCCGGAGGTTCCGTTTCCATTGGCTTGCATGAACACACCCTTGACCTTGTTGCCTAGGAAGTAGCGCACGTTCGGGCCGATACTGCGAAGGTTGGGGAAGGGCAGGTCATAGGCGTGGAAATTGGTGTTATAGTTCCAGACCCATATATCATCACAGACCTTGCCCCATTCATTCATGTCATGACAGAACTCCCTGTTTCTTGGACAGTTCGGGTCATCGATCGGATGCAATGTGCAGCACTCGATGCTACAGAGCTGGATCTGCACATTATGTCGCGGGCGAATGGTCTTAGGCGCTTTGCGCGTATACCAGTAAGCGAGCGTTCCCACCTTAACGTCCGGGTATGGCCTTTCGACCAGTTCTGCGACGGCGTTGACAAAAGCGAGTTGAGAGCCCATAGGGGTGTCTTCACGTTGGTTGATCTCTTGACATCTATCACAGTGGCAGTATCTATCCGTATCCGCCTGACTGACGCTGACGTTCTTGATCCCCTGATGCTCACCTATGTAACGGATAGCGGATTCAGCAGCAACCTTGATCACTTCAGGGTTTGTCACACACAACTGGGGACCGGCTCCAGCCGTGTTCGTGTCGCGTTTGCCGTCCACCAAGGCGTAATACTCCGGATGTTCCTTTCCGTATTTGCTGAAAGGGACCAACAAGTGAAATGAGTGGCTGATGAGATCCTGAGCCGTTTTTCCTCCCAATCTCTCGTCAGTAGCTACCGTGTTAACTCGCAACCGCGCTGCGAATTCGGGATGTTCCGAGTTCTCCTTGTAATAGCTCCAACGGAAACTGAACGGGGGTTTGTAGGTGTATTCTCTGCATGGGATCTGTGCCTGAGAGGAATCGGGAACATGCGTGTGATCATGGGTCAGAAAGCGCACCCCCAATTCATCTTCGAGGAACTGATACACCCCGTAGAGCGTGCCTCGTGGTCTTCCACCGACGATGGCCAATAGATCATTCCTTATGATCACATGCAAACCCTCTTCGCCCAACTCAGAGGCGTCAACGGTGATGCTGCTTTCAGCTAACGCAGCGCCCTCACCGATATAGACGTGGTTAGAAGCTCCTTCACCAGTGTTGCGCACCGGGAGAAGTATCCCTGTAGATTGCTCAAAAAAACGCTGGAACTCCCGTGCTGCATACTTCTCAGGTGGAATAGCCTCCGAATCAACAATGATATCCCAGTCTTGCATCTCGGAGCACTTGAGAACTGACATGTAGTCCCTCCCACTAGAGTAGCCAGAGATTAATATGCTATGTCTTTCTTCGCGCGGATTATTGAATCCCTTTTCGTTGCCCGCCAATGGATCTCCGCACCTGTCGAGGTAGTGAGCATCCCATGCGCCTTCCTCTATGTGGCGCCCTATGTCCATCAAGGCGGCTATTCGAACGTGTGCTATTCTTCATGTCGTCTACCTGTTGGTGTCCTTCCTGGTGTTCTGGCGCGCAACTTCAGGGTGTGGGTATTAGTGCTTGGAGATCGAACGGATCTCTTCGTAAGGATTCGGAGTGGATCGGTAGCAAAGTGGGAACAAGCTAGTACCGGAACCGGCTCAAAAGAGGGGGCGGATCGAGGAGACCGAAGGCCGCGACCTTGAGGGCAACTGTCGGCAGTTGAAGGTGTAAACAACATCTACGCACTACCCCGAGGCTCTAGTGCGCGCGCCCGACCCCAATTGACTTGGAAAGCGCAAAAAGGGAACGATCCGGCTCTCAAAGCTAGCCTATGCATTGGTTCCTAACCCATTCCGGTATGGAAGCCGCCGCACTCGCCAGATCTTGTTCTTGAATGTCCGTCTTCAAGCGCTTCATGTAGTCGCCGATTTCTCGTCGCGTGCTACAAGGGTCGAGGACTGCTAGAGGTCGTAAACGACTCCAGGTATCTTCGGGAACACCTGTGCTTCTCCTACGTGTTTGGCACCTGCCAGCCAGCCGACGAGCCTCTCAACCCCGATTCCTCCACCAGCACAGGGCTTGAGCCGACCCTCCTCTGCCAGCCGCAGCAGCGTTGAGTAGTTCTCCTTTCGGACCTTGTCTTTCTCCATCTTCTTGATGATCTTGTGGTACTCCCACTCCCTTCTTGCACCCGAGAGCACCTCGCCGTACTTCGGGAGAAAGAGGTCGTAGTTGTCCCAGTCGCCGTCCTCGAAGTCGTAGAATTCCCTGGGGAGGTTTGTGACCCAGACTGGGCCTTTGGCCTCCCGTACCAACGCGGACTCCCACTCGTCTCCATAATCTCGCTCAAGCTCGGCCCTGTCGCAGACGGTGAACGGTCTTTCGGGGACGGTCAAGGTTTCGTATCTTCGCAGGGAGGTCAGTTCCTCAGCCAGGTCATCCTTCAACCCAGCGATGAGTTCACACAGCAGCTCCTCAACCAAGTCCCTGATTTCCGCAGAGGTCGCATCCCTCACTTCGAAGTCCAGTTGTGTGAACTCGTAGGCATGCATCCCTGCGCCAGCTCTGCCTCGCTTTTCGATCCTGATATTGGGAGATAGCGTAAACAGTTTTGGATATGCCAAGGAGCAGGCCACCAGTTTGTGGATTATCATGCTCGATGTTGTCCTGACGTTTTCCCCGTAGATCTCCAGCTCGATCCTTTTCTCCAGCGAGGCCCCGGCGTCGGGCCACAGCGGGTCCGTTGACTTTGACAGCACGACCGGTAGCATCCATTCGAAGCCCCGGGCCAGAAGACCTTGCGTGAGACGTTGTAGAACGCCTGTCATTACTCTACCGATTGTCCTTCGCCTCTGGATCTCCTCCTCGGAGAGGGACTCCAAGGGCTTGGGTATTCCCGCCGGAGTGACTGGGGTGGCAGCTGAGCCGGCTTGAGTCGCCAGCTGCTCTGCCTTCTTACCAACCTTCCTAGGCCGTGGCTTTGCTGAACGGGGCGCCATCTTGCAACGAGCGACCGAGGAAACTGGCTTGGAGATAACAACTTCTGCCCAAAACACGGCCGATTGCTGGCTCAGTGTCGGAGAATACCCTTATAGTCCGGCATATTGACGGAACCCGAGTTGGACAGCAAGGATGTCGAGCTCGTCCAAGCCCTAAGAAGGGACTCGAGGAGGCCGATCACCGCGCTGGCAAAGGAACTCGGGATACCTAGGGCTACGCTTCAAGACAGGGTGAGGAAGCTCGTGGAGGAAGGAGTGATCAAGAGATTCACAATAGTGCCGGATTTCGCGAAGCTGGGCAGACAGATAACGGCATTCGTCATGGTCTCATTCTCGCCGGTCCCTGGGCTCTCCCAGAGGGAACTCGCTAAGGAGATAGCTGAGATCGAGGACGTGCAAGAAGTGCACCTCATCTCCGGGCAGTGGGACATCTTGGTGAAGGTCAGGGTAGGCAAGGTTGAGGATGTCGGCAGGCTTGTCATAGACAGGATCAGAGCGATCAGGGGAGTTGCGAGGACCGAAACTTGTGTCAGCTTTGAATGTGTTAGAGAGGAGTTCTGATGAAGAGCCGCACTCAACCCATTCAGTTATCTTGCCGAGTACGCGATGGGCACAAGAATGGTCTGCACGCCACTGCTGCTATCTCATCATGAAGAACGCTAGGGTGGCGAAACCGGGACGACGACAAGCCCCCCAGGTACGATCAGCGCAACTACTAAGGTCACTGACATCGTGACTCAAAGCTTGGGAGGACTGATAATCGAAACCATTTAGGACTCGCGCGGGCGCCACAGCTCAAATGGATTGCTTAAGACACGTGGGGCTCTAAGTCGTTTTTTGCTGAGTCCTAGATGTCAACAACCCAGATTTCCATAGGAACAAGCCTCACTTCCACTGGAGAATATGAAGGCTGAAGTGGGGGCGCCCAGACTTTCGCGACGAGGTTCGAACTGGAGTCTCATGGGCTCTCGGCCGCTATGGCTCCCAAGCCATGAAGCCTAGGCCAGGCTAGCCGACGCCCCCTGCCAAGCGTGTCTCTCCAACCGGTAAAAAGCTTGACGTTCCGCTTACCAAGTACTCTGTGGTCTTTCGGTTTCTCTGGCTGTGGCTGGAAGCTCCGGGAAGGAGGTCTTCATCCTCTGCACTGCCACTTCCGAAGCCTCCTTCAGTATTGATTGTACGTCTTGATCTCTGACCTCCGGCACGTAGTTGTATGAGTCGATGGTTCCGAACGACATCATCGCCTCTTCCAGGTTCTCATTTATCTTGCCCAGCTCCAGTGACACTTCCGGCATAACCCCTCTCAGTTGCTCTGTGAGTGGCCTCAGCACACCCAGCTCGGGAGAGGATAGGATCTCCTTGGCCTCTATGGCCTCTTTGACCGTATCGAGCCGAAGTACGACCTTTTCCAGGGTAGTTACTGCCACCAAGATGGTCCTCGCGATCTTCTTGACCTGCACGATCTCGCTTGCGTAGACGGCAGCCCTATCCCTGTCCTTTTCCGCCTCGGCGCGCACGACCCTTTCGAAGAGCTGATCCTTCTTGTTCACCAGTGTGTCGTAGCTCCTCTGCAGCTTGTCTACGAGTATCCTCAGCTTGATAGACACTTCGCCCATCTTGACGCGCGGATCAACGTGTTCTATTATAGGTTTTACGGGTCTCTGCTCCTTCTTACCGAACAGGAAGTTTAGTACCATTCTTGTTCCACTTACAGGGACGCACGTCGTTACTGCAAAAATTAGTCTATCAGTCTAAACCAAAAAACCAAATATACGAAATAAATGCAGGAAGGACGATGGGCGTCAACGAGCTCGAGGCCATCGCGGTCCAGAAGGCACAGCTCGCGGTCCGACTGGACCACGAGGGGAAACGAGAGGAGGCCTTGAAGAAGTACGAGGAAGTAATAGTCCTCTTCACCAAGATCTACGAGATGGTTGGAAACGACTCGATAAAGAAGGCGTATCTGGAACTGATATCCCGGTACAAGAGCCGGGCCGAGGAACTCAGGTCTGAGACGCCTATCAGGGTTTCGATCCACAGGGAGGAAGCCCCGATCTCCAGCCTGATGATAAAGCGCAGTGGCGCAGTCAAATGGGACGACGTGATAGGTCTTGACGAAGCAAAGAGAGCAGTGAAGAACGCTGTGGTGTGGCCCTTCAGGAGACCTGACCTCTACAAGACCAGATGGAACAAGAACATCCTGCTCTTCGGTCCACCGGGATGTGGTAAGACACACCTTGCCGCGGCGGTAGCCTATGAGATCGAAGCTGACTTCTACGAGATCTCCCCGTCAACGCTCATGTCTCATCTGCTCGGAGAGTCCGAGAAGAACCTCGCGAGGGTATTCAGGGTCTCGAGGGAAATCGCCCGAAAAGGTAGGCCGGTGATACTCTTCATAGACGAGATTGAATCCATCATAGGGGCAAGGGAATTGGAGATCGGTGGAGAGGTCAGGGTGAAAAGCGAGCTGCTAACGGAGATGGGCGGACTGGCAGAGAAAGAGAATCAGAGCCTCTTCCTGTACATAGTCGGCGCAACCAACAAGCCGTGGTCACTAGATGCACCCTTCATCAGGAGGTTTGACAAAAGGATCTTCATCGAACCCCCGGATCTTGAGTCGAGGATACTCATACTGCAGCTGTATTCCAAGGAGGTGTCGGTGTCAACCGACGTGGACTTCCAGGAGATCGCGAGCCTCACGGAAGGGTACTCCGGAGACGACATAGCAAAGATGGTGACGGACGTACACGACAGACTCCGCGACGAGTTGTTCGAGCAGAGGGGAGGAGCGGGAGAGATCAGAGCAGCGACGAGGGACGACTTCCTCTGGGCGATATCCAGGAGGAAACCCTCAGTCGAGCAAGACCTGGTGCAGAGGTATCAGCGCTGGTTCGAGGAGCACGGAAGCATCTAGGTCGAGCCGTCTTCTTCCTCGAAGTCCTCTAGCACTATCTTACCTCTGCCGCTGAGTCCTTTCAGCGCCTTGGAGATCTCTTCCTTGCTCACGCTCAGATCCCGGGCCGCTGCCTCTGGGGAGTACTTCCCTCCTCTTTCGTTCAAGTACTTGAAAAGGCGCTCTTCGAGTTCCACTGTCCCTCCCGGTACTTCTTTCTCTACTTCTACCGTGGGGACTTTCACTTCTTCCTTCAACGGTACCTGGGGGAACTCCTTGGCTATGCGCTCAGCTGCTAGAGCCGAAGCCTCGTTTAGTATCTGGCTGACCTCTTGACTTCTCGCCTCGGATACTTGTGGAACCTGCTCGGTCTGCTGTAGCTGGGTCGTCTCTATTATCTCGGACACTTGGTCCCTTATCCTATCCATCTCGGAGAGGTTCACATCGCCAACGCCTGTGAACACTGTCTTGACCTCTGACATCAACTCACCTGCAATCCTCAGATCCTCGGTGACAGGTCCCAGGAGCGTGATCGTCTCAAGCCTCAGCTTCGCCTTCTCCAGCAGGATCTCCCCATAGTAGAGCTTCTGCGCAAGAGCCCTGTACTGAGCCACTGCGTCGGCGTAGTTCGATGCCTTCCCGCGGTTGCCCTTCGCTTGAAACTCCACGAGATCCTTGAACAACGACTCCGCTCTGGCTGTCACTCGGTAGCGCTGATTCTGGAGTCGCCGGAGGATGATGTCGAGACTCACGGCAGCCCCCTTAAGCGCCATCTCCTTCCTGTGTTGTTCATCGTTCTCCAATTCATCCACCTGCCGTCCTACCTGAGTTGACCCTTGTTTCCAGCACGGTCGCTCCTTGCTCCGTTCCGACCACCAAGAATCCGTCCTTCGCAAAGAAGATCCCGGTCTCGATCACTCCCGGTATGGCCTTCAGGTGAGCCTCGGCGACAGAGAGGTCCCCTATCTTGCCAAGGGGCACATCAAGAATATAGTTGCCGTTGTCAGTGACAAGTGGCCCGGCTTTCCCTGGCAGTTGCCTGACCTTCGGCTCGACCGACAGGCTCCGCCTTATTTCTTCGGCAACATACGGCATTGAGAAGGGGAGAACTTCCACCGGCAGGGGATGGTTCGCTCCCAACTTCTGCACTTTCTTCTCCTCTTCTATGACTATCACAACCTTGTCAGCAGAAGAGTAGAGAACTTTCTCCCTAGTCAGCGCGGCTCCTCCGCCTTTCAGAAGATTACCGTCCGCATCGGCCTCGTCCGCACTGTCTACCACGACCTCAATCCTCGGGCTCTCATACAGAGAGGAAATCCCCAACCCAAGCCTGGAACACTCCAACTCCACTTGGGACGATGAGGGGACCACGTTGACCTGTCGCCCTTCTGCCCGAGTCGCCTCTGAAAGTTCTTGTAGGAGGATATCCATTGTGGAACCTGAGCCCACGCCCAAGCGATCCTTTCCCTTGACCAAGGACAGTGCCTTGAGAACCGCAGCCTTCCTTTTCAAGAGAATCCTATCCGGAATCACTTGTCCTCACCGGACTCGTTCAGTTCGCCCAAGGCGTGAAATATTTGCTCTCTAACGCGCCTCAGTTCCGCTAGGAACTCCTCGCTGGACATGTTGGTAGCCGGCCGTGCCATGTCCGTGGCGGTTTGTGGAACCGAGGCAACCGCTACGCCTGAAGCTGTGGGCGCCCGTAGCGCGACCAGAGCCTCATACTTCTGGCTGAAGGACCGCAGCACAGGTCTCCTCTTCTCAAGGTCTTCAAGCAGTAGGGCTATCTGTCTCTTGAGCAATGCCTTCTCAACCGCGCTCAGAAGTCTTGCCCCTTGGCTCTTGAGTCGTATCTGATCCTCTGGAGCCATCCTGTTGGCCTTGGAGAAATCCGACAGGGTCGAGTCAACATGGCCGCGCATTTCCTCGAGTAGCTCCATCTCATGCACTAACCCGGTCTTGTATGTTTCCCCGGCTCCATGGGGCAAAGGTCTCGTCTGTCTCGTCAGTGGAGAGCGTGGGCTATTAATGGTTTAGGTCTGTTTTGTTGTTGATATGTTTACCGAGGATCAGAGAATCGGCGTCCAGACAGACTTGATGCATAGCAATTCGGCGTGACTCGCTAGTGGATCTCGACGATGTCTCTGTCTCTCAGTTCGAACCCACTTCCCACCCTGACAGATGCCGCGTGTTCGGAAGGCCTGTATACTACAGCGTACTTCAACTCCATGGCCAACTCGCCGTGAATGGATTTTGCAAGATCCAGCACCGTAGCCCCTTCGCGCAGCAACACTGGATCTGCGGGCACCTCCTTCTCTCTAGGCTCCTTCGTCCAGACCCTTATCTTGCCAGTCACCTCTAGAATGTCAAGTAGCAGAGACTCTGGATCATCGCCGATCTCAGATAAAGCTCTTGCCAAAGCAGGTATGGAACCGCCCAACAGAAACACTTCCCCGAGTCGGGCACGAAGCTCATCTGTTAACAAGACCCAGAACTTTATGATGAACGCGTTCGCGTTCAGGGAAGCGTCCAAGGAATAGATTGTGGAGTACTTAGAAACCTCGACGGTCACCCCTCCCAATCCTGTACGCTTTACGTGATCCGCTGCGTCCCTGCGATCCATGAAATCTGACTGCCCCCTTACCTCCACGCTCTTTGTCGGGGACAGGGCCGTCTTCGTCTCCGAGCCGGGGCAGACGAAGTAGATATCGAAGCGTTTAAGCGCGTTTGCCACAATACCGCAACCGCGCAGTTCCTCATCCGAAGAGATCGCGAAAAGTGCGATGTCGGCCTGCTTCACCAGATCTAAGTAGTCTGAACTTGCTGCAATGGAGAGACTCATCGGCAGGAATATCGTGTTCACGCCGCCCAACCTAATCGAATGGGGCCTGACAGCGTCCGAGTAGAAGCCGACAGAACTCGATCCCAGTACCCGCGACAGGATTGCATGCCTGAGTTCAGTGTTGCTGTACAGCAATAGCAGTAGGAGTTCGTCCTTCCCCTTGGATATGGAGAGAGCTCTCTGCCGCCTAGCTTGTCTTCTCTTTACCCTGCCTCTTTCCATCCCCTCCTCCAGTCTCGTGATCTGTCTCTTCACGTTGACCCTGAGTTTCTCCGTTCCTTTGTGGCCAGGTATCATCGAGAGAAACAGCCTAAGGTTTTTCAGCTTCTCTGGCTTCGTCTTCGACGCAACCACTTTTTTGTACTGAGCCACCGCATCTGGGGGAAGGTTGGTTACCACTTTGAGTGAACCGAACATCCCCTTGACCTTATTTTTCTTTGCTCTGACTGGCGTGCCTTCCTCAGGCTGTCAGCGCAGTGGTATTAGAGCCCCGGACGGGCTTCGATCCCGCGACCTCTGCCTCTTCGTCTCACATACCAAGGCATTGCTCTACCAGGTTACTCGTGGATTCTCGCTCTGAGCTACCGGAGCTCGGAGGTTCTCGTTTCAGCGGAAATAAAAACGTTCAGCCCGTCACTTGAGGCACGTGAACGTCGGATTAGTATCTCGAGCCAAGTACCTCCTTGAGAGAACTGATCCTGGGTGTGGAAGTCGGATCCACTCCGTTCAACAGTGCCAGATAGAGGCTAGCCATGTCCAGCTTCGCTATGAAGGAAAGGGCCTCCGCTATCGCCGGTTGCGCGGTGGCACGTAACTCAACGACGACTCGTCCGCTTGACTCCAGTATCCGCTTCGAGGCATTTATCCTCGACCTCAGCACATCAGACTCGAAGCCGGACCTGAGTAGAATTACTGCCAGCTTCCCGCCGGCGTTGAACCGCTCGGCCTCGAGTTCGTTGTGGCCGAACTCCGGAAACGTACCGTTGGATGCTAGCATCTTCGCATTCTCGTTGAGCTGTTGCCTGAATCGGAGAGCAACGCCGCTCAGGATTCCGTGCCCGTAGACCAACGGGAAGGTCCCGAAGAGCCTGGTGGCCAGCGACTTTGACTCGTTCCTGTCTGCGGGCACTTCGACCTTGACGCCATCGAGAACAGCCTCTACGGATGCTACGCTCTCCTGCAACTCAACTACCCTCTTGGAGGACACAACCCCGTTCACCTGAAGGAGTTTGACCAGCGGTACGAAGAGGTAGGGTAAAGCAGACCTGGGCGCCAAGTCGGGGGGGACCCTCACGTGCGGTACCCCGGATTCGACGGACAAACGCTCTATCTCGCCGCCGGAGCTTATTGAGACCAGCCTTATCCCTAGTTTGATAGCTTCCCTCAGGCAGCTGACCGATTCCTCAGTGTCACCTGAGTACGAAACAACACACACCAAGGTGCTGGGCGATACGTATCCTGGCAGCAGATAGTCTCTGATCACCTCAATCGGAACCGTGGCCTCATCGATGAGCCAGGACTTGACCAGCTCCGGCCCCATGCCGGAACCACCCATTCCGCAGAAGACTACGTTTCTCAGCCCTTCCACGCTGGGTGCTCTCATCTCTGTCGAGATATCTATCGCATGCTTGATCATCGACGGGAACTGGAGGATCTTCCCGTACATGCCGCTGCGGTCAAGCTTCGATAGGCCAGCGAGCCAGTTCTCCTCACCCATTTACTGGCCTCGGTTCGGAATCACGGATAATATCCTTTCGTAGGCGTAACCTCAGAGAAACTCAGTGTCTCGGCCAAGGTGGGACAGATAGGCTTCGAGTTCGAGATGTAGAACCCAGCAACGGCGTTGGCAAGCAGGAGCCTGTCGGCCATTGCCAAACCAGCTAGATAGCCCACTATATCACCAGCGTTCCAAGTGTCACCGGCGCCCGTCATCCTCACGGGAGAGACTCGAAATGAAGGAACCGTGATCACATCGCCACCGGCGACTGAAACGGAGAAATCGGATGTGTGATAGTCTATGGCACAACCAAGTTTGTTGGAGAATTCCCTCAAAAAACCCGGCGGCGGGGCTCCGGATCTTGAAGGGGGGGTCATGCCAAGGGACTTGGACAGCCTACTCAGTTCGTTCTCGTTCAGACTCAGGACATCTACGAGGCCGGGCTTGAACACCTGCTCGATCAGCGACGGTATCTCATCCGCTCGATAAGAGGGATCGCTGATATCGATGAATGTGAGGGACTCGCTGTTCTCCTTGGCTATTGTGAACACCCTCTTCGCGATCTCTGTTCCCCTCTTCGTCTGAGCCCAGTTGAGAGTGCAGACCACATCAGAAGGCCGGATGAAGGACGCCACTTTCTCGGTGATGTCTTCTTGGCTGATCTCCAGAAGGCTACCAGAGTCGCTTATCATGATGTTGGAGGGCTTTCCCTCAGAATCCGAGATTTCCAAGGCAGTCGTCATTGAGGCCGAGGCGCCGGGATCAACTAGGGACAGGTCTATCGGAAGCCCATTGGTGAAGAGCCTCAGCAGATGAAGCCCAACTTCATCGGTTTTGGTGAACAAGGTCACCTGAACGCCGAGGCGACCAAGAGCCACGGCGGTATTCACCGCGTTTCCGCCCTTCGCTATGTACTGTTTTGTACCCAGCACGTTGCCGCCGCCCTGACCCACTATCCTGTTGAGGTCCTCCAGCAAATCAGGATAGGGCTTCGGGCATCTGACGAAGTGGTCGATGAAGTAGTCGGGAGAGACGAACACCCTTCGGGAGGATACTCTCGACAGCACTTGATCCGCGGAGACGTGCTCACGCATGAGTAGCTTCCGTTACCTGGGTTGTGTCTAGAGTTTTATTCTCTTTCCACTGGCCTGACCGAGACCTCCTCTCTGGTCTCGGTTCTCTCGAGCTTGCCGTCCCTGATCCAGAATATCCTGTCGCTGACGTCGATCATTTTCAGGTCATGAGTGGCAGTGATTATGGTCACACCCTTCTCCGAGTTGAGGTTCTTCAGCAGGGTTATGATGTCAAGTCCTGTGTGGAGGTCTAAGTTGCCTGTCGGCTCATCTGCTAGTACTATTACCGGGTTGTTCGCCAGAGCCCTAGCTATCGCAACTCTCTGCTGTTGGCCTCCGCTGAGCTCGGCGGGCTTGTGATCCAACCTCTCGCCCAACCCCACTCTTCCGAGCAATTGCTTCGCGCGTTCTAGCCTTTCCTCCCTACCGACACCAGCGAATATCATTGGAAGGGAGACGTTCTCAAGGGCAGTCAGGACTGGGATTAGGTTGAACGTCTGGAATATGTAGCCGATCTTTCTGGCCCTCAACCAAGCGAGTTCGTAGGCGTCCAGCTTGGCTACGTCCACTTCATCTATGTACACCTTGCCTCTGGTGGGGCGATCTAGGCCACCGATCATATTGAAGAAGGTGGTCTTTCCGGAGCCACTTGGCCCCATGATCGAGAGGTACTCACCCCTGCGGATCTTGACGGACACCCCGTCAAGCGCTTTCACGGTTATTGGCCCCATTACGTAGTTCTTCGCCAGATCCTCCGTTTCCACCGTGTATTCGTACCTGAGAACAGATGTCATTTCTCTACACCTCGTAGCGAAGGGCCTCTACTGGGTTCAACTTCGATGCCATGTAGGCCGGCACCATGGACGACAACAACGACAGAACGACGCTCAGAATGACCGAGTACCCGATCAGGTCGATGGAACCAAGAGCGGCTTGTTTTACGAGGCTGGAAACCAGCGGAGATTGCGACTGAAGCGCGTAGATCGCGAATGCCACACCCCAGCCCAAGATTCCGCCGATGACCCCGCCGATAGTTCCCATCATGCCACCCTCTATGAGGAAGAGTTCGAGGATGTGAAAGTCCTCGGCTCCGAGGGTCTTTATTGTTCCTATTTCCTTGTACCTCTCTGTAACGCTCATGAGCATACTGTTTACGATCCCCACACCGCAGACGAGCAGCGCGATTATCGCCATCCAAAGCTGGTAAGAGGGCAAGGCTTCCGCTCCTGCAGTCGGCCCGCTCAACACTACGACTATTCTGGATATCGTCAACAGGGCAGAAAGGAACGCTATGCCTAACACAATCGATACTATCGTTATCAAGGCACGGGCGAACCTTCGCCTTATACTCTCGACGCTGAACGCTATTGCCTCCCCGATCGGGAAGATTATTGCCCGCTCCTCTCTCTTCATGGTGTGCGAACAGCGAATGGGGCTGTAGGCACATTAAAGCTTTGTCCCCCAACGCGGTATTCGTTGTACAGAAGGGAACCCAGCCTCCCCTAGCAGAGAGGAAGGGTGGAATAGTCGACGCGGGCCCTCGGTTCCCGCTGTTACGTTGGGTTCAGGTTAGGTTAAAATAGCCTCCGGCCGATACGACCCGACCATGACGGTCGATCTCTTCTTCCAGACCATCGAGCCAATCATATTGATACTGGGGCTTGTGTCGCTGGGCGTTGCGTTACTCCTCATGTGGATCAGGAGAAGGTCCAAGTAGTCCTTCGACAGCGAGAACGCGCTAATCGACCAAAGCGATTGCCCCTGTCGGGCAACTGGCCACCGCTGCTTCGCAATCACAGTCCGTACCGCAGCCTGACTCGCTGATCAGCTTGGACTTGTTCTCCTCGTCGAGCGCGAACATCGTCGGACACAGGCTAACGCAGACTCCGCAGCCTATGCAGAGATCTCTATCGACCTTAGGCTTCAACTTTAGCTCGCGCCCACCGTGCAACTAGTCCATATTTGTCTTTTTTCATTCCGCGACGAGCCAAAGGTTTTAAGTCTAGCGGGAATTCAGGTACCGTCCTTCATGGAGCAGAGCCTAGCCGACAAGTACATCGCCCTCATACTCAGCAACAAGCCCGACCTGACCCGCGAGAAGCTGATGGAAATGCTCCAGGAGAAGATGAAGTCCGTCAAGGCCAGCGAGAGCTACCGAATGTTATATTCCATATTTCTAGTCGCCCAGGAACTCGGGGTCAAGTTGGAGCAGGCCTCCCTAGATCAGCCGTTGAAGATAGGCAAGCTGGTGGCAGGCATGAGGAGCATTACTCTCACGGGGAGACTGATCGGGATTTCCGAAAGGGCTGTGGCCACTCAGACCGGCGAGGAGATCAACCTCTCAAGGCTGTTCGTGGGTGACGAGACGGGATGGGGGATCGTGATCCTGTGGAGGGAGAAATCAGAACTGCCAAAGCTCCTCTCGCTGAAAGAAGGCGATGTAGTTCAGATTCAAGGAGGATACTCAAAAGAAGGAAGGCTGGGCGTGACTGAAGTACACGTCGGCAACTTCGGTTCTGTCACAAAGGTCCAGAACTTCGGCCAGTTGCCCAGCAGACAGAGCTTCTTCGTCGGACCATCAAAGGTTCCGCAGAAGCCTTCTCTTGTCAACGTGACCGGGGCGATAAAGTGGGTCTCACCCTCCAAGCAGTTCTCGGGTTTCAGAGGACCTAACGAAATGAGGAGGATAACCATAGGGGATCAAGAGGGCGAGATACAAGCGGCCCTTTGGGGTAAGTCCTCAATGTCGCTGGACGAGGAAGACGTGGGAAGGCAGATCAACATAGTCGGGGCGAGGGTGCGCCTTGGCCCGGCAGGGGGCATCGAGCTTTCTGTGGACGAGGGTAGTTCAATCGAGTTGGGGGAGACAGTAGGCGAGCCAGTGGAAGAGTCGAGGGTATCGGAGCTCCGAGAGGGGATCGTGCCCAAACTGGTGTGCAAGGTGGCTAAGGTGTTCGAGGAGGGAACCTTCTCTTCAGCAAATCTTGCCGGAAGGAGGTTCAAGGAGATAGCAGTCTACGACGAAACCGGTATGACCAGCCTTACCGTCTGGGGAGAAGCGATCGACTCCCTGCCTGAACTAGCGCCCGGAGATGTGGTGGAGATATCGGGAGCCCGCGTGAAAGGGGCGGGGACGTCGGCGCAACTGGGCTTGGGAGCTTACGGTAGGCTCAGGAAGAGGAACTCGGCAAGGGAGAGCCTTGAGAAGCTGAGCGAGCCGTCAGAAGGGCCGACGCAGGTAAAGGACATCCAAGACGGTACAAGAAACATATGGATCGAGGGCATGGTCTTCTCGAACGTTCGCGTTCAAGACATCACCGCAAGAGACGGAAACATAATACCCAGGGCAGAGTTCAACCTAGCTGATGACACAGGCCTCATTAGAGCTGTCGCTTGGAGAGACGATGTTGGGAAAGTGAAGGACTTGGACAGGAACAAGCCCATATTGCTCAAGTGGGTCGACATCAGGAGGGACAACTTGTCAGGAGACTTGCTGCTGCTTATATCCAATAAGACTGAGGTCGTGCAAAGGTGATGACTGGGTGCCAGAAGACCGAGGGGACCAGGAGCGACCCTTCATAGTCAAAGTGGGTCAGAAGAAAGTTTGGGCCTACGTCACCGCTTGCGTCACATACTTCAACAGAGGAGGAAGGAGGCTGGTGATCAGGGCAAGAGGGGAGAGCATTCCAACGGCCGTTGATACCGCGAACGCCCTGAAAAGGTCATTCTACAAGAACTTGGTCATAGAGAACATCTCATTGGTGGAGGATCAGATCGGAGATGAGAGGGGGGTGCGCATCGTCAGCGCGATAGAAATACCTCTGTCGCTTGAACCCACCTCAAAAGAAGAGACGTGACGGACTAGGCAGCCGGAAACAGAAAAAGGCCGACTACACTCAGGACGATGAAGAGCAGGGCTCCAACTATTATCACCTCAGGCTTCAACTTAAGCCCTCCAGTGTCTTCGTCAAGCATTGTCACCAAACCTAGCCCGGTCGGTGGTAATCTGGACTTGCGCTTGGAGCTCTTCTTCTTTGACATCTTAAGCTCGATCGATAGTCCGGTTATTTAAGTGTGAAGGAGAGAAACTTAATCAACGCTGCGGCATCCAACTGATGCCGCTTGCCCGGCAACTCCGAGATACCAACAGCCGATGTCGTGAACAAGGTTCTCTCTGAGGGGCTGTTCATCAACAAAGACGCACTTGATCTCCTGAGGAAGTCGGCGGCCAAGGACATCTACGAAAAAGCTGTCGTCAGCGCGATCCAGATGGCTAAGCAAGAGAGGGCGACCACGGTTGAGGCCAGGCACGTGATGGCAGCCATCTCGATGTCGAAGGGGGAGGCCGTGGAGTCTGGAGCTAGGACGAGGGTAGCCATGGGGAAAGAGGTCGATTCCGAAGTGGAGCTAATCTACAGTCCCAGCGATATAATGCCCGTGTCTGATTCGGTGAACTCACGGGCCGACTACTTCCGGAGCCGCTTTAGAAGGATCGAGCGAATCTTGAGGAGCAGGCCTGACTTCAGCAGCCCAGTGTCCGTGGGCGACATAGCAAAGGTCAGCTCGCAGGCACCGTTCAAGACCATCGCCATGATACTCAAGAAGGACAACAGGCGACTGGAGGTGGAAGATCCCAGCGATTCAGCGACCCTGTATATGCCCAAGAACCCCGACCCCGAGCTTGAGGAGAAACTCTCCTATCTGGTAGTTGACATGGTGGTTGGTGTGGAGCTCAGGAAGTACCAAGGTGCAGCGTTCATCAATGATGTTGTGCTACCTGATGTACCGGATACCCCGGCCAAGAAAACCAAGGACCCGATCGTGACCCTGCTGCTGTCGGACCTGCATGTCGGCAGTCAGTATTATCTAGAGAAGGAGTTCGCCACGTTTGCGGAGTGGCTTTCCGGCGCGAAGGGTAGCACTTCTTCTCAGGAGATCGCCAACGCCGTGAAATATGTCATAGTCGCAGGGGACATAGTGGATGGCGTCTTCGTCTATCCCAAACAGGAGCGTGAATTGAAGATAGTGAGTCTGGAAAAACAGTACGAGGAAGCGGCCAAGGCACTCTCCAGGCTACCGGACTACGTTCACCTCATCATAGGGCCGGGAAATCACGATGTGGTTCGAGATGCAATTCCTCAGCCGCCCATACCGAAAGAGTTGTTGGGAGATCTCGCTACGGAAAGGGGAAACACGACGATCGTTGGCAACCCAGCCCAAGTGGCATTGCACCAAATCAAGTTCCTGATCTATCATGGACAGAGTCTGGAGGACGTTGTGGCGTCTGTTCCCGGCATAGAGTATTCCCGACCTCACGACGGAATGAAATTCCTCTTGAGAGCCAGACATCTAGCACCGATCTACGGTGGCAACACACAGATCTGCGCCGTGGGAGAGGATGACCTGACGATTCCCTTCAAACCAGAGGTGTTTCACGCGGGACACCTTCACGTTGCTGGGATCAGCAACTACAGGGGCACGCAGATAGTGAACAGCGGGACTTGGCAAGGTAAGACCTCCTACCAGTTAAACCTGGGGATCGAACCTACTACCGCGTCGCTTGGCGTGCACTTCATGAAAGATGGGATGTCTAGGCTCATGTATCTCAGGGATTTGATCTAAGCCTGTCCAATTATCCCAGCACCCGCATCGAGAGGAGCCATGCCGAGAGTGCGGTCGACACTGGCACGGTGAAATTGTCGTCAACTGGGATGGGAAGCTGCTCTACGACCATCCCAACGGCTATCGGTATCAGCAGTGATGCGTTGCCTGTCAGCATTAGGGTGACTAGACCCGCGGTAAGGAGTCCGGCCAGAGATCCACGCCAACCCTTCCAAGCACTGAAACTCCTGGCTTCTTCACCCAGTCTTTCCCTCAGTAAACCGGCGACGCCGTCTCCGAATGTCAGGTTGACGATCGCCACTAGGGCGACCTCTGCGTTGAACAAGGAGAGAACCAGAGATATCGCCGTCATCCCCAGTATCGCTTCCCAAAATGGCCTCCCGGATCTTTCCTCTGGGCTGCCAAGAAAAGTCAGAGCGGTTGACAACCACAGCTGTCTCTTTGCCATCCACCACCTGAACACCTCATAGACCAGATAGGTGCCCGAAAGCGACAGTGTCAGGAAGGGCAACTCCGAGGGGAATAAGATCGACCCCAAGGTCAGGGCCGACCCTCCCATCAAATGCAGGAACTTCCTGCCGGTCCCGAGTGTGTCCTCTGATGACCTCAGCCTTGCTCTAAAAGCCACGAAGACCAACACGGTCAGAAGGACGACCGCCACGGACAGGATCAGGGTTGCTGTTCTCAAGACTCCAAAGCTCCAGCAAATGAGGAGTGACCCGAACAGGAATGAGAACACCGTCAGGTCGTAGACCGTGAATCCGTCCTTCTGGGTCTGATCATCCATCATTGGTCCCTTTGGAAGAAGAGATACCTCAGCAGGGCCACGACGCAGCCCAGTGATTTCAGTTTCTCACCACCCTCATGCCTAGGACTTATGAAAGTAATATCACCGGAGGATTTCCGCACCGCCGTTAGAACCGACTCAAGGTTCTCGGGGTCAACGTTGCTTTCTTGGAGGATCGATTCCAACACAAGCAGGTGCGACACCGCTCCCGAAGTGGAAGCTTGTGACACTTCACCGAGCCCGAGCGCGACCGCCCCGGGCTCTTGGGCCAGACGCTTCAGAACCTCTTCGACTAAGAGAGACTCTTGCGAGAAGCGGAGATTCTTTAGGAACTTGGCCAAGACACCACTCTTTATCGACTCCAACACGCCCGACATGGTGCCGCTCGTGGATGACCCCGCCTGCACCACCCTTGGCCTGAGCTCTCGATGTTTGTCCTCAAGATAGGAGATGAATTCCTCCTTAGCAAACCCTGGACCCACGAGGGCGACCGGCCCACCAGTCCTTCTCGACAGCTCCTCAAGCACTGACGCGACGTGTTTGTAGAATTCGATGGTGTCCTTCCGCCTCTCGTCGGGGTTCTCCTTCCCCGATATATTGTCCCGGATCTCCTGCGCTTTGACCAGACCGGCGTCGGAGAAGATACCAATTGCCGCGTTGCCGTACTCGATCGCAACTATCACCGCCCTGTTGCTGGAATTGCGGCTCCGCTTCAGGAGTTCCCACGCGATGGAATCCGCAGAACTCTTGAGGATCGTTACGTGCTTGCCCGGCTCTAAAGAAACCGTGTGCGAACGACCCTTTACACCCTCTACGTCCTCAGGAGCTAGCTCGATGGTGCCGGTGAGGTTCAGCTTTGCTGAGGGCAAGTCCAAGGCCTTCTTCGACACTATGATTCTGACAGTGATCGGTCTCCTGACTTTCTCTGCTTTGTCCTCTGAGCCAACTCGCAGAACTCTGAAAGTCCTTGTAACCACCCTGTCCCCTGGTTGGATGAAGTTGTACAACAACCAGAGATCCTCGGGGTCCGTCGGGACGGCCGATAGCGTTCCGTCCTGCCTGTCGGACTTCAGAATTCGCAAGTTGAATATGACTCGACCCGTCCATTATTAATCTGCCTGATGCTCGGCGCGGTTGGTGGGCCGGGTGAGACTTGAACTCACGACCCCCACCTGTCTCAGACATCCTGTAAGGGTGGTATCCTAACCAGACTAGACGACCGGCCCGGACGAGCGACTACCTTCTATCAGATTTATTCCTTTGGTGATGGTGGACCCCAAGGTTCACGATTTGAAACCGCACCGACACTCCACACGCCATCCAGAATCCTATTCGCCAACGCGGGAGGTTCGCCTTAGCGCTGCTCTCTCCCGAGCCTAGCGAGTTCGGCGATTCGAGCATTTCGGAGCCCCTACGAGCTCCTATCGCGCTCTACCACCGCCCAGCGATTCGGATCCCTTCAACGGACAGGAGGAGCAAGGTAACGATCCCGCTTCGCTGTCCTCAGGTTACGAGCCCCGCATATCGCCGGTTTCGGGATAGGGCACGGCGAGCACCCAGCCCCCCACCACCACCGCTTGTAACGAACGCTTGCGCGTTCTTAAGCATAAGGTGTACACAGCGCAAGCCCCTCGATCGAAAGAAGCCTCGCAGATGAACCACTGCATCCCGTGAACTCAAACGCTGACCGGGTGGCCCTTAAAAGACATGGCGGCTCTCAGGGTGTGATGAGAGCACAGTCATGCTACATCGCGATATGCGGACTTTGCCTGTCACTTGCGCTTTCCGCTGGACTCGCGAGGACGGCCGCAGTGCCTGACGAGTATAACTTCTCTCAGAGAATGTACAGGTTCAGCGACATAATACAGGGCGTGTTGGAAGGCGCGCAGAACGTGGTCGTAAGTGTTGCCAAGTCTGTGCTGTCAACCACGATGACGATCATGGCGGCAGTATACACCCCGATGGTTGTGCTCGGTGTGCTGCTTTACACCACCAAGTTCAACCGGTACAGGGGGAGAGATCTGATATTCGGCGCTCTCCTCTTGGCTTTCTTCAGTGAATTCATCCTCCCCTCCCTTTTGGCTTGAAAGGGATTTATCGGGCGCCAGCGACCGAACATTGATGAGCAAGGGCAGCAATGTGAAGAAGGTAAGAGCCTTTCAGATCTTAGACTCGAGAGGCAACCCGACCGTAGAAGCTGAAGTTGAACTTGAGGACGGCAGTTCGGGAAGGGCCTCGGTCCCGTCAGGGGCTTCAACCGGAAAATTCGAGGCTATCGAACTCAGGGACAGGGACTCGAAGGCCTACTTGGGAATGGGTGTCCAGGGAGCCGTCAAGTCAGTGAACGAGATCATCGCCCCGGCCCTTGCTGGTTGGGACGCGCTGGCCCAAGAGAAAATCGACCGAAGAATGCTGGAGCTGGACGGAACCCCGCAGAAGAGCAAGCTCGGAGGAAACGCCATACTCGCCGTTTCTATTGCGACCTGCAAGGCAGCGGCTGAACACTTGGACTTGCCTCTGTTCCGTTATTTGGGCAAGGGTGAGGGCCGCTGTGTGCTCCCGGTTCCGATGATGAACGTCATAAATGGAGGCAAGCACGCAGGTAACGCGCTACAAATACAGGAGTTCATGATAATCCCTGCTGGATTCAGATCTTACCCTGACGCTCTGAGGGCAGGTGTCGAAACTTACCACACGCTCAAGAAACTGCTATCGAGCAAGTACGGGCGCACGGCCATCAACGTCGGAGACGAGGGGGGGTTCGCACCGCCACTCGCGGAGACCAGTGAGGCTCTGGACGTACTCGTACGCGCCATCGAGGAGGCAGGTTACTCCAGCGCGAACCAGATCCGCCTAGGCCTTGATTGCGCGGCCTCGTCGTTCTTCGATGATATCACTGGAAGATACGGCATAGACGGAAGGGAACTATCGGGGGGACAACTAGTCGACTATCTGTCCCAGATAGTGCAGAGGTATCGCCTGGCCTCTGTTGAAGACCCTGTTGCCGAGGACGACCTGGACAGCTTCGTGGAGTTCACCCGCAAGTGCTCGAACACACAAGTAGTAGGTGATGACGTCTTCGTGACGAACAAGGACAGACTAGAAGCCGGAATCAGGAAAGGGATAGCCAACACCTTGTTGTTCAAAGTCAACCAGATAGGCACGCTCACTGAGGCCTTCGAGACGATGGACCTAGCGTTCCGCAACAAGTACAGGGTCGTGGTGAGTCACAGGTCGGGCGAAACCGAGGACAACTACATAGCGGACATTGCTGTCGGCAAAGCCGCTGGCCAGATCAAGACAGGAGCGCCGGCCAGAGGAGAGAGAACGGCCAAGTACAACAGGCTGCTCAGGATATTCTACGAGTGCGAGAATAGCGCGACCTATCCCGGAACCGAACTCTTCAAAGGCTGAGCTAGCCTGCCCCTAAAGAACAGCTTGGTGCCCCCGCCCGAGAACTGCTCGTCGTGACGTACTCTGAAGAGCACGGGCAGGCTGGAGCAAACCTTCCCCACTGCCAGACAGCACAGTTCGGGAAGCCCCCTCACGAAAGATGTCAGTGACTCACTGTCGACCTGAGTCACCCGGGCCAGGAACCCGAGGTCACTGTCATTCGAGTAGTTGAATAAGAAGACCGAGTCCGCCTGTCTGTAGACGAAGTTCGAGAGGCTGCTGGGCTCGTTCGTGATGAACACGAGGGATATGCCCAAGTGACGCATTCTTGTGACGAGATCCTCCCAGAAAGACATGCCTTGGTAGATGTGCGCTTCCTCGGCGAACAGGAAGATCGGCTCCAGTCTTCCCCGCTCCATGGCCTGGATTATGTTCTTCATGACCAGTTCTATCACCAGCTTCTTGAAAATGGTTGGCAGACCCCTCAAGAACACTGAGAGGCATCGGCCGCCGGACCTCTGAAGCTCAGAAATCACGTCCACATCCGCCTGCTGGTCATTGACGATGTGCGATGCGGCTATGACCTCAAGACGGCGTGTCAACGCGTCCTTCACGTAGTCGTTCATCCTTGAGAACAGTATCTCCTTTCTCAAGCCCTCAAACGACAGCCTGCCCGAAGTCTCAAGCCTGTCCCAGACTCGGGATATCTCAAGTATGGAGGTTTGCGGGAGTTCCATCAAGTCCTCAAGGAGAGAAATGAAGACCGACTTCGGTATCATGCGGAGCTCAAAGGTCAGGTTCTTTCCGGGATCCAGTTGGACGAACCTCCGATCGTGAGAAAGCGGCATGTATTCGTTATTGAGGTCCAAGACGACGCACCTTGCACCGTTCTCAACCAAGCCCCTTATTACGGACTTGGCAAGTGTTGATTTCCCAGCACCCTTTCTACCCAAGATCAGAGTGAGTGCCCCGTCCAGATCCGTGAGATCGATGAGCAGTTCGGAGCCGTCGTCGAGCAGAAGCCCAACCGGGAAGGGGAGCCTCTGGTCACCGTCGACGGCGCGCCTGATCTCACGAAGAGTCGTGCGTTTTATGGTCGAGCCCATTCGCGCGGGCGCCCACAGCGCGTTCCCTGTGAGCGATGAGTTCATCAGCGAACCCCTGACCTTGCACCTCAGCACCTTGGAATCCATGATCTCCTCACGAACCTGTTCGAACAGCTCATCCGACTGAGATTCGACAAGCATGTTGGAGGCGCGAGCCATCCTGATGATCTCTTCTAGTTCGCCCGGGACCTTCAGGTACGAGATTTGCACCACTTGGAGAACGAGCGACCTGTCTTCTGACCCATCCTTGAGCGCCAGGAAGTCCCCAACCTGAGATTTCCCCGCCGGTAACTCAAGTATCTCGTAATCCTCACTCGCTTTCGAAAGAAGGTAGAGCATGAGTCATCCCCACATCGAACCCAGAAGCAGTTTCCTTCCGTCCAACGGATCGAGCAGCCTGACCCCGTGTTTCTCCATGATCACGATCCTCGCGGAAAGCACCTCTGCCGGCAATATCTTCGAGAATATGTGCGCGAGTTTCAGTGAGTCCGGATACCCGACATCCAATGCATCGCTGCGTGACAGAGACGAGAACGTCGACGGTATGTCATCGGGTTGATGCGACCACACCCTACCGTTTAACACGAACCCCCCGCTTGAGAGCCTGACCAAGCAGGAGTTGAACGGCCGCTTGATCATGACAAACGGTTCGCTCGGGAATCCGAAACCCTTGTCCTCTTTGTCTTGCGGAGGAACCGTCTTGCTCAACTCGACTATCTTGGTTCTCCTCGGCACGTGATAGGATACATCTTCAGGTAGAGCTACCCCGTCTAGAAGCACGATTCCATCTCTTACAAGATCGACGGCAAGGCTCTGGGCGAACGCTTCGAGCGCGAACAGTATTGACCCTTGGTTCGAAGACGACTTCGCGACTAGCGGCCCTATCTTTGTGACATGCACCTCTCCGGCGGTCGACTTGGTGACTATGGCGGCGCGAGCGGCTTCATAGCTGAACCCGCCTCCGTATCCCAACTGGACGTTGGAACAATCTACTGCAGCGACTGGAACCTTGTCGCCGATGGTCTCAAGCAGGTATATGTCGTACGTTTCGGGTCCATCGTTTGTGATTTGTTCCTGTGATTCATCGGTGTGAAAATTCTCTTCTCCGAGCGCATCGCTGACGAATGGTAAGTTTATTATACGCTCGGATAGAAGTATCTCAACCTGGGTGTGGCGGGCCATTCCTCTTCGTCCCCCGTAATGTGAGGATCCCCCGAACCTCACAACCCGCTACATCCATCCTACTTCACATCACCTGGAGGAGAGATCATCGGCGAGGTTTCCAAGATTCCCCTGTCCGTTATCTTGTACACTCCTTTGGCAGCCCTCTCCACTTCTCCCTGCTTTGTCAGTTTCGTGAGGTTGTTGTTGATCGTCTTCTCAGCGATCCCGGTGGCTACCGCAATCTCCTTGACGGACAAGGTCGGTGCCGGTCGTGCGCTCAGCTCACTGGCAACCCGCGCAGCGACGAGGGCTTTCCTTATTCCTTCGATCGCATCGGCGGGCTTCTTGACGAATATGATGTCGGCGCCGCTTATCTTGACATCGCTTCCGATCATGTCAGCTAGTTCTGATGCTGATGGAATTCGTAGGAAGATCTTGTTCCCTATCGAGAATGCAGGAATGGAGTCCGACAGGAACTTCTGAACTGCCTTCACGACTTCCGTTGTCTCACCTGAGAACTTGGATGAGACGACATTCTCGCCGCTCTTCACTTCAATGAATACTTCCAAGTCTTCTGCTTTCATTGCTGTACCACCGTCTTCAGACGCCTGACCAACTCCGTGGCCATAGTTTTGCCTTTCTCCGTTAGCAGGTACTCCCCTGAGGAGGTGCGCAATACGATCCCCTCCCTTCTCATCTCCGTGAGTCGTGCAGGGTAGCCGGCGGCCACGATCCCGCTCAGGCTGAGCTGGACCCCTATGTCACCGCTCTTTAGACCCTTGTCCCCGGCTGGAAGCAGTAGCAGCATTATCGCCTCTTTGTCCGTGACGGCGCTGTCCATCACTTTGAGTATGGGAGAGCCCTTCTCGTCGAACCGCATTATGCCCTTGATGTCTACCTGCTCTTCGCCCATTGAGGCACTCTCCACCGCCTCGTCTATCCGATTGAGGAGCTTCGGTACGCCTTCTAGGAGTTGACTGATCTCGTCCATGTTCGTGGCCTCTAGCTGGACTACTGCTCTCTTCCTTCGGATGGAAACGCGAATGGTAGGCATTTCGTTACGTTACGTAACAAAACGTATGTATTTAAGCATTTCTACCCTTCTTTCTCCGCCTCTCTGTTCATTCTAGACGGGATTGGGAACCCACCGACACGACGACCCGTAGCATTACCACTCAAACGGTGAAGCGATCGTCGCTGGGGCATTGAGAAACGGACATCTGCGACAAGCAATAGAGCTTCCCCGAACTAAGCGAACACCGCGGGGAGTTTGTCGATAGCCAAGCGCGTTGTCCAGTCGAACTCCTGATGTCATCCGTGATCGACGAAGCATCAGAGGTCCATGCCCCAGAGCAATATGAGCCTGACATCCCTGTGTTGCTGATTCGTCCGCTGCCTGGACTCGCCATCGACCCTGAGCTGGACCTATGAATGGTGGAAGTCCATCGCATCAACGCTTCGCATCGACTCCAATGTGGATCAACACCACGCGACCATAACAGAAGACGCGCGTCAAGTTGGGTGCATCTGACCCGAAATCATGGTTGCTTCAGAACACAATGGATGATGTTTGGACGGAATACTGAGACGGCGTGCCCACTAAAAACTTAAGAGTGGGTGGGCGAGTTAGTGGAATTAGCGAGGGAAAGCGAGACGCTCATGCGCGCTAAGTAGGGTAGCCAGGTCTAACCCGCGGGGCTCATAACCCCGAGACCGGACGTTCGAAAGCGACGCGGACAGCGTTGCCGAATTTCGTCCCCTCGCTACTCATCCCCTGCGTACTTCCTTTCTTGATCTCGTCGTCTACCTTCTCTCAAATACACAGACGCCGTTCGCATTCATTGAAGCAATTGACGATCGCATAGTGTGCTCTTATGGTCCGGAGTCTCTGAGACTAAGACGAAGTGATGAACTGGACAAGGATCTGATCTTCTTCCTCCACCACCTCTTCGACAACGAGTCCTTCCACACTCTCAGGTAGTGAGTACCCTCGTATTCTCCCCAGCCCTTGAGCTAACATGTTCATCACCTCTGACAATCTCAGCATATCATTATCGGTCACCTTGATGACTATCTTCCTCGCGTACTCTGAATCAATCTCAAGGAAAAGGTCAACAGTCCCGAAGACATAGACTGGCCTTTGCTTTCGGGCTAGCGCGGTCTTCACGTCTGGATCGTCATTGGCCATCTCAATGAGTCTCTGCTCCCTTCGGTCAAACGCAGCTCTTGCAGCAGTCATATCATCCCTGCAACTGTACTCACCGGAGAGATCCCGTTCGTGTAGCTCAACGCTTACGGAGTAGACCTTTTCTCCCCTTGTTCCAGACTCAAACAACCTATCCGCTAGGTTCCTCACTTTGTCTGCGGAGTCGACATATCCAATGATGTAGAAGAAGACTGCCTCGTCTCTCCCAGCCACTGTTATCTTGCATTCTTTGGTGTCAGCCCCCCACCTTCTCGAGGCATACAGTTGACATCTCCTTCCGACCACGTTTTCGCTGTCTCCTCTGTGCCACACGATTGCCCGTCTCATCTTGACCTTTTCCTCCTCAGTCGTTCCCTGTACTCCAGTATCTCATCGAAAAACGGTCTGTGGTTGGGTTTGAAACTGCCTATTTCCTCGATAAATCTCTCGTGTTCGCGCGAAGGAATGGAGAAGCAGTAGTACTCGCCTTCTTTGTTGTCCTTGTAGATCTGGTGGGGATGGAACCCCAAGTCCTCGAAGGTCTGGTGTATCTCTGCCAAGCCATCCCTGTCAATCGAGTATATCCGGATCTCATACCTGGTACCTCTTGGGGTTCTGCATCTACTAAGCGTCCCATCGCCCGAGAAGAAACCAGTCAGATACGCCCGCTTGCCAACATCATCTAGATGCTCTCTCGGCACATGGAACTTGAATGGGCCCGTCTTAATGCCAAGGTCGTTCAGGTCGAAGAATATCCCTTTGTGGCTGATCTTGGTGGTAATCGTTTTCGTGCCACGGTAATGGTGCGGCCTCTCGTGGTAAACCGACTCAAATAGGTTATCAAACAAGTCAATGAGTTCAAAATCCTTTGAGTCGAAGGCGGTCTTGAATTCAGCGCGTAGGTGACCGCGGCGGTCATGTCTTTGATAGAGGTGGCTCCCTCCGTCCGAGGCTATCAAACCACCGAGCATTGCCTTTTCGGGGCCGACGACTTCTCTCCTTCCTTTCTCAGAAATCTCAAGGTTCGTGTCACGGCTCAACGGGAATATGACCCTGTCTTTCTCTACAGTCGCTTCCTTAAAAGAACCAACGACCAGCCCCCCTCTTCTGAGTTCATAATTTCCATCGGTCATGCGGCTGACTTCATATTCCCCTAGTTGCTTCATATGCCCCTCGTAGATGCTGCACTCTCCACCCTTCTCGCCCGACCAAGCTGGGGCTCCCTGGCCGAACCTCTCCCTGCACTGTTCCTTGGCGTAGCCGCTACCCATGCCTCTCTCCACTCAGCACTTTCTTCAAGTCAAGCAGGTTGTGGTGCGCAAGCGTCCTGACGTACTCGTCGTGGTTCCCTTGGAGGTCCAGCAGCTCAGTGGGTGCCCTTCCACCGCACGCCTCGCAATCACACTTCTCAGATCCTATCTCCGGGTCAGCTATGTCGCGCAGTTTACCTCCCTTGAAAACGTGAGCGCGGTTCGCCTCTATGAACCACGACAGGTTCGAGTAGCTGGCCTCGACACGCCTGACCGGGTAGGCCAGACCGTAGAAGAGGAGCTCGGCGTCTGGACGACTCCTTTCGAACACGTGACGGGCGCACATCACTGCACCGTCAAGGAGGCTCTGCTTGAACAGTTCCCTTGATGGCAGGGCGAAGGACACGTACCCCATCCTAACCTGCTTTCGGAGTGCCCAGATGTACTGCTGTGCAATCGCGCCCTTGACGAGGCCAATCACGGGAATGTCTAAGTCGAGGAAGTCGTTGGCGAGAGTCACAAGCCGTATTGTTTGGGACCAGGACTGGTACAAGGGCATGTCGACATACGTGTAGTTGTCCGGGACCATTGTGGCATCAGGCCCGAGATCCTTGATCAGGCGGAAGTATTGGTCTCTGTCGAGCTTGTCTATGAGTTCATCGGGCATCACTGTGGACAGCAGTATCCTTCCATTGAATCCCAGGTAGTCATGAAGGCCAGAACGCGAAGCCTTGGATGATTTGTCCTTGTTGACCAGAAGCTGCCAAAGCGGGGCGAAGATCGCGTCAAACTTGGCACCGTACTTCCAGAACCAAGACCGCTCGTCAGTAAGGTCGACTTCAGGTACAAGCTTCGGGAAGCCCACGCGTGATGAAACCTTGCTTCTGACATCGGGGGACGCAACTGGAGCTGGTCTGACCTTGCCTCCAACTGGGCACAATGGTCGCAGAGTGCACGCGGACAGCGGATAGGTTATGCCCGTGTAGGATCTCCCACGGATACACTCAGCGACCATGCATATCCGGGTTATGCAACCCGAGCAGGGATTGCGGAAGTACGGGCAGTAGTCGCAATAGGCTCTGCACTGCCCTCGCCTTTTCTTCCCGCCGCCACTCAATCATTGAGTGAGTCTATGCTGAGTTAGAGAAATAAGACTGAAGCAAATCACACCGTCTGTTCTCGTCCCTTGCGACTCAAGTGATACGTAAGAAATAGAGCAGCCGAAACTAAGAAGACTGCGCTCACAACGGCGTTGCCCTAGAACGGTTAAATCACTGTTGATCCCCCGCGTCTCTTGAGACCTAGGTCGTTGACCCTACAATCTAAGAGACTGGAGATCGGGATAGACGACACCGACTCGCTTAAGGGAGGATGCACAACGTTCGTTGCATACAACGTAATCAAAGCTGTTACAGACAAGCATCACGTTAAGGTCGCCGACTACCCGTACCTGATCAGACTGAACCCGAACTATCCGCCGAAGACCAAGGGCAACGGCGCGGTCAAGGTCTCTCTGCAACTGGGCATGGATGCTGACCCGAAAACGGTTACCGAAACCGTTGTCGATGTCGTGAGAAGCCACTCGCGCATCAATGAAGAGGGCACCGAACCAGCAATCGCCCTCGCAATCGATCTGGTAAGAGACGAACCACTCACTGCTTTCTACTATTCGGCTCTAGTTGATGTTCTTCAGTCCGGAATGGCCGTCGGCCTAGCCGAGAAGCTGGGCATCGATCTGTTGTTCCTCAAGGACTCGAACAAGGGAGCGGTCGGAGCGTTGGCGGCGCTGGGAGCCGATCTGTCCGAGGATCACACATACGAGCTATTGGCGTACAGGGACGAGAGTATGTGGGGCAAACCACGGAAGATCGACAAGAGAAGTGTGATCACTATGGATCACGAAACCAGCCCTCTCACCTTCAACAACTATGACTACGCACACAAACGGGTATTGATTACCCCACATGGACCCGATCCTATCCTAGTTGGCATAAGAGGCGAGACTCCTGACGTACTACTGAGAGCTTTTGAGATGTTGCGATTCCAAGAACCTATCTCCGGGTATGCGGTGTTCAAAACAAACCAGGGAACCGATGCACATTTCAGAACGTTTCACGAAAGACACTCTGAAGAGCTAGCACCCCATTCCGTGGCATGTATATCCGGCAAGGTCGCCCGCCGACCTGAAGCGATCAGGGGCGGGCACGTCCTGTTCTCTGTGGGAGAGCAGACTCAAGAGATTCCAGTTATCTGCTTTGTGGAGTCAGGCGGACTCACCAAGAAAGTCAGGAAGCTTGAGCGAGATGACATTGTTGAAGTGTGCGGAGGCACTAGAGAAAGGGGAAAAGCGTTGTGCTTGAACCTAGAGAGACTCGACCTGGTTCAGGTCGCGGTGAAGAAGGTCATCAGACCGCCCGTCTGCCCGGATTGCGGCAAGCGCTGTAAGAGCAAGGGACTCAGGCAGGGCTATGTTTGCCCCAAGTGTGGCCGGGCTTTTCGCCAACCACAGACAATCGAGGTTGAGAGAGTCATTGAGCCAGGTACGTACCTTCCTGATGCCGGGGCGATGAGGCATCTTAGTAAACCTCTTTCCCGGAAAGGCCTTGAGAAAGGGTCTCATCAAGCGATGCCACTTATTGATGGTTGGTTCAAGTAGCGCGGTCTGTTCAGGGAACTTGGAGGTCGATCAACCTAACGAGTGCTGCGAAGCTCCTGTTGACGTGTGCGGCTGGTTTGGACTGGTCGTTCATAACTGATATGACCCCAACCGCCGGGATCTTGTACAACCTACACGTAGCCACTATCATCGGGGAAAGCCCCATGGCCTTTCCGGGATGGAGGGGGCGTAGTTTCAGGCCCCGAGCCCATTCGGCCGATGACGAGTCGCTTGCGATGTAGAACGTTCCCAAGTGTCCTGAGTGATCCTTCACGGCGGAGTCGAATACCACGACCCTCCCGGACGAGACCTGCTTGGCCTTTCTGACCAGATACTCAGCCATCCAGTAGGAGTAGGGAGCAGGGGTCAGTCCTATCTGGAAGTTGCTCGTAGCCATGAGGAGGTCTGGCTTTCCTTTCGTGGACTTGTAGATGTCGATGCCGGGCACGTATGGCTTTCCGTCGTCTTCTCCGAGCAAGACGTCCGGTAGGAATTGAGGTACACACTTGATGAACTCGGTCGCCTTTGTGATCTCCATCAGCTTCTCGACCACATGCCGACCGATCATCGACGTGCCAGGAATCGCTATCACCGCAACGTTCGCGCCGGGGGGCGGATCGTTGAGTATGAACTCCTTGAAGAGGCTCATGGTTGGGACTTGAGATCCTCTCGAAGCCTCAGCAGCACGGTAGTAATAGAGCTTTCGGGGTTGAGTGCGATCACCTTTGCTTGGCCTGGGAGATATACTGCCTTCACCAAGTCCAATTGCTGCAGTGCCTCCACAGCCCTGCCCACGCTGGACACCGAGCAGCCGACTCGCCTAGAGATCTCCGACTGACTGTACAGTCCTCCGGGGCCCTCCAGAAGACATTCTAGCACCTTTACCCTTACAGACCTGCCGAAAACCGAAGAGAGGCTGGCCACAGCAGACCGACGATTCGCTCAGTTATTATCGTTATACGTTGAGACTCAATTGAGGAAAGACCGGATTAACGTTTAATTATTTGAAAGAGGAGAACAGGTTCAGCGGCGGTAGCCAAGCCAGGTCAAACCAAAAGGTGACTTCAGGCGGGGGACTCAAGTCGAACGCCGAGAGATCCTCTCCTGCAGAGGTTCGTCGGTTCGAATCCGACCCGCCGCACATCCTAACCTTGACTGACTCGTCGCGACGGGAACCAGAAGCCCCGGGCGAGATTCGAACTCGCAACCTGCAGCTTACGAGAGTCGGCCAAGACTGCCGCCCTGCCGTTGGGCTACCGGGGCTAAGCGAATTCTCTCTTGAGCTGTTTTAAAGCATTAATGCTGGATTACCTTCGAGTCATGGGAACAGGAGTGATAATCAGCCGGGTGGTGAGTAGATGAAATCGACCTCGCGTGGTAGGACAATCGTTGACATGGGTGAGCTTGGGGTCATCAAGTTGTTCAAGCAGATGTGGCACCCGAAGAAACCAATACTGCAGAAGTATGACGACGCCTGGGCATTCAAGATGGGGGAAACTTTCGTCACCATTTCGACGGACATGCTCGTGAAACGGACCGATGTTCCTCGGGGGATGACCTACGAACTCGCCGCGAGAAAAGCGGTCGTGATGTCGTCCAGCGACATTGCTTCCAAAGGCCATGCTCCTGTGTATCACTTGGCGTCCGTTGGGCTCAGGTCGGACACAACGTCCAGAGAGGTTAGCCAAATCGTGGAGGGCATCAAGAAAGGGATCTCGGAGTGCGGGGGGGAACTGATTGCTGGAGACACGAACGAGGCAGGAGAACTCACATTGAGCATGACTGCAATGGGCATAAGCAAGAACAGACCAATTCCAAGGATCCTAGGAAAGGAAGGCGATATCGTCGCGACGACGGGCAAGTTCGGAGGGCCTCCAGCCGGGTTGCTCATTCTGATGGGCAGGGCACGTGGGCCAGATAGAGGTCGCAAGGAGTTGTTGCAGTCTGCTCTCAGGCCAACGGCGCAGGTCAGAGCGGGCGTCTCGCTTTCGGCGGCAGAGGTATTGAGTGGTTCAACCGATTCAAGCGATGGGCTCTCAGCCAGCCTTCACAACATGGCAGACAACTCCGGTAGAGGTGTGTTCCTAGAACATGTGCCATATATTGACCACCTCGAGGAGTTCGCGGCGGTCAATGGGCTGAATCCGTTAGACCTCGCCCTGAACGGCGGGGAGGAATACCACCTAGTGCTGTCAGTAAAGCGGAGCATGTGGAACCGCGCGCTGGAAGTCGCGCACGAGAATCAGTTCGAGCTTCATCGAGTAGGTAGGATAGTACCCAACAAAGGGTTGTGGATCTCGGGCGCCAACGGAAGAAGACGTGCCGTCCCAAGAGGGGGTTGGTTGCACTTTGAGAGGCGTGAGGGGAGCGCCAACAGTACACCAACGCGAACCGTCCGCAAACCCTAAGGTGATGTCACCAACTTTTTAAGGGGGGCAGAGACACGCCGAACGAATGCTCGAGCTGGCAGTCGCCGCGGTCATGGGCCTCTGGGCGACGTATCTTTTCGTGACGAGAGTTGTGGTGAGAGTGTTCCCAAGTTGGGGAATAGTTGGTGTGGACGTTCACAAGCCCGACAGGCCTAGCATTCCGGAAATGGGTGGCACGGCCCTCTTGGTTGGAATCTCCTGTTTTGTGGCGGCTGCGGCCTTGCTCGATGCCCTTACGTACGAATTGTCGGCGATCTTCCTCACGATAATGGTTGCGGGAGCTATCGGAATCGCAGACGACATATTCAAACTCAACAAGAGGGTCAAGCCCGTGCTTTGCATGCTCGCTGGATTGCCAATTGTGCTGATGGGCACCTACCCGAAGAGCCTCATTCTTCCGCTCTCAATATCGTTTCGCATCCCAACTCTGTACCCCCTTCTTATCCTGGTCGCGCTCGCCGTCACCACCAACTCCATCAACATGTTCGACGTGATGAACGGTGTGGCATCGGGCACATCGTTGGTTGTGTTGGTCGCGCTGGTGTTGAGTTGGTTCGTGAAGTTCATTATCGTTGGCGGATCAGGTATGGTGCCAATAATCGATGGGGCGCTCATGGTTCTGCCACCAATGGCTTTGCTCTTCTTCTACAACCGGTATCCCTCCAAGATCTTTCTCGGAGACACGGGAACACTTGCTATGGGAGCGGCCATCGGGGCATTCGCCATCGTATATGGAATCGAGTTCCCAGCCGTGGTCGCCATTATGGTTCCGATAACCAATGCGTTCTTCTCTATTTTCTCCCATGGGGGCTTGTTTGAGAGGTCGGAACTCAAGGAAAGGCCGATCCTTGTCAGAGAGGACGGCAGACTCTCCTCCAACCCAGACCCCAAGGCTCCGCTGACGCTGACGAGGATAATGCTCCTACTGGGATACGATAACGAGAAGGATCTGTTCACAGGGTTCATGTATCTGACGGTGACTATGGCGCTAGCTGCGATCATTTCTGGTGTCTTTGTCTGGGGGGTAAGACTTTGAGCCAGGGGTTCCGGGCCAAGCCAGTTCTGATCATCTTGGTGGCGAACGTCCTGTTCATAACGGTCGCCCCGCGCATTTGGTTCGAGATCCTAGCGGAAACTCACAGGACATTGTCCCTAATAGTTGGCATAACGGCTGTGACTTACATCCAAGTAGCGCTGACGGGTGCTGCTGGAGGTGCCTGGCTCTACGTTTGGCGGGAAAGCTTCCGCAGGTTGTACAGAGAATTGTCAAAGAACACACCTAAGGCTACTGGTTCTTCCACTTGAGGAGGAACCCACATATCTTCTCGGTTGGATCTTCCATTCTTCTCAGCAAGGTTGACGCGCGTTTCCTTAGTTGTCCGCTCTTCTTGCTGTCCTTGTAGAACGATAGGATGATATCAGCGGCATCCCTCGCTGAGGACGGTCGGAACACGAGCTTCTCTCTTATCAAGAACTTCTCGATGGCGTTCGGGCGCGGTGACAGGCTGATGGTCAGAACCCCGGAAAGGGCGGCTTCCCCCGTCATGGTTCCCCCGCAACCCAAGAATGCCGAGGCAGTCCTGAGCTGCTCGACTCCGTCTACTGGACCTCGCGGTATCTTAACAGAGGAACCCAACAGTCTACGGTACATGGAGGAGTGGCCGTAGCGACCCAACACGACGACCGTTACTTTCTCACCGAGCCTGGCTCTTAGGATGTCCAGAGTCTGTCTTACTGTCCTAGCTGACGAAGGTTCCTGAGCACCCACATAAGCCGCCCTGTACTCTTCCGGCCGATAGATCACGAAAAGGCGATCCTTGGGGCACGCATCGGAGTCTGCGATTTTGAGTTCTTTCATCCAAGTGGCTTGATCGAGCCCCCTGTATTGCACTACGTCATCTTCCGAAATCCCGAAGCCAGTCCAAGTGGCCTTTGGTATAACCCAAGGCGCGAAGAGCTTCCTAGATAGAGGGATCGTGAGTCTCATCACAGCCTCGGCGTGAGGGGAATCATTAGCCATCATGTGCGGTATGCCGAGGCCATAGGAAGCCCTGGCGGCTTCAGGAGAGCCGAAGGTGAATACCAAGTCCGGTTTCATCTTCGACAGAAGCTTCACGTAGCCCACCTCGCGTCGCGCTGAGAAGAGGGCCTTTTCCAACCAGTTCCTACCCCAACGCCCGAGCATAGTTGCCTCTATTCCGAGCAGCCTGAGCATCCTCTCCGATTCATAGTATCCTCTGGTGGTGTAAGACACGTCGACCCCGTTCGAATGCAGGCGCTCGCCCAGCTTCGGGAGGAAACGAGCTTGTTTCGGTGTGAGAATGTCCATCAGGACCCTCAATGTCTTGGGACTTCGGAAACGGGGTAAGTTAAAATAGAATTCGCCCTGTTAGGAAGTAAGCATGGTAGGAATTTACGATCTAGCCCCTCATGAAGCGGTGAACGCTCTCAAGAGGGGAGAGCTCTCTGTCGGGGTGTTTGGATTCGGCCATGTTGGACTACCATTGGGCATAGCCTGGTGCAGGGCTGGAGCCAAGGTGATCGGCGTCACAAAAGACAGCGAACACATCAAACTCATCGAGAGGGGCGACTCGCCCTTTCCGGAAGAGGAAGGCCTCGCAGAAGCGATCAGGGAGTGCCTCAGCTCGGGGAGGTTGAAGGTGACAGATGACTCTTCCTTTGCTGCGAATCAGACCGATCTGAAGATCATCACTGTCCCAATCCCGTTCGAGCCGCCCAAGGGACCGGATTTCTCGGCCTTGAAGGATGTTGCTGTGCACATAGGGAAGGCTCTGAAGAGAGGCGATGTCGTTGACTTAGAGTCATCTGCCCCCCCAGGCACTACGAACGCGGTCTTGAAGCCTTTGCTGGAGCGTAACAGTGGGCTCAAGGCAGGAGAGGACTTCGGACTCATCTACAGCCCGGAACGGATATTTGTTGGGAGGGCGCTCGCGGACATTGTCGAGAGATACCCGAAGGTCATCGGCTCTGACTCGGAAAGAGCTCTGGGGACAATGTCCGAACTCTATTCCCAGATATCGAGGAAGGGAGTTCTGCGGATGAGCAGCGCCACAGCAGCTGAACTTGAGAAGCTCTTTGAGGGCGTCTACCGGGACGTGAACATCGGCCTTGCCAATGAACTGGCGGACCTCGCCAGCAGGATCGGCGTATCATACTACGAGGTGAGAGGCGCTGCGAATTCCCAGCCGTACAGCCATCTTCACGTCCCCGGAGTCGGCGTGGGCGGTTTCTGCATCCCAGTCTACAGCAACTACATCATAGACCAAGGCAAGAGGAACGCCGTCCCGACCCCAATAACGAAGGCAGCGAGGAGAAGCAATGAGAATCGCCCCAAGAACCTCTCACTCGAACTATTGGATCTGATGAAGCAGGCGAGGATCAGCTCTAGGCGGGCGAAGGTAGCTGTCTTAGGGCTCTCGTTCAGGGGGAATACTGGTGACACTAGGTTCTCTCCGAGCATCGATCTAGTGCGACAACTCGCCCCCCATGTGGCCGAGATCGAGGTCTATGATCCTATAGCCACTACCGTCCGTTTTCCTCGCAAGAACGTCTCTAGAGTCGAAACGCTTGAAGGGGCGTTGCTCGGAGCCTCGGCTGTGTGTGTGACTGTGGAGCATGACGAGTTCGCGAAGCTGACATTCGAAGAGCTAGCGAAGCCACTCAAGAGGCCCGCCCTCATTGTTGACTACAAGAGAGTCGTGAAAGGCGACTTCCCCACGGACAGAAACATAAGGTGCAGGGTCACTGGCGAACCAAGCCCCGGAGGCTCTTGAACATGAAGTATGAACTGCTCGACCTCTTGGCGTGTCCCATGGACAAGAAGTATCCCTTGGAACTGATAGTCATAGAGGAGGAATGGAAAGAGAACAGGACGAATGATGACGACCTGATACGGTGGTTGGAGATCAAGACCGGCGCCCTCTACTGCCAGACCTGTGGCAGGTGGTACCCCATAACAGACGAGATACCGGTCTTGCTTCCTGATGAGCTGAGGAAGGAGGGGGATGATCTGAAATTCCTCCAGCAGCACAGGGATCAGTTGCCCGAGAGAATTGTTGGAAAAGGAAAGCCCTTCAACCTATCACCTTAACACAGCGGTTCCGGAATGTTGTCTGTGCGACGAGCTCCAGAGCCTGATAGTGCCTCCCTACTCTCCAAGTATCGCCAGTGCTTCCTTGATCGCGAATCTCACCCGATCCGTGCAGGCATGGTCATAGACGCTTCGCAGGTATTCCTTCATGCCTTCGGGTGTCTTCATATCTAGGCCCGTGAGTTCCCGACAAGTCACCGCCCCCCCACTTCTTCCTAAAAGCCTCTATGAACTCGTCCGTCTTATTCCAAGCCGTCTGTGGGTTCTCGGCGTTAGTGGTCCTGCCATACTTCAGACCTATGGCCATGGCAACTCCGGAGATTGTTCCGCAAGTGAGTCCGTTCAGGGAGAAACCTGCACCTATGCTCGTGGCTATCTTTGGAACCAGGTTGGACTCAACGCCGAGGTACTCCGTGAGGGTTGAGAGAACGCTTTCGCAACAGTTGCAAGGGCGACCTTCCGGGAAATTCGGAGGGCGCTCTTGGAATCGCCGTGCTGCCTTCTCCTGCAACTCCTCCACAGTCGGCATGTCATGTTCATCCTCTCCAACTGTTTTATGGCTTTGTTTGAATAGCCCGGGAGAGATTCGAACTCTCGTCGAGGGGTCCAAAGCCCTACGGCTTCAGGAATGACCTGAAGTCCCCATGCTTGACCACTGCACTCGGCTTCGCGTCCACCGGGCTTCCCGGGCGGGAATCTTGGTTGGGCCTTTGATTTAAGGGCTTTTGTCCGTGCGACTAACTCGCAGGGAACTCTTCTAAGAGAGACCGAATCTTGGATATGGTATTAGAGATCTCGCGAGAATATCTCTCGGACAGCTCGGAGTATGCAGCTCTGGAGATCTTCTTGTTCAGGTATTCGAAACCTACTTCTCTCAGAGAAGCGTGCTTGGCTTGCAGCTCAGCCCACAGGCCGTCATAGTTCCTCAGTCTACTCACGTACTGAGAGGAAATTCCCACCAGCCTCCTTGATGAATCGCGAACTTCAGACAGCGCACGCTCAAGATCAGACCTCAGCTTCTGGTGAAGCCCCTTGAACTCCTTACGATTGATGTCCCCTTCGTAGTATCTGGTCTCAAGCTCTTGGATTTGAGAGAACAAGGCTGCGGACCTCCTTATCGAATGAGCCACTTCCGCTGCTAGTTTCACCGATGGTGCCCTTTCTGCCTTCTCCGCTTCGGCCGGCTTCCTCAGGACCGTATAGTAAGTGCCCAGTACAATGGCTCCCACAATGAAAACGAGCGCTGACGGAGTATAGCCCGTCCATAGGAGCGGATAGTTTACCGTGATCACTAGGTTCTGCGACAAAACATCCAATGGTAAGTTCCTGACTGACACGCGAGCCACGCCTGAGGACGGGAACTCTAGACCCTGAAGCGTGACCTGCCCCAATTCAATGCTTTCGACCTTGGCTCCGGTCGGCAGGTTGAGCGTGACTGTATAGCTGGTCACCAACAATGAGTAGTTGGATGAAGCGGGTACCCTGATGGTCAACTTGTCTCCTTCCCTGCTCGTGAAGTTTGAGGCGGGGATTTTGTAGACTACGAAGAAGGTGTAGTTCCCTCCCCCGGTCAGGCTGATCCTGGGCGTGATCGAGACCGCCTTCAGGCTGCTGTTCGCGATCGCGCTGACTTGGAACGTTATCGGGCCAATGAGATCTTTGGCTGAGAGATCGGTGGCTTGGTTGGTGATGTACACGGGCGGGATCGTCCCCTGTGGGTTGAGGGGATCGGACATCGCAGCATAGCCCTCTTCGACCGCCAGTCCGAAAAGCGGATCCAAGGTTATTGTCTTGTATTGGGTGGCAGCGGTGAAGCTTGTGGGGTAGGAGTTGAGTATTATTGAGAACAGAGAGAACTTCTGTTCTTCCTCGGCCGGGAACCTCATGTAGGCCACACTTCTCCCGCCCAAGTCTTGCTCCTCGAAGTACGCGGGCGTCGCCCACAACTTGCCCTGTGGCACGGAAATGTTAGCCGAGAAGAATTGAACTGGAAGGCTCGTGGTGAACTTCAGGGGGAAGGTCACGTTCTTCAACTGTATGGCGTACTGTTCTGGCGGTATCACGAACCGATAAGCGATTGAGAAATTCACGTAATCGCCTTGAACTGATTCCAGCAGTGAGGCTGATGAGGTTGTGAGAATCAAAGCGCCCGATTCTTCAGCGAGTGTGAACAGATCAGCGCTCGGCGCCCCGAAAACGGAGATGGTGAACGACTTGGGCAAGCTGACTATGCGGTTTGCATAAGCCTTAGGTACAGTGAAGTTGAATGATGTGACCCCCGCCCTCTCAATATCAGACCTTGAGATCATGAACGTGTCGTTGTAGGACACGAGCGGATACTCCTCCACCCATATCACCCTCCTGAGGACAGAAGGCTGTCTAACTCCTTGAGACATCCCCCAAGGCAGAGACACCGCGGTCAGAGCAATGAGGCTAATCAAGGCACCCAATGCTATCCTCGCGCCACTTGTCGTCAACGACGTGTCCTTCGGCGCGGGAAGGCATATAATATGGTTTTCTTCGTGACAGACCCATGACTAGCTTCCTCTCAAAAAGAGCCAAACTTGATGCTTCGAGTGTAGTATTCGAGGGAGATCATCTTGTTCTTGGGCCGTCCCAGCTTGGGAAGGACACTAGAATAGGACCGGCCTGCATCATTGGGTATCCGTCGAGGAAGAAATGGGAGGGACTGATAAAAAGGGGAGCGCTTGGGTGCGAGGTGCTTGATGACCTTTCCTCTGGAGCCAAGCTGGGCGAAAAGTGTGTGATTCGTTCTAATACAGTGATCTATGAGGGGGCATCCTTGGGTTCTGGTGTCTCCACGGGGCACAACGTCTTGATAAGGGAGGAAACCGTAATCGGCAACTCCACCTTGATCGGTTCTGGAAGCATAATCGACGGCAGGACCACCATAGGCGAGAATGTCAGCATCCAGTCCGGTGTTTACATCCCGCCATTGACAGAGGTCGGAAATGGGGTCTTCCTAGCGCCTCGTGTAACCATCACCAACGACAAATATCCTCCGTCTTCTAGGATGATCGGAGTCAAGATCCTGGACGGGGCGGTCGTAGGTGGAGGGGCGATACTGGTAGCAGGCGTCAAGATTGGCGAACGGGCAGTAGTCGGAGCTGGCGCGGTCGTCACTAAGGATGTAGAGCCAAACACAGTGGTGTTGGGCGTCCCGGCGAGGCCCGTCGGGATCAGAGATGATTATGATAGGAAGCAACAAGAGTACGTGCGAGGAAAGTGAACAGGTCAGACTGAGGTCACAAGCCCTGAAGGCGTGGCTCCCACGACGTGCACCAGAACGGGCGAGTGAACCTTAAGTGGCCTGTCGGCCTTGATCCTGACCGGCAGGAAGTTGGCAGCCCTTCCCAGATAGCCCCCCTCAGAGCCCCGATGCGGGATGACTTCGATTCTCTCACCGACCAGTTTCTGGTTCGCCAGGCCTGTGACTTCCCGGCATTTGCCGTGTGCTTCCTTCGACCTCTCGTTTATCGTCCTCCGATCTGTCTGAGGGAGCAGTGAGGCCACGGTGTGCGGCCTTGGAGTGAACCCTGAGATGTTGACCTTGTTTGGAAGAACCTCTCTGATCAGGGACATCGTGTTCTGGAAGGCTTCGGTGTTCTCAAAGGGGAAACCGACTATGATGTCGGTTGTGACGTTCAGCGTTGGTATCTGACGCCTAGCTTTGCCAACAAGCGACAGGAAGTCCGACGAATGGTATTCTCGCCCCATGAGCCGCAGTATTGTGTCGTCACCACTCTGAAGAGGAAGGTGTAGGAACCTGTAGAATCTATGGTCGCCGCCCATTATGGCGAGTAGTTCATCAACGAACGGAGCCACCCGATTGGGCGTCATCATGCCCAGCCTGACTCTGAAGTCTCCAAGCAACCGCGAGATGTCATCCAAGAGAGCAAGAAGAGTCTCTCCGTTGTCCTGTCCGAACGTAGCCAAGTCTTGGGAGGTCAGGTAGATTTCGCTAGCCCCACCCTCAACCATTCTCTTAACATGAGATATCAGTGTGGCTATTCTGTAGCTCCTCAAGGGCCCTACGGCCAACCGTACTATGCAGTAGGTACAGCCACCGAGACAACCCCTGGCAACAGGCACGATAGCTCTCCTTCCCATTGGTTTGGAAGGCAGGGACGGCAAGGAGGCCGAGAGGTCTTCGCTTACACCCGTTGCATGTCCTCCAAAGGATGATTGGAAGCTTTCCAGAGGGATCACGTTCTCGGCGCTTACCAGTGAAGCAGCCAATCCACGTTGCGCCGTTGCCATACACCCCGTCACAATCACCCGCTTTCCTGCTCGTGAGAGCTCCCGAATTCTTTCGACCATCCTCGCTTCGGTCTGTCCCTTCACCGTGCACGTGTTCACGATCACCAGATCCGCGTCTTCCGAGGACTCGCTCAGCTGGAAACCGCCGGTACAAAGCGTGTCTTCCATAGATGCGCCGTAGGCTCTGTTGGCGGCACAGCCGTACGATTCCACGCGGGCCTTCATGTTGCTAGCCTGACAAGGCGGCGACCTGTTTCTCAATTTTCTCCTTGCTCACTTTCTCATACAATATCGTCGACCTAGAGATGCGGTGACCTGGCTCAATCAGATAGTCCTTTGCCGTCGCAAGAGAGTTGCTGGCGATGTCCCCGTGAACACCCAAGATCGTCCATATTTTCGATGCGGAGAACGGAACGAAGGGGTAGAGGAGGACAGCTAGCGTCCTGAGACAGTTTATCTCTGAGTAGAGAACTTTGGCAGCGGATTCTTTGTTCTTCCACGGCTCGTTGGCTTGGAAGTATTGATTCAGTCTATGGGACAACTCTACTACAAGCTTCAGCGCTTCGGCGAACTGATTGCCCTCGACCAGCGCATCATACCTGTTGACGGCGGCCGCAACCTCCTTTTTCAAGGCTTCCTCCTCATCCGACCAGTCTTTCGGGTCGGGAACCTTAGAGTCGTAATGATCCTCCAAGAACTTGGTGATCCTGAAGAAGAGGTTGCCGATTGAAGCGATTAGGTCGTTGTTTATCTTGTCAGCGAACTGCTCCCACCTGAAATCTACGTCGCCCTGACTGTAGGATGTCGTCGCTGTGAGGTGAAAGCGCAGATAGTCGGGCGGAAACTCGCGCAGAAACTCCCTCAGGCTGATGTACCAGCCCCTGCTCTTCGAGAATTTCTTACCTTGGAGCAACAGGTAGCCCCTTGTCGGTATCTTGTTGGGTAGTTTGTACCGCCCGTCAGCGAGCCGCTCGGCAGGCAGGAACAAGTAGTGATGATAAACTATGTCCTTGCCCACGAAATGCAAAATCTCGGAGCCGTTCCAGTAATCGAGGAAGTTCGTGACCCCCCTCTGCCTGGCGAACTTCTCACTTATCGAGATGTACCCTAGATGATTCTCAAACCAGCCATAGAGGCTCTGGGTACCTTCCTTTCCCGGGACAGGGACTCCCCAAGTTATGTCCCTAGTTATGTCCCAGTCCTGTAATCCCTCCTTTATCCAAGAGAGGACGTAGTTCTTCACATCAGTCTGCAGCTCCTGGTTCCCTTCGAGCCAAGCCTTCAGTTGCTCGGACAGCTTTGAAAGGGCGAAGATGTGGTGTCTCGATGTCTCGAGCGACGCGGGTCTCTTGCACAGGGCACAGACCGGAGAGATCAGGTCTCCCGGTTTCAGAACTCTGCCACATCCTTCGCACGCGTCCGCGTATTGATCTTTGACACCACAGTGTGGGCAGGTTCCCTGCACGTATCGGTCTGGGAGAAAGCGATTCTCGCTTTCACAGTAGTACTGCGTGACTTCCTTCTCGTAGATGAACCCTCTGTCGGTCAGCCTAACGAAGAAGTCCTGGGCCAGCTTGTTATTCTCCGGAGTGTCGGTACCCTCGAAGATATCGAACGTTATGCCGAGCCCAGTGAGGTCTTCGCGCCACCTCTCACGCCAGTACCGCGCGTATTCGCGCGGATCTTTCTTTTCTAGCTCGGCTGCTATCTGAATCGGAGTTCCGTGGTCGTCTGTGCCACATGAGAAGATGACTTCATAGCCCTTCTGTCTGCTGAACCTCGCATAGATGTCGCTGGGTAGGTAAGTTGACGTTATGTGTCCTAAGTGCGGCTCTCCGTTCGCATATGGAAGAGCTGCGGTGATGATCCTCCTCTTAGACCGGTTGTTGGAAGCGAGTTTTGATCACCTGAAACAGGGCTGACCCACTTACATCCTATATAAGGTTTAGATGCGCCAGGATTTCAGATATTTTTCCTGTTCGTCCGTCAACTCGTCTATACTCACGCCGACCGCTCTTAGTTTCCGCCTAGCGACTTCGTTGTCTATGTCTTCAGGTACGTTGAGAACCGTTGGAGCCTTTGGCTTTTCTTCGAGAACATACCTCGCACATAGCGCTTGGTTTGCGAAACTCATGTCCATCACGTCAGGCGGGTGTCCTTCCGCACAAACGAGATTGACCAGCCGTCCCTGCGCCAAAAGGAAGATCTTCTTGCCGTTGGGGAGGACTAGCTCCTCAAGTCCAGGCCTGATCTCTCTCTTGGAGGCTGATGTTGCGTATAGCGCTGTCACATCGACTTCCACATCGAAGTGCCCGCTGTTTGCCAAGACGGCCCCGTCCTTCATGGTCTGGATGTTGACCAGAGTGATGACCTTCTTGTTTCCGGTGGCAGTGATGAAGATGTCTCCGATGCGCGAGGCCTCCTGCATCGGCATCACTTCATATCCGTTCATATGCGCCTCAAGGGCTTTGACCGGTTCAACTTCTGTGACCACTACTCTCGCGCCTAAGCCCCTAGCTCTCATCGCTATTCCCCGTCCGACGAGGCCGAATCCGGCCACGACGACGCACCGCCCTGCAATCATCATTGATGTTGCGCGGATGATCCCGTCGAACGAAGATTGGCCGGTGCCGTAAATGTTGTCAAAGAACCTCTTCGTATTCGCTTGATTCACTGCGATGACCGGGAACCTGAGCTTACGGTCCCTTTCCAATGCCTTTACCCTAAGGACGCCTGTGGTTGTCTCCTCAAGACCTCCCAACACCTTCTCCAGACCTCTACCCGTCTCGTGGATCCGGACTATGGAATCCGCGCCGTCGTCGATTATGAGCCGCGGCGCGTTTGAATGAGCCCAGTCCAACGCCTCGATGTACTCCTTGGACCCCATCCCTCTCCAAGCCTTCACGGCCGTGCCCTCTGCCGACAGAGCGGCTGCCACGTCGTCGTCAGTCGAGAGCGGGTTCGACGCTGTCAACACGACCTTGGCGCCTCCGCTGCGAAGCGTTCGCACCAAAACCGCAGTTTCCTTGGTAACGTGTAGGGTTGCCGCGATAATCACATCGTTCAACGGTTTGTCCAGTGAGAACTCTGTAGCAATGCCCCTCAAAACGGGCATGAGGCTCTGTGCCCACTCGATTTTCTTCCTGCCCCTTTCTGCATCACCGGTTGCTCTCATGAACCTTGTTGACGATACCAAACGAGTTCATAACCATTCAGCCGCACAACGGGAGAGCCGGGCGAACCAAGTAAGGTTAAAAGCGGACGAATCGACATAATCATAGAACTTGGAGGAAAAGGAATACTCAGAGCTTCTCGAACGGATCCTCTCCGCTACACCACCACAAGGGCCGAGCAGGAGACTGGAGGTTCCCCCAGTGCAGTCCTTCAAAGAGGGGATGAAAACCATGATCAACAACCTCGACAGGATAGCCCAAGTTCTCATGAGAAACAGAGACCACCTGCTCAAGTACATGGTGAAGAGGCTCGCAACGTCGGGCTCGAGAGTGGAGGAGAAGATCATCCTGAAGGGCAAGTTCAAGAAAGATCAATTGAACGCCGTGGTTGAGGAGTACATGAAGGACTACGTCTTCTGTCCGGTCTGCAACAGACCTGATACTGCACTGACGAAGGAAAAGGGAATCTCGTACCTCGTTTGTTCAAGCTGTGGGGCTAGGGTAGCTGTTAGAAAAGTATGAGGTGGGGTCCTCGTTGAAGTTGCTCGTCAAGAAACACAACGTGGGCGGCACGGTATTGTTGGCCATATGCGACCCTGAAGTCATGGGGAGAACACTGAACGGCCCGAGCAACGCAAAGATCACCGTCAAGCCATCCTTCTACGGAGACCAAGAGATTGATGTTGAGGACTTGGAGGACGAGCTCAGAGGAGCGGTCTCGATCAACGCGATTGGGAAGAAGAGCGTGGAGTTTCTGCTTGAGTGTGGATACGGGAGCTCGAGATCAGTCATCGTGTTTGAAGATGTGCCTCACCTGATCTTCATGAGATTCTGAGTTCGATACACTCTTTTCAGATAAGCTTATTTGGTTGCAACTCAGATGGAATTACGATGGGGAAAAGGAAGGTATTCACGGAGGAAGAGATTACGAAGAGTATAATGACCCCAGGACCAAACCAAGTTATAGGGAAAGTAATGAGCTTGCTCGGGTCCGGCTGGGCGATTGTTCTCTGTGAGGACGGAAAGACTAGAAGGTGCAGGGTTAGGGGCAAGCTTAGGAGGAGGATTTGGGTCAGGGTCAATGACATGGTCTTGGTGGAACCTTGGTCGTTCCAGACAGATCATGGGGAGATTCTGTTCAGGTACACTGAGAACCAAGTAGGTTACCTGATCTCTAGGGGGTTCTTGAAGGAAGGAATAGTAAAGGAAGTCACTCATGGGCAAGAAAGTCTATGATCGGTTAAGGCGAACCGAGTCCGCACAGGAGAAACATCAAAGGTTTAGGATTAAGAGGTCTGAGGAGTTCGACTATCTAGAAGGCGTGTTCGACAAGCCCACACTCCTGGCCATTTACAAGCTGTTGAATGACGGGGTGCTGTCGAGCTTTGGAGGAGTGGTGAGCACCGGAAAGGAATCCAAAGTCTACTACGCTCAAGGAGAAGGAGGAAGGGAGCTGGCAGTCAAGATCTATGCCACGGGGAACGTTGAGTTCAGGAAAGCCATTCCCAAATACATCATCGGCGATCCCAGGTTCCAGGGGGTGAGAGGCGACAGCACGGGGATAATCCTGATTTGGGCGAAGAAGGAGAGGGTGAACCTGAGAACGCTGTTTGACATAGGCCTCAGGGTTCCCGAACCGATCGCCCTGAGGAGGAACATCCTAGTGATGACGTTCATAGGTAAGGACGGCGTCAGAGCTCCGCTCCTGAAGGAGACCACTCTAGAGGACCCCGAACGGATATACAACAGCGTTGTTGACTTCGTCAAAGCCGCCTACCTGAGAGGCGAGCTGGTTCATGGAGATCTGAGCGAGTACAACATCATGATACACGGGGAGGAGGCGTACGTGATGGACGTTTCCCAAGCAGTGTCAATCAAACACCCTCTCGCTGAGGAACTGCTGAACAGAGACGTGTCAAACGTCAACAGGTACTTCTCTGGGTTGGGAGTGAAGGTTTTTAGTCAAGAGGAAATCCTAGCTGCTTTGCACAGCGATGGTTGAGATGTGGTTCTTCGTCGTTCCACCTGAGAAGGCAAGATCCGTACTCAGAAACGGAGGAAGGATCAGGCGACTGATGGAGGAACACTTCAACGTCAGCCTGGCCGTCGACGAAGAAACCGGCGGAGTCTCTGTCAGCTATACGCCGGACAAGGCGGCCGACGCTTACTTGGGCGTGACGAAGATCATGTCGGCGATCTCGACCGGGTTCGATGAAGCCCAGATCCGTGACATGATCGAACGGGACCTCTCCTTCATGGCGTTGGACCTAGAGGAGATGGTCGGCGGTCAGGCCTCGACGCTCACCAGAATCAAAGGGAGGATCATAGGGGAGAAGGGCAGAGCCAAGCAGAAGATCGAGTCAGCAACGGGATGTGTGTTGTCGATCTATGGAAACAAGGTCGGGATACTGGGACCCTCAGAGACAATAGATGTCGCGAGCGAAGCCGTCCAAAGGTTATCAAGCGGATTCCAGCACCAGACAGTGTACCGGTTCCTGGAATCTAGGATGAGAAGGCTGAAGCAGGAACATGAACTGTGGAAAGCGAAAGGCGAACCATGAGCACGGCTGAATTCATCGAGATAAGTCCAGCTGACTTCTTCTACAGGAACAGGGACATCGCTGGGTTCACCAATCCGGTAAGGTCCACCTACATGGCCGTCAGGGAACTCATTGAAAACTCGCTCGATGCCTGTGAGGAGGTCGGAACGCTTCCCGACATATACGTCAGGGTGAAGGTCGTGAGGCGGGAAGAGGAGAAGGAGATCATCGATCTCACGGTTTCAGACAACGGCAGGGGAATCCCGCCGGATATGGTTCCCAATGCCTTCGGACAGATCCTCTTTGGCTCAAAGTACGTGTTGAAGCAGAGCAGAGGAACGTTCGGCTTGGGAGGCAAGATGGCTTACCTCTATGGTCAGATAACCACTAACGAGCCTCTCAAGATCGTCGCGGGGGACGGGGTGCGTGCCAGCGAATTTCGGTTGATGATAGACATAAGCGAGAACAAGCCAAAGGTGTTCTCCCGCAAGGACTTCAAGCTCAAGAGAAAGTGGAGGGGAGTGCAGGCGTCGTTCCTTTTCGAGGGCAACTACATCAGAGCCGCGCCCAAAATCGTGGACTACTTCTCCCAGACAGCAATGGTGGCACCTTACGCGAACCTCACGTTCGTTGACCCGAGCGGGCAATTGTACCGGTTCACTCGGTCGACGACGAAGATGCCGAAGCCTCCGAAGGTCACCCGTCCACACCCACATGGTTTGGATGTGGAGATGCTCGGGAGGATGATTGCCACCAGTAAGCGTAGGGATCTGGTTTCGTTTCTATCCGGTCAGTTTGAGCGCGTTGGCAGGAAGACCGCCAAGAAGTTCATGAAGGCGTTCTCCATGAGCAACTCCCGTCTCAAGGATCTGACACATAAGGATATCGTCTCCCTTGCCAGAAGTCTGGTTTCCTACAAGGAGTTCCTGCCCCCAGACCCATCCTCGCTTTCTCCACTGGGTGAAGACCTGTTCAAGGAAGGAATAGGAAAGGAGCTGAACCCAGAATTCGCGTCAGCAGAAACCAGAAGGCCCTCCGCCTACTCAGGCCACCCGTTCATAGTAGAGGTTGCCATTGCCTACGGTGGGATTATCCCGGCTGGCACGGGGATGGCTCTCTACAGGTTTGCAAACAGAATACCGCTGCTGTATGATGAATCGGCCGACGTGTCCTGGAAAGTAGTGCACGAGGAGATGAACTGGAGGAGGTACGGCCTGTCCACAGAAACAGACCCTGTAGCCGTGTTCATACACATATGTTCAACGAAGGTCCCGTACAAGACCGTAGGGAAGGAGTACATCGCGGACAGACCGGAGATAGAACATGAGATCCTGAATGGGCTCCGCAATGTGGCCAGAGATCTATCGATATACCTGTCGAAGAGAAGGAGAATAGGGATCCAGAAGAAGCGTGTGAATATGTTCGAGAAATATCTGCCGGTGATAGTGGACTATGCTGCGAAAGCAGCCAAGAGCAAAGAGGTACCCGACATTCGAGCGTTGCTGAAGAAGGCAAAAAAGGGCTTGATTGAGGAGGAGAGGTCCGAGGTTGCGTAAGAAGAGAAAGGAGTCGCTGAAGAAGAGCAGCAGGTTGGCTGTCCTGACCAACATCAAGCAGGCCGCCAGAAAGGTGCTCGACGACGTCGAGAGGCGTGAGTTTCCAAAGATCGTCATGCCATCCAGAACAACGGACAACATTGTGTACGACGACAAGGTTGGTCACTACGTGCTGGGAGGCCGCAAGGTCATCAGAAGTTCGGCAAACGTCAGACACCTGAAGCCGATCAGCCAAATGACATGGGGGATGAACGTGGCCAGGGAATTGCTGGAGGCCGAAAAGACAACGACGTTGAGGGACGTCTATTATATGGCCGCAGGATCCGAAGATGTCTCCTTCGAGGATCAATCCGAGTCTGACAGGATAATCACCGACCTCGAATCGATTCTGTCGTTCGCGCGCGAGGACTTCAACGTATACCCTGAGGAGAGGAGCGCAATCTTCGGCGATGTTGTTGCCGAGTATACTGTGAAGGGATATGAGGGCAAGAGGATCAATCTGACCATGCATCCAGACGGTGTGATGGTAGGTCCGGCGCTTGCCACCGCGGAGTTAGTGGAAACGAGCGCGGACAAGGTAATAGCCATCGAGAAGGGTGCTATGTTCTCAAGGTTCGTGGAAGATCAGGCGTGGAAGAGATTCCACGCGGTTCTCATTCACACCGCAGGGCAGGCCCCGAGGTCGACGCGGAAACTGATCAGAAGGCTGAACGTGGAACTCAGACTTCCGGTTTACTTGTTCGCCGACGCGGATCCTTGGGGACTTCATATATGTCAGGTCATTATCTCCGGGTCGGCTAACGCGGCGCACATTTCCGAATTGGTGACCCCCAAGGCGAAGTGGGCCGGCGTCTACGCAACCGACATTACGAAGTACGACCTCCCGAGCACCAAACTTACCGACATGGACGTGAGGAGGCTGAACGAGATCAAGAAGGACGTGAGATACCAGAAGGGCAGGTGGAAAGAGGAAATACAGCACTTCTTCGAGATCAAGAAGAAGGCCGAGCAGGAGGCATTCAGCAAGTACGGATTGAGTTTCATAGTGGACAAGTACCTGAAGAAGAGGCTCGATGAGCTGGGAGCCTGACCTACCTCTTATATTCCTTCACGTTTGGAGAGCCGTGACCAAACGTGGTCGCATCTATCATTGACTGGATCATAGTAGGTGCGATCCAGGGGATAATGGAATGGTTACCTATCAGCAGCAAGACGGCCATCATGTTGTACGCAGTGCGGGCGATGGGGTCTGACCTTCCCACCGCATATTTCATCGCGCTACTGATGCAGGGCAGCACGGCACTTGCGGGGATTCTCTTCCTCAAGAACGACTACCTGTTATCCGCTAGGGCCGTACTAGGAAACAGGACGGAGGAAGGAGTTCGCAAAGCCAAGTTCATCGTGATATCGCTGGCCGTCACCGGACTCGTAGTCCTCCCGTTGATGCTGTTGATCAAGAACTGGACGGTCGATGTCGCTACGTTACTGTACCTCACGTCACTTGCCTTCCTAGTCGTCGCCGGGGTCGACCACTATCGGAAGGGCCTAGGCGATCGTGTTGCAGCGGGTCTGACCACTCTGGACTCTGTTGTTGTGGGTGGTCTCCAAGGGATCGCTGTGCTGCCGGGATTCAGCAGGTCGGCAAGCACCACCCTCGGTCTGCTGTTCAGGGGCTTCAGGACGGATGAGTCGCTGAGGCTGAGCTTCCTGACGGGAGTGCCTGCAACGATCGGGGCGACCCTGATAAGCCTAGTAGGTGTGTTTTCAGGGGTTCCATTCAGCGTGGAGATACAGGGCATATTGGTGGCTTGGGTCACCGGGATCGTCGTCGGGTTCCTGTGCGTGAGGACACTCGTGAATCTCTCGGCTAAGATGAGGGTGTGGCAACTCAGCTTGATCATGGGGGTCATTACTCTGAGTTCTGCTCTCCTTAGCTGAGGGTGAAGCGCGGGGTCGACGGCGGGGCATATTTTAAAAGGACGTGAACACTGACTGAGGCTCAGAGAACAGATGCCGTTGCTGGGAACACTCGCGAAGGGATACTCCATCCTATTGCTTGGAGTCGGGGGCGTCATAGCGTACATGGGCTATACCTCTCAGACAGAACTCGGCGGTTTCTGGATGTACTTCGTGGGCCTTGGAGTTCTATTGGCAGTAATCGGCTTGGTCGGTCTGATACTCAGGTTGACCGAGAAGCAGTAGAAGCAACGCGTCTAGTCTGCTCGGTTCAAGAAGCGTTTAATATCGGCAATCTTGACGGTAGCTTCAGCCGGCGTAGCTCAGTTGGCAGAGCGACGGAGTCAGCGTCGAGGCTGTTAGCCCTGGGCATAGACCCGTCGGTCAGAGGTCCGAACGTTCGCATCCGGGATTCCTCTCGCCGGCGCCACCAAAATGAGACCCATTGACATATGGGGCTCGCGCCCGACTAGATCTCACCGGAGCGGAATCCGTTGGGGAGAAACCATGCCCGCTGTAAATCTTTATTTAAATCGTGGGTACTTCCCGAATTCAGCGTGGGCCTGTAGCTCAGCTTGGTTAGAGCGACGGGCTCATAGACCTCGTTGAGAAACCCGTTGGTCGGGCGTTCAAGTCGCCCCGGGCCCACCACATCAACGGGCCCACAGCTAGGGGTCTGTCTAGTTGGAACAGACGCCGTGAGAAAAGGAAAAAATACGTGGTCTAAGTGGGTGGCCAAGGATCTTGGAGCCGACATACAACGCGAAGGTCATCGAGCCCGAGGTTAGAGCGTTCTGGGACAGGGCCCGGATCAGGAACGCGATAGAGGAGCAAAGGGCGCAAGAGAACACAGGCAAACTCGGGTTTGTTGAAGGACCGCCCACTCTGAACGGCAGGTGCCACGTGGGGCATTCTAGGGGTAGGGCGATCAAGGATGCTTGGTACAGGCTCAAGACTATGCAGGGTTACTACGTCCTCTACAGAGCTGGTTGGGACACGCAGGGTCTGCCAGTTGAGCTCGAGGTCGAGAGAGAACTGGGCCTCACTAACAAACGTGAGATCGGCACCAAGGTCGGCCTGGAGAAGTTCATAGGAGCCGTCAAGAAAGGGGTGGAGAGGTACCACCGGGACTGGCTCTCGGTTGACAGGAAGTTCGGCATGTTCTTGGATTACGACAAGGAGTACATGACCTACAGAGACGCGTACATTGAGAGGGAGTGGCGATACCTCAAGGCTGCATGGGACAAGGGGTTGTTGGGAGAGGGCTACAGGGTAGTGGCGTATTGTCCGAGTTGCCAGACCTCGTTGAGCAACACGGAGGTCGGACTTGGCTACGAGACCCTGGAGGATCCCTCGATATTCTTCAAGTTCAAGTTGGAGGGCAGGGAGAACGAATTCTTGGTCCTTTGGACCACAATGCCGTTCACGATAGTGACCGACATGCTCGCCGCGGTGAACCCGAATGCGACCTACTGCAAGGTGAAGGTCGATGACGAGGTATGGGTGCTTGCAAAGGATAGGTTGGCGGTGCTAGATACCATACATCCATCTGGCCAGCACAGGGTCATAGCAGAGTTCCCCGGGAGTGAACTCGTGGGACTTCGATACGAACACCCACTCATCGACTTGATAGACGGTCTTCGTCAGATGAAGGAGCAGAGTGACCCAGTTCATTCGGTGGTCGGGGAGGACTTCGTGGATCTTACCACAGGCACTGGCGTCGTGCACATATCGCCAGGCAACGGTGAGGAAGACTTCGTCGCTGGTCAGAGGAAAGGACTACGCACTTTCTCGCCTTACGACGAGGAAGCCAAGTTCACTGCAGATGCCGGGCATTTCGCCGGCAAGTTCTGCAGGGATACGGACGCAGAGGTCATCCAGCTCCTCAGAGATCGGGGAGCCCTGATACATGAGGACAAGGTGATGCATGAGTACCCGACCTGCTGGCGTTCGCATCACAGGCTGGTCTTCATAGCAAAGCGGGAGTACTATCTGTGGACGGACAAGATAAACGACAAGCTGGTCCGGGCCGCGGAGAAAGTCGAGTACTTCTATGATTCTCCGAAAAACAGGTTCATAGCTATCTTGGAGGAAGCCCGTCCTTGGTGCATATCGAGAGACAGGTACTGGGGAACACCTCTTCCGATATACGTGTGCGAGGCGTGCGGTGAGAAGGAGTTCTTCGGCTCTCGGGAAGAGATAGTCAAGAGGGCAAGAGATTTGCCCGACGGCAGGAACTTCGAACTCCACAGGCCGTGGGTCGACAGGATAACGATGGTGTGCCCGAAGTGCGGCGGTGTCATGCGGAGGGAAAAGTTCGTCCTCGATACTTGGCACAACAGCGGTTCAGCCCCCTACGCCAGCCTGACAGACGAGGAATTCGGGGAGTACGTCCCGGTTGAGTTCCTCTCCGAGGCGATAGACCAGACCAGAGGATGGGCGAACACGCTATTGAAGCTGAACGTCATACTGAAGGACGTCCCAGAGGCACCGTACAGGGCGTTTCTCTTCTACAACATGGTAGTCGACGAACAGGGAAGGAAGATGAGTAAGAGCCTCGGCAATGTGGTTGATAGCGAGGAAGTGATCGACAAACACTCTGGGGACCTCCTGAGATTCTACCTCACTTGGAAGTCCTCGCCGATCGACGTGATCAGCTTCAACGAAAGCGAGATGCTAGGAAGGCCCTACCAGGTTCTGAGCACGCTGTACAACCTCAGCAGGTTCTTCTTGCAGAACGCGGAATACGACAAGTACGACCCAAAGGAGTTCGGGCTTGACTGGGCACTCCGCGACGGTGACATCAAGATCCAAGACCGCTGGATACTCAGCAAACTGCAGAAACTGGTCCGCATGTACACGCAGGGATTCGAGACCGGCAGGCATCAGGTGTCTCTGCGTGAGTTCGAGAACTTCGTGATAGAGAACCTCAGCAGGGGGCACGTGCCGTCCATACGCAAGGATTTGTGGGAGGAGGGACCGGACGCGGAGAAGCGGAGGAACTCGATCTACGCTGTCATGTTCCACTGTCTGAGCACCCTCGTGTTGCTGGCCAACCCCATCTGCCCGTTCGTCTCCGAGTACGTTCACCAACATGTGTTGAGGAAGTTCGACGTGAGCCTGCCAGTCAGCGTGAACCTCTGCAGGTGGCCCAAGCCGAGGGAAGAACTGATAGACGAAAGAGAAGAAGGAGTATTCGACATCGCCCTCGAGGTTCTTCCTCTGGTGAACGCAGCAAGACAGAAGGCGAACCTCAGGCGCAGATGGCCCCTGAAGGAGATGGCACTGATCCTTGAGGACGAGAACAAACGGATCAGGGCGGAGCAGGCAGGAACGGTCCTCGCCGAACTCGCCAACGTCAAGGGCGTCAAGGTTGTCCATTCCAAGCAGGCTGCGGGCTTCGTCCCTCATTTGACTCTCGACTATGCCCGAGTTGGCCCCAAGTTCAAGCGGAGACTGGCGTCCGTGGAGAAGGAAGTGAAGGGCAGGGAGAGGGAGATAGCCGATGAAATACTCGAAGCCGGAAGGAGCAAGATCACTGTCGAGGGGGAGGCGTTAGAGCTGACCCCGGAGGATTTGATAATGTCGTTCCTGCCGCCCGAAGGGAAGGTCTTGGAGGAGGAGCACGGAATCGTCGTTGTGCTGGACACCACTAGAGACGAGGCCCTGATAGCCGAGGGACTAGTAAGAGACGCAGCTAGGAGGGTGCAGATGACGAGGAAAATGGCCGGACTTAACCCAACCGAGATGCTGAGCGTCGTGTATGTGGCTGGGCTTGACGCGGAATCCAAGGGGCTGATAGCTGGTCACCTGAAGACGCTGGCCTACCTAGTTAGAAGCAAGGACGTGAAGCTGACGGACAAGATCCCAAGAGGTCTCTTCAAAGCGTCCCACCCCCTCGATGAAGTGAAAGTGACCGTTGGTTTCAGGAAGGCTCCAAAGAAACGACAGGGCGCCAAGAAGACACGGACAGTGAAGTCGACGCGAAGGCGCAAGCCGGGCCGAACGGCAAAGAGAGCTTAGAAAAACTAAATAGACAGATTCAAGCACGCGTGCTCGTGCTCCGGTGGTGTAGCCCGGCTAAACATATCGGCCTTTCGAGCCGAGGATCGCGGGTTCAAAATCGCGAAAAGATGAAAATCCCGCCCGGAGCACCATTCCACTCGGCCAAGGGAGACGAGCACAGAGTACGATCTCAAATTTTAAAGACCTAGCTCTTGACATAGTGGTTGTTGATATGAGCACACCGGAAGCTATCATGGACGCGATAGCAGCGCTGCCGAACCCCACGAGCTTCATGGCCCGTTTCCTGTCTACTAAGGCAGGCGTGGAAGCAATGAAGTTGCTGTCTTTTGTGAAGGTTGATTCGGTCGGTATACGCCTTCCAGACCACGTGCGGTGCGGCATCTTCAAGACGAATATGGGCGCGGCCGTAGTCATTGGCGGAACTCTGTCGGACAAGGAACGGCTCGAGGTGTTCGAGCTCCTTCAGAGGCACGGCCACATCTTGTCGATCGCGGTACCGGCGGGCGTGGAGCCGTTGCCGTTCCAGCCAGAGCCGGAAAAGAAGCCTTCTTGAAAGCAATGATAGCCGGGCTAAGATCGTGTCCTCTCTGGAACGGCGGGCTAATCTTCTATGCTGACGCGGTGCAGCATGCAGGGAGCCGTCCAGTCCTTATCGTCCCGGGCAAAGAGGCGCGGATAGGTCAACACTATCTCGTGTGTGTCTCTGTCCTCGTACAGGCCAAAGTTTGACAGTTGCAGGGCCGTACTCTCGCCCTTTCCCCTTATGTCAATGTCGAACACGGTCTTCCTCTTGACGGCTACATTGTCTTCATCAATCTCAGCGATGCATAACGGGTAACGTGGCGAGTTACCCTCGGGGTGCGTTGGAACAATGTTGACTATCCAGTAGAGTCTGCCAGTCGAGTGCCGGACCAGAAGGGAGTAGCTCCCAGGAGAGAAGAGTTCTCCACCATCATCAAACCGGAGAGGCTTGACCTTGTCCCAGGTCCGGCCATCGTCGTGGGATAAGGTGAACCACTTGTAGGAGTTGGAGCCCCGGAGAACGGACAAGATCCGCCCGTCGTTGAGCCTAGCCACTGTGTTCTCGCTGAACCCGCGAATCGAGAGTTTGGGGTCTATCTTCACTAGTTGCGTGCTCCTCCATACAAGATCCGAGAAGTCGTCCTTCCATTTTCCGATTAGGAAGCCACCGTAAGTGAAAGTGTATCCTCCTAATGGATTGCAGAGCCTAGCGTTCTCGTCGAGCGGAGCCACATAGATAGGCAGAAGTATCTTGTCGCGAGATATCTTGATGGGCTTCCCCCCGATGCTTGCGGAGTTCAGCCCGTAGTATACGTCTTTCATGTAGTGGAAGGCATCGTAACCTTCTCCTTGCTCCACCACTTCTCTGGGAGACGAGAAGTTCCTGCCGCCATCCTTGCTTATCGAGTAGAATATCCTCCTCCTCTTCAACCCGCTGACAACATCCTCCCCTTCAAGGACCACCTCCAAGGAGAAGAGCACGGCCAAGTTGTTGTCAAGATCAACGAAAGGAATCCCTCCCTCACGCCCGCCTAGAAAGGTGAGACCCCCTTCCCTGTGAGTGACCGAGAGAACTCTTCTCTGCCCCCAAGTTCTTCCGTTGTCCTCCGACACCTCGGTGAAGCTCACGTCTGCGCGGTCGCTCTTGTTCTCTTCGCTCCACTGTCGAATCATTCTTGGCTCTGTCGCTGAGATGTACCCAGCTTCCCCGAAGACGGCGTAGCCTGGTTTTGAGGGGCTTATCCACACTTCTCTCTTTGCCTTCATTTGCGCTATCTTGGCCTGCAAGATTGGATTGGCGTTTCGGTTATAGGGTTTTGACTTTCAGGGGACCACATGCTGATAAACACAGATAAAAAGGAGAACAGTACAGAAGTTCGCGTCGCGGGAGTCGCCAAGCCTGGTCAAAGGTGCGGGGCTTAGGACCCCGTCCCGAAGGGGTTCGTGGGTTCGAATCCCACCTCCCGCACCAATCCAATTCCGAGCCCAGAGGCGGACAAAAGGTTATGAAATGGTAGGTGTTGGAATATTATATGCAGACCCTAGAGAACCTGACGAAGGCGTTCATAGGGGAGAGTCAAGCTAGGAACCGCTACACTTTCTACGCGAGCAAGGCTAGGAAGGAGGGGTATGAGCAGATAGCGGAGATCTTTGAGATTACCGCTGGTAACGAGATAGAGCATGCAGAAACCCTGTTCAAGTTCATACAGAAACTGAGGGGCAAGACGGACGAACTGACCGTGGACGCAGGGGCGATTCTGATCCTCGGCGACACGGCCGAGAACCTGAAGGCCGCGATAGCTGGCGAACACTACGAAACGACTACGATGTATCCGAGCTTCGCCAAAGTAGCAGACGAGGAGGGATATCACGACATAGCGGATAATCTACGCGCGATAGGATCGGTGGAGAAGCATCACGAGGAGCGCTATGCTAAATTGCTCAACCTTGTGGAGAAGGGGAAGGTCTTCGAGAGAGAGGAGGAAGTCGTCTGGGTGTGCAGGAAGTGCGGATACGTCCACCGTGGGAAGACTCCGCCCGACACCTGCCCGTCATGTGGACACACCAAGAACTTCTACCAGAGACTGTGCGAGGAGTACTGAACAAATAAGAAGAGCTATTTGCAGATCCGAAGGGGCGCCTCCGAGCTTACGCCCTGCAGAGCTGGCGCCACCCTTTGTAGAAACATCTTACGTGATAGACTTATGTGTGTCTAGAGCGCTGTCCGTCCGCAATGACCGTGGACCCAGAAACCCTTAACGAGAAAGAACAACAACTGTACGGGGAGCTGAAGGAAGTGATGGATCCGGAGACCGGGACTTCAGTGGTGGACATGGGCCTGATTGACGAGATATCTGTGAAAGGTGACGAGGGGCGGGTATCATATCACCTGACGATGCCGATGTGCCCTCCGCCTATGGCCCTCTATATAGGCAACATGATAAAGAAGAAGCTGTTCAAGATGGAGGGATTGAAGAAAAGGGAGGTCGTGGTAACCGATCACTACTTCAAAGACCAGATAAACAAGGCCCTCGCCGAGATGCAGCTCCAGGAATAGCCTAGATCTACTTCTTGTGCTGTGGCGACTGACGGTAGGCAGCTAAGATCAGCGGGAAAATCACTGTGACATCACCCATTATCGTGGCTTGCAGCGCGTCAGGCTTCACCTTCCCCCACGTTATCGCCTCACTTACTCTGGCTCCGGTCAGGGATCCGTCGAACTCCGTGCCCGTAGTTATCGCGAGCACGTACTCCAGCCCCTCCTTGAACTGATTCCACCATATGGTGTGGTGCTTGCTTATCCCTCCTCCGAGGATAATGGCCCCCGTTCTCTTCTTCTCGAACACTTTGTTTGACATCAGGGTCATGTCCTTCAGGACATCCAGTTTGAACTCGCCACGTTGATACGAGTACCAAAGCGCGGTCCCAAAGGCGGAATCAACCAGACCGGGCGAGACGATCGGAACCTTGGCCTCGTGAGCAGCTCTGAGTATGGAGTGCCTGTCCGTTATGTGCTTTCCGGCAACCGCTAGGATCTCTGACGGTGACATGAAGGAGTTTCCTCCCAATTCAGTGACGATCTTGCCAACGAAGTTCTCGATCGGTGGACCATAGGACTTCAGCGGGATCATGACGTTACCCAACCGATGTATCTTCTTCTTGCGGAGTCCAACGTCGTCCGCGAAGAACTGGTCGTAGTAGTAGCGGCCGCCCTCTGCGCGGGCGATGTCATGATCAGCTGTCCCTCCGGTTGTGATGATAACATCTACCATTTTGTCCCTTATCACCTCGGCCAGAACCCCCCTCAGGCCAGTGGACACCACGTTGGCGGTGAAGGATAGGAACCTAGTGCAGTCCTTGTCCTCAACCATCTTGGCGAAGACATCTAGTCCCCTTCCTACCTCCCTCGCCTGAAAACCTCCAGACTTGGATAGTCTCTCTACTAGATCGTACACATCGTTGATCTCTGCTGTAGTGTAGTCGGCAACCTCGTCCGACAGGTCGTCTCGCATAGCGAGGACCGCTCAGGAGAGCCTTTTAAGCGCAAACTGTACGCTTTCGTCCAAGTCCTCTACCGTCATATTCTCGACCACGAGGGGTGCTCCAGACTTGAGTTGAATCACCTTCGAGAAGAAGCGATCCCAGTTGATGTTTCCCCTCCCCAGCCTGAGATGGCTGTCATTGTCGCCGGCATTGTCGTGGAGATGGAAGTAAGAGAACTCCCTCATAGCATCGATGAACGAATCCAAGTTGCCCTCGACGTTGGCGTGTCCCAAGTCGAGCACGAAGTTGGGTTTCTTGACGTCTTTCTTGAAACTGTATAGATCCTCTGGGCGGTAGAGCACGCACTTGTGAGTGAGGTTTTCGATCACGCCCTTAATGTCTGTGTCTTCGCAGAAGTCGAGTAGCTCACTCCAGACCCCCACGATCTCTCCCTGATTGAGTTCGTCATTCTTGTACCCAGGGTGGATAACCGCATACTCGGCCCCGTACTTGTGAGCCAACTCGATCGAGCGATGGAGGTCAGAAATGCTCTCGTCTCTTTTCGTTCTGTCAGCAGACAGGATATCCTTGCCCATGAAGGGAGTGTGGACGGAGAACCTGATCCCTTTGTCTCTGTGTAGCGCGCCGAGCTTGGATACAACCTCATCGGTAACGCGAAGTTCTGAGTCATCCACAATCTCCCAGAGCAGGCTTCCTCTTTGCTCTAAAACGCTGAACAGCCTCGGAGAATACCCCTCGCTCCACGCGAAAAGCGTGGAAGCCCCCACTAGCGGCAATTTACTCGCTCTTGACTCGCATTATCTTGTACTTCCCCATCGCGTACCAATATTCCACGGCGACTCCGGGCTTGATCTGAGACGTAAGCTCTCCGCTCGGGATCGGGAGCTCCATCGTCTCGTAGCTCTGCATGTCCATCAGTTGTACCATGGCGCCAGTCACGGAGAGCACCTGCGCGGTCTTCTTCTCTATCATGGGAACCTCAACGTTTGCCGACACCGGGTTCAATATGGTGTGTTTCGATCCGTCGAAAAGCCCCATCCCGACAATTCGCGCCTTAGCGCTTCCGTGTTTTCCAGGTTTCGAGTGCGTTACCTCAACGGCCTGGCACGGCTCGCTGTCTATCATCAACCAAGATCCCTCTTTGATCGCGCCGAGGTCCATCATCTTGCTCATTGTCCTACTCACCCATTGCCCACTAAGCGGCTTTGGACCCCAATATTAACCCAACCCTAAGGGCCTTGGTTGCCGTATGGCTCGGCACGATGCTCAATTGGCTATTCAAGAAACAGGAAGAGCTTCTTGAATGCGTCTAGGAAGTCTATCCCCCTCGCCGTGATCACGTAGAACCTAGGATCATCTGGTCTCTTCGCGATTAACCCGAAGGAGATCAATTCCTCAGCTAGGTCGTTCATCCTGTCCAACGGCATGTTGGTTCCGTAGGACAGTCTGGTTATTCGACATCCTCCGTCGACCGTTCTGAGTGCTCTGAGCACGTCCGCGTATATTTCCACCCTAGACCTCTTCGATTTGCTCATGCACTGATCGCCGAAAGAGCGGCTCAGATAGGAGGGCTCGGCAGCTTTTCTGCTTTTGTTGGTCCGGACTGCACCCTAGCGCCTTCTTCAGATTCAAGGGTTCTCGTGTACAGCAACTCGCCCGAAACCCTAGAGTCAGGTCCCAATCTCACTTCCCCTGCATAGACATTGTTGGCCGACGAGTCCGCCCCCATCTCAAGCTTGTCCGCATACACGTCCTCCACTTCCGCACCCCTGCCTATCTTCACCTCGTCTGCGACGATTGGTCCCTGGACCTTCCCCTCTCGGCCGATCTCAAACTTCTTGGCCTTCGTTCCCCTTTTCGTTCTGATCTCCCCACCTACAATGATATCCTCGGCTAGGCAGATCTCCGCAACCAAGGATCCTCCGATCTCCACGTTCCCTGCGTTCAGCTCGCCTCTCACCTTCGCATACCCCCCGACCCTCAGTCTGCCTGCTATTGTCGCGTTCTCTCCCGCGTCCATCCCCCCCCCGACATTCACGTCTCTGCCCTTGATGGATCCCTCGATGTCGACTTTGCCCCCTACATCCAACGCATCGAATTCCAAGCTACCGCCTACATTGAAGATTCCACCAACTGTGATCTTTCCCTGACCTTCCCCGGCTGCGATCTTAGCGATCCCCCCGACATCGAGCTTCTTGAAGCTGAGTTTGCCGGCGGATTCGAATGTTCCGCCCACCGACACGTTGTCTATTCTTCCTCCGCCGACACTCGCGGCCCCCCCGACATCGAGTTCATCAAGATCCACTAGCCCCTTAACCCTGACCGAGCCCCCTACACCCAACTTCTTCGCTTTGAGACGGCCTTGCACGGAAACAGAGCCACCAACACTCACATTCTCCGTCTCCGTATCTCCCCCAACGTCCAGACTTCCGCCGATGTCTACTGTCGTGCAATGCAGATCCTTAGCGATCGAGAGCCTCCTGCCCACATCAATGTCCCTCGCACTAACCAGCCCATCAACGACCAATTCCCCTTTGTCCAACTCGACTGAGCCTTGGACAAGCAGATCACCTTGGACACGAACTCTCCCTTCTTCTCCCTTGATGCTGCCAGTCTCCATACCAGATAGGACCTCGCAGTCTCCCTCGCACGTCGTTATCCCCTTCACCACAACTTTGTCCTGAGATCTTGGGCCGATCCTCGAACCCGCACCCAAAGTCAAATTCCCTTCCACGGTGTCAACTTCAGCGGTCTTCCCTTGTTCAACCTTCATGCCCTCGACCATTTTCCATTCAACACCACACTGCCGCGCCACACACTTAAACGAGACTCACAATTGGTGAGCACGGGCTGTTATCATTCTCCGGTGATTACGAGAGGAGATCGTGATTCGTGAGTCTCCGCTAAATATCCGCTCTGACTCATTACACTTTGGTGATATGTGAAATGCAAATATGGAACAAGAAGCCCAAGAAAGCAATCGATTGGAGGGAGATCTCCAAGGACCTCAGGGCCGATCTGCTCACACAACCGTTTGCCTATAGGAAGAACTCATACTACAAGTAGGGCACATGAGGCTCTAGGGCGCAAAGTGCAACGTCCGTGGAGCCCTTGCGACCGGCCCTTAGCAGCGCGCGACCGTCAATAGTTGGGTTGGGCCCGCATCATTGTTTAAAAAGCGAGGCATCGCTCCGGTCACCGGATGCAGCATTATAGAAGGGTATGCGTGGTAGCCAAGGATCCTGAGGTTGAAGCCAAACTCAAGAAGGTGGGCATAGACAAGATCCTGAAGGGTGCGGAGATAGAGTACCATCTGTTCGATCCTTTGTCACCCCCACCCGAGTTCGACTGCGGTTTGATGATCGCGGCTGGCGGAGATGGAACCCTGTTCTATGCAATCTCCGGGCTGGCAGACCCCTCAACACCCGTTCTCCACGTAAGCATGGGCAACAAGGCATTCCTAGCGGAGGTTCGGCTATCCGAGTTGCCAGAGAGGCTTCGAGATGTTCTGGCTGGGAATTACACTTCGGAGCGCGTGCGCAAACTGCTCGTCCGGACAAGCACCGGCTGGACTGGAAGCGCCTTGAACGAGGCCCTGTTTGCAACAAGAACATGGAAGGGCGTCCTGTCTGTACAAGTTGACATAGAAGGGCTAGGTCAGATGGACATCGTGGCCAGCGGCGTCATGGTTTCAACTCCGCTTGGTTCCACCGCGTTCTGCTTGGCGTCCGGAGGACCGTCATTGGACGACAGCTTACCCGGCATGGTGGTGTGCCCAATCTCCGCGAGGCGACTGTGGCCACCCATCGTAGTTCATGAGGACAGAAAGATATCGATCAGAAAGGTCGGGGGCAAGGAGATGCCAGTCTTGGTGCTTGACGGCTTCGTGGAACACCAGATGGGGGACGACGAGGTCATGACGGTCTCAAAGGGCAAGGAGACAGTAAGCATGATCAGGTTCACAAAGGAGTACCTGATGAATAGAATCCAAAGGGTCATGAGTGAATGACCCAGTCGCTCACGACCTATGTTTTGGACGCTCGGGCTTTCATCGCCGGAATACTGCCAGCTAAGTCCCACGAAATCTACGTGACAGAGGGAGTCTTGGAGGAACTCCGAGGAACTCCTCAGACCGCGAGCAGGGCTCTGGCCTATCTGGAGGCGCACAGGGTCAAGAAGATCGAAGTGAACGAGAGTGACTTGGTGACTGTTCGCGAGCGAGCCTCGAATATCGGGGAGTCCAAGAAGCTGTCAGATGCTGACCTTGGGGTTGCGGCGGCAGCGGTAGGCCTGAGCCGGGGGGGAGGGAAGGTCACGGTCCTGACAGACGACTACGCCCTGCAGAACCTGCTGTCTAGCATCGGTATAGACTATGAGAGGTTAACTCACCCCGGGATTACCCAAGAGATCAGATACCGTTATCGCTGTTCAGTCTGCGGCAAGATATTCGCTCGGCCCTTCACACAGTGTCCAGACTGCGGCTCTCGTGTTACCCGCGTCCGGTCAACGACGCGCAGGATCACGCGGAATCAGAATCCATGAACTTCGTGAGGGACGAGGACCTCGTGTCCGCTGACAGGGCTTTAACAGCCGCGCTAGGCAGATGCTTTGCCTCCTCACTCAGTGCCTTTATTGACTCCACGTAATACGGTTCAAGCTCGAAGTTTTTGGCTATGTATTTGATCAGCTCGTAGTATTTGATGACGTTGGCCATGTACACGTTGGGCTGAATTGTAGAACCACACCCACTGCAACGCCCCGACATCGGAGGCCTTCTGAACTTCATCCCGCACTTGGCGCACCTGAATCCGGTGGTGTACAGTGCTTTGACGTTTCCGGAGAAGTCCCTCATTAGGTGCGTGTCCAGTATGTGCTGGAGGACCTTCGTCTTGTCCACCGCTGGAAGCTTCTCCTGAACCGAGATCTGCGCCATGAGCTTGTCTGGCGTGTTGTCTATTGACCTGTAGCGCGATACCTTGGGTCCGGAATCGAAGACATCCGTCGAGTGGGTAGACGATATGCTCAGAGGCACGGAGGGGCCTACGAGGTTTAGCACCCCGTGCAACGCGGCGGGATTGCAGTTCGTTTCGGCCAGCCTGTAGAAGCTGGCGGGAAGGAAGTGTTCGTCCTCCATGTTATACACTTGATCATCGATCTCCTTGGGGTTTACGAACGGGAATACAACCAGAGGCGAGTCCATCTTCCCTCCGGGCCGTTCAGGCAAGTACGCTTTGTTCAGGTTGAGGAATACGTCGAGGGCGAGCGTGAACGAGTCAGCATCTCCGTCGCAATCTCTCCTCTTGGCCTGGTGATAGTACGGGTGCGCGTAGAGCACGTCCGCCTCCGTAATCCCCACTATCCTTCCAACCACCCCGCCGACGGTGTGTGGTGAGATCGAGATGATGTGCTTGCCGAGCAGATCCGCCCGATCTCTTACGTTGTAGTAGGGCTCGCAACCGTACATCACCAGCAGTTTGTCCAAGAAGGACGCTAGGTTCAGCAGGAAGGGCAGGGAACTCTTGGGCACTATGACGTCTTGGATCTTGAGAGGTAGGAGTTGGTCCGGCGAGGAAAGGGGCCGCCCATCAATATCCTTCTCATAACCCATGGCTATGAGCTTCGGAACAAGGGTGCCGATCTCCGAGGGTTTGAATGACGTGAGTATCACATTTGAGGCATCGAACCTGCAGGTCCCGTCTTTATAGACGGACAACTTGTGAATCGACCGCAGTAACCCCTTCTCCAGCGCCTCCGGTATCCTCCAGTCGTTGAACAGTGACTTCACGCCCTTGACGTGCTCCGGCAAAGATCTAAGACCGAGCTTCTGCTGTGCCCGCCTTATCTCGTCGTTGATGTTGAACTCTCTTGTTGAATAGGGCCTCGCTCTCTCACCGCACTTGCTGCATGTTGAATTCTCGATGCGCGCTCCGCACTTCGGACACACGCTCTGGGCACGTGTCTCACCACCACACTTCGGACACCTAGGGTAGAACGCGGGAGAGCCACAGTCCACGCACCTCCTGTCGGCAATCTCGATCTTCGCCAAACCCTTGCTTCCGGCTCCTATGACATCCCGAGTTGCACCTCCGGCGTTCCCGACCGGAAACAGAACCTGCACCGGTGGCTTCATGCGCCTAGGCTTAGCTGCTTCCGGCCTTCCGACCCTAGCCGAGATGAAGCTTCCATATCTCTCCTTCAGGGGCAGGCCTGTTACCCTGCTGACATAGCTCAAGCCGTTCTCACCCGCTTGCGGTAGCGGAGCATTGGTGGAAGCCGAGAGGGCGACTATGAGATGTAGCTCATCCGCGTCTAACACTATCTTGTCACCATCTGTCTTCCTAGTGACCAAAGCCTTGTCCAATGACGCCTCGATCTTGTCGTTCCGCGGCAGCACTATCTTGCTCCCTTGGGAGACAGCTTCCTTCTTCAGATAGAGCAGAATATCAAAGATCTCAGATCCGTCACATCTCTCCCAGAAGTGAACGAGTGCCGGATGTAGTGGAACATTCAGGCGACCCGATATTCTGGAGGCCTCCTTGAAATCGGGTTTCAGTTCCAACGGTTTTTCTATCAGGAGCCGAAGCCTCTCCGGCGGAATCTCGACTCTCTGCGAGCAGGCCTCAATCCCCCCGGGATCACTGGAAATCACGTTCCTCAGTTCTGCCGCCCACCACTCCTCGACGAACGCTGGCTTGTCTAGCGTGTGGTTTGTCTCAATGTAATCTCCCGGGGACACCAACACATCCCCGAGGAAGAGGATCTCAGAGATCGAGCCGACAAGGCTCTGTGCCTCCGCAACGCTGTTGACCTTCACAACGGAGCCGTCTTTCAGTCTGACGATCGGCGGCTCAATCGAGTCCACGGGCAATATCGTGCTAGACTTGCCAGGGCGATCTATGCGCAGTTGAGAACCCACTGCAAGGAAAGAGTCAAGGCTGACCATTGAAGCCGGGTGCACACCGACCGAGGCAAGTCCGGTGTTCCTGGCTCTCCCGTACCTGATCCTGAGTCCGCCGAATCTGTCAGAGGACGAGACGACCGGCCTTCCAACCAACACCTCGTCCATGTAAGTTGACTCCTGCTGCGTGGCCTCCAACAACTCCAGCCACTCCCAGCCCGACAGGTTCAGTTCCTTGACGAACTTCATGACCTTGCCACTCCTGCCAATGAAGCCGTCAATCAGAACACGCAGTGCGCCACCACGAACGTAGTTCGTCCCAATCCTCGGGAGATCCCTGTAAGCGACGACCTCGACCGGATCCGTGCGGACCCCCGTAATTTCTATTGGCATCCTCTCGAGTGCAAGTATAACCTGATCCTCTGAAACTCTGTACTGGAACCTAGAGACCTTGCGCTCGTACAGTCTGAATTCTTCTATGAAACGCGCGACCTCCTCCTTGGTGGGCATGTATTTGGACAGGTGCAGCAGTGACTTGACGAAGTCACCGATCAAGATCGAGAGAGCCTGTTCGGTTCCTCCAGCAGATCTCATGGGACCCGCAAAATAGATGGCCAAGTACGGCGACCTGTCATAGTTCTGCTTGACCTTGGCCCTTGCTATCCCTTCGATTGGGGCTGCTGTCGTACCAGGGGGGGTGATGCATGCAACCCCAGCCTTGATGGCGAGAAGGGCAAGCTCGTCCTGACCAAACGATCCAAACCGGCCGTAGACTACATCCTCGGCGATCTTGAACGGGACCTGAGTGCGGGGCAGTTGCCCCACCCATTCCTCGTAGCGCTCAGCCAACCCATCGAGTCCTATGAGATGCTCGATGGTCTGGCCATGTGAGAAAACGAGCTTCGAATCCACATTGGGTGTGGAGTCCAAGGATATTTGCCTGGCCCGGGCAGCTAGACCGTACAGCTTGCTGGTCTCGTTGAGGAGATCCTCCTGGTAGACGTCTAGAGGTTGCCTCAAATGCGAACCAGACATGCAGGCACGTGCTATTAGACTTTGGGCTGGCGCGGATGCGCAGCCCTCCTGCAACCACCCACTATCTCCCTTATTTTCTCGCGAATCTGGGATTCTCCCTCTAGCACGTTTCCGGTTACCACACCATCTGCGCCCGCTTGAATGAGTTTCGCCGCTGTGTCGCCGTTAGTTATCCCCCCGCCTACGAGCAACGGTATGCGTACGGCCCGTCTGACAGCAGCCACGAACTCCGGCGGCACGTGTCGCGGTGCACCCGATCCCCCCTCCAAGTAGATGAACCGAAGACCTAGGGCTTCCGCCGCCGCAGCGTACCCCCAAGCTATCTCAGGCCGCTCGTAGGGTATCGCCCTAGCTCGCCCGATGAAGCCAACCGTTCCTCCATAGCCGACAATTATGTAACCCATGGGAATTGCCTCGAGACCCAGCCGCTTGATCCCACTTATGCCGAGCATTTGTGCGCCGATTATGTAGTGTGGGTCCTCCGAGTTTAGAAGACTCATGAACCAAATGGCGTCGCCACCCTTCGCGACCGACGAAGTTCCGCTCGGAAATATCAGAACGGGGAGAGTTCCGTTCCTCTTCAGTTCAGAGATCGCGGACTCATAGTCTGAAGTAACCTGTGCGGTGCTCCCCCCCACGAAGAAACCGGAGACACCCTCTTCCGCAGCTACGCGCGCAAGTGTCTTGAGATCGCCGGGTTTCTCTGGATCGATCAGGACGAAGTACAAGAAACCGTCCTTGTTGAGCTTGTCATAGATGAGCCGCTCGGTCTTCCCTATTTTGACTACCTCGTCGAAGGCACTCATGGCGGGACTGCCTCCGTCGAAGGACCTGCTTCTTCGGTGGCCTCTGCCTCTTCGAAGAACTGGTCTATGAACATGTTGTACGCGTCTATCTTCTTTTGGAGGGTTTTCAGCGTGTACTCGCCCGATCTGCCGCAGGAACCACACTTGACCGTGGCTTTCCTCGTCTGGCCGTCGATCTCAACCGAAACGGAGTTCATCCCGCAGTTCGGGCAGTTGAATATGGATGGGAGTCTCTTGTGGGTGACTTTCTGTTCCTTCCTTCTCTTCCGCCCCATTCCAACCGGAGGAAGGTCTCACTCGCCTTAAAGGTTTCCAGCTTAGCTGGCCTCTTTCGCCCTAGATACGACCCCGGCAACCCTAGAGCCAAGATTCACAAGCCGCCTTCATCAGAGACGGAGAAACAACCGTAGATGCCAAGGGAGATGTCAAGCAGGCGAATCCATTTAGATATACAGTTTTGTATTGCAGAGCCGATACCGCACTTGGAGAAAACCAGAACCGCCAGGGAAAATGCGATAAGGGCGTTCCTGACGAAGAATTCGAGTCTGACGAAGACCCAGCTGTCCGCCGTGCTGTCATATGTCCAAGGGGAGCATGTGACCTCCGACGTGGATACCCGCAAGCTCTCAGGCAAGAGGGTGACAAAGGGCGCGTTCTTCAGGAGCCTGACTCAGGCCCGTCATAACATTGAGTGCTCCATCTACACTCTCACCTTGCTTGTGTATGAGGGTGTCGTCAGTCAACGTGATATTGACAATATCACGATCGTAGGAAACCTGCTGCGCGAACTGGCAGAGTCCCAAGATCTTGGGGAAATGGCGGATATGCGGGCCGTTTTGGAGAAATCTGAAGCCATCATAACAAAGGCCATCAAGGAGATGACGGCCAAGCGATTGTGACGCGGTGCCAGCAAGACTAATATCATGATATCACAGTCCGGCGACGTGTGGAGGATTCCGACTGGGGCAGAGATTAGACAGTCTAGGAAAAAGGCGGGTTTGACTCAAAGGCAGCTCGCCTCTAAGGTCGGCGTGAGCCAAGGCCTGATAGCGAAAATAGAGAAAGGAGTGGTTGACCCCAAGATGTCAACCCTTCGGAGGATAGTCGGCGCACTTGAGCACACCAGTTCCTTGGATCTAAGTGCCAAGAGCATAATGACAGCTGGCGTGATCTCCGTACGTCATGATGACACCGTTGCCAAGGCCATCAGATTGATGACCACCTATGATATCTCGCAACTCCCCGTCATGAAGGGGAACGAGTCCATCGGATGCGTTGAGGAAGATCGCCTGGTCGCCCTTCTTGGTCTACAGCTGAATAATCCGAGGAGGTTCTACAAGAAGCCCATCACAGAAGTGATCAGTGGATACTTCCCGGCCGTGAGACCTGAGGCCCCGCTCGTCGAGATCCTGGAGTTGCTGGCCGGGGGGCACAAAGGAGTCTTGGTCAAAGAAGAGGGTGCGGTCCTAGGGATAATCACGAAGATTGATGTCCTCAAGGCCCTGGGAGGGAGAAGCTAGCTTGCTCGCTAGAATCTTTGGCTGGGACAAGGAGAGGATCAGAGAGTTGCAGGATCGGCTGTCTCGGTTGGAAGAAACATTCAAGCGATCGCAGGAGCGCGAAGAAGATATCAAGCAACGGGCAGAAGCGTTGGAGGGCCGCCTGACCCGCGTGGAGGCAGCTGATGCAAAGTTGGCGCAGGGACTCATGGAGTTGGTCAAGGCATTGGAGAAGGACGAGATCGAGGCGCCGGACGTGTCCCGCGACGATACACACTGGTCTCCCAGCCCTGAACTTGAGGAGGAGATCCTGCGGATCCTAACGGAGGGAGGCTCGGCGACACCGAGAGCGATAGCCGAGAAGCTGGGAAAGACGAGGGAACACCTGAGTAGAACGCTGAAGAGCATGGCCGCGCGTGGTAAGATCACAAGACAGCAGGACGGAAAGGTATTCGTGTACTCGATCGTGTAGAGCCTTAGTGCTCCAGTTCCGCGAGCTTGTATTTGAACGACCTGCCGGATTTGGCCCTGGCCAACGAACCGCGCGTGGTCAACCTTCCCAAATACATCGAGATAGTGGTCAGATTGGCGCGAACACCGAACCGTTCCTCATAGAACCTCTTCACATCTTTGCTCGTGAACCAGCTCCTTGGGAGGGAGCGCATCAGGACCATGACGTTGTTCGTCTTGGATCTTGCGTCATCCCCCGCTGGGCCCGGCTCACCCACCCAAGAGGCTCCAGTTTCCTGGGCTGTCCCTTGAACCATGACCGAGCTGAGTTCCTCCATTCTTCGGACCGCTAGGTCTGCTTCCGTGACTGCAGCTTGCTCGACTGAGGGGAGTCTCCCGAGCTCCTTGACGGAACCGTCTGCTGCTCCGAGCTCCGTGAGAACAGTCAGGAACCGCCCAAGCGACACCTCCGGATCTTTGGCATCAACGGTCACCTTGACCTTTGAGCCGTCCTCCTCCGTGAGCTCAGCTGTGAAGCGGCCTTTCTTCATGTACCAAGGACTCGTCCTGCTTCTCATATAACCAGTTCTTCACCCCCAGATTTCCATTGGAAGGCAGATTCACCGTTGTTAGGATTGGTTAGCTCAAATTCACAATTTTCCCAGCCACATCACCAAAGGGGCGGCGATCTGTTAGATCCACTACCCAGTAACCCCTGGAATCCCGGTTTTCTGTGTCCTTCAGTGGAAATGGAGGGGTCATCAACCTCTTTCACAGTTAATCACGAGCGTCCCGCCCCCGACGGTTTGGACTCCCGAGAAAAGCGGGCGCCACCCGGACCCCTTCTTTTCCACTGGAACCCCGCAGCCACGGTTCCTGTGGGATGTGCCAGCCCTACGAAAGTGTAGCGTAAGCTGCAACCTAGCTGAGCGCGGCGCAGAATAGCTCACCCGAGCGAACAGGAAGACATCCGGCACGTCATACATTTACATAACATCACACACCACGGAGACATCCGTCAACTGGAAGCGAAGGGGGGAGAGGGTCTAGACGGTGCTAGTGGGATAAGTCGAGAAAATCGGATGTTCCGTCTTATCTCAGAGATCCGCTAGTCCCGGGATGACGAGGTCTCCATGAGCCAAGGTGGCAATCTCGGCGAGATAGACGCGTACCTAGAGTCCATTCTGACGAAGGTCACAATCTTCAAAGATCACGACGCTTTGAGGCATGATTTTGTTCCCTCTCAGCTGCCGCACCGGGAAGATGAGCTACGGCGCCTCGGTGAAGTGCTCGTCCCGATGCTGCGCGGCAACAAGGCCTCAAGCGCTCTGCTGTACGGCAAGACCGGTACAGGCAAGACTGCGTGCGTGAGACTGATTGCGAAGTTGATGCAAGCCAAGGCCCAAGAGAGGTCGGTGCCGTTCGTTGAAGCTTACACCAATTGTAGATTTGAGGGCACAGGCTACAGAGTTCTGGCTAAGGTGGCCGAGGCACTTGGTATTGAGATACCATTCACGGGCTTGGCCACGGGAGAAGTTCTGAGCCGCCTGGTTACGAAACTGCGAGCCCAATCCACCAACCTCTTGATGGTCTTGGATGAGATCGACGTGCTAGTCAGAGAAGCAGGGGATGACCTTCTCTATGAGCTGACTAGGATAAACGAGTCCTTGCCTGAATCCAAGGTGACTCTCGTTGTGATCTCGAATGACCTGTCCTTCAAGGATTACTTGGATCCACGTGTCCTGAGCACGCTTAGCGAGGAAGAGATCATATTCCCACCCTACACAGCGGATCAGCTACGAGAGATCTTACAGATAAGGGTGAACATGGCCTTCAACGAGGGTGTAGCTCCACCGTCCGTGGTCAATCTGGTCGCGGCGCTTTCGGCATCCGAACACGGTGACGCTAGGAGAGCTCTCAGTCTTCTCAGGGTGGCCGGCGAGATAGCTGAACGGCGGGGCGCAAGCTCCGTGACGATCGAGGACGTTCAGGTAGCTACACGCAAGATCGAGGATGATCATGTCTTCGAGGTCTGCAGATCCTTACCACTGCATTCAAAGATCCTTCTGGCGACGGTGGCGCTGTCGTCCCAAGACGAAGGTTTCCCGACGAGTGGCGAAATCTACTCGAATTACCTCAAGCGCAGTTCCACATTGGGAGTGTCCAATCTCACATACCGCAGAGTGGCAATGCTCCTGAATGAGCTGGAGATGTTGGGCATAGTAAGCGGCAAGATTGTCAATTTAGGCCGGCACGGGAGGACGAGGAAACTGCGGCTTGCTGTCCCCTCGGATCCTGTACTCAGAGCCCTACGGTCTGATTCAATGATCGTGCAACTCTTAGGTTCGATCAAGTGAGGCCGAGTCGCGATTCGATAGAGTCCCATTCTGGAGAGTAAGGTTAAAACCTCCGGGCGAGTCAACACGAACAGCCGCGGTGGCGGAATCAGGCTCAACGCGCCAGACTCGAGATCTGGTCTCCCTTCCGGGAGCTGCAGGTTCAAAGCGGGTTGTAGCCCTGTGAGATTCCTGCCCGCGGCGCCTTTCACGCTGTACATTGCATCGATCCGTGCCGCTGGTTCGACCGACATTAAGTGCTGAGATAAGAAGCGGTCATCGTCAGTCGTTTCAATTTTTATTAACGCCCATACTCGGAGGGATGAAGACTGCGGGAGTCGCCAAGCCAGGTCAAAGGTGCGAGGCTCAGGCCCTCGTCCCGAAGGGGTTCGTGGGTTCGAATCCCACCTCCCGCACTCCCCACTAAACACTCACAACAGGGACTGCGAGTGCTGCGAAATGGAGGTAGCCAGGTCTTAGCCGACGCGCCTCTTTTCCAAGGCTTGCCGGATATCAGCAAGACTGAGGTAGGTTCTATCGGGAAGCCCCTCTAACAGAAAGGCCGCGTGGGTGCGCTCGTCGACGGCCAAGTCTATGACCTTCCACCCTTGATCTCTCGTCAGCTCCGCCCTCGTTGCGGGAAAGGCGGCGTCTTCTCCTAGGACCTTCATCAACGATTCCGTGCCGATTGGGCTCCGCGCTCTTGGGAACTCGCCGGTTTCTCGGTATGCCTTGAGCCGAGCAGCGTCCTCGTACATCCTGCCACCGTGGAATATGAGGTATGATCTCTTGGGTTGTTCCTCGGCCTTGGTGTTGATCTCGCGGAGTTCGTTGTCGTCGAACTGGTACAGGTTGTGTACTCCCTTTCCGAAGAGCCGAGTGTACAGGATGTCGGACTGAACCCTCTATCGTTCAACTGAAAGATCAGCACACTGCGCTATGTTGTGATCCTGCATTATGCGGGTCAGCTCCTTCCATTCGTCCGACGCCCTTTGCCCCCTGATCTCCCAAGCGATCCTTGGATTGCTCACGCTAATAGAATCGAAGAACTCAGCGATTCCATGCAGTTTCTGGTAGTCGAGGGTCACCCGAGCTGGGGTCAACAAATGCAGGACCTCCGCGTTGAGGGTGTCGCATATGTCCACCATTCTATAGTACACGTTGAAGGATTCATCGACCGGCTGGAGTTCGTATCGGTGTGTGAGGTCGCCATGGCTCCTCACCGAGAACTGAAACGATTCCGGGACCCTCTTTCTCCATGACCTTACCTGTCGGATGTCGGGGTATGAGTAGAAAGTCGAGTTCACCTCCACGGAGTTGAAGACTCTGGAATAGACCTCTAAGTTGCCCCGCCAGGGCTCTCGGAAGTACGCCCAGCCGCCAGCCCCAACGAACACCTCACGCAAGTTGTGTGAAATTCTTTATCACCTGACGAGTTAAGCCTGATTGGCCGTCAGGACGTGAAAGATCTGAGGCTTGGGACTTCCGGATGGAGCTATGAAGAATGGGTGGGTCCTATCTACAGCGATGAAAAGGAGCGCAAGTTATCCAAGTACTCCACCATTTTCAGTACGGCCGAGATTGATTCAACATTTTACGCCTATCCCTCGAAAGGCACAATCATTGGTTGGAACCGCTACAGCCCAGCTGGGTTCACCTTCGCTGCAAAGCTGCCGCAGGTCATCACACACAACAAGGCGCTGGGAACCAAGGAGGGTATCGAAGACGACCTCTACAAATTCCTCCAGTTAATGGAGCCGCTGTCTTCTTCCGGAAAGCTCGCGTTGCGTTTTGGCCCAACTCCCACCCAGCCTCAAGTTCGACCCGAACACCTTGGAGAATTTCCTGGGGTTGCTTCCGAAAGATCTGAGGTTCGCGGTCGAGTTTCGGCATTTGTCTTGGCTCAGGGACGAGACGTGGCGACTGCTCTCGAACTACAACGTGGCTTACACTGTCGTTGACGAGCCGCTTCTCCCTCCTGACCTGAAGATCACCTCTGATCTCTCCTACTTCAGGTGGGATGGACACGGCAGACGCCCCTGGTACAACTACAGGTATACGTCAGAGGAGCTGAGGCCTTGGATCCCCAAGATCAACGAGGCCGAGAAGAGTAGCGAGCACGTCTATGGGTTTTTCAATAATCACTATCACGGCTATGCTGTGGAGAACTGCCTGCAGGTTCTCGATATGCTTGGCGAGCTTACCGAGCCACAAGCGAAGGCGCTAAAGAAGGTACGGAAGTGGCTTGTCGATCATCCTCCGGGCTCGGAGCCTAGGGTGACAACGCACAACTCCCACTCCCATCGAGCACCGAAAGCGGGAGTTCGCCTGAAGAGTACCTATTGAAGTTCACCGACGAGGCGAGAATAGAGCGGGCTAAGACGATAGAGGATAAAGACGTCCAGATCTTGGAGAGATCTGAGGCACGAATCGCTTCAAAGGTCAGAGATTACCAGCTCGTGGTCGACCTTAATCGTAGGGTGATCGCTCACGACTGTCCTGACTGGGCTAGGCAGTCGCAAGCCAAGAGGTTCTGCAAACACGTTGCGAGGGTCTTCTTCGCCCTTCAGAGGGATAAGGCAACCGAAATCCTCAGGCGGATATTGAAGGAGAGCAAAGAGTGGGAGTTCAAGGCACTCCGGTGATCCTCGTCAGAGGCCTAGGATCAGTATCTCCAAGACATCGCCGACCACGAAGGACAATACCGTCCCTATCACGCCCAGGGCAACATACCTCGTGCCCATTCTGATGGGGTTCTCATCACTGAGTCTGCCCACGTAGAAACCGAGCAGGAAAAGCACAACGACGCCCTCTACGAAGCTTGACGCCAACGCCATCCACATGTCGGTCAACAGGAAAGGCACGAGCAAGATAACGAGTACAAAGACGGTGGCAGCGAAAGAAAGTACTCCACTTACCAGCACCTCTCTCATACTGTGGGCGGAGACCTCCTTCCCTTGGGACTTATCATAAATCTGGGCGCCCCTTTCGGTCAGCTCTGAGAGATAGAACCCAAAAGAGTTACCCAGCGCATCAGCCAGCCCCCCAGTGATCCCAGCGACAAGAATGAACCTCACGTCATGAGTGGCAACCGCGACTCCGACTATCATGCCAAGCATGCATATTACACCATCTGCGAGGCCGAAAGCCGCACCCTGAAAGCCCTCAATGGTCCTCAACCGTTCTCCCAAGTTGATGCTGGGGGTGGTGGGTTCGCTTAAAGGGATTTGCATTACAAAAAAGTTTCGCCCGCGCGGCCTTGGCCTAGACGATTGTATGCTCCGTTCCACAATATAGAACTAACTACCGCCCGAAATGTCGCATGAGAGAGGTGCTGGGACGAGATGAGAAGCATCGACAGGAGAATACTCATCGCTGCGGCGTTCGCCGTTGTTGCGTCCTCTGCACAGTTGGTCTATTGGGCTCTGGCGATCGCTACGGCGGACCAGTACATTATCGAGTATGATGGACTATACTGGAGGACCTCTCCCCAGGGATCACTGTTTCCTTTGCCGAGAGGATCCGGAATGCTACAGGCACTGTCCCCAGTCGGCGCCTTGGATGTGGCTATCTACTCCATGATTCGTTCGAGCCTGTATGTCCCGGTCCTTCTAACCGTGACCCTGCTGGCATTCGCCTTAGGCTGTTTGGTCGGCGTAGCCTTGTCTCGACAGAGCCCGGCTTATGCTGCGCCTGAAAGGAGGGTGTAGCACTCCGCGCTCCGTTACTATGGCTGCAACACGATCGGGCGGAGTAATGTCGAAAGCGGGATTCAGGCATTTGGTTCCCGGTGGTGTGATTCTCTCCCTTCCGATCTCTAAGATCTCCCTCGGATCTCTCATCTCAACGACAGTGTAACTCGGAGTGCTTTCCAAGTCGAACGTCGACGCAGGTGCCGCCACATAGAACGGAACTCCGTATTCCTTGGCGACGGTGGCGATGGTCAGCGTCCCTATCTTGTTCGCGACGCTACCGTCCTTCCAGATCCTGTCCGCTCCGACTAGGACCTTATCCACCAAGCCGCGCGCCATCACATATCCAACCATGCCGTCTGTTATCAGCCTGAAGGGGACTCCGTTGCGCTTGAGTTCCCACGCGGTCAGCCTCGCACCCTGTAGCATCGGCCTTGTTTCCGTGGCGATCACAGAGATCCTCTTTCCTGTCTTCCAGGCCCGGATCAATATGCCGAGCGCCGTGCCCCAAGCTACTGTCGCGAGCGGTCCGCTGTTGCAGTGGGTCAGTATCACGTCGCCGTCTTCGACCAGGCTTTGCCCTCTCTTGACAAGTTCTCGCTCCACTCTCTCATACTCGTTCGCTGTGGCTTGGGCCTCAAGAAGTGCCACATCGTAGACGTCCCCGCTCGTAGCTGTGACTTTGGAGAGAATTCTCTCAACGGCTCTGTGCATGTCCTTACCGGTGGGTCTGCTCGACCGCAGCAAGTTACCAGCTCTACTGAGGCGTCGCACCAATTGCTCCCTTGAGATCCGTCTGTTCCTATAGGCTTCAAGGACCAGTGCGTATGCGGATGCGACTCCGATTATCGGGGCGCCTCTGATCCTCATTTCTTTTATTGCCTCTAGGACCTGCGGCATGGTTCGCAACCGGATGACTTTGAAGTGGTGAGGAAGCTGCGTTTGATCAACGGTGACAACCGTTCCCTTCTCCCACCTTATGGTCCTGCCCATTCCGAAAGGTGAGTTCTCTGCGACTAATTAAGGAAGGTCGACATCTTGCCCATCTTTGCCTCCTTCTGCCGTTGGTGCCCGAGTTACAGCAATGGCGTCAGTAGTATCTAACAGAACACCCACGACATTCGTTGAGCTTCTTCAGGTTCAGGAGGAGAGGTGTGGTGTACTCGGAGAGGAACGACATCTCCAGCGGGCCGCCGTCCAGCGGGTGGAGGCCGCCTATTTCGCTCACCAAACGCATGACGGCTCCCTTCGCAGGCTGTTCTCCGTAGAATACTACTGAGTAGTTGTGAAGTGGCTCGGGCGAATAGAGCATGAAGGCAGGTATAGTATGGAGACCGGCCACAACGTTGGATCTTTGACCTAGGGCCTTCGCCAGCTTGACTGCCGCGCTGGTCGAGGGCTTCAGCTTTGGAGTGCGGAGATTCCCTCTGTGTCCCATGGATACTATTGGAGACAGCACCAGCTTGGTCTTCAGGGCTTCCCTCAGTCGGGTTGCGAGTCTTAGCGCGGGCCCGAGCCTCACACAGAAAACCGCAAGATCGGCTTCCTTGATGGCCTCCCGGTTCAACATTCCCCGTATGTTAGCAGCACATCGCTTCCCTAGGGCCAACTGGCGAACCTCTTCGGTAGCTGCCTCAGCTTTGCTCCTGAACCTTGAGCCGATTATGACCTGCCTCTTGGAGCACCATCTCAGGGCCAGCCCCCTGCCCAGTTTGCCAGTTCCTCCTAACAGAGCAATCCTGTTAATGGTACCCCGAGATCGCACGATTTCCCGTAAACCAGCTCCTCTAAAAGCTTTGTAACACGAAGACAGTTGTCGTCGTCACTGGCTGCCACGATTACAAGGCTTTTATGCGGTTTACAGGAAGGGCGTCGGTCGATGGATCTCGACTTCAACGCGATCGGTATCGTGCTGGCGGTCTATGTCTACGTGCTCGCGCTCCTTGTAGTGGCTGAAATCGCTAGGCGAAAGCTCTCGCTCAAGTCCACGTTTACGAGACACATCATCCACCTCTTTGCAGGCGCCTCGGTGTTGGTGCTGCCTCTGACTTCAGAGTGGTACTACCCGTTCATGATCCCGGTAGGCCTAGGATTGGTGGTGGGCTTGGCGCTGACGTTCGCCAAGACGTCGTTCATCACGACCGCCATGGTTGATGAGAAGGAACACACCCGAGCTCACGCCTACGGCCCCCTGTACTACATAATCTCCATAGGAGTTCTGATCTTGGTCGGATGGAGCAGAAGAGATCTGATAATGGCGTCCGTCATGATAATGGCTTGGGGGGACGGTGCTGCGTCGACGTTCACACCACTCATCAAAAACAGGCACAAGTACTCCTTCTCGCAAAAGTCGGTCGAAGGATCGATATTGATGCTCCTCGCCGGTTTCTTGGGCGCGTCGCTGGCCTTACTCATATCATCAACGCTTTACGTCGCGGTTCCGCTCAGTCGCATCTTGGTGACGGCAGCGGTTGGGTCTCTTGTTGGCGCGATAGTCGAGATGTTGACTGTCGGTCCAATACAACCATTCGACAACTTCACGGTTCCCTTCATCGCGTTTGTCGTCATGTACTTCCTGTAGCCGGAGCCGACCTGGAGGATACTGACCTGACTGGCCAAGACACTCCTTGGCTGACTAAGTCGGCGAGTAGAAGGAACGTGAACAGAGGACTTACAGCAGATTCCGGATTATCTCCTTTTCGGTCACTATGCCTATTAGCTTGTTTTCCTTCACGATCGGGATCCTCCGAATGGCTTTCTCCTTCATCAATGCAATCGCTTGAGTGACGGGGGCATCAGGACCTACTGTGACCAACGGCTTGCTCATGACCTCGGAGGTCAGTATCTTGTTCGGGTCCCGTCCCTCGGCCATGATCTTGAGCAAGTCTCTTTCGGTCACTATGCCAACGGGAAGTCCACCACTCATAACCACTACTGACCCCACCTGATACTCGATCATCTTACTGACGGCCACTTTTACGGGTTCGTTAAAAAGGACGGTGACGACGGGCGACGACATAATCGACCTGACATCGGCGGCCTTCATTCTTTTCGTAGATTACTCTCAACGATATGGATAACTCTTTCGGCCAGCGCAACTAACCGAACCGTTCTAGAGTTGGAAGCAGGACATCCTTACGACTCGACCCGCTTCCGCCTCAATCCTCAATAAGGAGGAGCTTTCGAAGGCTACCGGTCGCACCTCTCGGCGTTGCAAACCCTCATCACAAGAGGTATCCCTTTTTATCTCGAGAATAGTATTATCTCGATTGAACTCGGAAAGAAAGGGTAGGTGTGGCACCGGGTTCGATAAAACACATTAGACTCCGCTTCTACCAAGCCGGGGAGAGGGACCCCCTTGATGATGTTCGAGCCGATCGGCCCTTCTCGAATCTAAGAGCTGACTTGATTTCCTTCGACGAGGAAGTGAAGAAGATGGTCCTGGGGGATCTGGACATCCCTCTAAGGGAGAAGGTGTCTGCGGGAAAGAGGCTGGCAGTGGCGTATGACGTCAAGCCGAAGGTGGTTGCTATAGGCAGGAACGCAAAGATCACCTTGTCGATCTCTGGCAACATTACCCCCGACATGGACGAACGATTATTGTCGGTGGCCACGAGCTTTGGCGAGGTCAAGGGTTACGATATCTCTCCAGTCAGGGAGTTGGAAGTAGTCAATGTGGAGGAGAGACGGGATTCAATCCTCGCGTTTGTCATCATCAATCCTTCTCATAGGCAATAGTGTTGAGAGTGCGGCAGGGGGGATTTTCATCGCCTACGATTTTGGACCCCCGTAACGACCGCGCTGCACCTCAGTATGGCAGGGTCGGATCCTAGACCAGGCTAGATTACTGCCGCACGACCTTTGTGTTGTTTTGACATTTTATTTAACCTTCACCCTCTCCCGGGCTGAGGTTCTGGATCACATCGTTCGGTCTGGTAGAAATCACAACCGGTGTCAAGTTGGCGTGGTGGCCTGGGCAGGATTTGGACCTGCGACAATTCGGTCTTCAGCTTCGTCCTAAACGTCGAACGCTCTCCTTAGCCCACCAGACAGGCTGAGCTACCAGGCCTCCTTCCTGCCGTGCCCCTCGTCCTTTATTTGCTTTTTCTCGTGATAGTTGCCACTGATGGCATAATCGTTTTAAGGACAAACGCCCGCCTGTTCTAGAATGCAATCCTTCCCCCCCGAGGAGTACTCGCTGAAGGCCTTCAAGTCGCTGGGATACGCGAGAAAGAAGAGCGAGATAGACGGGGATTTCTACTGGGTGCACCAGGACTTCAAGGGACAATGCGGCGAAAGCCCGTTGGTCGCCTACTCCTTCATTGGCAAACCTATGGGAAAGAAGATGAGCGATCAGGATGAAGCTCGAGACAGGTTCCTCTCGTTCTTCAAACACAAGGGTCATGCCATCGTGCCTCCATACCCTGTGGTGTCTAGGTGGAGGAACGACCTGTACCTAACTGATGCGAGCATAGTTGACTTCCAGCCCTACGTGACCGACGGGATGATACCTCCTCCGGCGAATCCCTTGGTGGTTTCTCAGCCATGCATCAGGCTTGTCGATCTTGACAACGTTGGCCTTACCTTCGGAAGACACATGAGCATCTTCGAAATGGGGGGTCACCATGCGTTCAACTCCAAGGAGAAGGAGGTATACTGGAAGGAAGAGACCGTTAGTCTGTGCCATGAGTTCTTCAGCAAGGCCATGGGGATACCGGGCGAGGATGTGATCTACAAGGAGTCGGCGTGGTCCGGAGGTGGGAACGCGGGCCCTTGCTTTGAGGTGATAACCGGTGGCCTCGAGGTAGCCACTCTGGTGTTCATGCGGTTCAAGACGTCGGAGGGGGGTAAGTTGTTGGAGTCTCCAATACGAACAGTCGACACGGGATACGGGATCGAGCGCCTGCTCTGGGTGGCTTCAGGATCTCCGAGTCCGATGTTTGTGGTCCACCCCAAAGTCGTGAATTTCCTGTCAAAGGAAGCGCACGTTGACATAGACCAAGAATTCACGCGCAGATATGTCGAGGCTCTGTCAGGAATAGGCAACAACCACGCCGATCTTCCCTCCCTCAGGTCGGCCGTTTCGTCGAAGCTGGGGCTCTCGCCTGAGGCACTCGAGGACAGAATCGGCCCGCTTGAGCGCATCTTCAGGGTAGCGGACCACACCAAGAGCCTCATCTTCGTCCTATCCGAGGGTGTTGTCCCGTCTAACGTCGGCGTGGGTTACTTGGCGCGCCTTCTCTTCAGAAGGTCCGCAAGGACGATGAGAGCACTAGGCCTGCTCGACTTGCTCCCTGATATCGTCTCCATGCAGGTTGATTACTGGTCAACTCAGTTCCCACACTTGGGCGAGCAGAAGTCGGAGATCCTGAAGGTGGCTGCCGTTGAACTGCAGAAGTACACGAGAAACTATGAGCGTTCGGTAGAGCTAATCGGGAGAATTCAGCGTGAGGAGGGTTCTACAGCCTTCCAGCGCGACCGACTGATCCAGCTCTATGACTCTCAGGGCATCACTCCCGAGGAAGTGTCAGATATCTTGGAAACGACTGGGGCGAAGGTAGTCGCCCCACCAGATTTCTACAGCTTGGTGGCCGCCCGGCACACGAAGCAACTACAGACTCAGGTCCCAGTTAACCCAGAGTTCGCGGTCCCAGGCTTGGAGAAGTTGCCCCAGACTCAGAAGATGTACTACGAGGATCCTGAATTGCTGAAATCAGAGGGGGTCGTGCAAGCGGCCATCAAACCGGACAGAATTGTGCTGGATAGGACGATATTCTACCCGGAAGGCGGTGGCCAGCCCTCTGACACCGGCAAGGTCAGGTACAACGGAACGGAGATCAAAGTAGTGGCGGTTGAGAGTCAGAACGGGGTAATCGTTCACAAGGTCGCAGGCTCGTTACCGAGAGTCGGGACGAAAGTGACGCTCGAGGTTGACGAGGATAGAAGAATGGCCCTGAGAAGGGCGCATACTGGCACTCATATCGTGAATTGGGCCGCCAGGATGACGCTAGGCAGCCACCTGTGGCAAGACGGCGCTCAGAAAGGAGTTCAAGAGTCGAGGTTGGACGTGACCCACTACGACGCCCTGACGGACGAGGAGATCGGAAAGATAGAGGAACTAGCGAACAAGTTAGTAATGAAGGCGGTCCCTGTCAAGATCGAATTCCTCGGCAGAACCGAGGCTGAAAGCAAGTACGGTTTCAGGATCTACCAAGGCGGTGTTGTCCCGTCAACGACATTGCGCATAGTGTCAGTGGGGGGGTATGAGGTGGAGGCTTGCGGTGGACTCCACGTGAACAACACGGGCCAGATCGGTATGATCAAGATCGTGAAGGTTGACAAGATCCAAGATGGAGTGGTGAGGCTGTCTTTCACCACGGGATTATCGTCGCTCGTTCGCTTCCAGGAACTCGAGTTCTCAATTAGGCAGATCGCGGAACTCACCAAAGCGGACAGATCCCGGGTGGTTAAGGCCACCAGACGAGTTGTTGAGGAGTATCAGACCGCGCGGAAGGAGCTCGAACGCATCAAGCAGTCCGAGGCCAAAGGACTCGCGTCCGAACTGCAGAAGTCAGTCGAGGTCGTCAAGGGAGTCAAGGTGTGCTTCTACGAGGACAAGACTCGTGGGGTAGGCGATCTCATAGCCGTCTCCAAGGAGTTCCTGTCATCGAACCCAGACACAATCGCGTTCATGGTGTCCTATGGGGGGAAGTCTCCCGAGTTCGTACTGACATACGGCGAGGAGGCAAGGCCAACTTCCGGCCTCACTGCAGGAGAGATAGCCAAGTCCTTAGGCGTCACGTTCAAAGGCGGCGGCGGAGGCCGAGACAAGTTCGGCAAGGGAGGAGTTTCAACTAACACAGACACCAAGAGACTGAAGGAAGAGGTCTTACGCTTATTACTCGCGCCACAAAGTCGGCTCAAATAACAATGACCGCTGGAACTCCTGAAGGCCAAGATAGCAAGTGGCAATCAAAATGGGATGCGGCCGGAGTCTACGAGGGGGAAGTCGACCCCTCCAAGCCGAAGTACTTGGTCACCTTCCCGTTTCCCTACATGAGCGGGCCGGTCCATGTGGGGACAGCGTACACGCTCACGCGGCTCGATGTAATCGCTAGATACTACAGGGCGAGAGGGTACAACATACTGTTTCCATTCGCGTGGCATTGGACGGGAGTCACGATAGCGGGTATATCGGAGAGGATACGCCGTGGCGACGAGTTCACGATTCACATCCTGAGAGACATGGACGGGGTTCCCGAAGACACCGTGATGACCTTCAAGGATCCTCTGGTCATGGCCCGCTACTACACCAAGCACAACAAGGAAGCTGTCAGGCGGCTTGGAGTGGGGATCGATTGGCGCAGGGAGTTTCACACATCGAGCGATGACAAATGCTACAGTAAGTACGTTGAGTGGCAGTACCTCAAACTGAGGGAAGGTGGCTACATAAAGCGCGGAAAGCATCCGGTGGTTTGGTGCCCTAGAGACCAAAGCGCCACGGGCGATCACGACAGACTTGAGGGAGAAGGTGTCTTCCCGGCTTCGTTCAGTCTGATTAAGTTCGACATACAAGGCCTAGGGAACCTAGTTGCGGCCACCTTCAGGCCGGAGACGGTATTCGGCATTACGAACATCTGGGTGAATCCAGGGGTGAATTACGTCTCAGCGGAGGTCGACGGAGAGAAATGGATAGTCAGTGAAGATGCTGCTAGGAGGCTCTCGGAGCTTGGACGGCGAGTCACGGTGTCGCAGCCCTTCAAGGGGGAGGTCTTGATCGGAAAGCGTGCCAAGGCCCCCCTAGTCGAAAAGGAGGTGCTGGTACTCCCTGCCGACTTCGTTGATCCCGGACTCGGTACGGGCGTAGTGTACAGCGTGCCAGCTCACGCGCCATACGATCACATGGCGTTAGTTGACTTGAAGAAGAGGGCAGCTGAGGTGACCAGGCGATACGGGCTGAACGCCGAGGAGATAGCTCAGCTACGGTCTATTTCGATAATAGCAACGGAACGGTTCGGCAACGACCCCTCAAGTCTCGTCGTGGGGCAGATGAGCATAGCAGATCAGAAGGACAGGAAACTGGAGGAGGCTACGGCCGAGGTCTATCGGGAGGAGTTCCTGCGCGGCGTCACGTTGCAGAACACTGGCCCACTCGCGGGGCTGCCTGTCAGACAGGCCAAAGAGAGGGCGGCTCAGATCTTGAAGGAGACAGGTCGTGGCGATGAAATGCTTGATCTCCCGTCGCCCGTCATATGCCGGTGCGGCACGAGGTGCATCGTCAAGATTCTCACCGACCAGTACCTACTATCCTACTCTGACCCCGGCTGGAAGGAGAGGACAAAGAGGGCCATGAGCAGCATGTCGATCCGTCCCGAGGAGATCCGGAAGAATCTAGAGTGGTTCGTCGACTGGCGCAACGACTGGGCCTTCGTCAGGACATCGGGCCTCGGAACGAGACTGCCTTGGGACCAGAACTACATGGTTGAAACCCTGAGCGATTCCACTGTCTACATGGCCTACTATATAGTAGCGAAGTTCGTCAACTCTGGGGCTCTATCAGCTGAGAACCTTTTGCCAGAGTTCTTTGACTACGTGATGCTTGGAAAGGGCGACGGGACTGCGGTATCGGCCTTGACCAACACTCCGAAGGAGGTGTTACGGGAGGTCAAGCGGGACTTCGAGTACTGGTATCCCGTGGACTTGAGAGGATCAGGTAAGGATCTTGTGGCCAACCACCTTCCGTTCTTCGTCTTCCATCACACCGCGATTTTCCCCGAGAAATATTGGCCCAAGGGTATCACCGTGAACGGCTTCATGAGAATAGAGGGGGAGGCTATGCACAAATCGAAGGGGGTCTTCATTCCTCTTCTGAAGGCGGTTGAAGAGTACGGAGCGGACGCTACCCGACTGACTGGCATATTGGCGGCGGACGAACTCGACGACCCGGACTGGAAGAAGGAGAATGCTCTGGCCTGCCAGCAGCTCCTGAAGTCTGTCTTCGATGTCTTCAACGAGTTCCGGGGGACGCGAGCCGGGGAGAAAGAGGCGACGATCGAGAAGTGGCTCATCTCCAGAATGGGAAAGAGGATCGAGAGTATTTCGGCCTCCTTGGAGGTTCATCAGCTACGCAAGGCCGCGGTGGAGGCCTTCTATGGCATCAGGTCGGACATCCGGTGGTACCTGAGGAGACAACGCGCCCCGGACAGGGCAACCCTATCGAAGGTGCTCGCGGGCTGGGCTAGGATAATCGCTCCATTCGCCCCTCACACCGCGGAGGAAGTCTGGGAGAAGTTGGGATTGGAGGGTCTTGTTGTACAAGCGACTTGGCCCGCCTTGAGCGAATTCCCTGAAGATCGATTAGCAGAAGCCGAGGAGGGGTATCTCACCGGCCTGATTGAAGACGTGCAAAACGTGCTCAAGGTGATACCGGTTCGCCCGTCGAGGGCGTACCTCTACATCGCCGATGACTGGAAACGCGAGGTCGCCGAGGAGTGTCTGGAACAGCTGAGTCGGGGGAAGGCAACTCAGGACATACTCAAATCCGCCGCACTTGACCTGCGTCAAAAAGGGCTCGGCAAGGAGATTCCGCTCGTCCACAAGATGCTGCTCAAGCTCATCGAACGCGCCAAAGGTGGTGACGTAACGGAACCGCTGGTACGTCTGAGGGGCATTGACGAGGTCGCCCTCCTGCAAGCCAATGCTTGGTTCCTCTCGGGAGAACTTGGCCTCAAGGAGGTCAGGGTGTTCAAAGAGGGGGCAGGGGAAACTGATCCCGGGAAGAAGGCGAAACTTTCAGAGCCTCTGCGACCGTCCTTCTATCTTGAGTGACCCGATGCTCGTGGGAAAGTTTATTGTCCCATCAAGCGCGAACCTGCTGGGCCCGTAGCCTAGTCAGGATTAAGGCGTCGAAGTTAATGCGTAAGCTTTCTAAGCCGGAGACCGTGGGTTCAAATCCCTCCGGGCCCGCTGACTCTACGCGTGACATCTACCACGTAGTCCAATTGGTCACACGGAGGAGAGTCCCTGACGAACGAATTGCGAGACACCATCGACCGGTAGGAGCCGCTGTGTTCCTGTGGCCAAATCCTTTACGGTCACAGTTCTCTCCTTCGTCTCTCTCTGTCCGATCAGGACTGCGAACCTAGTCTGCCTTTTCGCTGCTTTCTCCAGTCTAGAGGAGAGAGATCCTGTCGATAGGTCCAGCAGAGTTGGAACTCCGTTGCTCCTGAGTTCTCTCGCAACGCTAGCTCCATACTCGAAGAACCCCTGGTCTAAGAGAAGCACGACAGCAGCCGGTGGACTGGGCTCGATCTTGGGGAACTCGTCCCCTAGAACTAGTCTGTCCACACCCACTGCAACTCCCACGGCGGGGATGTCTGCCCCGAAGAGGGAACACAAGCCGTCGTACCTGCCGCCACCCGCCACCGCAATGCTCAGGCCCTTAACGTACACTTCGAATATCATCCCAGTGTAGTATTCGATCCCCCTGGCGAATCCAAAGTCCACCACAGCCTTTCCGCCAGTCACCTCGTTGGCGTAATTCACTAATTCGCGGAACCGCGCTAGGCTCTGGACCGCCTCTGGGATCTCCCTCACTAAGTTTCCCGCCCGCTCGAAGGTATCCTCGACATCGATTCCCCGGATGCTAGTAAACTCCTTCATCAGTCTCGCAAGCCTTGGACGGCCCCTTCGCAGCAATCTGGAGATCTCCCTTTCTTCGTTCCTGTCAATCATGCCAAGCAGGCGGTCTTGAAGTGAACCTCTGACGCCAAACCTCGCCAATACTGCCCTGAGCGTACCTTGGTCCCCTATCTTCACCTTGAAGTCGGCGAACCCGAGACCTGAGAGTAACATCGAGGTGATCTCCAGTATTTCCATGTCCGCAAGTGGGTTACTAGAACCAAAGAGCTCAAACCCAACATGTGTGAATTCCCTGAACCTACCTTTCTGGGGTTCATCGTATCTGAACATGTTAGCCACATACGACAGTCTTACTGGGAGCGGCTTGCCCCTGAGCTTGGTGGCGACATATCTGGCTACCGAAGGAGTACCTTCCGGCCTAAGGACAACATTCCGACCACCAAGATCCTTGAACCTGAACATACGGTGTCGTATTTCCTCGCCTGACTTCAGTTCTATTAGTGCGGTGGGTTCCACCGTGGGGATCTCAACCTCTTCGTAGCCGTACAACCGGAAGAGTTCTCTGCTTCTATCGGCGATTTTCGTCTTCTTCGCGAAATCTTCCGGGGACAGTTCCCTGAACCCCTTGAGTGGCTGCACTGCCTGTTTGCGAATCCTCAAATCCTCAGAGCACCTATCACAAATGCCAGCAAGGCGAACAGCATCCACACTCTCACTAGGTTCTTCTCCCTCCTCAGATCCTCTGATCTTTGCATCTTCAGTACCCTCACCGAGGATGCCATGAGGAGGACAGCCACGACCGCGATTGCATAAGGATAGTATCTGTTTGTGATTCCCAATGCGATCGGGACTAGGGCCAACAAGACGGCCGTGGTGTATAGAGACACAGACAGCCACTTCGCCTTCTGGACGCCGTAAGCCACGGCAATGGTCATGACTCCTTTGCTTCTGTCTCCTTCCACATCCGCTATTCCTTTGTGAACCTCTCGTCCCAAGTTACCTATGAACGCCATGAGGGCAAAGAGCGTGAGGTAAGTTTCGATGTGGCCAACCGCTATCAGTCCTCCTCCTACGAAAGACGAAGCAACTAAAGCGCTGACTAGGATGTTCCCCAAGAACCCGATCTTCTTGAGGTACAGGTTATAGATGACGCACATCAAAGCGACGACTTGAGGTATAGAGACGAACCATATGTTGAAGGTCAGGCTGGCCGTCAACACACCGACACCTAGGAGGACGAATGAGTAGATCGTCGCCTCCTCCGGGCTCAACTTGCCCGACGGGATAGGGCGGCTGGGCTCGTTCACCTTGTCGATATCGATGTCTATGATGTCATTGGTGACCATGGCAAAGGCGGTGTACAAACCGCATGTTATCGCTCCGGCCAACAACTCAACCGAGATCTGCAGCGTTCCCGTGGAGATGGCGTATCCAGCAAATATGCCGATCCCCATCAACAGTACGTTGGCTGGCCTGACTATCTTGAACAGGACCCCCGCGTTCATCACGCCAACGACCTCGATATCGAATAGTACACGATCTCATTTCTTCTGTCTATCACGGCCAGTATGAGCGTCTTTCTGTTGGATTGAGCTCTCTTCAGTATCTCAACCAGTTTCGCGAAGGCGGTTGGTGCTCCTTCACAAAGACCGACGACGAGGAATTTGGGCGCCTCTTTCGGGTACTCTCCCTTCTCATACACATTGAAGTCTATCCCAATTCCATACCCTTCTCTGGTTATGTAACCCCTCGTGCGGAGGTCTCTGAACACTAGGTACTTGTACCACGAATTTCTGTCAAGCTTGTTTGCCTTTCTTGCCAGGTTCTCGAAGGTGTAGGCGATCCCCTTTCCTGATAGCAGGGTGAGTCGCTTGATTTCAATCAAGAACAGCGATTCAGGGAGCGAGAGGCGAAGCTGCTCATCACCCACGCCGAATCCCCTCTCAGTCAGCCACTTCACTTGTTCGGGGTTAGCCACGAACACATCATTGCCCCGAAGAACTCCTTCTATATGAATCTCCGTCCTCTCCTCTTCCAAACCTACGACTTTATAACCGAGTTCCATTGTGTATAAAACCGTTGGCTCTCCTCTGGATCATCCGCTTCTGAGTGGTGTGGATTGCTGAGCGGGCCCGCTGGGATTTGAACCCAGGATTTGCAACTTAGGAGGATCAGCGCTCCGCTCTGCCGCCTTAATCCTGACTAGGCCACGGGCCCCAGTGTCAGTTACGAGCTTCCATTATTTTAACCTTCGACCCAGTAAATTTAGCGACGAAGTTGGTGCGAGGGCCGGGACTCTCGGGAACCTCTCGAACCCGGGTAGGCCTTCGCCACGAGATCTTAAGTCTCGCGCCTTTTCCTAGCTCGGCCACCCTCGCAACCGAATAGGATAAACTGAGATCAGTCTTTAATGGTTTCCAGCTTGGTGAGGGCATTCCAGATTCTGGTTCTCGACAGCATGGAGAGGTTTGAATCTTGGTTCGCTTCCTCCAACAGCTGTATCGCTGAAGCTGCCTTTATCCCCGGCGAGAGGTCTGCCCTGCTCAGCCGGTCGGTCGTTTCCTTCACGAGCTTCTTCACATTCTTGGGTGTGGTCGGGTCTGCTTGCACAACCTTGACAGACTCAACGACTTTCAGGATCTCCTGCTCGTTCCTCAGCCTCCTTTGCTTCGCTGTCGTCATCGGTCATACCTCCGAAATTTCTATATGGTTCGGCATTACCCCATTATTAAAGGATAATGTCGGATGAAAGTGTACGCAAAATGGCGCAACTGTTATCTGCGGGTGCCACGATGCTATCGAAGCCTTGTCCAGAATGCGGTTCGCCTCTATTCAAGTTGAAGGGCGGGAAGGTGGTCTGCGCGTCCTGCGGCTACTCTCCGGATAGCGCGTCTGCCGACAAGCAAACAACGCCCGAACAGCGCCCAGAAAAGGGAGTTCCTGCCGACGAACTGAACAGCATACTGAAGGAGAAGCTCTCTCTACTGGTTGGCGCTCTCAAAGAATCCAAGGATCCCAACGAGATCAAGAGCTTGGTTTCGTGCATCAAAGAGATACTGGCCCTTCTAGAGGAAAAGTGACCAAGATAGATGTGCGCTGCCAGCGGACCTTTCACCAAGAAGGGTCCATACCTGCAACACCCGCTAATCAGGAACGGTAGCGTGGAATGGAGAGATTATCAGGTCGAGCTGGCTCGCTCAGCGTTGAACACCAACGCGCTGGTCACCCTGCCCACTGGTCTAGGCAAAACAATCGTGGCTGCTCTCATTACGGCAGAACGCCTCAATGAGGATCCGGAAGCCTCGGTCATGATACTGGCTCCGACGAGACCTCTGTGCCAACAACACCATGAGCTGATGACCCGCGTTCTGAAGCTGGACGAGGGTAGCGTGGGCTTGTGGACAGGTGAGCTTCCTCCAACCGCGAGGGGGAGTTCTATTCCGAAACTCCTGATCGCGACGCCTCAGCTCATTCTGAATGAGCTCACAGAGGGGAAGATCCGGCTCGACAAAACCTCAACGATAGTGCTGGATGAGGCCCACCGGGCCGTGGGTAACTACGCGTACGTTCCGATAGCTCGAATCTACTTCTCGCAACGGAAAGGCGCCCATGTCGTGGGGTTCACTGCCTCGCCGGGCGATCAGAGAAGACTGACGGAGCTATCAGCCAATCTTAACGCCGACCGGATCCTAGCAAGATCCGAGGAGGACGCATCTGTAAGCAAGTACGTTGAAAGGGTCAACACTCACCTCGTTCCCATAGCCATGCCGCCGGCCATGCTGGAAGCTAGGACGCTACTCCTGAGCGAGCTGAACGAGTTGCTGTCGTCTCAGTCTTCTAGGGAAGAACTCCGGGGTCTACGTCCGACCTTCAAATCGATAACGGAGAGAATGACCGCGCTGAGGAGGAGAGCTATCGCTTCCCAAGACTACGAGCTGCTGAACGCGGTGAGGGTGCTGGCAACCGCAAGGAGGCTCCTGCTTATGATCGAGAGGCTTGACCTAGGCGGCCCCTCCCTGTTCTTGAGCTTCATGTCTTCTCAGACGGAACAGGCCGGAAGGAGTGGCAGTGCGAAGTCTTTGAAGCAGCTTCTGAAGGCGAAGAAGGTGCTGGACGCGGTTGAGCTCGCGAGGCTTCAACTCAAACTCGATCCTCCCAATCCCAAACTCAGTGAGTTGGACAAGGTCTTGGATCATGAGGTCGTCCATGGGGGGAAGAAGGCAATAGTCTTTGTCTCCTATCGTTCTTGCGCAGATGAGGTCTTCAACTTCCTGAAAGACAAGGGGAGGACGAGCGTTAGGCTGTTGGTTGGGCAAAGGGCGTCCGGACAGAGCGGAGGGATGTCACAGAAAGAGCAACGCGAGGTGCTAGGGGGGTTCCGAGAGAGCCCGGCGGGAGTGCTCATAGCAACTCAGGTCGGGGAGGAAGGACTGGACATCGCAGGTGCGGATGTTGTGGTCTTCTACGACAACACGCCAAGCGCCATAAGACTGGTCCAACGTCTTGGAAGAACAGCTAGGTTCGCGCCGGGGGATGCGTATCTGCTGTACTTCTCAGGCACTTCCGACGAGAGGTACCTGTGGATAGCGAGGAAAAGGGAGAAGTCTATGAGGGCGCTGGTGAGGTCGTTGTCGACGAAAGCGAAGAGCGGTGGTTCGAACCTCTCCAAGTTTATCGAGCCTCCCACAGAGGACACAACTTCAGTTAGCATCATAGTCGATGAGAGAGAAAGAGGCTCTCAGGTGGTGGTCGAACTCAGCAACTTGGGCGCTTCCCTGCGGTTCGACACCATAGAGGTGGGCGACTACATTCTCTCTGAGGATATCGCTGTCGAAAGGAAGACCTCGAAGGACTTCGCATCTTCAATTATGGACGGCAGGTTGTTCGAACAGGCAAAGCAGTTGAAGGACACGTTCCTTAACCCTGTGCTGTTGCTGGAGGGATCAGACATTCTCACGGGGTCAGGACTCCACCCAAACGCCCTGAGAGGGGCGCTGATCTCGGTTATGTTCGACTATGGAATCCCGATCCTCCAGGTGCCAACACCTCAGGAAGCGGCGACATACCTGTTCAGGATAGCCCAAAGGGAACAAATGGAGCGTAAGAAGTTCCCTCGAGTTAGAGAAGCAAAGAAGCCACTGAGCATCAGGGAATTCCAGCTCTACCTGTTGTCCGGGCTGCCGCACGTGGAAAGGACAACAGCCGAGAAACTACTGAAGAGGTTCCACTCGCCCTTGAAGGTTTTCAACAAGTCAGCAGCTGAACTGATGGAAGTAGAGGGAATAGGAAAGATCAAAGCGAACAAGATAAGGGAAGTATTGACCAAAGAGTCCGAAGAGGAATAGGGACACTCTATAGTTTCAACTCGTCAGCCACGAGCTTCCAGACTTCGTCAAAAACCTCGTCCTCGGGCTTGGATCCGTCGACCTCGACCAGCTCCCCACCAGCCACCATCTTCTTGTATGTCGCCCTGATGTCGCTCAACAGGTCTAACTTGTCGAAAATGCTTCGTTTACCTCTTCTTCTCAGACCGGTCCTAGGGTCTATGTCGATATATATGGCGAGGTCGGGAGCCGGGACGTTCTTGTTGATGGTCCTGACCCACCCCTCGTCATTCAGCAGGGCCCCTTGATATGCAATTGAGGAATGAACGTATCTATCAACTAATACGTGCCTGCCAGCTTCTAAGTTAGGTCTGATCTCGGTCTGGAAGTGGTTGACCCTGTCTGCAGCGAACATCAGGGCCTGAAATTCTCCGGAGGCCTCAATATCGCCGTTTAGTACGAGATGGACTATGCTACCGATCTTTGAATAGGTCGGTTCGAAAGTGTACACAACCTGAGCCCCTTTGCTCTTCGCAGCTTGGTATGCTCGCGTAGACACGGTTGTCTTACCACTCCCGTCAATGCCTTCAAAAGCGATCAATTTCCCCTTTCTCATGACAATACCGGTGAGCGCTGGAAGGATTATTAAACTGGAGGGGGGTTTGTTAACGTATGGAAATCATAGGCGAGGTCAGAGACACCGTTCACAAATACATCAGTTTCTCCGAGCTTGAGAGGCAGGTCATGGATACGCCCAGCGTCCAAAGGCTCCGCAGGATCAAGCAACTGTCGTACGCCGAACTCACCTATCCAGGAGCCGACTACTCTAGGTTTCCACACTCCTTGGGAGTGATGTGCTTGGCTGGTAGAATGGCACGAGTGATTCTGTTGGCCTCCGCAATCGAAAAGGAAGACATACAGAAGGTGAGAGTTGCCGCCCTGCTACACGATGTAGGACATGGACCCTTCTCTCACATGTACGAGGATCTGCTCTCTACAAGAAGAGGAATGACGCATGAAGACCTCGCGAAGTGGATAATCACTAAGTCGTCGATCGCTGATGTCCTGACCGCCGGCGGGTATGATCCCAAGGAGATATCGGAGCTGGCCTCGGGCAAGAGCCAATCGTCGAATCCCCTCTTGAACCAAATCATCTCGGGGTATTTTGACGCCGACGTTATGGACTACCTAGTGAGAGACTCCCTTCATACTGGCGTCGAGTACGGCCATATCGACACCGAGCGTCTAATAGATTCACTGATTCCAATAGATAAGACTCTCGCCATAGATTCGACCTCACTCTATGCTCTGGAGTCGTTCTATTTCGCGCGTTATATGATGTTCAAGGCGGTCTACTTCCACAAGACAGTTCGGGCTGCTGGAGTGATGGTGTCTAGGGCGATGCATCTTGCAGACGAGGGTCTGGGGCTGACGGCGTTCGAGGATGTAGATGACTTCTTGGTCTTGGACGACTGGTACGTGGTACAATCCATTATTCGAAGCAAAGAAAATACCGGGGCGATGAAGAAGGCCAAGGAGTTGATGGACAGACTACGCTCAAGGAACCTCTTCAAGTCTGCCTATGAGTCGTTCATGTATCACGATAACAAGGCGATGTCCGGTCTCCTGAGCAATCCCGGGATAAAGGACGAGCTTGAGAAGCAGATAGCGGAAATGGCTGGCATTGATGACGACTTGGTTGTGCTTGACCTATCTACAGTTCCATCGCTCCCCTATAGGCCCGTCTACGAGGAGAAAGGAGGTACAGTCATACCCGTAGCCTACAGGGAGAACGGCGAGGTTGTGGCGAAGTCACTGTACGAAGTATCAGAAGTAGCTAGAGGTCTTAGGGGCTTTGTTGACATTGTGAGGGTCTACACGACATCTGAGGCCAGAGGGGTGGTCGCCGAGGCGGCCAAGAGAATATTCGGCGAACAGCCAACAACACTCAAGATATCATTCTGAAAGGCTCAAAGTGGGAGAATCGGCAGACAGCTCTACCAACGTGCCATCCTTTAGGCCGGACCAGGTCCTTTCGGTCACGATGGCGAGTGGGATCCCGCCGAGCACACATCCAGTTGCCGTCACCATATCCATCTTCCTCATCAGAACAGCCAGTGGAGCCACGCCATGAGTTGCCAACGAGTACAGAACATAGCTCCCCACCGTACTTCCCCTGCTGTGGGGCAGCGCAAAGATCACCCCCGCAATGGTCTCTCCGCGCAGTGCATGTCCCTCCTCTGTTATCTGCCCCGTCTTGGGATCCACCCCACCTAGGAATGACAGCGGAAGGTCGGATTTGAGTACCTCTCCTTTGGCACCGCCGGGGACTATGGTTCTAACGCGGTGTGTCCTCATGTCAGGCCCCTCGTCAGTTCCCTCAGAGGCTCCAAACCAGCATCAATGTGCATCTGGTTCCTCAGATAATGCGCTCCCTTGACCGAATTGGTGACAACCGACCTGTAGCCCAGCGTCCTCAATCCACACCACATGACACAGGCGTCAGCTACGACAGTCACTCCGTCCTTCCGCAGCCTCTCAAGAAGGCCGCTCTGAGCTAATCTAGCCTTTGTCCGCCTTGAGGTGAAAACATACACGGGTAGGTTCGACCTTCTATTCCTCAATTCGGACAACTCTTGCGCGGAGATCCGGGCCAAATGCGGGCAACCGATCAGTACGGCTTCAGGTGGGTTTCCTGTTTCAAACCGTTCAAGTACCCCTGTTATGTCGCGCTTTGATAGGGTTGTTCTCTTTAGCTCCTTGCGGGGGTGTTTTCCTATAGAAGGTGGCATGCCCTCAATCACCACCATGGGAGCCGCTCCGCTTGTCCCAAAGGCCGCCAAGAACTCGATCGTCCTATCTCTCGCCAACAGTCCTTTGGATCTTACTGACGGAATCCTGTCCCCTGACGCTTCCCCAGCCGCATAGCCCAGGGCTCCAGCGGTTACTTCATCATTCACATCTCCTTCGTATTCAACTCTCAGTCCTGGATCCCTGCCACTCGGGACATGGACTCCGGTTCGGGAGGTGGCACCAATCAGAGCGGCCGCCAGTGCTCCGATGCCACTTTCCTTATTCGTCCAAGCTCCTATCACCGAGTTCGAGTAAAGGACAGCGGAGGACTCGGCCCAAGCCAAGTGCTCTCCTCTCTTAGGCACGTTACCTTCCAGATAGGGAGTACAGGAAAAGGTGGGAGTCACTCCCATCTTGGTGAAACACCGGGCAATCTCGTTTTGCTCGTTGAACGTTGACGGATCACAAAGCGCTCTTCCCTCGTCTGACAGTTCAGAGAAACCGGGGTTCAGAGTCGTTCTCACCCTCACCTTCATTCCAGTCTCCGAAATGTCCCTCAGGAGCTGAAGGCCAGCTTCACCTATGTTGAGGTACGATACCCCTGAGATATGCGCCCTGCTTATGCGGACAAGACTAGGTTTCTCACCGGACGCTCTGAATGGCAAATACAGAAGCTCCAGCAGACGTTCCCTGTCTATTGCCCACACCGGAACTCACCATTAAGCAAGGGGCTCCTTCCTGAACTTATCCTTGTCCGATCCGGGCTCTAACGTGAGATCCAGCCCCCACTTCAGGGTGGCGTAGCTCTCTCTATCGGCCGAGGGATCAAGCGTCGACCCCCTAAGCCCCTCGAAATACATCAGTTGCCCTCTACTGCTCAGTCTGGTGGCTAGCGCAAAGTCCACGGCTTCATATTCGTTGGGATTCACATCGTCGTCCACGACCACAACCCCTTTGACCGAGCCGTGCGAATTCAGGGCGGTCAGAATCGCCTCTCTGCCGTCCGTTTTGGACCTCTTCTTTATACTGATCACACAATGCAACCACCCTCCGCTTCCCGGTGTCAGGGAGAGATCCTCCACCTCTATCCCCCTACGCTCTAGGCCTGCCCAGATGGCGGCGGCGCGGGGCATCCCCATGAGAACCCTGTGCTCGTATCCCCCAGGCAGGATTGCATGATAGATCGGGTTCTCTTTGTAGTAGAATCCCGTCACGTTGACAACGGGTTGCTTCCTTTCCGAGTCCAAGGTTCCTAGGATGTCCACTTGCCTCTCTGGAGATACTAGGTCTCTTGATATGGTGCCTGTCATCAAGTACTCGGCCTGAGCTGGAACGGCGAAGCCCAAACCAGGCGGCTCAACCACGGTCAATGATCCGCCAGCCAAAGCGCTGGCCAATTGCATCTCCGTTTCTCCCCACGCTGATTGACAGCAGGCCGCAATCATCACTTCCGGCATACAGCCTACGAGTACGGCGACAGGAGTGTCTTCGCCTCTTTCCTTGTGTTTCGTGAATATCCTGTGCAGATGGCGCCCCTCGACCATCCTGACGACAAACCTCCTATCGTTCAGGACCAGCATCCTGTGGACCGACATGTTGACGAATCTCGTATCGGGATCTTGCGCGAGTAGTACCGAACTCGTCACATACTTACCTGCGTCCGATCTATAGTACTGGAACACTGGAAGCGCAGATCCCTTTCCCTCCAGAAACAGGCCCATGTCAGCCCTCGCATATTCTCCAGTTGGCCTCGTCACCATGCGGCCCAGCAGTCGGAGAACTTCCTTCTCTTGGAGATTCAGACAATGGGCAACTCCCTTCTTTGACGCGTAGAGGTTCGCAGCGATATCCCCCTGCTTTCCGAAAGGTTTCCTGAACAGAATCGGATTGGTGCCCGCCTTCACGATCTGCCTGGATATTTCAAACTGGTCGTCGAAAGGGCCGTCGAGCTGAACTACCGAGCCCAGCGATGTGAGAAGATGCCTTAACCTAACCCGCTCGCTTTCTGGCAACGCGTGCTACCCGTGGCTGAGCCTATCTGAATAAAACCTTTCCACCTCCTGAATGAGATCGCCGTGGTTTCGATACGCGCCTCTGTAGTTGTTTCGTATCCATGAAGGAAATCTGCTCAGCAACCTGCCCTCAGAGAATCGCTTGTCGGCTAGAACGCATACAACTCGATCTTCGGGAGATCTAGGTGCTCTGCCTAGAGCCTGCGCTGCCTTTACGACCGCCGGATAGACGTAAGCGTACTCGCTTCCTCTTCCGTGGGACTTGCCATTCAACCACTTAGAGTATCTTCGCATTAACGGACTTGGCTCCGGGAATGGGACCCCAAATACGATCGAATTATTCAAGACACCTGGGCCGAAGTCCACGCCTTCCCCGCTCCTTCCTCCAATGACACCGATCAGAACCGCCTCTTTCTGCTCCGCAGAAAAATCCTCAAGCATTAGCTGATGTTGGTAGCTGTCCATTTCCCTTGACTCCCAGTACGATTTGACTGCGAGCATAGACTCCAGTCCAGCTGCTTCCAGCTGGCTCAAAACCTCGAAGCTGGTTGCGAAAAGCGCGGTCTTCCCCTTGAGGGAATTTACCAAGTCCGCCAACACACCCGAGTATTCTTTGTAGTTCTCCTCTGTCCGCGATTCTTCTTGGGTAGTCACGCTGCTCAGTATACCTACAAAGCAATTCTCTGGCTTCAGCGGGAAACTCGCAGCTGTAACCTCGTATCTCTCGGGCAGATCCACTAGCGTCGCGTAGGCATCAGGCCAGTCGTTTGTGCCGGAGACATGGATCGTGGACTGGAACCCTCTGAACATTCTGCGTCCAAGTCCGGTGTCCCACCACGACATCTCTAGGCAGTCGTCGGAAAAGCGGTCGCGCGGGAGATACTGAAGCAAACTACCCGGAGACGCCTGAGCCGTACTCCTAAGAAAGGAGTAGAGGCGCACTAGGGCACTTTCATGCAACCCTCCTTGGGATATGATATTGGCTTGTGCCTTCTCCGACAAGGCTCTGGTGGCTTCGATGGCTACCATAGGATCGACGCCACCCATTGCTTCCTCAATCTTATCAATGAACCATCTAGTTCCTATTGCTGTAGGCGTGGCCGCTCTGGCCTCCCTCAAATCACGCAGGAACCGCTCGACGAACTTTGATAGAGGTGATCCGAGAAAGAGTGCCTCAAGGAGAGCTTCTTGGATGTCGATAACTCTAAGCCGTCTTGAAGAAAGAGAGGTCGACAAAGCAGGCAGATTGTGGGAGTTGTGAACAACCAAGCCGTTGGCAACATAGTTGTGGTACGGGATGGCCGTGAAGTCGTACACTCGCTTGGGTTGAGTTCTAGCTGCTCTTCTGACTTCCACGAAATATGTCTCGCCACGCTCTTCCGACAAGACGAGGTCACCAGGTCTGAGGCCCCCGGCTTTGAGCCACAAGCAAGATCCCTTTCTCATACCCAAGAGCTTGGTGTTCCTGGTGACCTCGACGGTGTTGTCACGCTCTGTGTTGATCTCCATCATTGCCTTTGCAGTGTAGGATTTCTTCAGTAGCACCGAACTGAGAGTTGCCCTTGGACGCTGACCCGGCCCGATGAACACCGATGATAGAGTGGCTCCTTCCGGGACTTCTTCTGCATCCACTTCCCCACTAGGTGTCCGAACTGAGGTGCCTTCGGCCACACATTCGTCTATGATTAGTGCCTTCGGCCGCTGTTCGTTTCTTATGATCTGTCGTCGGAGGGGTTCAAACATGATGTATTGATACGGACTTACCACAATGTCGGCCCAGAGCACCTTGTTCTTCAGCATAAGATACGGACAGGCATGTTTGACCTTTCCTGTTTCGACTGCCCAAGTAGAATCCCAGATGCCAGCACGTTCGACATTTCCCTTTGCGGGTGCCTTTCTCTCAGCCTCTCTGGAGAAATCACAGCTTCCGTTCACAATCATCGCACGACATAACCTGCTTGCCACTTCCGCGTTGATCCCAACCAGACGGTTCAACGCGCACAGGTGTGCCCTTCCTTTCATTTCCACGGCCACGAATGGAAAAGGTCGCCTCGCCGCGACTCTCCTGAGTTCCCTGATCACCACCTCAGCTTCCCTATGCGTTCTGACGGTGTGGTATACTCCGATTCCTTCTCTTTCAATGGCGAGCAAAGAAGCCGCCAACAAGCTCGCTGTCTTGCCAAAGCCAGTCGGCGCTTGCACTATGAGATGCTCCTTGCGAACCAAGGCGGAGTAGACCCTCTCCGCGACCTCAAGTTGTCCTGGGCGGGGGGTATCGTAGGGGAAGAACCTCCCGAGGTCCACATCTTGCATATCGAGAGAAAATGTCCTTCAATCTTATAATGCCCAGTCGCAAGACTTACGCCGTATTTCACAAGGGGCTTGGGAGATTGGAGGTTGCGGAAGTGGGTAGACTCTTGCACAACACACGAACAGCGGTCCTCTTGGGTCTTCCCGGCTTCAAGAGAGACGAACTATTCCTGAGATTCTTGGGTTCCTCCTTATCAGAGGGCAGGTCGCTTGTTCTTCACTCCAGACCTCTTGTCAAAGCCGAAATCCTTTATGACCTCGTGGCCCAAAGAGATGACCTCCTGTCCCGCGCCGTCTTCCGCTACGTGCCAACACTGGAGGACCAAGAACGAGCACTCAAGAGGCTCAGTATAGACCTATCCAGAATGGGCATAAGAGTGGTACTCTTCGACACTCCAAGCGACAACTACCTTGTGTCGCTTGCCCTGTCCGTGGGATCTCAATATCGGCTCAAGAAGGTCAACACGTCCATCATAAGGCACTTCGCCTATCTCAAGGCCACGGCGGTAGAAATGGATGCCCACGTCTTGGTGACAATGGGGGGGCAATCAGGCATCAACACAGTTGAGGAGTACCTGCTGCGCTACTGGCCAGACTTGGTGATCAGATTCCATACCGACTCTGAGTACGAGGCCGAGTTTGAAGCCAACGAGAACATGAAACTGCCGGGTTTGTCCGCAAATATCGTAACGTTGGGTGGGTGAGTCGAGCATCAGACAAACGGTGTGAAAACTTTGGAACTTCTGTCGCTTGCCACCCTGGTCGGCTCGGCCCTGCGCGTTTATGTGATGATGTTGCCTGCTATGCTGGCGAACTCGAGCGCCGTTGTCTTCAGCGGAGGACCAGCGATTGACATGGGAATAAGATTCATCGACTCTGAACCTATCTTCGGGAGAAACAAGACGACTAGGGGCTTCTTGGGGGGTGTGCTATCGGGTGGGCTAGTGGGCTTGGTTCTGTCTCAAGGATCACAGGGCTTCATCATGGCCGCGGGCGCCCTATTGGGAGATCTGCTCGGTGCCTTCATAAAGAGACGTTTCAGACTTGAACCCGGTCAACCCTTTCCTCTATTGGATCAGTATGACTTCGTCGTAGGTGCAATAGCGACAGCTTTGCTCTTCGGTTATCCTCTAGACCCGAGCGGGTGTTCAATATTCATGATTACCATACCTGTTGTTCACTTCGGAGCCAACTACCTTGCCTATAGATTGGGTCTCAAGAGGGTTCCTTGGTGACGCTCTGCATCTTCCAAGATCCTATTTCCAAGATCCTATTAGGTACAGCAAGAACGTGGCGCTCGCGACTATCGCGATCGCAACTATTGATGCGATGGAGGAAGGCCTTCCTCCCCTAGAGGCCGTATACAACCAGTAGATTCCTCCTATGCCAAACAGGTACATGATACCAACAATGAGCCCTTCGATGCCGGTTTCGTCCAACGGATCCTGTGCTACATAAGTGGCTGCAAACGTGTTCCCAGACTTCAACAACAAGCTGGGCCTGTAAACTAGAATGAAGGGTCCCCCTGCAAGTAGGAAAGACATGAAGAAGACCAGCCCGAACAGTATCAGCAAACCGCTCGACCTCTCCGCGCGTCCTATCCTTCCCCCCTCCTCGTCCAGACTCTCGAACACGCGGTTTACTAGGTCGTCAATAACGTAGAATAGGTCCTTCAGCCTCATCGGTCAAGGAAGTTCATCCTGCCATATTTAAGTCTGCCCGGCCTACCTGAGAGCAGACAGCACAAGTTTGCCAAGATATGTTTAAAACGCTGGAAAAGGCGGGCGATGAAGCGCCGGTATGTCAAGCTCTCTCACATCAGCATCAGGCATTGTTCGAGCAATGTATGGGAAAAGACCCAAGGTCGACGCAAGCGACTTCCTGAACTTTGCACTTCTCATCACCGCGTTGTCCTTGGCACTAACCATAAGGCTGCTCAACTTCCCATACGGATTCTACCTCTCCGAGTTCGATCCCTATTGGCACTACAGATGTGCCCAGTATATCGCTGACAACGGTGTCGTTCCATTTCTCCTCTGGCGGGACACCATGAGCTGGGTTCCGGGAGGGAGAGACGTGGCCGCCTCCACTCCCATTGGGCTGCCTCTCTTTGCGGTCTCTTTCGAGTTCTTCCTGAAGCTGATCGGGATAGGTATCGATTTGATGAGCTTGACCATACTGATACCGCCGATCTCGGGCATATTCGCCGCGCTTTCCGTTTACTACTTTGCCAAGGAACTGGCCTCTAGGGAGGCTGGGATCGTTTCAGCTATACTAATCGCGTTCAACGGGAGTCACATCGAGAGAACCCACCTTGGTTTCTTCAAACACGAAACACTGGGCATACCGCTTATCGTGCTGACGCTTCTCTTCTTCATCAAGGCCGTGAAGACGGATGACGAAAAGCGTACTTGGCTGTTCTCCATACTATCCGGTCTTTCGTTGGGATATCTGGCCATGACTTGGACAGGATATGTTTACGCTGTGGGGCTGATTTCACTGGTTACGGTTGCCCTGACGTTGCTCTCGCTGGTTGACCCTTCCAGAATGCTCGTCATTTTCTCAGTTGTACAGGGCATTTTCTTGACCATGGCGTCTATGTTCCCCCGGAGTCAAAGTGAGATGCTCTCCATCAACCTGGCGATATCCCTTGCTGCGTTCGGTTCGATACTCCTGAAACGAGGAATGGACAAGACGCGTTCAATCAAAGCCAAGGTCTCATTCCTAGCTGGTGCGTTCGCAGTGGCTGGACTCCTTGTGCTGGTTGGTGTCCAGGTTGGACTCCTCTCAGGACTCTATGGCAAGCTAGCGGCGATCCTTAACCCTGCCCTTAGATCTGAGCAGGCAATAATAGAGTCGGTATCAGAGCACAAGGTGTCAACTTGGTTTAACTTGTTCAACGATAACGGTCCTCTACTGTTGCTTTTCGGCTTCTCTCTCGTGTCGAGCGTAATGTCCTTGACCGTTGATAACATATTCATACTTCTCGCGGGAGGCACATCTTTGTATTTCTCGACCATGATGGTCAGGCTGGGCCTGATCTTCTCTCCGTTCAGCTGCTCTCTCAGCGCTGTCGGAGGACAGAGGCTCATAGCTGGGGTTTTCCCAGAGAGCGTCGAGGTAGCGCCTGCAGACATGCGCCGTGTGAAGAAGAGGACGGGAGCCCTGGGGTTCTCTTGGGTTGCGCTGTCCGGACTTCTTGTCGCCGGGCTACTGGCTCCTTCTGTGGTCTCAGGACTAGCGCACGCAGGCTCGCCCGTCACCATTTCTGGTGCAACTCTTCCCTTTGCGGTTTCGTGGCCTGATTGGCCGGAGACCCTTGCGTGGATGCGCGAGAATACTCCGCCGGGAAGCGTGGTCATGTCTTGGTGGGACTACGGGTACTGGATCACGACGCTAGGCGATAGACCGACGATAATTGACAACGCCACGATAAACACAACACAGGTGGCCCTAGTCGGAAAGGCCTTCATCTCCAATGAGTCAGTGGCCCTACCCATCATGAAGAGACTCAATGTCTCCTATGTAGTGGTGTTTTCTGACCTTGCGTTGGACTATGCTTACAGAAGCCAGGGCTACAGCACGATAGGATACTGGGGAGACGAAGTGAAATGGATATGGATGGCTGAAATAGGCTACTCCCTACGGACGGAACCGACACACAACGCGACGTTCTTTATGTTCGGAGACGTGATACCAACAGGTGACGGTTATTTCAAACCTGGCAATTTCACAAGCCAGCTGGTCACCAAGAACTTGATTGCTTCCACAAGTGGCAGTCCCAACATAGTGCTGCCGAAGCCGGATTTCGTCTTGACCAAACTGCTGATTCTGGGGTCGTATGATGCGATTTCGGGGCTGATGGAAGACGACCCGCACTTTACACTTGCCTTCAGGTCATCATCTCGCTTAGTTTCGGTCTTCAAAGTGAACTACGATGTCGAAAGGCAGATGTATGCGACCCTAGCCGCCTCCTCCACTGACAACAACACGAACAACTGGAAGTGGGTCGACACCTATAGTTTCTACGCTGGATCGCGGGTGACTTTCACGCTAGCAGACGCGAAGAAAACAGCTGGCTCCTACAGGATCAATGACACATCCTTCAGTCTGGGGTCTGCGTACTATGTCGAGATCTTGGACAGTAAAGGACAAGTAGTGTCAAGCATAGTACCCACGGTCGGAACCACCACACTGGACATCAGCACCAACAAGATGCTCTTGACGGGCGAGGGTGGACAAGGGACGGAGATCCCGATAAACTTCACGGGGCCGCTCAGGCTCTCGTTCAGAGTGCAGGCCGACAAGCCGCCAACAACCCCCTCAGTCACGTTGGATAAACCTGCCACTGCACAGCTGATAATAACCTCGATAAAGGTTGGCTTGATCCCATCGCCAAGTTAGCAAATGTCGTCTCTATCCTAGGTAATCCGGCCCTTCTGATCCTCTACCCTGTAGAAGGGACGAAAAGCGTTGGTCCTCCTCAAGCTTGCGCAACCCCTTCTGATACTGTTCCTGCAGTCGTTTCCATTTCTCAGTCTCGTTCTCGAACCTAGAGAAATCCAAACCTAGCTTCAGCAATGTGTCAACGTTTCCTAGGACATGCCTGGCCGCCTCTAGGTCCGGGCCCTCACTGTTCGTCAATCCAAGTATGCCGATGCCCTGCAGTCCCAACAACCTGCTCAAACCGAGTGCTATTCCGGCTGCCCCTACTATGGGCGTCCCGGCAGGAGCCATCGTGAACCCGTCGGCCTTGAGCTGCGATGGCATCCGGGCGTCCGACGTGAAGACATAGGTCCTCAAGTTCCCACGTGGCGGCTCCATGTGGCCCCCCACCGTGATTACCTTGGTTCCTCCAACTTTCTTGAAGAAAGACAGCAACACTCGACACGTTTCGAACTCTCCTCCCATCAACTCTTGGTGTTGCTCACCTAGGGCCAATACCAAATCCCCGTCTGGCCTAGGCTTCAGGAACAAACGTACTGCTGTTAGCCGCGTAATCCCGTCCTTTCCAACCACTGCTTGAGAACTGAAATAGGGCGACGTCACGACGCCGATCTGTTTCGCGGACAGCTCTCTGACCAAGAATCTCAATACAACCTCGCCGATCCTTCCTAGGCCCGGATATCCAGATATCAAAGTGGGTCTGGACACAACCCAGTTCTTCCTTATCCACATCCTTGGGCGTGTGAAATAGTACACGTTGGGATCTATCCCGCCCGAGAACATAAAACCAACAAACCGATTTAAGGGGACATAATTAAGGTTGTCCGTCATGAAGCGCTGCGCCGTTTGTCTGAGTTACACCTTCAATGAGGACAAGTGCCCCAAATGCGGAGGGGAATTGATGGATCCTTCGCCGCCGAAGTTCGCGCTACAGGATCCACACTACTCAATCAAGTTGGAAGCTTACCTCAGAAGCCCGAAGCTACGCGGCTAGGCCTTCGCGTTTCCACCCATCGCCTTAACGTCTGATGTCATCTTCTCCAACACTTCTTCCATGACGGTCTTGCCTTCTTTCGGTCGCTTGCTCTCCACTATGATTTCATATCTAGGAGACGAAATGGTTCTGATGGTAATGCTAGATCGGGTCTTCTTGTCGTCGACGTACTTCCTCCCCAGAGCCCTCAGTTTCTCAGCTCCATCCGAACCCGTGAAATAGATCTCAATACGGCGCTTCTCTCTGTATCTCTTCTTCAGCAGTTCGGACTCAAGATGTTGCTTCAGAGCCGCGCTGACTTGAGACGACACCCGGAGCTTGGTCAGCGCCTTGTCGCCGGTTTCCAGTATCGCTCTGAAGGCTAAGCTCAGGGATCCGAACTTCTCGACGGCTCGGCTTTCGATTTCCGCTTCCGCTGACGGTGGGAGTCCGGTCTCGCTGATAATCTCTCTGAGTATTGCCCTAGCGCTTCTCGCATCTTTGCCAGCGCGCAACCTGCTCCTTGCTTCGGATCTTGAGATCCCTTTCAGGGAAACGAACAACCTTTTCGCGGCCTTGTCCTCCTTCAAGGGTTTGACCACAACGACGTGATTCTTCCTGATCACATCGGTCAGTTTCTGCTCCCTTTTCAGCGGGACTTCTGAGACATGAAGAAAGAGTTCGCCCTTATAGTCTTCGGAACGCAGAACCGCCCCAAACTCACCTAGTTCGACGACTTCAGCCACAAGGAGTTCCCCATCGAGGCGTCCGCTCATTCAAGCTTACGGACTAGTTCCCCCTCTATTAACTTTCCCTTTCCTCCCGTGGGTTTCTGCAACACGGCGTTGCATGAGTTGCATCTGACCTCGGTTGCCGGGTTGCTGAACACGGGTTGCTCATTCCCGCACATCTTACACTTGATGATACCGAAGGAACTCTTGGACATTCTGACTGATCTGCGCGTGGTCTCGCTCAAGCGGCTTTCACCTCCAGCTTCTTCAACCTGATGCCTTCTCTGATCACGAAAGTGCCACATGTCTTGCACTTCAATCTGAGGCTCTGCTTCTTGGTGGTCTTGGCGATGTCTCTTATCAGTGGCGCCTTGGATCCACCGTACCCGTGCCTATCCACTCTCTCGTGGTGTCTTTCGCCCTTCGCCATCGCTCTTCTCTTTCCTGCTTTGTATAACGAAACGGAATGGATGGTATGCTTGTCGCATTTGGGGCAATAGGTCCTTATCTCAGGCGGTATTCTCACTTCAGTTCACCAGAGCTAATGTGGCGAAACTCTCGACGCGAGGCCCTGGCTTATAAGAATTTCCGCGTATTTTTTCGGTAGCACAACGATTTCTCGATAATGGTAGGGTCCGTGCTTCTTGCCCCATTCATCCACAAACTGGTCCACTTTGGCCGCCTTCGTTACTATTATCTCCTCAGCTGCCCATGCTCTGAACGGAGTCTGGACGGTCGCAGTATGCCCCCTCTCCAGCCCTTCCAAGGTATCCTGCACTATCTTCTTAGTCTCCGTTACGGGGACGAGAATGTGACGATCCGGTGAGCTGTACACCCTCCCGTTCTCTGGTTCCATGAGAAGCGTCTTGAGCGTTCTACAGTATATTATGTCAGTCGATATGAACTTGACAAGCTCCATCTCCGTCGTCCGCAGTTTCCCCGTCGATCCGGAATGATCTCTCCCATAGTTGGATTCCCTCGCCCTCCTCAATGCAGACCTAATCTTATCCATCGAGTCAGAAGGCAAATCGGACAACTCCTCGCTCTCTCTCTCCTTCCTCCAGGCTTTCACTAGCTCCTCGGCCGCATCAGCCAACAGAAGCCACCCCCTTCAGAATGAGGTACGCGGCCATGTATCTCGGAATGGTCGCTGTTTCGTTTGAGAAGGGTCCTACCTTGTCTTTCCCGATCTCTATCTTGGGCGCGAACAATACTGAAACTTGGACTTCAGCTCGTCCATACTCTGGTATGATGCTCAAAACATCCCCCTCGACCCTGTCCAATGGCACTGATTGTTTTGGAAGCCCGCTCTTGCTATTAAGGGTTCCAGGCATTCTGAATATCCTGTGGACGTCCATCGTCACCGATGGGTCCACAACAATAGCAGCCCTTTGCCAAGCGCGTCTGAACAGTCTTTTTGCCTTCTTAGTGCCCAGCAAGGTCACGATGTCCTCGATCTTGCCCTTGTTGAGAGCTGGCAGTATCCTCTGCTTATTGCTCTCCAAGAGGACTATGCCGTCGTCCTCTAGGATGTCAGCATGTTGGTTTGCGTTGTCTACGATGTCCAGTATCTCTTCTTGCAGTCTTCTGCCTATTCCCCCCGCCCTGATAGTTCTCATGTTAGCAGGTTTACCGGGCAGGTAGCCGTCCATAGCTCCCTCAAGGGACAGGTAGCTCGTCACCTCTCTTCTGGCGTCCGGGCTAAGTTCACCGATTGCCTTTGAAGTCACATACACATGGAATCCCATGTGACCGCTGAAGTAGACGGTGATGTCTTTGGTCTCTATTCCTATCTCCTCAACCAGAGCCGAACATAGTCTCTTCGTCTGGTGGGCGGTAGACGCAATACACTCAGAACTCATAAATTCAACGGTGTGACTCTCTTCCGAACAGTTCGGGCACTTCTTCTTGCCCTTCCTATGTGACCCACATTTCGGGCACACTGAGTAAGTCATCTCTTCAACGCAGCTTGGCTGCACATACTTGGCGTCGACATCGAAGGCGAGGTCCGCCCACAGTGCCGTCTTGTACTCCATGGGCTTCTCTGGAGACTCATACACAGCGCAGGAATGATACGCGTCCGCAGGTGTGTCGTTGACAACATGCTCCCTCACATCATTCAGGGATCTGAAGCTCATGTGTCTGACCATTGCCCTGTCCGGCCAGACAGCGAACCCTATCTCCCTACTATTCACTGGGGGTGGGACGTACACCGCCTCGGAGTATTTCGAGTAGTACTCTGCGAAGACCGACTTCAAGAAGCGGACATCCTGTTCTCTCATGTTGTTCGCCTGTACTTGAGTGGATGCCTTATGTGACTGCACCATTTGTCAGGGAAACACAGGCCATACATCTTCATCGTCGCGCATGACGGGGGTGAGTACTTCTTCGCTTTCCCCCTTCTTCCAGTAATATGCTCCAGCTGGTATCTTGCTATTCGCTCGTTGAAGTCTGGACTGTGCCTGAGCAGAGACATCATCTCCTCCTCCGTCCATCCAATTGCCGCCAAGTAGGATACAAGTGTCCTTCTCTCGACGTGAGAGAGGTTCTCACCGTTTGTCATCCTCTGCGTGAGCCGGTTCATACACGGAGGTATATCACGCGGTTCGAGGCGGATCTCTGGCTGGATTGCTGCCTTATACTCCCCCCAGGCGTCAGCCAACTCGGTCCTCTTCTTGACCAATAGAGCCGGCAGTTTGATGCCGCTCGCGTCTGCCCTCGTTCTCTCCGAGATGGTTCTCTTGATCTTCTCCTCAAGGATCCTAGCAAACTCATGTTCCGTCACTAGAACTTCCCCTCTGTCGACTGTCCTGTTTACCAGCCTCCATTTCTCTCCCCACAGTTGCGGTGAGAAGGCTAGGTAGTCTACCAACCGAATGGCCAGCAAGTTCTGCTGAGTCTCTCCCGTCGCTACCCTGAAATGGAATTCTAGTTCATTGGCGACGCGGGGGATGTCTGTTCTGTCTTGTAGCATCAGTTCCGAGCAGCGCTTTGCCTCTGCGGTTGCGTACATGTTCCTAAGCATATCGTCGTTTATGATAGCGACCAGCATGATCGCCACGGGGAACGACACGACCTCGGTATCATAGCGGATCATGTTCTGCGTGTCAAACGGCACCTTTCTGCGTTTGATGGCTTGGTAGACCCTCTGGAACCCTCTCTCTATTGCTTCGCGGTTCTCTAACTCAGGCAATTCGGCCAGATTCAGGTCGAAATGCTGGCCCACGAACTCCCTTGCCTCACGGACAAAGGGGTACTTCGCCATGAAGAAGGGGTTCAATGACTTCGCTACTGGTTTCCGGTCGGTTGGAGCTTAAATTAATATGTGACACCAACATACGACGCTCGAATGTCAGAAGAGACCGAATCTTACGCGAAGGTGATAATGAAGGATGCTTCCCTTCTTTATGACTCCATAAAGGCGGCCTCGGCCGTTACAGACGAGGTTCCTATCAAGGTAACTCCAGACGGCATATCGCTCAGGGCGCTTGACCTCTCCGAGGTTTCCATGGTGGACATAACCATCCCGCCTGCAGCTACGAGTGAGTTCAAGGTCACTAAGCCAGACACATACGTTGTAAAGGCTGCAGAGATAATGAAATTCCTCAGACTGGTCGGCAACGACGCAGTGAACCTTGACTTGAGGCGGGGTACCTTGGTAATGTCGTCTGAGGCCGAGGTCCTGAGGAAGGCGGACCTCGCGGTGTTCAAGCCAGAAGGGAGGGAGCTCCCTCTGCCCAAGATAAACTACACCTCCAATTTCAAGGCCGACATCAAGTACCTGAGGCAGATAGTGGATCTTGGTAAAGGGGTGACCGACAGAATAGAGCTGTCAGTTGTCGGCACGGACCTAAAACTCATCGCTAGGTCGGAGGAGAGAAGAGCCTTGGAGGTCACGCTGATGCGTGAGAAGGGGTCTCTGGGGGATTCAACCTTGGAGGACGGAGTGTCGTCTAGGTATGACATCGGGAGGCTTTCCTTGCTAATAACCTCATTCCAGCCTAAGGCAGAAGTCGCTTTCTACTTTGGCAAGGATCTCCCACTAAAGATCGTGGCAGAGATACGCGAAGGGGTAATTCTGAACTACTACTTGGCCTCACTAATGGAAAGCTAGTACACCTGACTAGCTGTATACTCTCCACGTGTGCCCGCACTTCGTGCAACGAAAGAACTGAGTAGGAGATTCGTCGGCCCCTCTGGTCTGTATGAGCCACCAATATGCCTTCGTGTTTCCGCAGGCGGGGCACACCGCGTCGCTGATCGGCATGGGTTTCAGGCTCTCGCTGTCCTCTCCCACAACCCGTACTGCTGCTTTCCTCTTGCCTTTGACCACACGGATCTTGATGTCTTTTGTTGCCTCCTTGTACTTGCACTTCGGACAGATGAACTGGGGACGCTTGGCAGAACGGTCTTGAGTCATCTTGGTGCCGCACTTTGGGCAGAACTTGATGACCCCCATCGTCCAGAAACCGAGTGTGGGCAGGGCGGACGCTAATAAAGCTAAGGTCAGTACTTTCGTGCGAAAGTGATTAATAGATTGGGGCTAGGATCTCCCCAGATTGCAGGTGGCAGCGGATCCCGTCGAGGTCAAGACCGCCCAGCTTTGGCGCGCCATTTCTCTTCACCCGTCGTTTCCACAATATTGATCCCTGGAAAGTCTGGACTGTCGGACTTAGTACTTAGTGATGTAAACTGGGACCTTCTTCCCCGTGAGGACCTTATCGAGGATCTCGACGATATAATGCGGCAGTCGGCGCTTCTCCTTGAACCCATAGATCTGCGGACGGTTGACCAGGATGTCTCGATCTTTGGGGCGGAGCGTGCAATGGAAGATAAGAGCGTTCGGATCTTTGCGGACGAAGAAGAGCACATCGCAACGGGGACAACGGCGTCGCTCCGCATATTCAAAGATCCAGGACCAAGGCCTCTCGATCTCCTTGGGGAGTGGCCCTTGCGATCGATAACTCAATTTCTTACCACAGAAGGGGCAGGCGACTGCCAGCTTCCTGCTTGGTCTGGAGGCGATTCTCCTCAGAACTAGCCCCTTCTTCTTGGTCAAGACCCAAGATCACACCGGAGCCAACTTTCGGACCCGGATCCACTTGCCCTTCTCCTTGACGACCTCCCAGATCAAGGCGTCGCGCGCGCGACATGAAGATTTTAATCCAGCACGACAGAGACGGCGACAGCCCTCAAGCCTCACGGAAAGCACATGGGAAGACTCTTGGGATGGATTGGCAGGGCTCTGCCTTGCAGTCCAGCACAAGGGTATGTGTTCGAGATGAGGCGAATGAGAGCCGGCAACCCTCACGGAAAGCAAGTTGGGAGACACTCGGGCCGTGCAGAGCGTTATCTGCATTATCCTCGGTGGAGAAGAGTTGTGCGCGCGCCTCTTCCCCTCTTTTTCTCGCCAAACCTAAAGAGCTTGGCCCCAATTCGCGCGATCCATCGTAGTATCTTCGAAGTCGCTGGATCTCTGCTCTCAGCCCAATAGGGTCAGCGGGATCCATCGCACAATCTCCATCCTAGAAATCCGTCGCCATAGACCAAAGATACGGCAGAAGTTCTCGCGCCACAGCCAAGATCCACACGGCTTAGCGCCAAATCTGGGGAGATATGACGGGCCGAATTGCCCCAGAACCAAGATCCACGGGTTCTCTGACAAAGACTAGAGTTAGCTACAAGAGTCCATGCCAAAACGGCCAGGGTCTTGGATTCCCAAGATCTAGAGATATGACGGTCGATTTCGCCTCCCACAGGGGAGATAACAGAGTTCTGACGGAAATGCCCCTCAAATAAAGCTTAGTCACCGAATTTTGGGCAACGCGGATGCAATCATCCTAGCTGTTCTGAGGGCCTCTGGGACCGTTCCGGCATTTCTCGACGATTCGAGCAAATGTGTCAATTCGTCCCCGCTGATACCTCTGCTTTGAACGTACAGCGGTTTGTCCGTTCCTTTTAATCTGACCTTGCGCGGCTGGCCTGCTCTCAATACTATCTCAAGTCTCTTCTCGGAATTCGAGAGCGCTCGCATACTCCTTTTGATACGATCTATGTCAGGCATTCTTTCTACAATACTGACTACCGGAACGCCGGTCTTTCGGTGCAACTCGTCCATATCCACTAGGTTGAACCCACCGAAGGTTATGCCATCTAGGAACACGACCCTTATCTGTGATGAGAACTTTGGATTGGCGATCATTCTTCTGATCACATCAGTCGCGTCCATTCCGTCAACTTCGATCATGCCAACCATGACGCCTTCCATCCAGAGATTGCCCCGATAGACCGCGCCAATCAGCCAGGTCGCTTTGCTTTTCCTGAACTCGAAAGGCGAATCGTCCACTCCAAGTATTCTGACTTGCTTCTTCAGGGCGCAGCATCTCCCTTGACAAGCTGAATCTGTCTTACCAGGGCTTCTTCCAGCTCGGCTCTGTTCTTCAACTCCTCAAGAAAGCCTGCCCAAGACAGATCGCCTCGAACGAACCAGTATGCTACCGCTGCTTCGACTGCATTTCCCAGGGCCCGCTTGCCGAGCCTCTTGCGGAGCCCTGACCTGAGTCCAGTGCGTGTCGAAACTTTCCTGAGCATCTCGTTCGTAACCCGTGATTTGCCTCTCAGGTAGCCGGCCTCCATTCCGACCACGTTCAACAGACCCAGCAATGCGTCACCCAACTTCGCGAGATCTTTGTTTTCGGCTATCTCCTTCAGACTGCCGTGTGATGAAACGTTCCGCAGGATCCTTTCCGGCATGAAGAGTTCAACGGATCCGGCCGGTTTCCTACTTGCCCTTCTCAAGGTCGAGTTTGACCCGGTCGATGTCCGCATTCAGCTTGTCTACAGCTTTTCCGATCAGCTCTTCGGGATCACCTTTGGAACTCTTAACCATCATCCTGAGCGGCCCCTTCAGGTAGTGCTCCACAACATAAGATGCGACAGCCGTGGTATCCTCCTGCAATATGTATTCAACAAGCGGATCAACGAAGGTCGTTGACACATCTTCGAGCACTATCTCCACTTCGTCTTCTCCTTTCCTATTGATTTTCGATATCATCTTCACTTCACCACTTGAGAGTTCCATAGTCAGACGATGTAAGCCTTGTATCCTTCCAACCGCAGTCTACGCAGTACAAGAGGTTTCTGGCCCCTCTCTTCTCAAGCCTGCCCCCACACTTAGAGCAATAGGCCTGTATTGCGCCGAACCTCTGCCCCACCATGCTCACGTGGATCAGGTTCTTATCGTAGACGACTTTGACCCGCACTATGTCTCCAGGCTTGAGGTACTTCTTGAGTCTAGATCCCACGATTCTGCCTGCTCGTGAGTGGTGAAGCAACCCCGTGAACGTTCTTCCCAGTACCCTGTCGCTTATCTTCACTATTTCTAGGGTTGCCAGCGAATTCTGAACAGTGATCACTCTCGCAATGACCTCCTCCCCTTCCCGGGGAAACGGTGGGCTTGAGGTCAACGGATCTACTTGGAAAACCTTGTTCTTCGGGTCGAATCGCATCCGCCCGGTGAACATTGAGTAAATTCTACCCTGGTCTTCATATGTCCCCTGTCCAGAGTCTCCTTCTTCTATCGCACCTACGGTATCTCCGGGTACCGCGATTTCTTTACTTCTTGTCTCCTTCACGCGTGATAACCTCCACGGAGCATTTGATAGGAAGCTTGTACAGACCAGCTGTCAGGGCTGCCTTTACCATACCCTCGTTCTCATGGTTGGCAAAGGCTTCCATTATGGTCTGTCCTTTAGCAAGCTTGGCCTTCCTGCCAGTTGGCTTCCCGAACGCCCTACCCATCCCCTGACTGATCCTGTCTGCACCGGCCTGCCCGAGCATCCTATGCTCGCGCGTGACTATGTGCGGATATACCCTCACGTGCAAGACGTAGTTGTTCTCCCCCAGTTTTTTCTCCAGCAGACTGTTCACAACAACCCTGGCTGCCTCAAGAGCTTCCTGCTTGATGTAACAGCTGTCTTGAGGGATCACTCTCATTCCGAAGTCGTACTCGCCAGAGCCCAACTTGAACCGGCTGATCTTCACTTGTGGCGCCCCAGCTATATACTCAACCCGCGAGTAGGACATGGTCTTCCTTGGCATGGGTCAAAATAGCGTGTCCCAGTCACCCTATTTAGTCTTTTGGCCTCCAGTTGAACGCGAAACCATGACTTAGGAGTCATCGACCGTGAAAGCTGGACGTGCCCCCTCCATCCCTGGGCAGGTTGATCCAAGAGTTCACCTTCGTCCAGAGATCTTGATGATGACATCGGTCATCATGAGCAAGTCGTCGATCGATAGCTCGAAGACCCGCATAGTCAGAAACTTGGCCATAGTGGGGTCCTCAAGCAGAGGCCTCGGGAGGTTGGACATCTTGATCGCTTTGGCCACCTTTCTTCTCCGGTATCTGAATAATTCCCTAGTGACGTCCTGAAGCATGCGCGACTCCTCTTGGCCGATCCTGTTGGGTTTTTGGGTCATCTTGAGAAGCGAGATATCAGTCGAAGGAGGGGGGAAGAAGGCAGAACGGGGATAAGTGGCCAGCTCTCGGACAGCGTAGTTCAGCTGGAGCAGGACCGAGAGTCTTCCGTACTCCCTCTGTCCCTCGGTCGCGGTCAGTCGCTTTGTGTAGTCTTTCTCAAAGGTCGTGACGATGAGCGGCGGTGCCTCCTCTATGAGCTTCAGTATCATCTTCGATGAAATGCCGAAGGGCGGGTTGGAGACGCACTTATCATACTTGGCTAACTTGACGTGAAGGTAGTCTCCCTCCACAACGTTTACCGAGGGCTGTCCAGAGAACCTGTTCTTGAGGAGATCGACCAGACGTCTGTCTTTCTCTATGACCGTCAAGCTCTTCGGTTTCTGATTGGCCAAGCGCGCTGTGAGCGTCCCTATCCCCCCTCCGATCTCGAGCACCTCATTGGTTGGCCCTAGATTGGCCTCCTGCACAATACGTTCCAGAAGCGATGAGCTAACTACGAAGTTCTGACCAAGGCGTTTGAGTGGTCTGAACCCCACCCACGAACGGATAGTGTGTTTCGTCTCCCCGAGAAGATCCAGTTCACCGGTCATCTTACGAATAACCTGTATCTCTGCTGGGTTGAGATCTCTTCGATGATCCGTGCAACTATCACTCTGGCCGGATTGGCTACCTTGGTGCGTTGTGCGAAATCCTCGAAGGAGGAGAACGCCCCCCTTTCCCTTTCTTCTATGATTCTGCGCGTCGTGCTCCTGCCTATACCAGACAACAGTTCAAAGGCATGTAATCTGGGGGTGAGGAGCCCCATTGAGTTCATAATCCCGATGTACTTCTCTTGGTTGCTCTTGACCATGTCCTCTAGCACAGAAGGAAGGCTGTCTTTCGCGATCTGGTTGAGGTTTTCATAGTCGATTCTGCCTAGTACGGATACGACCTCCTTCTTGGGGCCGTTACCGACGTAGATCTTGACACCAACGCTGAGGTCCACTCCCTTCATTATGGCTACCTCCAAGATAGTGAAAAAGTCCTCTCCGATGCACTGAGCATAGGGCCTAGGCTCTCTTCGCCAAGTCTTTCTGGGCACTCCTGACCTCGTGAAGTCAAGTACTCGTGCGAATTCCTCACGGTGTCTAGACTCCTGCCTTCGGGTGATCATGATCGAACCTCCTATCAGAGCATCACCTTGTGGAGGGGGCACTTCAAGTCAATTGAACCCCATTGACCGAAGGCAGAAGGCGACATGGCCTATGTTAGTTGGTACACACGCGAGGTAGGATTTTAAGATTTTAGCGCTTTGGGACCTTACGCGCGACACCATTCAGTTGTGGTCGGCCGCCCTGTCCTGGCGCCTAGGTTCTTCTCTCCGACAAGCATATCAACTGCGCGAGGTTTCCTGCATCAGGCGACTATGAGGAGTCAAAGTTACTTTGACAGTATGAAAGAAAGGCATTTGTCCGAGTCGCCTTCTGTCCTCCTTTTGAGGATCAATGTAGGCGCCCCGGCCGGGATTTGAATTCCCGGGTCATAAGACCTCCCGGGTCTGGCGGGTGATTCGGCTCTATGAACAGCCGCCAATGTTAACCGGTCTGCACTACCGGGGCACCTTGGGTCGGCTTCTCAAAATGTTATTTAAACTTGAGAACCGGCGACACGACCTTTTCCGCTAAAAACTTATCAAGGGTTCGAGTCGGTAGTTCTCGTCCCGCTGTAGCTCAGCCTGGTAGAGCTTCCGAGCCTGTGAAGGCGAAGATGCTGTAGGTGTCGACCTTGTGTCGATCCGTTCAGCTTGCCGGGCTAAAAGCAGAAACCGGATTGTCGCTGGAGGTCGATGACCGGCGAGTTCAAAAGCCGATGGCTGAAACTCCAGCCGGCGGGACCACTTCAATCTAGCGATAACCTTTTTACATAAACCGGAAACTGACCTTGGGCCCGTAGCTCAGCATGGTAGAGCGCCGGAGATCATGTCGGCGAGGCTTTTAACCCGGGTGTCTCGGGTTCGAACGAATACTGCTTTCCGGGAATCCCGACGGGCCCGCATGATGATTTGTGCCACTTGCCTTTTGAGTAACGTTAAAATAAGAGCGTTTCCGAACCCATGAGGGGCTGGGGGCTATTTTGTCATCTCGAGTTACGGATTTTAGTCCTTTAGGGCACGTTCTTTCACCAAAATATGAGATACTTGGCGAGGAGGAGAAGAAGGAACTGCTGAAGAAGTACAAGATCAAACCCTATAACCTGCCCAGAATCCTGTCCAACGATCCGGCCGTCAAGGCAGTCGGCGCCAATGTCGGTGACGTACTGAAGATAACCAGGAAGAGCGAGACGGCGGGAGAATCAACTTACTATAGGCTGGTGGTAATAGAATGATCGCGCCAGATTCCCCTCCTACGATATCTACAGAGGACTTGGAGTACGTGTACAAGCTAGCGATCTCTAGGTTAGGGCTAGCTCAGCATCATATAGATTCCTACAACGAACTCATCGAGAAGGATCTCAGCAAGATAGTCCAAGAAGTGGGAGAACTCAATATCCTGCTGCCGGACCTCCGCCATCGCCTTTCGTTCACTGGAGTGAGCGTGGAGTTCCCAACTATAGAGGAGGCTTCGGGAGCACAGGGTCCACTACATCCACTTGAAGCGCGGTTGAGGGGGGTAAGCTACGCCGCCCCGATATTCCTGGAGTTCAGGGAGTTCAAGAACGAGCGACTGATGCAGGAGGGGAAGGTCAAGATCGGAGAGTTTCCGATCATGGTCAAGTCCAGACTCTGCCGGCTGTACAATCTTAGCCCCGAGGAACTGGTGAAGTTGGGGGAAGATCCTAGGGATCCTGGCGGGTATTTCATAATCAATGGATCAGAGAAAGTGATAGTGGGACTTGAGGACTTTGCGAGCAACCGAATATTCACGGAAAGGAAGAAGATAGGCAGCTCAGTCTTCTTCACCTCGAGGGTCTTCTCGTCCACGGTGGGCTACAGGACTCGTGTGGAGATCAGGTTCAACCAACAGAATCAACTGCTCAAGGTCTACTTCCCGGGGGTAGGAGAGGATATTCCCTTTGTTGTCCTGATGCGAGCTTTGGGGCGCGAAGTTGACAAGGACATAGCGTACGCGGTCTCTCAATACGCTGATATCCAAGACCATCTAGTGAAGTCTTTCGAGGACGCTACGGAGATATCCACGGTGGAGGAGGCGCTGGACTACATAGGAGGGAGGACGGCGTACGGGCAACCCAAGGAGATCAGGATAAGGAGGGCGGAATACCTGCTGGACAAGGTGCTACTCCCCCACTTGGGGACCACCCCGGAGGATCGTCTGAAGAAGACCGACTTCCTCGGGAAGATGGCTGAGCGGTGCATCGCGGCCAGATTGGGCTGGAGAAGGACCGATGACAAGGATCATTACAAGAACAAGAGACTCAGGTTCGCTGGGCCACTGATTGCCGAGATGTTCAGACAGGCCTTCAGGAGGATGGTCAGAGACCTCAGGTACCAGATCGAGAGATCTGATCTGAGAAGAACCGCTCCTTCTAGGAGCGTGAGTCACCTAGTCTCAACTAGGTTGATCACCGACATACTGAGCCATGCTATCGCAACAGGGAACTGGGGAAGAAGGCTGGTCGGAGTGTCCCAGCTACTGGAGAGGACCAACTACCTCTCGACCATCAGCCATCTCAGGCGGATCCAGTCCACACTGAGCAGGAGCCAAGCCAACTTCGAGGCCAGGGATCTCCATCCAACGCAATGGGGCAGAATAGACCCGGCCGAGTCTCCAGAAGGCAGCAACTGTGGGCTAGTCAAGAACGTGACTCTACTTACGCAGGTCTCTGTCACGGCTGATGTGGAGGAAATCCGGAAAACGTTGGAATCTCTTGGCGTTCTGCCTGCTGACCAAGCCGACGAGAACGTTAAGACTTCATGGGCTGAAGTGTACGTCAGCGGCATCCTTCTGGGCTACCACAATGAAGGGAGGTCGCTGGCAAAGGAGCTCATCAGGCTCAGAAGAAGAGGGCGGCTGTCCAGTCAGGTGAACATTGGCGTGTATGCTCACGACTACGGAGGTGTGCAAAACACAGAGGTGGTCCTGAACGCCGACCCCGGAAGGTCAAGGCGTCCCCTTATCGTTGTTGAGGAGGGGGTTTCAAGGCTTCGGATGGAACACATCCACAAGTTGATGGCCGGCGAACTCGCTTTTGACGATTTGGTTGACATCGGTGTCGTGGAGTATCTGGACGCCGAAGAGGAGGAGATGTCGCTGATATCCCCGGACTTGAAGTCGATCACGGCCGAAACTACTCACCTTGAGATCTCGCCGTTGGCAATCTTCGGTGCGGTGACTTCCATAATTCCGTTCGCTGAGCACAACCAATCTCCGAGAAACACGTATGAAGGCGCAATGGCGAAGCAAGCTCTCGGATATCCGACCGCCGCACTACCTTTCAACTTCTCGACCACATCTCACTACTTGATTTATCCCCAGACGCCGCTCGTTACGACTGACACCAGCGAAGTCGTCGGGTTGGAGAAGAACCCTATAGGGCAGGAATTCATCGTCGCGATCCTTTCGGATCCATATAACATGGAGGACGCTCTGGTTCTGAACAAGGCATCAGTCGAACGTGGGCTAGGTAGATCTGCGTCCTATTTTGTGTACGAAGGTGAAGCGCGGCTGTACGCTATGGGCGAGAGGGACAGAATACAGAGGCCAGAGGAAGGCGTCCGGGGGTACAGAGGGATCGAGTCGTACTCGTTGCTCGACGATGACGGTGCGGTGGGAGTTGAAACCAAGGTCAGTGGAGGTGATGTGATTGTCGGGAGAACAAGCCCTCCTAGGTTCTTGGAGGAAAGGGTCGAGATCTGGGGGCAATCTTCTTACAGAAGAGACACCTCGGTCGTTGTGAAGCCTTCACACTCAGGATACGTGGACACAATCATAATGACTGAAGACACGGAACAAAACCGACTGATCAAGGCCCGCCTGAGAGATACGCGAGCCCCAGAGACCGGGGACAAGTTCGCGAGCAGGGCGGGTCAGAAGGGAGTAGTGGGTGCCATCGTTCCACAGGAGGACATGCCCTTCACAGAATCAGGCATGGTTCCTGACGCTCTGATCAACCCGCACGCCATCCCCTCGAGAATGACAATAGGACACTTCTTGGAGTCAATATTCGGGAAAGCCGCTGCCATATCCGGAAGGAAAAGAAAAGGCGACGCGTTTGTCCACGAGGATCAGGAACGCATATTCGAGGTTCTGAGATCCTACGGTTTGCATCCTTATGGAGAGGAAACGATGATCAACGGGATGACGGGGATGCCCATGAAGGCGAAGGTGTTCATCGGACCGTCCTACTATCAACGCCTCCATCATATGGTAAAGGACAAGATGCACGCGAGGGCGAGGGGACAGATCACCCTGTTGACCCACCAGCCAACCGAGGGAAGGGCTAGGGGTGGGGGCCTAAGGTTCGGAGAGATGGAAAGGGACTGTCTAGTCGGTCACGGTGCCTCTCGACTTCTCCAAGATAGGTTACTGGAGGAATCGGACAAGACGACGATCTATGTCTGCGAGAATTGCGGGACGGTCGGATACTACGACTCCAAACAGAGAAAGTACGTGTGCAGGATGTGCGGCAAAGATGTCAACATAAGTGCTGTCTCAATATCCTATGCATTCAAGCTCCTGTTGCAGGAGATCACAAGCCTAGGTATCTATCCTAGGATCAATCTGACTAGGAAGGTGTGACGATAACATGAGCAGAGAATTGGAGGTAAGGTCGATCGATTCCGTAACCTTCGGGCTGCTGAGTCCAGCTACCATAAGGAAGATGTCCGTCGTTGAGATAACCTCAGAGGAGGTCTACAATGAGGACGGGACTGCTGTGCCCGGAGGCGTGATGGATCTCCGACTCGGAACCATCGAACCAAGCCAAAGGTGTCATACCTGTGGCAATCCCCCGACTAGGTGCCCTGGACACTATGGGCACATTGAACTCCCCACTCCGATAATCAACTATCTTTTCGCCAAGGAAATCCATCTCCTTCTAACGATCACGTGCAGGTCTTGCGGTAGGATACTCCTTCCTGATGACAAGATCATAGAGTACAGGCAGGAGATGACAAGATACCAGAAGGAATTTGGAGCCATTACCAACAAGATCTACTCCCAGATCATCAGAGAAGCAAAGCGCATGGCCAGTTGTCCTCACTGTGGCTCCGCCCAATTTGTGGTTAAACCAGTCAAACCCGCGGGATTTTTTGAAGTAACTCCAGAGAAGATCACAACCAAACTCACCCCAGCCATGGTGAGGGAGCGACTTGACAGGATCTCCGACGATGACCTTGTCTTGGTGAGGCTTGATCCTGAGCTGGGGAGGCCGGAGTGGATGGTGTGGGAGGTACTTCCGGTGCCACCAGTGCAAGTTAGACCTTCGATCATACTTGAAAACGGAGAGAGGTCGGAGGATGATCTCACACACAAACTGGTTGACATAGTTCGAGCCTCCCAGCGCATGAAGGACGCTCTGGAGAGCGGCTCCTCACCTATGATCGTCCAAGATTTCGATGAACTTCTTCAGTATCACGTGACCACGTATCTGGACAACGAGGCCACGGGCGTTCCTCCATCCAGACACAGGACGAACAAGATACTCAGGACCTTGTCTCAGAGACTGAAGGGGAAGGAAGGTAGGTTCAGGAAGAACCTGTCAGGAAAGAGGGTTGACTTCTCGGCTAGAACCGTGATATCTCCAGATCCGTCGATCGCCGTGGATGAAGTAGGAGTGCCGATGGATGTGGCCATGGAACTAACGGTCCCGGAGAAGGTAAACTCATTCAATAGAGAGATCCTTCTCGCTCTTGTGAAGAATGGTGCGTCGAAGTACCCAGGAGTCCGATACGTGATAAGACCAGACGGTGCCAGAATAAAGCTTGAGTTCGTGAAGGATCTAGAGGTGTTCGCTGAAAGCGTCGCCGAGGGGTTCATCGTCGAAAGACACCTGCTTGACGGAGACTACGTTGTGTTCAACCGCCAACCATCTCTTCACAGAATCTCGATGATGGGGCACAAGGTACGCGTGCTTCCTGGTAGAACCTTCCGACTTCACCCTGCCGTCTGTACCCCGTACAACGCCGACTTCGATGGAGACGAGATGAACCTCCACGTTCCCCAGAGCGTCGAGGCGGTGGCTGAGACTAAGGAACTGCTCCAAGTCATGAAAAACTACATCACGCCCAGATACGGAGCGCCGATCGTGGGTGCCATAAGGGACTTCATCACCGGTGCCTATCTGCTGACGCGCTCTGATACCGTTCTTACCAGAAAGGAATTCTTCATGCTTCTTGAGGCTGCTGGAGTCGAACGAAACCGCGTAGAATCAGTCCTCAAGAAACCAAAGGCAACATGGTCAGGCAAAGAGGCGTTCAGCGCGCTCCTGCCAGCGAATCTACACTACAGAACCAGAGCGGCGGTTTGTGCCAATGATCCGAAATGCGACGAGGACAGCTGTCCTCATGAGGGTTTTGTGGTCATAGACGATGGTGTGTTGCTGAAAGGGGTAATGGACAAGGCCTCTCTGGGCGCTGAGAAGCCTGCAACAATCATTCATGAGATCCTGCTGAACTACGGTGAAGTGGAGGCTCACAAATTCCTGACTGCACTCACGCGGATGATATCTAGGTTCCTGAAACTTAGGGGATTCAGCATGACTTACGCTGAGCTCATCCTGTCTGATGAAGCGAAGGATCGAATAGAAAAAGATCTCTCATCCGCAGACGACCGTGTGGACAATGTCATCTCTCAGTTCAGGTCGGGGAAGCTGCAGAAGATACCAGGCCAGTCACAGGAGGATTCAGTGGAGGCCTACATCATGGATGTGCTCTCTGACATAAGAACCAGAACTGGCGAGTTGGCCAGCAAGTCCTTGGGACTGGACAACAGCGCTGTTGTGATGACGAGGACTGGCGCCAGGGGTTCTGATCTCAACTTGGGCCAGATGTGTGCGGCGTTAGGACCGCAGTCGCTTCGCGGCAAGAGGATCTCAAGGGGGTACCTCGGGAGACCCCTTCCACACTTCAGGAGAGGAGACCTCGGACCTGCTGCTAGGGGGTTCATCAAATCAAGCTACATGACAGGACTTTCGCCCGTTGAGTTCTTCTACCACAGCATGGGAGGCAGAGAGTCGTTGGTCGACACAGCTGTGAGGACGCAGCAGAGCGGATACCTCCAAAGACGTCTAATTCATGCCCTTGAAACCCTGAAGGTAGAATATGATGGGACCGTGCGAGATCCATACGAGAACATAGTGGAGTTCATCTACGGTGATGATGGTCTGGATCCGGCAAAGAGTTACCACGGCAAGTTCCCAGCGGAGACAATAGTTCGTAAACTCGCTTCATCAATGGATGTTGGGCTTGGGATGAAGACTGACAAGGCTACCATCAGATCGGCGATCGCCGCAAGAGCCAAGGACATTCCTGTCCTCGTGGCGAAGGAGCTAGAGAGCGCAATCCTGTCGCTTGGTGTGGATCCCACGAAGGCACCAGAGATAATTGACGCCACCTTGCGCAGGTATCTTGAACTCACCGCCGACCCGGGCGAGTCCGTCGGAGTGATTGCGGCCCAGTCAATTGGTGAGCCTGGGACTCAGATGACACTCCGAACCTTCCACTACGCCGGCATAAAGGAGGCTAATGTAACGCTGGGTCTCCCCCGACTAATAGAACTCTTGGATGCTAGAAGGAGTTCCAAGACACCATTGATGGAAGTCCATCTCTCTCCGGAGTATCGAAAGGATCAAAAGGAGACTCTCAGAGTCGCTAGGAGGATGCCATATACCTCCGTAGAGGACATCGCCTCTGAAATCAAGATTCAGCAGTTTAAGTCCGTCATAACCATAGGACTCTCAAAAGAGATGATGGTGGACAGAGGTGTGACTCCAAAGAAGCTCCAGAGAAGCCTCATCGAAGCTGGCTTTAGACCCAGAAGGGAAAAGGAATTAGAGATCTCAATAACCGTCAAAGGCTCCGAGGGAGATCTTACCCCCGTCGTCGAGAAGCTGAGGAAGGTTCCTGTCTCCGGCCTGTCATCTGTTTCTAGGGTCACGGTCAGGGAAAAGGATGGCGAGTGGGTCATATTCACCGAGGGGTCCAATCTCGTGGAGGTCTTGAAGATGCCGGAGGTTGACAAGACCCGGGTGTTCACAAACAACATTCACGAGATCGGCGAGGTTTTGGGAATAGAGGCAGCTAGGAATGCTCTAGTCAAGGAACTGAAAGGTACTCTGGAGGAGCAGGGGCTTGATGTCGATCTCAGGCACATAATGTTGGTGTCGTCTGCGATGACCACAACTGGAAGGGTCAAGCAGATAGGCAGGCACGGCCTCTCAGGAGAAAAGGTGAGTGTACTAGCTAAGGCCGCGTTCGAGAGAACTATCCCTACACTAGTGGAAGGCGCCATCACTGGTTCAACAGATCGCATGAGAGGAATGACCGAGCGTGTCCTCGCCGGTGAGGAGATCAAAGCGGGCACAGGCATGATCGACGTCTATGTCGATCTTAGGAAAGGTTTAACTCAACAGTAACACGAGGAGTCGCGAGACCATTGGAATCTGCGATAAAGACCACGTGCAGAACAGGAGAGGTTCTGTCAGGATACACCTCGGTGAAGAAGTTGATAATGACCGGCAAGGTCAGTGCGGTCATCTACTGTGCGTCCCTACCAGCTGAGAAGGCCGAGGAACTGGAGAGACTGTGCTCGCTCGCTGAGATACCGGCAAAGAAACTGGTTATCTCGCCGGCAGACTTTGGCTCACTCTGCAACAAGCCTTTCCCAACGTCCGTTCTCGGGGTACGTTCCTTCGGCCAATCATCGCTGAAGGAGCTGATGACGAAGTGACGTCGCCTAAGGTGAGGCTATCGACTGAGACATTCAGATATCTGGCTCTCTTTGAGCGTGTGACAAGAGTAAGGCCCATAGACTGCGTAGTGTCACCAGAGGGGGAGATAATCTTCCTAGTGAATCCAGACGAGTACCCGCTCGTCACGGTGAACCCCGCCAAACCACTGGGTCATCTCTCAAGGATGCTGAACGCAAGGGTTCTGGCCTATCCTCTTTGTGAGAATACTGAGGAGTTTGTCGCTGGGCTCTTCAGACAGGTCAAGGTTGATTCAGTCTCACTGGTTGACGTTAAAGATGGCAGGCGAATCGCTAATGTGAAGGTAGCTGAAGGAGACAAGGGTAAAGCGATCGGCCAAGGGGGAGCCAATGTGAGAAGAGCCTCTCTGCTGATTAAGAGATACTTCGAAGTTGACCAAGTAAAAATTGTATAAGGTTTAATAAGTGGCCAGCCGGTTCGCAGCGTCTAATGTCAAAAGGCGCAAGGGGGGAGTTCGCAGCGAGAACGCTGAAGAAGAGGAGGAACAAATTCAGATGGAGTGACAAATACTACACTCGGAGAATTCTCTCTCTGAAGTCCAGATACGACCCCCTCGGGAGTGCGCCGATGGCAAGGGGAATAGTGCTCGAAAAGGTTGGGATAGAGAGCAAGCAGCCAAACAGTGCTGTCAGGAAATGCGTCCGCGTTCAACTGATCAGAAACAACAAGGAGATAACCGCCTTTGTGCCTGAGGACGGTGGCCTGAACTTCATAGACGAGAGAGACGAGGTCTTGTTAGCTGGCATAGGAGGCTCCGGGGGAAGATCCATGGGAGATCTGCCTGGGGTCAGATACAAAGTCGTGGCCGTGAACGACATCTCGTTGGAAGCGCTGCTCAAGGGCAAGAAGCAAAAGATCAGGAAGTAGAAGGCTCAATCAACGGACAGAACCGAGGGGCAAGGCGAGCGGTAGCCTCCAGACTCAGGCGAGGTCTGACCGGCTCCGAAGGTTGGAAAGGATAGATATTATAACCCCCGTGCCCACCGCCTCTCATGAATGAGCGCTGCCCGCTCTTGCGAAAGGAGATGAGAAGCAATGTCAGTTGAACCTGAACCCATAAAGCTGTTCGGAAAGTACGCCTTCGATGATCTAAAGGTAACCGACAGGACTCTTGAAACAGCTGTCTCTTTCAGGCCAATATTCCTGCCCCATTCGGCTGGCAGGCATGAACACAAGAGGTTCGCCAAGAACTCGATCAACGTGGTTGAGCGGCTCGCGAACCTGATATCCCTGACGCAGAAGGCGGGAGGGAAGAAGGCACAGGCGATCAAAATAATGGAGGTCGCCCTGGACTCTGTCAGCTCCAAGAAGAAAGAGAATCCACTCAAGGTCTTGTTGACGGCAATAGAGAACAGCGCCCCTAGGGAGGACACAACTAGGGTCAGCTACGGAGGCATTCTGTACTATCAGGCGGTGGACATCTCCCCGACTAGGAGAGTGGACCTGGCCCTCAGGAATCTCGTCAAAGGCGCCAGGAGGGATTCTTTCAAATCAACAACGCCCTTCCACGAAGCCATGGCGAACCAGATAGTACGGGCGGCCGATAAGGATCCGAAATGTTTCGCCATCGCACGGAAAGACGAACTAGAGAAGCATGCCTTAGCTTCTAGGTAAGCCCTTCAGATAACCTTTATAATGGCACGGCCCAAACTGAAGGTCGTCTAAAGGTGAATTCGTAATGAGTAGTGCTAGTTCGAAACCGCACCTGAATCTAGTCGTGGCTGGGCACGTGGATCACGGCAAGAGCACAACGACTGGTCACTTACTGTACCTCAAGGGATATATCGATGCAAGGAAACTGGATGAGCTCGCAAAGGAATCTGCGAAGACTGGTCTCGGTGAGAGCTTCAAGTACGCTTGGGTTCTCGATACTGTGAAGGAAGAGCGAGAAAGAGGTGTTACAATAGACGCTGCCTATGTGAAGTTCCTCACAGACAGGTACTACTACACTATCATTGATGCTCCCGGGCACAGAGACTTCGTCAAGAACATGATAACCGGAGCGAGTCAAGCGGACGCTGCCCTTCTAGCCATCTCCGCGAAGAAAGGAGAATTTGAGACTGGAATCAGTCCAGAAGGTCAGGCGAGAGAGCACGCCTTCCTACTCTTCACGTTGGGCGTCCGTCAAATCGCCGTGGCCGTAAACAAGATGGATGATCAGACTGTGAACTGGAGCAAGGATAGGTTCGAGGAGGTAAAGAAGGCCATGCTTGACCTAATGACCCAGATGGGATTTGACCCTAGGAAACACAAGATCTTCGTCGTTCCCATCAGCGGATGGCTCGGTGATAACCTGGTGACCAAGTCGGAACACATGCCATGGTACGACGGCCCGACCCTGATGGGTGCACTGGATCAGTTCGAACCCCCGGCTAAGCCGGTTGACAAGCCACTGAGGCTTCCAATTCAACAAGTGTTCAACATCCCAGGTGTGGGAACAGTGCCTGTCGGCCGTGTGGAAACAGGAGTGTTGAAAGTCAACGACAAGATCGTTGTGAATCCGTCCGGCAAACATGGTGAGGTTCGAAGCATTGAGATGCACCACGAGAGGATGGAGAAAGCCGAGCCTGGCGACAACGTAGGTCTGAACTTAAAGGGAATATCACAGAAGGAGATGAAGAGAGGGGATGTCATCGGGTCTGAGAGCAGCCCTCCGTCCATCGTGAAGGAGTTCGTCGGCCAGATCATAGTCATTCGCCATCCGACAGCGATCGCTGTCGGCTACACTCCGGTCCTTCATATTCACACGGAGCAGGTTGCGTGCGAGTTCGCGGAGTTGATCAGGAAGATCGATGCTAGAACCGGTGCGGCCGTAGAAGAAAAACCCGCCTTCCTGAAGACTGGAGATGCAGCTATCGTCAGGTTCAGGCCCCTCAGACCTATATCGCTTGAGCCTTTCGCTGACTTCCCTCCCTTAGGGAGATTTGCAATAAGAGACATGGGCCTGACCATAGCGGCTGGCGTGACGAAGGAAATAACTCAGAAAGGATAGACTGCTCTTACCAGAGCGGCGGAATATGAACGGGTTGGTGCTCAGACTTACATAGGTCGACGTTTCCTATCATGTCTAGTCGGTTCCTCGCCGAAGTCATACTGGAATTGGCTACCTAGACCGGTGCGAACTCTTCCCAGGCCTTCTCCTTCGATATGAACAACATGTCTATTCCATTTCCGGATGCCGAGTCCCTCTCAAGAGCCGATCTGATCGTCTTGAGAACTTGCCCTTTGGCTTCATCATAATTCATGTTGTCCTCGTACGTAGCCTCGAGGATGCCGAGAGCGAGTTCGCTTCCGCTGCCAGCAGCCGCATATTTGTCCTCCACTATCGACCCTAGTGCATCCATGGCTATGATGCTCTTCTCTCCTCTGTCAAATCCGCCGATTATCAACTGAGTGAGGAGTGGGGCCAGCCTGTTGGAGAAGAGTACATTAGATATGAGCTTAGCCAGCGCCTTGGCATTCATTTCCCTGTTGGTCTGTAGCCTGAACATGTTCGCGCCGTATTTTGCCTCCCTCAAAATCGTCTGGGCATCCGATATCACCCCAGCCGATGCCAATCCGATAGTGTCGGTGATCTTGAACACCTTCCTTGCATTCTTGCTCAATATGAAAGTCCCATATGAGGCCCTTCTGTCCGCGGCGAGGACAACACCATCGCCGTAGATCATCCCTAGGGCGGTAGCTCCGGGAATGAAAGAAGAAGACATGATACATTGTATCGCGAACTGCGGATTTAAATGATTCTATGTCTTTGGAGTCACCACTAGCTCTGGCGGGGACCTAGAGTTGTCAACCTGAAGGCCCGCAGCGCCAAACATCTTAGCCACGTGAACCTCCGTAAGGAGGTGTTCAGATACGCTCGGCATGGTTATCTTCGACCGTCCTTCCGCCTTCAGCATATAGGGGAGTATCATATCAGCAAAATGCTCATCAACAGCGCTGCCGGTTTTCACGCAACTGCTGAAAGCTGTTGCTGCTTCAGATCCCACAACCTCCGCCGCCTTTCCCCTTTCCCCTATGGAATCTGCTCCAATGAAACTGTGTGACTCAGAACAAGCCCACAAGGTTATGCTACTCCCGGGGGAGACAGGGCTGTCCAAAGACACGACATCCAACTTGACTATTGGGATACCGGCACTGCTCAGCAGGGTTTTTGCACTCATCGCTTGTCTTTCTCCTACGGATCTAGGAAGGTGTGCACATCTGCTTATGCCATAGCATTTCAAGTCATTCTTTGGGGAACGATCCGCGACGAGCGGCACTAGTCGAGCGCGAGGCTTGACCTCAAATCTGACCATTCCCCCTCCCTTGGGGTAGTAACCGCTTCTGATCAGTTCGATTGAAGCGTCCACGCCCATAGCGCGCAGACCCTTGAGAAAGACTCGGTCGAAGTAGTCCACAGTCGGGCTCCACTTGACTTCGGTTCCGCCAGTTATTCTTCCGCTAACGGGTCGCTCGGCCATCAACGCGACCGGGAGGATGGCTTGAAGGACAAGCGTCACACTACCTGCTGTTCCAACATTGAACTCGAATTCCCCTCCCGTCACCTTTCCCGGTCTGAAGGAGATCGATGAAGACCCGATCTCGTTTCCACTCAACTTCGCGTGTGCTAGCGTGCCCACCGCTTTGATGGCCGCGAGATGTTGCGGTCTTATTCCTGGGGGGGTCCTATTCGCCCTTATGTTGACTATGGTGACTTCTTCGCCCAGCAGAGCGGACAGGCCCATCGAGAACCTCAGAAGTTGCCCTCCCCCCTCCCCGTAGGACCCGTCTATCTCCATCGGGTCGCAAGTCTTGTCAGCATTTTTAAACAAGCAAGCTACCCTGAACGCGATGAGTGAGGATAGCTGGGCGCTCTTCGTTGGCAGGTTTCAGCCCTTCCACAAGGGCCATTTGCACGCGGTTCATCTGATACTGGAGAAGGAGCCGAAAGTCGTCATAGCTGTAGGAAGCTCGTTGTCTAGCCACGAAGAGCGGAACCCGTTTACCATGGGAGAGCGGGTTCAGATGATACTGGGTGCTCTTGCCGAAGACAACGTGGAAAGGAGTAGGTATCTGATAACAGGAGTTCCCGACACCGAGTTCCACCCCTCGTGGGTCACATACGTCCTGAAGAGCGTCCCCCCCATCAGCCGGGTGTACACAAACGATCCGCTGACGACTACTCTGTTCGAGGAAGAGGGGTACGAAGTAATCGCCATCCCTCTCCAAGATAGGAGTATCTACTCTGGCACGGAGATAAGGCGCAGAATAGTGAATTGCGAAGACTGGTCGGATCTAATCCCAAGGGCAGTCTACGACGTTATCAGAAGTTTCCACGGGGATGTCAGGATCAAGAAGATCTCTCGCGGCAGTCCTGACAAAGCCCAATGATCGGCTTTAAGCCTCCCGTCATGAAGTGACGAAGCGATGCCACCTAGGCTCCGCCCCCTGAGAGCTGTTCGTCGTGCTCATTGGCGAGAATTACGCTTATAACGAGCACTCTGACGGTCGTATTCACATGAACGAAGAAGGTTCTTTCCTCCTTGTTGACCTCACAGCCAAGGTTCAGGAAACGGGCGAAATAATAGATACTACCAATGAGAGTGTCGCCAAAGAGGCCAAGATCTTCAACGAAAGCGAAGCTTACGTTCCTAGGCTGCTAATAGTAGGCTCCGACGATGCCCTAAAGCCCCTGATGGAAGCGCTGAGAAAAGCGGAAGTAGGTGTTGCACAGCAGGTTGTGGTTTCACCGGAACAGGGATACGGGCTGAGAGATCCGTCCAAGGTGCGAGTCCTGCCGCTTAGGAAGTTTGCGAACGTCAAGGATCTTGGCGTAGATTCCAAAGTGGAAGTCGACGGAAGGATAGGCACTGTCAAGTCAATAACCTCCGGCCGTGTCTCCGTGGATTTCAACCCACCGCTGGCTGGAAGGACCATCGTATATGACGCGAAGGTGGTGTCCCTCGTTAGCGGAGAGCCGGATCAGATTCGCGAGGTGATAAGCCGGAGGTTCCCGAGGGTCGACAAGAAGGTGTTCGATATCAAAGTTGAGGAGTCGATGGTCGAGATCAGGTTACCCGAGGAAGTGTTCTACGCCGAAGGCCTTCAAGTTGTCAAGAGGGCTCTCTTCGCGGAGATAACAAAACACCTGAAGAACGTCATGACTGTCCGGTTCTCAGAGGAGTATTCGAAGAAGCAGGAGGAGAAAAAGGAGGAGGAGAAGGAAGAGGGGCGTCAAGAAGAGAAAGCAGAGGTTGCACCCCCCGCTAGGAAACCAGCTCGTAAGAAGAAGCCAAAGATGAAGGCGGCTACGAGTGAGTTCAAGGTCACTAAGCCAGACACATACAAGGCAGAAACTAAAGGGGATTAACCTTAGCCACGCTGAGTGTCTTAGCCGAATCCATCGCGCACGGAAACGTTCTCTCGACACGCACTATCTTGATCCTGTCTCCATCGGCCAATGAGAATGGGTCGCAGAGTTCTCTATAAGGGCATGTCCAAGTCGCACAAGAGACCCGTTTGAACTTGAGTATCGCCCCCTCCTTGGCCACTCGAGCATCCAAGGCGATGGATACGTCGGGCTTCCTTATCTGGACGCTCTCTACGTTTCCCTCCCTGAGCTTGCAGTAGCTTTTAGTCCCCTTTCTCCCAACGATCTGGAAGGAAACGCCTACGCACATGGAACCATGGCACAGCATACGTCGTTCGCAGTCGGTGCATTCTTCGGATCCACCGAAATATATCCACACGGACCCCTCTTTGATCGCGTCAGGATCAAGTAGAGTGAGTGTCTCTGTCCTGCTGCTTCTTACCGGCGTGTCAGATCACCCGAGTTGCTTTTGCCAGATCGATGGCCGCCTTTTCACTCAGTCCCTTCTCGCCCAGTATGGTGTATCTCTCCGGCCTAATGCTGGCCGCTCTTACTAGCGCTTCGACAATCACCTTATCGCTCACGCCCAGCTCCTTGGCCGACGTTGGGGCTTTGGCCTCTGCTAGGCTGTTCCTCACCCTCTCCCAGTCCGCGTCGTGTAGGTAGGCCATCATAATGGTCCCGACACCCACCTGTTGACCGTGGAACGAGGAAGTACGCCTTATCTGATCCAACGCATGTGAGAAGAGGTGTTCTGATCCGCTGCAAGGCCTGCTGGTTCCGGCAATACTGATCAGTATGCCACAATTGACGAGCGCTTCCACTAGTGCACGTACCCCTTCCGCACTCCCCTCTCCCACCTCTTCGGCCCTCTTCATCATTATCTCCGCGCACTCTAGGGCTAGGTCCGCCGTGTAGTCGCCGTAGTACTCTCCTAGCAGGAGATGAGCCAGCCTCCAATCCTTTACCGCGGTGTACTTGCCTATCACGTCTCCAAAACCACTTGCGATGTATTGATGTGGGACGGTCACCAATACAGATATGTCGGCGAATACTGCTTGGGGTGTCTTGGCGAACCTAGAAGACCTAACGTCGCCGCTGAGTATTGACACAAGTGGACTCGCTATGCCATCATGAGATGGGATTGTGGGCACGGAGAAAAACTCCGTACCCGATTTCTCTGCGATCAGCTTGGATATGTCCAAAACCCTCCCGCCCCCGACTCCCAACAACCCATCTATTCCCATTCCGATGTTTTCAAGGAACTCATCCCTGACGCTTTCGTGAGGTCGTCCATCATCCAAGAAGACCCTGTATTCTATACCCGAGGTCTTTAGAGAGCGTTCCAGCTTCCTGCCAAGAAGCCTGGAGGGAGTCTTGCTGGTGAGCACTCCAACTCTCCTCACTCCCAGTGGCAAAAGCTCTTTCCCGATACCTTCGATAATATCCTCCCCAGCCACTATTAACCTAGGAAGCTCAATCTTGTGCAGACTACCGTTGGGCATTACTCCCTCTAAAGCGCAAGAAAAGAAAAACTTATCTTGATGGGCTCAACCCCCTGTGACACTTCATCAGGTGCTTATGCCAAATTGAACAGCTACTCTGGGCCAATTGGAGCCCCTCTGAGACCAGGTCTCTCTAAGGTGCCTGAGGTGAAGTGGGGAACCACCACAGTTGGTGTGGCCTGCAAGGATGGGGTCGTGTTCGCCACTGATACCCGTGTCGTGCAGGGGGAAACGTTCATCGCTCACAAGACTGGAAAGAAAGTACACAAGGTCGACGACTATGCAGCAATGACCATGGCCGGAGGTGTAGCCGATGCCCAGGCCCTATTGGACGTTCTTAGGTACCAAGCTAGGATCTTCTGGCTTGAGAGGGGTACTAGGATTCCAATCAGGTCGCTTTCGAACATCGCATCCCTAGTGCTCTTCGGAAACAGGTTGGCCCCGATGGCAGTTCAGGCACTTATAGGTGGCCTAGATCACGACGGCCCAGGTCTGTATCAGATCGACCCGTTTGGTGGCATCACGAGGGAGAGCCTCATTTCTACCGGCTCCGGATCGCCCGTTGCTCTTGGCTTCCTAGAGGCAAACATACATAAGGACATGTCTTCCAAAGATGTCATACCGCTGGCGGCCAAAGCGGTTCTGACGGCCATGAACCGGGACACGGCGACCGGCAACGACTTCGATGTGGTCGTGATCGATTCTGCAGGCTACAGAGAACTCTCGCCGGATGAGAAAGGAATCATCGCCAAGAAGACCGCGACGGTGTAGTGCTCAAGGCAGAGCACGATAGACATTACGATGATTGAACTAGTGAGGAAGGCGGTTCTTGAGAGGGCACCAGCAGAGGCATCTCTGACTGGCATAGAGATAGAAGGCCCTCAGATTGTGCTGCTGACCAAGAACCCGGGGTTTATGTTGTCAGGGCAGCAATATGCCTCAGAGTTAGCCAAGGTGCTGAGAAAGAGAGTTGTGATAAGGACCGCACCTCAGTATTTGTTAGACGAGGAGGCAGCATCCAAGGTACTCTCTTCCATACTGCCGAAGGAGGCAGGCCTTCAGAGGGTCATCTTCAACCACAACACTGGCGAGGCCATCTCGATAGCGGATAACATTGCGTTGCTGGAGGCCGACATAACCAACCTTACTCAGAGAGTAGCCAAGGAAACCGGCTGGAGGCTGGTGGTTGAGAAGAAATTCCTGTCCGACTCCAAGACCTTCTCGCAGGTACTACATGTCCTGACGTCCAAGTCCGAATCCAAGAGTTCCTTCCTTAGGGAGACTGGGGACAGGATCTTCAGAACTCCATTGGGTCCTACAAGCAATTGCACGATATCGTTCTTGGGGGGAGTCGAACAAGTGGGTCGTTCCGCCTTGCTTGTGTCCACAGACGAGAGCAAGGTCTTGGTGGACGCAGGTGTGAATCCTGGAACCTCGCAGAGGGGATCGTTGTTCCCCAGGCTTGACTATGAGTTCGATGACTTCGAATCGCTGGACGCGGTGATCGTGTCGCACGCGCACCTAGACCACATGGGCGCACTACCGCTGCTGACAAAGTATGGCTATCAAGGTCCCTTCTACATGACAGAGCCAACTCTCTATCTGCTGACAATTCTGTTGGAAGACTTCTACAAAGTCGAGACGAGGTCGGGTTCCCTTTCCTTTTTCTCACTGAGGGATGTCAAGTCGGTCATCGAGCAGACGATTGTGGTCAAGTACAATCAAGTGACCGACGTTTCTCCTGACATAAAGATAACGCCCTATAACGCCGGTCACATACTTGGCTCCTCCCTGATCGACTTGACGATAGGCGACACAGGCTACTCGGTGCTGTACACAAGCGACTTCAAACTTGGGGGGTCGTTGCTGCTCAACCCAGCTGTTTCCAGGTTCCTCAGGGTGGACACATTGATAATGGAATCTACCTACGGAGGAGAGGGAGACGTGATGCCGAGCAGGACGGAGGTGGAGAACAGGTTGATCTCTCTAGTGAACGAGACCTTCCAGAGGGGAGGAAGGGTCTTGATCCCCACGCTGGCGGTTGGCAGGTCCCAGGAGGTCCTGTTGATCCTAGACAGGGCGATGGCCAACAAGAGCATCGAGGAAGCTCCAGTGTTTGTAGACGGGATGATAACAGAGGTCTCCAAGGTTCACTCGGCCTTTCCGAGTTATCTCTCGTCTGAACTCTATTCGCTCATAACTGAGGAAGGGGTAAACCCACTGGAGTCGGAATACTTCGTGCCAATCAAGAGCAGTTCGGAGAGGTCAGAGGCTCTATCCACGGGTAAGGCGATAATACTTTCCACCTCCGGCATGCTGGAGGGAGGTCCAGTGTTGGAGTACTTCAGACACGTCGCCCCGGAACCAAAGGACTCAGTGCTGTTCGTCAACTACCAAATTGAAGGGACACTGGGCCAGAGGGTACTGTCGGGCGCAAAACAGGTGCAGCTCTATGATGAGGAGGGCAAGCTAGCAGTCATAGACATCAAGAGCCCGATCCATCGACTGGACGGCTTGTCCGGGCACTCAGACAGGTCGCAGCTCCTGACGTTCGCGAGGAACGTCATCACTGGACGGGGTTCACTATTCTTGGTTCACGGCGAGAGAGGGAAGTTGCGCAGTCTGCACAGGACGGTCTCCCGCATGTTTCCTCACAGGGCCACGGTGCCAAAACTCGGGGAAAGGTACCGGGTGCTTTGAGTTTCCTGCTTAAGTTTATAATCCGATATTCTTCCGCTACGGTGTGAATTCGGTTGCTGAGTGAACCTACATCACAGGCTCTGGAGAACTCCATCGGGAAGAACGTTCTTCTGAGGCTCAAAGGGGGAGGCGGGATAAGGGGGATACTGCTCGGTTTCGACACACACATGAACCTAGTGCTTGACGACGCAGAGGAGATTTTCAAGGAAGACGCCAAGAAGTTGGGTATGATAATTGTGAGGGGAGACAACATAATACTCGTCTCTCCGGCGGAGTAGGTGAGTCTGGAATGGGGAAGACAACGGCTGGAACAACCTCCTTCGGCCGAATGAACAAGAAGAGGATACATACGACCTGCCCCAGGTGCGGCAGGCGTTCTTATCACATTAGGAAGGGATACTGCGCCTCGTGTGGGTTTGGAAGGAGCCCAAAGCTCAGGCAGAACTCATGGAGGAGGAAGAACCTCTCAAGGTCTGCTAGAGTTGTCTAAGCGAGCCAGGAACGCCAAGAGTTCGCTGATCCCGCACGTGAAGTGCTCTATAAGGAAAGTGCATGAATCGCTCAGATCTTCTGAACTACGTAAGAGAAGTATCATAGACCTAGGGGAGACTATCCTGAGGTCCTGCAGGGAGACGATCTCCGCGGTTCATTCTGGAAGGATAGGAGAGGCGAGGAGGGCGCTCAAGAAATCTGCCGGCAACTTCAAAAAGTTCCTGAGGATGACTGGATCCGCCCGCCACCTTCAACACTGGGGCTACACAGTTCAGGTCGTCCAGGAATTCTTGGAGGCAAGTCTGTTGCTAGCCATCTACACAGGCGAGAAGTTCTTTCCACTCGATGAACTGGACGCTCTCCCGGAACTGGCCATCCTATACGGAGTCTCGGATCTCATAGGTGAACTCAGGAGGAGGATCCTGGCGTCCCTTGCAGCCGAGGATGTGAGCGAGGTGACGTACCTCTTCAACACGATGACAGAGCTGTACGGCGAATTGTCCTCAGTTTCCTTGGCTGACTCCGTAGCTCCAGGATTAAGACGGAAGCTTGATGTCAACAGGTCGACCTTGGAGTCCACGCTTTCAGATGTCACGGAGGAATTGAGCAGGAGAAAGCTGGCGCGGTCGATGGATCAGTTGACGCGACGTTTGCGCCATGGCAGTTGACCCCAGCAGGTTTCAGCTAGACTTGGAAATCGACGTATCTAGAGCAACGAGGGCTCAGATCGCGATTGCCTCAAAGGCGAGAGTAAGGCCCTTCAAGCGAGATGACCTGTCGATTGTTGGAGGAGCTGATGTCGCGTATTCCGAATCCGTCGCCGTGGCGGCCTATGCTGAACTGGATCTCAAGAAGAGCAAGCTTCTCTCACTGACCAAGCCAATTCCCGCACCTCCGGTTGACTACCAGCCAGGTTTCCTGGCCTTCAGGGAGGCCGGATCTGTCTTGGGTCTCATGCGTGGGCTAAAGGCTTCCCCTCAACTGATGTTGGTCAACGGGCATGGCTTGGCCCATCCACGCCTCTGCGGGCTGGCGACACACTTAGGTGTGGTCCTCCAACTGCCAACTGTAGGATTGGCCAGAAGCACATTGGGGTCGCCTGCAAACACCTACAACCGTCTCTTCTGTCAGAAGGTGGGGAACCTGTACGTAAGTCCTGGGAACCTGATATCCTTACAGGACAGCGTAGATATCGTTAATAGCCTTCCGGTGAGATACGGCTACCCCGAACCGTTAGGGAGTGCACACCATGAGTCCAAAGGAGCGCTCACGGCAGAGCTTCGGGAAAAGGGCTAGGACGCTGCTTTCAATGCTCTCTCTGTTCAAGATATCCGAGAACAGGGGGGAGTTGTTCACCAACACCGGTTCATTTGCCAAGATTCTCGGAGTATCGCAACAGACCGGATCCAATCTGTTGAGGGAATTGGCATCAGATGGGATCATTATCAGACAGCTCTCGAAGAGAGGAGAGCGCATCATATTCACTCCCAGAGCATATACTACACTCACACAGGAGCTTGCGGGTATACCAGCAGACTCGTCGCGAGTTCGGACCGAGCCAACAAGCCTGAGCATTACGGGGCGAGTGTTTACGGGAAAGGGAGAAGGCTCATACTACATCTCTCAAAGCGGATACTTGAGACAGATAGAAGCGAAACTGGGGTTCTCGCCCTATCTTGGAACTCTTAACCTGAGGGTGAGTTCGCTCGACGAGCTGAACAAGTTGATATTACTTTACAGTACAACCCCGACCGTGTTGCGTGGGTTCTCGACGCGCGAGCGGGCGTTTGGGGATGTCAGCTGCCATCGCGTGCGAATTGAGGGGGTGTCAAACGCTGTCCTGATAAGATCGGAGAGGACGGTGTACGATCTAACCATAGTCGAGCTGATCTCGGACAAGAACCTGAGGAAGACCCTCCACCTTAGGGATGGCGATGTCTTGTCGTTTTCTTTCCCCGCCTAGAGAACCTACGGGCTATCAGGCTTTTGACGGCAGACGACCTCGACAGGTCATCGTACGCGAATTCCTTAATCCTGACTAGGCGGATGTCCTTTCGGTCCATTTCCTTCAGCACTTTTCTGACCTTAGAGACTATGCTACTGCGCTGTTGATCGTACCCAAAGGCGATGATGTCCGGGTTCACCCTTAGTATGGTTTCTCTCATCCCTTCCTCTAGATTGGAGGATGACGGGCCCAACATAGCCTCATCAACTGGTTTTAGAGCGCTTATCACTCTCAAGCGAGCCCTTTCACTGAAGATCGGCGCGGAGCCTCTCATGTTCCCCGCGATCCTGTCCCTTGCCAGAACAACCACGAGCCTAGACTTTGGTCCTCCAGCCCTCTTCGCTTCCTCTAGATACTTCACGTGCTCCGGATGTAAGACATCGAACACGCCCGAGGCCAGCACCTTCTTGCCCTTCAAGTGGATGTTCCCACTGTAGGGAAAACAGATAAAAACGCTTACCCAAACGCCAGAGTCAGGGCCCGTAGCTCAGCATGGAAGAGCAGCAGATGTTGCGTTGGCTGAGGCTCTTAACCTGATGGTCACGGGAATGGAATCCCGCCAGAAATGGGTTCAAATCCCATCGGGCCCGCATCACTATCTCGCTTAGTTGCTCGTTGCGGGCGCTTAATTCCGCGTCAGCCTGACCGAATTCAAATGACCTCGAAGATAGAGGAACTTCAAGAGAGAGTTATCGGCCTCCAGCTGGAACTCAGGAAGCTGGAGACCAAGCGCAGAAAGCTGAGGAATAGGATAAACTGTGAACTTGACAGGTTGTTGAAGGCAAAGGAGATATTGAAGAAGAACAGGAAGATCTGCGTCTGAACCGCCCCCAACGCAAATATACCGGCTGCTCAGACTGTTATCGAAAGGCTAGGACTCAGGGATGCAGAACGAGGTTAGAACCACTCTAGCGGCGAAAGTCCCCCTAAAGAAGGGCGAGTACGTAAGGAGCCTCCTCAAGGATCTAGGGGCTATCGATATGGATCTTGCGCCCGCTGTTGAAGAGGAGTACCTGCTAGTTCCAATACTGGATCCTCAGAAACTTGAGAAGAATACCGAACTACGTTCGCTGGAACTGGTTGAACGTGGGCTGAGGGTAAGCCATCGCAGGCCGAGGAGTGTAAAGGAGGCCCTTCTTAGGGAACTTCAGCCTGACATAGTGGGTCAGATCACAAAATCCTTTGACATCATAGGAGATGTGGCAATAATCTCCACAAAGGGAAGTATGTCAAGGTACAGAGAGAACGTAGTGAATGCACTGCATTCAGTTCACCCAAACATACGGTTGATCCTGGCCAAGGTCTCTCCGGTGTCAGGGGTTGAACGAGTAGCCTCATACGAGCGATGGTACGGGTCAGGTGAGCCGGAAACACTGCACAGAGAACACGGCTGTGTCTACAGCCTAGACGTAACCAAGGTGTTTTTCACCCCGCGACTCTCAACAGAGAGAAAACGGGTGGCCTGCCTCGTTGAACCCGACGAAACTGTCTGTGACCTCTTTGCCGGCGTAGGTCCATTCTCGGTGCTGATCGCCAAACTACAACCATCGTCGCGTGTCAAGGCATGCGACATCAGTCCCGAAGCGGTCGCCTACTTGAAGAGAAACATAAGACTCAACGGAATATCCGGCAGAGTTGAGATCTTTCAGGGAGATGCTGCGCAAGTATCACACGAGTTCTTGAGGGGTTTGTGTGACAGGGTGGTGATGAACCTGCCCGAGCGGGCTGAACTGTACCTGCCAGCCGCTACCGAGGTGCTCAGGTCCTCGGGAGGAACCATACACCTCTACCTGTTCCGAAGAGCCCCCCAAACCTTCGAGGAGAAGATCTCGCACGTGACAGCTGGACTCGAATCACTGGGCTGGAGGAACGTGGAGGTTTTATATCACAAGAGAGTTCGTGAGATAGGCCCGAGAGAATTCAACGAAGTCGCAGACATCAAAGTAATATGAGACGGCCTCAGCGAGGCCTCCGCCAGCCGGTGGGCTTTGGATAGGCAGATGATATGGAGAGCACGTCGAGCCTTATAAACACAGGATTGTTCGCATTTGCGAGCTGGCGGGCTAGATCCCTGTTGATGTCTTTGGCTGCTTTGCTGGATAGAATGCCTACGGTGCGGTCATCAACGTACGAACTCCTTCTCACGACTATGGAGGTACGATCGCGAAACATCATCTCCTTGGATCCAGTTGCCTCGATTACGTCCTGCACTCCGGCGCATTCCACCGTGACGACCAGGCGCGCACCAGCGCGCAAGGAGGCCTTCAATTCCACGTTCAGTTCAGACGCAGACTCTGAGGCCCCTACGGCAAGTATGCAGTCGCCTCCTCTGGTCATGTCATTGTCTTTTGTGATCTCAATGGTGGTGGGATGCCTTAAGGTCACAAACTCATGACCACGAGCCGTGATGATCGCCGTCGCTGCGGGCTGCAAGCCTAACAATAAATCCTCAACCGAGATGTATAAAAGGTGAGATTGACCGGCTACGAGGAGCAACGCAGTAGACTGATTTCTTACCTCAAGTCGCTTGGGATAATCGCGTCGGAGAGAGTAGAGAGGGCATTTCTGGCAATCCCTAGGGAAGAGTTTGTCCCTGAAGAGGTGAGAGACCAGGCCTACGCAGATACACCACTGCCGCTGATGAATACCGGTCAAACAATATCGGCTCCGTCCATGCTTGCCTACATGATTGAAGCCCTCGATTTGCAGGCTCATCACAATGTCTTGGAAGTTGGGGCGGGTAGTGGCTACGCCGCGGCAGTGATGGCCGAGGTCATCAGCCCATCTCCTAGTGCCGGAATCAGCCATAAAGTCCACGCGATCGAGATAGATCCTCATCTGGTCTCCTTCGCCAAGGACAATCTTCAGAGGTGTGGATACTCAGGCAGGGTCGATGTCATACTCGGAGACGGTGCTCTGGGCTTGCCTGAGGAGTCGCCCTTCGACAGGATAATGGTATCGGCGGCAGCCGTAAGCGTCCCAAAACCGCTAACGGATCAACTTGCCGACGGCGGAACGATGGTGATTCCAGTTGGAGGCAGTTCTTGGTCCCAGAAGCTGCATCTGGTGCGCAGAAGTGGCAACAAGATCACGGAGAATTACATGATGGATGTCATGTTTGTTCCGCTGAGAGAGGATCTATGAGTTCTATCTCTCAATGAACCTGGCTAGACCGGATCTCTTAGCTTCAATCCTCTGGATTGTTGCATCCAAGGTTTTCGCAACTCGTTCCTCGGAAAAGGAGTGCTCCTCCACGAGAAGAGAGATCACCCTATTCCTATCAATGGGCTGGAAGTCTAGGGCCTTGACCTCGGCGACAGGAGGATTCACGAAGAAAGCAACTATCTGGTCTAGGTTTTCAGGAACTACAGCGCCTCTTTCCCTGTATATCTCTTCAGGTTTCGATCCTCCAGCTACTAGAGCAAGAGCCTTCTTCGCTCCCAATCCCTTGACTCCCTCGCAGTAATCCGTTCCAACCAGAATAGCGATGTCGATGAGTTGGCTCCTTGAGATCCCCAAGTCTTGGGTCGTTTTCTCGATGTCCACTAGCTCTGGCTTGACTTCAACATATGCCCTACGCCCTGGGAGCTTCCTTCTGCCTGTGACACCTAAATTCCTGACCAGCCTCGGCGCTCCGAAGAGTGCTGAGTCATAGTCTTGGCTGGCTGCCGCAAAGACTAGTCCCACCTTCGCCAGTTGGGCGGCTTGAGCTTCCCCCTCAGACGGGGCCTGAACACACGGAACGCCCATCAACCTGAGCAGTTGCTTTGAGCTTTCGTGGATGTACTCGTCTACTCGCGCTGTGGCCTGGCCGTATTTCCTCGCGCCTTCGAGGTCACCAGCCCTCAGGGCTTGGTCATATTTTTGCTGTGCCTGCTGCTTTCTCTCCCTGCGCTCTTCCACTTCTCGCCTCTTGAACTTCGGTGGTTCCCCGTCAAGAACGAAGGCTGGCCAGATGTCGTTCGACAGGAGACTGCAAACTCTATAGAACAGCCCCGATAGATGGCTGGTGGTCCTTCCTCTGCTGTCGGTCAGGGGCCTCCCATCGGCCCCTCTTATGATGGACAGGAACTGATACAGGATATTGTACCCGTCAACGGCAACTATCTTTGACCTCAGTTTATCGAAGGTTATCTCTTCTCTGGTCAATATGCCTCCTATGTCTACACCCAAGGTGCACTCTACGATTTCAATTTGTGGATATTAATCAGTTCCGGAGCCGCTAGACCCCAAGAGTTCTACCCTGATGTCTTTCTTCGACAGTCTGCTAGTGACTATCAGACCCATTATCTCGAATTTGATCAGCGTGCTCATCAAATCCTTCTCGGACGTGTCGGGGTATGTCTTCCTCACTTCTCTGAGCAGGTCCTCGAACTGGATCGCCTTCTTGGACTTCAGTATCTCCAAGATCTCCGACTTCAGCAGAGGAGCTTCATTGCTCATTGCGGTCTACTCACGTTGACGAATCTCCTCACGTTCTCTACAGATATCTCTCCCACGCCTGCCAACGACCTTACCCTGTCCTCGTATTCTTGGCTGACTCCGTCTCTCTCCGGGGCTGTCAGATCAACCACCAGAGCTTCAATACCGTAACCGATGTATTCTCTGCCACGGGGGATCAGCTGTTCCCCGGGAAATGCGGACCTCAGCGCCTGTAGCAGGTCGTCTAGGTTGACATCGACGCCAGTTGGGAAGATCTTGACAGTCATAATTACCTTTCTCTCCATATCTCCGTCACCTCATGGCCCAACGAAACCGCATTTGGGGCATGTATATTGCCTGACGAACTTCCTGTCTTTCTCGCCTCTCCATATTGCCACCTCTCCGCAGTTGAAGCACATGAACTTCACGTACCTCTCATGCGGGTCGAGGGGCTTGTTTGAAGAAGTTCCTCTCGGCATTGCCGGGTAGTTGTGGGCTTCCTATTTAAACAATCCGGTTATGAGATAGTAGATTGCTTTGATCCCGATCGGAATCAAATGGGCGCTTGGTCGGATGGTCAGGAGCGCCTTCGTCAGATCTCCGTGGAAGTCAAAATCAACCGTCTCCAAATACCTTGTCAGTTTCTCACGAGTCGTGATCGAGGTCATCGCCTCCATCACAAGTTGAGGGCCTACGGAATCAAGCATCTTCCTGACCGTCCTGATATTGCGAAGTTGAGACATCAAGGCTTCTGAGGATTTCATCGCCTCGGTGGAGTTTCCCTTCAATTCTTGGATGATTGTTTCAGCTGTGGCCCTTCCTGACAAGGCTCCAAACACTATCCCTCCCCCAGTCGTGGCCTTTGTCATCCCTGCCTCATCTCCAACAGTGAATACGTTTCCTCTCCTGATTCTGTGGATGGGTCCTCCTGTCCAGATCCCCCACAGGCTCGGCCTACCAGTCAACTCCGCCCCTTCTTTCTTGGCCACGAGCCGGACCGAACCCAGCACATCCACCTTTCTAGAGGCGACGCCGATCCTGCAGTGCTCTCCGTCGATCGGCACAACATATCCGAAGAATTCTGGAGAGATCTGGTCGCTCAGGTATACCGTGGCGACAGTCGGATCTATGTGCTTCTTGGCGACGCATTGGGCAGATACCAGCAGATGAGAGTTGTCTCTTGTCAAGCCTACTTGGTGGCCTAGGTCATCCGCGATTCCTCCAGCCAGCACGGCATACTCTGCACTGTGCGTACGTGCAGATTCGTCCACTATGGTTGGATGGTCAACTTCCCTTACGGACATGGCCTTCTTTGACCTAACCAACTCAACTCCCTCTCTTTCGCACAGCTCCGCAAGGTGCTCGTCGAACCTCTCCCTCGATATCACCCTCGCGACGGGGCGACTTGACCTCACAACGATTTCCTTGGTTCCATCCGTGAATCTGAAACCGTACAAATCGTTCAACTCGATGGAAGACGGCGGCGAGACACCAATCTTCTCCCCGTAGTCGGTTGAGACAACACCTCCACAGTGACACGGGGTTCCGATGGTGTTATGCTCCTCTAAGACTGTGACCGCTATGCCTGCCTTGGCTAGCGTCATTGCTGACACCAGTCCACTGACGCCGCCACCAACGACAACGACTGTCAATGCGTCGGACACCGGGGAAGACTAGCCTCGCTGGGATTCCAGTAGAGCGCCTTAAATATTGCAGGCAGACTTCGGTGTCGCAAAGGGCTGCCAACGCAGGCACGGACTTCCATTCGCAACTCTAGGGACGATCCTCCGGGAATCGAGTTAAAAGTCTCAGAGCACCATATCGAGTTCTTGGAGAATGTGCGCACTTTGGGCCTTGCCGTTTTGTTCGTCTGTCTTAAAATCTGATCCCCTGCAATAGGGGCAATGTCACAATCAAAGTCCGCCGCAGCATCGCACCCTTTACGTCCCTTGGACTACCTGACGCTTAACGTCTACTGGTTCGCTCTATCATTCCTCTGGAATTCCATGGGGCCGATTCTGTTACCTGCAGTGGTTTCACTCTCGGTGGCTGAATCGCAGAGGGGCGGGGCCCTTGGTTTGATCTCGGCTCTCGGGCTCATAGTCGCCATTGTGGTACAGCCCACAGCAGGGGCGTGGAGTGACAATCATATGACGCGTTGGGGGCGTAGGCGGCCATACTTGGTTGGCGGCACACTCTTTGGTGTGATCTTCCTGCTGGCGATGGCGTTCTCGGGCAACTACGTGATGCTCGTTGTTGCTTACCTTCTCTTGCAGACTTCATCCAACATAGCGCATGGACCTTATCAGGGCTACATACCCGACTTAGTGCCAGAGGACAAACGCGGTGCTATGACGGGCGTAAAGCAGTTGCTGGAGATAGTCGGAATAGTTGTCACTTCGTTGGTAATGGGCTACTTGGTCGAGCAGGGTCAGATAGCGATGTCATTCCTCGCAATCATTTTCTGCCTGCTGGTCTGCATGGTGATCACCGCGCTGTTCGTGACGGAACAACCCTTTGACGGAGTGCTCAAGGTCGAGCCCGAGAAGTCGGTGCCACAACCCCACCACGATTCGGCACGGGACATGTTGGCCTCCCTCTTCCACAGCCGCGACTTCTTCCTCTGGCTAGTCTCGCGCCTTCTGATCTTGGTTGGCGCCAACTTGGTGCGTAACTACGCGCTCTATTTCTTCATAGACGTTCTGGGGTTGCTGAATCCCGCGGGGGCGGTCGGAGGTTTGCTGGCCGTCATTGCGGCAAGCATCGCAGTAGTCGTTTACCCTTCAGGGGCGCTGAGCGACCGCTGGGGGCAGAAGAGGCTGGTGGTTCTTTTCTTTCCGGGGTGTTGGGAGCGATTGGGGCGCTTCTGCTGATGACCGCCACGACGCAGGAGCAGGTGTTGATGTACGGCGGTATCATCGGTGTAAGTGCAGGGATATTCCTGAGCGTTAACTGGGCTTGGGGCACGGATCTGATACCCCCTGGAACTGGCGGGCGCTACCTAGGCATATCGAACCTCGCCACGGTCGGTTCGGGAGTGTTGGCGGGTGTAGGCGGGCTTATGCTGGACTACTTCAGCACACAGTCCTATAACATGGGTTACACGGTCCTCTATCTGTCTGCAGCAGTCTGCTACGTACTAGGAACTATCTTGGTGTTGGGGGTCAGAGACGCTGGGGGAAGACAGCCGAGTACGCCACGCTGGAGAAAGGAGAACCGTTAAGAGATGAAGCAATGCCGGAGTAAGCAGGTAGGGGAAGACATGAAATTCGAGTACAAGCAGTGCATTGTAGTGAGATCTGACTTGGCGATGTCCATAGGGAAGACGGCTGTACAGGTCGCGCACGCTGCGGTGACATCTGCGTCCGAAGCAAGAACTAGGAAGCGAAAATGGTATCGGGATTGGGTCGATGAAGGACAGAAGAAGGTCGCACTGTCAGTTCAGTCGCTGGATGACCTTTTGAGATTGGAAAAGAAGGCGCAATCGCTTAACCTTCCAACTGCGTTGATAGAGGACAAGGGCCTGACGGAACTGCCGCCGGCTACGATCACCGCGCTTGGGATCGGTCCTGCACCTTCCGACATCGTCGACAGAGTCACCAGTAATCTTCCTCTGTTGAAATGATGGGAACAAGGCTGCCCACCGATCCCGGAGGGGTAGCCGCGTGGTTGAGGGAACGCGGGGCAGATGGACTAGTCGGCATGGAGACTCTGTCTTGTGATCTCTCGTCCAGATTAAGGGGTAGGATACGTGTAAGTCCAGAAGACTTCTTCGTCGCAGAGATTTTGAGGAGTGGGTCGGTAGCAACTTCGCCGACTTACAGGATGGATCATGAAGGAAACATCCCTCTGTACGTATTATCTAAGATAGATCTCGATACCATTACCGCCGTCAGAGAGTTCTCCGCAGCGCTTGGCTTGAGGCCATGGGAGGTGGAATACTTGGGGCTTAAGGACAAGCGGGCCGTGACCTCCCAGTTCGTATTCCCGACTGGGTTCCACGGGATGCCTCCTCCAAAGCTGAGCGGTGGGAAATGGGAGGCAAGCATGCACGCCATGCTTGGGAGACCGCTGAGGCCTCTGGACCTATGCGGGAACCTTTTCTGGATACTGGTCAGGCTCAGTGATCCAGTTCCGACACCGGAACTCCAAGACTTGCTGTCCGAGTTTACTCACAAGGTATGCGAAACCGGACTACTGAATTTCTTCGGCTATCAGCGCTTCGGAGGCAGGAAGCCTATCAATCACGTGGCAGGGTATCTCATCGCCAAGCGCGACTATGACGCGGCGACGAGGGTGATATTGGGCACTCCTTCTGATTCCGAGGAGGAACCGCTACGGCGGGCAAGAGCCAGCTTCCTCGAAGGCGGAAGACGCGAGGGCTTTCAATGCCTAGCTCGTTCACCATTCATTCTGGAAAGATCTTTGGCGAAGAACCTCATCCGGTACAAAGGAGATAACAGGAAATCGATACTGAAGCTCCCTTCGATTCTCCTGAGGTTTCTGTTGGAATCCTTCTCCGCGTTCCTCTTCAATATCGCGGTCAGCGGAATGAAGGACAGGCTTCTGAGCTGGAGAGCTCAAGAGGATATGCTGTATGTACCCCTCGACGATCGGGCAAGCCCCCTCACGACATGCGTGAGAGCGACTTCATCCTCTCTCGGAGCAATAGAGGACGATCTCAGCAAGCGAAAGGCAGTTGCAGCAGTAGTGTGCCCGGGCTTCCTAATGGGGAAGGCCCTCACAAAGGAGTTGGCGCAAGTCATGGACGAACTGGAGGTGAGTTGCAGTTCCTTTCACCTTGAGGAGCGGCCAGAGGCCGGATATCCGGGTCAGGTCCGGGCTGCCGTGGCAATCCCCAAGACCATTTCAGCTGCACCAACTGGTCACCAATCGGTTTTCCTCCGTTTCTTCTTGCCGAGGTCAAGCTACGCAACCGTCCTGCTAAGAGAGCTGCTAACCAGATAGCCACCTCAGTGCGCGTCACGCAGGCTTAATATTACGGTGATTGCGACGGGTTCTGCCTGCTAGCATGAGGAAAGAGACAAAGAAGAGCAGAAGGGAAAGCTTGAGCGATCTAGCTAAGAGGAGAGGGCTGTTCTGGCAGCCCTACGAACTCTACGGAGGGCTTCGCGGAACTATCGCGATCGGACCAGTCGGGTTCTTGATGAAGCGCAGAATAGAGGACCTTTGGCTCGAGTCCTTTGCGGAGAGGTTTGGGCTCATGACCCTAGAATCCCCAATTCTCGGGCCGCGCGATATGTACGTGGCCTCAGGGCACGAGGAGAGCTTCGTTGACAAGGCCGCAACATGCAGTTTATGTGGAGCCATCTGGAGAATAGACCAGCTGCTGTCCGAGGAATATGACTTACGGAACGCCGAACTCTTGGATCTAGAACAGCTAGAAAAAGAGATGGCAAGCAAGGGTGTGACCTGTCCCAACTGCAAAGGGAAGTTGGGAAAGCCCTTCTTCGCGCCTCTTATGGTGACAGCTAGCCTTGGCTTTGCGCAGGGTGCCCTGTCATATCTGAGGCCAGAGACGGCACAGGGCATTTTCACGGAGTTCAGGCGGCTGTACAAAATAGGTCGGCAGACGCTACCTTTTGGCGTTGCGCAGATAGGCAGAGTATTCAGGAACGAAATATCCCCTAGGCAGGGATTGCTCCGGCTAAGAGAATTCACCATAATGGAGCTAGAGATGTTCGTGGACCCTGAGGCGAAGCTGCAGGTCGATCGAGAACTCGACCCTGTCATCTTACCGCTGCTCACGGAGAAGACTCAGATATCAGGCTCCGAGGAACTCCTCAAGACCACTTTGTCAAACGCTATCGGGGAAAGGGTGTTCTCAAACGACTGGGTGGGCGTGTTCATGGTCACTGCCTTGGAGTTCTTCTCATCACTCGGCATAGACCGGTCAAAGTTGAGGTTCAGGGAGAAGCTACCTCAGGAGAGAGCCCATTATGCAAAGCAGCTGTTCGACGCCGAAGTCTGGCTGGATGGGTACGGCTGGACGGAACTGGCGGGATTCGCATACAGGACAGACTACGACTTGAAAGGGCATATGAAGAAGACCGGGGAAAATCTGGGGGTAACGGTTGGTGATGGGCGCCAAGTGGTGCCACATGTAGTGGAACCCAGCTTCGGTGCGGAGCGGGTTCTCTACGCGACTCTTGAATACAATCTGAGGGAAAGAGATGATTTCATCTACCTGTCCCTGCCCGCAAAGATAGCCCCCAAGGATGTCTCCGTTTTTCCTCTCATGGATAGATCCGAGCTCTCAAGAGTCGCCAAGGAGGTTCTGCTGCTCCTGAAACGCGCCAGGTTCCTCTGCAACTACGACGAGTCAGGGTCAATCGGGAGAAGATACGCACGTTCTGATGAGATAGGCATCCCTCTAGCGATCACCATCGACTATCAGACGCTTGAGGACAAGTCTGTGACCATAAGGGATCGGGACACGCGGGAACAGGAGCGTTCACCGGTAGACGAGTTGCCGAGCAGAATAGGCTCGAAGCTCAACGCCCAGGTGCGCGCTAGCGCTCAAGTGTAATCTTATAACTCTCCTCCCCCCACACAGATAGTGTACCGTAGTTGCTGCCATCAGAAGCATCAGCCAAGCTCAGGCGGCAGGCCCTGAACTTGTGCCAAGAGCTGACCAGAGTAAGCCTAGACACAGTGAGGGGTCTTCATAATATGATAATCGCCTTCGCCGAGGGGAAGGGTGCAGAAGTGGATCTTCATGGAAAGAAAGTAATGGAACTCAAAAATGAAGCGGCAAACCTGAAACGATCTCTCGCGGAGGAGTTGATCTCCGCCGGAGCCATCCTCTTCAGCAGGGAGGATTTCCTGAGGCTCGCCGCCCCTCTAACGGAGATATCCGACAGAGCTGATGGAATAGCCTTCAGGCTTAAGGAGCTTTTCTCCAGGAAGCAACGACCCGAGAAGGGTGTGTTGGATGCAATAAGGGAGCACTCCGCCGCAGTCCTTGAATGTGTTCTCAAGTTACGTGAGGTCACATACTCCCTGAACTTCGACATAGCCAAGGTGGAATCGCTTGCCACCGCTGTGGAGTCCACAGAAAGGGCGGCAGATGAGAGCTACAGGAGGTTCATACTGAGGCTCGTGGATTCCAAAGTGGACATTCCGACATTGGTGCTCATGAAAGACGTGGCGGAGATGCTGGAGGAAATCGCTGACAAGACCGAGGACGCAGCCGATGCGTCTAGGATGCTGGCCTTAAGCGTGCTATAGGAGGTGCCGAGCCCTTGTCAGACAAAGAAACCGTAGCCGAGCTTGTCAATGACCGCTTGATCGTGTGGGACATAGAAGCCTCCCGCAAGCTGTACAAGATGGGATACTTCGGGAAGCCGATAGGCGTTCCGAAACCGAAGGATTTCGAGTTCGAGGCGCCACTCACATTGGACCTCATCGAGGGTCTCTACCTAGCGAGGAGGGAACTGATCAGGGTTGTGAAAGGGAACAAACGAATAGGCCCGGCCGCTCTGGAGCGAGTGGCGCGTCGGTATCACGAACGATTTGACCTGAAGTACAGAGTCTATGAGAACCTCAGGAGCAAGAACCTTGTGGTGGGCCCAGGGATCAAGTTCGGATGTGATTTCGCAGTCTACGAACATGGGCCAGGAATCGATCATGCGCCATTCCTGATCGAGGTCAAAGAGGCAGGGGACCAGGTGACAGCGGCTGACTTGGTGAGGGCCGGGAGGCTCGCGACCACAGTCAAGAAGAGGTTCGTATTCTCCGTGGTCGACAAGAGGACATCTTCCATACACTATCTCGTAAGCAAGTGGTGGAAGGCTTAGGGGTAGCGTCACTCTTATCAAGTCCAGACTGGCGTTCAGTCACGGAGCATTGGAAATCAAGAAAATGGGAGTCGTCACCTCGGGTGGAGACGCCTCCGGGATGAACGCAACGATAAGGTCGGTTGTCCGATGTGCGATAGACCAAGGGCTCGAGCCCGTGGGAATAGAGCGAGGGTATTCCGGTCTGATACTCAACCAAGTAATCCCTATGGGCAGGCGTTCGGTTTCAGGTATCATAAACCAAGGTGGGACAATACTGAAAACCATTCGGAGTGAGGAGATCAAGACGAAGGAAGGTCTTGAGAGAGCTGCGAAGACTCTGGAAGACAACGCCATTGACGCGCTTGTCGTATTGGGTGGGGACGGGTCGTTCCGTGGCGCTCAGGAGATAAGGAAGACATCGGGGATACCGGTCGTCGGAATCCCTACCTCCATAGACAACGACGTGTGGGGCACTGACGAGACCGTGGGGTTCGACTCGGCAGTGAACATAGCAGTCCGGTCTACAGACAACCTGCGGGACACCGCTTACTCACATGACCGGATGTTTCTGGTCGAAGTGATGGGGAGGTTCCGGGGATTCATCGCGCTTGAGGTAGGTCTGTGCACCGGCGCGGAATACACCCTGATACCAGAGGTGAAGGAGGATTTGGATAAGATAGCTCAGGATATTCATGAATCGGGGAATAGGGGCAAGAAGTGCATAATCATCATAATAGCTGAGGGGTATGGAGACTCACGGGAAATAGCCTCATATCTATCCCGAGAAAGCGGGATCGAGACTAGGCTGTCGGTGATAGGCTATATCCAACGGGGAGGTTCACCGACAGCACGCTGCAGGAGACTAGCCGCTACCTTCGGTGCAAGTGCGATTGAGACACTCCTCCAAGGAGAGGAGGCGTCCATCGTAGGTCTGCAGGGGAACGAAATCAAGCCGATACCGCTAGGCGAAACAGTCAGTCGCAGTAAGGAAATAGACCTCGAACTGTACAAGCTATCTAAGAACATATCACAGTGACCTCCTGTTTCGTACGGTTCTACGCGACCTTCCTAGGTGTGCAAACGATGGACAGCACAACGAGGAGAATCGAGAACACCGTTCCTGTCACGATCGATATCATGTCCGCGATCTGGGCTTGAGTAGATGGCAGCATTACCAAGTAGTAGTTCACTGTTAGGAAGTATGAAAGTAGAGTGATCCCGATCACTAGGTTAGCCCCTTTCGCCTCTCTGACTCCTCGGTTGTATCCTAGGGCGGTAAAAGGCAGGATCGCAGCTATCACGAACAGGACGGGATGAACCACTCCTCTCCAAAAAACTAGGAATGAGAGGATAACCGAGAGGAGTATGTCTGTTACGATGATGGCCCACATGTAGATCCTTGACATACCCTCAACCATTGGGGCGTCTCCCTCTTCGATGGTCCTTATCATTCACGTTTATAAAATCTACACCGTTGGTTAACTGACTTGAGAGAGCAACCTGACGACAGATTTCTTCATGTGCGCCCTTCTGCTTCGTTCCTGAGCAGCGAGACCAGTTTCAGCGAAGCGGAGTTCGTGGTAGTTGGGGCGCCGCTGGACGTGACCGGTACATTCAGGACAGGCTATCGTGATGCCCCCTTGGCGATAAGAGCTGCATCTGCCCAGATCGAGACGTACAGTAGTCGGTACTCATTCGATGCTGAAAGTGCTACAATTTGCGATCTTGGAGACATTGCCGTCGGTTTCGATGTTTCTGATGCTGTCCGGTTCGTTGAAGGGACCGTGGCTCAGATACGTGCCAATCAGAAGATTCCGATCGTCTTAGGTGGTGAACACACGATAACGCTCGGAAGTTTCTTGGGGTCTGGCGCTGACAGACTGGTCGTGTTCGATGCGCACATGGATCTCAGAGAGGAATACCAAGGCATGACCTTGTCGCACGCCACTTGGCTGAGGAGGCTGAGCGAGAGGATATCCCCAAGCCGAATCCTCATTGTGGGGGCTCGTGCCACCTCGCGTGACGAGCTCGCGGCAATGCCACCCAAGGTAAACATCATGCACTCAGATGATCTGCAGGACAAGGAGAACGAAATCGTGGATTGGGTTGAGAACGGAAACGGTTGCTACATATCATTGGATCTTGACTACTTCGACCCCGCCTATGCCCCTGGTGTTGGGAATCCAGAGCCGGGAGGTCCCTCTCCGAATGATTTCTTCAATTTTCTCTCTCACCTCAGGAAGCCAAAGGTAGTCGGGCTGGATGTCTGTGAGGCTATCCCCAGTTTGGACCCATCAGGTGTCACATCAATTCTGGCGTCGAAGGTAGTTATCGAGCTGGTGTCCCTGATATCTGTCAAAGATCTCGTTCAATGACACCGCCCGATTCAATTGACTGGAAGTCAATGCGGCCTCCGCTAGAACTAGGTTAGCGATCGCATCCTCGCGGCCGGGTGACGGAGTGCTCCCGTTCGAGATGGCCTCCAAGAAGCTTCTCAACTCAAAGAGCAGCGGTTCTTTCCACAGCACTGCTTTGGTAAAAGATCCCTTATCATCCTTCACAGTCACTTCCTGTGTTACTAGGTCCGCCTCGATGTAGCCGGTCGTTCCGGTCACCGCTAGCCTTCGGCTCTTGGACGGCGTTATCCAGTTCGCCTCGAGGACGGCCCTATGCCGTCGGAAGCTCAACACAATGGTGGCGTGGTCTTCCATTGGCCTTCCCGTCAATGATCCGGCAAGGGCATAGGCGGAACTTGGCATTTCCTCCGAAAGGTACCGGACTATGTCAATGTCATGTATGGCCGCGTCCTTTATCACTCCGAGGTCTATTGGTCTATCCGGCCACTGTCTTATTCTCAATGCTGCCATGATGATGGGGTCTCCGATTCTGCCATCCAGCAGGTAGCTTCTTACTTGAGTCACGGCTTGGTTGAACCTCTCGATGAACCCTGCCATCAGCTTAGCATCCTGTTGCTCCATGATATGGGCGAGCTCAAGTGCTTCGGGTACGTCCGTTACGACCGGCTTCTCTATGAACAAGTACTCAACTCCCTTGGCTATCAGTTGCTTAGCCACGTCGAAATGAGTCGTAGTGGGCGTGGAAATGACTGCTCCATCAACTCCATCGAAGTCAAAGTCCTTCAGGCTAGAACTCCATGGGACCTTGTACAGGTCGGCGAACGCCTTGGCTGCGGTCTGGTTTATGTCGATGACGCCAGCCAGTGCACCCAGTTCGTTTAGCACCCTGACATGGTTCTTACCGAACGACCCTGTCCCTACTACAACCACCTTCCGCGAGCGAGCCATTGAGCCCTCACATGAAGTCTACCAGTTTTGAACTTTTCGCTTTGCTCGATATGTCTATGCCCAGCGGCTCCAAGAACTGATCGCACGTGGTCTCGAATATCTGGAGATACTTGTCGACATCAATTTCCTCGGGGGATGCAGTCTGAGTAGGTTTCACACCCAATCTCCCCTTGACCTTCACGTATGAGATGACGCTCCCAGCTCCGGGTGTCGTGCCGTCCCTTGATGTCATAATCGCCGCCTTGATGTGCTGTGGAAGCGTGTCCCTGTAGTCCTCGATGTCCTTACTCATCATGACGTTGAAGGACAGGCTGGACACTGGGACTTCGCGTCTCTTCAACTTGTCAACGCTGTCTTTCAAGATCTGGCCGACCTTCTCTTTTGCTTGTTCGAATTGGTTCTCGTCTTTGACATTGCTCAGTATCGCGATGGTTCCATTGAAGACCTCCCTCACGAAGGCCGGGGTTGAACTCTTTTTCCCCATTAGTCCCTTCACGTCCACTATTCCGTCCTCCGTCACCCCGAAATAGTTTTTCTTCCGCGTGCTGAACACAACGTACCTGTATTTCTTGTCGAAGTTGAGCTGAATGCCGAAGTCCTCCGAAGCCTTCTTGGATATTGCCTCTATCTCCTCCTCTGATGGTCGCTTGAGGAATGCAGAATCGGTGTCTCCGTATATCACGTTAGTCCCTCTCTTCTGCGCCTCCGAAATGACCTCAGTCAGTATCTTCCTCCCCAAGGCGGTTACGCTTTCGGCCACCGGAGGAGTGTAGAACTGGAAACTCTCGGCTCCCATTACACCGTAGCTGGCGTTGAGAAAAACCTTGAGAGCTCTCTGTATGACCTCGTACCTCTTCGCAGTCAGCTGCGAGGTGGCCTCCCTAGAAAGGGGAATGTAGAGCTTCACCCTGAGGTCTCTCAGCGTGCCGATCACTGAGCTAGTAATGCCCTTCACCTTCGTGCAGACCCAGTGAGGAAGGTCCGCCACCTTGTTGTTCCTGCATTCGGGATGGGGGCATCTAACGGTTTCGTACGAGAGGTTGTACCTTGCTATCACGCTCGGATACAGTGATGCAAAGTCCATGACGACGACATTGAAATGAGCTCCAGGCGTGGGCTGCAACACTATCGCGCCCTTGTACTTCTTGCCCTTGATGATGGCCGCGGTCACCGTCTCCCCCTTGAGCTTCAGTATGTCCGCTTGGTTTGGAACCAGCATGTTCCTCTCTCTATGCAGGGCTATGAAGAGGCTTCGGATCCATGAAGATACCGATCTTCTGACTATCTCCTCCATCGGTGCTCTGCTTATTCTCATCAGCATCACGATGAGGTTCATGACTATCGCCCCGTTATACATGGTCAGTTCCAGTGTGATCGCGGCATCGTTTTTGCAGTAGAGCCATAGTTCCTCATATGACAACTCTCCAATTGGCTTCGTCAAGTGGAGTTTGCCCTTTCCAATGAGCGCGTTGCTGATGGCATCCAGCGTTGCCTCCTTGTACGCGTTGTTAAACGCGTAAATCTGGATGGATCTGTTGTAGAAGAACCTGTAAAGATCTACATGGATCCCCACTCTCATGTCCATGTTGTCCCTGCCCGCTCTTAGGGGAATCTCGTCGTCTGGAACTCCTAACGCTCTGGCTCTGCCTCGGAGATACGGCAGATCAAAGTTGTCTCCGTTGAACGTTATGACCAGAGGGTATTGGTTGAGGAGTTCGAAGGTGGTCACGAGCATCTCCTTCTCGCTATCGTAGAATCTCACCGTTGGGTCCGTCAGCAATTCCTTGGGGATTTCACGCTCTGGTGAGACCAGCAGAAAGGTCAGGTCCATTCCTTCATTATCCAACATGGCTATAGCAACGATAGCCTCCCTAGGTTCATTCGGATCCGGCAACCTGTTGGGTTCGCTCGGTCGAACCTCTATGTCCAAGGCGACCCTACGAAAGTTGGATACCGGCTGCTCCAAGAGAATGGCGGTCTTCTCGAACATCTCTCTATCATGGGGTGCAATCGAGTTCAGAGTCTTCTGTAGTCTTGCTAGGACATCAGGCTTGAGGTCGGACACGGAGAGCTTGAGAGTTCCGTCTTCTATGTCGTAGTAGTGACCGGGCCTGAGGCCAAGGTCATATATGTAGTTCAATATGTAGGCGATGTCTGCTTCCCAGGTGTCCCTCAGCACGGATCTGACCGTCCCGCTGGGCTTTCCACCTATGCTAAGCGGGTCAGTAGTGACGATCTTCGTCATCACAACTTCCTTCTGCGAAAGGGCGTTGAACTTCTTCACTTGATCGAATCCAACTATGCCAGGAAGCGAGACCAGCTCCTTGTTAGACTTGAGTTGTTCCTCGGTCAACGGGCTCAGGCAGTAGGGCTTGTGGTCGGTCGGATCTTCTACCAAGAACACATTCTTGCCGTCCTCGGTCAGGAACTTCATCATGGCTTTCCTGAGTTGTCCATCATAGGTGACCGACAGAAGGAAGCCGCGCCCCTTTCCTCCCAAAATCTGAAACCCTTCATGCTCGTTCCCATCAGAGTTTTAAGTCTATTGACACTCAATTGAGCCAAGCGTGAAAAGAACTCGCCGAAGGTACCTGCTCATAGAATACGACGAATCCTTGTATACCTCAGACCGTCTTCGAAAGCTCGTATCACGAGTAGCAGAAGACTTCCCGAATGAAGATTCTCGCTTCAAACACATTTTCTTTGTTCTCGAGCCTGGGTTGGCGATCCTCTCAATACCCCACAAACACCTTCCACAAGTCAAAGAGAGAATCTCGTCTCTGGACCGAGGTCTTGAGGTGATACTCGTTTCTGGGACTCTGGAGGGGATTAGGAAGAAAATGGGGGCAAGGAGCTCCCAAAAAGGTTTATCAGAACCTCATCACGGTTGAACTGTAGGTGCAAACGTTGTTGCCGGGGATGGGCTATGATAGAGGAATTACCGTCTTCTCGCCTGATGGACGGCTTTGGCAAGTAGACTACGCCATGATCATGGTGAACAACAGTCCCACGGCGTTAGGCGTAAGCTCTAGCAATGGTGTCGTCTTAGCTGGCATAGAGAAGAAGACCGATGCTCTGCAGGATAGGAGCTTCAGTCACAAGCTGTTCGTCATCGATGAGCACGTGGTGGCGACTGTCACCGGATTCACCTCCGATGCTAGGATCCTGATCGATATAGCTCGCCAAGAGTCACAGACGAACAGGCTGCTCTACGACGAGCCAATAGACATGAACTACCTTGCTAGACGGCTTGGAGACATAATGCAGAACTACACGCAGAATGCTGGGGTTCGCCCCTTCGGGGTTTCGCTGATCATTGGTGGTGTTGACCTGCTGGGTCCCTCAGTACATCAACTGGATCCGAGCGGAATCTACAACAAGTATTTCCTCACCGCGTCTGGAGTGAACAGAAACGAAGCCTTGGAAGCCACCAAGCTTCTCTATAGCAAGTCGGCCTCGTTGGATGTCCTTAAGGAACTGGTGATGATAGGAATGATCGCCAGCAACAAGGCAGAAGCCTTGCCCGAAGTCATCAGGATGACGTACATAGACGCCAAGGAGAAGAAGGTCACACTTGCCAAGGACGAGGAAATCGCCGAGATATTCGAGAGAGCCTCCAAGAAACAGCCCCCCACGGTCTCAGGGAAGTAGGTAATTCATATGTCCGAGAAAGTCTCCTTAGCTCGGCTGGATGTGAGAAGTAATCACTTTGAGGTTTTGGTCGACTCCGAGCGAGCCTTGGATTACAAGCTCAAGAGGACTCCTTGGAGTGACAAGATTCTCAAGTTCGAAGAGGTCTTCAGGGACTACAAGAAGGGAGAACGGGCATCAAGAGATGCATTACTCAAGGCGTTCTCCACCGATGACCCCCGCAAGATATGCAAGGTGATTATCGACGAAGGAGAACTCCAAGTGCCGTCACACATGCGGAGGAAGCTACTGGAGGAGAAAAGGAAGACGATAATGGCATTGATATCGAGGGTTTCGATAGACCCTCAGACCAACACCCCCATCCCTCTCTTGAGGGTCGAACAGGCATTTGACAAGATCTCCGTTCCCATCGACCCTTCCAAGGAACCAATCGATCAGCTGAAGCCAATCATCAAGGAACTGAAGAGAATACTCCCCCTGAAGGTCAAAGAGGCCGAAATTGAGGTGGAGTTCCCGTCGGACCTAATGACTCACGTGAGGGGATATCTTGAGTCCGTCGGTGAGATGGTCCTTCAACCGCGTAAGAAAGGCGATTTCTTGACGATGACAGTGAGGGTTCCAGAGGCGACGAGAACGGACATAGTACAGAAGGTGGCAAAGAGGTTCGGTGAAAAGGTTAAAGTAACGTTAGTCTAGCCCGTTCGCGAGGTAAGGAAAGAGATTGGAAGAGGAACCAAGAGGCCCCGTCGTAGTGGTGCCTGGCGAGGTTATTGGCACGGGCAACAACAGGGCCGGGGAAAACACAGTCAGAGTCCAAGGGTCGATAGTGGCTACTAGAGTGGGAATCCGGAGGGGTGAGCCGGACGGTGTAAGCGTGATACCCCTAAAGGGCTTCTATGTCCCAAGAGTAGGAGACTTAGTGGTCGGAATAGTATGCGATGTTTCTTACAACATGTGGAAAGTCGACATAAACTCTCCCTACTTCGGGGTCCTTCCAGCCACCGATGTCTTCGGCAGGAGATTCGACCCGACATTGAATGACCCTCTGAAGGAGTTCGACATAGGCACGGTGCTGAAGGCCAAGATAGTGGCGTTCGACAGGAGCCAGGATCCCCTCCTCACGATCAGAGATCAGGACTTGGGAAAGGCGGACTTCGGCTTCTTGGCCAGAGTCAACCCCTCCAAGATCGCTAGGGTGATAGGTCGAGGTGGGTCGATGCTATCGAAGATCCAACAGGCCTCCAACTCTAGGGTCGTAGTGGGACAGAACGGCACTGTCATACTGACGACAAGTGATCCGGTTATGCGGGATAGGCTAATTAGGGCCCTCAGACTGATAGAGGAGGAGGCTCACGTATACGGCCTAACTGAAAAGGTCGTGGAGCTTATTTCTGGAAAGGTGGAAGGACAATGACCGAAGAGAAGACAAAACTAATCGACGAGAATGGGCTCAGAACAGATGGGCGCAAGCCAGACGAGCATCGACCCATCAAGATAGAGCTCGGCTACCTCAAGCACGCCGATGGCTCCGTCCTCTACGAACAGGGCAAATGTAAGATACTGGTCGCAGTCTTCGGGCCTTCGGAGGTCCATCCGAGGCACATTGAGCTTCCGGATCGGGCGATCCTGAAGGTCAGGTACCACATGGCTCCTTTCTCAGTCGATGAGAGAAAGTCACCGGCGCCATCAAGGAGGGAGATGGAACTCTCAATGGTTGTGAGGAACGCGCTCGAACCCATAGTGATAACGGAGCTCTTCCCTAGGACCGTTGTCGAAATCTTCATCGAGGTGCTGCAAGCCGATGGAGGTACACGCGTGGCGGGATTGACTGCTGCCGCCTTGGCCTTGGCCGACGCGGGAATACCCTTGAGAGGACTCGTTGCCGGGTGTGCGGTCGGGAAAGTCGACGGAACTATTGTTCTTGACCTGAACGATATCGAGGACAAAGAGGGAGATGCTGACATGCCTGTCGCCTACATACCTACCATGAACAAGGTTTCACTCCTGCAAATGGATGGTCTGATGACAAGGGATGAGTTCAGGCAGGGAGTTTCGATAGCGATAAACGGGAGCATGAGAATATACGCGCTACAGGTGGCTGCCTTGAAGTCGAAATACAATCAACCTGAGAACCAAGAGAAGGAGGTGACCCAGTGATGTCAGTCACAAGGGATCGCCCAGTGATATCGAAGATCCTACACCAAGAGCTAGTGGATCTACTTGCACGAGATAAGAGAATAGATGGCAGATCGCTCCACGAATTCAGGAGGATCGAAGTTGAAACAGGTATGCTGAAGAAGGCAGAGGGTTCTGCGCTAGTGTCCGTGGGTGGCACAAAAGTGCTGGCCGGAATAAAAGTCGGGCTTGGATCTCCTTTTCCTGACACTCCGGACCAAGGGGTCCTAGTAGTGAACGCCGAACTGCTGCCATTGGCGTCGCCTACGTTCGAGGCTGGCCCGCCTGACGAGAGGAGTATCGCGCTGGCTAGGTATGTTGACAGGAGCATCAGAGAATCAAAGGCGATTGATCTGGACGCGCTGGCCCTCCAGCCCAGGAAGATGGTTCAGGTGGTATACATCGATCTCTACGTGCTAGACTACGGCGGGAACATGACGGACACGGCGGTGCTCGCTGCTGTCAAGGCCCTTGAGAACACTAACCTGAAGAAGTACACTCTCGAAGGAGATGTCCCGACATTCAGCGGAGAGTTCGTGCCGTTGGCGCTGAAGGATTACCCGGTCTCGACGACCTTCGGCATCATTGGGGAGAAATTCTTCCTAGACCCAAACCTAGAGGAAGAGCACGCCGCAGAGGGGTTCATGTCATACACCTACACGCAAGAGGGCAACCTATGTGCGGTCATGAAGAACGACCAAGGATATCTCTCACACTCCCAGATATTCGATATGCTTGACATAGGATGGGAAAAGGCCCAAGAGATAGGCAGAGCCATGAACTGGAGGAAGGACTAGTTTGGCAAGAAGAAAGCCGTCCGGCTCGCTGGGAGTCAGGTACGGATTCACACTGAGGAGGCGCTCGGTCGCTGTAATGGCGAGGAGGAGGCTCAAGTACAAGTGCCCCAACTGCGCTAGGGGATTCCTGAAGAGGGTCGGAGTTGGAATCTGGACCTGCAAGAAATGTGGGCACACGTTTGCAGGAGGCGCTTACGAACCACACACAAAATCAGGGCTTACTTCCGTCAGGGTATCGGGGATCGCTTCTACCACGTGAGCTGAAAGTTAATAACCGAGTCCGGTCTTCGTGTGACTTGGTGTGTTCTTGTTGGAATCCATACCTCCACAGGTCAGCGACAAGATATCCAAGCTGCAGTCGACACAAGCCGCCTATGATACGACCGTCCTGCAACACCAGCGAGTACAGGAAGAACTGAACGAGGTAGAGAGGGCGCTGGAGACCTTGGGCCAAGAATCACGTGACGAGGTGTACCAATTCGCGGGGAGAGTGCTCGTGAAGAGAGACAAGAAGAAGGTCGAAACCGAACTGAAGGAGAAGCAGGAGCTGCTAAAGCTGAGGGAGTCTGCTCTCGAGAAACAAGAGGGCAAACTGAAGGAGAAGATCGAAGAGCTGAAGGGTTCGATTCGGGGTTCGTTGAAGAGTCAGTGAACGGCATGGCCGCCGGATCGCTTCACCTTCTGGATTCGATAGAGGCTCTGTCGACACTACTGGCAGAAGCGAAGCCAAGAGAGATCGTCATCCTGACTCACAAGGGAGCCGATATTGACGCGTTGGCCTCGGCATTCGGGATCAGAGAAATGCTCGCCCAGAGCTATCCGTCCGCACATCTGTCCATCCATTCGGTGGGAAAGCTGCCGCAGAAGGTCAGAGGACTGGTGGAGTTCCTAGATATTGAGGTGAACAGCGAGATGCCCGAGACTCAAGGTTCTTGGGTCTTTCTCGTAGACACGGGGGGGTGGATGACAACCGGAGTGTCCCTTGAGCGGCTTTCGGCGGCGGAATGCAGGATCTTAGTGGATCATCACCCGTTGGTGGATCAGGATTTCTACGACATTGTGCTCTACTACCCTTCCACTTCGACATCCGAGATCGTGCTGAAGATGTTCGACAAGCTACAATACACCATGGGAAACCGCGTCTCCACGGCCCTGCTTGCGGGAGTGATAACCGACACTGCTGGGTTGAGGGAAGCAAACGACGAGACGCTGATGCATCTCTGCGATCTAGGATCGGCAGGAGCCAAGATTGCCAAGGCTTGGGAGATAGTCTCGCGGGAGGCGTCGAGGGACGAGACGATAGCCAAGTTGAAAGCAGCCCAGAGGATGAAGATACTGAAAACCAAGGAATTGGTCGTAGTAATAACGGAAGTGGGCTCGTATCACTCCGTCGTTGCTTCTGCACTGGTCAGACTAGGAGCGGATCTAGCAGTAGTGTTCTCAAAGGCACCAGAGGGATCGAAAGCGAGCTTGAGGGCATCGAGGCGCCTATCTGACATATCCTCCTTGGATCTCGGGTCTCTGAGCGCCGAACTGGCAAGAGAGCTTGGAGGGCACGGGGGAGGCCACATCAGGGCCGCAGCACTGAGTTCGACTAAGAGCATGAAGGAGTCACTCGCGCTCGCCGAGAAATTCCTGGCCAAGCATTTAAGTCAGCTGAGAACTGCAGAGTGACCAGCCCAGGTCATGGCCGAGAACCCAGTGGTGTCGCTTAGAGATGTTACCTTTTCCTATCAAGGGGGCTTGAGGCCGGTCCTGAAAGGGGTCAACCTTGAACTCAGGGCCGGGGAGTTCGTTCTCATCACTGGACCCTCTGGAAGTGGAAAGACATCTCTGGCCAGGCTGATAACGGGCCTGATACCCAACAGCTACCCCGGGGAGCTCTCTGGAGGCGCTGTTGTTCTCGGCGAGGATGTTTCTAGCTCGAAGGTTCACACCTTGGCCCAGAAGGTCGGGTTTGTTCTTCAGAACCCCGAGAACCAGCTGTTCGCGCTCACAGTGGAGGACGATGTGGCCTTCGGCCCCGAGAACTTGGCCTTGCGTAGGCAAGAGATCAAGAGCAGGGTGGACTGGAGTCTGTCGATCACCGGACTGGAGGACCAGCGACAGAGGCCGCCGTTTGAACTGTCCGGTGGATTTCAGCAGAGAGCAGCCATAGCTGGTGTGCTTGCGATGAAGCCCAGACTACTCGTCTTAGACGAGCCCACCTCATCACTTGATTCCTTGGCAGCTAGGAATTTCGTGAAGTTCCTGACGAAGTTGCGCTCGGAACTGGGCGTCACAACGCTTGTCATAGAACAGCGGCTGGAACTCTTCTATGACATGGCCGACAGGATAGTCGTTGTACAAGATGGCTCGATCGCGGTGGACGCCGCACCGATTGCTGCGTTGGACCTCTGTCTGAAAAACAACCTGCAGGTGAACTACCCCCTATCCTACCTCTTCTGGAAGACATACGGGAAGGACACGAATGGGGTGTCGGAAAGACCGCCCTCAGAGCCGTCAATCTACGTAGATAGTGTTCGTCACAAAATGGGTGAGCACATTGGCTAAGGTCGAAGTCTTAGATGTGGATTTCTCATATGAACCCGGAAGAGAGGTTCTCAGGCAGGTCACCCTTGATGTGCCTCAGGGTTCATCGATGTCCATAATGGGGCCAAACGGCTCCGGCAAGACAACTCTCATCAAGATGTTCAATGGGCTGCTCTTGCCAACGAAGGGAAAAGTGTTCGTCGATGGCTTGGGCACAACAGACGTATCCGTTTCACAGTTGGCCAAGAAAGTGGGCATTATCTTCCAGAATCCCGAGAAGAGTTTCTTCTCGGAGACGGTCAGGCAGGAGATCGCATTCGGCCCCAAGAACATGGGGTTCTCAGAGAAGGAAATAGACACTGTGGTCGATGACGTGTCCGTCAAGTTCGGGCTTTCGGACTACCTTTCATCCAATCCATTTGATCTGAGCGGCGGCGAAAAGAGGCGCCTTTCAATAGCCTCAGTGCTAGCTTGGCGCCCCGAAGTCGTGGTAATGGATGAGCCGACCGTGGGTTTGGATCATCAATACAGGGTGTTTATGATTGATCTGCTGAGAGGATTCAAGGCGGAAGGCAAGTCCGTCGTGATAGTGACACACGACGTTGACTTTGCCCTTCAGACTTCAGAAAGGACCGCTCTGATAGACGATGGCTCGATAGTCTGGCGAGGCAGCTTGACGGACCTTCTGAAATCGCCAGAGTTGTTCGAGAAAGCAAACATGCTTCCGACGTTTCTGACCTCTCTTTGCAGTGAGCTCCTGAGGTCTGGCTTGTCCCAAGATCGGTTCGCTCCGGTTGACCTCGCGTCACTGTTGGGAGGGAAATGACCTGTGTCTCTTGCGTTCTTGAGGGCCTACAGGTTCTCGAAATTGGACACTCCGGTTCACAGGTTGGACCCGCGGACGAAGTTGATCATGACGGTAGTTTTCACATTGCTGGGAGTCACGACAATTGACCCCTTAGAGATCTTTGTTCTGTTGTCTGTTCAGCTGATCATACTGGCCGTGAGCAGATCGCTGCGGATGTGGCTTCGGTCGCTGAAGGCCCTGTTGCTCTTCCTTGTGCTCATATTGCTGGCTCAGGTGATAGCGACAGGCAACCTGTTTCAGTCGACCTATTTCGCGCTCAGGTTTGTGGTAGTCACGTCCACAACTTCTTGGTTCTTCTTTACCACTTCTCCGGAAGACCTGGGCCGGGCTCTGGAGCAAATGGGTGTCTCAGCTGACATAGCGTTGTCCTTCACCTTGTCAATGCGGTTCATCCCCGTGATAGCTGAGGAGTTCCAGTCCATATTCGATGCTCAGAGGGCCAGAGGGCTGGATGTAGGCAAGGGAGGTCTGTGGGACAGAATGAGGTCTCTGCTCCCCGTGCTTGTCCCCCTGTTCGTGGGAGTGATAAGGAGAACATACGAGATCGCCGACGCTCTGGAGCTGAGAGGATACGGAGCCCTGAAGTCAAGGACGAGATGGAAAGACCCGAAGTTTGACAGGATGGATATACTGGCGTTGCTGATGCTTGCAGCGCTATCTGCGGGTATGATCTACTATAGGATGATCATGCCAGGGTTCGATCTGTCAAAACTCACCACGCTTTTATAGATAGCTTGGAGAGCCGAGGTTCGTGACCAACAGTCCTCCTTTTGATGTCCTCCTTAAGGCCATAAACGTGAACCTAGACTCGGTTAACCCAAAGCAGGTCGAGAGCTTCACGAATGCGCTGACGAGCGCGTACCACGAACGAAGAACAATAGGTGTAGTAGGAGCTGGCAGGAGCGGGCTCGTCGCCAAGGCATTTGCGATGAGACTCATGCACCTAGGATTCAATGTCTTCGTGATAGGTGAGACGATAACCCCGGCTATCGGAAAGGACGATGTATTGCTGGCAATCTCCGGATCGGGAGATACAGCTCTGACTGTGAGTTCAGCTCAGGTGGCGAAGCACGTCGGAGCGAAGGTGATCTCCATTACCTCCTTCCCAGGCTCGAGTCTAGCTGAATTGTCGGATATCGTGCTGATCGTTCCGGGCAGAATTCAGAGGGCGGAAACCGACGACTACTTCTCAAGGCAACTTCTGGGAATACATGAACCACTTGCGCCTTTGGGAACTCTCTTTGAGCTGTCCACAAGCATTCTCATGGATTCCATCGTGGTGGAGCTGATGAAGTCCCTCAAGATCGGTGAAAAGGACATGCGGAACAGACATTCCACGATACACTGATCTGGGTCAGCCATCTCAGCCTTTCCGGTATTCCTTGGAGGAGTCAAACATCGCTGCGTCAGACCGCGGTTGCAGAATTCGGTTTCACGTCTTGGAAACGCCCGACTCCGAGCGTTTCATAATTCAGAGGCCAACACGAAGGAACCATGCTCAGGGTCGGGTCATAGGCTCAGGAGTAATAGGTAGTGGACGAAAGACGGGGACAGAACTATCACGCGCTCTTCTACAAGGATTTCCTAGATGCAGTTCAGCATGATCGGAAACCGCTCATTGATGGGCGAGAGGGCAGAAAGGCGCTCAAGTTGACCGACGCTATGATCTATTCGGCCGTTACGGGCAAACCGGTGAAACATCCGTTGGATTAGGACAGATATGAGGGCTTGTTCCTCAAACTGGTGAAGGCTGAGAGATTGCTTGGCCCTTCCTATAAGTAGAGGGCCGGGCACGTCACGCGCGCCGTCTTGAAAGGGACATATGATGATTGCACTGGTTCGATATTGAGCCAACGCTTAACAGCCCGCGGGCGGCATCAACGGCCATGAGACACGCGAGGAAGGTAGACAAGAAGCTGGTCTACGAGGTAGTGATGCGGATCCCGAAGGGGAAGGTCTCTTCATACGGTGCTGTCGCTAGGGCGGTCGGTGTGCCAGAGGCCGCGAGAGCCATCGGGAGCATAATGCGGGCCAATCCAAACCCTCCGACCATTCCATGTCATAGGGTGGTGTACTCTGATGGGAGGCTAGGCGGATTCGGTGGCAGATCCCACATACCCGAGAAGGTGAGGCTGTTACGATCAGAAGGCATAAGGGTCGCTAATGATAGGATCGTCGACTTCTCGCGTGTGTTCCATGACTTCAGAGGATGAGGTTGGCGCACCATAGCCTCTAGCCCAGGCACAACAACCGTCTGTCGTGCTTGTCGACCAACTGCTTGGGTATGTTTCTGTTTCCGCAGGAACAGTCTTATAATGGGTTGACTCCCTCATGCTTTGATGGACGGGACATCTAGGATACCCGGATTCTACAAACTCTCTGTCAAGGATAGATTGGAACACATCCGGAAGGTTTGCGGGCTGACATCGGAGGAGGTGGAGCTTCTGATGAAAGCCAGCAATCTGAACTTGGATGTAGCGGACAGAATGATCGAGAACGTCATCGGTACGATGTCATATCCTCTCGCGATCGCAGTGAACTTCCTGATTGACAGTCAGGATCGCCTTATTCCCATGGTCATCGAGGAACCGTCGGTGGTGGCGGCCTCCAGCAACGCCGCGAGGATGATGCGAGAAAAGGGAGGGATATTCACGAACGCGACGGAACCGCTGATGATAGGGCAGATCCAGCTGTTGGACATCGAAGACCCGTGGGCCGCCCGCCTCAGAATGCTCGAGCACACCGACGAGATTCTGCAACTGGCGAACGAACAGGACCAGTTCTTGACGAAGGTCGGAGGAGGAGCTAAGGGCCTAGAGGTTCGGATCGTGAACTCCCCGACCGGACTGATGGTGGTCGTGCACCTTCTCGTTGATGTGAAGGATGCGATGGGAGCCAATGCGGTCAACACAATGTGCGAGGCTGTGGCCCCGACCATTGAGCAGGTGACCGGTGGCAGATCGTGTTTGAAGATACTCTCCAATCTCGCGGATAGAAGGCTTGCTAGGGCCAGAGCTGTTGTCGCGAAAGAAGAACTTGGTGGCGAGAAGGGGGTGGATTCCATCGTCCAAGCGTGGTCCTTTGCAGTAGCCGACCCATATCGAGCGGCCACCCACAACAAGGGGATAATGAACGGCGTGATAGCAGTTGCGCTGGCAACCGGGCAAGATCACAGGGCGCTGGAGGCCGGTGCGCACGCCTATGCCGCCAGAACCGGCAGGTATCTACCGCTTTCCACTTGGGAGAAGGACAAGAACGGGGATCTGGCAGGGACGCTGGAATTACCAATGGCCGTAGGTCTCGTCGGCGGAGCTACCAAAGTGCACCCTATTGCGCAGTTGTCTGCTAAGATACTCGGTGTGAAAACGGCTACCGAGCTCGCTAGGGTGATGGCTGGGGTGGGTCTCGCGCAGAACTTTGCCGCACTCAGGGCGCTTACTCAGGAGGGGATCCAGCTCGGCCACATGAGGCTGCACGCTAGGAACATCGCCTCCGCGGCTGGGGCCGAAGGTGAACTGGCAGACAAGGTTGCGGAAATCATGATCAAGGAGAAAGCAATTAGGTTTGATAGGGCCAAGGAACTGGTTGAGCAGTTCCGTTCCAAGAGACCAAAGTGAATGCGATTGCTGCGCTTTTTCTGCATCTACGGGTACGGGGGTAGCCAACGGATGAACAGATACAGCAAGGAGAAGAAGGCTTAAATGTCAAAAACGATATCGTTTTCGATATGTTTGACGAATGCGGTGGGCCTCCCTTCCGGAAGTTCTTACTTCCTCCCAGAGGGGCGCTGCGGGTCCTCATCCTGAGGCTGATAGAGGAGAAACCAAGGACTGGATCTGAGATAATGGACGACATCGAGGAAAAGTCCTTGGGACTCTGGCGACCCAGTCCGGGCTCGGTCTATCCTATGTTGTCTTACCTAGAGGAGAAAGGGTACATCCATGAAAAATCCGAGGACGGCACAAAGAGGTACTCGCTTCAACAGAAGGGGAGGGAGTCCTTGGAGTCTGCAAGGAAAATGGAGGCCTCCGAGCCATCATGGCGCGGAAGGGCACACCTCTTCCTACCGCCTTGGTTGGATTTTGGCATGGGGCAGGACAAATTGCTTAGGGCTTTCAGAAAGCAGAGCGTGCAGCTCTTCAGGATAAGACACCTCACGAGGTCCGGTGAGGCGCCGAAGGAACTGGAGGAAGAGGCCATACGCGTCATCGAGGCCACATCGAAGGAGTTGGATGCCATTCTGGAAAAGAGCCGATCGGAGAAAGGCCAGCCCCAGTAGACACAGTAGTAGATTGTCTGTGGGTCTCCCTCACAACTGACCTGACTCCGCTGAGGGTTGCCGGCTTCCTCGGTCAGGCAGGCTTTGATCGGATACTACACCCAACATGTAACGATATACGTCGTACCAACACAGTGGTCTGCGCTTCAACTGGAAATCTTTATTATGACTCGAGTTCGGCCCGATGACTACCGGAGGTAGAACTCAGAGTAATATGCCACGATACAAGACCACGGACGAGATCCTGAAGATAGCTGACCGCAGGGACAGGATACGAAATATCGGCATAATAGCCCACGTTGACCATGGCAAGACGACGCTCAGTGACAGCCTGCTCGCATCCTCGGGCCTGCTCTCACCGACCGTTGCAGGCGAAGCGTTGGCACTGGATTACCTCAAGATCGAACAGGAGAGGCAATTCACCTACAAGGCCGCTAATGTCTCTCTCTACCACGAGGTGGAAGGAGAGCAGCACTTGATCAACCTGATAGACACGCCCGGTCACATAGATTTCACGGGCAACGTGACGCGCTCCCTAAGGGCTATCGATGGAGCCGTCGTGGTTGTGGACTCGGTCGAAGAGGTAAACAGGCTAGACCAATCGGTCGCCTGGCCCAGTGGTTCAGACCGAGACCGTAACTAGACAGGCCCTCGAAGAGTACGTGAGGCCAGTGCTATTCGTAAACAAGATAGACAGACTCATAAAAGAGTTGAAATTGAACGGAAACGAAATAGAGCAGAAACTGCTGAACATCATTCGAGATTTCAACAAGCTGATAGACCTCTATGCGCCATCTGAGTTCAGGGACCAGTGGAGAATAGACCCGTTCAAAGGCAGTGTGGCGCTCGGGAGCGCAAAGGACCGATGGGGGATAACCCTCAACATAGCGGCCAAGCGGGGGCTCAAGTTCTCCGACATCGTTTCGGCATACCAAGGAGGGCCGCCTGAGGAACTCTCCAAGCAGTTCCCGGTTCACGCCTCCATTTTGGACATGGTGGTTGAGACCTTCCCATCTCCTGAGGTGGCACAGAAGTACAGGGTGCCAAGGCTCTGGAGAGGAGACCTGGACAGCGAAGTCGGAGAGGCGATGATCTCCTGCAATCCTGCTGGCCCCATAGTATTCGTTGCTTCGCACATGAGAGTGGATCCACAGGCGGGAGTAGTCGCGACCGGCAGGTTGTTCTCTGGAACGGTGATGTCGGGTCAGGAGGTCTACCTCCTGAACTCAGGTGACAAGGGCAGGATACAACAAGTCGGCCTGTACATGGGCCTCCACAGGGAGATCGTAGGTTCCCTCGGGGCCGGGAACATCCCGGCGATACTTGGGTTGAGCAACGCCAGGGCGGGCGAGACGATATCTTCGCTCCAAGGCTTGGTCCCCTTCGAGGGAATAAAGTATGTGAGCGAACCTGTCATGACGTTGGCGGTCGAACCCAAACATCCTAGGGATCTTCCTGAACTCATCAACGTAATGAAGCGACTCAGCATAGAGGATCCCAACTTGAAAATTCACATAGACGAACAGACGGGCGAGTACCTACTCAGCGGCATGGGTCAGCTTCACCTTGAGGTAGCACTGACTTTCATAAAAGAAGCTGGCCTGGGCGTTACCTCCTCGAACCCAATCGTGATTTACAGGGAAAGCATGCTAGGAAAGGGTGGACCGGTGGCGACTAGGTCTCCGAACGGCCACAACAAGGTATCCATTGAGGCCCAACCGCTCGAGCCTGCGATACTCCAGATGATGGCACAAGGCAAAATATCAGAGTTTATGGAATCCAGAGAGAGGGCTAGGTTGCTGAGAGAGGCCGGCTGGGATCCTGATGACGCGAAAAACCTGCTGTCGATAAGTGAGAGCATGAGCGTGTTCGTAGATGCCACAAAGGGGGTCCAGCGTCTAGAGCAGGTCAGCGGTTCCATCCGAATAGGGTTCACTGAGGCGATGGCGGAGGGAGTGCTCGCTAGAGAACCGGTGAGGGGGCTGAAGGTTCGACTAATGGATGCGACCATTCACGAAGACCCTGCCCACCACGGGCCGGGTCAAATGATCCCTGCTGTGAAACGAGGCTTGTACGCGGCAATGTTGCTCGGCAAGACTGCACTGCTGGAACCGATACTGAGGATCGATGCCAGGGTTCCAATGGAGCAAGTTGGAACCGTGACGAGGATAATAAACCAACTAAGAGGCAAGGTGAGTTCTGTTGATCAGAAGGGGCACTTGGCATACGTGGTGGGTGAAATACCAGCAGCTGAGTCATTCGGGCTGTCAGACACCATGAGAAGCTCTACCGGCGGCAGGGCTTTCTGGGACACCTCGTTCCTACGCTGGGACACGGTTCCGGCGTCCATATCCTCTACCGTGGTAGCAGCCATAAGGGCAAGAAAGGGCCTGCCACCCGAGGTTCCGAAGGTCTCAGACTTCTTGGAGTAGCCTACTCTGTCTTTGCCTCTGACAGGAGGACTCTCCAGTCAATGTACTTGGTGACTATGTCCTTCAACATCTTCCTCAGGCTCTTCTCTGTCTCCTCCTCTCCGAGTTGACTCTTGTTCCAGGTGACGAAGGGCGGGTAGAACGACGCCTCCCGGAACTTCGGCTTACCATCCACGATGTCGAACTTGATGAATCCAAGCTCCCTGAGGTAGCAAGTCTCGTTGGGGCATAGAACGTCTATCTCGTTCAGTTCCTTTTTCAGGAAAAGGAGCTTGAATTCACTAGCGCCATTAATCTGTCTTCCGCAAGGGCACTGAACTGGCATGTGCTACGTCTGCTCGCACCGTTAAAAAACGTATCTGGGCGTTGTCGGCGTCCACAAGACGTCGGTATTCGCAAAACTTATAAAACACGCAATGATGCGCTTTTCGGTAGGGTGAATAGAGAAATGGCAGTAATTCCAGCAACCGTATCAGGGACACCCGTCCTACTACTAAGGGAAGGGAGCACAAGGTCCAGAGGGCGAGATGCCCAACGGAACAACATCATGGCTGCAAAGGCCATAGCGGAAGTGGTGAAATCGGCATTGGGGCCACGCGGCATGGACAAGATGCTCGTGGATTCCCTAGGCGATGTCACCATCACCAACGACGGTGCCACGATCCTGAAAGAGATGGAAGTTGAGCATCCGGCCGCCAAGATAATGGTGGAGATCGCGAAGACAACGGACTCCGAAGTGGGAGACGGAACCACATCTGCCGTTGTGCTTGCAGGAGAGCTATTGAAGAAAGCCGAGGAACTCCTTGACTTGGAGATACACCCGACGATCATAGCTGAGGGTTACAGGATGGCTGCCACAAAGGCGGTCTCAATCCTGAAGGAGTTCGCCGTCAAGGTAGATCCAAAGGATCGTGACCTCCTGAAGAAGATCGCGGTCACCGCGATGGCCAGCAAATTGGTCAAGGAGAACAGCGACTACCTGTCAGACATCGTGGTCGAGGCGGTACTGCGAGTGACCAAGGAGCAGGACGGCAAGCTCATAGCGAATGTTGATGACATCAAGGTGGAGAAGAAGGCTGGCGGGTCGATTGCGGGGACCGTGCTCATCGAAGGCATAGCCATTGACAAGGAAGTGGTTCATTCGGGCATGCCCCGCAGAATTGAGAACGCGAGGATCGCGCTCATCAGTGGTCCGCTCGAAATCGAGAAGACCGAGTTTGACGCCAAGATAAACATCGACAGACCAGACCAGATCAAGGCCTTCTTGAACGAGGAACAGAATATACTCAAGGAGATGGTGGACAAGGTGATAAGCTCAGGCGCCAACGTGGCTCTCTGCCAGAAGGGTATAGACGACATAGCCCAATACTACTTGGCAAAGGCGAACGTGCTGACTGTCAGGCGGGTCAAGGAGTCTGACATGGAGAAAGCCGCCAAGGCGACAGGGGCGAGAGTCGTCACGAACGTTGAGGATCTGTCAGGATCAGACCTTGGAAACGCGCAACTAGTCGAGGAGAGAAAGCTAGGTGAGGACAAGTGGCTGTTCGTGGAGAAATGCAAGAACCCGCTTTCAGTCACTCTGCTGATAAGAGGAGGAACTGAGAAGGTAGTGGATGAGACAGAGAGAGCACTTCATGACTCAATCTACGTTGTTAAGGACGTGGTCATGAATCCGTATGTGGTCGCAGGTGGTGGAGCACCGGAAGCGGAGCTAGCACTCAGGCTAAGGGACTATTCAGAGAAGGTCTCAGGAAAGGAACAACTGGCCGTGAGGGCGTTCGCCGATGCTCTGGAGGTAATACCTTCAGCTCTCGCTGAGACGTCCGGAATGGATCCAATAGACACACTCGCTGAACTGAGGCGTCTACACGAGGGGAAGCAGGTCAAGGTCGGAGTAGACACTGTCCAGAGGAAGCTGACTGACATGTGGGCCAACAACGTGATCGAACCCCTTGTAGTCAAGGAGCAAATCGTCAAGTCTGCGAGCGAAGCCGCGAGCATGATCATCAGGATAGATGACGTAATAGCCTCAGCCAAGCCCAGGGAGGGTCCAAGGCCCCCGGGCGGTCCGGGAGGAATGGGCGAGGGTGGGCCAGGCGAGTTCGAGTAAAGACAGAAAAGGTATCATCGTTTTCAGGGCCGTCCGTCGCAGACAGGTGCGGCCGTGGTCTAGACTGGTAGGACGTCAGCCCCCCATCGAATGGGGACAGCTGGCAACCCGGGTTCAAAATGGGTGGCCCATGGAACTCCCGGCGGCCGCACACATTCGGATCACAAGGGAGGAGGTACGGTCCTCCTCTCCTGGTACCTTTTCTTAGTCCATGTCATGAAATCCTTACTCGGTGGCGCTTCTTGGTAGAGTCGGTCTCTTTTGGCCTCAAGCAAATTCTCTTCCCTACCTGAGAAAGATGCTGCAGTCTTCAGGGAATTGCCCGAAGCCCTGGCGGCCGTTTCCACCCCTTGCACACATTCCCTCCAGTTCATCGCCCTCATGAGATGATGATCAACCACCGTGACCTTGGTACTCTCCGCGATGGCCGCGAGGTTCCGGACTGCTCTGTCAAGCAATTCCTCCTCAATTTGCATGGGCACCAAGTAGGCGGGCGGTCCGCCGACGTAGACCGTCGATGCTCCCGACCGAAGGATCAGCTTCCGGGTCTCGTCGCTTACTGGGCCTTGCACGTCCGACGCAAAGAGAAATGAATCTCCTCCGCGTGACACCTTGAGCATGATCACGTATCCCAACCTCGTTCCTTCTTCGCCGTGAGGAACCGGTCTTGAGAAGTCCAGCCTCGTATCCCCGAACTCGAAGCTCGACGCGTCAGCAACCTTCACCTCTCGCGATACGGTTCTGAGGAACCTGTTGAAGTGAAAGGCCCTCATTCTCTGGGCTGGATTGATGTTTTCCCTAGGGTCCTTGACCAGAACCAGTTTGTCCTTGTACAATTCTTGGGCCGTTTCGTAGTCGCTCCACGTCCAGACGTAGTCGCTGTCAAAGGGAGGAGAGTAGTGATCGTGATGGTAGTGAGTGATCACACAGACATCCGATCTCTCAGAACCCATCCGGATACTCTTCCGTGATTCCGCTAGCGCCTTGTACTCCAGAGGATGAGGCAACAGCCCGAATCTGGGCCCTAGGGCAACACCGGCATCTATCAATACCGTGATATCAGGTGTCACTATCTTGGTCGCCATGCTCCTTGCCCCCAGGCTCTCGGCAGCCAAGATCTGAACCTCAATAGCCAAACCCATCCCCTCTCTCGTTCTTGGTTGGTACGTGATATCTGGCGGACATAAGCTATTAATCCGAGCTGGAGTGCTCTGATGTCGAGGGCAATGATTTCGATGGCCTTTGAGCTGCTAGTGCTCGGGATCTTGAGTTATGAGCCCTCGAAGTGCAAGGGGAAGTCGAATTGAGTTCTACGCCAATCGTCAAGGCGGACCATCTGATGTTAAGGAGAGGTAATACTCCACTGATACAAGACCTCTCCTTTGAACTGGGGAGAAATCTGATGCTGGGAATTGTCGGCAAGAACAGACTGACGGTCAGGTCCATAGTCTTCGCCTTAGCAGGTCACCTTCCGTGGAATGGCGGACACTTGGAATATGTCTTCTCAGGACAACCAAGAGGAGGAGGGCGGGAGACGCGAATCTCCTCATTCTCAAACGAGCTGGCTTTCCCTCCCAAGTTGCGGGTCAGGGAGATCTTCGGTCTCTGTGGACCGGACGGTTCAGGAGGCTCCGCTCGGGTTCAGGAACTCTCCAGTCTGTTGCAGCTAGACGAATTGCTCGGAAGGAGATGGGAACAGTTGAGTCACCCACTAAGGTCCAGGGTACGACTGGCAACGTGTTTGGCCAAGGATGAGGAGCTTTTCATCTTGGACTACCTGCCTTCGGACATCGGCGATGACTACAGGACCATAGTGAGGAACTACTTGTCCTCACTGACTACTTTGGGAAAGACAGTGGTCATGGCGACAGATGAACCGGAGAATCTTTGTGATAGCGTTCTGCTGATAAGAGGCCCATCGTCCTTCGAATTCGGGAATGCCGACGTTCTCCGGAGGAGGCTGGTAGGTCCAGGCAGGGTCGAGCTTACGGTGAGCGGTCTGGCTCTCCAGTCAGTGGAGGACCGATTGGTCCAACTGGGTGCAAGTTGGATCTACACTGGCGACGACCAACTAGTGATATCATGCACCAACGACAAGCCAATGGTCGAGCAGTTGATATCTGAGGTGACGGCCAACAGTGGGGTGGTGGAGAGAGTGCAAGTCTTCTCCAGCCGCCTCATCGACGTTGCAGGGAGGTGATGTGAATGGAACTCTCAGCCGCTAAGGTCATGTCGGTCTTGTTCCGGTCGCTGCTCAGGGACTTCGGCTATATCCTCGGGGCAATGGCCTTCCCGATCGCAATCTCCTTCCTGACGAATCTTTTCACAGACGGTTTCATGCCTTGGCCACTGCTGTTGTTCCTGAGCCTCTGCGATGCGCTGGCGATCTCAACTTGGCTCGGTGAGGCTAGGCGGAACTACGTTGCAGTCCATTCGACGACCACATCGACCGCCGTGGCCATAACGGTCATCGAGGCCCTCATCTGGACCACTAGGCTAACTGCTCTTGAAGTCACGAGTTGGATTGCGCTTGGCGCCGCATCCGTGGCCGTGCCACCGAACCTCTCTCTCGTATTTTTGAATGGTGCTGCGGGCCTGATTCTGACCTCGCTCTTTCTGTTGCTCACAGCTTGGGATACCCGCGCTCCGTGGATGCTTGTAGTGGTCCTGTTTCTCATCGCGTTTATGTCCGGGATCTCGATGCGGGTCTCCGCGCTGTCAGGGGATCCTCTGTGGCAGTACGTAGTATCGGGCCAGTCCGACTCCATCGTCGCACCGGCTGCGGGTCTGGTCTTCGTGCTCGTGTCCGCTTTCCTCAACCTGTGTGTGGTTTGGTACTGCAAAACAGAGACGTTGAACATGGTCGTCATTACTGAATAGGGAAATCACATTGATCAGGATTAAGCTAGGATCCAAGGGCGCATCCGTGAGCGGGGATGGCTTCACGATTACATTGGATCATGCCAGTGGAGATATGTCAAGCCTTCGGTTCGTGTCTCACGCTCACTCGGATCACATATCGGACATCAGGTCGGGCCAACGTGTGGTTTGCTCGGATCCGACGGAGATATTCTGCGCCATCAGAGGCAAGTTCTTTGACAAGGTATCGTTCGGTCGAGCCTCTCTGGTTCCGAGTGGACACATACTGGGGTCCACGGCGTTCTATGTTCCCGGTGAGTTCCTGTACACGGGGGATTTCAACGACAGGGATCGCCCGTTCCTCAATGGATTTCGCCCGCCTCAGGCGAAGGTAGTTGTCACAGAAGCAACATACGGAGTCCGGAAGTTCACGTTCAGTGAGGAAAAGGAGACAATCTCGGAGGCAGTGGAAAGGATCAAGGAGCTTCTGGGCCGAGGTAAGTGCGTGATAGTAGTGGGGTATCCGCTGGGCAAGTCACAACACCTTCAGTTGTTCTTTGACCGACACCTGGAGGGGTTTCAATGCTTTGCTTGGCCGTCAATAGAGACATACAACGACATCTACAGACTTTTCGGTAAACGCATCCGGAAGAAGGAGGAGATCACAGCGGAGACCACGTCCCGGTTGTTGGAAGCCGGAGCCGGTGTTGTCTACATGCCGTCCTATGCCAAGAGGCTCCCGTTGTATGAAGAGCTGAGGAGGAGGGGGGCAGTTTCATTCGCCTTCAGCGGCTGGTCGATCCTAGACCATTACTCACACATGGTGGAAGCCGACCATTCGTACGCCATCAGTGACCACGCGGACTTTGATGGGTTGGTGAAGTGCGTTGAGACGGCCAATCCAGAAAAAGTGTACGTGACTCATGGGTTCACAAGTGAACTCGCCAAGGCGCTGCGCGAAAAGGGCATGGATGCAGAGCCGCTCTCTGACGCCCGCAGTAGGATATCACGTTTCCTTGACTGATCGTGCGTCCGATATGAGTCTGTTCACCCAGTCGAGCATGCTCTCGAGATCTCCCTTTCCATATCCTTCTGCCCTGATAACCAGAGCGGGTTCCGTATTGGACGCTCTTATCGAGAACCACCCGTTCGCCAACTCTGCTCTGACCCCATCCATAGTATTAATGCGGACTTCCTTGGACCGGAGTTCCTCCTCTATGCTCTTGACAATCGTGAACTTCTCTTCCTCGGGGGCTTGAACACGAATCTCGGGAGAGACGAAGGTCTGCTCGAAGTCACCCAGCATATCTTCGAGGTCGCGCCCTTCCTCGGATAGCAGCTGTATCAGCTTAGTGGCACAGTATATTCCATCGTCGTAGCCATAGTAGCCGTCCTTGAAGTATATGTGGCCGGAGAGTTCGCCCCCGAGGGGAAACGATCCGTCCAACATGGCGTTGGTTATGTATGAATGACCAACACGCGTCAGCTTGACGTTTCCACCGAGCTTGCGTATGTAGTTGATCACGGCACTTGATGCCCTCACATCCAGCAGGATTGTTGCCCCCTTATGTTCTCTCAAGACTCTCCGCGAGAGTATTGCCAGCAGGAAGTCTCCGAACAGGAAGCGGCCGCTTCTGGTCACCACCCCAATACGGTCGCCATCGACATCTAGACCTATCCCAAGGTCAGCGCCCTCGTTCCCGACGGCTTTCGTCAGCTCTGCTAGAGTATCTTGGTTCGCCGGGTTCACCATGCCGTTTGGAAATGACGAATCTGGTTCTCCGTTCAAGATCGTTGCATCAAGCGAGAGTTTTTCGGCTACCTTCTCCAATACCGGGCCGGTGGTGCCGTTTCCTAGTTCGAAAACCACCTTGATGTCTCCTGAGGCCTTAATTCCCCTTGTGATGAAGTCGACGTATTCATCTCGGATGTCTTCCCTTCTGACGCCCGCAGCAGCATCGGGGTCTAGCCCAATGTCGGCGCTTCTGAATTCTCTCTCTATTTCCCCAATCCCGGTCTCATATGTGAGGGGCCGAGCACTATCCTCCACGAGCTTGAGCCCGTTATATGATGCTGGATTGTGAGAGGCGGTTACCATAATCCCACCCTTGGCCTTGCGGTGAGCCACGCCAAAGTACAGCAGCGGCGTGGGAACCATTCCTATGTCAACGGCCTCGATGCCGGCCGCCGTGATTCCGGCAAGAACTGAAAGGGAAATCGGAGTACTGCTTCTCCTGTTGTCCCTGCCCACGATGATCGGCCCTCCATTGCCGAACCTCCTCGCGAATATGAAAGAGGTCTTCAGGGTGTCTTGGATGTCGATAGTCTTGCCATATATCCCCCTCACATCATATGCCCTGAAAATGGACATCGCATATGATATGTGGCTCTTGGCTAAAAGACTTACCCATCGGGCAACAGGCCCGCCTTCTTCGCTATGATAGGTATCCCTCTCTCAGGTTCAGTTATCACTCCGATTTCGGTCACAATGAAGTCTATGAGCCTACCAGGGGTGATATCGAAGGCAGGGTTCAATATTCCCGGGATCCCTGTGCTAGCGGGATCCTGCTCGTACACTTCCTCTGGGGATCTGAATTCTATGGGAACATCGGCTCCGGTCAAGGCCTTGGTGGCGATCTTGTACGTTTCTGCTGCGACTAGCACTGTCTTGCCAAGCTGCTTCGCCAACGCCGCCATCAGGAACGTGCCAATCTTGTTGATCAAGTCGCCATTCATGGCAATGGCATCAGCTCCCACTATCATGATATCTGAATCCCTCATGTAGAACCCAGCGGCGGAGTCCGTGATGAACCTGACAGATGCGCCAGAGTCGCCGAGTTCCTTCGCGGTGATCCTGCCTTGGTACAGTGGTCTTGTCTCGGTGACATAGATAGCTCGGATCAGGCCTCCTGCGGCCGCTTTCCTCATGACTGCGACCGCGACGGAGCTATGGCAATGGGTGATGGCCGTTGACCCTCTTGGGATCAGTGGCAGCGCCAGATCAGCTATTGTCTTCGATGCCTCGCTAACTCTCTCGATGAATCGGGAGGCGGCCTCGTCTAGGGCCTTCTTCAGGTCTTCTTTGGATGCTCCACTACGCACCTCCCGATCCAAAGAGTTGTCAAGAAAGGACAACGCGTTCGGAAGAGCGACGGCGGTAGGCCTTGTATCCAAGAGCACCTTCTCTGACTCCCTGACCCTGTCGAGGAAGGTGCCGGGGGACTCCGACTCCATGTAGATCTCGTTCGCGGCATTCCTCAGGGCCTCCAGACCGGCCACAGCTATTCTGCCAGCCCCCCTAATTCTCATCGACCGGATGTCGTCTGCTGCTCTGGCTATTCTCTCGGGGATCACCATCTTACACTGCCCACCACCCGTTCGATGGGATGAACGTTGCTACTTGATCAGCAGTTCCTCATAAGTCTTCTTCGTTCTTTCGCATACGGTTGGCCAAGAGAACCTACTCGGAATCTCGGCCATCGCGTTGCTAGTCAGTGTCTTCGACAGTTGATCTTCCACGAGCAGCCTTCTCAACGCCGAAGATAGTTCGACGGAATTATCTGGGGGAACCTTGAGTCCAGTTCTCTCATGCTCTACTATTTCCGATAGCCCTCCGGTGTCAGAAACGACGATCGGCACTCCCCTGGCCATGCCTTCCAAAGCGACCATGCCGAATGGCTCGTACAAGGATGGAACGGCTTGAGCATCTGCTATGCCAAAAACCCTGTCCAACGTCAGATCGTCCACGTACCCCGTGAAGAACACCTTATCGTATGCCCCAATGTCCCAAGCGATCTTCTTCATCCTGTCGGACGCATATCCGTCCCCCACGACCAACAGCTTGGCCTGAACACCGGATCTGATCAACAGCGGCATGGCTCCTATCAACACGTTGAGCCCCTTTTCCTCGACTATCCTCCCCACGAAGAGGACGATCTTCTCTTCATCCTTCGCGTACTTTCTTCTGAACTCCAATCTTGGTCGGTCCGTTTTCTGAGGCAACTCCACACCATTGGGTATGACGCGGACCTTGTCCTGAGGAACCCTGAAGAGCCAGCTTATGTGATCCTTCATGTAGTTGCTACAGACGATTATCCTGGATGCCTCATATGTGCCCCATCCCTCCGTCTCGTATATCGTCCTCTGAAAGTCGGTGTGAATGCCTCTTCTTCTGCCATATTCCGTAGAGTGAACGCTGTACACCGTGGGCACTCCCAGCAAATTCTTCAAGGAAATGGCAGAGGGTAGGACCATCCAATCGTGAGCATGTATCAGGTCGTAGTCATGAAGGTTCGGCATAGAGACGATCTCGCTGAGCATGCTGTGGTTCATGCCAACGGTCCAAGAGAGGAAATCAGGCGAGGGGAAGTTGTAGACGTCGGTCCTATGGATCGTCAGACCCGTTGCTGGGTGCTCGACTTCAGGTTGCCCAGGAAACGAGCAGGTGAAGACCTCGACCTCAACTCCGAGCTGGGTGAGGCCCCTGCAGAGGTTGAGGACGTGAACACTGAGGCCACCCACCTTTCTAGGAGGATACTCCCATGTCAACATCAGGACTCTCGTCTTCGTCACCTCCCTTGTCCACCAGAGATAGCAGCGCCTTGGTTGCGTACTCAGACTGAAGGTCGAAGTGGACTATCTTCTTCTGATCTACGTGGTAGTAATCGGAGAGTACATTCATAGTTTGGGTGGAGTAGGGCACTACTAGGTCTACCTTGGAGAGGAGAGCTTTCTCGAAGCTCTCTATGGTTATGCTAAGTGGATCCCTTCTCCAAGCACTCCTCTGAGGCTCGGTTGACTGAACGACACCAACCAATGGGACGCGAAATCCCATATTGAGGGCACAGGCAGAAGCCAGCGTCAGCCACTCAAACGATATGATCAGATCAACCATCTCTCCCTCCATCAACTTCTTGCCCTCTCGTATGAACTGAGTGGTCAGGAACATCTCTACGGTCAGGACAGAGTAGTACGTTCGTATTGGGTTGCTTATTCTGACGACCCTTATGCTATCCTCAATGAAGTTGCCGACCAGCACATCGTCATGAACAAGCGCGCTCACAAGCAACCCTTCATCCCTCAAACGCTTAGCTAACTGTTGCGCTCTCAGCGATGTCTGCCCGAGTACCTTGGGGGGATATTCTGGCGTGATTATCAGTGCTCCCCTTATCATATCAGCATTCACGTGTATATTGCGCTAGCCATTATGATTCCCAGAGACGATACGTAGAATCTTGGATTGTCGTCAGAGGTGACTTTGCCGATCAACTGCCTCTGATCCAGTGTCTTCAAGATACTCCCAATCGCATTCATGTCTATGTTGGTCAGTTCCGCTATTGTCTGCGGGCTTGTTGCGCGCTCCTCGTTCACCATGCCTGCCTCATGCATCCTAGATAACACGTAGAACTCCTTCGATACCCTCTCCATGAGAACACTTAGGTCAGCAAGGCTTGCCTATATAATTGTGCCGCGTCCTCCGGAGGCACAGTTATGATGTAGGCTCCAAATCCCAGCTCGTATCCGGCTAGTTTGTTAGTTCTTGGGAGTAGCTCTATGTGCCAGTGGAATTTCTCAGCCCGTTTTGGTGGAAGATGGAAGTAGAGGTTGTAGGCAACGTCACCATGGATCGTCTTGACCGCAGAAATCAGGGTCTTAAGAACTCCCGCGAGCTGTCTGATGTGAGAGTCCTCATTGATTGAGTGAGAGACTTTTGTCGGTGCTATCCAGAGTTCGAAAGGTCCTATCGGCGCATATGGCACAAATGCGACGTATCCCCCTCTGTTCAAGACCACTCTATCTGCATTCCTTGCCTCTTGAGCTAGGACGGAGATCGCCGATCTGTTGCTCCTTCCCTCAAACTTGCGGAACGCTCTCAGCTCAGTCACGACGTTGGGAGGTACCATCCGACTGGCAATAATCTGGGTATGAGGGTGTGGAATGGAAGCTCCGGCGTCTTCTCCGTAGTTCTTAAAGATGCTGATGCAATTGACCCGCGGGTCAGCACCAAGTCTCGTGATCTCGAAAAGCAACACCCTAAGATATGTTTCGATCTGCTTGATGTCCAGTTGGTCGAAGTCCCTTGCGTGGTCCGAGGTCTCCACCACAATCAGGTGATGTCCGTAGGCTGAAGGATTGCCAGCGGGTGTATCTTTGGAGAAGGCCGGAAACGCGTTTGGAAAGACTCTGACATCCCATCTGTGCGCGTTCGAGGCATCCTCTCCGGACTTCAGCGTGATGCCTCCGGGTGTCAGCAGTGCGACGACTTCGGCTGGAGGTGTCATGTGCTCGTTGCCACGACAGAAGGGACACGTCTTCTCTGGGGGCGATGGGAGTGGTTCTACGAGTTTGGGTCTCTTGCTTCTCGCCGCCGCGATGACGGACACTCTACCAGTGAACCAGTCCCTCCTGATCTCAACTGCCCGCATCGTCATGCTTGAGACGTGTCGGTGTATATTAGCTTCGGCGGACGGCAAGGAAGAGTTATCTACTTTTTGAACCGCGTTAGATTGGGATGAAAAAGACCGCCGGCAAGATTGACCTGAGAATAGTGGAAGCCATATCAGACTCCCCGGACTCCTCCGTCAAGTCTTTGGCCGAGATCCTAGATACGAGAGTGGCGGAGGTAGAAAAGCGCGTCGCCTTCCTGATGCGGTATGGTCTTCTTGCAAACAAGGCCAACAGGAAAGACATTCTGGAACTTACCACAAAAGGACGATTCTTCCTTGAGAAGCACGACCCAAGGATAGTCGCCGGGTACTCTCCCGAGGAATCAGTGCCGGAGTACTTAGCCTTCAAGTTCGCAGCTGGGGAGGGAATGATGACCGGAGATATGGCGCATTCATATCAGGAATTCCTCGATGTGATAAAGAGGGTGGATTCGAGGTCCTTGGTCTATCACCTATACAGAGGGGACTTCGACAATTGGGTTTCTGAAGTCTTCAGGGACAGGACGCTGAGTGAGAAGCTGGTTAGACTTAAGTCAACAGTACGGCCTGTAAATCAACTGAGAACCAAAATGATAAGGGTCCTAGAGGGTCGCATAGCCGAGTTGGGAGGTAACTGATACGATGAAGTCGATAGGTTGGCTTGAGATGTCGATGGTGGTCCCGGACGACTGGGACTTGGTCGCTGAGTCTGGGGGGTTAGCTGAGGCCTACATGAAGTTCGACTCCGTCGATAGAACTCGAATGGAGCTAAAATGGGAGCGGACGAAGAAGCGGGGAGAAGCGCTTCCATTGTTGGCGCTAGACGGGTACATCAAAGAGGTTACGAAGTCCATGAAAAACAAGAAGTTGCTGAATGTAATCGAAAAGGGCAATGCTCGGGTGTCAGATCACAGAGCATCTTACTCTTTGTGGACGATCCAAGATGAGTCATTCATAACCGCTTGCTGGCTTTGCCCAAACGAAGGGAAGCTAGTGTTGGTACAATACTTCCTTGCCCCTGGCGAGACCAAGAGCGACCAATTCGAAGAGATCCTGCGAGAGGTGCAGTGCCACACTGATGGAGACTTCTATTCCTACAGGTTGTTTGGGGTCAAGTTCCAAGTCCCCAAGGATTACAGGTTGTCAACCAGAAAGATCTTGGTCGGTCGAGTCAGGGCATCGTTCGTGCATGGATCCTCACTCCTGTACTTCTCGTCCGTCGGGCTAGCCAAAGAACAGCTCAAGAAACACAAGACTCTCGGGAGGTTCTTCAACTCCAGCGAGGCGTCTGAGGTTAGGAAGATGGCTGGTATAGGTGCGTTGGCCAAGAAGGTCAAAGACACAGACGAAGTGATAGACCTGAGTCAAGCATCCAAGGGTACAATCCCATTCATCTCTGGCGCTAGGCGAAACAGACTCAAGATCTCCCTTGACGAGGCCTTCAACAAGGTTTTCATCGCTGGCTACTCGTGCAAGCCTGACGAAGCGGAGAGAGCTGACACTTTCATAAGAAGCATAGAAGGGTGCAAATGAAAAATGGTTGATATTCCTTTCTGGCCTTTCAAGAAAAAGAAGAAGTCGCTTTCTAGGGAAAGATTCCTATTGTCTCGCCCGGTGACCAACCCGGCAATCAAAACCGAGGAGTCTCAAGATGGCATGATCACTCTCGTGGCCCCCGTGGATAGGTCTCGCCTCCCGAACCTCGTCTCCAAGTCCCTCTCAATTCCAGAGCATAAGAAGATCCAGCTCGATGAGGTAGGAAGTAAGGTGTGGCGCAAGATAGACGGCAACGTCTCGATGTCCGATTTGTCAAGATGGATGGAGAGCGAGTTCAAGATAAGTCAAAGAGAAGCGGAGGTCTCACTCAGCACGTATTTCCAGAAGCTTACTGAGAAGGGTCTTGTCGGCATGATCATTCCGCCTCCGAAGCCTGGAACGAGAGAGGCCGCAGAAGAGGCAGTTGAATTAAGGAAGAGATCAAAGGAGCTTCAGGAGCTGCATCGCCAAGGCAAGATAACTGAGGAAGAGCTCAAGGAAGCCCAACAGCAGATAGACAATGCACTCGAAGCCATAGGAGAGTCTGATGCTAAGAAGGGGTCAGCCTAGTACCCCGTCGATGACGATACCCTTTCCTCTTTCTATCCTGAAGGTATAGCGTGTCGGATCTACTGCCGTCCATCGCATCTTCCTCACGTACAGCGTTCTCTTGAGCTTTCCATCGACGTTGGCTATTCCCAGTATTATGATGCCCGAAGTTATGAACTCTTCAACTCCAAACCTGCTAATCGAATCCTCGCCTGTTGGGACCTCGGATGTGATCAACGCAGTGGTCCCGACCTTTTCTTCTATTGAGAAGACGAGGCTCCTGATGTACTCCCTCGTGTAGGTCACTTCTGTCGTGTTCATGGTCACCAGAGGTGCGACGGGATCGATCACCAGCCTCTTTGCTCCTACGGACTTGGATATTCTCGACAGTTCGCCCACTATGTTATTTACAATCACGTCCATATCCTTGCCCCACATCTTGGCTGTGAAGTACTGCCTCACGGGGAGGATCACCAGCCTGCGTTCGTTTATGTACTGTTGCAGATCCCAGCCAAACCTCCTGACATCGGAAATGAGAACTTCGGGCCGTTCGTCGATCGTCACATATACTCCAGGTTCGCCGTTGGCAGCTCCGTACGTAAGGAACTGCAACGAGAATATTGTCTTCCCTGTTCCGGTCTCACCCGCGATAAGATAGGACTTGCCCTTCTCTAAACCCCCCTCCAGTATCCTGTCTATCTCCGGGTTCCCCGTCGGTATCCTCCTTGAGGCTGACAGAGACTTAGCTGGAGTGCCACACCTCGAGCAAAACTTGTAGTTCGGACCAAGATGTTCTCCGCAGACTTCGCACACGATAGGCCCGGTAACCCTCAATCGATTCCAATAGAATGAAATCTGTCCCCCTTATATCTTTATTATCTCACCAAAAGCGAGAAACTCCTCTATTCCCTACCTTACCAGACTCACTGCTAACGCGGCGACAATGAGATTCGATATTTTAGCTGTCATAATAGCCACGGGCTTGCCCAGCTTCGACAATATCACTTGATAGTTTGAGAGGATAGCATATGAGACAAGAGCGTTTGTCAATACAACCACTAGCGTTGGAACCGGTCCTCCCAGTGACTCGGTTATGACCATGACTGTCGATATGCTTCTAGGGTCAGCCAAGAGTGGCGTGGCCAGTGGGAAGACGGTGATGCGCTCGACGCTCATTTCACACTCTTCCTTAGCCTCGAAGAATTCTCCCAATGCCAACACGAATAGCACCAGACCGGATGCGATCCTGAGGTCACTCATCCTTATGCCAAAATAGGAGAATACCCCCATTCCAGCCACAGAGAACAGGATGAGTATGAAAGTGGCGACTAGCACGGATCTTCCTATGATTTCTCTCTAGATGAGGGATCAAAACGCTCAAGCATGGAATTGAATATCGGTATGTTGCCCAGTGAATCCATGACCACGAAGAGCATCAGAAACAACTTTATCATGTCGTCCTGCATTGGGTGCTGTCTTCCTTGTGCTCGCCCTTCTTAATCAAAGGTATTCTGTACGTCTGCCCACACTTTAGGCACGTTACTGAGAGAGACTTCACCTTGCCTGAACTCACCCTCACGGTGGCCGTTCTTCCCGGGACGATGACATGCTTGCACTTATGACAGTAGAAGTATCTCTTGAACAGGGGCACACCTCTCACGTTGTACTTCCTCAGTATCTTGAGTGCCGTTGTCAACGCGGCCTCGCTCCGAACAATGTCCTGCGAGGACATTTCGAGGGCAACGTTGACAAGCCGGTTTATCCTCTCTCTTGCAGCGTGCTTTGAGTGCTTCTTCATGTTACATACCTGGGGGCGACGTTGGTGCGGCTTCCGCTGGCCATTCGGCCATGTGCGGGATTCGAACCCGCGATTGCCAGCTTTCCTCGTCCGCCTTGGAAGGCTGGAGTCCTAACCAGACTAGACCAACGCCGCTGGGACAGAGGTCAGTCCCCATTACATATACCTTTTTGCCGTTCCTTCAGTCCAAGAACTCATCCGTTGCCGCTTGATGATACTCGAATGGGATCAGTTCCTTGCAGGATCAGGTTCCTTGGCATAAGTGTGCTCGTTGTGGTTGTTCCAGTTACAGCTTCATAGCTGCAACGAATACGTTCTTCCCAGACACGTAAGTGTTCAAGTATCGGTAGCCGCATGACTCACACAGATCTCTGAGTTCGCTGGGTTCCCACTTCCAGTAATGACGTGCTACAGCTCCGCGTCGGGTTTTCCACCACACCAGAGACATGCCTCCAAGAGATTCACCAGCGTCAGCTCCATCCATCGCTGCAGGTAGCCACACGGACAGAAACACTGTCCCGCACGGTGCCGTGATTCTGAGCAACTCTAGGAGGGCACGCCTAGCCAGTTCCCTTGTCAGGTGATGTACGACAGCAACAGAAGCCGTTAGATCAAAAAGGCCCCTCTTGAAGGGCAAGCATGTCACATCACAGACGATGCTGTGAACCTTCCATTCAATTCCTTCACTGGAGATCCTGCGCCGCCCCACGCGCACCATTTGCTCTGAGAGATCGAACTGAACGACCATGCGACTCGCACCTGCAAACAGACGCCCGTATGTGCTAGGGCCAGACCCAGCATCACAGACGCTCGCGAATTCTCTTCCGGAAACCAGCCTCGCGGTTTCCTCGAATCCATAGCTCCTCAGTCTTGCATAGTCTTCAGCCAGTAGGTCGAAGGACTTCCTGACATCATCGCGCGGGTCCAATCATGAAACCGCGTCGTCTACACTTTATATCCTTGCCCGAGTTGGACTGAATCATATCATGCTTGGTAAGAAGGCCGCACCTGAGGAGGCCGCACCTGAGGAAGAAGAACCGATTGCTCCAAAGGGCAAGCTTGAGTACTCTGATCTCGAAGATATCCCAGGAATAGGCCCGGCAACCCTTGCCAAGCTCAAAGAGATAGGGTATTCCACGATTGAGTCCTTGGCGACCGCTTCGGTCCGCGAGTTGATGAAGACTGGGATGTCAGACAAGGTAGCCTCCAAGATCATATCGCACGCCAGGCAGGGAGTGGATGTCGAGTTCTTGTCAGGCCTGGAGATGCTGGAAAAGAGAAAGATGGTCCGCAGGATGACGACATCCAGCAAGACCCTTGACGACCTGCTAGGTGGGGGGATTGAAACTATGTCAATCACGGAGTTCTACGGAGAGTACGGCACAGGGAAGTCCCAGATATGTCACCAACTCAGCGTCAACGTACAGCTCCCAGTAGAAAAAGGAGGAATCGATGGCTCTTGCCTCTACATAGATACGGAGAACTCTTTTCGGCCAGAAAGGATAAACACAATGGCTACGCACTTGGGTCTGGATCCAGAATCAGTGCTCAAGAGGGTATTTGTCGCCGAAGCTTACAACTCCGACCACCAGATGCTCATCTTGGAGAGAGCAGATGAAGTCGTCAAGGCCAACGGTGTCAAGCTGCTGATCATAGACTCACTGACCTCTCATTTCAGAAGCGAGTATCTGGGCAGAGACACGCTCGTCACAAGGCAGCAGAAACTCAACAGCCATCTTCACAAACTGGAACGGCTTTGCATGGCCTTCAATCTGTCAGCTGTCGTAACCAATCAAGTCATGGCCCGGCCCGATGAATTCTTCGGCTTGGGAGCCTATCCTGTGGGCGGTCACATACTGGCGCACAGAAGTCATTCAAGGATATTCGTCAGGAAGGCAGCAGGAGGGCACGGAAACAGGGTCGCTCGTCTGGTAGTCAGCGTGGACAGGCCAGAAGGCGAGGCTCTGTTCAAGATAGGCGAAATTGGAGTCTCAGACGCCGAGGAAACCTAGGCGGGCGTCAAGGGGTAATCCTGAACCTGTCTCTCGGGTAAAGGACCGTTTCTCTGATGTTACCCAATCCCATCATCGCCATGAGAAGTCTGTTGAACCCTAGCCCCCAGCCAGCATGAGGCGGCATACCACATGCGAAGAACTTCAAATGCTCCTCGAAGGTTGTTGGATTCATTCCCGATGCTAGTAGCTTCTTCTCGATCTTGTCACGGTTTTCTTCTCTTGACCCGCCAGAGCACACCTCAAGTGGACCCCACATGAAGTCGAAAGACTCCGTCACGTCACCTTCGCCTCGTTGTTTGATGTAGAAGGGCTTCGTGCTTGTTGGCCAGTCCGTTATGAAATAGGCCCCTTCAGCGAACCGCTGGACCTTCTTGAGGTCCTCGCTTGAGAGATCCGATCCGAAGTCCACCTTCATTCCGTGTTCCCTCAAAGTGTTCACCACCTCCTCGTATTTGTACACCGGAATCGGCCCCGAGATCTCTCTGAACTCCCGCGCTAGTGAATCCGCCAATTGACTGTTGCGACAGATCTCGGAGGATACGGCCAAGACCATATCTTGGAGAATACCCATCACGTCCCCGCAATCTGCAAAGGCGACCTCTATGTCAAGGGAGACAAACTCATTCAGGTGCCTCGTCGAGTCGAAAGGCTCAGCCCTGAAATAGGTGCCCAACTCGATGACCTTCTCAAGCCCCATCACCAGCTGTTCCTTGTACAATTGAGGGCTTTGCGCAAGGTTCGCGATCCTGTCGAAGTAGCGGACGTTGAAGAGGTTGGCGCCCCCCTCGGTTGCGGCGGATATTATCCTGGGGGTAACTACCTCAGCAAAGCCTCTCGCGTGGAAGAACCCTCTGACTGCGGAAATGGTCTCAGAGAACACCTCGAATACTCGCCGTTTCGATGGTCTCATGAGATCCAGTGGTCTGTAATCGAGGCGCACATCGAGGCCAGTGCTGATGTCCTCGGCAATGTCCATTGGCAGGGGGTGCTTGGCTCTGTTCAGGACATGGACCTGCTCGGGGAGGACCTCCACTCCTCTCTTGCTCACTGTACTTCGCTCTATTGTACCGACGACCGATACCACATCGTTCTGATGAAGGCTCCCAATGACTTCTCCTGTGGATTCTTCACATGACCCCTTCTTCCACGTGACTTGAACACTTCCGGTGCGGTCTCTCACAAGCAGGAACTTTATCTTGCCCAGATCCCTTACCTCATCAACCCAACCGGCCAGTCGTTCCTTCCTCCCTGCGACCTCGGGACTGACCTGCCCGATGTCCATGGACTTATACCTCATGTGCCTCAAGTGGACAGATTGCTCGTTATATTAAGCTCAACCCCGTAGAGGTCAGACAACAACTTGGCTGCCTCCCTCAGATCCACTTCGACCTTCCCGTCAACCCGCATTACCGTTAGGTTTGCCCCGCCCGGTAGCCAAGACGTTCTGGAGGAAAATATCCTCGCGGGATAGAAGAGTCTCTCAGAGACGGCTCGAAGGGACTCCCCCTCGTCAAAGAAAACGGTCTTCCTTCTGGTAACGTTGCGGATATTGTCCTGCAGATCGCTGAGCTGCGCCGACAAATGCGCTACACTCCCCTTCCGAAACTTGATCAACAAGATGCCTCGAGCCGCATATGACTTCAGGAACTCGACCCCCTTCGTAGACGCCCTGTCCCCCTCTGGTGACATCAGGATCTTGCTGATCTCAAGGTCTAGTTCCGAGAACTCCCCTTTCTCTATTTTCTCTTGACAAGAGCGACACAGGACATCGCTCCTAAGGCAGAATTCGTGGAAGGGGGTTCTCAACTGGACGCACAGGACGCTTACGATGCCTAATACTTTTAAGCCTCTATCCTTTGACCTCACACAGAAGCATGCCCGTAACCGATCCGGAGCTCATCCAGCTGGCTCAGGCCAGAAGACTGAACGCCAAGATCTGCAGGAGATGTGGCGCGAAGAACAGCATAAACGCCACAAAGTGCAGGAAATGCCGTAGCAAAAACCTGAGGCTCAAAAGAAGGATGCCAAAGGCGAAGAAGAAGTAGACTTAATCGATAGTCGCACACCCTCGATGGATGGGCCGGTGGTCTAGCTCGGTATGATGCCGCCCTCACACGGCGGAGGTCGCCGGTTCGAATCCGGCCCGGCCCACTCAAATCCTGAGTTTCTGAAAGTGGAGTTTCCACGGCGCTATTGGATTCGATAGCGCCTCCGTTATTGGCTTCAATAGCGCTCCTGAACATGGCACTTGCCCACTCATTGGCCATGATCGCCGGCAAGTCATTCTCTCCAAGGGCCTTGATCTTCCTCTTCACGCAATGCCTTAGATACCTCAGTTGATTCGGCTTGGCCTGCTTCTCGCCCCTCAGAAAGTCCGTCTCTGCCCTGCTCAACATTCCGTAGTGGCTTGGGTCACGAGAGGTCAAAAAGGTGAGGCCATAACTTCAAATCCTAACAGGTGAGTCCAGGGATGGATTCTCACTCTTTCGTCTTTCACTTCTAAGCGGGAAATCGCTCTTCCACAGCGTGCGACTATCTTCCGCAACAGGACCACCCAGGCCCTAGGCGCGCTCGCGTGCATGATCCTCTCGTTCCTCACGCTGCTTGCAGAGACCGCAGGGACCTCAGAGCCGCCTCCTGAGACGCCGTTCTGGTTCCTGTCACTCGAGCCCTCGGTAATCGATCTGGACCATGCTTGTTGGCCTGATCTTGGCCGTGAGCGCGCTGCTGACGCCGTCGCATCCTGAGTGATCGCTCTTGGGGAAACCGAGCGACTTGGCATCATGCGGTTCTCCGTATCTTGCCTTCAAAGGTGGTTATTCTCTGCCACGCCAGCCTTGAAAGGTGATCATGAATGAGTGCGCAAGTCGTCTGTCCGACGTGCGGTTGGAAGAAGTTCACGTTTGTCGAATCCGAAGTCGAGGGTTGGCGCGCGCGTTTGCTCAACTGGATCCAACCGCTCCTGAGTCTTAGTCTTCTTCAATAGTCCGTAGGCCATGAGGACAAGCCCCAATCCGACCAAGACTTCGCCTTGATCCTTTGGAACGCCGAAACCGTAAATGGGGTGGGAATATGAGTTGTCTTCGATGATCATGAGTCCATACATGCAGACGAGCAGACCAACAACGACGGCCTTCTTGTCCATCACAGTTCCCCTGTGGATGAACAGATCCTAGGTCCTAGTCAGGATCCTCTTGAGGCAGCATGAGCGGTCATTCTTGCCAGTCTAGTCTTATCGTCCACGGGAAATGCCCTTGTGGTACCGATTCCAGCACCTAGAAGGGCAAGTCTCCTCTTGTGTCGCGCCTCACCCAGTTCCCTGCATTTCTCATAGTTGAGAGGTGAGTATATCTTGTTCTTTCTACCCGTGAAGGAACACCTTGCTTCGTTGTGGTACCCCGAGACCCCCCTTCATATTGGATTGTGACCGCGTGTGAACGTGGCATTCACCTTATGCCTTCTCAATCCGAGATTTCCTGAAGTTCCTCTTCGCTCAACCGAGAATCGGTGGAAACACAGTCATTCAGAACTGTTCTAGACTGGCTAAATCTGGTTGCATACAACATGACCGCTGAGACGTCGGGGTGTCTGCCCGTCTCGAGAAGGGTCTTGATTCGCCTTTCGATAGGCTCGAACATGGAGTCCGCAAGGGGCTGACCAAGCTCGCACTCGAGAACGATGACATTCAAAGCTTTGATTACGATTATGTTCGGATGGCCCGGGACTCGTCTATCCCCAAGCTTTTCCCCGATTCGCCTTTCCAAATGACTCAGGAATGATTCCTGTTCCAAGCGTGATGCCACGGTCGGATGCTGTAACCCGTATCCTGCCTCAACAAGTCTGAAGCAATGGTCCGAACTCCTGACAGACAGAATCGGAGACCCTGCTAAATCAATGGGCTTCAGGCGATCTAGGAAAGACGACATCTCTCGTTGATGCGACGCGCTGAACAGTCTTGGCTCTAGAACGCTGAGTCGATTACGTGGATCAGACACGGGTTTGTTGGGATAGGGCATGCCAGCCAATGTAGCCACATCAAATGAGTCAACGTGATCAAGTTGTGGCCATAGACCAATGCGGTCGATGAATTCCTCTGTTTTCTTCAGAGACGCCGTCTTGTCTATCGCTCCCCGGGATCCTTTACCAGCATCATCGGGTCAAGTCCTAGTACTATGCGTCTGCGGGCGGACGAGCGATCAAAGACCTTCTTCGCAGTCTCCTCACAGATCTCGGTCATCTTCTTCTCTGCATCCCCAGGATTGGTTGTGGTAACCTCGAAGAACACAGAACGCGGCCCCAATTTCACCCCCACATCCGGTACCCTTCCACAAAGGGAAGGATGAAACTCGACCGATTTTTCTCCTAGTCTATTTGAGCAATGCCGATAAACTTCCAGTTCGGCCATGGATGACCAGCTCCCGCGGCGATCGTGACTGGCCAACCTAGACAAGAAGTCCTCTTGCCTTTTTCTTGGCCACCGTTCTATCGCAAGCCCGCATACATCTTCCTCAAGGGCATTAAGTTCCTCGTACTCCTCACTCCATCCGCGTTGAGCCCATACGCACTTCCAGAATATGACATTATCTGTGTTATGGCGTGGTGCTAGGTCAAAATCTTGGAATCCCTTGAGAAGACGATTCAGTGTTTCGTATCTTTCCAACACTGACCTTGCTTGACTCACGCAACAGGCGAAGTAAGATTTTCTATTCTCAGGTGACATGAAGCGTCCAGAAATCATACTCGCTCCCCCATCTCTCTTGTTGTACGAAGGAATTAAAGGATGGATCGCGTTGGCTGTCTAGGACTGGCAAGGGACGAACATACCGCCATCCGGAGACCGACAAAGCGTAGGAGTAGAAAGTCTGACTCTCAGAGTCCAGCTGGCTTCAAGATGTCCTCGGCAGGAAAAGACTCTATCGCCTTGGCCATCTTGTCGAAATATCTATTGGCGAACTTCCGAAGCCCTTCTCCCTTAACCTTGACTACTAGCTCTTAGGAGAAAATGAGTTCTGATGTGTAACATGTTGAGAACGAAATCTCTAAGCGGCAGAACGGGCGAAAATCGAAGAATCGTCATGGGAGCTGCCCGAGTTCCGAACAGTTCCGATATCCAGAAGTGTTGGCTGTCCTGCGGGCCTCTAAGATCCTGAGATAGGGCATGGATTCCTTAGCTAACTCCTTCATGGCTGTGAGAACGTTCAGGTCATCCCATTGGGAGCATCCTCGCGCACAGATTTCATGTAATGGTATAGGAGACTCAGGAATTGACGAGCGAAAGTATTTTTAACATCATCTTCATTACGATCAGTCTATGTATATGGACGCTCACAGAGTTGGGTTGGTCGTCTTCGCGGTTGGGGTCATTGATGTGGCTCTAATGGTCTGGATGCCGTTGGCATGGAAGTACCTTGTATCATCTCCTTCCTCTGAGCTAGTTAGTTTTCCCTTGCTTGCCGCGTCTCCGAACCCGCTTGCTACCTGGCTTCAATCAGTGTTTGTTGGGATGATTCTCGCTGTAAGAGGGGCCCTCATATACGCCAAAAGAACTCGAGTTGCAACAGGTCTAGTCTTATCAGCTCTCTCCGTATTCTTCACCTTGTCATCCATGCTCTCGTTCACCTATCATGACTATACCTTGTCCCTTATCCTGTTCTTGCTTGCAATCCTGCTCTTCGCGGTGTGATCAAGATGGAGATTGTTCCACCATTTTTCGGGATCCTGGGGTCGTTCATAACAATCATCTTCTTTGCGACCGTTTGGTATTGGATGAAGTACAATGAAGTGGAGAATGGTGAGATGAGAAAGGCAGAGAAATGGAAGATAACAGGTTACTCACTCCTTCTGATGGCCACTTGGTTTATGTGCGGAATGGTCGCGTATCCCGGCTACGCTCTCAGACCTGAAAAAGCGAACTATGAATTCGCCATAACGATCTCGTATGTCGTGATGATCCTCCTGCTACTCGGCTTTGTCTTCCTCTTCCTAGGTCAGCGCAAAGCATACTTGACCAAGCTACAAAGCTAGAAAACTGCCGATAGATGCGCGCGCTCGTCTTCGGTCAGGTTCGAGGTCACGACCTCAAAGATCCGCTGGCGAGGGGTGAACCCGATGAACTCGATTGTGGGAGGTGTATCCCCCTGTCCTTCAGATACAGAAATCCTATCTGGCTCTCCTTCCAATAAGAATATCCTCAATACATCCCTTGAATCTCCTGATCCTTGAGTTTCCTTTGATAGTGAAGTGCCTAAGGTCTGAGGGACTGTAAGGCCCCCCATATACCCTCCAGAATCCGGTCCACCGGGTCCATCCGGTCCACCAGCTGATAGCGAGGCGATGTTCTCCATGTACCAGATGAAGAACCCGTCGAAGAGCGCGCGCGAGACTCTTCGAACAGTGCGACATCCCATGTGAAGCAAAGATGGCCTTGCCCCTTGCGGTCAATAATGCGACAGAATCCGGTTTCAGTGGCAGGCCCGTCAATCAAGACCTGAAGCGAGTCAGGATCAGCCAAGATGAGATATCGTTGCCAGTCAAGTCGTGGATGATAGTGACTCTGTGACAACAGAGCGAGGGAGCGTAACCCCTGGCCCCGCAGTGATCACCCTCATGTCATCTTCTCGCCGAGGCGGACTTGGGTCTAAGGTTGATGTTTTCTTTCAGACTGGCCGCGTACAAGAGCCCTTTGATGACATCAGCCTTTTTCTTCTTGTCAGCCGACCCGAACCCATTCTTCTTGGCTATCCGGCTCGCCTCTCTTAGCGAGTCCACCAAGCTCCTCACTGTGAGTAAGGCAGCAGCTCTACAGAAGAGACTCCTTGACCTACCGTCGTCATATCCTGCGATCATTCTCTCAAGCAACCGAATCCTTTTTCTCTGCTGTTTCATGAACTCCCTGATACCGTGAGCCCTTATGAGCCGGATATTGGGAATGATCTTCCTGTAGGGCGGATAGGAGAGCGTCTCCAGCGATTCATACGTCTTAGCGTCCTTGAATTTCTGGCAGGGGAACTCAGAGCACTCGGCGCAGACCTCCAACCCTTTTCTCTTCACGCAGCAGGTTATGAACGAACAGGACGGGTGTTTGCTGAAGAAGTTGGGCCCACAGCATCCTGGGCATCTTGAGACTCCCACCGTGTAGTATCGGGGGCATAGTCCACAATCAAGGCCGCATACGCCAATCGTCGGATGTGTTCTCAATTGCCTGGTCATGTTTCGCCGGCTCGACTGCCTGAACCACTTGACCGCATAAGAAGCTTACGAGGTTCTGCCTTAGACTCACCTTGCAGTCGCGCGCGTCCCTTTCAGACAGCTCTCACGACCGTGAAGAAATCCTCAGCTTCGTTGTGGTGCTCCGAGACGGCCTTTTATATAGAATTGTGGCCTTGCGTGAAGATACGGGTAAGGCAGTTTCCGAGCCCGTATGGGTTCGAGGGCGTCCTGAACCGGATGTAAGCACATTTCGTACAATTCCATGAATCGTTCACTCGCTTCCCGGGACCTTTCTTCCGGGTTTTGTGGTCTGAGTCCTGTTGGCTTGACTGGGAACCCTTCCAAAAATGGGACCCGGGGGGGAGGGTCTCTCATGTAGGGGAGATCCAACTGAATGCGGGGATCGTCAGGATCGTGCGCGTGACCCTCCTTTCTCATGTGGGCATTGACGTTGTTGATCTGAATTGCCTGGCGTTCTTGTGCAAAGTCCTGCCAAAGTCCTAGTTCCTGCATTGAATTTCAGCATTCATTGTTCGAGAACCTGGTCGGGGCACCGGTTCGGACACCGGTGCAGTGCCCAGCCCTCGATATTGCTGTGCAATTCCGCAGTTCTTGCTTGTTTCACACTGGGAATTCTGAGAATTCCTCGACCGCACGTGTATCAACAGCGAAGCCATTTTGATCTCGCTTGTCCCTTTCTCCACAGTTGTATGGCCTGTCGATTACTCAGCGGAGTGACCGTTCAGAGGCCTTCCACCCATCTTTATACGATCCTCCAATTGAACCAAACGCAAATGACGGAGACGAGAAAAGCAATTGTCATCTACGACACGCAATTCGGCAACACGGAAAAGATAGCGAAAGCGTTGGCATCGGGAATCAAAGAACAAGGAGTTCAAGTTGATTGTGTCAAGGTCGATGAGGTCGACGTCAACAAGCTGGCAGAATATGATTTGCTGGCAATCGGAGGGCCAACTTTAGCATTCGGCATGTCTAGACCGACGAAAGACCTTCTTGGAAAACTGGAAGGCATTGGGCTCAGAGGCAGGAAGGCGTTTGCCTTTGACACCAAAATGGATTTCATATTTGCCGGAAGCGCGGCGAAAGGGATTGAAGGAAAGCTAAAGGGACTCGGGATGAGCATTGTCAGACCCTGTTCTTCCGCCATAGTCAAAGGGAAAGAGGGACCTCTCGAGGAGGGCGCGGAAGAGATGTTCAAGCAGATCGGGGCGGAGATCTCAAGATCCACACAGTAGATTCAAGAGCAATTGCAGCTCTCCTTTGCCGATGGAACAACTTCGCAGCTCAGAGAAGTCCCTGTTGAGGAGACACCGATAGAACTCTCTCGTATATCGATATCTGTCGTCTACAACCTGTGCCCGAACGCTTGGACTATCCTAGCTCAGGTCGTACGTTTCCCCAAGGGCTGGTTTTATGACCTTCGGTATGCCGATCTCTTGCAGCTGTTGTGCCAAATAGTTGACATTGTTGCTTGTACCGTGCACCAAGAACGCGGTCTGAGGGTTCGTCTTTTTCGCGAGCTCTATGTAGTCTGCTCTACCGTTGTGTGAAGAGAAGTCGAATTGCTCGACGCGAGCCTTCACTTCGACTATTTTGCCACCCAATGGCAATACCTTCTTCTCCAACAGGACGGCTCCAGGTGTGCCTTCCACTTGATAGCTGACTAGAAAAATCGCGTTCTTTTTTCCTCTCGCCACCTCCTCTGAGTACCTGACAGAGGGCCCGCCCTTGAGCATCCCCGCGGGTGTCACGATAACACCCGGATCCTTCGTAGCATCTTTCCTATCTTGATTGCCTTGCAGGACGATGACATCGTGCGCGGCATCCTCGAAGTTCTTTCGCTCGTTAAGGTACTGTGGATAAGACAGGAGAACATCTGTTACCGTCTTGGCCATGCCATCTATCATTACCCTGTGTGGGAAGCCGTGAGCCTTGAGGACGGTGATTATCTCTTGGGATCTGCCCACCCCGAATGCAGGTATCAGAACCTTTCCACCGGATTCAACGACCTCCTTGACCTCCTCCACGAACTTATTCTCAACAGCTTCTCTGGGCGCGTGGTCGGTCGTGGCATAGGTGCTTTCAGATATCAAGACGTTCACTTCCCTGTCGTAATTCGTGTCAGCCGCAGGAACGATTCTCGTGCTGTTCATGTTCATGTCCCCGGTGTACAACACGTTCAGGCCGTCGACATTCGCCATTATCTGTGAGGCCCCGATCACGTGCCCTGCATTGAAGAACTCCAACGATGTCGGGGTGCCGTCTGGTCTGTACTTCTCCCTGTTCTCAATCACGTTGAGTGAAGAGAGGAATCTGCTGATCTCCACGGAGTCAAACGGCAGATATCCTCTTGATATCTTCAACATGTCCAGCAGCAGTATCGCTGACAGCTCCTTGGTGAGCCTAGTGGAGACAGCGTTCCTCCTTCCACCTATGAAGAACAGCGGAGCCCCTCCGACATGATCAAGGTGGCAATGACTGATAGCGAGTGCCTGAACTCTGCGGGGTTCGACGTACACTGGGAAGCGTGCAGTGTGATTGAACTGCACCCCACAGTCCAATAGCACGCCTCTCCCGTTGTCCGGCTCCAGTAGGATAGCGGATCTTCCGACTTCCTCGACCGCGCCCAGAAAAGATAACTTAGCCATAATCGATCAGTTCCCGAATATTGTTCCTCAGCAACTCAAACCGCCTCGTCTATAAGGGTTTCGGGCTCAAGTCGCGCACTCCATACCTCGAATGCACTTATTAACGTGGTCAGAGTAGCTGCGACAGTTTGTCGTCGCAACCAGTGGTCGTTGCTCCCAACAACCCACCAAGGGAGCCAGTGGTAGCTATCTCAGGACTGCCTGGACTAGGAGCAGTAGGAGCGGGCACGGCTTCCCTTTTCGTGGAGAAATCCGCTGTTAAACCCTTGGTCCTAAGGCACATAGTCCTTGATCATTCACTAAGGACCCTGTTCGTGAACGATCAGGGCGTAGCGGAGCCGAGTTCCTACACTCTGTTCTACGTCGAGGTTGAGGGGTCAAAGACGCCGGCCCTAGTATTCGTCGGAGCGTTCCAGCCTCCATCATCGATAGGTCAACACAGGCTGGCGGATCTCTTTCTCAGAACCGCGAAGGAGCTGGGATCAACCGTGATGCTGACACTTGGGGGATACCATACCCGATCGACCGGCAAGCAACGGAGAGTCTTCGTTCTACCCAACGATTTCCAGACATACCGAGCGTGTCTGGAGGCCGGCATCCACGTGACGGGAGGGCAAGTCACTGGAGCGGCCGGAATCATCGCTGGCTTGGCAAGGTACTATTCGTTCAAGGGAGGTTGTCTGTTGGCAGAGACTGACGGAGAAACTCCAGATAGAGTAGCGTCACTAGCACTGTACGAGAGAACCCTTGTCCTGCTGCAGCACATGCTGCACAATTAGGACTCGGTTCTTGCTTCCCTTATGAAGTCCTCGTATACTTTCTGCACTCTCTCCGCTACCATACCAGTGCCTTCGATGACTCCTCTTTCATCGACTCTGACCTTGTCGAGAACAATTATGACGCCAGCCTCCTCATTGTACTTTACCATGTTGGGGAATATTCTCTCAAGCCTCTCAGCGAGTTTCCTGAGTTCCACGAATGCCTTGGGCAGGAGGATCACTCTGATGTGAGCTCCACCTATCACGACCCTGAAGTACTTCTGGCCTTTGTCCTTTTCGGCGTTTGACAGTACCAGAGCTAATGATGCGGGGTCTAATGCCTCAAGCACCCCTGTGTACAAAGATCCGTCCGATGTCTCAACGGAGACGTTCTTTCCGACCATTTTCTTCAGTTCCACATCAAGCGTTAATCTCAGCAATCTTGTGGGCAGCATCGCGTGGGGTGTTATTAAGCCTCTCATCAACATCAATTCCGCGAAATCACTTCCGTTGAGGAGAGGCAGTTCTGGTTGTGCGCATCGCTTTAGACGACATGTCAGGATTCGCAACTCGTGACCTGCGCGAGCGTGTTGATCGGAGACAAAGATCGCTGCCCTGAATGCAACAGCGCACTGGTATCGGCCGCTGGAGAAGTCGTGTGCCGGGGTTGTGGTCTTGTGGTGGGTCTGGGAGAATACGGCCCGGAGGAGGAATCACCGGTTCGTCAAGGAGGCTCAGATGGATCCAGAGTTGAGGAAGCGGGATCTTCCCCAAACGTGCCCTACTTCGCCAGTCATGGCGAGAGGAAGTTGGCGGCCTCGGATCTCCTTGCAAAACACCTGTCCCGTAGACGACGTCCGAGGATCCACGCGATGGGTGGCCTGTTGGCCGAAACCCTTTCGTTGCCTAGAGTGCAGATCTCGACAGCTCTAGTGCTCCTTGAGAAGATCAAATCCTGTTCAAAGACTAGGCAAAGAACATGTGATCTCCTAGGGGCCGCCATCATCATATCATCCAGGAGGACTGACTCAAGGAGGCACTTGACGATAGCGAGGATGGTAGATGCTCTCAACTCAATCGGTTACAGAACGAAGCCTCGGAACGTAATCCAAGCCCTTTCGCTCTTCAAGGAACGAGGTCTTTACGTGTGCTGTAAGACTCCGGAGGAACACTTGCAGGACATCTTCTCCGGACTGGATCTGACGTTCCTAAGGCACAGGTTGTCTGCCGAGAGTATGGCGTACGAGTTGGAGGTAGCTAGGGAGCTGTCACTGGAAATTCTCTCCCTTGCCAACGCTCACAAGGTAGTGAGCAATCCGAGATCTAGGGCCGCCTGCTCAGTGTATGCTGCGTTCAACGACGCCAGACCCAGATCCAACGGGCACAGATTGAGAGTGTCCTTCTCAAAGGTAGCGCAAGCTTCTGGTCTAGCAGAGTATACAGTGAGAGACAACTACGAGAGATGGTTTTCTAGTTTCATATTCAGAACCTCTGTTTGATTGGCCTCACGATGCAGTAGTACCTCACGGCTCCAACCTCCATTCCCTCTTCAGGTATCGTGACTACCAGATGGAGACCTATGACGTACGCCGTCATCTCTGAGCTTGACTGATTATCAACAGACCAAGCACATTGACATTCATATGCGGATCGGATCAGTGAGTTCACCGACGCGTTCATTTCCCCGAGCACATACGATAAGAACTCCGATCGCGAGAGATTCTCACAGGGCTCACTCTCGCTGGCGCGGTCCGCTATTGCGTCTAGGCTGCTGTCCAACTCGCCAATCCTCGCGTCAACTCGCCGAACTAACAACCTAGTTCTTATGGCGTTTGCCACAGCCCATCTTAGGTTTGACACATCCCCGGCAATGCAGAGCATCAGCACTGTCGCTATTCCCACAAGGGCGACGAGCGGCAGGAACGCCTTCATCGTCTCACCCCTATCAGTATGACCGTGCAATTGAAGCCACCGGAAGGGGGGTAAACCTCTATGATCGGAGAGCACAGTCGTCCAATCAGGTTGTACTGAGCCACTATTGCGATGGTTCTGGTCTGCTGAACGCCAGGTAGACTCTCTCCATCAGTGTAAAGGCCGTACTTGTCGAGGAAGTCACCAATTGCCGTTTCATTCAGTTCAATGAGCCGCGGGGACATCGATGCAAGCGCCATAACTAGGATGCAGCCGGTCGAGACAACAACGGCGGCAGCAATCCCGTCTACCGATATGTTCATTGTCACACGCACCGCAGGAAGGACACCAGCCTTCCGAGTTCAATGGCAGAATCGTGGCACGTGGCGATGATCAAGTACAGCCCCATTGCTACTAGAGGGAGCGCCAATACTCCTGTCGCAAGATCCACGAATGCCTTTGATTTCAGGTTCACTCACCCGCCGCGTTGGCTCCTTACGTACAGCGATCCGTTGATTCTCTCTGTGGCTACTGCGATACTCCTCAATGTAGAGTTGACAAGGAGCACACGGACAGCGAGTTCGTCTCCAGAGATTCTTTCCACGGAGACTAGGGTGAAGGAGGGCATGTCTACCCTGATTCTCGCCCAGTCTGAGTGTGTCAATCTCACTGGTGCCAGCATTGCAGATATCACGTCGCAGGAGGCCCCCAGTAGCTCCGAGGATAGGAAGTGCACGGAGTACAGAGCCGAAGTGGAAACAGCCAAGCAAATCAGCAACCAAGCCAGGTTCTCGCCAGCGAACTCCACGTACTCCATGGTGAACCCTCGCTAAACCGGTTCGCGATCACCCACAGGATTCTTGACTGGTAAAGCCTTGCCCTCAACATACCTCTGATATAGATCCGTCAGGAGCGGCAGAACCTGCTGTACAAGTATCCCGATCGCCGTCAGCGATATGAAGGCGGACAGTGCCAACACCAGTATTTTCTCAACTATGGCGCTCATTCTCACAGCAACAGAGTATTGAAGGACATCCCTATAATCGCCCCTGCAGTCAGGAACGGGATAAACGGAACCCTTTCTTCGCCTTCCTCTCCGAACAGCGAGAACGTCCAAGCAAGTGGTGCGAACAGCGCCAAGAATTCGGGTAGGTAGCCTAGGGACATCATCCCCCGCCTTCGAAGGAGCGATACGGTTCTGTACCTCAGGACAAGCAACAGGGCGTTGGTCAGCGAAACCTCCGAGACCGTAACCGCGATCGGCATACTGCCAATCAAGAATAGCGACGCTCCATTCAACGCTATCTTCTCAGGAAAAAGCACACGCAGGGAGAGCAGGAATATCAGATCGGCGCCACCGGTTCTGCCGAGCGCGACCAATACACATAGCATCAGGAAGCCCAAGACTTCTCCGAGACTGAAGGGTGCCAATTCAATGGTGGCCTTGGTTTCGCCGACGATATGCCTGACAACCGCTATCAGCGTAGAAGCTAGGGCCTGACCGAGCGGGACCGAATTGGTCCGCAAGTCCTCAACACACATGAACGCGGCGTTGGTAAAGAAGGCTCCAACCAGAAGCTCGTCTATCACAATCCGCCAATGCCGGTGGTGCTCATAAGCCCCGCGTTCCAATGTGTAGTGAGGGATTTTGAGTCAGAGCGATATCGTACTGGAGGCCCTGCTGGACGAGGTTCAGAACCTGAAAAACGAGATCTCCAGGATATCGAGCAAAATGAACAGTCTGCAAGCTAAGTTGCTGGAAATGGAATCCCGCCAGCGTGAGAGGGCCACGAGGAAAGAGGGGGAGATTGCGGCTGAGATCAAGTGAGGTTTTGTTCGCAAGACCGAACGGTTGCCTCACACTGTTCTCGGGCATCCCCGCCGATGACTTTTCTGAGATGTCAGCCCTGATATTGTTCTACTCTAGGTTTGCTGGTCGTGCAACTAGAATGGCCGTCATTGGCTCTGAGGGGATCGAAGTAATAGATTCTCCCGGGGTCATCGAAGCTATGGGGAAAAAGGCGAGGAGCATCTCATCAGCTCTCCGTTCTGTTTCCCTTCAATTCGCGTCAAGATCCAAAGTGCCGGATGGATATGAGATCTACCCGAGGTTTGGGTGCCAGTATACTTTCTCTCAAAAGCAGAGCAGCAGCCTCGCAGAGCCTGACATCGCTGGATCGGCGGCAACGTCCAGTCCGGCGCTTGACCTGGCGGACGAAAGCGGCCATTCAGGCCTCTCCCACTTGATGGTACAGGCGCGGCGGGATCGCCGGGACTATTCAGTACACTACGTGTCGGAGGAATACATGAGGGCCGTGCTGGATGTGTCATTCTTCATGCGGGGCTTGGTTTCGAGAGTATGTTTGGGCAGAGGCAAGTTCGAAGAGCTGCTGGACTACCGTAAGGCCCTTGGAGGTCGCTACATGGATTCCGTAGTCCATGGTTTCTCCGAGAGAGTCAGGGAATCGATCCTTTCTCATTCCGCGTTCAGATCGGTAGGGCTTTCGAAGCTATATCCCTTGTACGCCGACCCATACGTCCAAGAGATATATGTTGATGCTGTCGGACTGAGGGCTTACGTAGATCACGCCTCGTTTGGTCGACTCACGACGAACATCCGGATGAACCTCAACGATATGGGGTCGCTAGTCGTGAACCTCAGGCGTAACACTGGCCTCAGGCTAGATCTTAAGGTGCCATCTATCAAAGGGGACATAGTGACAGGCTTCTGTACGTCCAGAGTGGCCATTGACGCATATCCGTTGGTTCTCGGAAAGTATGCCTTGGACATCAGAAAGCTGAGACAGTCCCCCTTCTGTTTGGTGGAGTTGGTCAATAAGAACTTCATCAGTCTGGAGGAGGCGTCTCTGATGATGTCGTTCCTGTTTCACAGGATGAACATCTCGATAATAGGAGAACCTGGGAGTGGCAAGACAACCCTGCTCACTTCCTTGGATGCCCTAGCCCCGGCTTGGTGGAGGAAGGTATACCTAGAAGACTGCGTTGAGATATTTCCCGAGTCCAGACGCAGGGATTCGAGGGGTCTTCATCTGGTGGTTGATCCTTTTGAGAGCAAGGGGTCGTCTCGCAGGAAATCGTCCGAGATCGTGAAGCTTCTCCATAGGAATCCATCATACGTTATCTTGGGGGAAGTGCAGTTCTCAGATCATTTCAGGGCCTTGTTCCACGCTATGGCGGCTGGAATAAGGGTGATCCATACATCACATGCGTCGGGCACGGAGGATTTCGTCAGGAGGGTTACCAGAGTCTACGGAATCTCGCCAGACCTCGTCACAAACCTTGACCTGATAGTCTTTCTCAGGAAGGAAGAACACGAACTGGGCACCCTCCGGTCGGTCGGTTCCATGGCGACCGTGTGTAACGTAGACGAGTCCGGATCTCCTAGATTGATCTCCGTCAAGGACTGTGAACGCGCAGTTGAGCCGGAGGCACGTGGTTTCAGAGTCCTTATGGCTGAAGTGGAGAGGAAAAGGGGCTTGGACATTGGCACTCTCGTTGGGTCGTACGAAGAGGCACAGCGGATCCTTGCGCAGTTGGAGTTAGACAACGTCCGGGATTCCTCTGTGGCGAGGGCCCGCATGAGTAGAGCGCTTCCCTCGCTCACTGTGGGGAAGTGATGAACGGCGTTTTGGCCAAGACTCTGGCTGAGAAACTGCTCAGGCTGTTGAGTGCCGCCAGCGATGGGGACAGAGCGCACAGAATGGCGTCACGCAAGCTGTTCTTGTATTGGGCGTTGAGGAACGCTGGCGAGTCAGAGCTGCAGTCCGTGTTGGAGGTCTCCGGCTTGGATGCGCCGCGGGAGAAGAGACCTTCCCAGGAGGAATTCCTGATTCTGAATGGACTATACCCCAGTTCGAACGGGGGCGAGTCTTTGCTGTCAGAAGTAGCAGATTCTTATCGGCTGTCCGAGACCATCGTCCAGGCGCAAGCAGGTATCAGGGAGAGGATGAACTTGGTGGAGTCAGTGAACAGAAAGGCGCTAAAGGTCGAGGCGAGTTCTCTTCAGAATAGGTTGATAGTGTTGACCTTTGTCCTCTTCATAGTGCCGTTTGCATTTCTGTTGTCGGTGTCCTTCATCTCCCCCGGTGGGTCGCCGATCTCGGCCGCTTTCCTAAGCCTTCATCCTTTGGTTTCGTACTTCATTGCGAACTGGGCTACGATGCGCGATGACCTGCTGGCCATTTGACAGAAGATACTCACTATGGATGGTCTTGTCACTACTTCTATCCATTTGCCCATTCATATTGACGGATTTTACACCCACATTGCTGCCCTTGGTTTCTCTAGCCTCCTTCATCATGACATTCGTCTTCGCCAAGTTCCCTTCTGAAACATCCCAGGATTTGAACCTCAAGTCGGATCTTCTCCGCTTCTGCACCGATCTGTCCGTGGACATGTCTTCTGGAATCAGTGCCGAGGCCGCCTTGTCAAACAGAGTCCAAGGAAGAGACAAGTTTCTCGCGTCTCTCGGTGAGTCAGTCTCTCTACTTCTGCTATCAGGAACCAGTGCGGATCACATCCTACCATCCCTTCCCGGGGAAGGGTCCAAGGGAAGCATGAAAATGGTGTTCTCAAGGATGGTCGGTTCCGGGACCGCGGACATCCTTTCTGCGGGGCCGTTCTTGGATATGTGGGCGGAGAACCTTGCGTTGGCAGTGGAGTCAAAGCGCTCGTTTGAGGAGATCTCTCATAGGGCAGAGTTTCTGCACTACTTGATCTCATTCACGATGGGCTTTCTTTCCGCCTCTACATCGCTTGTGTCGAATCTGAGGGTGCCCTATGTGACGCAGCTCGATGGGTCTTCTGCTCCGTTGATGTTCGTCAGCCTGTTCTTCCTCAAGTCATCGATGTTCACAATCAGTTCAAGGAAGTTCCAGTTCAGAAGGCCCTTGATCAAGTTCGCAACCGGATCAGTCCTTATGCTCATATCCTTTCTGTCGTTTAGCAGGTTGCTTTCCATGCTCTGACGATCTTGGAGATTATAAGGGTTTGAGCGCGTTTGCATAGTGGTGAACCACACGATGAGATTAAAGGGTTCTCAGTTGATCGAAGAGGGCTTGCTCATAGTCTTGGCCCTAGTGATGGTCGGAGCTGTATTCGGTGTCTCGAAAGGAGTCGTGGACGGGATAACGAGCTTCTTCTCCAATTTCGTTGAGGGGCTAGGGAAGCTGGCCTACGACCTCTTTGGCTGGGTGCTACCCTGACGGGAGCTGTCTTTGCTGCATGGACGAGAAGATCGAGAGAATCGCTGTTCTAGGGGTCGCGTCACTAGCCATCCTGATCTTCGTGGCAAGTAGGGTGGATGGGATAGTCTGGGTCAAGGAATACGTCGGCGTTGTCCCAGTTCTGCTTGGATCCACTGTACTGGTATTTCTTTTTGGTTTCGTAGCCTTCAGCCTATTCAGGTCCAGAGCGAGAGGTTACAGATCCTTGGGTTGGAGCGTTGAAGGTCAGGACAGAGGCCTGCTGGTTGTGCACAGGAACGGCCATTTGACATTGCTCAGAGCATTCGAGGTAATCTCGTCCCCTAGGTATCAGGAGGCCGAGCCTTGGAGCTCAGGCAAGCCAGCGTTGCAGAACACGCTTGAGGGCATAACGAGAATCGGGGTCGGTGCCACAATCGTGACAACCATAAGTCACAGCGCTACGGGATCAGAAGGCGGTTCGCCCCAACCTCTGCTGAGGACTTTCGTGACCGTGACAGATTACTGCGATGAAGCGTCTAGGAACGACACTGATGCGAGGCTTGAAGCTCAGGTGCAGGCTCTCCAGTCAGCTCTCATGGCCTCAACCAGAGGATGCAGAGTTGCCTCGCTTCGTGACGAAGAGTTGGCCTCGCTGGCGGAGCGCATATTCTATGAGAAGGCCGTGGTGGAGACAGCGAAAGAGAGTAACTGTACGACTGAGGTTATGTCGTCACTCCACTTGGTGGAGAGCAAGGCCAGCGACATCGTTGAGGGTTCGACTCTCCAGACGATACGGAATCATGAGGGGCTGAGAATAGGGCGGGTCATGTTCGCCGGTACAGCGGGCGAGTTCTGGGACCTCCCCCACTCCTCCATCTCAAAACACATGGTCATTTTCGGGGCAACAGGGTCTGGGAAGTCAAATACCTGCAAGCTGTTAGTTAGACTGCTCACCGACAGTGGGGTACCAGTCCTGATACTGGACTGTCACAACGAGTACTCAGATGTTGCGAGGGAGGTCGGTGCAACCATAATGGAACTGGACGGCTCGAGACACCTGGACGTGTTGCACCCGTTTCAGGTGGCTGACTTCAGCGATCATGTCTCCATCATAACGGATGCCTTCAACAACGTCTTCCATTTCACTGCCTCGCAATACTTCATGTTCAGAGAGATATTGGCTCAGACGCTGGCCATGTCAAGGATCGCCGAAAGGGCAGCGAGTCTGGCTCAGGTCGTCGAGTCTCTGGAACAGTACTCCCCCAACTCCTACTACGAGAATGAGACCAAGTTCGCGCTACTGAGGCGTCTGAAGCCACTTGTCCAAGGCGAGGCCAGGAGGGCATTCGTTGACGGATCCCCGATCAAGATCGGGGACATCACCTCATGTACGTGCGATCTGAGGCTGGGGGGCATCAAGGACGCCGACCTGCGCAACTTGTTCTCGACCATGGCCTTGGCCCTCCTGTATGAGTATCGTCTAATCCAAGGAGCATCCCAGCTGAGGCATGCGACGCTCATTGAGGAGTCACAGAACATCGTGCCCTACAGAGATAGGACTCAGGAGCCTTCGTTGTTCGAGAAGATGTTCTTCGAGATGCGCAAGTACGGTGAATCCTTGGTCTTGGTAGCGCAGTTTCCCTCCCAGGTTTTTCCGGATATCGTGAAATCGGCAGGCGTGAAGATAGTCCACCGCATGACAGAGACAGCAGATTCAGGCGTGGCCATGGATCTCATGGGTTTGAACAGGAGAATGTACTCCCAGCTTAAGCACATGCCGGTAGGACGCGCGCTCGTGCTGACTGATCTGAACGAGGAGCCTCTGACCGTTCACTTCCCGGAATTCTCTCCCTCGCCCAGAAACTCATTCGCGGACTTGACCACATCCGCCAACCCGGCAGCATCGTAGGGTCTGGAACTCACCCTGTTCTTCTGCGATATCCTTGTTCCACAATAGGGACATTCCCTAGATCTTCCGGATGTCCTGATGCCGGTGAACTTGCCGCAGGTCGGACACTTAACCAAGAAGTACCTGAGTTTCGACAACCTTGAGAAACCTCCTAAGCCTCCTCTCGTCCATAGCCCTCGTCCAGTCTATCGGCGGCGTCTTGGCAAAGGGTCGCTTGGCAAGGCGCGTGGTGAACCGTGTGGCTGTCTGAGCGACGGAGAGTAGCGTCACATCTAGGTCGGTCACGCGGTCATGTCGCCACCTAGCCTCGGTTGACACTGTTCCAAGGAACTCACTCAGGGAATTCTCCTTTGCCTTTCTCGTGCTCGACAGCCTGATCGATCTTCGGAACAGGCAAAGCGGATCCAGTCTAAGAACAAAGACGCCGAAGATATCCAACTTTGACACGAGTTCGTGGGAGTAATGTCCATCCAAGAGCAGTACGTCGAAATCTTCTCTTCTGATCACACGTCCGACCTCACGCCTGAGTCCCTTGATGTCAGCGATGGGTACTCCCCTCACCTCGTCGTAGCCAGAGTACAGTTTCCTTTCTGACACAAGCTCGCCGACCTCTAGGTGCTCATACCCGTACTTCCGGGAGAGAAAGGAGCACAACGAGGTCTTGCCAACCCCGGGGGTCCCGGCCACTACCACGACGATGCCTTTGCCCAAGATCTGGCTTCGGCTCGAAAGGCAAAAATATAAGGAGTCCTAACCGCGGGACAGGTGCTCCGGTGATGTAGACCGGCTAACACCGGCCGACAGCATTCGAGCCTCTCGTTCCTAGGAGAGAGCTCGGTACCCGGGAGGTCTTGTGACCCGGGAATTCAAATCCCGGCCGGAGCACCTAACATGGTTCTCGACAGGTTCTGGTCCAAGGAGACTCTATGACTAGTACGCTAGAGAGCCGGACTGAATTCTATTAGGTCCTTTTTGTGGAGAGTAGCATGTCGTCAACTCTGAGCAGTATTGATGCGAGTTCCGTTGCAGACTTCAGGATTACTCGAAGGGACTTGATCGGTTCGAGTATTCGTTTCCTCTTGGAATCGACTGTCTTTCCTTCGACGGCGTCTATGCCGATGCTTCTACCGGATGCCTTAGCGTGGGAGGCCCTGAGTTCGGTGAGGGTCTTCGTGATCTTCATCCCAGAGTTCATTGCCATCGCTTGCACCAGGTCCAAGAGTGCCTCAGAGAAAGCGTCCATGGCCAAGCTGGTTTCCCCTTTTGTCCGGGTAGAATACTGCTTGAGTCGCAGGGCCATTTCGAGTAGTTCCGCCCCCCCGGTCGGGACTACCAGAGGCTCTTCGTAGATCATCTTGACCGCTGACAAGCCCTTATTGATCGCCCTTTCGCTGTCTTTCACCGTCTCCTTGCCAACTCCCCTCAGCAACACCGCGACGGCTTTGGATCTTGACGCCCCCTCCACTACGACCAGTTTCTCGTCCTCGTACTTCCTCTCTTCCACAGAGTCCGCGCGGCCCATCAGATCCTTCGACACATCCCCATAATAGTTGATCATCTTGGCTCCTGTTGACTTGGCGAGCCTCTCCATGTCCGATCTCTTCACGTTCTTCATCACCATTATGCCAGCTTTCGAGAGGGCAGAAGAAGCACGGTCGTCAATTCCCTTCTGTGAGAACACAACGTTGGCTCCACTCTCGACTATCTTGGCAACCTTCTCCTCCACTGTGCTCCGTTCTTCCGCCTTCATCTTCATCATGGTTCTGGGGCCGTTGAATTCTAGTTCGGGGGATATCTCGGTCTTCTTCACTTCCAGCGCGAAATCTATCAGCGCTATCTTGGCATCCTTTGCCCTTCGGGGCATTCCTGGCGAGGACACCTCCTTCTCGATTATCAGACCGTTCACGTATTCAGAATCCAGCAGTTGACCGCCAACCTTGCTCACCACAGACACGTCGTCTAGGTCGAGCTCGTTCCCGGCCTTACCTCTTTGCGTTACCTTCAAGGCTGCGTCGAGGGATATGTCAGTGCACTTCTCTACCGTCTCAGCCTCTGTCTTCCCTGTCGTGGCAACTATCAGCGTCTTGACAACATCTCTCAATATGGCGCGGTCATCAGGCTTGACCTTGATCGCTAGCTTCTCCAACACCTGCGTGGTGTAATCACTTGATTTGGCGAATCCCTCCGCGATGACTGCGGGGTGTATCCCTTTCCTGATGAGTTCAGCTCCCCTGGCAACCAGCCTCGACGCCAGGTAGATGGCTCTTGAGGCTCCGTCTCCCTCATTCTTGTTTATCGTCTTGGCAACTTCCACGTACAGTTTGCCGACAGGGTGCTCGATGTTCGCCTCCGAAAGTATGATTGCTCCACTCTTGCTGTACGTTATGTCGCCGAATGTCCCCACCAGCATCTTGCTCATACCAGCTGGTCCCAGGGAGCTTCCCACGAGCTCCCCGATTACCGCACTCACAGTCAGCATATTTGACACGACGTCGTCCCCGGTCGTCCTCGTTACGTTCTCCTTCAGAATATAGATTGGTTGCCCCTGCAACTGGGCAGGAACGGCTTGTGACATATTTTACCGAGTCAGTCCGCTACTGGCCTTAATAAAAACTTTCCGACCAAGTGTTTAAAAACGACAACATTGGCGCTGGTGAGGACTGAGACGGTTGAGGAGGGTATACGAGACCAAGGTCAAAAGGATCGGTGGCATCATACTAGCGACATATGGGAGTCATCTCTCAACCGACTTCAGGTCCAACAAGGAGTTTCTGGTTAAGGTGCTCGACACACACTCAAAATTCATAGTAAACAAGGTGGCTGGCTACGTCACCTCCCAAGTCAAGAGGCAATTGGCCGAATCTCAGGCCGAACAAGAGCCGGAACCCGAAGCGAGCCAGATCGATGAGGCCGCATAGACAGCCATGGAAGTGCTGATCTCAAGTGAGTCATACGGTTGGGCTAGGAGGAAGGTAAGTGAGGCTAACATCATCCTTTCCCGCTACCCAGGCGAAGCCAGGGACGGCAATGCCCTGCTAGTGTCCTCGTTGGCTGGGGCAAGGGAAGCGCTGATGTATCTGCAGACTGGAAGCCCAAGAGGATCCTACGACGTTCACATGCTCAGGGCAGGCGGCCAGATATCTTCCGACTACGAAAGGCTTCTGTCCTACATAGACGGCGCGATGGAGATGGCCGGGCGGTTCGAGGAGAGATCCGCTGCGCTCTACAGTTTGGCATCCGCCTTGGTTTCGACGGTTAGCGACCTTGTTGATGCCGCCGGCAACCTCTGGGATCTAGAGAAGCTGGGGTCCAACTAGACTTTCTTTCTCTTCATCGTCCTATCGACAACGCTCGGCTCAAACCCCATGTCTATCAATTGCTGTCTAACGACCTCGGGTGTTGCCTCTCCCATCTTCTTGGATATCGCTAGAATTGCTTCCCTTTGCTCGTGAGGGAACACAATCCACCGGTCTGTCGTCCTGACGTAGAAGTCCGGAACGACTGAACTCCACGGCTTGTAGAAAACGGTGGCTATCGACATGGACCTGATGCCCTTTTCCTTGAGGAGTCTGGAAACACACTCAAGGCTCCTTCCACTGTCTGCCACGTCATCAACTAGGAGCACGTCTTTTCCTGCGAGCTCCATTTCAGGAACTTGGGCCACTCTGGGCTCAGGACGAACCTTGTATATGTCCGTGTAGAACTCGACTTTTACAATGACGATGTTGGGATTCTCAAGCTCGTCGGACAATATCCTTGTTGGGACAAGTCCCCCCCGACTGATCCCGACTATCACGTCGAACTTCTTGCCAGACGCCAGGACCCTATCCACGAGTTCCAAGCAGAGGTGGTAGAAGCCGTCCCAATCGACAAGATCGTACTGTCGATTCTCCCCCATCCTCGTGTTGGGCCGTTAGGTCGAACGGTTATTAAATGTGTACTCTCCAACGTGAATCGGTTGTTGCGGGAAAGGAGGATAGCAGGGGGGTGGACAGCAGCGGCAATCATCCCTGTGGCGGACGAGGACTGCTTCTCTATTGTGCAGAAAGTCAGAGATGAGATCAGGTCCACTTACGTTCAAGCCATTAATCCGAATTGTGTGCTAAACGAGGATCATCTGATCTTGTTGCTACAGGATGTTGTGTCCGCTCATCAGCATGGGTACAACAAGATGAATCGGGTGGACTCCGAGCTGTTGTTGGTGATGACCGGTGTGAACAACTTCGAAGTAGCGGTCAAAGCCTTGGCTCCAAGGGGCAAAGGGGATGTGGTGCTAGTCAGCTTCTCTACAAGTAAGGACGGAGCACTGCAGTCGATAAGACTGTTCGAGAAGCACGCTCACTCTCACGCTAGGGAGCTTGCCTTTCCAAACGGAGACGCGCGCCTTTCGAAGTTACTGGAGCTCTACGGGATCCCAAATAACAGCATGGCAAGACTCAGCGAGGAGGAACTGACGCGTGCCCTAGTGGAGAGAGGGGCGGTTTTCTACGCCAAGTACAGATAGTGGTCTTGCGAACCCAGCCAAGAGGAACTCTTTACCCAGGTACAAGTAGACTACAACCTCGGGAGTCCGCAGGTCAGCAGCTATGGCCCCAGCCATGATTCGTGAGATTATCTCCGCCCTCCTAGGATCATTGAAGCCGATTCCTTCCAGCCTCACAGCTGTGTGATCCCTGCCGGCGTGGTTCCGTAGCGCAGAATTCAATTTGTCGCACACTAGGTCAAGTTCCACTGTTCTTCCGAGCAATGAACACGGGGTGGCCTTCTTGATGAACCTCAACCTGCCGTTGCGGTCGTTGAGGTCAGACAACAACCCTGCATCCGCAGTCTGGCCGGGGTTGGTTATCTGCGCTACTACCCTCCCCTCGTCTACGAGTCCGAACAACCGAACCTCAATGCCGTGTTCCACGCCCACTGCGAAGGCCTCTAGAAACGCATCGACCTCATAACCTCTATTGGAGGAGATCAGGAGGAAACCTCCTTCTATCACAGAATCCGCGATCCCAACTCTGATAAAAGACTTTTAATCTCCAGAATCAGTTGCGGGGGACAATGTCTAGGCCGACCGTGGTGGAAGTCTCTGACCTCCACAAAGGGTACATCCTCAGAGGGGGAGTTGTACAGGCACTAAAGGGCATAGACCTGTCAGTCGTGAAGGGGGAGTACCTTTCGATAATGGGGCCCAGCGGTTCCGGCAAGACAACCCTGCTCAACATGATAGGAGGTCTTGACAAGCCAACCAAGGGATCCGTAAAGATCGACAACGTAGAGCTAGCTCAGATGAGTATGAGAGAGCTGGCATGGGTTCGCAGCAGGAAGATCGGGTACATCTTTCAGACGTTCAACCTGATTCCCGTGCTCTCCGCCTCGGGCAACGTCTCGCTCCCGATGATATTCGCGGGCCTGAGCAAGTCCGAGAGGGACAAGAAGGCGACAGACCTCCTCACGATGGTCGGACTGGGTGACAGGATCAACCACAGGCCCATGGAGCTCAGCGGCGGTCAGCAACAGAGGGTAGCCATCGCGCGGGCCTTGGCGAACGATCCATCGATCATATTGGCGGATGAGCCGACTGGCAACCTTGATCTTTCCACGGGTTTGACCATTGTTCAGCTTCTCTACAGGTTGAAGATCGAGAAGGACACGACCGTGATCTGCGCCACCCATGACCTGAAGATGGTGGACGTGAGCGACAGGCTCGCATGGATACGAGACGGGCAGATCGAACGGGTTGAACGGAGATCTTCCGTCAGCATAACGCCAGAGGATCTGGCAGTCTAGGTGTGCACACGTCACTCTTTCCTACTTGCTACGAAAGGGGTGAAGATTGACACTTGGTCAGAGTTGCGGTAATCGACAAGTCAGCCTGCAGACCAAAGGACTGCGGAAAGCCATGCAGGAAGAGCTGCCCGGTGGTGAGGACAGGCAAGGAGGCCATATACTTCTTAGAGGATGCTCTACCCCCGATCATTGACGAGGAGATATGCATAGGGTGCGGGATATGCGTCAAGAGGTGTCCGTTCTTTGCGATAAGTGTCGTGAACCTGCCCGACGAGATAGAGAAGGAGGCATTCCACCGCCACGGGGTCAACGGATTCAAGCTATTCAGATTTCCGGAAGTAAGGCCGGGCGGGGTGACGGCGATAGTGGGACAGAACGGCACCGGGAAGTCCACGATCCTGAAGATACTCGCTGGCGAGATCACCCCGAACTTAGGAGATCCCAACGCTCATCCAGACCCGGAACAGATAGCCGACCGACTCAGGGGGACAACCACATCCTCCCTCATTAAGAACATCATGAGTGGCGAGATCAGAGTCGTGCATAAGCCGCAATATGTGGATCTGATACCGAAGGCCGTAAGCGGGTCAGTTCGGGATGTCCTATCAAGAGCTGCCGACAATGCCGCGGTTGGGGAGGTCGCCGACGCCCTCCAATTATCCAACCTGCTGGATCGAGACATTGGAATACTCAGCGGCGGCGAACTTCAGAGACTCGCAATAGCGGCAGCCATCCTGAAAGATGGCGACCTGTACCTAGTTGACGAGCCGTCGAGCTTCTTGGACATATCGCAGAGGATATCTGTAGCGAAGGTTTTGCGTGGCCTCAAAGACAAGGGCAAGACCCTGGTGATCGTAGAGCACGACCTTGGACTGCTGGACTACCTGTCTGATTACATCTCCGTGATCTACGGAGAACCGGGCGTCTACGGTATCGTCTCACACCTCATGGCGTCAAGGGTCGGTGTGAACTCGTATCTCGAGGGGTACCTGAGGTCCGAGAACATCAGGATCAGGAAGGAGCCAATCAGGTTTGCGGCTAGGCCTCCGCCGGGCGAAGTAGAAGCGGTTGAATCATTGCGTTGGGAAGACGCTTCAGTTGACTTGGGCGATTTTCGGCTACAGATAGATGGTGGCAACGCGTTCATCGGGCAAGTGATCGGAGTAGTGGGGCCGAACGGCATCGGCAAGACCACGTTCATAAAGAAAGTGATGAGAGACTACTTCGGCGAATCCAACCCCTCAGTCAGCTACAAGCCCCAGTATCTGAGCGGTGCTTTCACTGGAATCGTGTCCTCGATCCTGCAGGCAAGCGCCGGAACACAGGAGATACCATCATGGGCCGAGACGGAAATTCTCAGGCCACTGAGGGTGGACAAGATCGTCGACAGGGAAGTGAGCACCCTTAGCGGCGGAGAGCTGCAGTCCGTCGCGGTAGCCTCGGCTTTGATTCACAATGCGGACTATTACTTCTTCGATGAACCCTGCGCCTACTTAGACGTTGAGGAGAGGATGGCCGTGCAGAAGGCGATACGCCGTATCGTAGTGGCCAAGGCCTCAGTCGCCTTCGTGGTGGAGCATGACATCCTCTTCGTTGACTTCGTTTCTGATAGACTTGTCGTGCTTGATGGCAAACCTGGCGCTTCAGGTCACGTGAACTCCCCGATGTCAATGAAAGATGGAATGAACAGGTTGCTGTCGGCGCTTTCGATCACCTTCAGGAGAGATGTCGATACAGGCCGGCCTAGGATCAACAAGCCCAGATCTAGAGCTGACCAGGAGCAGATGGCATCCGGAGACTATTACTACGCAAGCTGAGAGTAGGTAACCCTTTTCAACTGTCGGGTGGGACAAGGTCGCGATGAAGACCCCGGTAATCGTGATTAACTTCAAGGCATACCAGGAGTCGCTCGGGAGGAATTCACTGGAACTGGCGAAGATGGCCGAGAAAGTGTGGAAGGAGAAAGGAGTGACGATCGCAGTAGCTCCTCAGCTGGTTGACCTGAGAACAATAGCCGCAGAGGTCGAGGTTCCGGTCTTTGCTCAGGCGTTGGATCAGGCACAAGTGGGTGCCTTCACAGGCTACACCACGTTGCATGCCATTAAGGACTCGGGAGCGGATGGCTTCATACTGAACCACTCGGAGAGAAGGGTTAACCTTTCGCTTATCAGCGAGGTCGTGAACTCCGCTCGGTCCCTGAAGTTGATATCCTTGGTATGCGCGGACACCGCTGATACGACCGGCGCCGTCTCCTCCTTGAACCCGGACTTCGTTGCGATAGAACCGCCGGAACTGATAGGAACTGGAATACCGGTGTCGAAGGCAAAACCCGAGGTCGTGACCCGTTCCATTGACAGAGTCAGGCAAGTGGGGTCCACCTCGAAGGTGATATGCGGGGCAGGCATAACGACGGCCGAGGACGTGAGGGCTGCCCTCAAGCTGGGAACAGTAGGGGTACTTCTCGCAAGCGGCGTTGTCAAGGCAAAGAATCCGTTGACAGTCATCTCGGAAATGGCGGACGCCTGTCTCTAGGGTATGCCAACATCATAGTCCTTTCGAGATCCTGATGTATTCGCGGGCAACCTTCAGATCCTCCAGAGCTTCTCGGGCCTCACAAGGTGGCTTGGCTTCTCCCTTGATGGCCTTAACAAAGTTCGCTGCCTGCTGTCGCATCGCGTGAACCCATGGCAATTGCGGGATGTTGGTCTGAGGCACGGCTTCCTTGCTGGCGTCCCGGAAGATCTAGCTTGATCCACCCGTGTCTGAAGCAAACCAAGGCAGATTCCTGCCAATCAAGAGTCGTGAAATAGGGAGCCATCTCTATGACTCCTAGAACGCCGCTCTCGCTTTGGGCAACCAACAGCACCTTGGACTGATCAACATATCTGACGCTGTAGGATTCACCCAGCAGGTGTCTCAGCAAGTTCACTTGGTGAATGTAGTAATTGACGAAATCCACGTAGTGTTTGAATGTCTGCTCATCCATGTCGTTGGCTGGAGGGTCTGATTCAAGCCTGGGCATGGGTTCTTCGGGTTCGATCCAGCCGACGAATCCTTCTGCAATCCAGTCCCCAGGAGGCATGGTGATTCGAATGTATCGCAACTCCCCAAGTTCTCCGGTCTGCTTGAGTCGATCAATCTCTGCTTTGGCTAACATCGTTGCGGGATTACTACGCTTGTGGTAACCGACCATGAGCCGTGTGCCGCTTCCCTCAACGGCCTGCACTATTCTCTCGCCCACCTCGACGGAACTTGCCAAAGGCTTCTCGATGAAGACCGGAACCCCGGCCTTCATCAGCTCTGGGACTATTATGCCGTGCCGTGTGAACGGCTGTGAGGCAACGATGCCGTCGATTTTCTCCTCTTTCAGCATCTCCCTGTGATCCTTGTAGACCCGCGGCACGCCGAATCTCTTGGCTACTTCCTGCGCCAACTTGGGACGTAATTCAGCAATGGCGACGACTTCACAATCCGGCAGACTCACGTAGTTCTTCAGATGGGCACACTGTCCCATCTTCCCTGCGCCCACAAACCAATCTTCACCTTGTCCATTCGCTACCACTTCCTCATGTGTCACCCGCTGGAGGCTTCTTATTTCCCACCGTCTCAGGTCCTAGGTTCCGAAAGAGAAATAGTCCTTTTTCCCTGGGGTCACGATGTCCAACCGCCCATCGCCATCTGGATCCCGGTACCTGAAGCCTCTCCTGCTTTGCCGTGGTCAATGACTTGCTTTGTGAACGAGTGGCCATTCCACTTGAAGCAGTAAAGTCCTACTACCTCAGTCTCGCCGGGTTCGGTTCCACAATGAGCGCGATAACGATTCCCAGTGATCAGTTCACGTTCACCGTCGCCGTCAATGTCCACATACTGCATCTCGTGGTACTGTGAGAAGTAGGGATCAATGGGGATTCGCGTCCACTTCCTCTGGCCATTTAGGTCAGACGACTGTTGGTAGTAGTCAAGGCCGTAACTGTGAGCTTGGCCCGCTATCAACTCCGCTTGGCCGTCACCGTTGACATCCTCCACTATGATCGGAACACTCGTATTTCCTAGGTCGAACTCTTGGTGAAGTGTCCACTGCCCTTCCAAAGGATCCGACGGAGGTTCAAGCCAGCCTCTCTTGAAGATCAGTTCCCCTCGACCGTCGCCGTTGATGTCGCCAAACCCCAATCCGTGGGGGGTAACGCCATCCCAGACCTTGTACTTCCGGAACTGTCCTGTGCCTTTTCCCGAGCCGTCGCGGATGAGCTTGTAGACGATCATCGGACTGCCAACTGTGTTCGGCACGATCTCCAGTTCTCCGTCTCCATCGACATCCCAAGCTCGTGTGGTTTCTATATGACCACACTCGTCGATCACATGAGTCTTCCACTCTAGGGTTTGGTCACGTGGGTTCTCCCTCCAGTAGAGCGTCTTGCCAAACCATCCACCAGTGATGAAGTCCAAGTAGCCATCTCCGTTCACGTCCAAGGGAATCGTGGAGAAATCATCGTAGTACTCTCCGAAAGTCGGCAAGTCGCATACCTTGTGCTTCTTCCAGTTCCGGTCCCTCATACCAGTACCCTCCACACACGATGTCCAGGATTCCATCGTTGTTTACATCGAAGACACCGGCTGATTCGAAGGCCCCGTTATCCAGCTTGGTCTTCTCCCACTCAATCCTCCTGAAGGTCAAGTCGCTCTTTTCGTGTCAAGCTCGCTTAATAGCCACTCGACAAACGGTGCCCCACTCTGCGCTCTTCTGGAGGTATACACCGTCAAGGTTTATTTTCCCCATGTGATCCGGGCAAGTAGGTGGTATGCGTGAAGCTCATAATCGCTGATGACTATGACTCCATGAGCAGGACAGCGACCTCAATGGTGGCCGAGGAACTGAAGAGGAACAGGAAGCTTGTACTGGGGTTGGCGACAGGCAGCACTCCTTTGGGCATGTACAAGGAGTTGATCAGGATACACAGGGAGGAGGGGCTAGACTTCTCCGGTGTCACGACCTTCAACTTGGATGAGTACCTAGGTCTTGACCCGAACCACGACCAGAGCTACCACTACTTCATGTTCCACAACCTCTTCAACCACATCAATGTCGACAAAGACAGAGTGCACATACCAGATGGAAAAGCCAAGGATACGGAAGCCTTCTGTCGCGAATATGAGAAGATGATCAAGGAGGCGGGAGGCATAGACATCCAGATCCTTGGGATTGGCGCGAACGGCCACATAGCGTTCAACGAGCCCGGTTCACCCGCCGATTCGAGGACAAGAGTGGTGAGCCTTACACCTCAGACTATCAAGGACAATGCCAGATTTTTCAAGGATGAGAGCGAAGTTCCGCGTAAGGCCTTGTCGATGGGCATAGGCACGATTTCAGAGGCCCGGAAGATCATCCTTCTTGCTAGCGGGAAGAACAAGGCGGATGCCATTGTCAAGATCATGGAAGGACCTCGGACTGTACAAGTGCCTGCTTCGTTGCTCAGTGAGCACTCAGACGCGACGGTGATAGTCGACAGAGAAGCAGCGTCCAGACTCACTCGAAAGTAGCCATCGAAGCGGGAGGTAAGACTAAAGAAGATCAGTCTCGCTGAGGAATGGGAGTACAAAGGGCATGAACGGTTCAAGCCAAATGGGCCTATCGAGTTCAGAGGCCGAAAGAAAGCTAGCGGAATTCGGCTTGAATCAGGTGTCAAAACCGTACGAAATAAGCTTCTTGGGCATTGCCAAGGAGGAAGTGACAGAACCGATGATCCTGCTCCTCTTTGGGGTTGGATTCTTCTACTCCATCTGGGGCAAGCTCGAGGATGCTCTTACGATACTCACCATCATCCTAGTCTTGGTTTTCGTTGAGATATGGAACGAGTACAGGGCGAAGAAGGCCATTTCGGCCCTGTCGAAGATGGCCAGCCCTACGACGAAGGTCTACAGGGACGGCGAGGTCAAGGAGATCCTAACGGAACGTGTGGTTCCCGGCGACATTCTCCTTCTCACTCCCGGCACCCGCGTTGCCGCAGACGGAAGAACGATTGAGTCCTTCAGCCTCCTCGAGGATGAGTCCCATCTCACAGGAGAATCGTTCCCTCAGGAGAAGGAGAAAGGGGATGATGTCTACGCGGGAAGCCTCATCCTCTCGGGTGAGGGCAAGGCGGAGGTGTACGCAACGGGCAAGAGCACCAAGGTTGGCAAGATATCATCCCTTGCTCAAGAGATCAAGCCACCCAAGACACCGCTTCAGCTGGCAATGAAGGATCTAGCAAAGAACCTGGTCTGGATAGCGACCTTCTTCAGCGTATCGATCCCGTTTCTGGGATTCCTGCGTGGCCAGGATCTACAGCAGATGATCTTGACCGGGCTCGCACTCGCCTTCGCCACCATTCCCGAGGAACTCCCGATAGTGATCACGATGGTTCTGGGACTCGGGTCGTACAAGCTATCGCATGAGAACTTCCTCGTGAAGAAACTCAAGGCCGTAGAGGTGCTAGGCAACACCACTGTCATTGTGACGGACAAAACCGGTACAATAACGGAGAACAAGATGCGTGTCGTGTCCGTGTTGCCAAGGGGACAAGAAGAGAATATCCTGAGGGCTGCCTCTGAGGCGTTGACCGAACTCTCACTCACCCCCACAGACAGAGCCATTGCCGACAAAGCCACTGAGCTGGGAGTAGCGACCGGTCGCGGCGAACTCGTCAGGGAGCGAAGCTTCGGCGATCACAAGAAGACGAAATCCGTCGTGCGCAGGGTTGAAGGCAATCTGAAGATTGTGGTCATAGGCGCTCCTGAGGAGATACTGCTCACCACGAAGGGAGACAGGGTTGGAATAGACCCTCTGCTTGAAGCCGAGGCCGCTAAGGGAAGGAGGGTGATTGCAGTAGCGCAGAGGTTCCTCTCCTCTAACGAACTTGATGCTCCATTCTCGGACGTAGAGAGAGACTTAGACTTCGTCGGTCTGATCTCATTGGAAGACCCTCCAAGGCCAGAGGTGGCGAGTACCATAAGACAGGTCGCCCGGGCCGGAATAAGGACGATCGTGGTAACTGGAGATCATCCTCTAACCGCATCTAGCATTGCCATGAGTGTGGGAATACCTTCGGAGAAGGTGTTAACTGGCGATGATCTGGACAAGCTCTCAGATGATGAACTGCGTAAGGTCGTTAAGGAGGTCTCGGTCTTTGCCAGAACCACACCAGAGCACAAGTACCGCCTAGTCAAGGCGCTTCATGAGAGCGGGGAGGTGGTGGCCGTAACGGGAGATGGTGTGAATGACACGCTGGCGCTCAAGGGTGCAGACATCGGAGTGGCAATGGGAATCAAGGGGACCGATGCCGCCAAGGAGGCGGCTGATGTTGTGTTGGCCGATGACAACTATGTCACCATCGGTCATGGCATCTTCGAGGGGAGGAAGCTCTTCGATAACCTCACAAAGGGCATCAAGTACTACCTTTCAGTCAAGGTAGCGTTGGTGCTGATCTTCCTCCTACCAGCTCTGCTGAGCATTCCTCTCCCGTTCAGCCCGATTCAGATAATCGTGCTTGAGCTATTCATGGATCTCGCTGCTTCTGCAGGGTTCGTATCGGAACCTGCAGAGAGGACAATATACAGCAGGCCCCCGAGAAATCCAAAGGAGAGATTCCTCAACTCCGGCATGATCAGAGGCATCCTCACATCGGGCCTAAGCCTCTCCGCGGCCGTCGCGATCTCATACATGTACGCTCTTTCGCAGAACGCCACCCAAATTCAGCTTCAGACAATTGCCTTCACGACTTGGATGATAGCGCATATCCTCCTCGCCTTCGTCTCACGCTCGGAGAAGGAACCACTCTACAGCCTCGGTGTGCTCAGCAACCACCTGATGGATCTTTGGGCGGTGGGTGTGGCCGCTTTCCTAGTTCTCGTTGTGGGTGTTCCCTGCATAGGTCTGAATCTAAGGCTATCTTCGCTAACCCTCACACAGATCGGTATCATCCTCGTCATCTCATTCGTGACCATATTCTGGCAGGAGATAGGGAAGCTACTCTCCTTCAGGAGCGATGAGAACCTAAACGCTCCTAGTGCTCATGTATGATCTTCTAACCCAGCGAGTCATCGCACTGTGACCGTGTGAACAGTAACGCGTAGGATGAATGAGACCGGCTAGGTTTCAATCCGAATGCTGGCATCCTAGTCGGGGTAGCTACCTGTACTGAACACGAAAGGATGAGGAGCACAAGGTCTTGTGGCTTCGAATCATATATACTCGGGCAAAGCGAGTGGCGAAACACGGCCGAACCGCATGGAGACACAGGCCAGTCAAACAACGTTTTCTTGGGATGCGGTCTTCTGGGAATCTTGGTCACCGCATGCTCGTGGTTTTTCACAACCCTCAAGCATGTGGAAGAGGCGGTGTCAGTCAACCAGTAGAGAGCAGACGCATGGAAGGCAACCACGATACCGACCACACTGTTCATATCCCTCCTTCGCACAGGGGAGAAAGGGTGATGACTACGGGGTATGCCATAGAGACTGTTGATTTGGTCAAGAGGTATCCAACGAGCGCCAAAAGGGAGAGAGGTGTCTTTGGTTTTCACGGCGGGGGGCAAGTAACCTCTTTCGGCGGGATACTCAACGCTCTCAGAGGGACAAAGGGACCTTTTGTCGAGGCTCTCAGAGGAGTGAACCTCAAGATCAAGGACGGACAGATCTTCGGCGTATTGGGGCCTAACGGCGCCGGCAAGACGACATTGATCAAGATCCTCTGTACTCTAGTCATCCATGACGAGGGTGAAGCCTATGTCAATGGGTTCGATGTCAGGAAAGAACCCGTCGAGGTGCTAAGAAACCTTCAGGCCGTCCTACCCGAGAGTAGAGGCTTCACTTGGAGGCTCACGGGACGACAGAACCTGGAATTCTATGCAATGCTCTATGGACTGAGGGAAAAGGAGGCGAAAGATAGGATTGACTATCTTCTGGAGTTCACGGGACTGAGCGAACGAGCGGATGACGGTTATCAGCGGTATTCTAGCGGGATGCAACGTAAGCTGTTGCTTTGTAGAGCCTTGCTTCGGAGTACGCCCATACTGCTCTTTGATGAACCAACAGTGGGCTTAGACCCTGCCTCCGCGGCGGAATTTCGGAGCCTGCTGCATGACAGGCTAGTCCGAGAGGAGAAAAAGACCATCCTACTCAGCACACACAATCTGTACGAGGCCCAGGACATGTGCGATCGCATAGCCATACTCGACCGTGGGAAGATAGCCGCGAGCGACACGCCGGACAACATACGGTACACGATGTTCGATGAGAAGGTTTTCGAGATCACTTTCATCGACGCGACTTACAGCGATGAGCATGACAAGATGGTTAATGAGTTAGAGAAGATGCCTGGTGTTCATGGTGTCACCCCTGAGGTAGACCCTGAAAGAAACTTCATTGGAATATCGATACGAGTGAACAAGAACATGGATCTTTCCGACATCTTAGATATCATCATGAAGAGAGGATTGAAGACAAGGATGATAAACACCAAGGAGCCGACCATGGAAGACGCGTTCATGGCCATTACGGGACACCCCAGACAACAACAGGCTTGGGGGTCATAGAAGGATGGAGATTCCGATAGAGCTCAAACAGATAATCGCTTTCACAAAAAGGGACTTCTACAGCTGGACAACCTACCGGGCTCTAGTGATTACCCAAATAATCAATATCTTCATAGGTGTCTTTTCATGGGGGGTAGGCGCAGCCTATGTACAGAAGCCGGTCATCGAGATGTACAGTAGCGACTACATCTCTTTCCTCCTAGTGGGAATAGCAGTCGGCAACCTCATACTGCCACTAGCACAAGGGTTTCAAGCGCTGAACCCCTGGACCCTTGAGACCATCCTGATGACGGGCATAAGCACTACTGTCTTCGTTATCGGCAACGTCATGTGGACATACCTCTTCTCCATAATCACATTCATCCCTTACCTTCTCATCGGCATCTACTTTTTCAATGTGAAGCTGAATGCGAACATACCCTCTATCATCGTGGCCTTCACGATCTCCGCTGCCATATTGATCGGTTTGGCCATGATCTCCACAGGTTTGAGGATTGTGACCAAATCCACGGATCCTATCACGTGGATGATCAATGTCCTTCAGAACCTCCTTGCAGGGGTTGCATTTCCCGTGGTCTATTTGGACACCATATTCTTCCCGGGGGCCTCATCGGTTTCGTGGCTGCTTCCTCAGACATGGGTCTATCACCTCTGTCGGCTATCTATGCTGACCAACCCTTCGCTACTGGATCCTGCGATCCTAGTCGAGTTTTTGAAAGGATCCATTTTCGCTATCATACTCTTGCCTGTTGGCTACAAGATATTCCAGTGGGGATTGACTAGATCCAAACGAGAAGGAACCCTAGGCTGGTATTGACAACCCGGAAAACGAAGGGATTAGGCGGGCCCGGCGGTTTCTGAGTCCAAAGTGGGTTCGAGTCCACGACCGAAATGGAGAATCTGAACTTCTCCTGGGATTCTTTGATCCAATCATGTGTTCTCGAATCTAGCGGATCGCGCGTGCTTGTCTTGAGGTTCTTGGTCTCGCGTGCAAGGGGTTCGAGATTCAAGAACTGATAGACTGAGAAGATACCTGGTATTCTTCATAACTACTCTGTTGAAGTTCGAGTGAATCCTCCTCTGGGCGCAATCAGTCGGAAAGGACCAAGCAATCGGGGGGTTCCATCAACGAACCAGACTATTCGCAGGTTGAACGGGACGCTGACATCCGGAAAGTTGCGGCTTGGTCTCTGTCTCACAAGTGCAAGGTTCACAGAGCCTTTTCCTTCAGCAATTCGGTGGATGTGAAAGAGATACAGAAATGTCGTTACCTTTGGATACGTCCATGGTCACACTCTATGCTAGGGCTTTCGCGAACGGAAGGGCGGTCAACCTTAGACGCGAGGAAGTCTATCACTAGCTTAGGCCGTAAGTTAGTATGGAAACGAGCAAAGAGAATGTACTTAGGCTGTCCGCTAGGGAACTCTCTATTGGTATCACAAAACAGTCCGGGTTAAGTCCTTTCGTATAGGTCAAGATGCCGGTGCAAAATGCAACCACAGCTATCGCAAGCGAAGCTACTGTACCTGTGCTAAACAGCACGAGAGACAATCTGAACAGGATGTTGATATTGAGTTCTCCGAATATGAGCCATGAGATCAGACCGTACACTTGAAACATCACAGCGGACGCAAGCCAGATGCCCCCAATCTCTGGCAGCATTCTCCAGAGATTCCCGAGCGACGCCCTGAGTTCACCCAGTGCGAGTCGAGTGGTCAATATGGATCCGACTATGGCCCCTACGTCCCCGACGGTATCGATTATGGAGGGATATACCATGTAGATGATCCTGACCCTCTCGATCGCTTCGCTTAAGTTGATCAGGAGAACCCCCGTGATGTTCACCAACACAGACGACACAATGAGGGCCACGGTGGACTGTTTGACTATGGTCACGTAGGCGGTATGCTTCCTTCTGGAGACGCACAATGCGATCGCAGCTGCAATGTAGACAAAGTCGAAAATGGCTATTGCCACCAGTCCGGCTTGGCCCAAGATCGCATACACGTACAGCAGCAGTATGTAGCACACCGTCACAACGACATCAGCAACCGTCGACTCAATGGGGTAAGAGGAGATGTCCGGGTCGAGCCCTCTCTTGTACCCCATTGTTATGATCCCAGTGGAGAGCGGGACTATCGCAATGAAACCAAGCCCAGTTGTCCCGATGAGCATCGTCAACATCGGAAGTGATTGTTCTCCCATTGCAGTCAAGGCGAATACCGCCACAAGCCACAGGAACGCACCTCCGATCAAGTTTAGGGCCAACAGGGAAACGATTAGGTCATTGAAGTCATCAGTGTTCCCGAGGAGGCGAGGCTTCATACTGCCCAGATGTAGGCCGGTGCTGAAGTGGCCAGTGAAGATGCCGCCTACTGTGCCTCTCATGCTTATGATGGCTGGGTACAACATGATGGTCCAGGGGGCCATCTGCACCAAGTTCAAGTTGCTAGCTACGATCGCTCCGGCGAGAAGCCCTCCTAGGTCAACGGCGAGGGAGACCAGCGACTGTCTGAAAATGCCCCCAAACCCGGTCGGCGGCGCGCTCAGAGCCATTCTAGCCCCTTGGCATCGATGACAAACGCTTATCAACATGACGGCCGTCATGGCAAACGTACGAACTGATTTAGATTGAAGCAGGAGCGACCGAAGGTGGAGTACAGGCCTCTGCCAGTGAAGGACACACTGAAGAGGATGAAGAACATCTCAGGCATCATGGTGGATCTAGGGTACTACTCCGCGCTGTATGGGGATCAGGCACTGGCTGATGAGATACTCAGGTTAGGAACTGAGGTGAACAGGCTGAAGTTCAATCTGATGATGATAGCAGCGTTGGCCACAAGAAATCCCAGCGAGGCTGAGGCGATAGTCAGCGTCTATCAGCTAGCTATGTCCATGGGCAAGATATGTGACGAGGCGGAAGAGATAGCTCGCGTCTCGAAGCATAAGTTGACCGTTCGGTTCCCTGTGGGTTTCGCTGGAATAGACAATGTCGTTTGCCGCTTCAGAGTGTCCCCAGAAAGTTGGGCCGAGGCAAAGTCCCTCGGCGAGGTCTTCAAGAAGCTGAAAACTGCCCTCAACGTCTTGCTCGTGAAGAGAGGAGAGAAATGGTTCATCGAACCAGACCCCAGGTTCATATTGAAAGCGGACGATATGCTATTCACTGTGGGATCGCTCGGGAACATAAGGAGGTTCAGGCAAACTATCGGCAGCGTTGAGTCACCTCCCTCTCAGGAGGAGGTGCCTGCGTTTCACAAGACGCTTGTGCAGTGGATGGCTCAGTTTCTGAGTTTCACAGATATCATCGTTGATCTAGCGTATACCGCTTTACTCACTTCTAGTAAGGACATTGCGCAACAGGTCGCAGAGATCGAGGACTACTTCGATCATATACTCGTCCGGTTTGAAGACGAAGTCATGTCCATCGTCCAGCTTCCTCCAAGGGAGAAGGTGGCCATTCTTGAGATCGCGATGGCCAGCGAGAGGATCTCGGATGCCGCAAGGGAGATAGCAGAAGTACTCCTCCATGGTTTAGAACCCCACCCAATAATCGCAGAAGTTCTCAAAGAGAGTGAGGAGCGGATGGCGGCTATCAGAGTTGAGAAGAATGACCAAGGCAAGAAGATCGGGGGCTTGGGCTATGACAGCTTCGGAGCGGTCGTGCTCGCGGTCAAACGCGGGGAGGAATGGCACGTGAGGCCTCCCCCTAGCAGCTTCCATGTCAAGGACGGTGACCTGCTCATAGTCAAGTACTTCTCTGAGTCGGGCCAGATAGAGGAGTTCGCCGAAGAGCTGAAGAGCGAAGAGGAACGGGACAGAATAATAGAGGAAATAAGGGAAGAAGAGTTAGAAGAAGGCTGATCGCGTGAAAGCGTGGGCGGCTGTCCCAAGCCATGATGTTGTTAGCACTCAGCAGGTGCGTTGATTCGCTACCGGCTGCCGTGCTATCGACGACAGGGCCAGAGTTGGTGGATATCGTCTTGACAAAGATAGGTCGGATAGAGCAAACACCATTATCAGACTTCAAGAACTACGTTGTCGAGGAATACGAAAGAGAGATGAGAGCCACTCTCACGAATGACAGCACCTCTCACAGCGAGAGTGTCTAGTACTCGTGCACACGACCAGAGCGGGCCCGGCGGGATTCGAACCCGCGTTTTTCGGCTCCGGAGGCCGACGCCTTGATCCGTACTTGGCCACGGGCCCGCGGATCATTGGTTTTCTGAGGACAAAAACCTGTCCCCGGGCAAATCTCTGCCCAGGCAAGCCCGCCTAGGACTTCCTTCGAGTCCTATTTCGGCGAACGGGGCGAGCAATTGGAGATTGACTGGAACACGGATTTTGCTGACCCATCTCCCATCTTCATCGATGTGGTGTCCTTTGAGAACGACCAAGCATCCTTCATTCTTTGGGAAGATTTCAATTGGGATTGGCTGATGGGCAGGTATTACCAATTCATCCTGCTTTATCCAGTGCTGACGCTTGCTCACAGGGAGGACAGAATGAAAACCGCAAGGTTCATCCTAGCAGCCATAAAGGATATCGAGGTAGCGCTGAGTTTGTGTCCCAAGAAATAGTGCGCGCTTTATATAGACATCGGACGTATCATGTGTTCAAAGGAGGGTACCTTGTTGCCAACTTATGAGGGTGCGAGTTATGGTGGCGAGACTGTTAAGGTTGAGAATTCTAGGCTGCGTGTTGAGATTCATAAACGTTTGACGGGTTGGGGTTGGGCTGAGATCTTCAATCCGGCGGGGCAGCTGATTGCTGTGCTGGATCATTTCGGCGAGGTCAAGCTTCCCGGTCTAGCGGTTCCGCTGCGTATGGAAGCTCAGAAGTACGAGTTGGAGAAGGGTGAGTTTGGTCAGCGTCTCACCTTCCCGGTGACGTTGACGAGCTTAAGCGACATGGCTGGCGTCTCAAGTTTCAAGAGTTGGTTCAAGTTGCCCTTCACTGAGCCGGCCATGGAGGGAACAGTAACGGTCACGTTGGATCCTGAATCCCCGGTTCTGAGGGTGACTTACGAGTTCAAGCTTTTGGCCATACTAGCTATGAGCTACCTTCGGGGACCATGGCTCAAAGTTGGTGCTGACAGTTTCGGCGCCGCAAAAGATGATGGGATATTTCCAGGTGTCGAGTGGCTTTCCGGCAGTGAGTGGTCTAGCGGCACCGACTGGTTCCAGCATCCATGGGCCCTACGTGTTGCTCCACATCCGTTCAAAGTCGCAGCGGGACTTATGGCCTTAAGCTATGATGGAACTGGCATCGGCTTAGCTTGGGACCCGCTGGTACAATTCGCACCCAACCGGCCTTATCCTCAGCCAGTATATGCTTCGCCCAACTTTATCGACCGAAAGAACAACCATATAATGGGTTTGATGCTTCCCAGCGTTGCTTGGGGTGCCGAAGAAAATGTCTTGGAAGCCGACCCGCCCCTAGAGCTGCGTACAAACAGCATCGTCAGGCTTGAGGCAGAGATATTCCTAGTCGAAGGCGACAGCCTAGACGTGATGATGGACTGGGTCAAGCGGCATGGTTTACCTGAACCGCCAGAGCCACGTTATCCGCTTCCCGAAGCCTTGGATCGCATAGCTCGCGCCTACAACAGCAACCTCTGGTATGAAGGCAAAGGCTGGGGCATGAACCGCGAGGGATATGGCGCGGCGAGCCCCGCGGAACCCCTATTTCTAGAGCGTTACATCAAAGAAGGCAGCGACCGCGAGACAGCTAAGGGCTTGGCTGAAAAGCTGGAATGGGTTCGAAGACAGCCCACATATGAAACCTATGAAATCTGGGGAGGCGCTAGACGATTCACGATCTGGGGCCCGGAGAAACGGCTTGAATACGGCCGCCAACTCCTATCCTATCAAAGGGAAGACGGCTCCTTCCCCTTCGAACCAGACGGCAGACATAGTTTCCCGGACCACTTCGCTCTTTCCGACGGGACGTTGAAGCCTTTGGGGAAGAAGGGGGATACTGCCCTAGATTTGTGTGTTCAGCCGGCGATTGATCTGCTCATATTGGCCGACATGACTGGTGAGAAGTCGTTCCGTGAGGCTGCCAAGAAAGCTTTGGATTACTGTTTGTCTATGAAGCGTCCTGAAGGCGGCGATTGGTGGGAGACGCCTCTGCACAGCCCGAACCTGCTCGCTGCTGGCCACGCGGCCATCGCCTACTATCTCGGCTACAAGTCGTTCAAGGATCCGCGTTACTTGAAGAAGGCAATTCGCTGGATCCGTTCGTTGCTGCCCTTCACCCACCTGTGGGAACCATATGGATTGCCCCAAATGTACAACACGAAACCATGCCTCTGCGCGACTGACTGGTGGCTATCAGATTGGGTAGCCAGACAAGTACAATGGGAGGTTCTGCAGACCTTCGCCATGTCCGCTGAGCTGGGCATCAACTGGGGAGAGACGGATCCAGAGATTGACTGGCACCGCTACCAGAAAGGCATCACCATCGCCGTCTTAAGATGGATGGTCGATCACGAGGACGCAGTCAACACTGCTCTTCCACTGGATCGGGTTAAGAGTGAAGCCTGGGATACCCTCTTCCATGACGCCCACCACACCACTACGGGCACCTATGGTGGCGGCCCAATCATGCCAGATGTCATTGCGGTCAACATATACAACGTGTTGGATAGGGAACAACAGGAATAGCCATCCCTTGGGCCTCAATGCGAATAGGAGCGCGCGCTCGCATTGAGTTAGAATCACCTGTTGAGTTTGACATCCCATCGAAGCATCTATTCAACGTCTCTGAGCAAGGTGAACTCATAGTAGAACATGATTTCTACCCCAAGGTATTGGAGACATATAACTGGCTAGATGAACTGGTAGAGCTTCTAATCATCAACGTGAAAGCCGTTAGGATGACAGGTTAGCGCGCGCAGTCTCAACCTCACTAGCATGACGAACGCACAATCCGTATCGCCAGAAGGCTCATCCCAGTCCTAGTTCCCTGACACCAAGAGAAACATAGTGAGGCAGGATTCATGCACTCGAATACGAGTATGCAGTGATTCTCGATGACAAAAGCAATAAACTCATCATGGTCAACAGTGAGTACGATGAAGACTGATGTCAGAGAAAGCAGTGGTGAAGGCCGACGTGATATTCTATGGCAAGGAGAAGCCTGGAATGACCGGGCCTATCGGTCAGCTGATTCTTACTAGTCGCAGGCTCGCGTTCATCAAGTACCCCTCGCACGGGCTAATCCCCAAGGACTACTCCGGCAACTTAGATGAGGGCTTGAGGAACGAAGGTAGTCGTGAGATTCCGCTAGCACAGATCAGTGAGGCCAAAGCTGACTCCACTTGGGGCACACCGTACTTGAGGGTGCGCTATAGGGTTGAGTCGGGTGAGAAAGTATGCCGCTTCATCTTCAGGGGTGGAACCTTGGAGTCAGGTGGAGTATACGTTAGAAGGGGGCCTATCGAACAATTGGCCAGAACCATAGAACAGTTGAAACAAGAAGCCTCCACGGGATGAGTGTTCCATCTTCTCGGCCTGTTTGCACGCAGCCAAACGACAACGCTGACTCTCCGTTGCAGAGCTATTGTTCATGAGTTCGCCTCCCTCCATGAGATGGGGGACATAACAAGGTGGGTGGACCGTTGGACGGATCGTAGTCTCGAAGAGACGGTCATGACCCACATCACATTGATGACTTGCCTTCGTGCTCACATTTCCTTGAGGGCTGGAATTCCCAGCAGATCTAGCACCTTTCCGAACACTACCACAAAGGCCTCCGTCAGGTGCAACCTCGATGATCTGAGATCCGGAGGTTCTGCTGACAACACCGGGCAGGACTCGTAGAATATGTTGAACTTGTCAGCCAGTTGCTTGGCGTATTGGGTGAGGTACTTGGGTTGCAGGCCCTCTACCGCAAGCTTCACCCAGTGTGAGAACTTTGCCAGTTCCTTCACAAGCGTAACCTCCGGTTCTGATTTCAGCAGCTGCGGCAGCAGTGGGCCTTGCTCATACGGCCCGGCCTTCAAGAGTATGCCGTACGCCCGCGCGTGAGCGTACTGGAGCCTCTGTCCCGTGTCACCATCCAGCCTGAGAGCTTCCTCGATGTCAAAGACCATCAGGTTCTTCAGATCTGCCTTGGCCAACGCGTATCTGATCGAGCCGACTGCTATCTCGGAGCCAACCAGATCTAGCCACTCCTCTCTGGCGGACGGATTCCTCTTGCTGCTCTCGGACTTTGCCCTCTTGCTCAGCTCTGCTAATACATCCTCGGCGTTCACGACCAGCCCCTTTCTGCCGGACATGTGAACGATCTTCCTTGGCCTGAACGACTCGTCCTTCGAAAGCTGATACGCTGTCTCTCCGGATAGCGCAACCACTTCATAGAGGAAGGGCCGGTATGATCCCTTGGCTCGCTGTGACAGAAAGCCCAGAGCTTCTCTAACCACTGTCTGAGGGTATTCCTGGCGTGAATCCACAACAGTGATCGCGAGGTCGACTCCGTTGTATCGTTCCGGAGAGCTTCCACCCTTTGTATGATCCGTCGTCCAGAGAGTCTGTCCGTTCGGTTGAACTACGAAGGTTCTGTACTTGAAATCAATGCTGGGCTCTCCGACCTTCCACCACGCGTACGCTATGTCCTTTCCAACGTACGTGGCGGTACCGTCTGATCTGATTAGAACCTCGTCCGGTTCCTCAAGTTTCGAAAAGACCTCCACATCGCCGAGCCTTATTGTGACCGCCCCTTTGTTCCTTCCGTCCTGCGGGCGTGAGATCCTCCCATACTTCTCCAGTGATGATATCGATTCATCGAAGAGCCCGGACTTCACAATGTCGCTCTCCCAATTCAGCAGATCGAAGAATACGTTGGCGCTCCAACAGGTCCGAAGCTGATCAGATACCACTCTCTCGGCGAAGATTCTGGCGGTCCTTGCTATCTCGTTGTCACCTTGTTCTATCTTGGACATAATCTCGCTCTTCTTCTTTGCTAGTTCCTCATCGCTCTCAATGGTCGAATGGACTTCCGCGTAGACCCTTCCTGCATAGACATCGAACCTCTCGCCTTTGGGTTCCATCGGGCGTCCCATGTACAAGTGAGCCACCAAGTTGTCCGCGACCTGTGCTCCGCTGTCGTCGATGTAGTTCAGAACTCGTACCACATGGCCAGCGTATCGCAGCACCCTAGCCAAGCAGTCCCCGAGAACAGTATTCCTCAGCGTGCCTATGTGCAAGGCCTTATTCGGGTTTGAGTTCGTGTGCTCCACCAGTACTCTCTTCGGTTCCACGCCCTCTGGTCTCCCGTAGTCACTCCTGTTCCGCGATATGCCCTCAAGGACCGCCACGGAATAGTTAAGCGGTTCGAACGTGAAGTTCAGATATCCGGCCACTTGTCGGACCGACTTGACATAGGGATGAGCTTTGAAGTCGATCCGACGCGCTATCTGCTCAGCAACCTCCTTCGGGTTCTTGCGAAGCTGGTTAGCGAGTTGAAGGGCCACGGTTGTGGTCAGATCGCCGTAGCTTGGATCAGTGGGCTCTTCAACAGATACCTCGATGTCGTAGCCTGACTTACGTATGGCCTCGGTCAGGACGCGCTTGGTGTGTCCGACAGCTTCGGCGAACGACAATCCAGACGTGCTATTCCTTCACTTGATGAGTTAAAGCTATTGTGAAAGACTCTTCAGTCAACATCACTCTCTCTGCTTAGCGACTCGAAATCCCACATGTACCCTTTGAGCCTAATACACAAGATCGGCTATTGCCCGCTTGACGTCATCCGGGCTTATCGTCTTTCTCTTGCCCTTGACCGTGTACTCGATCGATCTTCTGGCCAGCTTCCGTCCTTCCTTGAGCAGCAAGTCGTGAAGCACCAGCAATGCTTCAGCAGACACCCTTTCAACGGTCCTCGACTCTTTCATCTCAAGCTCAAGGACCTTCCTGATCGAGCTGTTGGGGAACACCCTTATTGAAGGCTCGATCCTCCTGCTCACCTTCCTCTGTTCCTCGTCCGGTGTCTTTGTCCCGGCATCTACCCCCGGACTTGCAGTGCTTTCCAAGGTGTCTGCGTCACTTTCGCGCCCTTTCTTAAAGGTTGTCGGCCCGCTCACTTCCTTCCCAGCTTCTCATCGAGCTTCCAGTGCTTCTCCAGTTCCTGCAGGTTCGGGAAGGACTTCTGCAGTATGGGAAGGTACATCTCGATCTCGCCCTTAGTCATGTACTGGAACTGATACTCGCCCAAGTACGGGGATGGCTCGCCCACCCTCTTGATGAACTCCAAGTGCATGAAAGGTTCCCCCTCTTTGATCTCAATCGACTTCCTCTCGTTGTTCAGGTTGACCACTTCAAGGGCAAGCCTCCCCATGAAGCCGCTATGCACCTTGGCAGCGTTCAGGAAGGACAACCCATCTCTGCCGAACTTACTCTTGGCGGTCAGGTGGGCCACCAAGTCAGTTGGTAGAAACACAATCTCTCTGGTTATGAGGTTCTGATGCTCCAAGTACCTCAGGACTACCGTCTCCTTCACCGTGAGAATGTAGGAATCCCCATCGAGCAGTTGCTCATCGAACGGATACACTACTTTGAAATCCCTGACGAGTTTCAGTATCTCGCTTCTGCCCAGTACAGTCATCGGCCTCTGTCCCTTCCTGCCAGCTTAAATGTTTGACAACTATCAGTCCGGAGATTGTGGACACTACCAAGACCAACGCGCCGTGATTCACCTGAGGAGATATACGGGCCCGCTGGGATTTGAACCCAGGATCTCCGGCTTCGCAGGCCGACGCCGTAATCCGTACTTGGCCACGGGCCCTCTTTTCACTGCTGCTCAATATCAGTATAAAGATTGCACGGTTCATCGCGAGCGCGGCGGTTCGTCGGTCAGACGCTAGGTGCTGAGTTAGTGCTATATCCACGAAGTTCTCTGCCTAGTGGGTTTGAGTCAGCAGACAGCCTCTCCCAGACCCGCAATCGTGGCCTTGGGGGCAATCATAGCCTCCGTGTGGGTGTTGTCACAGATCTACATGGCGGAGACGACTGGGAGCTATGTAACTGGAGAGGGTGCATTTGTGAGCACGACCATCGTGGCCTGGATCTGCATGTCCTTCGCCCTGAGGCTCGCTCCGGTGGACTTCGCTGCCCTCTTCGCTATCGTCGAGGGTGCCAGCGCCAGTTCAGTCTTACTCCCAGCGTTGGTAGGGCTGCCAATAGTACTGGGTCTCCCAACCAGTCTGAGCTGGGGAGACGCGTTGACGGGCGAGATGTTCAGCAGCGTGCCTTCATTCTTCGGGCCGAACAAGACCATCGCTGCACTCGCCACACTCGGAGGAGCTCCAGTTCCCTTCGCTACGCTTCTCCCAACCATAATCTTCGCGGTCGCTCTGAACTCTCTGATCTGGATCTCGCTTTCCGCTCAGATGTTCATTCTCAGGGAAAGGCTCTATTCTCTCCAGACCGTCTCGTATCCCGTTCCGTCTGCGACCTATGCTCTCGTGAAGGAGGTTGTCTCGGGCACAGGTGGGCTCTCACTGAACCGAACGCTACTCGCGGGGTTCTCTTTGGGGTTCTTGTTGGTGTCCCTCACGGAGGGATACCTTTCCAGCGCACTGTTCAACGGGTTTTTCCTGCTCCCGGCTGGTATGACCGGCCAGATATACGGACTCACAAAAAAAATACTGCCGGGTTCGCTGTTGGGACTGGACATCTTCTCGAGCATTCCATACATCTGGTTCCTCCTGTTCGTCCCCTCGTCCGTGAGCGCGACCGTGTCCTTAGCCGGCGCGTTATTCTACCTCTTGATCTTGCCTCTGGAAACAGGACTGGGAGTGATCCCCAGTCAGTACCTAGGGAGCTACACCGACCTGTTCTCTGCGAGCATGAGCCTTGGCCTAAGCTCCCTCTGGATGGGAATCGGGCTTTTCCTCTCGTCGGCAGTCGGCATCTTCATAGAAAGAGCGAGAGTGCAACGACCTACCACCAAGGATGTCGCGGGGATCGTCACGATCCTGGTCTTCATTGTGCCTCCAGTACTGCTGGCCTGGGCATTAGGCAGTAGTGCTCTGGTCATGGCGGTCGTGCTGGCAATGTCTCTGCTTTCCGTGTCAATATGGAGTGCCAGAGGTCTTGCGGAGGTGAACATGGCTTACGCCCCATCGGAGGTCATCATAGCAGGGTCATGGCCTCTCTGGTCGAAGACGTTGGGCATAAGACCAGTCTGCTACACCGATTCTGCTTCCTTCTTCCTCGGAGGATACCTGTCGGTAGCCTCGTCCATCGGCGCTGCCACATCTCTGGAATCGGTCAAGTTCGGTGAGCTGCTCGGGCAAGATCACTTCAGTTCCTTCTCTTACTTCACCTTGGGTTCGTTGATCGGCTTGGTCCTAGGGCCCATCTTCTACCTCTGGTTGCTCTTTAGGTTCGGCACGCAGAGCAGGGTTCTCGGTGCACAAGTGCTCAACATGGTTGACGAAGCCACCGGCATATACACTGGGCGCGCCTATCTCATAGCTCACGCAGCACCGCTCAACGTAGACCCCGCCTCCCTAGCGACGGGGTGTGTCATCGGACTAGGATTGCCTTTCTTGCTCAACTACCTGTTCAGCATCGCGGTGAGCCCCTATGCACTGGCTCTAGGAGTCATCATGAGCCCTGCTACCACGATCATTCCCTATGCGCTCATATCGTGTCTGAGGCGCCTCCTCTTTGAACGAAGTGGGGAGGTGGACAGAATTCGTCTGGCATCTGCCTTCGCGGTCGGCCTGGCAGCTGGTGCTGTTTCAGCGGCCTTGATTTCAAACACATTGTACACGTTGTCGTGACACTCAGGGTGGTCACTGACAAGGGGATTGAACGCCCGCCAGATGCGGACCCCTCAGCTCCCTTCAGTAATGGACTTGAAGCGACTAGATCGAGAACACAATGCGCTTGATCAACCGTACCACATTGAAGAAAGTGAAGGTTACTGTCTGGCTCTAAGGTCCGGTGAGACTAGGGCTGAACTCCCACCTCAATCTGATAGTGAACAACCACGCCCCCTTCTGCGTTGCACTAGGGCTAAGTCAAACCATTATCCAACTCTTGGTGTCTTTTTACGGATTTCCTGCTGTCGTTGGCGTATGTCCAGTGTCATCTAAAGCTTTATACGACCTAGGGAGGAGGTTGGCTCGAAAACAGATGAACTTTCAAAGGAACATTCTCGTGTTCATCGCCGCGGTAACACTGCTCTCTCTGTTCTTCATTGCTCCAGTGTCTCCTCAGGCCAAGAAGATAGTGATCGACCAAAAGACAGGCAGACCCTACTGGCAATCGAGCCCACCAGAAACGGGAGGTGCACCTCTGAGGAACGTTGTCGGGAACCTGACCAGCTTGGGATATGACGTGGTGGTGGAGCGAGGAGGGATAAACAGTTCAATTCTGCAAGACGCTTCCGCTCTAATCCTCTTCAAGATAAAGACACAGGCGGGGAACTACTCACAGGCAGAAATCGATGCCATAGTCACTTGGATGAAGACGGGCAACAAGTTTCTCTGGGTTGCGTCGGACAGCGACTTCTTAGACACATACTTGACGGCAACCGGCTCAGACTTCAGGGAGGATCAGCCGAACAAAGTACTAGCTGCCATCGGATCTCACATAAGGTACGAACTCTGCTCGGTTGAAAGCCCGACCTGGAACATCGGAGCAGCTGCATACAGGGTTCTGTCCAACATCACAAACACTGCCGATCCCGATGTTGCCAAGATAATGACGGGAATCACCAAGCCCATCTATTTCCCTGGACCTGCAGCCATTGTTTTCGCCAACGACCAAGGGACCTTGGTCTCTTACGACCAACTGCCAAAGCCCGGTCTGTTCTCGTCAACGCCTGTCGTCTTCTGGGTTCTAAAGACCGCCCCGGATGGGAAAATAGTCGACGGTAGCCCGCTCTTTCCCCCGGTCTTCTATTCCAACGGACAGACAGGTTCTTTCGTCCTCATGGCTGGAGAGAAGTACCTCTTTGGCTCGAGCAAGGTGGTAGCCACAGTTGAATCTCCGATCGGTGACCTCGGATACTCATTATGGACTGATTTGTACAGAGGGGTCGCTCTAGACGGTCCAAAGCTCCTTTACAATACCATAGCCTGGGGACTCACTGCTGATTCAGCACCAATACCGACCGGGTATTACCTCGTAGGCGCAGTCGTTGTCGTCGTAGCAGCTGGCGCGGCGTACTTCTTCTTCATCAAGAAGAAATAGGGAGGAGATTCTTCCTCCCCTCTCTTTTTCTATCACCCCCCACCGGCACGTATGCTGGTGCAGCCACTACCAATGCGACTCATAAAGAGGTCACGTGTCAGGTAGTTGGAGCAGATCCGTTCTCCTCACAGGTGAGAGCAGCTCTGCCTTGGAAGAACCCACTGTCAGAGGTACGGTATCACCTCGATCCTGAAACAGTATGTGACGCTCTGAGTGGTACGAACCCGGTCAGTAACATTGACGACATGACGCTTTTTGACCTCATCTCAAGTGGATCCGATCTTTCCGAGTCTCAGGCCCCGGGTTTGGTCCGAATGTCGAGCCCGCGTGTGTCAATTGGTGAAACCTGTGACCAATCGAGAGATCATCATAGTGTTTTCACTTGGTCTTCCAAGAATTCCCGTAGGGGGATGCCGTCTTCGGGAGTCACGCTGACCTTTCTCGGCACGGCCCTTATGTTACCCCTTCCAAAATCTACGACGAACACAACGGGAAAGCCTTGCACTCGCTTGCGAATGTCTCCGCCCAAGTATAGATAGGCTCCCGTGTTCCTCTTGACCTGCACCAACGTGACTCGACCTCGCCTAATGCACACTAGATCCACTGGCCCTAGACTTCCACCTGATCTGATCACCGCCCACCCGGCTGCCCTGAAGATGTTACGTACCGCGTACTCTGACTTCGTTCCCCGCCTTTTCGTGCTGACCCCAGGCGACAATTTGCTCGCGGAGCTTGACCAACGTTAATAAGCGATTCAAGATGCGAGAAGATGCTTGATGTCCTACATTGACCTCAAGTTGGAGCCAGACAAGGACAACTATGTCCTGGCCGAGTATCTTGTGGACTCAGGCCTCCCTTTAGCTGAGGCCGGGAAGAGAATAGCTGAGGAGGAATCGGTTGGCTCTTGGACAGATGTCGGCACGATGACATCATCCGTGTTCGATAGGCTAGCTGCGAAGGTGTACAGGATCGAAGAATCGAAGGGCTCAGTGTTCATAGCGTATCCTGTGGAACTCTTCGAAGGGGAGAACCTCTACCAGTGGATATCAGTTGTCGCGGGCAACCTTTTCGGACTAAGCTCTTTGAGGAACGTGAGGCTGGTGGACTTGTCAATTCCGGGACGGCTACTGAGACACTTCGGAGGTCCGAAGCTGGGCATCGAAGGTATTAGAGAGAGAATAGGTACGAAGAAGGACCGGAGGCCTCACGTCGGCTGCATATTCAAGCCCAAAGTCGGCCTCACGCCCACTGAAATGGCAGACCTGGCCTATCAAGTTGGAAGAGAGGGGGTTGACTTCCTCAAGGACGACGAGACTCTGACGGACCAGACATTCTGTCCACTCGAGGACCGCGCCTCCTTTGTTTCGGAAGCACTGGATCGCGTCTACGAAGAGACTCAGAGGAGGGTGATATATGCGACGAACATAACTTGCAGCCCGAGCGACTTCATGAGCAGAGCGGACATCGCGATAGAGAACGGTGCCAGCGCTCTGATGGTTGACGCGATGGTGTGTGGAATAGAGAACATCAGAGTTCTTGCCGATGATCCCTCGGTCAACGTGCCAGTTCACGTCCACAGGACCATGCACGCGGCGTTCACAAGAAACCCCAAGCACGGTATCTCCTTCCCGGTGATCTCGCTGTTGACTAGGATAGCTGGGGGAGATCAACTTCATGTCGGTACAGCAGGTATCGGAAAGATGGAGTCCGAAGAACCAGAGGTCAAGAAGAGCATAGCCGTCCTAACAGAGGGACTCTCAAACCTCAGGTCTGTTTTCCCCGTAGCGAGCGGAGGGATACACCCAGGACTGGTTCCCGCACTAGTGAACGCAATGGGCAGAGATGTTGTCATAAACGCTGGGGCGGGCATATGGGGGCATCCAGACGGAGGGGCGGCTGGAGCCAAGGCGATGAAGGAAGCCGTTGAGGCCACCATGCTGGGGGTGCCGCTAGCGCAGTACAGCGAAAAGCATCAAGCTCTCAAACGCGCCCTTGACCAATGGATGAGTTGAAGCCTTCAGCACCTCTAGGTGCAGCAAGCGGAAGACTCAGTTCGCCTTGGTCAGGTTGGGAACCGGAGCTCCGGTCAAAACCGTCTTCCCCGACAGTGCCTTGATGGCCACTCTGATCGACAGGCGGTCCGGGCTGTAGGTCGTGATGTAAGCGGAAGGTCTTCTGATCCTCCTTATGTCATAGGGGCTGTCAACCGCGACGACCACTGTCTGTCTACCGAGTCCGATCACCCTGTTGACCTCGTCAGGTGCGGCTGGGTTCTTGTGAAGGTTCTGCGTGAAAATCAGGCAGACGTCCGCAGCACTAGTCTTCCCGAGGGGTAGCGGCTCCCCCTCAATCAACCTGTCGTAGTGTGTCACCTGACCGGCTGGGAAGCCCTGTTCCAATTCCTCCCTTATTGAGTTGTAGAGCTCGTCCCCTTGGGTCACTGATAGACTCGCAATCCGCAATCTCGGGGAAATCGGCAGTACACCATCATCGTGAATCAGCGCGACTGACCTCTCCACGACCTTGATGACCTCCATCATGTGTGAGTTGCAGCCAACTATTGATGTCGAGGGTTTTCTAAAGTTCCTCAACTTGGAGTCTTTGGTAGCCATGATCCTAGCCGCCCTCCTCTTCAGTGTCTTAGCGAAGAATTTGTCTGACTTTGCTCTGGACACGATGGCGGAACGTACTTCCTCTGCCATCCGCACTCCATCACATGTGAGTACGATGTCATTGCCCGCCTCTATCGCCGCTATGGCTGCTTCACTGACTGCGAACCTGTCGGTTACTGCCTTCATCGTCAGAGAATCCGTCATTATCAGGCCTGGAAAAGACAGCCTCCGTCGGAGCAGTCCCGATACGACATTCTTTGAAAGCGAGGAAGGCGTGGGATCGTGGTCAAGTCGAGTGATCGCGACGTGAGATATCATGACTCCATCGACTCCCGCCGCTATGGCTTTCCTGAACGGGGCGAGTTCAACCCTTTCGAGTCTCTTGAGATCGTGCTTTATGATCGGCAACTCAAGATGTGAGTCGACATCCGTATCACCCTGACCGGGAAAATGCTTGGCTACAGACAGAACCCTTCCCTGCCTGAGTCCCTCGACGAACTTGGCGCCGAACTGCGCCACCGTGCTCTCATCCTCCCAGAACGATCTCGTCCCGATCACTGGATTGTCCGGATTGTTATTGATGTCCAACACAGGGGCTAGGTCCATGTTGATCCCTATCGCTCTCAGTTCCGTGGCTATCACCGTAGCGATCTTGAAGGCGTTCATCGGAACACGGCTCGCACCGATGGCCATCATACTGGGGAACTGGGTTGCCTCTGGAGGTAGCCTTGTAACGGATCCGCCCTCCTGATCGACCGCTATGAACGGCTTCGTACCCTTTGCCGACTCCACAAGTGCGCTGAGGTCATCACACAAGTTCCGCGCTCCATCAGCTGTGGCTAGATTCTTCTTGAACAGGACGAACCCTCCCGGTCCGACATCGCGTAGGATGTCTCTTTCGGTTTCGGTCAACCGCGGCCCATCTATTCCTGCGAATATCACCTCGCTGGCAATCTCACCGAGCTTCATCCTTGAGATACGCTGCGTGGCACTTGACGGCAACGATATCATTACTGTCACCGCTCCGATCCGATCTCTATCGCAAGGTCGAAGACCGCACGCCTGTACGGGTTGATACTGGTCTCCTTTCTCTTGGGATGGACAGCACTCGTAAGAAAGATCGAGGATATGCGCTTCTGGGGATCCACAGCGATACACGTGCCAGTGAATCCTGTATGTCCAAACGATTGGTCTGAGCAGAGTTCACCGAACATGCTCTCACTCCTCTTAGTAACCCACCCGTAGCCGTAGTTGCCGTTTATCGCCCTGTTCTGGTTGGTCGTCATCAACCTGACGGTCTCTTCGGACAGGAATTTCCTTCCTTTGAACTCCCCACCCTCTATCATCATCGTAGTCAGTTTGAGAAGGTCTTCTGTGGTGCTGAACAGACCTGCGTGCCCGGCTAATCCTCCCATGGCCCTTGCGTTCTCATCATGGACAATCCCAATCAGGGGAAGCCCGTCCGCCTGCAACTCGGTCGCGACTGCCCTTCTCCGTAGAGTGTCGTCTGGAACGAAGCCGGTTTCCTTCATATCCAGACGCCTGAAGACAAGATCCCTAGATATCTCCTTCTGGGACTTGTCGAAAATCCTCTCCATTGCTAGACCGACCATCATGTATCCGAGGTCGCTGTAGACCTCTGCCTCATTTGGTGGTCTCGTCGGTTTCACGCGCATCAGGTTCTCAATCACATCCTGCCTACTTCTTGCGGTCTTGTACAGTGGAATCCCGTCCGGAAGGCCTGACCTGTGGCTTATCAAATCGCACATTCGAACGCGGGGCAAGTTCGCAGCCTCATGGATGATCTCAGATATCTCAGTGTTCAGTCCGAACGCCCCCTTCTCAATTGCCACCATTGCCGCAGTTGCGGTAGCCACCGGTTTGGTGATCGAGGCCATGTCGAAAACTGGCTTTCGGTACATTGGCTTCTTCTCGGGGACCAGTTGACTGAATCCCCCAGTGAGACGAAGCACCACATCATCATCGTGAGCTATCAGGCAGTCGTATCCCACGAAATCACCTACAGAGACTCCACCTTCAAGCAGGTCACGCAACCGTTTTGTGTTTTTGTCCATCCATGAGTCGACTCGGTTCAGACTAATCTGTCTTGGGGTTACGGTGGTAGGTTTTTGATTAAAAGCTTTAAATGGAGTTAGCTCGCTGCTAACACGTGATGCTCTGATTTGGATCGAAGGATTCTTGCAGTGGGTTTGATTGCAGTGGTGGTCGTAGCTGTCGTGGCTTTCGTGCTTCTCCAACAGGGAGGAAACCAGCCCCCACCTCCTCCGCAAGAGAAGGAGATCGTGGTCATAACGCGCCACGACTCCGCGATACAGAAGATCTTCACGGATGTGTACTTGGTCTCTGATTATGCAAAGAGGTACAACATAACGTCGGTAAGGTATCTCAGCACTCCGGTTGGCTACTGGAGATCAACCATAGAACATGGAGGGGTTGATATCGCTTGGGGAGGTGGCCCTACCCTGTTCAACCAGATACTCCAGCTGGGGCTACTGCAACCAGTGACGGGGGCAGAGGCGCTGGAGGTCATAAACACGCTTCCCAAATCGCTCAGCACCGCTTTGATGAGGATAGACGATAGCCAAGGTAGGCCGATGTGGGTTGCCGCCGCGATCTCGTCATTTGGTTTCACTACTAACAATGTGTTCCTCAGCAGGTACAACTTGTCGAAGCCATTGCGTTGGGCGGACCTAGCGTCACCGAGCTTCAACAGGGATTTCCCAACGATCGCTCTTGCCAAGCCGAGCCTCTCGACATCGCACACCAGAACGTACACCATAATACTCCAAGCCTTCGGCTGGGATGTCGGCTGGAGCATGCTGGATAGAATCGCCGCTAATGGAAGACTGTACGATGGCTCAGTGGAGTCTCAGACGGCGGTGGAAACTGGGGAAGTCGGGATCTCCATATCGATCGATTACTACGGCTACAGTAGTCACATAAGGAACCCGGACTTGGACTATGTCCTGCCAGCTGGCGAGTCAATAGTCAACGGTGACCCCATTGCGGTCATAAAGGACACGCAGAACAAGGAGGCCGCCGAGGCATTTGTTGCCTTCGTTCTGTCTCTCGAGGGTCAGACGCTTTGGCTGGATCCGAAACTGAACAGGATGCCGGTCAGGCCGGAAGTCTTCCTGACCCCAGCCGGGCGCGCCAGGGTGGATTTATACGGGTACTACAACCTGACGGTCGCAGGAGCCGGGTTCGACTTCAACGAAACAGAATCAGGTATGCTTGAGCAGAGTATGAGGGACTTCTTTGAGAGCACCCTCGTTGACCTGCACGACCAACTGGTCGAAGTCTGGTCCGCAATGGTGACGAAACTCAGAGCCGGCACGATAACGCAGGACAGGTTCAATCAGCTGCTTGCCCAACTGACTGCTCCTCTCTCTTGGACTGAGGATAACGGCACGGTGAGAATGTTCACCAAGGAATATGCGAAGTCGATAAACTGGCGACTGTTGAACGACACCTCCTTCTCACTGAGCATGAGACTGATCTGGAGGAACGCGGCCTCAGCGAGGTACGCAGCGGTAAAGACATCACTCGGTGCGTGATTTGGGCTTCAACAGCAGACTCAGGAAGCTACTCTGGGAAATGGATGGCCTGTCCTGGGCCCTGCTGTTCGGAGCGGTAGTCTTCTTCACAGCTTTCATGATAGTCCCAATAGCATCCATACTGTACAACGCGTTCATCTTCGAAGGGAAGCCATCCCTCAAGATCTTTGACCTGATCCTGTCAGACGCGTACTATTTTCCCCTGAGCATGCACATTACTCCGACCTTCCCATTTCTCAGCCTAGACCTCAAGATAAGCGGGACTCTGTACACGTTCCAGGGAACCGACAGGCTGGTCTTCTCGGGATATGACCTCGGAGTGATCCTCAACTCCTTGCAGATAGCCTTGGCAACCTCCATCCTGGCCACGCTACTCGGTACGGCTCTCGCGTTCATATTCGCCCGTTTCTCATTTCCCGGCAAGTCTGTTCTGAACCTGTTTGTTCTCTTGCCGCTCTTGTTCACGCCTTTCGTTGGAGCCATAGGTCTGAAAAGAATGATTCAGGTCGACGGGGTGTTGAACATTCTGTTGTCAGACTACCTTCACATACTCCCGTTCAGGATAGGTGTGGAAGGTGTTATGGCCGTCATCGTCGTCCAGGTTCTTGCCTTCTATCCCATCGCGTTCCTGAATTCGTTCAACTCTATCATCAACATAGATCCAATCCTTGAGGAGCAGGCAGAGAACCTGGGAGCTAGGGGCATTACGCTGCTCAAGAAAGTGATCCTGCCCCTCGCGTTGCCGGGGATAGAAGCGGGCGCCATTCTCACGTTCATCCTCAGCCTCGAGGATCTCGGCACGCCCTTGGTGTTCCAGGGGACTGCGGCCGAGAAGACGTTGACTTACCAAATATACTCCAAGATGTTCTCACCGATCGGAGACATCAGACCCGAGGCAACGGTTCTGGCACTCTTCCTGTTGACCTTCAGCCTTATTTCGTTTTTCCTCGTCAGAAAGTACGTGTCGCTCCGCAAGTACGCCATGGTGAGCAGAGGAGGTACTTGGAAACCCAGGTCGCAGAAGGCGAGGGGATGGAAGTTGGTCGTGATGTACTCCTTCATTCTCTTGACACTAGCGTTCGCTATGCTACCTCACATCGGAGTCGCGCTTCTTGCTGTGGGGGAGATATGGGGAAGTACGATCTTGCCCTCCAAGATGTCGCTTCACAATTTCTCGGTCGTATTCTCGGATCGGGAAGTGATCTCAGCGCTCGTCAACAGTTTGATCTACTCCGGTGTTGCCACCCTCATCATAGTCGTCTTGGGCACCGGTGCGGCATACATAGTTTCTAGGAAGAACATACCGGGGAAGGAGCTGTTCGACACGCTCGTGACGATGCCGATGGCAATACCGGGTGTGGTAATCGCAGCAGGGTTGTTCTTCACCTATCTGGACAACCCATTGTTGTCACCTCTCATTAACCCCGCGCCGTTGCTGATCTTCAGCTTCGCAGTGAGAAGGTTCCCCTTCACTGTGAGGTCATCCTTTGCAGGGTTGGAGCAGACGCATGTTTCTATGGAAGAAGCTGCGATCAACTTGGGGGCGAGCAGGATTCGGAACTTCGTCAGCATTGTCTTGGGGTTGATCTACCTCAGTGTTCTATCAGGGGCCATGTTGTCTTTCATCTACTCCATGTCCGAAGTGTCAACAAGCCTCGTGATAGGCAGCGCTAACCCCAAGTACGGCCCGTTGACGCTCAAGATGCTTGATGTCTTGTACATGTTGTCTGGCGGACCGGGCGTGGCGGCCGCACTCGGCCTTTTGCTTATGCTTATGCAGGGGATCGTGATTGGTTTGTCCTCCCTTCTTTCCAAACAAAGGTCTGTAGCCTTGGTGGGGGTGTGATCTTGGCGAACGTAAGGATAGATGGGGTATCGAAGAGATTCGGTGAGGTGGTCGCAGTCGACGGGGCAACTCTGCAGGTAGAGAACAAGGAATTCTTCGCTCTTCTTGGCCCAAGCGGTTGCGGGAAGACCACTCTCCTGAGGATCATCGCAGGGTTTGAACTGCCGGACAACGGGCGCGTATACTTCGGAGACAAGGAAATGACGAACGTTCCTCCCAATGAGAGAGGAACCGGGATGGTCTTCCAGAGCTACGCGCTTTGGCCTCACATGACTGTCAGGGAAAACATTGAGTTCGGTCTGAACATGAGGAAACTCACCAAGGAAGAGAAGGTGAAGCGTGTGGCGAATGTCTTGGAGCTACTGCAACTCAAGGGCCTTGAGGACAGAAGTCCTCTGCAGTTGAGCGGCGGGCAACAGCAGAGAGTCGCCGTCGCCAGGGCTCTGGCCATAGAGCCTCAAATACTGCTGATGGACGAACCGCTGAGCAACCTCGATGCCAAGCTCAGAATAGAAACCAGAACGGAACTCAAGAAGATCCAGAGGGAGCTAGGAATAACCGTGGTCTATGTTACACACGATCAGGAAGAGGCGATGAGCATCGCTGACAGAATAGGTGTGATGAACAGGGGCCGCTTGTTGCAGGTAGGATCCCCAAGGGAGATTTACCTGTTCCCGAGGAGCCTGTTCGTCGCGGACTTCATTGGCCAAGCCACCTCAGTCACTGGCGAGGTTGTGTCAAGGGATGGACTGGTGGAGCTCGCGACTCCTGTCGGAAAGATAATGGGTAAGTCTCCGCCAGGCTTGGATGTGGACGTTGGGCAGAAAGTGATAGCGATGGTCCGTCCCGAGCACCTTCTTCCGGACCCAGTGGATCAAGCCAATGAAATCAAGGTGAGGATCTCCGCTCTTTCCTACCTAGGCAACGTTATGAGAGTATTCGGCCAGTCAGATGGGCTGAACCTCATAGCGGACTTACAGGTCGACAGGCCTGTCTCCATCGGACAGGAGTTGAAGCTGTACTTCCGGCTGAACGACACGTTGATACTCGCATCACAATAGCTTTATCACAGTAGGCCCCCGAACGGAAGGCAAGATGCTCAGGATACACACCTCCAGAGTGGAGCCCGAGCGCCTAGTGCATCTGTTCCTCAGGCTCAACGACTTGCTGTCGTTGGGCATTGAGATTAGGAGAGTGACAAGATCAACAAGAGGCAAGGGCGAGGAGAACGCCTCTGCTGGCGATTTCCTGATAGACGAGAACTCGTTGGAGGGAGCATCCGGTCTCGCACGAAGGGTTGCCGACGAGGTCGGATTGAAGGTCACGAAGATGCCAGCATATGATCTGGACTCCACTTCGAGAATCAGGACTCCCGTAGTGGGGCTGTACAGCGGATGCGGGACCTGCCCTCATTCATTGGTCCAGCTCCATGAAGCTTTGGAGGCGACCGGGTTCAACTTGGTGTCGTTTATGGACTCACGAGACTTGAGCAGTGCCCTTCCGAACTTGGATCTTCTAGTTGTACCAGGAGGTGACAGCACTGAGATCGCATTATCGATCGGTCCGGAGAATGCCCACTCCATAAGGAGATTCGTGGAGACCGGAGGAACCTATGTCGGCATATGTGCTGGCGCCCTCTTGGGCATCAGCTCTGTAGCAGGAACGCTGGGGCCGAGGCATCCGTCGTTCTCATCATTTCAGGAGATACTCGGGGCCGTGAATGTACAACTCATGAGCGAACCACCAGAAGTTCCGCCAGTGCCGATGTGGTCGTACAGGAATTACGGAACCGTGGTGAGGTTGTATCCTTACGAGGGAGACATCAAGTTCAAGCTGAAAAAGAGGTCCGATCCCGTCACGGTGGGACTTCCCTCGAGCTTCCTGCTCAAGATGGAGGGCCCGGTCTTCAAGGTCAAGGATTCGGCGGACATACTCGTCGTCTCTGACGGGATCCTACCGACTACGACCCTCGGGGTGAGACCTTCCGGAGCCGAGTCGCTATTCGAGCAATTCGACGCAATAGTGAGGAAGAAGCTGGGTTCTGGATGTTATGTTCTTTCGTCCCCACACATCGAGTCACCCGAGCATCCGGAAGGGACGGTCCTGTTCGCCAACACGCTCTTCTCGGCAGTCTCAGGTACGTTATCGCTCTCGGTATCGCCAAGTTCTCAGAAGCTCGAAGCAAGGTCCGCGAGCTTGTTGTTGGCTTCGATTGTGGATCAATCCGATGAACTGAGCAGATCAATGCAGCGGCTATCACAGTATATGCTTGTATTAGTGCCACTCGTGTACGCGACCGCTTCCGCTAGGCATTCGGGCAAGATCGCAGCACTCAGCGACATGCTGCAGCGGCTGTCCGAGGAGAGTCAAGAGCTGGCAGACATGGCAGTTGACATAGTGGAAGAGCAGCAACTTCTAGACAAGTTGTTGGCTTCGTTGTCGAAAGTGGCGGGTCAGACCGCAATGACCGGGAACCCTCAACAACTGGTGTCCCTAGTGAACCGAGTCGACCAAGAACGAAACCTAATGATAGCGACAGCGGGTCGTGCATTGCCGGCTTTGGCGATGGTGTCACTCAGACTGGAGAAAGAAGCCACAGAGCTCATCTCCAAGCTGACGAAGGGTGATGAGATCGACGTTCTGAAGGAGACATCAGTCCTCATTGAGAAGGTTGCAGGTGGCAAGGCTCTCTACGTCCCATGGTATGATGAACGCGAAGGGTTCGCTTCCGACGAGCCTGCAAACCAAGGGGTTGTGTCCCCACTCATGGGAGTGAGAGCAAAGATGAGACATGTCAGGAGTCTCTCAAGAGCAACTCGCCTCATCGCCACATCGCAGAGCAACTTCTAGCACATAGCGCAGCACTGAAAGACTTATCTTCCCTCAGAGGAAAAGACACGAAGATGTACGAGATCGTCAACCTTGACGAGTCTTTCATACCGAGCGTGACGAGTCTGATCAACTCCATCTACATATATGACTCAATCACAACGTGGAGCCTGACAAGGGCCACCTTCTTGGATCCCAACTTCGAGCCTTCGCTCTCGTTGGTCGCCGTAGAGGACGGAAATCCAATAGGGGTGGCAATAGCTGCAACCAGGAACAAGGAACCGAAGGAATTGATAACTCATGAGCACGCTTGGTTGAAGATATTCGCTGTGAATCCAGAGCACTTGGAGACCGGGTTGGGAGACAAGCTTCTCTCGCAGATCGAGGGCGAGTTGAGAGCTAGGGGATATCAGGATGTGAGAGCAACCGATTTCGCCGGGTGGCACCTATTCCCAGGCATCAACATCAGGTCGGAGGGCATCTTATCTTTCCTAACAAAGAGGGACTATGAGAAGGTCTCGGAAGCCGTCGACTATGTGGTCGACCTCTCAGGATTCGAAATACCCAAAATGGTTCTGGATCTCCAAGACAAGTTCAAGCAATCTGGATTCACGATCAGAATACCCGATACCATAGAGAAGGAGAGGATAATGTCCTGGGTCCTTGAGATATTCGGCCCAGTCTGGAGCTATGAGACGGTCATGAGCTTCAGGCACAAGCCTCCAGGAGTCATTATCGCCGAACAGGATGAAGAGATCGTGGGGTTCGCCGGGTTCGGATCGCTGGAACTTGAGTGGTTCGGTCCTTTGGGAGTGATAGAAGATCCCAAGTACGAGGGGCTCAGCACAGTCCTTCTCTACAGAGCTCTCTGGGAAATGAAACTCAGGGGGCAGAGGACGGCGGTGATACCCTGGGCCTCGCAGTTGTTCTTCTACTCGCAGCTACCCAACATAAACAAGATCAAGCATTATTGGATCCTGTCAAAGAAGCTCTAAGCATCTGCTATGGAACAACTGTTCGTCCTGGGGGCTTGATGAAAGCGCGAGGCGAGAAGTGCAATGAGAAACACAGTCGGCTTCCCTGACGTGATAGCCACGTCCTCCGGGCTCCGGACGCGGATGGAGGTCAAAGAAGGCACCAAGCTGTTCTTCAGACTCGGGGCGGCTATCGGCACGAGATTTGAAGGCGATTTCGTCTTGGGTCACGACACACGGCCGTCCTCTGAACCATTCGCTGAGGCCTTGGCATCCGGCTTGGACTCAACGGGCATGTCGGTCACCGTCTGTGGGGTATGCCCAGTGTTCGTGGTGTCGTATCTCGTCTCTACCAGAGCAGCAGACTTCGGCCTGATGGTGACGGCCTCTCACAATCCTCCCGAATGGAACGGATTGAAGGTTTTTGACTCAACCGGCGTGATAGTGGATGAAAACACGATTTCGTCGCTCACCGCACAAGCCTTCCAGTCTGACGAGTCTCCCTCGCTGAAGAGGTTCGATCGGGCTGTGGAGTTGCAGGAGGCATATGTCCGAGGTCTACGGTCAGAGTTCGGAGAGTTGGGATTGAAATGCGATGGGGTGAAAGTCGCCATTGATCCGGGCAATGGCGCCTCGTCGAGGCTTTCCCAAGCCGTATTGGATATGGTCGGCGCCAACGTCACCATGATCAATTCCGAAACGGACGGAACTTTCCGCAGAGTCATTGAGCCAAGGGCTGACACCCTCTCTGGGCTGGGTGAGGCGGTACGTTCCAACAAGTGTGACTTCGGGATTGGATATGATGGGGACGGTGATAGGGCGGCTCTCTCGAACGAGCGAGGTGAGATACAGAGGGAGGATATGACTCTACTGGCGTCTCTTCGTCAGCTGCTGAAGCGCGTGAGCTCGCCCTTCGTTGTGAATCACGCTTCATCCTCTGCCTTCACGGATCTCTCTGGGGCCACAGGTCGTCGCCTGTACCTCTCGAAGGTGGGGGAGAGGAACGTCGTGATGAAAATGCGCGAGACGGGCGCAGTGCTGGGTGGAGAGGGTAGCTGCGGAGGTGTCATATACACTAAGCTGGCTGCCACAAGGGATGGCATACTCGCCACGGTCGCCACTGCGTCGCTGATCCGGGAGACTGGCGCCATCAGCGACATCCTAAGACCGTATTCCCGCTATCACCAATACAGGCAAGACGTACCATATAGCAGTGCCTCCATCAGTGAGGATAGGCTGTTCTCTCAGCTGAAGAGCGCTTTCCCTGACACAGAATGTGAAGACTGGGACGGGCTGAAGTTCCGCGAATCCGACGGCTGGGTTTTGATCAGACGTTCGCAAACGGAACCCATCATAAGGGTCATAGCAGAGGCGTTCTCGGAAGATCGGGCCCGGTCACTGGCGCTCAAGTACGCGGCTGCTCTAAGCCGCGCCGTTGGCTCGAGTCGACGAGACTAGCTTCTCCCACAGTATTTCTTCAGGAGTATATCTCTCCGCTTCCTAAGCATGTTCAGTCGCCTTTCCAGAAGCACTGATTCCTCCTCCATCCTCCTGAGCTCCTCTATTGCTCCCGCGCCGGCCGTAGACGTGAGAGTTTCTCTATCTTGTGACTTCGGGATCTTCTGGGTCTGACATGTCAGCTCCCCCGAATTCACATCGACTGTTAACCTAATCTTCCTCGCCAACCCAAAGTACTTTCGGTTTGTACTCTCCTCCTCCCATGATCGCACTATTCCGGCCTTCTTCATCAACTCAAGGTGCCTTGCCACCGCCTGAGGCCCAGAATCCGATAGCCTCACCAAGTCCAGGAAGTAGGTCGGACTCAGGCTAAGCCTCCTGATTATTCTGAATCTAGTTGAGTTTCCCAACAACCAGAGCATCTCTTCTAGGCTCTCCAACTTCGCCCCCTTACACGACATAAGGCAACTCTTAAATATTGCTCACTAAATGTGATTATCAAAAGGTGATAGACGAATGACCCTTGTGGGTATGTTGTTCGAAGGATTCAGAGGGTCAGGGTCGAGGACCAGTGTGGGAGCGAGGCCGGCCCCTTCGCCGGGCGAGTGCAATTCCCTTGTGGAACCTTTCATGCCGGTAGTGTTTAAAAGAAGGCTCGGTTGCGCCTACTTCTGTAGAGAGGGAGGAGAGGTGGTCTAGACCAGTTGAGCAGGGACGACTCCGGGAACGAGAAGGATCAGGGCAAGAACTACATGCACTTACGCGTGGCAGAGGCGTTGTCAACGGATGTCGGGAGGGGAATAGCGAGGGTAGATCCCGCCGTTGTTGAAAACCTGAATCTCCAAACGGGCGATGCGATTGAGGTGGTAGGCAAAAAGAGGACATTCGCTCTGATATGGCCCGCACATCCTAGGGACACGGGAAGAGGTCTCGTACGCGTCGACGGCTATACAAGAGAGAACGCTGGGGTGGGCATTGATGACAGAGTCAAGGTCAGAAAGGTTACAGCCAAATATGCAGAAGTGGTGAAGCTGGCGCCGACAGAACCCCTCAAGATCATGGGAGGAGAGGAGTTCATCAAGAGCCAGCTCATCGGGCGGATAATATCGAAGAGAGATGTGCTTCCTGTCAGGATAATGGGCAGGACGATAAACTTGATTGTGACAAGCTTCTCTCCGAGTGCCGATGCTGTCATAGTGAACGACTATACTCAGGTCTCCATCAGTGAGAAACCACAACCTCCGCCCAGGGATATCGAGAGGATCACTTACGAGGACATAGGTGGACTGGAGCACGCTATCCAGAAGGTCAGAGAAATGATAGAACTACCTCTGAGGCATCCTGAACTATTCGAGCGACTCGGGATAGAGGCGCCTCGAGGGATCCTGCTGCACGGGCCGCCCGGAACCGGCAAAACCCTGTTGGTCAAAGCAGTTGCCAACGAGACGAACGCGAACTTCGTCAGCATCAGCGGTCCTGAGATCATGAGCAAGTACTACGGAGAAAGCGAACAGAGGCTCAGGGAGATATTCAAGGACGCACAGGAGAACGCTCCGAGCATTGTCTTCATCGACGAGATAGACTCCATCGCCCCGAAGAGGGAGGAAGTCACTGGAGAGGTGGAGAAGCGGGTCGTAGCCCAACTGCTGTCTCTCATGGACGGTCTGAAGTCCAGAGGAAAGGTTGTAGTGATAGGCGCGACGAACAGGGTGAACGCCATAGATCCGGCCCTTAGGAGACCGGGAAGGTTCGACAGAGAGATAGAGATCGGTGTGCCGGACAAGCGGGCCAGATTAGAGATTCTGCAGATACACACACGGGGAATGCCCCTGCTTGAGGATGTGGACTTGAAGTCCTTGTCCGATGTGACTCATGGGTTCGTCGGCGCGGATCTTTCTGCCCTGTCGAAGGAGGCTGCACTGAGATCACTCCGCAGGATACTTCCTCACATAGACTTGGAGGCTGACGAGGTCCCCTCGGATGTCTTAGCCAACCTCAGGGTCACCATGCGGGACTTCACCGACGCCTTGAAGGAGATAGAGCCATCCGCGATGAGAGAAGTGATGATAGAAACACCGAACGTTCACTGGGAAGACATCGGAGGGTTGGAGGAGGTCAAGAGGGAGTTGAACATGAGCATCGAGTGGCCTATGAAATACCCGGAGCTTTTCGAACACTTGGGAATAACGCCATCCAAGGGAGTTCTGCTCTACGGCCCACCTGGAACAGGAAAGACTCTGCTCGCAAAGGCGCTCGCCACTGAATCAGAAGCCAACTTCATCTCGATAAAGGGGCCGGAGCTCATATCCAAGTGGGTAGGTGAGAGCGAGAAAGGAATCAGGGAGGTCTTCAGGAAGGCTAGGCAGGCTGCTCCATGCATAGTGTTCTTTGATGAGGCAGACGCCATCGCCCCCACCAGAGGTGAAAGGTCCGGTGATGGTATGGTTACCGAGAGAGTCATAAGTCAACTCCTCACTGAACTGGACGGCCTAGAGGAACTCAAGAACGTGGTGGTCGTGGCGGCCACGAACAGACCGGACATGCTCGACGCGGCTTTGCTCAGAGCCGGGAGGTTCGACAAGCTGATCCGACTCACTTGGCCGGACGCCGAGAGCAGGATGACAATATTCGAGGTCCACTTGAGGGGCAAGCCGATAGACGAGGACGTTAACATCTCTGAACTCGTCAACGCATCTGAAGGTTTCACTGGTGCCGACATCGCATTCTGCGTCAATGAAGCAGCGCTACTTGCTCTGAAGGAGGCGATACACTCAATGGGAGAGGGCGAGCAGCCCAGCAGTATTACTCCCAAGTTGAAGATATCGCGGAGGCACCTACTCGAGGCGATAAACAAGGCAAGGGTTCCGTCAAAAGAGGAACGCGTCATTCACGAGCAAGTCATGGATCGTTTCTCGAGGTCGGGCAGGACAGAGATCGGTGCGTTGCAGAAACTCGTATCATAGAGTTGACCGGGTTGACACATAGGGCACAAGCCTTTTGTGTCCCTGCTTACACGGGTAGGACGGTGCACGTAGCGTGAGAAGACAGGTAGCACTAGTGGTCAGCGCCCTCATGTCTGCGCTGGCGTTCATCGCGACCTTCCTCATCATAGTGCCGCTCCCGTGGACAGGCGGCTACTTCAACCTCGGCGACGCTGCGGTCATACTATCCGGTCTCCTTTTCGGGCCCGCCATAGGCGGGATCGTCGGCGCAATCGGGCCAACTGTGGCGGACATCATAGCCGGCTACTACGTGTTCGCGCCAGCCACATTGGTCGCGAAAGCGCTTGAGGGGGCAGTGTCGGGTCTGGTGGTAGGCAGGCTAGCCAAGATGGGCAGCAAGAGGGCGAGGACCGTATCGCTGGCAACGACAGGACTCTACGGAGTCGTTGGCTTCACCATCCTTGCCTACCTGCTGTTCACAAGTCAGACATCGGAGACCCTGGTGATGTCGGGCACCTGGGCCGTCGTATTCATCGCGTTCTCCTTGGTCATACTGGCAACGACGCTGCGGGGGCAGTGGTCAGACACCACTACGGGTGTACTCGCTGGGGCCATAGGAGCGACCTTCATGGTAAGCACCTACTTCCTTTACGAGCAGTTTCTGATGGGAGTGCCTGCGATCTTGGAGGTCGTACCGAACTGCCTCCAAGGCATGTTGGGTTCCGGGATAGCAGGAACGGTCTACGGCTACAAGGGTCTTAGAGACAGAATGAACTCTGTCAACCGATAGCCCGCCACAGCTCATCGGAGGGTGCGTCAGTGATGGTGATGCTCTTCCCATTTCTCGATGTGGCTCGTCCATCGGCACGTTCTGTGAACCTCCCTATCACCTTGACGTGCACACCCCTCTCCCTGAACTTGGCCATGACTCTGTTGGCCCCCCGCGGAGAGCACGAGGCGAGTATGGATCCAGACGAGATCAACTTGTACGGGTCAAGTCCCAACGCATCCACTATGGCTCTTGTTTCCCGTCTGATCGGAACGTCATCCAAGTTGGCACGGAACCCAAGGTCAGCCGCGACCGACATCTCGTAAAGCCCACCCACAAGCCCTCCCTCAGTCGGGTCGTGCATGGACTTGACGCAATCGAATCTTCCCAATTCCAGCGCGAGTCTCAAGACGCTGGTCTTGGAGATCAGTCCTTCAGCCTTTGTCAGGACCGGGGCAGTTATCCCTTTCTTTATCAGTTCCTTTCTCCTCTCGGCTGCGAGGATCGCCGTCCCCTCGATTGCGAGCTCTCCCCCCATCAGTATGAAGTCCCCGGGCCTGATGTCTGACGGGAGTTTAGGTCTCTTCCGGGACGCTCCGATAGCTGTGGCGACCACTATCGGCCTTGGGATGTAGCTCACGTATTCGGTATGTCCTCCGACAACCGCGACCCCGAGTTTCCTCGCCTGTTGGTGAATATCGGAGAACAGTCTCTCGGCCTTATGGAGTCCAATGCTCAAGGGCATCAGCACGGCAATCGAGAGCCAACCGGGTTCAATGCCCGACATCGCCACGTCGTTCGTTGCCACGTTGACAGCTATCCTCCCGAGGAATGTCTGCGATCCCGTGACGGGATCCGTCGAAGATATCACCCACACATCGTCGTACCTCGTGACCGCGAAGTCTCGACCGACTCCTGGTCCCTGAACGGCGTCCTGTCTGGACGCCCCCAGCTTGCCAAACACGAACCGTTTAAGGAACTCCATGGGGACTTTGCCGGGACTAGGCGTCTTCACATGTCTGCCGAGACATCCAAAGATTATATTGCTTGCTGCCCCTATGACCTCCGGCAATTGGACGATGCGGTGAGAGCGTGGAACGAGTTGCCATCTCTCTCCGCAACTGAGCTGAGGCTTCTGGAGACGGTCGAAAGAACACTATTGAGAAGTAGGACACCAACGGTCAGGGCTTTGGAGAGAGCCTCCCATATGACAGCTGATAGGCTGCACAACATTTTCGCGAGGCTTTTCAGCAAGGGCCTTCTGCGATATACGAGTCCCTCGAGACACTCTTTGGCCCTGACTTTCTCAGGCCATGACGCGCTTGCCCTCAACGAGTTGAAGGACAGGTTGAGGATTGTTCAGCTCAGTCCGTCCGCGTCCAAAGGCAAGGAGTCCGACATCCACGTGGGAACAACCTCCTCAGGCGAGGATCTTGTGCTGAAGTTCTACAGGCTCGGAAGGGTCAGCTTCAGGTCCGTCATGTCGAAGAGAGAGATCACCTCACACAGACTGCCTTGGGTGTTGATGTCAGCAAGAGCCGCCTCACAGGAAGCTAATGCATATAGGCACTTACAGGCAAAGGGCATCGTGGTACCGCAACTAGTGGCGGTCAACAGACATGTGCTAGTGCTCAAGAACGTACCAGGAGCCTTGCTACAATACGTTCGCCAGGTGGACCTTGAACTGGCTAGGAAAGTATTCGAGCAGCTGAGGAGGATGTACGAAGATGCTGGAGTAGTGCACGTTGACATGAGCCCTTTCAACGTCCTAGTCGGAGACGACGGGTTGGTCTACCTCATTGATTTTCCGCAATGGGTTCCGAGGTCTCACAGGAATGCGCGAACATACCTTGACAGGGACATGCAGAACATAGTCGATTTCTTCAGGAGGAGACAGGTGAAGATTGATCCACACGAATTGCTGGCTTGGGTCGATTCTGCGCCGACTTCAGAGTGAGTGTCTCACGTTGCACCGTTTGATCTGATTGAGAATAGCACTAGGCTTCAGTTCCAGAAGCAAGGGAAACGTACAGTATGTTGTTCCCCCTGATGATGACTCTCCCGAGGTTGCTCACTTCCTTGTTTCGATCGTGCTCAACCGCACCGGTGAGTATAATGTTCATCTGCAGATCCATTTTCTCAAGCTGCCCAGTGTAGCCAAGGTCGTTCTTCAGCTTGACCAAGATCTGCTTGCCGACCATCCCGCGCAACGTCTGCAGTGGCTTCCTGTTCTGAATGTCCTTGGGTTTGGGTTCGCTCAAGCTGACCACCCACAGGGTAGATTCATGTGGTAAAAAGACTTTCTAGAGACGTACAGAGCGGAGACAAGTCCTTCCAAACTAAGGGAATTCCTTTTATACCTTAGGAAAAGCCGCGTAGTCGTCAAACTATGTCAGAGAAAAAGGAAGACACCCTAACACTTCGGTTCGACCAGATAGGCATGGAGGATGTCCCGCTTGTAGGTGGAAAATCCGCAAGTCTGGGAGAGATGACGAGGAGAACGAAGGCTCCGGTGCCTATGGGGTTCGCCACCACAGCCAAGGCGTTCTGGCTATTCGTGGACAGGAACAATCTGAAGGCCAGAATCGAGAAGGCTCTGTCGATTCTCAAGGATCCGAACGACACGGATACCCTAAGAAAGGTCGGGCATGATATCCGTGAGATGTTCGTTCAGGCAAAGGTTCCGGATGAGATCAGGGCCACGGTAACCACAGCCTACCATCAACTCGAGAAGAGCGTCGGCCAGCAGAACCCATCCGTCGCGATAAGATCATCAGCCACAGCCGAGGATCTGCCCGACGCGAGCTTCGCTGGTCAACAGGAAACTTACCTAAACATAAGCGGGGTGGACGGAGTCGTGGAGAGCGTCAAGATGTGTTATGCTAGTCTCTTCACGGACAGGGCGATATTCTACAGGGTCCAGAAGGGCTTTGACCACTTGGCAGTGGCATTGTCGGCTGCTGTCCAGTTGATGGTGTACTCAAAGGCTTCTGGTGTCGCTTTCACGTTGGATGTTTCCACCGGCGACAGAGATGTTGTCCTCATAGAAGGGAGTTGGGGTCTGGGCGAATATGTCGTTCAGGGCAAGGTAACCCCGGATGAGTTCGTCGTGCGCAAATCGGACTTGGCAATACTGAAGAAAGAGATCCCGGCAAAGAAGATCATGTTGACTCGTTCTGAGAAGGGCGGTACGATCGAGAAGCAGGTGCCGGCTGAGCTTCAGAAATCTCCCGTGGCCGATGACAACCAGATAAAGGAGCTAGCGAAGCACTGCATCGCCATAGAGGAGCACTACAAGAAGCCGATGGACATTGAGTGGGCCCTCGACGAAAGAGACAACAAGATCTACATCCTCCAGGCTAGGCCAGAGACGGTCTGGTCAATGAAGCCTGCCGGGAAGCCCAAGGAGGAAGAGGTGGCGACTGTATCGGATAGGACGGTCTTAGTCCAAGGCCTGCCGGCTTCTCCGGGGCTAGCTGTCGGCAAAGCGCACATCATCTTGGATGTTGAGAAGTTGGGCGAATTCCAGAGTGGCGAGGTACTGATCACAGAGATGACAGCTCCCGAGTGGGTGCCCGCCATGAGGAAGGCTGCAGCCATCGTGACGGACAGTGGCGGCATGACCTCTCACGCTGCGATAGTCAGCAGGGAGCTTGCCATACCCTGCATAGTAGGGACCGCCAGCAGGGGGAAGTCCGCAACCGAGGTGATCCCGAACGGTGATGTCATAACAGTTGATTCGAAGCTGGGTGTCGTGTACAAGGGAGCCATAGAGGAGGCGGTCGCGAAGAAGAAGGAAGCTGCCGCTGGTCCGGTGACGGTAGCTGCTGAATCCTACCCCATCACAGGCACCAGGATTTACGTCAACCTCGGTGAGCCAGAACTCGCCGAGAAAACAGCAGCGCTTCCCGCGGACGGCGTTGGGCTCATGAGAGAGGAGTTCATCTGGGCAGCGGAGATCGGCGAGCATCCTCTGTACCTTCTCGAAACCGGGCAATCTCAGAAAGCGATAGACAAGCTGGCGGACGGGATGGCTAAAGTCTGCCGAGCATTCTACCCGAGGCCCGTGGTAATCAGGCTCACCGACTTCAAGAGCAACGAGTACAAGGACCTCAAGGGAGGAGACAAGTATGAGCCGGTTGAACCGAGTGCGCTTCTGGGATGGAGAGGAGCTTCAAGGTACTATGACCCCAAGTACCTCCCGGCGTTCAAGCTCGAGCTTGCTGCGGTGAAGAAGGTCAGACAGGAGTACAGCCTGAAGAACCTATGGGTTATGGTACCATTCTGCAGAACCATCGATGAAATCAAGAGAGTTACCGAGATCATGAGAGACGAGGGCCTCGAAAGGGGACAGGACTTCAAGCTCTGGGTCATGGCGGAGATACCGAGCAACATATTCATCGCAGACAAGTTCAACCAATACGTCGACGGGTATTCCATCGGGTCCAACGACCTCACGATGCTAATCTTGGGTGCGGACAGAGACAACGAGACGATTGCTCACATCTTCGACGAAAGGGACTTGGCAGTCAAGAGGGCGATCGCCTACCTGATCAAGATAGCGCACAGGGACGGCAAGACCGTGAGCATATGTGGCCAGTCGCCGAGCGTCTATCCGGAGTTCAACGACTTCCTGGTTAGCGTGGGGATAGACTCGATCAGCGTGAGTCCTGATGCCGTCGTGTCCGTGAGGAAACGCGTTGCATCGGTAGAACACAGGCTCCTGCTCGATCGCTCCACAGGAAAGGGTCTGGCTCCGGATCCGGACATTGACCTCCCGTAGCACAACCCCGGAGCGCTCACTGAACCTGCCGCTGGGAATCCTCCAGCCACACTCGGAATGCCGGCTGCTCTGCTTCTAGCGGTCCGGCATTCTCTTGATGCCCGGATCCGTGAACACGTCTGTCTCGTCAATGCTCTTGGTGGAGAACTCCGATACGATGGCGCCGTCGGGTCCAGCTTGGAACCAGTGAAGGGTATCAGGCCCTAGCGTGTACTGGTCGCCTGGGTTCAACTCAACTTCGTGCCAAACCGTGAAGTAGCCCTTCTTGGACTCCGGAACTGCAGCGTGGGGGTTCGTTGTCTTCGGCCCAGGAACGTGGAGATATACCCTTCCATAGCGACAGCGGAAGGTCTCCTCCTTGCCCGGGTAGTCATGAATGGGTGGATGTCTGTGTTCTGGGCATATTTGGTAAGGCAACAAGACCAGCTCTTTGGCACAGCAGCGTTCAGTGTTCACGTAGACCACTATCTGCACACCGATATGCTCAATGTCTCCTAGCCCAAGGTCCGCTATCTCAATGTTGGTGGCCTCGTCCGGCCTCAGCACAATGCCGGCGCGTCTGAGCATTGCCAGACTCCGTGCCTTGGCATCTTCTCGGTCCATGATCCTGCTCAAGCGTCGACTGTCAGGGAATAAGGATGTCACGGAGGCCCATCTTCCGCCCAGAACGGTTGAGCCCATCTGCAGGCCCATCATCCTCCCGGATGAAAACACTTTTTACAGAAGAGACGAAGCCCTTAGCACTGGAATGGCAACGGATCCGGTTGTGGCGCTGATCGTAGGCACAGGGATGTCAAAGCTGTTCGACGTACGGGATTCTCGCAAGGTTTCCACACAATACGGCGAGACGTACTTGGGAGTATGCGAAGTATCGGGAAGGGACGTGTTGGTGGTGCCTAGACATGGGCCTGAGTACTCTGTACCTCCACACAAGGTGAACTACAGGGCCATCATGCGCTCGATCAAGGATACTGGTGCTAGGATCGTGATCGCCACGAACGCCGTCGGCTCGTTGAACAAGAGGATGAGACCTGGCGGGTTCGTTGTACCTGACCAGATTCTCGACTTCACAAGGGGAAGGCCCCAGACTTTCTGCGAGGGAGACGGCGAGGTAGTCTTCACAGATGTCACCAATCCATACTCGGCCAATGTCCGCGATACACTGTGCTACGCTGCCAGACGGCTCCGAGTCAAGATCCAGAGAAGAGGCGTCTATGTCTGCACCGAAGGACCAAGATTCGAAACCGCTGCTGAGATACGGATGTTCTCGGTCTTGGGCGGAGACATCGTGGGCATGACTGGAGCCCCGGAGGTTTTCCTTGCGAAGGAGCTTGGCATCGAATACGCGACGCTATGCATAGTGACGAACTGGGCAGCTGGCATCGCCACCAAGGTATCACACGGTGAGGTGTTGGGCATAATGAAGGAGTCAGGCCCGGTGGCTAGGGACGTAATCAAGTCCGCAGTCGAGCACATCCACGAGGAGGCATGACCATGGAAGTCCTAATTGAAGGCGGAACCATTCTGACCCCGCGCGGGCCGGTGAGGAACGGGTCCGTAGCGATCGAAGGCAACAAGATAGTATGTGTGGGACGAGCAGAGGACGTCAAACGGAGCTTCAGTCATCTGGACAAGCTAGATTCGAAAGGTTGTCTGGTGATCCCAGGCTTGGTCAACTCACACACGCACTGCGCCATGACCTTGATGAGAGGTTATGCCGAGGGTATGTCTCTCATGGATTGGCTGAACAGCATATGGAGAGTGGAGGCCAAACTCACTCCCCAAGACATTGAGCTTGGAGCCGAGTTGGGTGCCTATGAGGCGCTCCTTTCAGGAACGACAACCCTCAACTCACAGTACTTCTACTCAGATGAAGCGAGCGAAGCGCATGCTTTCGCCAAGACCGGCATAAGGGCAGTAGTGGGTCATGGTTTCTTCGAGAGAACGAGGGACGCAGGGCTCAAGCTCACTGAGAGGATGGCCAAGAGGTGGCATGGTGCTGAAGGCGGAAGGATAAGAGTCAGCGTCAACCCCCATGCTCCGTATTCGACGGGCCCGAACACATACGTCGAAGCTGTTCAGTTAGCGAGGAAGCTCAATGAAGAACTGGGTGACAGGGGTAGAGTCATAGTGCACACTCACGTCGCCGAGGCCCCCGACGAGGCCAAGCGAGTGAAGGAGAACTTCAAAGTGGACGCCTCCGGGGGGGTCGTCAAGTACTTGGATGGTCTCGGTGTCCTTTCTGACCTGATGGTTGCAGCTCATGCTATCCACCTGAGCGACGATGAGGTAAGGATCCTTGAAGCGAAGGGGGTCGCGGTTGTGCTGAACCCGGTCTCCAACCTCAAACTGGCAATGGGTATTGCGCCCTACGCCAAGTTCAAGGCCGCTGGTCTGAGGGTCGGTCTCGGAACAGATGGTCCTGCGTCCAACAACAGCTTGGACATGTTCGAGTCAGCGAAAGTTCTCTCACTGATTGAGAAACAAACGATGAGTGATCCCAGTGCCGTTGGATCGAGAGAGGCGTTCTATCTCGCCACAACTGGCGGAGCGAGGGCAATTGGCTGGAGTGAGGAGATAGGAGCTTTGGAGAAGGGGTACAGAGCTGACGTTGTGATCTTAGACGCTAGGGGAATGCACTCTGTCCCCATCTACGATGAGTACGACCACTTGATTTACTCGGCAAAGTCTGGTGATGTCAGAGACGTTTTCGTCGATGGCAGACAACTCGTGGAGAGAGGGAGGATTGTCGGCTTGGAATATGGGGACTTCCTCAAGAGGGTGGAGAACACGAGGGATTCCCTTCTATCAAGGATCAAGCGCTGAGTTTGGATGTAGTGACGCCGGATCTATGTTCCTAGTGATCTCTCGCGCAATCGATACCATCAACTGAGTCACAGTGAGGTCGACCGAGCAGGTGGACTCCGATGAGAGGATGAAGCAGTTCATCTCCTGCCTCGACAACCTCCAACGCGGTCATCTTGGAACAGGTGCGGTTCATGATAGCCCGCTGACATCTGATATGAATCGACTGTCATAATCCGATAGACTTAAGAGCGTTCAGTTAACTACATACACCAAATGCCGAAGAAGAAGGCAAAGAAGAAGAAGAAGTAGTCTCTTCCTTGGCGTGGTCGCTAGCACAATTAACCCCAGCATAGATGACCCTACGCCATTGGAATTGGTGATTCTTCTGAAGTCACCCATCTTCATGATGGGTTCGTAGGCTCTTTTTTTTAGTTTCATTCCATCTTTTGACTTACGCCACTCCAACCAAGAGTTAAATCTCCTCGGAGTTCTCAACTTGGAGATAGCAATGGTCAAGCTGAGACTCGGTTTCCTCGGGTCTGGCTTCGCAGCAAAGCCATAGGCAGGATATTGTGGGTGAGAAGCAGAGAGGCTCACATAGGCCCGCACTCCGCGTGGTTCTGGGATCCTGACCTTGCCGGCGGTGGTGCTCTTATGGACATGGGCTGCCATAGCGTCGAAGTCGCTAGGAAGATAGTGAACAAGGATCCCTTCGAGGCGTTCTGCTGGGGCGCAACATTGCTTCATCAGACCAAGGCCGAGGACAGCTGCCTGATCGTGGTGAAGTACGATGAAGGAGAAATAGGACAATCCGAGAACAGCTGGACTGCACACGGAGGTCTAGATATCAGGTACGAGGTGTACGGTTCGGAAGGAACCATCTTCATCGACATAACCAGAGAGACCGGGATCAAGATGTTCACGGTGGCGCCAGAGGAGAGAATCGGATACGTAGTATAGAAGGCGGAGGCAAAGAAAGGTTGGATGTTTCCGACGTGGAGGGAGCACCAAGTCTACGGCTACTTGGGGGAGCTGCAGCACTTCGTTGGCTGTTTCAAGAAGGGAGAACAGCCGAGTGAGACAATAAGGGATTGCTACATCGTCAACACCATCCTAGACTCCGGATACGCATCGATGAAAAGTGGCAAATGGATTAGGATAGGACCCTGAGGTGTTGGACTTACTACCCGCTGTCGAGGTGAAGTTGAAGGAAATATCATCCAAGCCCTGTCCGGCCGGAGGAAGTCACGAACCCGCGGTACAGAAAACGGAGGAGTATCCGGACGGCACAACCAAGCACATAACCTCATGCGGGAAGGATAAGGGCCACTTCGAACTCGAACTCTGACTGAGGAACCGGCTCTAACCTTTAAAGAGACCGAGGGTCAGTCTCATCAGTTTGGTCAAAAACATTCGGTTCTGGCTCATCGATCTGAACGACGGGGAGTTCGATGGCCAGCGGTCCATCTTCCTCTGGGGGATAGACGGAGATGGACACCGGATACTCCTATTGGACAAGGAGTTCAGACCTTCGTTCTATCTGCTTCTGAGCGACCGGGTTCAGACTGAGTCGATCCTGAAACAACTGGCGGGCATCTCATCCGAGGTGGGTCTGACCGCAGATTTCTCTGCAGAGGTCAAGAAGCTGCTGGGAAGAGAATCACGTGCGATAAGGGTTAGGTACTCTGATACCTCGAAGGCTCAGAGATTGGCTGCCAGAGCTCTCAGGCTGAGAGGGGTGAGTTCTATGTATGAGTTGGACATAAGGTCATCTCAGCTCTATCTCTTGGAGAACGAAGTGGCCCCTTGCTCTTGGCATGCGGCTGAGGTGTCAGAGGCCACAGGTGATCACGGGTACGCAGTGTCCCAAGTCTATTATTTGCACGGTAGGCTGAAGCGCCAAGACGATGTTACACATCCTCAACTGAGGGTGCTGGCATTCCATGTTGTATGTGCGGCATTGAAAGGAACTCCGGATCCCAAGCGCGATCCGGTCCTAGCGGTCTCGATCAAGACGGAGAAGGGAGTTCAATCATTCGTCGCTGATGGAGTGGACGATTCCGGCGTATTGACTGCGTTCACAGGCGCGATCCGGAAGGAAGACCCGGATCTGGTCGTGGGATTTCGCAGCAACTCAAGAGACTGGTCGTACTTGACAAGTCGAGCCCGTTTCCACGACTTGACTCTAAACATCAGCAGGGCAATGACCAAACCTCATCCGAGCGTCTTTGGACACTTCTCAGTCACAGGGAGGCTCGGCATAGATCTAAGCGACTTGATCCAGGATATCCCTGAGATAGAATCCGATGCGTTGGAGGCGCTGGCTACCTACTTTGGTGCATCGCCGGAGGGCGGCTTCCTGCCTCTGGATGAATTCAGCATCTCTAGCTCGTGGACAGATGTTCGGCAGAGGGAGAACACAAGGAAGGCAGCAGAACAGCGCGCTAAGGCCACGTATGACGCGTGCTCGAAAGTCATGGATTTCATCCTGCAGCTATCGTCCCTGACGAGGTTGCCCGGGGATCACGTGCTCACTGCCGCAGTTGGCTTTAGGGTAGATACGTATCTGATGTCCAGAGCGAAGGCAAGGGGGGAACTGATTCCTCCCAGAGAGGAGAGGCCCTACTTGCCCTACGCCGGTGGGCTGGTGATGAACCCAGCTCCTGGGATCCACAAAAAGGTAGCCGTTGTCGATTTCCGATCGATGTACCCAAACATAATGATAACATACAATGTCTCGCCCGAGACCCTAGTCAGGGGTGGTTCCAGTTCCGCCCGTGATGTCAATGTCTCTCCAGAAGGTGGTCACAAGTTTGTGAAGGAGCCTCGGGGGTTCCTGCCGTCAGCACTCCTCGATCTCGTAGCCGAGAGGAGAAAGGTCGAGGAGCTCGCTGGACAAGTGCGCTCAGAGCTGGAGACTAGAGTTCTGCAGGCTAGGGAGAGGGCCCTGAAGGTCATCTCAAACGCCACATACGGGTACACAGGATGGCTTGGTGCAAGATGGTACTGCAGGGAAGTGGCGGAGTCCACAACGGCTTGGGGCAGGTCGCTGATAGCGAAGGCTTCTGAAATCGCCCAAGGGATAGGTTTGCGTGTCATCTACGGTGACACGGACAGTCTGTTCGTGTCTCACGATGAGAAGCGGACGAAGGAGCTGTTGCACAGGATAGATAAGGAATTGGCCTTCGATGCCCGAGTGGAGAAAGTCTACTCTATGGTGGTGTTTACTGAGGCAAAGAAGAGGTATGCCGGCATCACTGAAGACGGCACGTTGGAAATAGTCGGCCTTGAAGCTGTGAGGAGCGATTGGAGCGAGGTGGCTAGGAGAGCGCAGAGGGAGATCTTGGAGGTGCTTCTGTTCGGCAGGGGGAAGAAGGCGGCGCAAGCCGCACTCGATCGGATTGTGTCGGATGTTCGTTCTGGAAAGGTTCCTCTTGAGGACTTCGTCTTGTGGAAGACCATAACCAAGCCACTCTCCGAGTACACAGTGCGCGCCCCTCATGTCGAGGCGGCTAGGATGTTGGAAGAAAGGGGATGGATCGTCAGACCGGGGGACAGAATAGGATACCTTGTGACTGAGATAGCGAAGACAGGTGGATCTAGGGTTTCCCCCTTCAGGTTCACTTCCGTCGGGCAAGTGGACAGGGAATACTACGTCGAAGAGCAGATCCTGCCAGCGTGCAGCAGGGTTCTTGAGGTGGTCGGGCCTAACAGCTGATCCCAATCAGGATGAGAGCGAGTTCCTGAAGCACATCACAAGCGCTCGAGATTCGCTGATCGATGCGCCCAAGAAGGCCGCATTGTTGGTCCATCATGGTGACGCGGACGGTGTATGCGCCGCGGCTATTGTGAGACTTGCCTTGGGGCGGCAGGGATGGAAAGTAGAGAAGGTCTGTCTGGAGAAACTCTTTCCGGAAGTCCTCGATCGAATTCATTCGAAGGAGGTAGGGGCGGTCATTTACGCCGACCTAGGGAGCCCTCATGTGGGCAGAATATCGGAAGCCAATCAAGGCAGCAAGCTGGTAGTCATCCTAGACCACCACGACCCGGCTGCAATCCAAGATCCTTCGATACTGAACCTGAACCCAGAGCTCTGGGGAATCAACGGAGAGTCCGAGGCGTCAAGCTCCACTGTAGCCTACCTGCTGGCAGCCGAGTTGAATGAACTGAATGAGGATTCCGCACCGATAGCATTGGTTGGATCGTCGGAGCTTCCAGGAAGGGTTGTCGGACTGAATAGAATCCCCCTTGAGGCTGGGCTGAAGAACGGCGTTGCGCAAACCATCCGAAGCGGAAAAGGTGAGACTGTGAAGGTCAAGATCGGTGACGATTGGTGGAACAGACAGAAGGCCTCATCGCTGATCACTGTCTTGGGATCCGTAGGTTACTACAGGAGTGGACCGGACGTAGCGATAGATGCATTCACAACCGGGATAGGGGACAGAACAAGGGAGCTCGCGGAACAGCTTGAGGAGGAAAGAAGGTCAAAGTTCGACGAACTGTTCTCAGACATTAGAAGGCACGCTCTAAAAGATATGAGTCTGGTCCAGTGGATTGATCTGGAGAACAAACTCGCAGGAATGGGTACGAAGGTCATCGGCACTTTCCTTTCTATCCTGCGGTTCAAGAGGGTGGTCGATCCAAAGAAGTATCTGCTGGGATTCATGTGGCTCGAGCCCAAGATACCAGAGCTGGGCTCGTTGGTTGGTGACTGGACGAAAGTGTCTGCTCGCGCCCCGCCTGTTCTGGACAAGGCGATCGCCTCTGGGACGATGCTTCCTCTTTCCGAATTGCTCCGCAGTGCTTCTGATGCTGATGGCGGCTTCGCGGACGGACATGCGTTCGCCGCCTCTGGAGTTATACCTCGGGGGTCGGAGACGTCATTTGCGGAGCGAGTCAACAATATGGCTCTCAGGCTGGAATGGCACACAGAAGACGGATAACTGACAAAGCCTTAAAATGCCCGGCGCAGGTTTGGGAACAATGTCCGCAAGCATAGGTCAATCCAAGATGATCGGCAAGCAGGTCTACAACCCGAACGCGACTCTCGTCGGGACTGTCGCTGACATCGGCTTGGTTCCGGGACAAAAGGAGATCACACTGCAGGTGAGGACCGCCGCAGGAGCCATCATGGACATCAAATGGGAGGAAATAAGCGCCGTCGGAGACGTAGTCATCCTTAGCAAGGATAAAGAGGTGCCAAAGATGGAAGTCAAGCCCGCTCCTGTTGCTGGAGCCGCTGCAACTACCAACTGTCCGACTTGTGGCAAAACGGCGACTTGGATCCCCCAGTACCAGAGATGGTACTGCTACAACTGCAAGAAGTACCTATAGTGCTCCCCGTGTCTTGGAAAGGTAGGTCTCAGCCTCTCTGAGGTCCTTGATCGTATCTATGGGAATCCATGTCTCCTCACTTATGTATACTGCTATTTCTCCGCTCATGTTGGAGAAGACGTCGGCCTCAAGCGAGCCTTCCTCCGGCAGACGTGGCTGAATCCGCCTTCCTATGACGTAGATCCCGGCGTTTGTCCAGTACGGTAGTCTGGGCTTCTCTCTGAACTCCTCAAGCAGGCCATCAGAAGTGTTCACCACGCCGTACGGAGATGTGAACGGAACCACGGTTATGGTAGCCACCTTCCCCATTTTGCTATGATACTCAGCCAATTCCGTCAGATCCACGTTCGTTATTATGTCCCCATTCAGAACGTAGAGGACATCGCTGTGGAGCTTCCCGAAGGCCAAGTTCAACGCGCCTCCAGTTCCCAGTCTTCTTGACTCAACGCTTAGTTCCACGTCAACTCCAAGGTCCTTTGATCTTGCGTACTTCTCTATCTTTCCGCTCAGGTGCCCGCATGAGATTACAACTCTCTCAACGCCATGTCTTCTCAGCCATGTGATTTGGTGATCCAGTATTGGCACCCCTCCCACCTCAACTAGGATCTTGGGAGTGTCCAGAGTCAGCGGTCTGAGTCTCTCTCCCAGCCCTCCGGCCAACACAAGCGCCTCAGTTATTTCCGTCAAAGTTGCGTCGTCTCTGTCAAGCTACTACTTGGGGCATCTACATCCCCTTCAGGAATGCTTCCCTTGAACTGATGATATCCTCTATCTTCGAAAGCGTGTCTTGGAGCTCCTCTATGACCTTGGAAATCGAGTCATAGTCTCCTCTCATTGTCAGCTCAAGAAGTTCCTTGCCCTTTGTTTCTATCTCTTCGGCCAAGCTGACCATAGCAAAGTCATGATCTACCAGCTTGTCTAGCTCCTCTTCCTGCACATTCACAGCGTTAAGCAAACCCGCGTAGCCTGTGGGAGCCTTGGAGATCTCGTCGTATATGTGGTTCAACTGAAAGATTAGTTTATTGATAACTCTAGAATCATCTGTACCAGTGCTGCACGCCGGTTGGCGAGTGTCCTTTCCGCTCTCTTCACGGCCACTTCCAAGTTCCTCACGACTTGCGTCCTGACCAGTCTCCCGGTTACTCTTCTGGTCCCCTTCTTCCTATGCCCACTGTACTCTGGAATGTGCCCAGCGATTTCTCGAACGCGAACAGCCGAGTGGTCGTGGCATCACTCTAATGCACCGCTGTTGACATCTGATGACGTGCGGGACCCCCTTCTCATGTATGGAGTCTCTGAATCCCACCCCTCCGCCGCGAGGAAGAACAGGATTCTCGATCAGAGCCCCAAGACCGGGAAGGCTTATATTTGCCCCTAGCAAAAAGCAAATCCCTGATGTACAACCCTCAAGTGGCAAAGGAAGCAAGGGATTTCATGAACTATACCTACATTGCCATGATAGTCTGCGGTGCGCTCATGGTGTTAGGGGCATTGTCGAGTCTCCTGACTGTCATGAGCTGGGGATTTTTCATGGGCTTCGGTCTCATGTCTATGATCTGGGGATTGCTTTTGGCAGCAGTGGGGATTTTCGGAGTGTACACAGCCCTAAACACGATCAAGCCAAAGATCCTCGACAAGATTGATCAAGGCAAATACCAAGAGGCATATGCAGTATCGTCCTCAGGGATGACCTTGGTTGTGGCGTTCATAACAGGCATTATCCCAGGAATACTGCTCATACTCGGCAACCAGAAGCTCACCCTGATAACAGGTGGGGCCGCAGCTCCACCGCCACCACCGGCGTAGTCCGCTGAACGACTATCCCGCTTTCTGAAGTCTCGTACTCTGGATTTCGATCAGCTCCGTGATGGTCGTAGCGTCTTCCGGGCTCTTGTCTGTCCTGTACTTGCCGGTGAACCTGGGAAACCTAATCGCAAGGCCAGCTCCCTCCTTCACCTTGCCCCATGCGGCCGTGTGGATGGGACTCAGGGTTATCTCCGCTCCTAGGATCTCCAGAACAAGTCCCGGGACGAACCAGACATCAGCGCCCATCTTCGAATCCACCCTCGGGGGCTTCTCCTTGGCCTTATACTTGTCAAGAACAGTGCCAAGCTCTTGGAGGTCCTTGTCTGTGAAGCCGGTCCCGACCTTGCACACTGTCGAAAATGTATCGGCGTCCGGATCATACGCAGACATTAGGAATGACCCGTACTTGAACTGGGATCTCTTGCCCATCCCGGCGTAAGCGCCGACCACAACCAGATCTATCGTGTCCCTGAGTTCGCTCCGATACTCACGCTTCAACTTCACCCACTTGAACGACCGCGCGCCAGCCTCGTACTCGGCGTTCAGCGCCTTCGCCATGATGCCCTCCATCCCTTCCGCAACTGATTCTTGGAAGAAGCGGTCCATCTCGTCACTGGTTCTCACCGTTTTCATCTCTGACAGCTGTATCTGTCGGTCCTCATCCACTAGATCCCGCAACACCTGTCTTCTCTCTGAGTAACGCTTCCTTGTTTGGTCGTGCCCGTCCACTAAGAGGACATCAAAAGCTTTCAGCACCACGGGGATTTCCTCACTCATCTCCTCTATTCCGTGCTTTCTCCTCCTCCTCATCAGTTCCTGAAAGGGCCTTAGCTCGCCCGTGTCCGGATCTGCAGCTACGCACTCCATCTCAAGGATCGCCTCCTTGGATCTCACCCTGCTGCGTATCACTTGGGCAACATCCGGGTACTGGTACGTGATGTTCTCCAGCCTGCGAGAGAATAGCTGAACCTCTTCTCCTTTCCTGTGGGCCTGTATTCTCTCACCGTCGTACTTGTATTCAACAGCGCACGGGGAACCAACCTTCTCAAGTATCTCAGACGAGGAACTCAGCCTCTCAGCGAGCTCCATCCTAATGGGTATCCCAACCTGTACCCGCACATCGCGAAGCCCTTCCAACCCTTCCTTCTTCAGCTGGGTGGCAATGTAGCCTATGTCAGGCCTTATGTTGTACGCCCTCTCCACCATTTCCCGGTTCTTTCTTCCACCTACAAAGGCCTCGGACAGAGCGTCCAAGAGCGTCATGCCGGCAATGCCCAACCTCAGATTGCCCGTGACGTATCTGATGAGATACTTGGTCTCCTTCGGAGAAGAGTCCATCAGCATCTTGGCGAAGCTGGCCACCTTGTGAGATATCGACCCCTTTCCGCTCAGCCTAGAGAGCTCAAGCGCTCCCTTGTAGGACTCCAGCACTGTCAGTTCGGCGGACACGAGCTTGCGCATCTTCTTGGCAGAAAGCAGCTGGGCCGCAGCCTCACCTACGTCACCCGTCTTCTTGAATCTCCTTTCCACCTCGAGTTCTCCAACCCCTGCGGCTTTCGCTACGCTCCTCATCACCAGCTTCTCCGCCATACCTACCTCCACCCCCTCGTAGTCCGGAGCCAAGCTTCCCAATAGCATGAAGCAGACTGGACCTATCTCCTCCTCGCTGGCCTCCAAGAGCAGATCCTTGAGTATGTCGATCATCTCCAGCCTCTTCGAGGTGGATTCGAGTCGCTCCATGAAATCAGCTAGCTTGGAGAACTTCAACTGGGCCACCACCCTGTCCTGCAGTTCTCGGAGCGCAACACTTCAGCAAGGAGAGGAGGAGGGGGATGCCTGTCACTCCCGGACGGCCGGCCGAGTGAGACTATGCTTACAGCCCTCCACTCAGGAGGTGCCCCCAACAGCTCGTTCACTGCCTGCTCGTCAAAAGCTCCCACCCAGCAAGTCCCCAAACCCATGTCAGTGGCAGCGATCATGAGGTTCTCAACCGCAGCCCCGACATCCAACAATGAGTACAGATGGATGCCTCTCTCTCCGTACCCTCGTCCCGCTGAATCGAGATCGATGAAGAAGACTAGCGAAACCGGTGCCTCGGCAATGAACTCCTGCTCGTATGATGCCAACGCGAGGGCCATCCTCTTGGACTCATCTCTCACGACGACTATTCTGTAGGGGTGGATGTCGCCAGCGGAAGGAGCTAGGTACGAAGCTCGCGCCAGGGTCTCTATCACGTCGCCCGGCACCTCCTCATCACTGTATGACCTTATGCTGCTCCTTCGCTCCATCGCCTCTCGGACCTCCATCGTGCTCAGATAGAGCGTCAGCTGATTCGATTTTAAGGATTGGCGGGGGACCTTCTACACTATTGTGAAGGTGCTCTTTGAGAAGCCGTTCTTCTTCAGGAATTCGATGGACTTCTGGCGCTGGTCTCCTTGGAGAAAGATCCTTCCTTCTTTCGCTGTTCCTCCGCACGCACAGTGCGTCTTCAGTTTCTTCGCCAGGGCGTTCAGTTCGTTGCTTTTCACGTCTATCCCTTCTAGTATGGTCATAGGTTTGTTCCATTTCCTTATCTCCAGCCTTGCAGTGACCTTCTGTTCTTCCCTGAAAGCTTCCTCAAGAATCTCTTCGGTCCCGAAGATGTCCGACTCCTCTGTTCCTAGGCCTTTTGGCATTAACTCCCTCTTGACGAGAATTCGGGCTCTAGAGTATTTAAGGGTACCCAGCGCACAACCTGTACGTATCCGGTTAGAGAGCTGGACAAGAGATATAACAGGTTCAGTTCACGAATTGCCGAAGGGTATTGCAGGAGATTTACCCGCTTGACGAACTGACCCACTACATAAGGGACATAGCGGCAAGGAAGATCATAGGAGACGTCATCCTAAGTGAAGAGTCCGGCAAGGCGTTCAAGAAGTGGAGAATGATCTTCCAAGTGGCCCAGAAGGATCTTTCGGAGAGAATGGGTGTCTCGCCTTCTGTGCTGAGCGACTACGAAAGGGGGCGTAGGAGGAACCCTGGCACAAAATTCATGAGAACTTTCGTAGAATCGCTGTTGGACATCGACATCGAGAGAGGCGGCGCGAAACTGGCAGAACTCTCAAGAATGGAGCTTCCCCCGCCTGGGGTGATCCTGTCCATGAGGGAACTCTCTATCCCAGTGAAGATAAGTACGCTCTTTCAGGTCACCAACTCCTCGCAATTGATAGGCCCCTCAAGCCCAGAGGATTCGATTTTCGGCTACACCGCGATCGATAGCGTTAAGGCGATACTATACTTCAAAGGTGACGAGTTCATCAGACTATTCGGAGCGACAGCCAAGCGGGCGTTGATATTCACAAACGTGACACACGGAAGATCGCCGTTGGTGGCGATCAGGGTCTTCCCGTTCAAGCCGAGCGCCTTAATCATACACGGACCAGCTGAGCTTGATCCCATCGCGCTAGAAATAGCCAAGAGAGAGAACATCCCCTTGGGACTATCAAAGATGCCCAGTTCAGAGGATCTCCTGAAGACGCTAGGCGACCTTGAGATAGTAGAGAAGGCAAGCCCTAGGGTCGAGCCAACCGCAGACAAGGGTTTAAGGTGAGGCGTATCTAGCCGGGACATCAACTTTGCTACAACTACCCGCATTGACCGCGGACCTTCTCATGAAGGCGGTCGTCTTGGTTGTGTTGGGAGTTGTCTCTCTCTTGGTCAAGGCGGTTTCGTTGTCAGGTTTCATCGCAGGCATGGCACTAGGCGTGCTGGTCCTAGTCTATGGTGGCTGGAACGCATTCCTGCTTGTCGCCTTCTTCCACATCGTAGCGGCGGTATTCACCAAGTTCAAGTACGAGCAGAAGAGGAGGTTGGGTGTCGCGCAGGAGAAAGGCGGCGCAAGAGAATGGGAGAACGTAGTCGCGAATGGAGTATGGGCCTCCATCGCTGCGACATGCGAGGGACTCCTTGGTGGTAAGGGTTTCGTCGGAGCATACCTAGCGTCAGTCTCAACAGGTCTCGCGGACACGCTCGCAACGGAGATAGGACTGCTCAGCAAGCAGGAGCCGAGATTGATAACAGATCCTAGGAAGGTCGTCGAAAGAGGGGCATCCGGAGGAGTGACGTTGCTCGGTACTTCAGTTGCTCTGCTGGCATCGCTGGCGATCGGAGTCCTGGCGGTCATAGGAACGGACTGGCTGGGGCTGAGCGGAATACTTCGGGCTGTCCCGACCTCAACGAAGCTCATGACCTCCACAGTGGGGGGGTTCGGTGGAACCATGGTGGACAGCGTCATGGGCGCAACCATCCAAGGCATGTACGTGTGCGACACGTGCGGCAAGATGACCGAGAAGAAGATACACTGTGGAAAGCCAACCAGGAAAATAAGGGGCTACGCGATCATAGATAACAACGTGGTCAACTTCACATCAATATTCGCGAGCTTCGTCATCGGCTTCGTCTTGGCTTCTTGGCTTTAGCCTGCCTCAAAAAGAAGTGAATAGGGAGAGGTTTCTCTCTCCCATGATCAACACGTCTATGAGGATTGGCGTGCTACTTCTTTTTCTTCGTCTTCTTCTTACCGCAAGGCATTGCTGCACCGTGGGATCCGAGCTGAGCTATTTAATGGTTCATGGCTTGCCCATCCTGCACTAGCCCTGCGGCAGAGCATTCCGGACGCAGATTCCGGGACGCTGGGCAGACCATGGGTTGTCACGCCGGTCGAGGAGCCTCCACCGAACACATCTCATGTCGCCCCGGGCGAAAATGGCGCAGCACTTCGAAGTAATATATCCGATCTGCCGACTCTCGACCGTACATGGAACTGCGATGGAATCCGGTTATGGCAGAATGGGTCATAGTCTCAGCAAAGAGGAAAGAGAGGCCGATCGTAGAGCAAAAGGGATGCCCGTTCTGTCCCGGCTCCCCCGAGGTTCCAAGCGGCGACTGGGACGTTCTGGTTCTCGAGAACAAGTATCCGTCGCTCACAGCTGAACCTCCCAAGCCAGATCAAGGAGGGATGCCGCCGTACATGGTGAGGCCATCCTACGGAGCTTGTCTTGTCGTAGTCTTCAGTCCTAGTCATTCACTCCACCTAGGCAAAATGGCGGTCTCTCATGTCGAGAAGGTAGTGGACGCTTGGTCAGGGTTGATGGAGAAGTTCTCATCGGATCCCAAGGTGAAGTACGTCCTCGTTTTCGAGAACAGGGGCAGGGAGATGGGAGTGACCATAGAGCACCCTCATGGCCAAGTCTATGCGTTCCCTTTCATACCGCCGATCATAAAGAGGGAGATGAGTGTGTCGAGGCACTACTTCCTTAAGAAGAAGCGATGTCTCTTCTGCGACGTAGTCAGAGCGGAGACATCCTCGCGTAGCCGCCTGGTTTACGAGAACGAGAGTTTCACCTCTTTCATCCCGTTTGCGCCCAAGATGCCTTATGGGGTTTCGATCTACCCGAAGCGTCACGTGGCTGATCTTCTCAATCTGAACACCGTTGAGAGGCACGACCTGTCTGATTCGATCAAGCACGTGGTGGAGAAGCTCGATGGCCTGTTCAAGAGAGAGATGTCATACTCGATGGTCTTGCACCAGCAGCCTACAGACCGTTCAGCCTCAGTCTTCTACCACTTCCACGTGGAGTTCTTCCCGAAGTATCGCGAGCGAGATAAGTTGAAATTCCTAGCTGGCGTCGAGCTGGGCGCAGGAACGGTGACCTACGATTACCTCCCAGAGGAAAAGGCAGCTGAGCTGCGCGAGGTGAGGTGAGACGAGTCAACGTATTCTTGAACCCTTTCTTGAAGACGCCACTAGGTTCTTGGGCGGATCCCCCAAGTTCATCTCCTCCTCGCCTGGAAGGGCTGATCTTCTGAACACCCACCAAGACTACAAGCGCCTGCCAGTCGTGCCGTTGGCCGTGAACCGGCGATTGTATGCGTTTGCGGTTCCTGCTCCCGGATCAAAGATTCACATCAGGTCAGAAGAGCTGGCCCAATCCACTGGCGAAGGAGACATCGAAGTTGACGCTTCAGACTTGCCGAGCGTACACGAAGGACCCAGTGGCTACTTCTCTTCCACAATCGGGACGCTGAGGAAGTTCGTCAAGTCGGAGAGCATCAGCGGGCTCAGCGTCTACTTGAGGAGCGAGATCCCGATAGCGTCGGGAATGGGGAGTAGCGGTGCGCTCGAGGTGGCATTCTTGGCCCTCTTGAACGGTGCGTTCTCCCTTGGCCTGAACATAAGGGACATTGCAGAGTACGCCTACTTTTCCGAGAACGTCGGGATGGGAATCCCGTGCGGCAGGTTGGACCAGTACTCTTCGGCGTACGGGGGGATGATTGTCCTCAGGCAAAGGCCCACCGTCAGCGTGGATCACCTAGACTTTCCCGACATGGACTTTATGGTCATTGATTCCGGTGAGAGGCATAAAACTGAGTCCATTCACACGGCAAGGCAGTCAGAAATAGATCAAGGGTTGACCATCCTTTCAGATTCATCAGCGGTTCCGAGGGGGCTGAAATCCAGACTCGGCAGAAACTGCCAAGAAACCGATTGGGAGTCCATCAGATGGGAGGAGGTGAGCAGGTATCTGTTTCTGCTGCCGAAGAAGTCGGCTGACAGGATACTCTTCACTTTTCAAATGAACAGCTCGACCAATCTCGCCCTGTCCGTCATAAACGGACAGAAGGTGGATCCCGCATTGGCGAGCGACATCCTAGGAGAGGATAGGGCTTCAAGACTGTCCGAGAAAGGATGGTCTGTCAAGGAGACCATGGGGGAGGTCATGAACGTTCAGCATGAATTGCTGAGGGATCTCTATGAGGTATCCACCCCTCTGCTCGAAAGGATCAGAGACGCAGTCCTTTACTTGGGTGGAGCCATCGGCGTGAAAATAAGCGGCGCGGGTGTGGGCGGCAGCTTGGTCGCGCTCGTGAGTGACAAGGAGGCAGGCGAGAGGGCGGCCAGAGAGGCGAGGGAGGCGGGAGCCCCGGGCGCATGGCTCGTGAAGAGGGACGCAGGCTGCTGGTTCAAAGGAGCACAGTGAGATGCCTCGAGTGATGGTGATCGGGGGGTTGACGCTTGACACAATCAAGACCCAGGAGAGGGAAGAGGGGCGGGTAGGAGGCGGCGCGTACTACTGCTCGATAACCGCTGCTAGGCTCGGAGCCAAGGTGGAGCTGAGGACCGCTGTGGGGCCTGACATGCCTAGACCCTACCTAAGAGAAATAGAATCCGAAGGGGTGACCATTGTCGCCCAGAGATCGCCAAGCTGCATAGGGTTCGTCAACGAACTGATGGGTGACGGCAGGAGGGTGCAACAGGTAGTGTCAATCGGAGGCCCACCCATAACAGTGGATGCTGACGCGGTGAGCGAGTTCGATGCGGTGCAGGTAACGCCCGTCTTGGGTGAGGTTGATCCAGCAATGGCCAATGTCAGCCTTCCATCCGCGGCGGGGGTTGAAGCCCAAGGGTTTGTGCGAGAGAGAATGGCCGGAAACCTCATGATGAAGCGTTGGGAGGATCGCGACCGTTGGACAGCGGGCAAGCTGTTGCTCCACCTGTCTGATGAGGAGATTCTCTACTCATGCGACAGGAATCTGAACGGAGTGCTTACACCGAACGGACCGGCCGTGGTGGCCCTCACTAGGTCGGCAGAGGGCTCCTTCGTGCTGACAAGGGACGGAGCGTACTTCATGCCGTCCCTTTCTATTGACGTTGTGGACGATGTCGGTTGCGGAGATGTGTACGCGATGACGATGTTGCTGTCGCTGCTCAGCGGAAAGGATCCCATCGGATCTGCCGTTACAGCCACTGCCGCTGCCACTCTCACAGCGGAGGGGCGAGGCCTTGAAAAGCTGCATCCTGATGGCGATTTCCGGGAAAAGGAACGAATGGTCCGGGAGAAGTTCGAGGAGTTCGGGCTAGAGAGCAGCAGTTGACACCTTCTTCGCTATCTCTCCACCCGCCTTGATGACAAGCGACTTCAGCATCTGCATCCCCTTCCTGACCTTCGACTTCGACCCCCTGCCCCTATGGCTGAAGAAGACCCCTATGGGTGAGGGCCCGCTTTCAGAATACCTTACATGAGACTTGATGTAGATCCCAACAAGGCTCACTCGCACCTTGTCCATCAAAGGGGCCAGGTCAGCCTCGGGGATGCCTTTGACTACCATTCTACCAGTTGTCCGTCTCTCCCCCGTGAGACTGAGTCGGATGATCTTCAACACCTCTTTCTCGAACAAGCCCTTCATCTCTTCTGGCACGCCCGGGAGTGCCACGATCTTCGTGCCTCCTTTTCCGCAGCAGACACCTGGTGCGGTACCCCTTGTGTTCTTCAGAGGCTCTGACCCCTCAGGGAGAAATGCCATCTTCCTCCTCTCGGGAGTCAGCCTGCCTCCGATGTGTGGCTTGATCATCCTCAGGGCTGCATTGTTGATCTTCAGCGGTACCCCGAGGGCACAGGCTATGCCCTGAAGCGTGACGTCATCCCAGGTTGGGCCGAGACCCCCGGTCACTAAGACCATGCTTGGTCGCTCAACGATGACTTGCGCCAGACGCTTGCATATCTCTTGGATGTCGTCCCTCAGGATGATAGATCTGGTTATCGAATACCCTTCCTCCTCCAGACGCTCACCCAGCCAAGCTAGGTTCGTGTTCACGACCCTGCCATCGAGCAGTTCGTTGCCGATCTCAACAACAACTATGCCTCCAGCCAAGTCATGTCAAGCGGCGGTTCGAAGGGATAAAAGCGCGCGTCTTGTCCGTGAACAGATGTCCTCCAAGTCAGAAGAGCCGCCTGCCCTGTTCTTGGTGGGAACAGCCGGAAGCGGGAAGACAACACTGGCCTTCTCGCTAGCTGAATGGCTCGGCCGCAAGGGGGTCGAAGCAGAGGTGCTGAACTTGGACCCGGGGGTGGAGTACCTACCTTACGACCCTGTCGTGGACGTTAGGGAGTACGTGGACGTGCGCGAACTAATGGTGACCAAAGGGCTGGGGCCGAACTCCGCGCTTATCTTGGCCACAGACATGCTGGCCGACTACGTGGGCAAGATGCGTGATGTCCTCTCAGAGTCGTCCCCTGATCTGTTCATAGCTGACACGCCTGGCCAGATCGAACTCTTCGCATTCAGGGCCAGCGGCCTGCTGCTCTGCAGAGAGCTTTTCGGAGGCGACAAATCAGTTGCCTTTCTCGTGGATGCCCCCTTTTCTCTCGACCCCATGAACTTCGTTTCAAACATGTTCCTTGAGTCCGCCGTCTACTCCAGGCTGCTGCTGCCGCTCATCTCCATAGTCACGAAGGAGGATCTCGTTCCGAATTCGGCCATAGAGCAGTTGGTCAGCTGGGCTAGAGACCCGGAGTTGATGCTCCTCTATGCTAGGGAAAACTATCGCTCTGAGAGGTACCTGTACGTGGACTCGATCCTGCGATCGCTCCCGAGGTTGGACTTCCTTTCTAGGCTTTTTGTGGTTTCCGCTGTCGATTTCAGTGGTTTTGTCGAACTGAACGCGGCAATATCAAGGATGTTCTTCCGCGGCGAGGAAACCCCGGAAGGACCAGCGGATTGAGCGCCTGATTGGAGAGAAAAGCATTTATCCCCAATATCCGACCGACCCTCCGTCAGTTTGAGTCTCCTCGCACAGCTCGGCCAGCTGAGAAAAGAAGCCCGCGACCTCGAGGGGGAGCTCGAAACCGCAAAACAGAACCTTCGGGGGGCGGTGGAGAGAAAAAACGAGCTCTTAGAGCATATGAAGAAGCTCAATTCAACCATATCTGAGAGCCGAAAGAGGAGGGATGAGCTGAACATCCAGGTCAAAGAAACGAAACTGCAGGAAGAGAAAACGCTTACCGATATGGACGGACTCAGGAACGAAATCCGGTCAAGGGAATCGCTGGTTGACCAGTACAGCCGCAGGTACAGGATGAGCGAGGAGGAGGCGAGGAGACGCTTGAACGACCTCGAATGGCGTCTCGTCACCGAAACTCACAATCCGAAAAGGGAATCGTCGATGGTAGAGGAGATTGAGCACTTGAGGGCAATACTCTCTGCGTACGAGAGGGCCAAGACCATTGACCAGACCGCGGAGAAGTACAGGGGCAAGATGTCCGCGCTGAAGGAATCACTAAACTCCGTCAGGAACAGGAGGAGTCTGTTGGTTCAGCAATCCGACGAATACCATAAGCAGTACGTGGAGGCGATGGAATCCAGAAGAGCAACCATCAGGGAGCTGGAGTCCTTGAGATCCGACATCCAGACTCTGGCTGCCAGGAAGAACGAGTTGTTCATGAAACTGGTTGAGTGTGATGCAAAGGCACACCTGATAGCATCTTCACTGAAGACGGCGCGTGACAGCGCGAAGATCAGAAGACAACACGAACTCATAGACGCTAAGGCTCAAGTCGCCGAGGAAGTTGACCAGAAGATCAAAGACGGGAAGTCACTGTCGCTTGAGGAGCTGCGCATATACTACGAGATGAAGAGCCCCAGCTGAAAAGTTACTCATTGTCTAAGTTCCAAGTATGAGAAACAGGAAAAGCTTTTCTTATCTAATCCTCACTTAGAATACCACCGGAGAGCAATTTGGCAGCTAACGAGGAAAAGCGGATCCTAGTCCTATGCGTCGACCTAGACGACGATCTAGGTCAGAAGACCGGGATCTCCTCCCCCGTCGTCGGGAGGGAGCAGGTGCTCTCCGCGGGAATAGAGCTGGGTCTCGTCGATCCCGAGGAATCGGATTCCAATGCCATATTCGCGTCAGTCAGGACCTTCGACCTAGTCAGGTCAAAGGGGAACTCCGCTGAGGTTGCCATAGTCACAGGTTCAAAGGATGGAGAGCCGCTCTCTTCTTCGACAGTGTTGGACCAAGTTGCGAAGATCTCGGAGAAGGTCAAACCCACAGATGTGTACGTGGTCACGGACGGGTTCGGCGACGAGGACATAGTGCCTGTCCTGAAGCTGAAGCTACCCCTTTCCGGAATAGTGAGGGTAGTCGTCAAACACAGCAAAGCGGTTGAGGAGTCATACGTAGTGTTAGGCAGATATCTAAAGATGCTCTTCACCGATGAGAGATTCAAGAGGTACAGCTTGGGCTTCACTGGCTTCTCCTTGATGCTGCTTTCCATGCTAGCGTTCACAGGTTACCTCAACTACGCGTTGCTGATAATAGCAATGCTGTTGGGGCTCACCGCCTTTGTCAAGGGAATGTCCATAGACAAGTTGTTGGTCGGCAGGGTCAAATCGATCTTCGGGCTCCAAATGCCAGCCTACCTGCTGGCTATCCGGATCTTGGCTTTCATAGCAGGCTATGGGCTCTTCTTGGTCGGCGGCGCCCTAGGTCTGTACGGGGCGTTCAACACGATGATCCAGCTCGGGCTAACCGATCCTCTTTCCGCCCTGCTGAGGCTCAACCTGCTAGCAGGTGAGTTCCTGAAGAGTTCCTCGCTCTATTTCCTGACAGGAGGGATTGCCCTGCAGCTCGGCAGAGCTACTGCTTTCTTCGTCGGCGACTGGGCCGAATCCAGAGGCCTGACGATATCCTTGGCTGTGATGGCCTCGCTGTATCCACTTGCCCTCGTCGTGGGAGATTTCCTGATAGATCCCAACCGCTACCTCCAGCCGGTCGTCATGGCTGCCTTCACGAGCGCTGCCCTCTCCATCGTTTCTTTCGCAGTCCTGACCGGCATCTACGTATTCATAGACAAGCGACTCCGGGGCCGGCGTGAAGCAGGCAGTTGAGGTCTTGGGCGCTCAGGCTGATCAGATCGGTAGCCGACATCCCACCAATACGAAGGCTCTACGAGGCGGTTCTCCAGAACCAAGTCTCCTCGGGGCCCATGCCCTCTCACATAGGCCTGATACTGGATGGCAACAGGAGATGGGCCAGAGAACACAACCTCTCAAGCATGGAAGGGCACAAGGAGGGCGCCAAGAAGCTTGAGCAAGTCCTGTCTTGGTTCAGGCAACTGAAGACAAGGACGGTCACACTATATGTGCTGTCAACGGAGAACTTGGCGCGACCTCTGGAGGAGGTGAAGGACATTCTGTCGGTCGTTGAGCAATACCTTGCCAAAGCAATCGAAGAAAAAGTGTTCGAGAGGGAGATGGTCAGGGTCAGATTCTTGGGCGAGAGAGGGTTGTTGCCCTCCGAAATCACGGGGCTTATGGAGAAACTTGAGAAAAGCACTTCTCAAAACAGTGAGGCGTTCCTGAACGTCGCCATAGGCTACGGGGGTCGAATGGAGATAGTGAACGCAGCTAGAAGAATGGTGGCTCTGGCCGCCAATGGACTGCTTGCTCCGGCAGAGGTGACGGAGGAGCTAGTCGGTGGTTTCCTTTACACCGCCCATCTTCCGAATCCGGATCCCGACCTGATAATAAGGACATCCGGAGAGCTCAGGGTCAGCAACTTCCTCCTCTGGCAGAGTGCGTACAGCGAACTCTTCTTCCTGGACATCTATTGGCCCGACTTCAGGAAGATCGACTTGCTGAGAGCAATACGCTCCTATCAGAGGAGGGGCAGGCGGCTGGGGAAGTAGTTCAAGTCAGTACGTCGTGGCCATCGCTCGTGACCAAGACAGTGTTCTCCCATCTTGCTCCGACCACTCCTCTTATGTAGACACCTGGCTCGATGGTGACAACGTTGCCGGAAACCAGCTCCCTTGGGCTCTTGGTGGACACGGATGGCTCTTCGTGAATGTCTAGGCCCACACCGTGGCCCAAGCCATGCAGGATACCTTCCGAGAATCCGGCTGACGAAACGATGCAATCAGCCTTCATTGCCAAATCGCTTATCTTGGCACCCGGAGCCACATCTTCTACGCACGCATCGTATGCCTCCTTCACGGAATCGAACACCCTCCGGGTTTGACCGTTTGGAGCCCCGACTAACACGGTCCTCGTCATGTCAGACTTGTAGTGCTCTATGTCGGCACCCAAGTCTATCACGACCGACTCTCCGTCTGCCACCTTCTTCTCCGTCGGCAGAGCGTGGGGTAATGAGGCCCTCCAACCGGAGCCGACCGAGATTCGGAATGCGAACTCGTCCGCGCCCTTCTCTAGCATTGCGCACAGGGCCGACGTGGCAATCTCCTTCTCAGTGACACCCGCCTTGGTTCGCTCCAGCGCTGCTTCCATGCCTTCCTTGGTCAGTTCGCCGCTCCTTCTCATGAGGCTGATTTCGCCCTCGTCCTTGACAGATCTGATCCCCTGAACAATAGTGTTCCCCGCTTTCACCAGAGCGCGACCCTCTGACCCAAATCCTCCACCCTGTGGCACGACACCGTCAGTTTCGACGTACGCGTCTCCGGCTGTCGTGATTCTCTTCGTGAGTTCCTCCGAGATCTCGGCTTCTCCGCGTCCGGTGAAGACGTCCACCTCATCGGATTCGGCAAGGAACAGGTCGAGTTTGGACCCGAATAAGGCCAGCTCGCCTGCCTTCGACACGGATAGGAAGGTCCGGCCTATCGGCCAGACGCCGACGAGGTAGAATACGTTGGGGGTTTCGGAGAGGAGAAGTCTATCCACGGATGTCTGCTGTAGCAGGTCTGTGAGCTTTCGCAGCCTTTCCCTGTTCGGTCGAACCCGCACCAGTTGCATCTTCCCTTCGTTTCAGCAGCTCTTCCATCTCCTTTTTAACTGATTTGGCGTCACGGCAGCCAAGCAGCTTGTTGAATCTGTCTGTGGTTGTCAGCATTGCGGTCCTTCCCGCCTTGGTCGACTCCACGTAACCTGCCTTCACCAGTTCCTTTACATGTCGGTACGAATGTCTACCTCTGATCTGAACTACCATCGACTGCGCGATGGGTTGCTCTGCAGCTATGACGGAAAGCGTTTTCGAAGCTCCCTTTGATATTGGAAGACCAGAGGAGACTTTCTTGGCATACTCGAAGTACTTCGGCCTTACCTGCATGATGTACCGGTCAGCGTCGAGTCTCGCTATCTCGACGCCTCCCTTTCTCTGCGCGTAGTCACCAGCGAGGCTTTGAAGGCAGGCGTCAACGACCTCCTTCTTTGATCTCAGCACCTTTACTATTTCGTCGGTTGACAGCGGTCTCCCCGCCGCGAACAGCAGGGCCTCGACCGACGCCTTCATGCCTTCGCGGGGTGCTTCACGCTGACTATCCAAAGCTGTCCTCCCTCCTTCTCCACTTCGTAGTCCATAGAACTGAGCACGAACAGGAGTATAATGAACGTCCGAACCACCTCAATGTAGTCAAGATCAACAAACAGTTCTAGCATGTCAAGTCTTCCGGTCTCCCTAGTGGCTAAGGCAAGCCTATCCCCTAGGGCCTTCACTCTTTTCTCCACGTCTTCCAGAAACAGGTCGGGTACGATCAGGTCCTCTGCAACCTCCGTGCTGCCCACGAACAGCTTCCTCTCCCTCAATGCCCTAGTCAGTAGCTCCACGAGATCAGAGAACAACTCGGTCGAGTCGATAACCGGATGCGCTGTCCTTACTGGTAGGTCGATGGGCAACACAAGTCGGTCGTACACGACAGCCTGCTTGTTACCCACAGGTGGTTTGGGCGGTTCCTCAAGCTTCAGGAGTTCCTCGGTCTTCCTCCTGAATATTACCGCTGATGACAGGAGAGCCACACCCGACCGCTCGAAATCAATGTAGCCGTTTGTCCTTATCTGATTCAGCAGACTCCTTATCGCAGTCGCGATGTCCAGGTCCCATACCCTGGCCTTGTAGGCACTAAGAACGTCGAACAGCACGTTGAAGGCAGTGGTCAGAGAACTCACTTTCCCACCCTCTGGCTCGCCGCGATCGGCATCTCCATCGCCTTCGACTTGCCAGCCTTAATGTAGGTGCCTATCAGCTTGTCGGCGCCGAAGGCAACAACATCCTTCAAGGATATCACAAGTAGCTGGGAGCCTGATGCGCGCATCGAGACCAGCTTTAGGTAGTTCTGCACGTTTCTGGCGTCGAGGTGTGCGTCTATCTCATCGAAGAAGTAGAAAGGCGCAGGCTTGAGCTGTTGGAGTGCGAATATCAGGCAGAGAGCTGTCACGGACTTCTCGCCTCCGCTCGACCCGTACACTAACCTCGTCTCTTTTCCTGGGAACTGAACCATAATGCTCAGCCCTCCTTGGAACGGATCCTCAGGCCTCTCGCACTCAAGTCTGGCAGATCCGCCGGTGACGTCGCTGAAATACTCGGCGAAGCCCTTGTTGACTATCTGAAGGGCCTGAAGGAATGCCTCTCTCTTGTTGTGTTCGATCTCGGCCATCAGATCTAGGATGGCCTTCTTCTCCTCCTCGAGCGTGTTCAGTCTTTGAGAGATCAGTACGTAGTTCTGAGCCTGCTGGTCATATTGTTCTCGTGCGAGCATGTTCAGCAGGCCCATGGCGGCAAGGTCCGCCTCCAACTCCCTCACCAAGGACTCGCAACTTACGGGGTCGAGACCGTCCGGGCTCAGCATCTTTGGTTCTCCGAGCGAACTCAGTTTCTCCTTGATTGAGGCTATCTCGGTCTCGATTCCGTATCTCCTGCGTTGGGCGTCGCCGGACTTCGACTGCAGGTCCCTGAACCTAATGTCAAGCTGTTCTATCTGGCCTTCAGCTTTCCTCAGGTCATCGGCCAGATGATTCCTGCGTTCGTCTGCTGATGGCTTGGCTTCTGTTGACTCCTTGAGCCTGCTCTGCAGCTGAGAAATCTCCCCGTCAAGACTGGTCTTTGCGTCAGATAGTTCTCTGATCTTGGTGTCAACCTCTCTCAGAAGCTTTGCAGTATCCGCGATCCTCTCGGTGATGCTCTTCCTGCCTTGGACAAGTTCGTTCTCTTGCTTCTGCACCTCGGAGATTCTCTTCCTTGCGGTCTCAAGCTCAACTCCAATAGCCCGTGTCTCTGCATCAAGCCGGGAGAGCCTCCTCTTCAACGAATTCACCAAGCTAGTCACCTGAGATGCTCTTAGGGAAAGATTCCTCTTGATCCGGAAGGTACCGGCGAGTCTTCGCTCGAGGCCCTTGAGCCGCAGATCCGCCTCCTTCCGGCTCCTCCTGAGAGAAACGATCCGCGCTCTTAATCCCTCCAACCTCTTCTCTTCCGTCAGCATCAAGCCTTCCTCAGCCTTCATCTTACCCGTGATCTCGTTCAACACTTTGGACGCCACATTTCTGACCTCCATCACCCTTCCAAGCCAGGAGCTGGCCTCGGTGATGCTCTGCTTCAAGTCGACAATGTTCCTAGACAGTATCTCCTCCCTGAGCCTCCTAGCTTCGGAGAGGTCCGTTTCAAGGCTCCGCAACGTCTCTAGGAGCGATGACGGCTTTGCGGCATGCGCCGCCCGCAATCTAGCAGAGTCCCTGCCGCTCAGGACAAGGCCGTCCTTCGTGACCACGCTGAGTCCCTTTCCAGATGCCACCGCCGCCTCGGTCGGATCCGATGCCAGCACGAAGTCGCCTATCTTTGAAGACAGGAATCCACCCAGCTCCGGTGGAAACTCCATGCTGTCTATCAGGCGACTGCCTTTGCCCTTGACTACCTCCGTTGGCTCGCCCTCTTTCACCAACCATGCTGAGGCGACGCCCACATTCAGCAGAGATATGGAGATGGCGGAGGGATCTTCGTTTCTCCCGATCACTATCGCGTCGAACCATTCTCCTAGAGCGGCGGTGATTGCAGGTTCGATCTCTGATCTGTATCGTACGAGATCTCTCAGCAGTCCCGTGACGGAGATCCCGGCCTCCTTGAGGACGATTTCCACCACGCGTGGATCTGATGTGCCGAACTCAAACGTGTCATCGAGTCTCCCCCTGACCCTCTCCGCTGCGGCCTCCAACTTCGCCATCAGCTCCCTGATTATGATCTCACCTCTCTCGAGCTTCTCCGCTCTAGAGAGGCTGCCGGCTAGGTTTGTGCCGAAAGCTTGGGCCTCGTTTGTTATCATCTTCAGTCTGGAGGTCAACCTGTCTGCCCTTGCCTTCCACTTAGAGTATCTCTTGGCGTGCAGCTTTCTCGCGCCCGCTGCGGTCCGCTCCTCGCGTTCGAGTTCAACTATCTGCTCGCTGATCCTCTGTAGCTCGAATTCCGCCTTGGAGGATCCCAGCCTTACCCGGAGCAGTGTGCTTTCTACTTCCGCCAGTCTTCTCTGAAGGGAATCGATTTCCCTCTTGGCCGTGTCGGTGGTCCGCCTCAGTCTGTTCCTTTCGGGCACCAGCTTCGCTACCCTGTTCTCCGATACCCTTGCACGGGCTCTGGCCTGTTCGCTCTTCCTGCGGAGGTTTCTGATGGTGGTAGATGTCTTTCTTCTGGACTTCCTGTCCTCACCTATCCTGATAACAAGATCCCTTTTGCTCCCTTGCGTCTGCTGAAGCGCCCACTCCACGCGTCCGAGTTCTCCCATTCTTTCAGCCAGAACTCTCGCGAGTTCGGTGGACGCGATCTCGGACGAACCCTGCCTCGTCTTGTCGATCTCAAGGATCTCGTCCAACAAGATCTTGCGCTGTTCCACTGCCTTTTTCCTCTCTTCGTCTATTCCTCCAAGATCCACTGAGAGGCCGTCCGCCTCAGCGATGATCTCGGCAAGTCTCTCCTCTCTTCGTCTCAGGTCTTCCAGGAGCATGTGTCTCTTCAGTTCGTCCGCGACTTCCTTGAGCGTGGTGGAGGCAGCCGCTCGGTTGTATTCCCGTTCTAGCTGTTCGATTCTGCTTCTGACCTCGTCAAGCCTGCTCATCGCAACCTTGAGATTCACGTCTGCTTCCTTTAGTTCCTCCTCAGCCTGCCTTCTCCTCTCGTCGAAGCTCGAGATGCCGACCGCTTCCTCGATCATTGCTCTGACTTCTTCGGGGCTCTTCTCAGATATCCGTGATATCTCTCCTTGGACGATTATGTTGTACCCTCGCGAGCTTAGGCCAGCCATGCTCAGCGTGTTCATCACGACCGCTCTCTGAGCTCTCCTTCTGTTAAGAAAATACTTGCTTTCGCCTTTGTCATCTATATACCTGGTTATGACAATATCGTCCTCTTGTACTGGGATCCGCCTGTCGCGATTGTCTATCACCATCCTCACGTAGTACTTCTGTCCTTTTCCCCTTGTACCGTCCGATATCAGGCTGGATAGTCTATCCGCCCGAAGGGCTCTGGTGGAGTTCTCCCCCATCACGAACCTCACCGCATCTACCAGGTTGCTCTTCCCGGACCCATTGGGGCCAGTGATCACGCTCAGCCCGGGTGAGAGTCGAAGCACAGTTTTTTCTGAGAACGACTTGAAGCCTTTCAGTTCCAGCCTTGATATGTACATTTCCGGCTACTTTTCCCTGAGCTAGGGCATCATGTCTCTCAGCACCTTAAGATATTTGCGCGTGTTGTCCAGTTCGTCCCCCGCACTTTCATTCTCCAACGATATTACCCCGCCGTAGCCTAGGCTTGCCAGCTTTCGCAAGAACTTGGGCACGTCAGTCTGTCCCTCTCCCGGCCCGACCAGAGTATACTTCATCGAATCCGCCCCTGTGAAGATCTCCTCGTCGCCCTGCCTAGCATGTCGGAAGTCTTTCATGTGCACGTGAAGGACGTGCTTGGAAACCTTGTCAATTGCGGAGTTCGCGTCGTCGCCGGCGGGTATGAAGTTCCCGACGTCGAAGTTCAACCCCAAATGGGGCGACCCAACCTTGTCCAAGATGCTCGACAACTGGGATGCTGTGCCGTACAGTTCGCCGTGGTTCTCAAGCGCCAACTTGACCCCGTGATCCCCAGCGTAGTCGGCTCCGGCTGACAGGCCTTCCAGCATTAGGTTCACGGCCTCACCACTTGATACTCCTTTCTTTGGTTCTGCTCCGAAGACCCTGACGATGCGGGTATCCAACCTGCCCGCCACATCAACCCCTCTGCGCACTTCATCTAATGCCTTCTGGAACTCCGAACGGCTCGTCTGTCCGAAGTCATTTCCGACGTCGTAAGCTGAAATGGACAGGCCAAGATCACGGGCAGCACGAGTGACATTCCTAATGTCGTCGTCGCTTTCTTTCCAGAATATGTTGAGCAACTCAATGTCACTAACACCGAGATCGCGGGAGGTCCGGACGAATTCAGCGACGCTCATCCTGCCTCTCTCTGAGGTCGTGTGGAAGCTCCACATGCTGACACCTATTCTCATTGCAGAGAATCGACCAGATTCCTGCTGATTAAGGTTTTGTGACGCGTGGCCGTAGAGGCAACCTCTACATGTATGCTCCGCGCGCACGAGCATCCAAAGTCTTATCTAGGGCAGGACCGTCCGCCAAGCGATGACGATATATCACGTCAACCTCAAAAAGAAGAAGAGGACCGGCGGCGCCCGCACTCCGCAGAGGGGAAGGCGTGAGTATGAGATCGGGCGCGGGCCCACGGAAACCAAGATCTCCGACGGAGAGGAGGTTGTCCAAGAACTGAGGGTTTTCGGGGCTAACGTCAAGCTGAGGGTCAAAGCGACTAGCTTCATCAATGTCAACTCCAAGGATGGAAAGACCATGAGAGCTAAGATGCTCGAGCTGGCCGAGAACCCCTCGAACCCGCTCTACGCCAGAAGGGGAATCATAACCAAGGGTGCCGTCGTCAAGTCAACGTCCGGTTTGGTCAGAGTCACCTCCAAGCCAAGTAGGGACGGAACGTTGAGCGGGGTGCTCCTCGAAGAAGCAGGAGCCGCATGAAGAGACTCAGCAGAGAACCCTACAGAATAGTCTACCCTCATTACTTAGACTCGAAGAGATCAAGACAGGCTGGGAGGCGAGTCAGAAGGTCTGCAGCGATTCCGCTTCCTAGGGAAGCCGAGCTAAGAGCCGCTGCAGAGAGCTTGAAACTGAGGTTTGAGATACAAGCCGACAAGTCGTATCCGAGGGACAGCAACAAGGCCCAGTATAGGATCATTGTGTTCACGTCCGAGCCAAAGCCAAAGATCATAGAACGGTTAGCCAAGAAGCTGGGTGAGATGAGAGGACAATCGAAGCAGGCTTGAATGATTATATACGAGAATGAGTTGCAGGAGGTACGTTGCCTGGGGGGGCGAAGCTCGTAGACATCGGCGAAGTCGATGGTCCAACAGCCCAAAGGAAGTATCTCGTTAGACTCAACATAGTCCCTAGGATAGGAGACAGGTTGTACGATTCCAGAGGTGCTCAGGTAGCGCTCGTGAGGGATGTAATAGGGAATGTCAAGCGGCCTATGGCTGTCGTCGAATCCACGAGCAAGGGCTACGCCCTGAAGGGAACGATGCGCTTGTACGTTCAGAAAGGAAGAGGTGTGAGTTGATGTCGAGCGACAATATCTGTCCTCATTGCGGATCGAAGAAACTACTCTATGACTCAGACTCCGGGGAACTCGCGTGCGCTGACTGCGGGCTGGTCGTGCACAAGAACGATTACGATTTCTCGCCTGAATGGAGAGCATTCACAGAGGAGGAGAGAGACCAGATGGAAAGAATCGGACCTCCTAGATCCTCGCTTTTCGACAATGGCGGGCTGTCCACGAAGATAGTCCCGACGAAGAGAACGGAGGGGGACTCTCAGGATCCCAACCGATATCTTAGACTAGCCAAGTGGCAGGATCGGTCCGCCTCCTCTTCATCAGAGGTCAGATCTCTTCCGAAGGCTCAGTGGTTGATAAGCGGTTCAGGCCTCAAGCTGAAATGTCCCAGGCCCGTGGTAGAGCGGGCTGCTGAGATATACAGAGAAGCACACGTCAAAGGCTTGGTCAAGGGGCGAGCCATGGAGGCGGAGGCAATGGCTGCCCTGTACATGTCGTGCAAACGATTCGACAACCCGAGGACACTTGAGGAGATATCCAGAGTCTCCGGTGTCAAGAAGTCCTCGATAGCGAAATCGTACAGGGAGATGGTATGGAGCATGGGGTCGCCCAAGAACAAAGATGAGTCCACGCTTGTGCTCGCTAGGCTTTCGGACAAGCTGAACCTGAGAGGGCGCGGTTTGAAGATCGCCTTGGAGCTGCTGGAGCAAGCGAAGGAAAAGAAGCTGAGTTGTGGCAGGTCTCCTACGAGTCTGGCCGCGGCCTGCGTTTACCTATCGTCCATAATGGTCGAGTCACCCATAACTCAGAAGACTGTAGCGTCTGTGGCCAATGTAACCGAAGTGACCCTCCGGAATAGATACAAGGAGATGATAGTGGTCCTAGACCTCAAGGTGCCCCTCTGACACAACCACCCAATTGCCCATCTCTAGTGAGGAATATCATCGTCAGACTCTCTCTGAATCAAGCAGTTCCCTCCGTAAGATCTCTTCGAGCGATTTCAGCGCGCCTGATACAAGCTCGATAGCTGGCGAAGATGAGAACTCATTATCAACCAAGCTTGTGCATAATGGGCGCTCAGACAGGACACCTCTTGACAACGAGTCTGCCGCACACGTTCCTCGAACAACCCGTTGCCCTTCTCGTTCTGACCTAGAGCCGCCTAATCACTTAATAATTCCCTCAGCTTACGGACAAAGAGATCGTTGTCATCAAGGTTCGTCACCAAGAGGAGCACCCTTGAAAGGAAGGCCTTAGACATAGTGATGAGGACTGGACCGGAGGGCATACTGCAGACCGAACTGTGGAAGAAGATCGGAGTGAGCAGCAGGGAGGGTTCAAGGATTTGCGTGAGGCTCGAGAGGTGGGGGCTAATAGGGCGGGAGAAGTTCCTCAGTGACGGAAGGTGGACGTACAAGATATTCTCAACAAAGCCACCATTGAAGCTGGATTCGATAATGGGAGCCCCTTGCATAACTTGCCCCTATTTCTCGCAGTGCGCGCCGGGGTCTGAGGTTTCGCCGGAGAGGTGTATTTGGCTAGAAGAGTGGGTACTGACATCGGAGGTCGTGTATCAACCTCGCAATGCCTGACACCAAACGGCGTTGGATAGAAGAGCGCAAGAGAGACGTCTACCACAGGAAGGCCAAGGAACTCGGGTACAGGAGCCGGGCGACGTTCAAACTGATACAGATCGACAAGACCTTCAGGTTGCTGAAGCAAGGCGCGCAAGTCATAGACCTCGGTAGCAGCCCCGGTGGATGGACCCAATACGCGGCCGAGATCGTGGGGCCAGAAGGTCTTGTGGTGGCCGTTGACACTGAGAACCTGAAGGACTTGGGTATGAAACAGGTGAGGTTCATCAGAGCTGACGTGATGGATCCCAGCCTCGAATCCTCGATAGGCACGACCTTGCGGCGTGGAAGCGCGGACTTGGCGCTGTCCGACCTAGCGCCCAACATGACCGGCAGATATGAGGTGGATCACGAGAGGCAGATCGCACTGGCCTACCGAGCTCTCGACATTTCAAGGGTCTTCCTGAAGAGCGGAGGCAATCTGGTGGTGAAGGTGTTCGAGGGCGAGCTATCCCCCTCTCTGGAAAGACATGTGCGGACCCTGTTCAAGAGGATCAAGAAGTTCAGGCCAGCTGCCTCTAGGAAGAGGAGTTCCGAGTGCTACCTAGTTTGTCTCGGGTTCAACGGCTCGAAGTCTACCTCCGCAGTATCTCACACAGCCTTCCGAAGTGCGTGTTTGCCTTAATCGCGGTCGGGTCAAACAGAGTCCGGCTTGCCATTACCCCGTCCCTGCAAAGCCTCTCCAGCATTTCCTCGATTGGTAAGGCCTTGCCTCCACACGCCTTGGCTAGCAGGTAGTGCGGGTAGTACCCGAGGATCTCGCTTCGTTCTTCAGACATCTTGTATATCAACTCGTCAGATTGGGGGGACACACCCAATCCGAAGTCTCTCAGCCTGACTATGAACTGGGGGTCCTCATACGTTCCGGTCCAGACAGGCCCACAGACGGCCTCAGATGAGCTCGAAGCCGATCTTGGGTGGGCCAAATCCTGGTGGCTAATCGCTCGCCACTCTGGTGGATCCCCATGCAAGCCCACGTAGCCCACCCTCTGCATGGCGTATAGTGCCTTTGGCCTGCCTCGAAACACTTGGAAATAGGCCCTGAGGTAGTTCCTCTCGCCGTAGCAGACTAAGGGGCGAACGCCGATCTCATGCCTGGCCGCAGCTCGTGCGACCGACGCTATCAGGACTCTGATCCCAACCTCCTTCAAGAAGGGAAGCCTGGTGCAGTACGAGTCGTACGCCATCCTCATCTTCTCAGGATATATCCCACACAGAACAGGAGTGTCGGTGGCCGTCACTGCCAAGAATCCTTTGTGAATCACAGACGCGACGGCATTGTCAAGAAACGGAGCGGGGCTTCCGAAGGGATCTATGTCCACGTATCCGAACCTGTTCCCCGGCTTCGAATGCTCGGCCAAGAACACGTTCGCGTCTGAGGAGCTCACCGTGATTCTGCTCCCAACTCCGTTCAACTCCGAGTTCTTCGCGATCAAGTCGGCGGCGCGCTCACTGAGGTCGTTCGCGAAAGCTTCCGTCGCCCATTCCGTTTCCTTGAGAGCTCTGATCGAGCGTATTCCCACCCCAGCAAGAGGATCGCCGACGATCAACTTGAGGCCATAGATTCCTCCCACTGTTCTGATGAACGCGATCGCCAGATCCCTGTTCGTCTTCATCAACGGGTTGAAGAACACGGGCGCCTTGGAGGGGACGTACTCTCTTTCGCTCGTCTTGTACCTGTCCAGTCTTGAAACGCATATGCGTGCAAACCCCTCTTCCACCAGTTGAAGTTCCAACGAAACGTCGACCAATAGTAGCCAGTTAGGCATTTATCCATGTGAAGCTGCGGCTTCAGGCATGCGAGATGTGCTGATAGTTGGTGCCGGACCGGCAGGCGCGACAGCTGCCAGGTTCGCTGCCAAAGCTGGACTCTCGGTCCTTCTCTTGGATCAAAGCTCGAAGGGGCGAATCGGGGATAAAACCTGTGGAAATGCGATAGGAGTGGGCGTGTTCAAAGAGGTTGACATCAACCCGCCCAAGTCGACGTACAGCGGGCTGGTGGACGGCATCGAGGTGATCTCACCAGACTGGAAGATGGTTTACCGGCTTGAGCAACAGGGAGAGAAGGGCATGATCTTGGACAGGCTCGGATTCGGACAGTACCTGCTGCAACTCGCCCTCGACGCCGGGGCGGAACTCACTGACAACTTTGCGGTCACGGGGCCCATACTGGACGGAGGAGTGGTCGGAATTCGCGGAGTAAATCAGAAGACCAAGAGTAGAGAGGAGCACAGAGCCAAGGTCGTTGTCGATGCTTCAGGCGTGGGAGCAGTGATAAGAAGAAACCTAGGAGCCTTGGTTGACAACTCGACCGACAACGACGAGACCATGGTGTGCCACAGACAGATCAGGAGAGTAGCCAAGCCCATAACAAAGTACTCCCGGATATACTTGGATCAGGAAGCCGCTCCCGGTGGATACTTTTGGTATTTCCCAATGGGTGACGAGATGGTGAACACGGGGCTCGGAGTGGCGAAGGGGACGACGAGTCCGGAGCCGGCCTTCGAAGCATACGCGAGGAAGCTCCCGGAGCTCGCCGAATCCAAACTGATTCATGCTGGTTCAGCCATCGTGGCGGCCAGAAGGCCCATGTCCCCGTCAGTGCATGACGGCGTCATCTTCACGGGTGACGCAGGCTTCACGGTAGACCCTCTGCATGGTGGAGGAATAGCATCCTCAATGCAGGCGGGGAAGATGGTTGCCGAAACCCTCATGGAGGCAGTCGAGAAGGGTGACTACTCGGCCAGAACGCTCTGGTCGTACTGCCGTGAGTTCAACACCACTGTCGGCCGCATTCACGCGTCTCACGATGTGCTCAGGATCTTCCTCCAAGGACTGTACAACGAAGAGGCAGACTTCGGGATGGCAAACGGAATAATAACGGAACGGGACGTGATGGACATGAGTTCGGGCAAACCGCTGAACTTGGGCCTGACCGAGGGGATCCGGAGGTTGCTGACTGGAGCAGGCAAGGTTCCACTGCTCACCAAGCTGCTGAGGCTGCCAGGACTCCTTAAGGAGACAGAGGGCTTGTACTCCAGCTTCCCCAGCGGACCTGGACCCGAGTTCCAGGCTTGGAGGGAGAAGGATCTGGCTGTTCACAAGAGGGCTCACGAACAGGCCGGTGGGACCGCCCTAGCTAAAGCCATGACTTCTGCGAAGGGTAGCTGAAGTCGGCCACATCTGGCCTCACTGGTTCTCCCTTCTTCTTCCTGTAAGAAGCCGAGACGAATCCGTAGAAACACGGATTCGGAGACCCGGGCCAACTCTTGAACTCCGGATGGAACTGGGTGGCCAGATAGAACGGATGGCTCGACAGGGCAAGTATCTCGGCCCTTCCGTCGTCTGAATGACCGACGACCTCAAGTCCAGATTCGTTGAGCTTGTCAACGTAGTCGTTGTTGATCTCGTACCTGTGCCTGTGTCTCTCGAATGCCTCCTTGCTTCCATAGATCCTGTGCGCCAGACTTCCTGACTTCAGGTTGACTCTGCTCACTCCCAGTCTCTGGGTACCGCCCATCTGGCCTACCTTGAGTTGCTCCTTGGAGATGTGCACGATCGGGTACGGGGTGTCCGGGTCAACTTCCGTGGAGTTCGCCCTGCTCATGCTCAACACATTTCTTGCGAATTCGACTGCTGACAGCTGGAACCCAAAGCACAGGCCCAGAAACGGAACGAGGTGTTCCCTTGCATATCTCATCGCTGACATTTTCCCTTCTGCCCCCCTGCTTCCGAACCCTCCGGGAACCAAGATGCCGCTAGCATCGCCGAGGATGCTGGTGTGCGCTTCGTCGTTCTCAAACTCCTCAGCCTCTATCATCTTGACATCTACCTTGACCCCCAGCTTGCCTCCGGCATGGTGCAGAGCGTCTGACACGCTGATGTAGCTATCGGGGACGCTAACGTACTTGCCTATCAACGCGACCTTGACCTCATCCTTGGGCCTCAGGATTCCTTCGATCGACTTATGCCAGGCATCCCAGCGGGGCTTCGGACACTTGAGCCTCAACTTGCTGCAGAGCACGTCTCCAAGCCCTTGGCCATCCAAGTATTCAGGCAGAGCGTATATTGACTCCAAGTTCACTGCCGCAAATGCAAATCTCCTTTCCACAGAGGAGAACAACGCCACCTTCTGCATCACGTCCTCGGGTGGTGCCCCCTTTGACCTTACGAAGATCAGATCAGGCTGAAGCCCTATCCTCCTCAGCTCTTGAACGCTGTGTTGGAGGGGTTTCGTCTTGTATTCGCTCACAGTTTCCAAGAAGGGCACGAGCGCCACGTGGGCGATGACAGTGTTGCCCTCCCCCACCTCCAGCCTCATTTGCCTCACGGCCTCCAGGAAGGGCATGCTCTCTATGTCCCCCACGGTACCGCCTATCTCGACTATTCCAACTTCCGCCTCCGCGACCTTTGTAGCCTCGCTTATCCTGTGCTTTATCTCGTCCGTGACTTGGGGAATTATCTGCACACACTTCCCCAAGTAGTCGCCCCTTCTCTCCCTCTGGATCACTTCCAAGTAGACCTGGCCGGTGGTAATGTTGCTCCTCTTGCCGATGGTGGTGTTCAGGAACCGCTCGTATCTGCCGAGGTCGAGGTCAGTTTCACCCCCGTCTTCGGTCACGAAGACCTCCCCGTGCACATACGGGTTCATGAGTCCGCTGTCGTAGTTGAGGTAGGGGTCAATCTTGTGGGCGGTCACCCTAAAACCCCGGACCTGCAGGCACTTGCCAATCGAGGCGGCTACCGAACCCTTCCCAATTGCTCCCCGTCTAAGACGGGTCTGAGCTGAGGACGCCGCCAGTCACAAAGACGTACTTGACTTCAACCAATGTCCGCCGACCTCCGGCTACAGGCCACTGTGAGCATCATAATCCGGCCGGGCAAGCCTAAATAAATCCTTGAGTCGGGAGGTTGACGCGAAGTGAGTTGACGCGAAGTGACTTGAAGAAGATCAAGAAGCCAGAACTCGGAGAGAAGGCGATTAGGGAGATCTACGAAGAGCCCGAAGCCATAGACAGGACCATGGCATCACAGATGGAGACGATTCGGTCGATAGCGAGGGCTGCAGCTGTTCGCCATCCCAGCAGGTTGTTCTGGATGGGAAGCGGTACCTCATACCATGCTGGCGTGATTGGGGCGTACGTCCTAAACAGATTCACAAGCATACTGGGCATCCCGGTTTTAGCCTCTGAGTTCCCACAGTTTGCGAGCAACTCGATCAAACCTGACGACATCTTGGTCGTCTACTCACAGTCAGGAGAGTCAACAGATACTCTGGAAGCACTGAGGTCGGCCAGATCCAAGGGAGCCTACGTCGTCGGGATCACCAACACTGCAGGCAGCAGCTTGGCACATGAGTCCAATCAAAGCATCGTGACGCAAGCCGGCGTCGAGGAAAGCGTCATAGCCACTAAGACCTTCCAAGCGCAGTTGGCCGTGACGATATCCCTGGCTTGCCTGATCGCAGAGTCAGGCGGGTACATCACCAGAGAAAAGGCGGACACCATCCTGCAGTCGATAAGGCAAACCTCAGGTCAGATAAAGAGGGAGCTTGACAAGTGGAGGAAAACGACCAAAGAAATCGCTACGAAGGTCAGGAGGGTACACGACGCGTTCGCTCTGGGATCCGGCATGGGATACGGCGTTGCCCTAGAGACTGGCCTGAAACTAAAGGAGGCGTCGCTGACCCACTCGGAGGCATTCTCTGTGGCAGAGTTCAGGCATGGCCCTCAATCCCTAGTGACGAAAGGAGTAGTCATAATCATGATAGCTCCTGAGCAAGGCAAGAGCCTGGAGTTCTCCGAGAAGCTCGCGCGAGAGTTGAAGGAGAAGAAGGCGACACTGATATCTGTTGTCGAGGAGGGCAAGACCTTCGCCCACGGTGCCTCAGACTTCGTCGTGCGCGTTCCGGCCTCAGATCCTGTAGTGAGCCCGATTCTCCAGATCGCTCCGATTCAATTGCTGTCATACAACCTAGCCCTGGCTAGGAAAGTCAACCCCGACAGTCCAAGAAACCTCACGAAGGTAGTGAAGCTGGGGTGATGTGCCGTGAAACTGGTACTCTTCGAAGATGAGTCAACGTACAACTTCCACCCCCTGACGCTCACTCGTGCTGCCTTCGAGCTTAGACACGGGGCTTTCACCTTCTCAGAGCGGACGAGAATCTCACTTCATGCCGATGCTGATTTGATCCATTATCTAGCGAGGGACTACGTGGCGTCGTGCATGAGGGACAAGGACAAGAAGGTGGTGAACGAACCGGAAAAGATTGACGAGGAGGCGATCTTCGTCAACGGGCTTCTGCTGCTGACACCCGAGTTGGCGAAGCTGATTTCGAAAGCGAAGCCCGGCACGGTCGGGCTCTGCGGAGACAGAATGGCGTTCGCGAAGTTCGGCGCCTCCCCTTCAGTGGAGGTTGCCAGACTCCTCATGAACGCTCCGGGAAAGGAAGCAGTCGGTTCAATGCTGTCGATGTCACTCGAGAAGGTTAACGTGGATCCAGCCGCCCTCATCACCAACTACTGGGAGATAATCGACAAGAACAGAGAGCAGCTCGCAGCTGACCTTCGGGCCTTTCACGGGAGAAAAACCAAGGCGAAGGCCAAGGTGGTGGGCAAGGCGTCCCGCGTCATGACCGGCAAGGACTGCGAGGTGGGTCCCGATGTAGTCTTGGATGTCAGGAAAGGCTCCATATACATAGGGGACAATTCAACCGTCCATCCCTTCAGCTGGATTGAAGGCCCGGCCTACATAGGATCAGAAACGATCATCCACCCCGGCTCAGTCATAAGGGAAGGGTCGAACATAGGAAAAGTCTGCAGGATCGGAGGAGAAGTCGAGGAGAGCGTAATCCTCAACTACTCCAACAAACCCCATGCTGGCTTCCTCGGCCACGCCTACATCGGAGAGTGGGTGAACCTTGGTGCCATGTTCACAAACTCGGACCTCAAGAACACTTACGGTACGATCAAGGTGACCGTCAGAGGCAAGAAGGTTGACTCAGGGACTAGGAAGCTGGGTTGCATGGTCGGAGACCACTCCAAGGCCTCCATAGGGTCCCTCTTGTACACGGGGAAGAAGGTAGGGGTCTGCTGCCAGATCCATGGCGCGGTGGAAGAAGACATCCCCTCCTTCACGTTCTACGGCAAGTCGGTCGGTTACCCGACCTGGGAGATAATGCCGGACCCGGTCATACAGGCCGCTAAGACCGTCATGAGCAGGAGGGGCGTCGAGATGTCCGAAGCAGACGAGAAGGTGCTCAGAGAGGTCTTCTCGATGACACAACCGGAAAGAGACTTGCTCAAGCTTGGAAAGGGGCCATTCAAGTTCGGCTGAACTGGACCAAATACAACGTTTTCCTGAAAGGCTCCACTTTTTATCCATCTTTCTAGAATGAGTAAGTCGTTGTCCGCTTGGGAGGAAGACCTCAACGATGTTCTTGAGGCGCTCAGGAGATCCAGTGCCAAGCTCTCGCGCCTGAAGTCGCTGGTGCTCTCGGGGAAGATATCGAAGGAGACGTACGAGGACCTGATAATCAGATTCGAGGCGGACGCCTCCAACGCCGAGAAGAGAAGGAGGGCGCTGGTCGAGACCCTGTCAAAGATCCAAAAAGAACTGTCCGAGCAGGCGAAGCTGTTCGAAGGTCTGACATCTTCCCTTGAGGCCAAGCTAGCATCCTCAGCGGTTTCGGAGGATCACTACGTCAAGGTGTCGACCGCCTTGAAGTACGGGTTTGAGGAGACCATAAGGGAAATGGAGAGCGTGTCCAACGCCCTCTCAGAGCTCTACAAGGAAGCTCCGGAGCCAGATCAATACCTCATCGGCAAGGCAATGAAAAGGGTAGAGAAGGGCGAGTGAAGATCAACCCAGATACGACTCTGCCAGCAACAAGCAGAACTCCGCCGATCCCACTACGCTCTCGAAATCTATGAACTCATTGGGTGCGTGAACTCTGGAGTCGATCAAGTCAAAGTCCGCTCCTTTTGAGAACACCTCAACGCCCAAGGCTTTCGTGCCTATCTCCCTCATGTACCTGCTGTCAGTGCCTGCAGGTAACATGTACCGGAAAGTTCCGTCGGCGCCGCTCGCCGTGACCAACGACCTCTCGACCATGGTCTCAAAGTCAGGATCCAGTTTTGAGCCGGTTCCCTGCGATTGCCCAACAATCTCTAGCTTCATCCGCTCGTCACCCACTAGCCCTCTGAGCCAGTCAATTGCCTCCTGAGGGTCCGTACCCGGCGGGAGCCTGCAGTCAATGGTAGCCTGCGCGCTTGAGGGGATGACATTCGGCCTTACGCCCGCCGACAACATGGTCGGGGTAGCAGTTATCGCGGCCTCCGCCTTGATTTTCGACCAGTTCACCCTGTCGATCGGCCTCACCTTCTCCAAGACTTCGAAAAAGTTGGACCCCGTGACTTCCTGATCTAGTCCGTGTGCCCTGACGAGTGCCCTAAGGTGTTCAAGTGCCTCGGCCGTAGGCTTGGGCTTGTCCTGTGCCTTTCCTATGGTTCGAGTCGCCTCCACTACCTTGAGGACAACATTGTCGTGAACGTACGGTATCGACGCGTGTCCGCCCTCACCTTCGAAGATCATACGCACCCACAGTATTCCCTTCTCGGCAGTCTCGTACCCTATGATCCTGCCGCCCTTCCCGTCTATCACCAGCCCACCGCCTTCGGTGACACAGTACTCTGTCCTCACCAGCTCGGGCATCGTGTTCACAATGTAGCCGATGCCTTTGCTCCCTCCGTTCTCCTCATCTGCTGTCTCGACGAGAACCAGCCTGCCACGGGGTTTGAATCCGTCTCTTTTCAGCTTGAGGATCGCGAAGACCTGAGCCGCGACTAGGTTCTTCATGTCAGCTGCTCCCCTACCGAATATGTTGCCTCCACGCTCCGTCGCCACGAAGGGAGGCGTTTCCCATGCTTCCAGTGCTCCGGGTGGCACTACATCCAAGTGCCCGAGAAAAGCTAGGGACTTGCTTCCGCTGCCACGGAGTTCCGCTATCACGTTCCCCCTGCCGGGTTCGCTCTCAACCAACCTGGAGGTGATACCCTGCTCGCCCAGAACGGATGATATGTAGCGAGCGGCAGTCGTCTCGTTGCCAGGTGGATTGGATGTGTCGATCTGGAGCAGGCCTCTGAAGATCTCTTTGAGCTCCGCCCTTTCTCCTGAACCTAGGCTCATTACTGTTGCCCCATCGGAACGAGTTCGATTCTGTTCTTGGATACCGTCATCTCTAGGACATCGTTGATCAATGGTTTTCCCAGTGAAGCGTACTCCTCCATTGTAAGGTACAGCGACAGCTTGGGGTTGTGAGACTTGGGGAATATTCCGGTCTGTTGGAGGCCACTCATTACCTTGAAGGCCATGTCAGAAACGTATTCCTCATCCGAGGAAGGCGACTGCCCCCTTATTACGGGAGGTTCAACAGTGGTCATGTCAAGCCTCACTCCGAGTCTCCCCTCTGTTTCAAACGAGGTTATGGACACAACCTTGACAAGCGACAAGACAAGGTCGTCAACCGGACTGATGCTTATTAATGCTTACTCGAGATCGAACACAATCATGGACTTGGGTTGGCTTGTGAGCTACTTCCTTACACCAGGCCCGGGGCTAATCATGACTCTCATCCAAGTGGGGCTCGGTCTGGTCCTCGGCGTTTTCATAAAACGCCTCGTCCTCCCAGCAGTGGGAATTTTCCTAGTGTTGCTCTCGGCCTACCTCATCGGGGCACTGACCTTGCCGTCAAACGTGTTGTCAGAAGTCCAGTCCCTTCTGGGAGACGCGCTGGGAAGGTTAGTTTCTGCATTGATCCTCTTGTCCCCGTTCGCTGTGGGGTTCCTGTTCGGCGCGGCCATAGGGGTAGTGTTCCTCTAATGGCAAATCCAACCAGCCGCATGGTTCAATGCTCGAAGGATTTACCTTGAGTTCCCACGAACTAGGCCAGGTCTTCTTCGCGTGGAGGCAGGACCCCGCTGCGATGAACATTGCTGACAAGGTACTGAAACTCAGCGACAGGTCCGGGTCCAGCAAGACCGTTTCGGGGCTCGAAGCGGTTCCATTGCGGTGGGAGGGAAGCAAGTTCCTGCTCGTGTACTTGGAGGATAGCCCCCTCTACGCTCAGAGGCACCTAGCTGCTATGAGGCCCAGTTCAGCAACGTTCCTATCGACGCACAAAAGCGAGGCGGGGATCCCTTGTCTCACAGTCCACTGTACGGGCAACATCGGCGAAGCCAAGTACGGAGGCGACCCCGACGAAGTATCCGTGGCACCAGCGGCGATGATGCGGGAAGCGTTGGTGGAGCTGAAGCGCCAGGTCGATTCCTCGGGCATCGCGTATCCGGTCTCGTACGAGGTGACACACCACGGGCCAACCGTTGACTTTCCGGTCATGTTCCTTGAGATCGGAAGCTCGGAGAATCACTGGAGGGATCAAGCGGCTGGCATGGCCGTGGCAAAGGCAGCCTTGTCCTCCCTCAGGTACAATGACCCTGGCGCCGATGTCCACATAGGCCTTGGCGGACCGCACTACGCGCCCCTTTTCACCGCACGAGCCTTGGAGAAGGGCATCTGCTTCGGTCATATGGTCTCGTGGCACCATCTATCCAGCTTGGGCCAAGGAATGTTGGCCGCGATTGCCAAGAAGAACACTGGAGTTTTGAAGGGGGCGATTCTTGACTGGAAAGGTCTGAGGGAGCACAAGAAGAGGGTGACATCGCTGCTCGACCAGATGAACATCCGATACGTGAGAGCCTAGCCAAGATCGGGCCAGGAATTCGCTTTCTCAACATTAATAACTGGTTAGTTCCGTCCGTCTTGGTTCTTGAGTCCGCTCGTCGGTAAGCCCACCTCCGACATCTCGAAAGAGGACGAGGCAATACTGTCGCTCTTGACCGACCAAGTAAGGGACTCCGTCCTGAAGAAGGGAATGCTGCCCCTAACGGAGGTACAGGAGCTCGGAATCCCAGTTGTTCTGAGCGGACAAAACGCTCTGCTGATTTCACCGACCGGCACGGGGAAGACCGAGGCCGCACTCATACCCGTGTTCCATCTACTGAAGGTGTCGGACATCAAGAAGAGCGGCTTCAGGGTTCTGTACATAACTCCTCTCAAAGCGCTCAACAGGGATCTGCTTGAGAGGATATCCTGGTGGTCAACTGACCTAGACATCAGCGTGGGCATAAGGCACGGGGACAGCCCAAAGGCGGAGAGGGCCCAACAGTCAATGCATCCGCCGGACATCATAATCACTACTCCGGAGACATTCCAGATACTGCTCGTGGGCAGAAGGCTTTCGTCCCACCTCAAAGCAGTGGACTGGGTCATCATTGACGAAGTGCATGAGTTGGCCGAGGAGAAAAGGGGCGCCCAGCTCGTTCTCGGTCTTGAGAGGCTCAGGGAGATCAAGGGATCCGATTTCCAGATCATAGGCCTGTCCGCTACGGTGGGAGACCCCAAGCTACTCGGGGGCTTCTTGGTCGGAAAGGATAGAGAAGTCAACATCGTTGAGGCCACGCCCGAGAAGTGGATCGAGATAGATGTCTCGTTCCCTAAGCCGACGCAGGAAGACTACGAATCGTCGCGGGAGACATTGGAGCACCCCACTGTTCTCGCTAGGTTGAGGTACATCAAGGGGCAGATCGAACAGCACGGCTCTACACTGCTTTTCACCAATACTAGGGCCACAGCAGAGTCTCTGTCGAACAAGTTCATGCTGTACGAGACAAAGCTGCCGGTGGCAATACACCACGGTTCACTGGGTGCGACCACCAGATTGATGGCAGAGCGCGGCCTCAAAGGAGGAATGCTGAAGGGTGTGATTGCCACATCCAGCTTGGAGCTGGGAATAGACATCGGTCAGGTTGATTTCGTTGTGCAGTACGGGTCACCGAGGCAGTCCACTCACCTCATACAGAGAGTGGGGCGAAGTGGTCACGGGGTGGGGGAGGTATCAAGAGGAGTGATAGTGGCGATGGACGAAGAGGACCTGATGGAATCGGTCGTCCTGCGCAACAGGGCCCTCAGAAAGGACTTGGAAACTGTTGATCTGCCCTCGAAGCCCTTCGACGTTTTGGCGCACCAGATAGTAGGATACCTGCTCATCAGGGGCAGGTCTCACATAGAGGACCTGATCGAACTCGTCAGCAGGGCGACCGTATACAAGGACCTAACGCTCGAGGAACTGGGGTCCGTCCTAGACTTTCTGCGAAGCAAGTACCCATCCATCCTGCGCTACGACCCCCCCAGCGGGATCGTCGTCAGGGGCCGCGGGACAGCAACGTATGAATTCTACTACGACCACTTGTCCACGATCCCGGAGGTCCGGCAGTATCACGTGATAGACACTAGCACGAAGGACATCGTCGGAATACTGGATGAGGAGTTCGTGGCCGAGAGGGGGATCCAAGGGACGAAGTTCATCATGGCCGGGCGCGTCTGGGTAATCGAGGCCATAGAGGAAGGAGATGTCAAGGTCAGGCCCTCTGATGACCCTACGGGAGCTGTTCCCTTCTGGGCTGGGGAAGAGATACCTGTCAAGTTCACAGCAGCGAGAGAACTCGGCGCACTCAGAAGGGAGATCATGGAGATGTTGTCTCGTGGGATGTCCGGAGGAGAGATCGCCACGATCTTGGGTGAACGACTACACCTGGAGTCCGGACTGTTGGAGGAGATGTTGTCCAATATGCGGGACTCGTTCGCGGAGAAGTACCCTGTCGCCACGGACACGAGCGTTGTGATCGAGTGTTGGAGTGAGAAGCTGATACTCCACGCCTGCAACGGAGACCAAGTCAACTCCGCACTGGCGAAGATAGTCGGTTCCCTTCTGTCGGATAGGGATCACGTGGTGAGCACAAGCAGAGATCCGTACAGGATCATCGTTGACCAACACGTGGATCCGAACGCGCTGTTGAGCAAGCTCAAGTCCCTAGGGGACAGCCAGACAGAGGAGCTCCTCCTTTCCGGAATAGAATCAGTTGGCATGTTTAAGAGGAGGGTGATTCACGTTGGAAGAAGGTTCGGTGTGATCGAGCGCCAAGCCGACCTCACCTCAGTTCAAGTGGATAAGTTGGCCTCGATGCTGAAGGGCACACCTGTATTCGAGGAAGCGAAGAAGGAACTCCTGCAGAAGGACTATGACGCTGAGAAGTTGAAGTTTTTCCTATCGGAGTTGAGGGAGGGAGTTCTGACCGTCGAGGTCATCGAAGGAAGGGAACTACCATCCCCGTTGTCGCGCGCTGCGCTGAGAAGAACTGAGATGCACGTTGATCTCTTCCCTCCGGACAGGGTAGACAAGATACTCCTGAGGTACGCGCTTGCACGCCTACGAAGTGGAATACTGACCCTTATCTGTACTGAGAACTTGGACTACTTCGAAACGCTCCGCGTCGCGGACATGAGCTTCCCACTAAAGTGTCCAACTTGTGGTTCTGGCTACGTGGGGATAGTGCCGGATGAAGATGCGGCAAGGTTCGTGAAATACAGACCAAAATCTAGGAAGAGCCAGAGAGTTCTTGAGAGGGCGAGGAGGACAGCGCTGCTGCTATACAGGCACGGAGAACGGGCAGCCATGGCCCTAATCGCTAGGAGGGTGCCGCTCAAGGAGGTAGAATCAATCCTCGAGTCTTCCAAGACTGACGAGGAACTCACAAAAGCGGTAGTTGACGCGGAACGGAGACTGTCGTTCAAGAACTACTGAAGGGAACTAGGCACCAAAGACGTACCTCATCAGCGATCGCGTGTCGACCTCGACCTTCGTCCTCCAGCCCAGTATTAGCGAATCCCCTTCCTCCTCCAGATACCCCCACTTGACGTATTTGGAGATGAAATTGCGCACTTTCCACTTCGGGAACTTCTGTCTCAGGGTTTCCTCGACTTCCGACCTTGCTGCCTTTTCCCCTCTCGAGCCTATCGTCGCGAGGCATATTGTCAAACCGGCTAACTCATCGATGCTCCAACCGGATGTTTTTGCATCTGAGACCTTCACAGGGTCGGTCAACACCAGAACGAATCTGGCCGTGCTAAGCGTGTCCTCTGGGCTGTCCAAGGAGAGTTCCGCACCGTCGTCTCCAACTGCCTTGATGGACACACCGAGAGGCTCGATCTGCGACCTCAGCATCTTCAGTACTCTCGTGTAGCCTGACCCGAGGGACCGCTTCAACTCCCAGCCCTTGACTCCGGGTATCCTGTGTGACTTGAAGAACAGGAGCTGCGCTGCCCGTCTGATCTTCGCAGGTAACCCAGACGACTCCATCTCAACTCACTATCGTGACTATGCTCTCGGCCTCCGCCGGCTGCTCCTTTGGGGCTCTTTCCCTTGCCATGATCCAAAACCTCTTCTTAAGAGGTTCCTTCTCAACTACAGCGTACCCGTAGGACAGCATGAAGCTGATCAGCACAGCCCTTCGTAGCCTTTCGTTCAGGCTCCCCTCGCCGAGGAGTTCTTCGTACAGCAGCCTTCCCCCTCTGTTCCGGAGCTCGTTGTGCAACTCCACCATTCCCTCTGAGATAAGTTCGTCGTAGGTGATCCCGAGGGATTCTAGGCTCTCGCCAAGCAACGGCTCTACTTTCTCAGCGCCTATGCTGTAGTCCTTCAGGTTGTTCCAGTACTCGTAGGACCTCCTCATCATCTCTAGGCTCAGCACATCGCGGCCGGTGCTGGGCTTCCAAGACTGCAGGAAGACTTCAGCCAGTCTTTCCGTCGAGGATCCCATCACGGCCAGCCTGATTAAGAACGGATCGACGTACAGCAGGGACGACTTGTCCTTCAGGAACTTGCTCTGGTTATACACCAGTATCGCGAGGTTGTAGAGAGCCTCCATGTCAAGCTCTATGTGCTTGAACTCTAGACTCCTCTTGATCAGCTGCCTCAACTTGGACAAGCGAGGTTCCAATTGGACTGCTAGTGGATCCGACCCGCTCCTCATGATCGAAGATACCTCGGTTATCAGATCCTTGAGTTCCTTCTCCACCTGTCTTTCAGACGTTCTCGACAATACTGATCACCGAAGTCCCACTCACCTTCTGCACGACTATGCCGACTGCCTTGGTGATCGTCTTCGGCACTTGGCCCGGGGTGACCACCAAGTACGAAGCCTCGGGGTTGTTGTTCGCCTCCTGCTCGACGAGCTTGAAGAAGGTCTCCCTGTTCCGGGGATCCATGTGTATGTCGAACTCGTCCAGCGCCCTCAGGGGGGACTGTATCAGAGACTGCAGAGAGAGCATGAACGCTATTATCGAGGAACTCCTCTCGCCTCCACTTTGAGTGAAGGAGTTAAGCTCTACAAGCCTGCTTCCCCCGAAGCTGACCATTATCTGAACCCCCGCCTGGTCCATGTCCTCCTGACCCATGAAACGAACCTCTCCGTCCGCGCCGATGCCCCTCATCTTCTCCTTGAAGGAATCGCTGAGTTGATCCACCAACTTCGTCACCTCTCTCCTCCAAAGTGCTAGCGTCTCATCGATCTCGCCAAGCACGGACTCCTTGTTCTTCTTGACGGAAAGCGACTTCTGCTCTATGTCGTCGTACGTCTTCTTGTAGCTCTCATAGATCTGTTCTGCATTCTCTACGACCGGACCTAGGGTAGCCAGGCCGATTTGCGTGTCCTCAAGTTCCTTGACGATCTCCTCACGGTTTCTCGTCCTGCTGGGCTTCGGACCCAACTCAGAGGCCTTCTTGAGGGCCTCCCCGCAGACGTTCTGCGCGGACCTCATGCTCGCTTCCACTCTGTAACCCAGCCTCGTCAGCAGAGAGAGGTTTCTCTTCAGAATGGCTTCTCTGACCCTTGCTTCGGCGTAGCTTTCCACGGTGCGGACCAACTCTTGCCTCAAGCCGGCCCTGTCGCCTTCGCCCGCTTGGGCGGCAGGGGTGACCAACTCCTCAATCTTGTCCTGAAACTGCGTCAGCAGGTCTGCGACGCGCTTCGTCGCCTCCTCGATTCTCGAGTTGTACTTCACCAGCCTTTCATTGATCTGGGCGTTCTTCTTCGTCAGTTGCTCGAGTTCTTGAGAGAGGTTTGTGTGTTCGGACCAAGCTTGCTCGATCTGCAGCTCGGTCATCCTCAGCTTCAGTGTGTCCCTCTTTCTCAGTTTCTCGACTTCTTCGTGCCAAGTGTCGAGCGTAGCTTGGGCTTCGGACAGAAGCGAGGAGAGTTGCTTTTCCTCGCTCGCGACCTCTGTCAGCTTCTCCCTTGCTTCCCTTATCCTGTCCCTGAAACGAGTCAGGCCGACAGCCTTCTCCATTGTCTGTAGTATGGTCTGAGGGGTCAGAGCTGCTATCTCCTCCACCATGTACTGGTGCATAATGATGAACATATTGTCAGGATCTATCCCGAACCTGTTCAGAACGTCATAGATCTCCAGCTTCGTGGCTTGTCTGAAGTTCATCTGATGCCAGTACTCCCCGTCATCCCTGAGGTAGCGTGTGATCACCAGTTCGTCGGTTCTGAGCTCAGGTATAGGCCGAGAACCGTTCTGAGCCCTGTTATCGAAAACGAGCGTTATTCTCGCGATGTCTTCCCCCCACCTTATGAGGTCGCTCAGTTTCCTGCCTCGCTCCGTGTGAGCTTGGCCCAGCCCGACCGAGAGGCCTAGGAGGATGGAAGACTTGCCCGCTCCGTTCGGACCCAAGACTAGATTGAGGCCGGGTGAGATCGGTATCCTAGCATACTTGTACGTCATCAGATTCTCAAGTATAAGTTCTCTCAGCAGTAGTTTGCCTTGCCGTACCTTCTCAACCGGCCTCTCAGCTATCACAGTCGGTCTCACCTTTTGAACTTCGTTAAAAACCTATCCCAAGCATTGTCAGCACTACGATTAATATAACTGGCCCTCCGAAGGTGAGGCGACGATGGTAATAGCTGGCAAGGTGTTCCGAGTAGTTGAGCAAGTGTCGACAGAGACTATCGCAGAAAAACTGAACGGCTACAAGAACGAGCAGACCGTTGAGGGGTCTGACCTATCGCTGCTGACCGAGATAAGGGACTTGAGCGCCGGCAAGGATGAGCTTTCCGGGATCATATCAAGAGACGTCCCCGTGAGGTTGCGTCAGAGGGAGGAAATGGAGGTCACGTTCAGGACCGTCGAGACGCCCTTCCTATTCAAGCAGAGGAAACCCGACATGCTGCTGCTGGTGGCGGAGAAGAAGCCCGTCGCAAACTCCATCGCGAACCTGTTCTCCTCCACGCTTTTCCTTTCCCTAGGAGGAGTCCTGAACGTCGAGATCGCTCCGAAGACAATGGAATCATACCACAGGAGAAACCCAGAGGGGACAAAGGTGATGTTCTTCGACGGGCTCGAGATCCCCAACCTAGATAAGATATCGCTGTACGGCCCCTCGATATCCGATACATCGCTGTATCCGACCTATGTGTCCCAGGGCAGCATTTGGTACGTGGTTGTGACATCGAGGAAGTACGGCTACATAGTTGGCGTGACCAGGGATGCAGTGGTGACGGTCTTCAACAGGATAAGCGTTGAGGACTTCATCAAGTTCGTGAAAGATGAAATCTTTGAGTTGATTGGGCCTGCAAAGGAGTCCCCGGGAAACTAGCGGTCATGTGACGTTACGTACTCCGAGATTGAGCTGAACGTGTTGTCTTCCAGCCAGCCGAGTCGGTGAAGCTCATCGGCAACTTCCATAAGGGTCGCCACACACGCGAACCGCATGTTCTTCTTCCTGAGGAGTTCGGAACCTCCTTCTTGCTTGTCCAAGAACACGCAGTACCCGTAGAACACACCTCCCTCATCCTTGACCACTTTAGCCATTTGCAGCGCTTTCTTCCCCGTAGCGATCACGTCGTCAACGACCAACATCTTGTCTCCAGGGAACATGGTGCCGAGGATCGGTCCATACTTGTCCTCCGCGGGTGTTCTGCGCAGTACGACCAAGGGCTTGTCCAAGAATTGGGAGGCGAGAGTTGCGATGGGCAGGCCGCTGTGGTCCGAGGCACCGAGTCTGTCGTAGTCCTCTCCGAGTTCCTCCTTGATGACTGCGCAGAGTTCTTTCGTGGCCGCGGCAAGCATGGTGGGATCTTGCCAGAGCCTGTTCAAATCAAAATGGAGCGGGGCAGGCTGTCCGAGGCTGTTGGTAAAGAAGCCGAGCTGCAAAGCTTCCGTCTGAGCGATGGCCTTGGCGAGCCCCCTTACTCTATCCATATACCTGCATCTCCCCTGGATGGATGGGACTCACTTGTGTCTTGCCACAGGTCTTCTTGACGATGGTCTTGAACTTCTGAACGTCAGTGCCGTGAAAGGGAATTACAACGTCGGACCGGATCAGACTAGCTACCTGCGCTCCACTGACAGGTGATACTCCCGGGTCCAAGCCTATGGGGACGAATGCGATGTCGGGTTCCTGCTCTGACACGGCTTTCATGTCCTCATTGGGGAGGCTGTCACTGGCGTGGTATACCCTAAGCCCATTGTCCAAGACCATCATATACGTCAACGGTGTCTTGGCGGTGGAATGATTGCTCCTGAATGCTGATATCGTTATCATGTCCATCGATAGTTCATCACCCGGGTTCATTACCTTGATCATATCCTTGCTGATGAGTCTCCTGAGAAGAACTGCTGATGTCTGGTCTGCAATAATGGGAGGAAGGTCCTCAGGAGGCGACACGCCGTACGGTTTTTGCTGAACTGCCCCGGCCATGTTGTTTTTCAACGCCTTGTGCAAGGAGAAGATGAAGTTCTCGTCGAGATGATGCGAATGCTCGTGAGTGACGAGTATGATGTCAGGTCTGAAGTTGTCGGGAAGAGCGGAACGGGTCGTGTCGATGAGTATGTTGTACATAGGAGACCTTATGATGAGGCCAGAGCGTTCGTTCGTCCTCATGACCGCTGTCTGTGACTTCCCCAGACCGATTTCGGCCATGTCAGAGATGTTCAATTTCAGGACTTCGATTATCGCTCGACTTCATACTTAAAAGACTTCCTCCCGTTCCTCGCTCAATAGTTGACAGAGGTCCACATACCGTACGGTCCCACTAGCATCTTCCTCACCGTGGAGCCCGAAGAGCTCTTGTGCGTTAAGGATCCGGAGACCAAGACATGGATCGCGGACTATCCCGTCGAGAAACGGGTTCATCTCCCTGATGTGCTTCACCGCATAGCGGTTCGAATCGACTTCAAACTAGCACTGGATCAGGCGAGGTTGAGCAACGCCATGGAGATGCTGAAGGCCGAACTGCCTGGGGATTGTGCCATGACGGTGCAGGTGATGTCGCCCAAGTCAACGCAGAGGTACTTCCAACAACCGGCCCTTGGAGAGCATTCTTCGCCTCAAAATCAGTCCACATCTGATGCTCCTGTGGTCGTGTTGTCGAAGGCAACCTGTCATCCTTTCATAGACCTGCTCAGTAGCTTGGGCCAGATCGCCTATCCGGATGGAGGCCGCGAACTCTTGGAGTCGATCGACCAATATCTCTTGGGCGAGGAGGAAAAGGCCGTCGACCTGTTGCTGGATCCATTGAAAGGAACCGGGTCAGACACCGTGTTGGCCTTTGTCGATGGCAACAAGACGAACACGGATGCCCTGGCTCAATACTATGCTGGGCAGATCAAGGAGATGTATTCGTACCATCGCCAGTCAAATCGAAATGGCCTGCCAGATGAGGTTACGGCCCTGGTAGGTGGCCTCGGTGGAGAGCCAACTGACTCCGTTCCCTCCATCGGAATCCCCTACATGCTGTCGGCCCTATCCAGCTGGCGATTCGAGGTCGCAGGCTTCGTCGGGATGTGGGGTCAGTCGCTTGTGGATCTCCCACTATTTGCCCACGTCGGCGTGCCTCAGCACGAGCTCGTAGGTAGACTCGAGAAGAGGTTCGATTGGCACGATATCGTGCTTTACATGATACGGCAAGTCAAGTCGGACGAGAAGACTAGGCTGGTGACCTCAATGCCGCCGGCTTTGGTCTCGAAGATACTCAAATGGAGGGTTCTGAACACCGGCTCTGACCTACTGAGGTCCTTGAAGCGGTCAGTGGAGGGAGAGTTCAAGCTGGTCATAGCTAGGGATCTATCCATGTCGTTCGCGACTAGAAAATCAGAACACGGAGAAACAAAGGATGAAAACTAGAAGCGTAACGCCCAGTTTGACCTTGGTCGACAGGCTCAGACCACTGACATCGTCAAGCGGCCCCGGATGATCTCTGAACCCCCATGTGAGCGCGGCGAAGAGGGCCATGAGCCAGAATCCTGATACTATGAGCCCAATGATCGAGGCAACCGTCAGCAGTGTGTGCCCCTGCTGACCCAGAGCCCCTCTGGCGGCGTGACCTCCATCAAGCTGCCCAGCGGGGAACAGATTGATGAATGTCAACGCGAAGCCTAGCCAGACTGGGGTCGCTAGCGCCCCCATGAACAACGCTCCGTCTTCCCTGCGTAAGACCATGGCGAGCATCTGGAGAGCTGGCTGCATCTCTCTAATTGGCACTCCTGTTTGCCCACTTATCTGGATGGCCTTGTCGATGGGTACTTGGACCCCCGTTATGATGGCTACCGCCCCAAGTGCGACAGCTGTGGCGAAACCAAGCAGTGGGCCTGAGATCCCTATATTGACCAGCTCGTCTCTGTTCTTCGGTATGCTTTTTTGGAATATGACGGCTCCGAAGGTCGGCATAAAACCCGGTATGCCGGGTATGAAGTACGGGCCGTTGGTCTGAATTCCATAGTTCATTGAGGTCAACTTGTGCCCCAGCTCATGGACTCCCAGCACAAGCAAGAACCCAATGACATACGTGACCAGGCTAGTGAAGAACGAGGTTTCCACTCCGGCCGCTAGCTCGATCTCCCGGGTCAACGGGAACCCAAGAACGAAGTCCAACCCAATGGTTACAGCGGTGAGAAGCAAAGAACCCAAGACCCAGAATGAGCTTCCCTTGGATTGACCCTGTGTACCCGACCTGACCACTGACAGCACTACGTCGTCGCCTCTTCTCCTCAGCACTGGCAGAAAGCCGATGCCTTTCATCTTGTCGAACAGAGAAAGGAACTTCTGCTTCGTGTCGACAGGCATCACATAGAAGTTCGTCGAGTAGAGAGTCTCCTCCATGCCCAACACTTGGAAGCCCGCCTCTCTCACAGCATCGAGGATTCCGGATGACTGCATCCGATGGCGGCCGCAAGTTGTCGGATATAAGCTAATCAGAATCTACTGCGCTTCAGTGGAAGATGCCAACCTCTCTTTTGCACATCGAATGCGTTTGCCCAGTAAATCCCTAATAACCACCACCCGGCAGCGGTGACATCATCTGAGCATGGAGATAACAAAGGACTTCCTCGTAGCGAGGAAGACGCGCGCGAGTGACCTTCCGGAAGTCATAGAGATAAACCGCCAGGAATTGCCGGAGAACTACAGTCCCGACTTCTTCAGGGACATGCTTGAGGAACAAGGAGACTTCTTCTTCGTCGAGGAAGACCGGGGAAAGATCGTGGGGTATGTCATATGTCGAAAGGAGACGGACTTCTCTCCGTTTGGGGAGTACTTCTCTCTCTCGCCTCGTGGTCACGTAGTGAGCCTGGCGATCAGATCGACACACCGGAGAATAGGGATCGGTAGTTCGCTCATGCAAGCGGCTCACGAGGTCATGAGGAATGCCGGAATAAGGGAGTCCTACTTAGAGGTCAGGACGGACAACGTTCCCGCCGTTGCGTTGTACAAGGGCATGGGTTATGAAATCAGGAAAACCGTCAAGGGCTACTACATGGACGGCACTGACGCGCACATAATGGTCCTCAGGCTCTAGCCCGTGGCAGCCTTTTTCTCGCTCGGCTGACTAAGTCGACAACAAGAAAGATCGGAAGGACCGACTAGGTCATTTTCCAACCTGTTCTAGCCTAGCCGATCCGCGCTCTTCCGATTCTGTCGCTCCTAAGCTGACTTCTGGAGAATGATCTCGATTGTTGACACGTTGCGTTCTCTGAAGCCCTCTTCCCTCGGGGGCATTAGCTCGGTTCCAGTCTTGATCTCCTTTATCACCAGCGCGTCTTTGAGGAACCTTCTCCTCAATATCTCGACCGTGTCCACTGCCGTCGATATCGCTCTTCCTCTGGCCCTGAGTATCGCGTCGTGTCCGCTCGTGATCTGCATGAACGCCGCTGTTGCGTAGACCAAGGGGCTCTTCTTGCCGATGAAGATTACGTTCGACGGTATCCTAGGAGCTTCTGGTTTCGGTGCTTCTGATTCTGCCATTGTGTTCAACACCTCTAGTTTGTGAGCGTAGACCCGCTCGAATTCGGTTATAAATCTTCATGGGACAAGTCATACTTGAGGCATTGATCGTCGCGGTCTGGCCAGGTTGAATTCACTTGAACTAGATCTCTTGAAGACGGTCTTGTGGGCCGTTGCGCTGTTCTATCTCACTCGGTAAGCAATCCCACTCCAAGCCACAATGGATGTCAAACTCTTGAGATATGGCGAGAGTTCTCGGCTTGCGGCAAAGATCCACGGGCATCTTGCGTCAAATCTGGGGAGACAACAGGGTTCTGACGGATCGTCCTCTCAAAAAGTCTCTACGAGAAATGTGCCTTTCTCACACCAGATCGGACAAAGGCACGTCGACATAGGAACCGTCTGGAAACCTTCTCCTGAGGGACAGAGGTAAGAGGCCACTCGCCAGTTCCCTCGTCGCCGCCTCCAAAGGATCCCAAGGTATATCATCCAATACTACGAGCGGAGGGGCGCCGAGCGTCAGCTGCAGCGCGCGCAGGCCTATGACCCTCGCCCTCTCGAATCTGGTCAGTTTCCTGGCCAGCTTTGTGCCATCGTCCCCTGAACCACTCTTCGTCGGGCTCAAGGTCATCCTTCCTTGCCTTTGGCCGGTGCCTTGAACTTACTCGCTGCGGTTATCCTATCGATCCTCAGCAGCGAAACTGCAGTCTCGACGGCGGTCATGAGTGCCGCTTTCTTCATGGCCAAGGGCTCTAGTAGCCCCGCCTTGGCTGCATCAATGACTTCTCCGGTCATGTCGCCGGTCCCGGCCGACCTCTTTCCGGACGCGTGCGCAGCCCTCAGCTTCGCCTCAACATCCTCGCCCCTCCAACCCGCGTTTCGCGCCAGTGTCTTAGGTATCGCCTCCACGGCGTCCGCGAATTGCTCCATCACAACCGACACCTTCCCGCCCTCCTTCCGGGCAGCGCTCCTTATCTCCCTGCTTACCTCGACCTCGATGGCCCCGCCTCCCAGTACAGCCTTGGGCTCTTTTATGACGGTTCTGAGCATGTTAAGTGCCTTCTTGAATGTTCTCTCGGTTTCGCCCACTATCTTGTCGTTCGCGCCCCGGAAGATGATGTTCACCACCTTCGCACTTTTTCCTGCCCTCACGAACGACCACTTCTCGTCGCCGAGCTTCTTCTCCTCTACAGACTCGGCCCTCCCGAGGACCGGGGAAGTCAGTTCCTCGAGGTTCGTTATCAACTTTGCTCCCGTGGCCAGCGTGATCTTCTCCATGTCTGACTTCTTTATCCTCCTCACGGCAGAGATGCCTTCCTTTGCGAGCAGATACTGCACGAAATCGTCTATCCCCTTCTGACACAAGACAACGTTGGCGCCGGACTCCTTGATCTTTGCCACCATGTTTCGCAGGGTCACCTGCTCTTCGTCGATGAATCCCTTCAGCGCCGCAGGGTCTTTGAACTTCAGTTTCTCGTCGAACTCCGTCTTCTTGATCTCTAGGCTGAGGTCGAGCAAGGCGATCTTCGCCTTTGAGATTAGTTTCGGCATCGCGGGATGCACGAACTCCTTGTCCAGAGCTACGCCCTCAACGAACATCGTGTCGGACACAACTTCACCGCTCTTCTTGTCCAACTTCACTCTGTCTAAGTCCAGCTTGCCTCTCTCCACGACCCTCATGGCAGCTTCTACCGCAAGTTCCGCCAGCAGATCCCTCTCCTTCTCGGATCTGGTCCCGCCCACTGCCGTCCTCGCAACTTGAAAGAGCGTCTTTCTGTCGTCGATGTTGATCTTCTTGGCCTCCTTCTCCATCACGCGCCCTGCGGTGGCGGTCGCCTTCAGGTAGCCTTCGGTTACTACCGTCGGATGAATGCCTTGGCGCGTCAACGATACACCTCGCTTTATCAGCTCGGATGATATGATGACGGACGTTGTCACACCGTCACCGACTTCCTTGTTCAGGGTCTTAGCCATCTCGACTATGAGCTTGGCCACGGGGTGTTCCACATCGACCTCCTCGAGCACTGCGGCCCCGCTCCCGGTGATAGTGACATCCCCGAATGTGTCCATTATCAGCTTCAATCTCCCACAGGGGCCCAGCAGTGGCTTGAGGGCATCTGAGATCACGTTGGAGCTGACCAGTATGTGGTTCCTCACCTCGTCTTCCTCCCCGTCTGAAGTACCTTCCCTTACGACAAGTACAGGAATATTGCCCTCTGTTGAACTCATGGCGCTTGACTTGACGTTTTTGCCGGAGATATTAATTCTTTGTGATTATGGGCGACAAACGGGCAGATTCCGGGGACTATTCCCTCAAGAGATAGCTCATTTGGGCAATCTTATCCATTATCTCCACGAACTGCCTCTCCAATTCATGTTGTCTGCTAGCGAACTCGTCATCGGATATCTCTCCCCTCTCGTGTCTGGCTCTGAGGGTTTCATACTCGTCCTCTGTCCTCTTCTTCTCATCTAGCAGTCTTCTCTTCTCGTCCTCCACTCCCGGTGGGGTTATCATCTGCTCCTGCTTAAGTATTCCGAAGTTAAGCCTTGTCGAGGTAGGCTCACTTGGCTCTTCCGAGAAACCAAGCACGTATCCTCGTGTCATTTCAGTCAGGCCATTCCATCAGACTACTGCTATCTAGGCACTTGGCACCTAGGGTCTTTTCCAAGGTGGTCGGGAGCCTGCCGCTTGAGGGCGCGGTGTCTCTGACGGGCGGCCTTGCGGTTCTGCTTGTGAATCTGACGGCTCCAATTGACAAGGCTAAGAGCAGCTTCGAGGCGGGAGAAGTTGCGTACGATTCTCACCTCCGAGCGATCTGCTTGGTACTCGCGAGAGTACAGGGCGTTTCGTTGGCCCCTTTGGGAGAAGTTGAGGACAAGGCTGCTCTCTCAAAGATGAGGAGCACGGACTGGTTCACCTTGAAGCTGATAGAGTGATGAGTTTCAAGACAATCGACTATTCCGCCGAGGAATTTTCCTCTTTTTCATGCATCCTTGCTTGCTTCACACTCTGGAGATTCGCGAAAGAGTTTTATTAGCGGGTTCCGACTCTCTGAACGAAACCTAGATGGAAGGAGATCCTTTCTCGCACATCCGCATAACGGTCGGTGACATAGCCAACTCACCTGTGTATCAGCTGAGCAAAGATAGCACAGTTGAGGAGGCAGCCCGCCAGATGGAGTTGCACGACGTGGGATCAATAGTCATCGTCAATTCATCGGCGAAGACCGTGGGGATCGTGACCGAGAGGGACATAGTCACTCGTGCGGTCGCTCGGGGAAAGGATCCGAAGCAGACCAAAGTGGTGGAGGTCATGTCATCACCACTCGTGAAAATAGATCACGCCAAAAGTGTGGTGAGAGCATTGGACGCGATGCGACTTCACAAGTTCAGGAGGCTCGGTGTGGTGAAGGATGACAAGCTCATCGGCATTGTCACGGAGCGTGACATCATGAGGACCATGCCGGCGATCCTTGAGAAATACTACGAGGTGGTCACGTCCGCAGGCACTGTCGTGAATAGAGTGGACCACTATGAGGGTTACTGCGAAGAGTGCGGACAATGGGGGGAGCGGTTGACCTACTCCGAAGGCCGGTTCGTGTGCGAGGACTGCGGCGCACGACTGGGGCTGAGGACAGAGAGTCCTTGATATCCCCGGGCTCCGCTGAATCAAATGACTGTCCGGAACTGACGCCACAACACATCGTTTGGGGGCATCCATGAGCCATTTCTTCGTTGCCGACGAAATGCTGGGAGATGTAGCGAGATGGTTGAGGATAATGGGGCACGAGGTCCGATACAAGCGAGGCAGGTCAGACCCGTCACTGATAGAGATTGCTAGGGCGGGAGGAATCCTTCTGACATCAGATAGAGAGCTCCACGCCCAAGCCACAAGGAAGGGCCTGAGTTCCATCCTGGTCACAGGTGAATCCATAGTGGACAAGCTAGCGGTCGTGATGACCGAAGCTAATCTCAAGCCTCAGTTGGAGAACACTAGATGCACTGTCTGTGGAGGGCAACTCAAGGTGACGGGAGAAGACAGACTGGGGCATATCACTTGGTCGTGCGAGTCATGTGGGAAGATCTACTGGAAGGGATCGCACTGGAAGAACATCACCAATACGATAAGGTTGGTTGAACAGCGGATCGCCCGCCGCAGCTGATAAGGTTAATATCATCTGGCGGAGTTTGGGTGTTATGTTCCCTCTGTCCGACCCAATGCTCTCTGACATAATATACTTCCTATCGATATGGGTTGTGAGCGCCTTCGTGCTTCTGATCTCAGCCAAGTTGCTGGCATCCAAGGCCGGGTTCGTCAAGGCCTCGATCGCGTCGTTGTTGGGTTCAGTAGTGTTCTACTTCTTCAGAGGCAACTTCCTATTCAGCTTGGCCGCTGCCGTGCTCTGGCTGCTGGTGCTGAGGTTCTCCTTCGACGTCGGATGGATTCGGGCGTTCCTCATGTCGATCATAGCATGTGCCTTCGCTTCGCTGGTATCACCGTTCTTGGGAATACCGCTTCTTCCATGATTCACCCACATTCAGGTCGCTCCGCAACGGGAGAGATCGAAGCGAGGCAAGCTCTGTCACGCTCGTCGCTGTCAGACTACGTGGTGAACCCTTACTCGGGTTGCCAACACGGCTGCAGGTACTGCTATGTCCAGCGGTATTTCAAGTCAAGGACTAGCCCGCCGGTTCCGTGGGGCCTCGAGGTCTACGCTAGGACCAACGTACCAGATCTGGTCTGCCAAGAGACGAGGAAGAAGGCCTCGGGAAAAGTACTGCTGAGTTCTATGACCGATGCATATCAGCCCTTGGAGTCGCGGTATCGTCTCACGAGGGGGACTCTGGAGTGTCTGGTCGAGACTGATTTCCCGGTCAGCATTCTCACCAAGTCCAGTCTGGTTCTGCGGGACATTGACCTGCTGACCAAGCATCATGAATCGGAGGTGACTTTCAGCATCTCGTCACTTGATACGGAAGTGTACAAGGCGTTTGAGCCGGGCGCGACCCCGCCTGAGGCGAGGATCAATGCACTGAGTGTTGTCTTGGAATCGGGCATCAAGGGAGGACTGTTCGTCGCTCCTCACATCCCCGTGGCTGAACCGTTTGATGTGCAGTATAGGCCGATACTGGAGAACGCCTCCGAGCTGGGACTCCGCGAACTCACTTTCGACTTCCTGAACTTCAGTTCCGTGATGAGGAGAGCGATCATGAGGACGTATGAGTCGGACTACCCGCAGGGAATGGACACGTTCCTGGAAATGACGAAGAACCCAAGACGGTACGAGGAGAACTGGAAGGTCAGTGTCGCTGAACTTGCCGAGAGGTTCGGGATCAGGGCTTCGTTTGTCTGAGAAAAGGCGTCAGCCCGCCCATCTTTCGTCATGACATCAGAACGTTGAGGTGGACTTCATTCGCCACTTTGACTCTCGTTGGTTCACTTAAAAGGTAGTGCGTTAGGGGCGCTTATATTCCGCCGGACCTCAAAGCCTCGATGAATTCGTTCAGTCGCTTTGATGGGCTTCCTGCCGTGAGAACGACGACGCGGTGTTTGGCTTTGTCAGTCATCCTTCTGGCCGGTCTACTTCATTTGGCCGGAGGCGTGGGGCAAGTCCGACTGTACGCGTTCCCAAGTAGTCATTCATTCCAGATACCGGTCCGGATAACCCAACCGCTGCAGTCCATTCCAGTCACGGTCAACTTCTCGTGGGTCGACATCTCACCCCCAGCAACCTACAAATGGTATACCACGGTGAATTCCGGAAGCACCACACCAAATCAGCAAACGGGAATCGTGCCAGTGCAGAAGGCCGTGTTCACGTATGAGCCCGGAACTGTTCCACTGGACTACAAGACAGTATCGATCAATCTCACGATCAAGTATTCGCCTCGCCCCAACCCTTCGGTGTATGAAAGCTACATCGTGACCTTCTCCCCAGAATACAAGGTTGATGTGCTCTCTGATAGGGGAACCGCGTCAGGGAGCTCATTTCAGAAGTCAGGGACATACGTAAGACCTACCGTCACTCCGACAGAGGTCATTGAGTCGAGTCTCACGAAGTATAGGCTCGTCGGATGGTCGGTAGACGTCTCGGGTCGCGCGCCGTTCACCATCGGACCCACCGACTCCGCCAAGGTCACTCAGGTAACCACGTTCACGGCTATCTGGGAACAGGACTATTTCGTGCAGTTCGCCGGCCTAGGGAACTCAACGGCATCATGGCAACCCAAGGGGTCGAGGCTGACCTTCACTTCTCCACAGTGGGTTGAAGAGTGTCAAGGAAAGCGCAAGGCACTGGATGGCTTCAATGTGAGTGGGACAATGGTGAGGAGCAGTTCGTGCACTCTGACTGTGACCTCTCCTCTCTATGTCACAACGACATACCACGAGGAGGCCTACGTGCAAGTGCTTTCAGAACGAGGTACGGTCGCGGGTTCGGGTTGGTACAGAATAGGATCCAGCGTGTCCCCGGAGGTGAGCCCTACGATTGTCAGCGACACGTCTCTCGCGCTGGGTGCTTGCGGGATGGAACTCGACCTTGCCCGTCATCGCATCGAGCCCACTGACACTCGTGGCAATCTGGACAAGGGAGTACAGGGTCAGGATCGACACGTACTATGGTGGGGCGGTTGACGGGTGGTACCCGAAGGGATCAAGGATCAAAATCAACGCATCCGAACCGCGAGACCTAGGGAACAGAACCAAGTCCCTCTTCTCCGGTTGGAGCGACGGGGTGCAGGAAATGAACCGCGAGCTGAATGTGGATGCACCCATTTCGTTGGAGGAGAAACGCGTGCTATACTACCAGATTGTGTTGGAGGGATTTGACCCACATATCGTCGTGAGCGGCGACTTCTACGAGAACGGATGGGCCAAGGTAGGGAGTACCGTGCACATCACAGCTGTCATGGAGTTCGACGTATCCTGTGGGGCCAAACTCGTATTCTCAGGGTTCCGCAAGCCCGTCGATACCAACGAGTCCAAGATCACGTACGTGATGAGGGGGCCGGTCGAAGTCTCTGCCAGCTGGACCAAGTTCTTCCTCGTGAGCGCCAAGGGAGTTCGTGCTGGTGTTGAAGGCGCGGGATGGTATCAAGAAGGAACTCAAGCAGGCCTCAGGGTGCCGAACGAGATTGTCTATGAGTCCTGTTCAACGAGGTGGAGGTTCCAAGGCTGGAACTGCAGCTTCCCCGTCTTGGTCAGTGCCCCGGTATGTGCCGAGGCGTTGTGGGCGTGCGAGTATCTGGTCAACGTGTCTTCGTTGTTCGGCAGTGTCTCAGGGGCAGGGTGGCATCTCGTCGGATCTACCGCAAACCTCACAGTCAGTCCGACTGAGCTTACGCTCGCCAACGGCTCGCGCGCAACTTTCGGTGGTTGGACCGTGAACGGATTGACCGTAGAGGGTAATGTCCTTCTCGTTGACGAACCCAAAGACTGCATGGCAGTCTGGACTCTTGTCACTCCGCCTCCCCCACCTTCCCCGCCATCGCCGCCGTCACCACCCCCTCCAGCGCCGCCGCCACCTCCTCCACCATCCCAGCCGCCTCCGCCGCCGGCGCCACAGCCTGGCAAGAATGGCAGCTCCTCTCTTGGAGGAGACAACGGGACAGACAACAGCAGCGACCGTTCGTCAACAGGAGAGAAGAATCAGACATCAGTCCACAATGAAGACCCTCAGCAGAATACGCGCTCAACCGCCAATGTCTCCCGCCTCGTCATAGAGACCGAATACTCGTCCTGTAACGGATCCGGATCATATGCCAAAGGACAGACAATCGCGGTAGGACTTGCGGAATCAGTGGTGGTGCTATCTGAAAGCGAGAGGATGAGGTTCATCGGATGGGCAAACGCTAATGGCACTACGGTCTTCAGTACACCTAACCTCAATATCACAATCATTGGGGACCTAACGCTTCTGGCGATCTGGAGAAGAGAGGTCAGTGTCAACGGACAGTGGCTCTGGGAGAACGCTACCATTGTACTCAACGCAGATCCTGAGGCATTTTCGGCCGATGGAAAGACTTTGAACAAGTTTCAATGCTGGGTGCTGGAGAACGGTTCCAAGATGTACTCGGAGCAGATCGCGCTTCCTGCAGGAGAAGTGGGGAAGTGTTGTCAGGTCAGGGACACGTACTACCTGGTGACCTTCAGCATCTATGGAACACAAGGCATCCAGTTCACGGTGTCCGCGTACGGCGTTCACTCGGTGCAGAGCGCGACGAACGGGGATTCTGCATGGCTCCCCTCTGGCTCCACTGTAAGGTTCATCCTTCCCCTGAATGTCTGCGCCCCTCAATTCCCGGGCCTTGACTCGAACGCCCAGGACGGTCGCGAGATAGTGATCACATCGCCCCTGAATGTAGTCGCGACGCATTCTGAGATAATGTTCGAAGGTGATTCCTCGAACCTCATGGGGAGCGACATGCAAGCGTACATCAACGGGCTCTCACTTGCTGTACTACCGATCACAGCAGCATGTGCCCTGATGATCGCGTTCAAGAGGTTGAGGGCCTTCCGAGCAAGCAGAGGCACGACCCCGCCCAAGCCAGCGACCGCTAGGTGGGCGTCTCTCGAAAGCTACTTGAGTGCGATCAGCAAGGGGAAGAAAAGGCTGAGATTCTGGCTGAACTGAGATCACTCCGAGCCGGAAAGCGCATCGACTCACACGATATGTTTGGAATATCCACAATGTTTGCGCTTCTTCCCATGTTTTAGATGAGAAAAGATGACAAGAGCTGCGACTAATGTTTCGGTTCGTTTACATTCGTGCGCTTTCTGGCAATTCTTATATAGACTGGTGCCTCGAAACCGACTCAGGCTATTGAAAGCATCTTCAGCTTTCCCGCTATTGTGTTCGCTGGCCTCACTCGTGTTACTGTCAGTGCTGCTTTCCACATCCGCGGCGGCCACCCAGTTTGTCTTGGTGGACAGAGTAGTGGAGCACTTCGATACTTCATTTGGTGCGTTCACGCCCTCCCCTAGTGGTGTCGCACTGGGCACTCCATTCTACGAGGGCACCAAGTCGGCAGTATGTACCGTAAGTGACACAGTCCCGGCCTATCTCTCGGGGAGCTTCGCGTCATACCTGCCGACCCTAGGTGTGAGGTTCTGGGTGGATGCGATTTCGCACGTGAATACAGCGTTCAACCTGTCCTTGGCAAAGATAGAGTTCCTGAACCCGACTACGGTCGATCTGACAGTAGTGAGAAACGAGTACGGCTACTTCAATGCATACTCCGGAAATGAAAATGTAACCAGCGGCTCTGTTCAAATGAACACAGGGTCGTGGTATGAGGTCAACGTCTACTACACCACGAACGATGATGTGGCGAATGTCTATGTCACGCCCCAAGGAGGCTCCCAGACTCTCTTGGCCAGCAAGTCATTCACGACGGCCTTCAAGTCAGGTGTTAGGGTCTACTTGGGGATATTCGAAGTCGATTCCTATGGGGAGGTGGCGATCGATTACTTCAGGCTCTACGCTTCGCCCATGCTGAACATATCAAAACCCGTGGTGAACGCAGGAGACACGATAACTATCTCAGGCAAGCAATTCAAGGTTTCGAGTCAGGTGAACCTGACCCTCCGCTCTACAACTGGGCAGGTGATCTTCTCGTATCCCACTATCCCTACCCTAGCTGACGGCACCTTCTCTCAGAGCATTGTGCTCCCCGGCACGTTGGCTGTAGGTCTGTACTACGTCGCTGCGAGGCAGAGCGCGCTCTACACCGGCGAACTCCTGTTCAACCTCGGAGTCTGGGGCCTGAGTTCCTCGACGATTAACAGAACCGTTCCCTTCAACGTGACGGGCTATGGAGTGAAGCCGGGCGGTTTGGCCACGATCAACATCGACAAGGTTCCGCCGCCATCAGTTCACATTCTGACGGGTTCATATGTCGCCTCCTCTATTAATGGTCGCTTCGTCTCCTCGAATATTGTACTCTCATCCGCTCAGCCGCTCGGGCAGTACAAGGCAAAGCTGGAGGCGCAGGGGACCATGGACTATGCCTCATACTCGTTCTCTGACGAGTTCGTTTTCACCGTCAGTTCTGCTCCACTCAGCGTCCTAGCCCAGACTGACGCAAGGAGATACATGAGGACCCAGACCGTGAGGGTCACTGCCGTGGCGAAGTATCTCAACAACACCAAGGTCTCGTCAGGGTCGGATGTCCTTCTCAACATACATGTAGGGAGTCAAATAGTGGTGGTCAACACTCCCATGGTCTACAACCCCGCGTTGGGGCTCTGGGTCTACAACCTTGCGTTGCCGTACAACTCCCCCACTGGCCTCAATGAGGTGTTGGTCACCGTGACTGATCCCTCAGCAAACACTGGATCGGGTACAGCGAACTTCACCGTGACGGAGGCCGCCATACAGGCGCAGTTCGACTTTGAGCAGACCTTCCAGAGGAGCGAGACTATCAACATCTCGGCGATTCTCACGTACCCGAACATGGCTCCGGTGTTCCAGGGCACTTTCAACCTAGTGGCCAAGTTCGGAACCACCTCACATGTGGCCAGCATGAGGTACTATCCATCCGAAGACAGGTGGAAGGCGTCGGTGACCATCCTGCCAAACGACCCTGTTGGTGTGTGGACGCTCATGCTCTCGGGTGCTGACACGGTCGGAAACGATATGAACGTCACGATTCCGTTCACAGTTGCCGTCGCAAGCATGAGTGTGGTGAGCCAAGTGGACCTGAATCTCTCCTATCAGAGGACCAACAGCATCTTCTTCCAAGTAGTAGTAAGGTATCCTTCCGCGCAAAGGATGGCCACAGGCACTGTCAACGCGACCATCACGTTCCTTGGGGGGGTGCAGTACTACGTGTCCTCCCTTACGTTCAACCCGGCCGCACAGGCTTGGAAGGGGTACCTAAAGGCCCCGGCAGATGCTCCTGAGGGCATGTACAGCGTGATCGTGAGTGCGGTAGATCCGAGCGGGAACCAGGGGAATCTCTCAAGGGTGATCAATGTGGTGAAGGCAACCCTAACCGTGGACGTTAAGGCGGACAAGAGAGAGTTCCAGGTGGGATTTGACACCGTGAAGTTCAACGGAAGCGTCCTCTATCCTGATGGCACCCTGATGACCACGGGTTCGGTCACAGTGGAAGTGGGCGTGGGCGCAAACCGCAAGGTGATAGACATGCAGCAGGCTACCGAGGGCGTCTGGACTGCCACGATGCAGACCGGCTTCTTTGATTCGGGAGGAGAGTATTCGATCATAGTCAGAGCGTCGGATGGACTGGACAATTCCGGGTCTGCAACTTTTCCGCTGACGGCGAGTCAGCTATACGTGATCCTGTCATTGGGCGCAGTTGCGCTTTCGCTGGCAATAGCGCTCGCTCTGATCTGGAGGTTCAGGCAGTCTCGGGTAGGCGGACCTCCGGCTGTAGGAGTGGAATACGAACACTACCTCTAACAAGGTCACCGCTCACCCTCATCGCCACCTGCGCTATGGACTAGAAGCCCAACACTGCCATGATGGCCTGCTGCGCCGCCACGGCCAAGGTCACGCGGAACCATGACGCGTCCTCGTATGAGGCTTTGACAAGGCAGATCAAGATGATTGCTTCCCACGCCTTGGATAGAGCAGGGAGCACCAGCCGAAGGATCGTGTCCGCGATAGAGGGCGTCTGAGATGCCACGCCGTAGTTGTAGTACATCATCACGGTACTAGGCTGTGCCACGACAGAATTCGCTTGCCACGCGAGCACGCAGCTGTCGGCCTTGGCTGTGTGTGCGATTGTCAAGTTGGAGAGAAGCTCGACATCTCCATCATCTCTCACTCTGGCCAGCACTCTCCAGTAGCTGAAGGTCGCATTTGTCGTTATGCCCGTCGTAGCCGAGGCATTGCCGGTCAGCACAATGTCCTTTGGTTTGTACACGAGCACTCCCGATCCCGCTGTGGACGAATTCACCGCGCAGATGCCAGATCTATCTGGGTTCAAGCTCACATGCGATTCAAACTCTAGGATCGCGCTCTGCTGAAGCTCTAGCAGTGAGCCGTAGACACGCACCAAGTACAGCTTGCCGCCCTGTGACTGGAACTTGATCCCGGATGATGAGATGGGCAGGGACATACCTGGCTCTAGCAACACCTCCGTGCTGTTCGGAAGGGTGACGGCTAGCGCCCCGCCCTGAATGGTTCCTGTCATTCTAGACTCGTCTATCACTACTCTCGTGCCTGACTGAACCAGGGATGTCGACAGGTCAAGTGTCCACAATCCGATCGGGCCGGGGTCACTAGGTGCACTGAAGTTGATGAGCAAGGCTGCGCTCTTGATCTGTGAGAGGTCAGCTGCACCCGCTGTCCATGGTATGTAGGTCAGATTGCCTTTCGTGGTGTACGGAATGACCACACCAGGATTGAGGAGAGAGATGCCCAGCCATACCAATCCAATCAAAACCAGAGGTACACTGCTGTAGGCAACGCCAGAAATAACATTCTTGTATCCCAGAGGTCCCAGAATTACCCTGGCAGCTATGTAGAGGAGAGCGAAGGTCATGACCACAAGAAGCGCGTAGTAAGTCAACGTGCCTCCCCAATAGAGCTTCAGGGCCTCTGTCTTCAGTTCAGAGATCTTTATGTACGGTCGCTGAAACGCCTTGATGGTCTCGTTGTCAGGACTGTACAGTCTTACCTCGTCAGGTATCACAATCTTTGACATCAACACGACGGGTTGGAGAAGTGCGAAGACCGCGAACAGTATGAACATGAGAGGTATTATCATCAGGTCCGGGTCATGCGCGATGTACTTCGTGGCTTTCAGCGGGTTGATCACTATCAGCACTAGCCTTCTCAGAGTCCTCACTGGATAAGAGATCTCTGACTCAGCTTGCAGATCATCAGACGCTGTATCCGAGCTCATTTCACCTTCCTCCTCTTTCTCTGGACTGGCTCAGCAACCAAGGTATCCCCCTTGATCGAGATCGAGATCTTCTCTTTCTCCTTCAGCGGGAAGGTGGAATCACTGATCAGCTTGCTGGGCAGGTAAAGGAAATAGGTCGCGTACACCTTCGTTCTGCCCATCTTTCGCTTCAGCACGTACAACTTACTGACGGCTTTTCGTACCAACGCTAACCGCAGGTGGTCAGTTTCCGGTGTATAAAGATTCTTGATGAAAGCGTTCAACAAACCATTAAATAGAATCTCTGGTTCCCGCGCGGGAAAATGAACACGACAACGGAAGCCAAGAGACCGGCGCGGACCGCACTGTTGGCTCACTCTACCTCCGGGCCTCTGGCGATAATCAAGTCCGTTGGTGGGAGTGTGACGCAGATGGCGAACGACTGCATCGTAATGAGGCTGTTTCAGCAGATCGCGGAGCCAGGTGGGAGGATGATAATGCAAGTCGGCCAGCTCGGACAAGCCCCAATCATGATCCAGCCGGGCGAAGGCTAGTGGATTCCCATCCTCCTTCGCCCGTAATAGACGTACACTGCCATCTTCTCGACCAGTCGTTCGACGCTGACAGATACGACGTCATCAGCCGGGCCAAGGCCGAATCAGTTGTTGCTGTCATTGAAGGCGCACAGAACATAAGCGAGTCAAGGAGGATCTTGGCTGAACGAAGCGAGTTCTGGTTAGCGAGTGCGGGCATTCATCCGTCGTTTGCGCACACTGAGGATGTCCCGTCAATGTTGGAGTTCATAAGGGCCAACGCCAGAGACATAGTTGCGGTCGGAGAGATCGGTCTAGACTACTACTCCGGGAAGACCGAACAGGAAAGGGAGTGCATGAGAAACGCCTTCCGGTCTCAGGCCGAACTAGCTCGTGAGCTTGACCTACCGGTAGTGGTGCACTCGCGCAGTGCAGGCAAGGAGGTCATCTCACTGCTGTTGGAGTGGGAAGTGGAGAAGGCCGTACTTCACGCCTTCGACGGCAAAGCCTCATCCGCGTCGGAGGGTGTCAGAGCAGGATATTTCTTCAGCATACCGCCGTCTGTTTCGAGGTCGCGGCAGAAGCGGAAGCTGATTAACGCGTTGCCACTTGAAGCCATATTGCTTGAGACCGACTCCCCCGTGCTCGGCCCGACTGGCAAGGAGAGAAACGAACCCAGGAATGTGTGGGTTTCCGCAAAGATCGTGGCGGAGGAGAAACAGATTCCAGTCAACGAGGTCGCTGATATCACGACGGCTAACGCGACAAAGCTTTTCAGGGTGTCAATCTAGCAGGGCGCATGCCAGACAAGAGCTTCTCGGACCTCGCCGATTCGGTGACCTCTAGAGGGCTCTGCAGGCTTTGCGGAGCCTGTGCATTGATATGCCCCGTTGATGTCATCCGAGTTTCATCGACTAGGGCAGAACTGGTGGGTGAGTGCATATCTTGCGGGCTTTGCTCTGCGGTCTGCCCTGTCATCAACGAACCGCCCGTGTTCAAACCAAAGAAGATAGTGTTGGCTAGGCCGAAGGTCATTCCTCCGAGGTTCAAGACATGCGGAACAACTACGACGATCCTGTCGCAACTCTTGTCGCGGGCCGCCGTTGACGCGGTGCTGGTGTCTCGCATGGAAGGTGAGGCTAGGCCTCATTCGTATCTCGCTGGCACGATAGATGCCGTGAGGGCGGCTGGCGGCGCGAACTATTTCTCGTTCGGGCATCTTCACGCTCTGAAGCAACCTCTGAAGGAGGGCAAGAGGATCGCAGTAGTGGGGGTAGGTTGTTGTGTAGAAGGACTTCGCCATGTGACATCCAAGTCCAGAGCATACTCGAAGTTGGTCAAATGCAGTATCGGGGTGTTCTGCAGTGCTCAGCTGGACAGGGAGAGAACGCTCAGTCTGCTGGAAGACCGAGGAATCTCCGCCAGTCAAGTGGACTCGATCAACATCAAAGGAGGTCGCGCTCACGTCAAGAGGGTTGGTGGTAGCGAACTCGCGGTCGGCCTTTCCGAATTGGATACGGCCAAGCGTCGCTGTTGTGCCTTCTGTCTGGACTTGGACAATTTCAGTGCGGATATCTCAGTCGGAGAGATGGGCTCTCCCGATGGGTCTGTCATTCTCCTAGCGCGAACCGGGATCGGGGAGGAAGTCTTGGACCTGTCAAGAGATGCACTCCAGATTCAGGAAGCGACAGATGAAGTGCTGTTGAAAGTACGTGCAACGATATCGAAGAAGTCCAACTCGCTCGCCAAGCTCAGACGCGCTGAGTCTACCTGAACGAGGGCAGGAAAATGACTGCCCCGCAGTAGGTCATCAGGCCACTCAGGAACGCGCTGACTAACACCTGTGCCCAGCTGTGTGCTCCCGTTCGCACCCTCGCCCACATCAGCACGGGCAGCAAAAGAAGCACGGGCAGCAAAAGAAACCCAAACAGGGCAGTGATGCCGTCCCTCACCCATATGACCGTGAGCGGGAACGCCAGACCGGATACGTGAATGCTGATCTTCCATCTGGTGGTTATGAGGAGGAGTATGAGGCTCTCTGCCAGCATCAGGAGGAGCAGCGAAGAAAGTATCGGAAGCCCCCTGATGTAGAAGTAGAGTGCCCCGAAGACCATGGGGGGAACCGCTACTAGGAACAGAGCAGGCCTCTGCTCCCTCTTTGACACATAGATGTCCGTCTTGCCAACAATGAAGGACACAAGAGCGCCTACATACGGGAAGATCCCAAGGAAAAGGGCTGATAGTACAGCGATACCCTGGTCCGGGAAACCCCAAGCAGATTGAGTCTCGCTTAGACCCATCGTGTACCCAAACACCATTCCGACCACAGGGTTGGACAGCAGTACGGATACCCACCCCGCAACCTTGTCGGCGGTGCTCATCAAAGCCGATTTCTTTTGCAGATATATAAGAATTCCGGTTATCTTTTGTACCCTATGTTCCGAAGGAATTCCTTGCGCTTCTGCTTCTCTTCATCCTTTTCCAGCCCCTTAGCTCTAATCCCGTCAGCCACCCCGAGCACCGCTCTGCCCTCCCCGATGTCAGCCACCAGAACTCTAACAGGATTCCCAGTGGCACAGTGTATCGTGGTGACTTCCTCTACTCCCTTGACTCTGTTCAGGACGCTCAGCGGATAGATGCCCCGCAGCAGGATGATGAACGAGTGGCCCGCCGACAGCCTCATTGCCATTTCGGACGCTGTCTTGATCAACTCCTCATCGTTCCCGTCGAACCTCACCAGTGCAGGCCCGCTCGACTCACAGAAGGCGACTCCGAACTTGGCGGAGGGAGACGATGTGGCGAGAGTCTCGTAGAGGTCTTCCACGGTCTTTATGAAGTGGGCTTGCCCTACTATTAGTTGCGCACCCTCAGGTGGCGACAGGTCCACGACTTTGACCTCTGTCTGATCCATCGAGGAAGCGGACGAGCCCGGTCAAGATAAGAGTTATCCAGATTCCGCCAAGTGAGCGAACACAATTAAAGGCGTCCGGCTGCCGTTCCGCAGGGTTGAAGCGAACAGATTTCGACGCCATAGTCGTGGGTGGAGGGGTGGCGGGAGTGTCAGCCGCCCTATATCTCGGACGTGCAGGGTACGGAGTGGCGCTCCTCGAACGCAGCGCGATAGGAGGACAGATAGCCGTCACTGACATCGTTGAAAACTACGCGGGCATTCTGAGCATTAGAGGGCCCGACCTCGCCGCTAACTTTGCGAAGCAACTCGAGAATTGGAGGATCGTTGTTGTGGGGAGCGAGGCAACGCATGTGAGAAACGGGGATGCCATAACGGTGGGAACGCACCCGCAAGACCTTCTGGCAAGATGTGCGATCATTACCACAGGGTCTTCACCCAAGAGACTTGGAGTTGAAGGCGAATCCAAGGTCATCGGAAGGGGCTTGTCCTTCTGCGCCTTCTGTGATGCTGAGTTCTTCAGGGACAAAGAGGTGGCGGTCATCGGCGGCGGAGACAGCGCGGTGAAGGAGGCATCGTATCTCTCTCGCATAGTGTCAAGGGTGTATCTCATACACAGGAGGGACAGGTTCAGAGCAGAGAAGGCAAACGTGCAGCTGATCGACGGGAACCCAAAGGTTGAGAAGGTGATGAACAGCACTGTGGTCAGGTTTCTCGGGCAAGAACAGCTGGAAGGGCTAGTCCTGTTGGATAGCAAGACCGGAAGGGAAAGGGAACTGAGAGTCGAGGGAGCATTCGAGTACTTAGGCCGCGTGCCGAACACGAACTTCCTCCAGCTGGCCAAGGATCCAGCGGGCTATCTAGTCGTGGATGAGAACATGATGACTTCTCTGGAGGGCGTGTTCGCAGCTGGCGAGTGTACATCGCCCAAATGGAATCAGCTGATCGTGTCAGCTGGCGAGGGGGCCAAGGCCGCCATTTCCGCCATCCATTACCTAGACCGCAAGCAGGCGAGCGCTACCTAGGGACGATCCAACTCAGCGAGGGCTGATGGTCTCGGAGCATCGCCAGTTGTCTCTTGGTTCTCTCCCTGATTTCTCTCGGCTTCAAGAAGTCACGCACAATCTCGCCGTTCCGCATTGCTAGTGTGAGCAGTGGCTCGCTGCCCTTTGGCCCGGTGCCGATGTCAGGTTGTACAACGTCCGCAAGCGTCTTCCAGTCCCTGTAGACCTGCTTCTTTCCGGATATGTCCCCGCGTTTTGCCCTTGGGATTCTGGTTCCGTCAGCTTCCACGATCTCGACCACTTTCCCACTGAAGTCCACCGACGGTGCGTCGCTGATGTATGTCCCCACGCCGAACCCGTCTGCTATGTCACTCAGTCCTGCGATCTCTGCTTCTCCCAGCCCGCCTGACACGAATATCTTCACATCGTGTCTGCCTCTGATGTTCAGTTCCCACCTCACCTCTTCAACGATCTTCCTGAGGTTGCCCTTCCTAGAACCCGGGGTATCTATCCTGATGCCCTGCAGGCTCTTCCCTAGGAGGTCCGCTGCCATGAGCGCCTCCGTCTTCTCGTCGTAAAGCGTGTCAACTAGGGCGATCCTCGGAACGTCCTTGGGAAGCACCTCGTCGAACGATTTCCACGCTTTCTTCTGATCCCCGAGTATCAGAATGAGTGAGTGAGGCATGGTGCCTACGGGTTTTTCCCCGATCAACTCGGCGCCGATGACATTAGAGACACCGTCAACTCCTCCTATGAAGGCGCTCCATTCTACTGCAGGAGCAAGGGCTGGGTGAACCCTCCTAGACCCGAAGCTGAGCAGAGTCCTGTCGCGCGCTGCGATCCTTAGCTTGGCTGCCCTTGTCGCGACTCCCGACATCGTGCACAGGAAACCCAATGCCGGATTCTCAAACCTAGCGAATTCCGTGTAGGGACCTTCGACCTGTACGACTGGCTCGTACACTGCTGTGTTCCTATTGGTAAGGAATAGGGTACCCTCCTCCATTGCCCGCACGTCCACCTTCACCCCTTCTAGAAGCTTCATGATCTCGTAGATGCCGCTCACGATGCCCCAGTCGCCCTCTGGAACGGCTCTGGCGTAAAACTCCATCACTACCCTAGTATCAACTCCTTTCTTTTTCAGAATCTCTTCAGTGAAGAGGAAATAGACATCAGTGGTTCTACCCTGCTTGATCTCGGACTCCGTGGCAATCAGCATTCGTTCTGAATCCTCGGGGTCATTCCGCTTCGGATCTCCAGGCATGTCTTTCTCCTTGTCACGGATTCGCAACAAACACTCATAAATCTGTTCTTTGTCTTCGCTGTAGTTGAGTTCGAAACGTGCAGCTGATGTGGTGATGGTGATACTGCGTTCGTACCGCCGCAGCCCCCCAGATTTCGATGCGGACGACCCCTTCGAGGTGCTGGTCGCAACCATACTGTCGCAGAACACCAACGTCAAGAACGCTCGTTACGCGCTGCGCAGTCTGAGGCAGGGTCGGCACCTGTCACCGAAGAGAATCAGTCGGATGACCCTACGCCAGGTAGAATCCAGGATACGGGCGTCCGGCCTGTATGAATCCAAGGCCCGCTCGATAAAGGCGGCGGCTGACCACATTCAGAACGAGTATCGTGGTGGTATGCGCGAGATGCTGCAGCAGGATCCTGGCTTACTGAGAAGAGAACTCCTCACGATCAGGGGGGTTGGTCCCAAGACGGCCGACATCATACTTGCGTTCTGTGCTGGCGTTCCTACCGTGCCGGTCGACACTCACATAGCTAGGATATCCGCTAGACTGGGCCTTGTCGGACCCAAGGCTAGGTATGACCAGATCAAGGAGAGACTCGAAGGGATCATTCCAACAAGGCGCAGGCTCGCTGGTCACCTGGCCCTGATCAACTTTGGCAGGAAGGTATGTTTGGCAAGGAAACCGAAGTGCCAGATATGTCCGGTTCGGAACCTTTGCCCCTACTACTCCAGGCTAGTACTGAAGAAAGAAGCCAGAATACGTTCAGAACCTTGAAACGGTTATAAGGGAGCGATAAGCCAACCCGCAGCTTCCATGACATCTTTCAAAGTGAGAGTCCTACCCTTCTCTATCGACCAGATGATGGCAATATTGAGGCCAGAGGAGGCCGCGAAGATCGGAGTGGACGAGGGTGAGAGAGTGAGGGTTACTTACGGGGAAAGATCGTCGCTTGCCTTGGTAAGCACTTCGACCGACGGCATACAGCCTAACACGGTATTGCTGAGCAAGAAGGTCGCGGGCGGCTTGGGAGTGACTGACGGGGTGGACGTGGATGTGGTATATTCTCCTCCGCCACTCTCCGTCCAAGCGATACGCTCAGCTATCCAAGGAAAGTCACTCAGTAAGGAGATGAGCTACGCGATAGTCAACGATGTGGTCACAGGTACTCTCAGTGAGGCCGAGCTGTCCGCGTTCATAGTGTCGCAGGTGTACAGAACCGTGTCAATGGATGAAGTGGAGTACCTGGCCAGGGCCATGGCTGATTCCGGGCAGAAGCTCGACTTCGGTAGGACTGTGTACGACAAGCACTCGATAGGAGGCGTCCCTGGGAACAAGGTAAGCCTCCTGATCGTCCCCATCGTGGCTGCGGCTGGGCTGCTAATCCCCAAGACCTCGAGCCGGTCCATCACCAGTCCAAGCGGGACCGCAGACACGATGGAGGTGCTGGCACCCGTTGACCTCGATCCGGCAGAGTTCAAGCGAGTTGCCCTGAAGGTAGGAGGCGCAATCGTCTGGGGCGGTAGGTTGGGGTTGGCGCCAGCGGATGACATCTTCATAAAGAAGGTGGAGCACCCTCTCTCGATAGACCCAGTCAGCCAGCTGTTGGCCAGCGTCATGTCAAAGAAACTGGCTGTCAGCGCGAACTACTTAGTCGTTGATCTCCCGGTAGGAGTGGGCACCAAACTTGAGACGGAGGACATGGTTCGGGACTTGGCGGCCAGGTTCATCGAACTGGGTAGGAGGCTCGGGATCTACGTGACGTGTGGTATGACATATGGCTCACAACCTGTGGGTCACGCGGTAGGATCCGCGCTCGAGGCCAGGGAGGCACTTGAGGCATTGAGTGGTAAGGGACCAACGAGCCTGATCGAGAAATCCACCTCGCTGGCAGGGCTTTTGCTTGAGGCTTCGGGTTTCGCGGGCAGAGGATTGGGCAAGGAAATGGCCATGAGGATACTGGAGACGGGGAAGGCGCTCAAGAAGATGAGAGAGATAATCGAGGCGCAAGGCGGCAATCCGAACGTGAAGCCAGACGACATAGCGGTCGGCACACAGAGGGCCAAGATAGAGTCGCCCGCTGACGGCTACGTCGTTGAGGTCAGCAACTCCGCGATCAATGCCATAGCAAAGGCAGCTGGTTCACCTGTGGACAAGGGTGCCGGGGTTCTCCTTCACGCGAAGGTTGGGTACAGCGTCAAGAAGGGCGACCCGTTGCTGGAGATATTCTCCGAACACCCCACCAAGTTGAGCGAATCACTTGACTTGGCTCAACGGCTGAAACCGATGACCGTGGAGGGCATGCTGTTGGGAAGGCTCCCCGAAGTGCTCTAGTGTTGAAGCCTTCGCTTGAGTGTGCCGAGTGCTCTGTGCGAGTCTTCCTGAGAGTGATCGAGAACACTAGCGCCAGTGACGGGACGAAGATGATCGCCATGACTAGGGCTGTGCGCGCACTGGCGGAGGAAATGGAAAAGGGGACTGCTCCCGTTGATTTCTCGAACAGGATCTTCTCAATACTCCATGAGACCACCGGAACAGCAGATCCCTTTGCCAAGATCAAGAAGGCGAGCAACAGAGCTGCCCTTTCGTTGCTCCCCAGAGCATGGCTTGCGGTCCAGTCGAAAAGAGGAAACGCGAGACTCAGGACTTCCGTGCTGATCTCGGTTGCCGGGAATGAGCTAGATGTCTCCACAGGCTCTCACAGCTTCTCTCTGGAGCGGCTCTGGAACCGCATATCGGAGACGGTCGACGGGGGGTTGAAGATAGATCATTCGCGTCTCCTCTCGGATGAACTGCGCAAAGCCCACTCGGTGTTCATGATAGGAGACAACGCTGGCGAGATTGTCTTGGACGTACCTCTGATAAGGGTGATCAAGGAGAGGGGAGTGAAGGTGCACTACGTGGTAAGGGGAGGCGCGATCGCCAACGACGCCACCGCCGAAGATATCGCGCAGACTGGCTTGATTGAGGAGGTGGACTCGGTCGCGACGACTGGGAGAAAGGCGTTCGGGATAGCGCTCGACGACCTCCCTGAAGACACAGCGCGTTTTCTCTCGGAATCCGATATGATAGTGTCGAAAGGTCAGAGCAACTACGAGTCGTTGAACTGGTCTCCGACGAGTGTCCCGGTGTACTTCCTCTTCAAAGTGAAATGCAGGCCGATAGGCGCGACGATCTCGATGCCAGTAGGGTCAAGCATCCTAGTTAGAAAGGCACCAACCACCTAGTAGCTGCCAGTTCGTTCCATCACTCAGTGACGGCGCGAACCGGTTCCTGAAGGAGCTTCTCATACACGCGGATGAACTTCTTGGCTACGACCTCTATGTCGATGTTCTCAAGTGCCCACTTTGATGCCCTTCGACCCATGTCGGTGAGGTCCTCTGTCAGGGCGTAGCGCAACTTGTCTGGGAGGTTCTCCCTCTCGTACTCGAAGACTATGCCGTTGAAGCCGTCAGACACCCAGTCCTTCAGCCCTCCGAGGTTGGATGCAATCACGATCTTCTTGAAGGCCATCCCTTCAGCTAAGCTGAGCCCGAAAGTGTCTCCTATCGAAGGCAAGACCATGACGTCGGCCTGGGATATCAACGACGCCTTGAACTTCTCATCGACGTGTCCTAGCACTCTCACTCGATCTGAGTAACTCTTTTTCTTGGCCTTGTTCTTCAGCGCTCTGAGTTCAGGTCCACTTCCTCCGTACACCAGATACACATTCTCGAGATCCGATATCTCTCCGAAAGCATCCAACAGAAGGTGTACTCCCTTGTCGAGCGTTATCCTACCGAAGTAGAGGATCATCTTGGCTTCCTTCGGTATGTCGAGTTCTCCTCTGAAGTCATGACGGCCGGCTTCGGTGATGAGTTTCTTTAGCCTAGAGCCTGGGGGTATGATCTCAACTTTGGTCTTCAGACCTTGATCTACCAAGAACTCCTTCATGGACTCTGTCGGCGCAGTGACCACCTCGCATTCGTCGTACATGTGGATGGTGAGTTTGTTGAGCACGCTAGCCACTGCCGTCGTCGCAGGCGAGCTGCCCACAGCTGGTGCCATGTCACGGACGTTCGTGTGGAAGGTTCCAATGGCGGGAACCCCGAGTTCCCTAGCAGCCATTATGCCGCCAAGCCCGGCGAAGAAGGGCGTATTGATGTGGACGATGTCCAGATCGTCCTCTTTCGCCCTCTTGACGAAATCACTGACCCAGAAGTAGGATATCCAGTAGTCGTTGTACAATGGAAAGGGCAGCGAACGGATTCTTCTCACGTTGGGTTCCTTCTTTCCCGGTATCGAGGTGTAGGTCTTCCACTCAATACCGGCCTTCGACAACTCTTCGCTGAAATCTTGGAGGAACCTAGAAACACCGTCAACGCATGGCTTGTAGGATTCGCTGAACAAGCCCACCCTCATCATATTTCACCTTCCTGCTTGCCATAACCTGATCGTCCGCTTCGCCTATTAAGTATCGTGGTTCTTGCCAAATCACCTAACACAAAGGCAATCGGGATCGCAAAGGGGCTGATGATCGCGCTCAGAACCACCTCACGCACCGTACAGTCGATAGCCTCCGGCCTCATTGTGGCAATGATCTGGACTTGAATACAACCAGCCACAATTGCATTCTTACCTTCGAAGTTTCTTGCTGCGACAGACTTGGTGCCGGAGGTATGGCCATCGGGACCCGAGCCGACCACCGCTAGACAATCAGCCTCTCGATGTCCAGGGTCGGGTTCATCAGGTTCTCCGACTCGAAGTATATCTTCCTCCACAGTTCGAAAAGCAGTCCTATCCACAATAGGTTGTAGAACCTGTTCAGCGAAGGATCTGGCTTGGACTCAAGAACTTCTCTCAGAAGTCCGTCCCTAAGATATCCCTCCTTCACCAAGTACCCACTCGGAAGAACTTGCCTTGCTACCTCACCCATCTCACCGGTGAACCAAGAGAACACGTTCACGGAGAATCCCCTCTTTGGCTTCTGAAGTACCCTCTTGGGCAGCAGGTCCTTCACAGCAAGCCGTAGGATGTACTTGCCCTGGGGCCCCCTGTACTTCAGACTCGAAGGCAACTTGAACGCGAAGTCCACGAGCTCAAGGTCAAGCAGAGGGACTCTTTCCTCGAGGGCGTGCGCCATGGTCATTGCGTCGTCCACAAGCAGGAAGTCGTCAGGCAATTTCGTCTCGAACTCGGCCCTCATAGCTTGGTCAGTCAGTTCACCCTTCTCAGCAAATTGTGGGCTGAACACATCGCGGATCTCAGCGAACCCGTGCTGTTTCATCCTGTCACCGTACAAGGTCGCCAATTCCTCGTCCTTGAAGGCACCGGCCAGTATAGAGTACTGGGACGGTCTGTCCCCGGTCAGTGTCAAGACTTGGAACCTGTTCGACATCCTATGCATCTTAGGCGAATCGCCAGCCACTCTGAGGCCCGTTCTTCCTGCGATTTTCAGGGCGCTGATCCCTACGGGGCCGATGCGTTCAAGGAACTCAATCCACCTGATGTACCGGTACCTGCTGACATAGCCGCCGAAGAGTTCGTCGCCGCCCATGCCGCTCAACACGACCTTCAGGTGCTGCCTCACGAACTCTGCTATGAAGTACGGATAGACGTTCATCTTCGGCATGTCCGCGTACCAAATGGCCTTGGGGTAAGCATCCAACTCCTTCGGTGAAATCGTGAGGTCGTGATGGTCAGTCGAGAATTCCTCGGATATGAGCCTCGCGTCCGCGAGTTCATCAGTAGCTTCACCGAAACCCATGGTGAAAGTTTGTATGGGTTCTCTGGAGATCTTTGACATGAGGGCAACAACCGTGCTGGTGTCGAGCCCTCCGGAGAGGAATGACCCTATCGGGACATCACTCACCATCTGTCTCTTGACAGCGTCCTCAAGCGTCTTCCTCAGCATCTTCGCGATGGCATAATCAGGTCCCTCGATCCTTGTTGTGGGCAGTCTCCAGTATCTGTTCACCGTAACCGGTTTTCCTCGTTCTGCTACAAGCATTTGTCCGGGCAGGAGCTTCTTTATTCCCCGGAACATGGTCATCTCACCTGGAACATAGAGTAGGTTCAGCAGGAGATGTAGAGCGAGGGCATCAAACTCCCGTTTCAACTCATCCCAAAGAAGGATCGCCTTAGGCTCCGAGGCGAAGACGATCTTCTCGCCCTGGACTGCGTAGTAGATGGGTTTGACTCCAATCGGATCTCGAACTAGGACAAGCCTGCGCTTGCCAGAATCCCATATCGCGGTTGCGAATATGCCGTTCATCTCACCGGCGAAGCTCAGGCCCCTCTCCTCGTACAGGTGCACAATGACCTCTGCATCACCGTTCGTGTAGAACTTGTGGCCCATCCTCTCTAGCATCCCACGCAATTCCCTGAAGTTGTAGATCTCTCCGTTGTGAACTGCCCATACGGTTCCGTCCTCGTTGTGCACCGGTTGCTTGCTGCCGCTTACGTCTATGATGCTCAACCTCCTGTTGGCGAGACCGATCCCGTCGTCGAGGTACTCGCCACTGTCGTCGGGACCTCTATGGCTGAGTATCTGCTCCATGTCCTTCAGCAGCTGGGCATCATTCAGTCCAAGGAAACCGGCAATTCCACACAAGTCCCGGACGATGCGGTTTCTCCTCATTCTATTTAAACGTAGAGACATCAAGTCACGGCCACACCATCCAAGAGCGCACAACAGCGAGTTCTGTTACAGGTTCTGCCGCGTGAATCTCTCGCAAGGATAAATATCAAGGGGCGGTCAGCGCCCCAGATGCGAGACAAGGTTCTGCTGGCGGCACAGGAACCGGAGTTCACCACGAGACTGTCCCTCACCAGAGCCAGCCTGTCGAAGGAACACGAAGTGAGCGTTCTCATGCCCAAGTTCAGGGCGAGGTTTCCGCCGCGGTTTGTCTCCGCTGCACTTCGATACACGATCTTCGCGCTCCAAGAGTTGATGTCATCAACTGAGATACTCCACTTGGTGAACTCTCCGGACTTCATCCACTTGCCAGCTTTGGTGAAAAGGTGCAGGGTCGTGTACGACTACAGGAGCAACTACTCCGACAAACTGAGGCTCTCCTATCCCTCCTTAGCTGGCACAGCGGCGAGATTGGAGGAGATACTGGCCAAGAGGGCCAACTTGGTCTTGACTGTGAACGACATTCTCGCGCTCCGATTCGGCAAGCGGGTCAGGAAACCGGTCCAAGTTGTGCCCAACTACCCGTCGAGAGAGTTCAGGCCTACCAAGAGCCCAGAGGCCGTCAGAATTGCGCATGATTTCTCGGGCGAGAGCCTCGCCTTGTTCGTCGGTAACCTGACAGATACCTATGACTTCGATCTCGTGCTTGCGTCGGCCGGGAGGTTGGCGAACATCGAGTTCTGGATAGTGGGCTCCGGCAGGAAGGAATCTCAATTGAGGGCAAGAAGTCCAAGCAATGTGAAGTTCATCGGCAGAGTCTCACATAGTGAGGTGCCCGACATGATAGCCGCGGCAGATGTCTGTCTCGCGCCGATTCGCGCATACCAAGCCGACATCGTGCACAACGATCAGGACGTGTGGAAAATAACAGAGTATGCTGCCTTGGGGAAACCCATAGTGGCCACGAACCTAGCGCCTTCTAAGCAGTACGAGTTGGTCGGAGGAGATGTCGATTCGTTCTCGGAAGCTATCAAGAGGGCCTGCTCGGGGATGATCAGGCCAGCTGAGCCCAAGTTCTGGGAAGATGTGTCTGAGCCAACTCTGCTTGAGGCGTACCGTCGTCTCTCCCAAGCCGAGTGAGTTGTCTTCTCAGCGCCGCTTCAAGAGTCTGAGCAATGCGAGTGCCCTTTGCCGGGGGTCCAGAGATGAAGTTATGTGCCTGCCCACTATCAAGATGTCTGCTCCCGAGCTCAGGAGAACCCCCGCGGTCTCAAGTGTTACGCCGCCGGCCACCGCGACGACCTTCTCCGGGAATGCCCTTCTTAGCTCCTTCACCTTGCTCTTCAGAGTTTCGGCGCTGAGGCCCTGATCAATCCCTGAGTGGCAGACGAGAATGTCGACCTCTTTGGGCAAGCTCCTCAGCTTCTCTGCATCGCCAGCGTACCCTAGGAGATCGACGACACAGATCATACCATCCGCTTGGCAGGCCAAGCCGAATCTGTCCAGGGTAGCCTGAGGTGCAAGCGCGGAGACGGTCGCCCCGTCTGCACCACCTTTCTTCGCGATCCGAACCTCCAGTTCCGCTGCATCCATGGTCTTAGTATCGGCTATCACCGTCCTGCCTCTTGACTCTCTCTTGATTGCCCTTATCGCCCCAGCTCCACATGCTTTCAACAGCGGGGTGCCCACCTCCAGAATGACTCCTGAAATCGGCAACGCCCTACACATGCGCAAGGCCTGCGCGAGACTGGGCATGTCAAGTGCCACTTGAAGTCTGTGTCTGAGGTCAACTTTTCGCTTGCCCGGCGCCTCACTCATAGCACAAGGGCATGCACCCCCTGGGTATTTGAGGGATTCCCATCTAACTCAGGCTCACCCGGCTCTGGGTCCTAACCAGATGAGGGTGAACCAAGCGCTTTGGATAGACTTATCAAAGGATAGCGTCTGCGATTGCTGATGTCAGTGCATCGAGTCACGTCGCCCGATGAGGAAGTGATCTTCGAGAGCGAAGCTAGGTACATAGGTGGACTATCCAAGTGGACGGGGTCAGCGAAGGGAAGGCTAGTGCTCACCAGCAAGAGAATCTATTTCGAAGTCACCGTGGGCGGCCTGCGTGACAAGAGACCGGAACTCGGCTTCGAGAACACTCTGAACAACACGATGGAGGTGAAGGTAGGCCAACTATCGTCGTTGAGCAAGCCGGTCGTGACCGTCGTCTACAGGTCCAGTCACGGGCTCGTCGAACAGCCAAGCTTCCAAGTGCAGAATCCCGAAGCCTGGAAATCGGCGCTTGCTAACGTGAAATTAGGGTCGGTCTTCTAGATGGACCATACCAGCGTGGAGGTCCTCAACACGCCGGGTATCTTCCTGATCAGGGTGACAACTCGATCCAGATCCGCCATGGTCTCCGTTGTGACCTTGGCGACAATGTCATACTGGCCGTAAGTGACCGCTATCTCAGTGACGCCCGGCAGGTTTCGGATCTGATCCGCGATCTCATGTTCCCTTCCTATCTCGACAACCACCAGAATCTGTGCTACCACCAATCTCCTCCGTGGCATAGCGATTGGGCATTTTAATCTTGCGACTAGACCGCTCAGATGAGGTTCTGTCAAGTTGGCGGGCCCTCGTCCTCCCTGTCAAGCGTCGGGCCCTGAGCCGCGTTCTGGGCTACCGCTTTGCCTCGGTTTGGGGCCTATTATTCATTACGACAAGATGAAAGAGTCTGACCAGTGGGTAACTTGGGCCTTTATTTCTGGAGTAAAGATGAACGCCGTGAGCTGTATGTTGTCGACTCGTGCGTCAATGACGTAATTCCGCGGGTTTTGCTTGATTTCCCTCAGTATCTTCAGCAGTACATTTTTCGTGTATCCGCTACCAAGTAGAAGCATCATGTGAAAGGCGGATGATTCTATCCTTGTGAAGACTACGCTGGCAATCGCGGCTGGGTCGTCGGTGTTTTTCACGAAGATGGCCATGTCCTCTACATGTTCAAAGAAGTAAACAAGCCACTTTGTCACGTCTTGAGGTTTGTGGTGAAGTTCCACTAGGCGATTCAGGAGTTGCCTAGTAATGCCAATCTGAGTGAGTTCCGCAATATGGAGCCCTGAGGCTCCGTACCTACTATTTATCTTGTCGGTAAGTTCAGTGACCCTGTGTTGATCGTCCGCTATCTGGCGTAGAGCCAATCCCGCTAGTGCTAGTATCAAGTAGGGTTCCTTCGGAACCCACTGACTCAAAAGCGAGTATTCTGATGAGCTCCGTTCGCTCTTGACCAATTCTATATTCTGGCTGTTCTTTACAAATGCAAGCTCGCGATTCTGAAATCGTTTGATGTAATCGAGAACTTGTTGCTTAGTCCATTCTAGGGTGCCTTCAGTGACCCCTTTGGAGACAGATTCTATGAGGTCGTCTGGCACCCTTATACACCCTATACATCTCCATGCTCCTCGATGTATGAGATAATGCTCAATGGATTGTCATCGAGTACCACTGTGCTACCAGGAAAGATTGCCATGTTCCCAATCCGAACTGGTTGCTCGATGTATTTGTCCAGAACTCGTTTTCCATCTTTGGTGATGTACTCATTCTCATCTACTCCCAATCCAAGTTTCTCTAGGAGAAACAACCGTAGGTTGTCTGGCATGCCCTTCAGAGAGACGAACTGCAAGGCCATTTGGTTGAGGTAGTAATACTGTACCTAATTATGTTTATCTACATAAACATAAACATAACGTACATATTACGTATTCCTACGTAGGGGTAGAACAGTGCGATGGTTCAGCCGACCTTGCGGCTGGCGTTCTGAATGACCGTTATCCACTTATTCTCGCCCTCTATCTTGATGCCAGCGGCCTCGGCGGGAGTCCTTCCGTTCAACCCTTCGTGCGGCCTGAAGTAGTTGTGGAATATCTGGAGGCCCTTCAGGACTGGGGAATCCTCGCGCTTCAACCCCCTCATCACCTTCTCCCTGTCTCTCCACTCCCCGTTCTGTCTCTCCATTTTGTTGTTGTGAACTTCCCCTCCGAGCCTTATGTCCCTGACGTGGCTCGGCCTCGGATTGAAGTGCGTCCAGTATTCCTTGTTGTAAGCTCTGTGAAAGTTGTGCGCCCCGTCGCTGATTAGGACTTTGGGTTTCTTCCCCGCGACCTCAAGCGCCTCCCTGAACATCGGCCTCACGTCCGAAGTCCCCTTGTGCGTCGAGACCATCTGGGCGATCCTGAACCGAGTCTCATCGTCCATCATCGCGAAAAGGTACTTCCTGTTGCCGCGAATCTTGACAAACATCTCGTCCGTTCTCCAAGTATCGCCAAGCTGCGGTTTGATCTGTTCAAGATAGCTCTCCATCAGACCCGTGTATTTTCTTACCCAACCGTAGACAGCCTGATGGGAGAAGTTCGCGCCCTGAAGCCTCAGCACGTTCCTCACGCCCCTGAAGGATTCGCCAGTGAAGTAAAGTTGCATGGCCGACGTGATCACCTGAGGGGTTGCCCTCATTCCCTCGAAGCCGAGATTGAAGGAGAACCGCTTACCGCACGACTTGCATCCGAATCTCTGTATGCTGTATCCCTTGTTGCGCCTGACGGACTTTTTGATTATCGCCTCGGACTTGCAGTATGGGCAGTTCTTGACGCTTATCGGCTGGATCACCGCTGGCTGACTGGCGACGATCTTCCTTAGGAGAAGGCTGAGTTCGACGGCCCAGATGTGCTTGCACTTGGCATCCCGATAGATGTGGTCTGGGCAGGAGCACATCCATCCTCGCTCAGTGCTCAGGACGGCGTAGTCGCCGTTTCCTGACTGGGACTTGACCTCATAAGAGAACTCATCCAGTCTCACCACTTGGCCTTCGTGGTTCGCTATTGCCTGACCCCTTTCCTGTCGCGCGTCTACTATCATACCTCTGTATACACCACAGTAGGTATATAAGCATTTACCCACGCCCGAATATACGAAAGTATTATATTCTCTCCCTGCTCCAGTATGCACCATGGTAAGTGAGGCAAGGGTCAAGATCTACGCAGTCCAAGGACGACACACCATGAACCTGCCGAGTGCGCTGGTGAGGGACAGTGCGTTTCCGTTCAAGGCAGGAGAAGAGTTAGTAGCCAAGATTGAGGGGAGCAGAGTAGTGATCGAAAGGGCAAGACAGGAGGGGCATCGCTGAGGAAATGACAGGAGACCAGGGAATCTGTTGACCTGTTGCGTGATGCGTTAGGTGCCAACCGTCAGGTGACGCGGCTAACCCGCAGTGGTCTATTTCGCCCTGTTTGAATCGGATTGCGTCCTGTAAAAGTGATCCGTGTTTGCCCTCATCCTTCCTTCGGCACAAGCACTCAGTAAGGCATCTGTCCATTCGCGCACCTTGACATGACTCGGATTGGACCAGTAGCGACTGCAAGGATCCAAGGAGCAACACCGCCCGTCTGGCTCTCAAGCGAATCCGTGAGGAGAGGGATGACGACAAGGAGGCAGCTAACGAAAAGAATCAAGGGACGAGTCGCCTCGATCCTCTCCAGCGAGCTGGTTAAGTCGCCTGACACTTTCCTCCTCGCCAGCAATTTCTCCTTCACTATTCAGCCAGAAAGAGAGTATACCGACGTATCTCAGCCACTTGACTATCTCGTCCGTCGGTTTCTTTTCAAACACCAGAGCCTTAATGATGCTGTGGGTGTTCCTGTACCGAGCACATTCGACAAATTCGTAGTCGAAGAGTTGCCCCACTCCATTTCGGGCCTGCTTGCGTTCGTTGTCTTCCGTTAGGCTCTTTACTTCGAATAGCCAAGCCTCATTTCCCGATACGGAGACCAGATCTGTTCTGGCAAGCCTAAGGCACGTCAACCCTCTCGATTTGAGGAACTGGCTGAGCTTGACCGTAATCCGCCTATGTTGTGTATTTGCCTGCTCAAGTTTCACCTCATCAACGTAGTACATCTTCTCCTTGATCCTAGTATTCGGTATTCTACCTTCCACGGCGGGAAGCCCCGCAACCTCCTGGTCTGTGATTTCTCGCTCCACATCTCGCTCGTCTTCCACGGGGATCTCTTGGACTTCTTCCTGAGGCAGAATCTCAAATCCGCTTGTGGGCGACATGTCAAACACCGCATCGAATTCCTCGTCGGTGAAACTGAACTCGCTCTTAAAGTCGGATACGGCGATTTCGTCCCTATTCTTTGTGAGACTGTGATGTGCTCCGAAGTAGACTGCGACTATGGTGGGTATGAGGGGCAACTTCGGTGCTTGCTCATCACGTCCCAACAGAAACAAGACTGATTTTACCGTCCATTCAGTCTTCCTGTATTCGTATCGTCTTCTGTTTCTCGCGATTTGCAGAAGCTTAGGGAAATGGTAAGGGTTGCAGGTAGTATCTGGCGCAAATCTGCATCTGTTGTATCCTATTCGGTACTCACAGATCGTCCGATCTTCCTCAAGAAAGCTTGTATTCGAGATGATGTCATCAGGAGCGAAGCAGGAGATACCCTTCTGCGTTCCTATCGGGTTTCTCCACACATTGCCGCTACTGTTCTGATAGATTCCTTCGAACGGCTTGGCAACCTGTCCTGAATACTTCCCGAGACGTTCATCCTTCTTCAGCCAAACGTCGTCCAATGAATCTACGATTTCGCGCATTCTCCAGCCTGAAGTGCTTCCCACCTTCGGGAGCTGTGCCTCGGATCGTTTCAATCCGACGTAGATCTGCATGTCATTTTTCTTCACGTTCTCGCCAAAACCATGCAGAATATCGAAAGCTTTCAAGTATAGTCCTATGTCATTAATCGGAACCTTAGTATCGAGGATACCTTGGGGAATTGTACCCCCCATGAATAGAAAAGGCCTATCGAGGCTTCTTAAGTATTATTATGGACTCGCCTTTGATCTTGTGTTCGAGTCCGCTTCTTCTGAGCTTGTCATAGGTCCAGCTGATGGTCTTCTCCGCCCTGAAACCAACGTGTTCACCTATCTGCCTCAAGACATCATCGTTGGGGACCTGCGTATTGTTGACTTTCGTCGGGCCCACTAAGATGACTGCGAATCTGTCGGGCTTAAGGGAGTCGAACATCTTTTGGATGGAGTGCTTCATGTCGACATAATACTTGGACATCGCTTTCGCCTTGACGATGTCCATCTTCTCCAGCTCCGCTATTACATCGCTTCCAATCGATGTGAACGAGGTGTCGAGAATGGACGACGGCGCGTTGTTCATTGTTCCAGTCTGGCTCCGCTTGAATCTCGACACCTCTTCTTCTCCAAAGAGCAGAGCTATACTCAGCATGTGAATCTTTGAATAGTCAAGACCGTTGCCATACGGCGGCGAGGTTATGATGAAGTCGACCTGTTGCTCTGGTAGATATGACGACGCGTCCTTCTCTTCAATCATAATGCTGCAATTGGTTCTGCCCCGCGCTTGATAGCGCTCTATGTCAGTCACCATCGAGTCTAGCTTCGAAACGAAGAGCTTGAGCATATCTTGTTTCTCTCGTCTGAATTGATGTCTTGTTTCTATCTGCCCAGGTTTCGTGTTCCCCACACGCCGAAGGATTGAAGATAGAGCAACTTCGAACAACTTCCTGACACGCTCGTCCTGCATTCTCAGCACCAGATAGGCAAGTAGCTTCACTTGGGATCTATTGTATTTGTTGTACCATTTCAATTCGAAGTCCGTGTACGCCCAAGAATAATTCGACCCTGATCTGAAGGTGTGCACCAGCGAATCCTTTTCTTCCCGAATCTTTGACACGTCGATGTCAAGGTCAACCTTCGCTTGGCTTATGAGGACGGCGAGTTTTGAAACATCAATGCCGATGTAGTTCATACCCATTACCTTGGCTTCGACAGCCGAGGTTCCACAGCCTGCGTACGGATCGTAGGTTAAGTAGTCGCTTTCGACGCTGCAGATGTTCATCAACGCTCTTACGAGCTGGGGGTAGAACTTAGCTGGGAATGAGTGCCACTTGTGTGAGAGGTATCCAGAGTCAAAGGTGCCCTCATTTCTCTCGTAGGAAACAATCTGAGGGGTGATCCCGTCCACTGAGTTCCAGAACGCCAGACGCCAGTAGTAGTCAGGTCTTGCGTTTTGCAGCTCCAGATAAGCCAGCTTTGTCTTGAAATCATCGAGATGATTCTTTAGCTGATTCTCTACGAGCATTGGTGCTTGCCCGTCCCCTTCAGGAGGGAGTTTTGCTGCAACCACCTCAGGGAGTTTTGCTGCAACCACCTCACTCCAGTGTTCTTGGCGACGTCTGACCTGTTCTGGCCGTGCGTTCCGACCGCTCTGTCCAGAATCCTCAGCAGTCCCCTGGTGAATTTCGGATACGTCTTCGAACTCTTGGCCCAGTTTGCCAACCGTCTCCCGTCTGGGAGGCATTGCCCTCGTTATTTAACGATTCTTATGGATCGCCCCCTAGCCTCTGTGAAACCTTTCCTCCACTACTTGCAGATGAAAAGGAGTTCCTCCAACCCAGCGCTGTTCCCACTCTTGTAGCTGTACTTGTGGCTGTGAACGGCTTCGATGTGTCTGAACTGCTCGATCAAATCCTTGAATTCTTCGAGCTTTGGAAGGCTTCTGTTGTTGTAGCTAATGATCCATATCGGGATTCTGCTGCTTGACTCGAACAGTCTCTTCAACGATCTATTGAGCGTCGAGCGTTTGAACTCGTCCTGGAGACTCGACTCATACGTCTTTGTGACACCATTGAACTTCTCGATTTTTCCGTAATCCCGCGTGTAAAGTTCGACAAAGAAATAGTCACGCTGGTAATCAAATCCAGTCCCACCGTAGGGAGGGTCAAAATACGCAAGGTCGGCATTCACAACTCCCAGGAGGTCGAAGATATTCTCGTTGTGTGCCTCGTTCTGTTTGCCGTTGTCGAAGACCGCGTCGTTGTAGGCTTGCAGGAACCTACGAAAGGTATCTTCAATGCTCTTGGTGTACTTGGGTCGGTAGTGCTTGAAGGATTTCTCTCTGTATTTCAGAAGGTTCGCTCTGAACTTGCCGCCTGGCATTTTCTGGATGCATGTTCTTACTGCGGCGGAGAAAGCGATGCTCCTCTTGTACTCGTCTGACAACTCCAAGATGTTAGAGTGTAGATTGTCAAGGAAGTAACATTCTGCATTGGTGTAGAACACTCCCGCGAAATGTCTCTCCAAGTAGTCATCCTTTCCTGGATTCTTGCGAAATAGAGAAGTGATTTCATCCCCCTTAAGTCTGACGGTGTTATTCTCTACCAGTGCTTTGGCAAACAGATAGCTACTCGTCAGGTAGTCGTTGGCAATCACGCGTTTCCCGATTCTCTTCAGGTTGTATGCGACGACCGCCGAGCCGCTGAACGCATCAAGCACGGAATTGCACTCAGGGATGTGTGATAGAATCCAACCGATGAGTTTTTGCTTGGAGCCGAGATACTGAGTGCTCGGCATGCTTGCGACGGATCTGAGCTGGGCCGACGATTCTTGAGCCATGATTTCGTTTTGCCCGATCACCAAGAGTGTCTGAATACTTAAGCACCCCGCCAAGCGTTAACACCCCCCAAACCGAGGCAAAGCGGTAGCCCAGAACGCGGCTCAGGGCCCGACGCTTGACAGGGAGGACGAGGGCCCGCCAACTTGACAGAACCTCAGATGAATACGCTTAAATAACGCGCCTCCAGTTCGACTTTCGATGTCGTCTCCCCTTCTTCCTCTTGTGAACCAACAAGACCTCACCAGCTCGCTATTCTGGTTGATCTACGTATTCGCGATTATCCTGAGCGTGGTGGGGGTTTTCGTATCCAACAAGCTAAGGCACGACAGAGAGGTCCAGAAATTCTGGAACAAGGTTCGCGCTGCTCGGAAGGATCCCTCTTCAGCCTGGCCATACCAGGAAGAAGATGAGGAGTAAGCAGCCCGTTCGTAGGCGTTGAGAGAGGATTTTTCCGGCCACAAACATCATGTCACTTCGCCGTTGGTCTAATCCCACAGCGGTCGATCACTGCAGTTTATCTACGTCAATCTAGCGGGTCGGAGGGTAATGAAGACCACTGATCCCATCGGGATAGTAGGATACGGTGGCTATGTCCCAATGTTCAGGATAAGGGATGAAGTGATCGCGCGAACGTGGAGCTTGGATGAGAGGGGCCTGCCAGTGAAGGAGAAGGCGCTTCCCGGTCCGGATGAAGACACCCTTACGATAGCAGCAGAGGCCGCGAGGAATGCGATGGACAGGGGGCGGGTGAATCCAGAGGAGATCGGAGCCCTCTATGTGGGGACCGAGTCAAAACCATACGCGGTGAAGCCGACTGGAACCATCCTCGCTCAAGCTCTGGGATTGTCGAACCACATTCTCGCAGCGGACATGGAGTTCGCATGCAAAGCAGGCACTGAGACGTTCCAAGCCAGCATCGGGCTTGTGGGCTCAGGCATGGTCAAGTATGCTATGGCGATCGGAGTAGACATCGCCCAAGCCCGTCCCGCAGACGAGTTGGAGTTCACAGCTGGAGCAGGCGGAGGTGCTTTCATATTCGGGAGGAAGACATCGGACTGCGTTGCCTACGTTGAAGACTCATACTCATTAGTATCAGACACCCCAGACTTCTGGAGGAGGCCCGGCGAGAAGTATCCGCAGCATGCCGGGAGGTTCACAGGGGATCCAGCATACTTCAGACACGTACTCGGGGCCGCGAAAGGGCTCATGTCCGAACTAGGTCTAGGTCCAAGTGATTTCGACTACGCCGTCTTCCATCAGCCAAACACTAAGTTCCCACTGAGAGCTGGAAGCCTCCTGGGATTCCCCGCCGAGAAGCTCGGTCCCGGTCTTCTGTCCCCGCTCATTGGCAACGCTTATGCGGGGGCGGTGCCTCTAGGGCTGGCAGCCACGCTCGACGTGGCAAGACCGAAGAACAGAATCTTGGTGGCATCGTTCGGATCCGGAGCAGGCAGCGATGCCTTCTCCATCGTGGTCGGGGATGCGATAGCGAGCAAGAGAGGACTAGCCCCGCTCGTCGAAGACTACGTCAGAAGACGGGTGGAAGTGGACTACGTGACCTATGCTAGGAACAAGGGGAAGATACTGAGGTGATGCAGGGGTTGAAGATGGTCGAAGCGTCAGTGAGGGAGCTTGTCGCCCAACATGTCAAGAACGAGAACCTGAGAAAGCACATGATCGTCGTCGGTGCGATCATGGGCGGGGTTGCTGTCCGCCTGGGAGAAGATCGGAATCTCTGGGAGGCGGTCGGCTCAGTCCACGATGTCGACTTCGAGGAGGTAGATATGAAGGAGCACGGCGCGAAGGCTGCTGAGATCTTGGGGAAAATCTTGCCAAAGGAGGCCCTTGACGCCATAGCCGCCCACAACTACGAGAACACAGGAGTTCCTCCCGAGTCAAGGATGTCAAAGGGTCTGATCGCATCGGATGCTGTCTCCGGCCTTGTCGTAGCTGCGGCCTTGGTCATGCCCGACAAGACTCTATCACAGGTCACCGCCAAGACGCTGATGAAGAAGTTCAAGGACAAAGACTTCGCTAGGGGTGCAGACAGGAACAGGATAGCTTACTGCGAGCAGGTCGGGATATCAATGCAGGAGTTTTTCGACATAGCCCTCAACTCGGTGAAGGCAGTGTCGAAGGAAGTGGGTCTAGGTGGTGAATGAAGATGAAACCGGTAATCGCTGGAGTGGGAATGGTTGAGGTCGGCGAGAGATGGGAAGATAGCCTAATGTCGTTGTCCGTGAGGGCTTCCCTCCCTGCTCTGGAAAGCGCGAAGGTAGGTTCACCGCAGGCGGTCTTCTTCTCGAACATGATGTCCGGACGACTTCAAGTACAGGATCACCTGGGAACCTTTCTGGCAGATCAACTCGGAGAAGCAGGCATTGCGGCGCTGAGGGTCGAAGCGGCTTGTGCATCTGGAGGTGCAGCCTTTCACGCGGGGTACTCCACGGTCGCGGCCGGGCTGTACGACACCGTGATCGTGCTGGGTGCTGAGAAGATGAGCGACTGTTCGACTGAGGAAGTGACGACCGCACTCATGACAGCGGAGGATCGTGAGTACACTGGATTCGTGGGAGTGAGCTTCGTGGGTTTGAACGCCATGGTGCACAGACTGTATGCCGAGAGATACGGGCTCTCGGAGCAACAGATGGCCGCGCTGTCAGTGCTCTGCCACGAGAACGGTGTGAACAATCCATACGCCCAGTTCAGGAAGAAGGTCTCGTTAGAGGATGTGCTTCAGTCCCCCTATGTCGCTGATCCAATAAGACTATTGATGGCAGCTCCGATGAGTGACGGGGCAGCTGCTGTCGTGATAACTTCTGAGGAGAAGGCGAGGAAGGCTCACGTTCCGCATGTTCACGTTCTGGCGTCCAGGATAGGAACCGATGCCTTCCGGTTATACGAAAGGGAAGACCTCACAACGCTGCGCTCCGTCAGACGCGCTGCCGAGGTCGCATTCGCGGAAACCGGGAAGGGTCCTTCCGACATGGACGTAATCGAAGTTCACGACGCGTTCACGATCGTCGGCTATGCAGCCTTGGAGGCCTTGGGCGTATCAGAAGCCGGCAAGTCTCCGCTCATGGTAGAGAGAGGCGACTTCAGCTTGGGAAGAAAGCCAACTGTGAACACGATGGGAGGTCTCAAGGCGAGAGGGCATCCCATAGGCGGAACCGGCATATACCAGATCGCTGAAGTGTTCCTGCAACTGACGGGACAAGCCGGGAAGAACCAAGTCGACCGTGCCAAGCTTGGAGCCGCGGTGAACATCGGCGGGGTAGGCACGACCTCGACTTTGACGATCTTGGAGGGTGGCGAGCAATGAGCGAGAGCATACCGAGGGCTTGGAGAGAAGCCAAGTACAGAGAGAGGCTCATAGGTTCCAAGTGCTCGAAATGCGGGGCAGTGCGGTATCCTCCGAGGATCATATGCCCCAAGTGTCACAGCAAGGAATCCGAGGAGGTTCAACTTCCGCGAGTGGGCAAGCTGGTAACGTACACGATCATCAGAAAGGGCCCGAACGAGTTCAAGGGGCAGGAGCCCTACGCGGTCGGGTTGATCGACCTCGGGAACGGAGTCAGGGTTCTCTCTCAACTCACCGACGTGTCTCTGGGCGACATCAGGCCGGGAATGGAACTTGAGGCTACCTTGCGCAGATATCGCGAGGACTCCGATGAGGGCATAATCCTCTATGGTGTCAAGTTCAGGCCAAGGTTAGTTAGAAAACAAGTCTGATCCTATTGAAGCGGCCTGCGATGCCACGGAGAGATTTGCTACAGACCATAGAAAGGCTGAGGCGTTCCCCTCTCTCGAGGCTCGTCGATTCGAGAATGGGGACCTTCAGGAAGAACCGCGACTCTGAATACGAGGTCTGGTTCTCGGAACTCTCGTTCTGCATGTTGGTGGCTGGCAGTGCGGCCAGATCCGGCCTCAAAGCCCAGAGCCGATTGGGGCCCGAAGCCTTTGTTTCGATGAGGGAGGGCCAGCTTCAGCGCGCGCTCAAGTCCTTGGGAGTAAGGTTTCATAACAGAGCTCGCTACATAGTCAAGGCCAGGGAACTCGGGGACTTCAGGCTGGCGGTGCTGTCAGCCCGCAACGTTGCTGAAGCTAGGGGCTGGTTGGTTGACAACGTGTGCGGAATTGGGTACAAGGAGGCATCACACTTCCTGAGAAACGTCGGCTTCTTGGAGGTTGCGATCTTGGACAGGCATGTCATCAGAACACTCTTCGATGCAGGATGTTTGTCCTCGCCGGAGCCACCAACGGGTCGGGACGACTACCTGCAAAAGGAGCAGACTATATTGGAGCTTGCGCGAGAGATCTCAATGTCGCCCGGGGAGCTTGACTTGTACATCTGGTACGTCAAGACGGGGGACGTAGTGAAGTAGGGTCAGATCCCCACCGCTGTCAGAACTACCTCTCGTTCTCTCGGCCCGGACATCTCCACGAGGTAGAGACCCTGCCAATCGCCAACCTTGAGTTTGCCCGACTCAATTGGGATAGTAACTGAGGCCCCGAGTGCTGTTGACGACATGTAGGCATTGACTGTTTCGGGATCTCTTGATGTCCCCATGCCCTGCTTCTCAACTGCCTTCTCAAGCACGCTGCGCAAGATCTCAGGGACCAGTTCCGCGATTCCCTCTCTTCTGTTCACTAACACGAGCGCCGATGTGGTGTGCATGTTGAAACATGACAACACACCTTGACTGACGCCCGATGAAACTACGAAACTCTGGACTTGGCCGGTTAGGTTGATCGTTTCCCTTAGCTTGGATGTCTTGATCTTGAGCGTGTTGCGAACCACCATCGCCTTTGAAGATGAAAGCACGAAGTCATAATTACCGGTGGACGGATTCGGGCTCAGCTTAATCTCCAAATCATCCAGCTCGGGAAAGGATTTAAAGGGTTTCGATCGCTCATCGCGACAAAACTTCCGAGGATTCCGGTGATCTTGTCGGTAGAGGCCATCTTCGAGGAAGCCTGCCCGAGCTGTGCGGGCCCAATATCCACCGCGAGACTTCTCAGTGGCCTGCCGTGCGAGAAATGCCTGCCAGATGCCTCGGTCAGTCGGGCCGAGTTGGGTGGAACGGCCGCTAAGTTTGGCGAGCCCTATTCGTTGCATCTGATTCTATTAGAATTGCTGCAAGACCTCGACGGGGTTTTCGGTGCGTTGGTCGGGTCAAAACCAACGCCAGTCCAACGCTGGCTCGCCCGTCAATCTTTCCTGCGCCGCTCGGCAGCCGCAGTCGTACCACATGGACAAGGGAAGACGACCCTCGCGATATCCGTCTGCTTGGTGCGCCAAAGGCGTTCAGGAAGATGCCTTCTGGTCACGAAGGACAAGACCAAGGAAGCGGAAGTAAACGAAGTCCTTTCGTCGTTCGCCAGGAACGGGCAATTCGCCCGAGTGATGGATGATCCGGGGGTTCAGAAGGACAAGTTCGTGGTGTCGACCGAAGCAGAGCAGCTCTCTGTTGACGAATCCAATTGGCCGCACTACGACGTGGTAGTCATCGACGATGCTGGCGAAGACCTAGCGAGGAAGTTGCTGAAATTGAAGGACAACCGTCCTTCCGCGCTGCTCTGGCTCAAGAGTAGCCCGTCGACCCGAGTCACCAGAAGGAGTCCGGGGTCAGGAATCGAACTCGACAGAACCCTCGACAGGCGAATCGATGGCCCGTTTCACTTCTTTGTCTTCGTCATCGCTGGCAAATCTCCTCAAATCATCAAGGAAGTCAGCGAGATCTTGGATGGAAGAGCAGCGTTCGTTGTGAACACAAGCACACGAAAGGCCATCCGGGACAACTCTGACGCGCACGTCTATCGCGACAGACCTAGCTCGATCGAGATAACTAGACTCCAGGATGTCAACTACATTGTGTTCGCCGGGTTGCCGATCAGAGCAACCAACCCCGGTGACGACTCAGGGGACGACCAGGAGAATGCAGTAGATGTATTTTCTAGGTGGATGGGGTATGCCACCAAGATCGACGAACAAGGCATCTCGTTGCCTGTTGCGGTCTTGGTAGACAGCAAGTCCAGGGCGGACGCTTTCCTCAAGCAGCTCGACGGAGAGCACCGCACCGAGTTTCGGGACATAAGCGGGGACTACAAGACCGCTCTCGCAGGAGATGTGAAATCGGCCGGCGCGAGGGAAAGGATCGAGCACGTACAACCCGTCCTTCTGATAGTGGAGTCCCCGACCAAGGCGAGGACGATCTCAAACCTCTTCTCAAAGGTAAGCAGTCAGAGAGTTGGGCCAGTGACATCACAATGGACGCTGATGGGCAACAAGCTCATGGAGATTGTGGCCACAGGAGGGCACGTGTTAGACCTTTCTCTAGAAGGGGGCTTCCATGGAGTACTGAAGAGGAAAGATTCCTTCGTCCCGAGATACGGGTTCATCAAAAGGTGCAAGAGATGCTCAAGCCAGGTCATATCGAAGGGGGTCTGCAACTATTGTGGGAGCAGCAGCCTATCCTCTAGGAAGGAGACCATGGATGTAGTCAGGGAACTGGCTGCCAGCTGTGGCTCGGTGATACTGGCGACCGATCCTGATTCTGAAGGCGAGAAGATTGCGTTCGACGTAATGGTGTACATATCGCCGGTGGCAGAGAGCATAGTCAGGTCCGAGTTTCACGAGGTCACGAGGAGAGGACTAGATGAGGCGCTGCATTCGCCTAGGTTGGTGCTACCCAATCTCGTCCAGTCACAGATACTGAGGCGAGTGGAAGACAGGTGGCTTGGCTTTGAATTGAGCAGAAGACTCTGGGACAGATTTGGCAATCGCCGCCTTTCAGCTGGCAGAGCTCAGAGTCCGATCCTGGGTTGGGTAGTTGACCGTTTCAGGGAGAGCAGGCAGAAGAAGAACTACATCGTTGTGGAGCTGGAGTCAGGACTATCCGTCTGGCTGGACGTGACAGGAAGAGAAGACAGGAGAGAGCTCGCCAAGTCCATCGCAAACGCGACAGCTGACCTCAAGGTTCTGTCCGAGGAGGTAGTTGAGGTGAAACCGCGGCCACCCTACACTACCGACTCACTCTTGGCTGATTCGTACTCGTTCCTCCATCTGGGGCCAGGAAGCGCCATGAGGCTAGCACAAGACCTGTTTGAGACCGGTCTCACAACCTATCACAGGACAGACTCCACCAGGATCTCCAGCTATGGCATCGGCATAGCCAAGGACTACATAGAGAGCAGGTTTCCCGGCAGATTCAGGGCGAGATCATGGGGAGAGCAGGGCGCCCACGAGGCGATCAGGACCACAAGGTCGTTAGACCCTGAGACGCTATCAGAGGCAGTGAGGAAGGGTGACCTCAAACTCAGCAAATCGCTTACCGGATATCATGAGGGATTGTACGGCATGATCTTCAGACGGTTCATCGCATCTCAAATGGAGAGTGCAATGGTGAAGACTCAGCGTTTCGAGGTCAGCATCTTAGACTTCAAGGTGGAGATGCAGAGAAGGGTCGAGGTTGTGGAGAAGGGTTTCACCTCGGTCGTGCCGCTCAGGCTGGAGCCCAAGGTCGCGTCGGGCCCGCAGCAAGTGAAGTCAACTTCGTTGAAGACGCTACCCAAGGTCAGGCTGTTCTCGGTCGGAGAGCTGGTGTCAGAAATGAAAAGGAAGGGAATAGGTAGACCCAGCACCTACGCGAAGCTGGCCGATACGATAATGAGAAGAAGATATGCTTTCGAGGTTCACGGCAGAATTGTCGCGACCAATCTGGGCATACAGGTCTCTGACTATCTGCGGACCAACTTCGGCAAGTATGTCTCCGATGAGACGACCAAGATGCTGGGCGACAAGATGCAACAGGTTGAGGACGGCAAGGAGGACTATCAGAAGACGCTGTCGGACCTCTACGAAGAGGTCAAGTCAATGCCTCCGTAGACCAGCCTCGTGGCATCACTGATCTTCAGGGAGCTGGATCCAAGGAACTCGTCACTTGATGAGATGGGTGCCATCGCATGACCCTGATGTTCTCAGCTCATCAAACCCCTCTCTGCAAGTGGCAAACGTCATGCCCTTCTCAAGCACGAGAGCCCTGAGGTCAGTGAGAGTCCTCCTCCTGACCACTTCGTCAAGGTAGAGACAGTTCGACACCCTCTTCCCCTCCTTCCTGTACAGACGATCCAGTTGGACTGCAGCCTTCGGTACAACCCTGCTGATTCTGTTCAGGCTGTCGGGCCTGGCCTTGAAGGTTGATGCTACGACGTGATCAACCCCGCTAGATGCAATCACCTCAACAAGCTTGGGCAGTGTCCCGTCGTTTATCCCGGGTGCTATCGGGTCGATCCTGACGACCGTTGATATCCCCATCTTGCTCAACTTTTTCAGTGCTTCGAGCCTCAATCTGGGGTCGGGAGCGTTCGGTTCCAGCTTTTCAGCCGTGTTGTCAAGGGCCGTCACCGTCATGCCGACAACTGCACCAGCTGAGGAGATAATATCAGCATCCCTCACGACAAGGTCGGACTTCGTCTGAATCATGAACCTTGTTCCCGCTCGCGCTAGGATTTGCAGGACTTCTCGCGTGATGCCGAGTGTTCTCTCCATCGGGGTGTATGGATCAGAACTCGCGCTCAGCAGGATGGGTACTCTCTTGTCTATGACATCTACATCCCTACTGACACGCTTGACCACGTCACGCTTGGCCCTGGGTTTGAAGGCCGAGGGCACGTACGAAGTGATGTAGCAGTACACGCATGAGTGGCCGCAGCCGGTGTAGGGCGAAAGTGAGTACTTGGGAGGGCACGTGCAATAGTGGCTGCGCCATGGGTCGAATCTCCTTATGAGGACGCCCTCGGCAAATGAACTATAGGTCAATCCCGAACGCACTCAAGAACTGAGTTGTTCTCTCGTACTCCCTTAGGAAATCGTATGCTTTCTCCGTGAGCTTGTAGAACTTCCTGTCTTCTTCTGACTCTTCGATTACCAAGCCGAGCGAGATGAGTTCATCCAGCTTCCCCTGCATCCTGTCGGTCGGGAGGTTCGCCTTCTGCATCAACCTCGTCTTCCCGATCCTCTCTTCTTCCCTTATTGAGTTCAATATATCAACGACTATCAATATGCTGGATCGATACTTTCTCGCGAGCTTGCTCATGTCTTTTTCTTCAGCCTCACCAGCATGACCAACAGCGACAGATAGCCTGCAAGTCTTAGTATGTTCTCCACTTCCAGCAGCATTGGCGCCAGGTAGCCCAGCACGTTCGAGAGATGTGCGCACGCAAGGAATGTGAAACTGATCGCAACCAGTGCTTGGTTTGTGTTCCTGTCTTTTGAAAACCTCACAAATATGAATACGATGGATGCGAGCAGGAAGAATGTGTTGAGGATGTTGAAGGGCAAGATGGCTAGCCCAAGTGCTATCGGTCCCACCTGTTGGATCACGTTGCCTCCGGACCAGACGCTCTTGACCTACGCCCACAACAGTATCGCGTAGGCAATGGTGGCAACGAACGCTTGGACTAGATCGCCGAGGGTGCTGACCGGCCTGACCCAGTTGAGTGGATGAAAAGTCAGCAGCGCCGACAAGACAAGAAGCCCTCTGAGTATGTTTGACGCTCCGAGGAGCGCGAAGGAGACCTCAAACGAGAGGAAGATATCTTCCTTTGAGAATGACCTTGCCTTTGCCGCTTCATGCGACACAATCACCGCGATGACCCCGGATACTAGGTCGAATACAGCATCAAGCAGGGGTGGGAGCATAGGGGGGTCGGGCCTCTTTCCTCTTGATAATCTTTATGCTGAATCCTTCGAGAAATCTTATTATCATCGGGCCGAAATTCCAACCAAGCCAGGGTGGCTGATCGGTCAGGCGGCGGGCTGCAGACCCGCTCTAAGGGGGTTCAAATCCCTCCCCTGGCTAATGGCACAACCACGCTTTCTACCCCGATTCTTACCCCTTTTGCCCCCATTCCTTACCCAAACCAATATCGGATTTGGCGTCAAGCGGGGGTTGATTCGGGCTGAATCGGTAGCGGAGATAGTGCGAAAGGGGCAAATCAGGGGTGAAGATCACGGTAGAGCGCGCGCTCGAAGGTGATGAAGATAAGTGATAAGGCTGACATAAATCACACGCTCTGGCGTGAGGAACTCGAGCGTCTCATCAAGTCCGGCCCGGAGGAGGCTAAAATGAGCGATTCTCGAATTGCTAAAGGGCCCACTGGCATTCCCAACGAAGCAGGTAGTTCTGCCTGTACAGTACAGGTGATTCACGACGCGCGCGTTGAGTTCCAATCAAACGATTATAAGGGGGTGCAACCTTTCACGATCATCTATGAGCTTCGGTAGGAGAGGGAGATTCAATAGGGGGAGCTACGGTGGAAGAGGAAGCTTCGAAAGGGAGATGCATAAGGCTACCTGTGCCGACTGCGGCAAGGAGACCGAGGTTCCCTTCAAGCCAGATGGTTCAAAGCCCGTTTATTGCCGCGAATGTTTTACGAAGAGGAAGGGGGCTTTCGGTGGGAGAGAGGGATCCAATAGGGGGAGCTACGGTGGAAGAGAGAGGCGTGCTCGCCCTGAGAGGGCAAATTCCATGATCATGGACTTGATCGAAGAGATACGAGCCGACGTGAAAGCCATCAAAGCAAAGATAGGAGCCTGACGTGTACAACGTATGGGGCTGGCTGGGAATTCTTCGAGAGCTGTGCGACGGCAGGATCGCCGTTAGGCCACCATAAGACGCCCCCTAGGATCGTCAAGGTTTATGTTAGCCGTGGATCGTAGCTTCTATCCTTGCTCGCGCGCGAGAGCCTGCCCACGTACTCTGCCACAATATGACACCTCGTAGAAGGTCGAACGCTACGGTATACGGAGTCTTCCCTAGTGACTGGTCACTTAGGTAGCCTATGGCATACAGGGTTTGGCCATCCGCCCTGATCCGGTGAAGTCGCGCACTCCCGGCTTATGTATGATTGGGCCTGAGTTGAAGTGACCTGTTTTGAGGCCAATGGCGCGCGCTCAAGAGAATGGCTGTCGATGATAGGTTCTCCGGTTACTCAAATAAGGAGATAGTCATTCTAGACTTCAGAGATCACGATCCCTCGGGCATAGACATGACGAATGACCTGTCGTCAAGACTGAGAAAGTATGGGAAAGGAATGGCCATGACTGTGAAAAGAGTGGCCTTGACGATCGAACAGGTTAGGAGATACAGCCTCTTGCCTAGTCCTACTAAGACCGCGGACACAAGAAGCCGAGCCTACGCGCGCGATATGTGTTTAAAACCATGCAAACAGAACCATCACAGGGCATTGGACTGGGAAAGAGTAGCGTTCGTAACGTCCTCAGATCTTAGGCACAATATCATGGCCGTTCTGAAAAAGGGTGAAAGAACCCCTGCCCAACTATCCGAGGAATTGCGGATCTCTAGGCAGAAAGTGGACAGAGTTCTGAATCAGCTACAGGGAGTTAAGTTAGTGGTCTGCCTTACTCCCCATAGGAGGAAAGGGAGGGTCTTCGCCATCACGGAGCGCGGCTACGCCGTATTGGAAACTCTCAGAAAGGCCCCGTGAGACACAGCGGGAGACACTAACTGCATCCGCACGCGAGACAGTGCGAAAAGGGAACGGATCAGGGCCAAGATCACTGCAGGACGCCGACCAAGATCGCGTTGGATCTTTGACGGTGCGAACGACATACGCCAACTATCCCCTGGCTCCTCACGTAATGGTGTCCTCATTCTGCCGCTCCAGTCTGGCGGACCAAGTCACCTTTCCGTGCGGTGGCCCGCAATGAATGTCGCCCGGCATACCGATGAGCCAACCTGTTAAACCCTTATTAGAACAGTAATATTACCCGGTTAACGAGCTTGTTGTCACGTTGCGAAGAGTTCGTTAGGAACGTCCTGCCCACGGCCAGATCCCTGATAGCAAGGAAGATGCTGAAGGAAAGAGGGCTCACACAAGTCAGAGTTGCGACAATACTCCACGTTTCCCAAGCCTCCATAAGCCAGTATCTCAACGCGAGAAGAGGAGAAAAACTGATGACCAAACTCGCGAATGATCCGGACGTCGACAAGTTCCTGGACCGACTCGTGGACGAACTCCTGGACGAGAACACGTCGGGTGAACGCAAGGAGAACCTGATGTGTGATCTCTGCGCCTTGGTTTTTAAGAAGCACATCAACTGTACGGGGCCGTGAGAACAATCAGGTCGCTACTATCGCCCGATCCCCAAACGCATCGCTAGTCCTGTTGACATGGAAGAACCAAATATCTTAAAATGGTCTTCCTACGACCGACGATGGTAGGTCATGGCCAAAGGGAACATGCTCATTCTAGATGCCGGCACCTCGAGGGTGAAGGCGGGGCTCATAGGCCCAAGTGGGAAGCTGCTTAGGTATGCCTCACAGAGCCTGAATCCGAGGTCAACAAGACCAGGAGAAGCCATCACGGACCCCGCAGATGTGTGGGCGGCGATCAGGGCCCTAGTCAGGCAGCTGATGAAGGGCATCAAAGCAGAGGACATTGACGCCCTTTCGTTCACCGGCAATAGGATATCGGTCTCGCTCGCCGACAGGAACGGCACTGTTCTGCACCCGTTGATAACTTGGCTCGACTCTAGGTCGGCGACCAAGTTCGAGGAGCGTATCGAGGAAGTGGACAAGAGGTTGATACTTCAGAAGATCCTCTGGTACAAGGAGAGCCGCCCCGACCTTTATGCCAAGGCTAGCTCGATCGTGAACCTAGACAGCTACCTGAACGCCAAGCTGGTCGGAAAACCAGTGATGTGGGTACACAGTGCCGTCTATGCGCTCTACGATCCAGTGAAGAGGGAGTGGCCGGACAGGCTCAGCGAGTTCGGCGTGGACCGAGCGCTCCTGCCCGAGGTGCTCGGGTCCGGGAGCTACTTGGGCGAGTTGACAAGCGACGCGGCAGCTGATCTCGGCCTAGATAGGAAGACTGAGGTGTACCTAGGCATGGGAGACAACCAAGCGGGGACCGTGTCGGTTGGCGCGCTCGCCTCCTCGGACACAAAGGTCGGACTCAGCACGGGAGCATACTTGGACATAGTCTTCGACACGCAGCCTTTCGACTTCTACCACAGGGCAGCCAAGGTGTTCTGTCAACCATACATTGATGGCAAGTGGCTGTTTGAGGGCGTGGTTCCAGGCTCGGGCTTGGCCTACACATGGCTGGGCGAGAACTTCGTTCCAAGGTTCAACCTCGCGGCGTCAAAGGGGGATGACCCGTATCCTGAACTCGAGAAGGTGGCGGCCATGTCACCGAAGGGTTCAGATGGGCTGTTCACCATGCCGCTGTTCATGTTCAAGAGGGGCATGTTTTGGGGGCTCGCGTACTCCCACAACGCCTCCCATTTGTTGAGGTCGGTTGCGGAATCGACAGCATATGGGTTGAGGATGTTCTTCGACATGGCTGTCAACCTAGGTGCGAACCCGGAATTTCTCCGAATGGATGGGAGCGGCTCGAAGTCGACGCTTTGGAAGCAGACAATGTGCGATGTGTTGCACAGACCTGGTTCTGCTGTCAGGAACCCTGAAGCCTCACCAATCCTGGGGGTCGCCTTCCTTCTGATGAAATCCACTGGCGCAATCAAAGATCTCAGTGAAGTCGGCCGGGTATGGGACGAGAGGTTTGACCCGAGCGTCGAAAACCCATACGATTCGCTCTATGAACAATGGTTGGGCAAGTTCTTAGCTGAAGCTGCCGAGACCCCAATCTAGCGGACCCCGGGATGAAGAATGCTACTTTGGACGCATCACATAGGCCCGGCTTGAAGAGAGTGGCCACGAAGGGCACTGATGGACTCAGCTCGGCAGCACTGCCCATAATGCCGGTAGCTGTTTCCGCGGCCTCTGCTGTCAGAATGGAAGTCCCATCTGAGGCTTTGCCCCTAGCTGTGCGCTGATCGCTGTTGATTTCACGTTGAAAATCGCCCCCACGAATCGTCGTCAGTCCTATGGCGCCGCGTCCTTCAGTCTCTTGGAGTTCTCCACGGCCTTTGTGATGGCAATGTCCATCATGTCTACGATTGATGTGATGGCCTTGCTTACCCCTCTGCTACGCGTCACGTAGCTTTCGATTTCGGCCGTCCAAGTTATTTCCCTTGGCTGAGTCAGTAGGGAACGTAACTCGACCCCTGGTTGCAATCCCTCAAAACTCACGGAGAGATCCACCGTGAACACACCGGGCTTGCTTTCCGACACGAGCTTCATCAGAACAGGATCCTCGTTGAGGCTTTGGGCCAAAGAGTCGTCTTCGATGACCTCAGGAACGAACTCTCTGATCTTCTTGACCGTCGGCGACACTCCGAAAGCTTGCCTCGGGAAGAGCGTGCCCTTCGACTCCAGGGCCACCCCAGTCCCCAGCAGTCTAGTGGAGCAGCTTCTCCAAGTCTCGTCCATCTCGCTCTTCCTAACCATGTTATGTGTGGCAACGTACTTCTGAATGGTGTCAAACGAGAGCGACATCCTCCTGCTCGACATGATGAGCCTCTCGAAGCTTCTGCCCCATTCCAGCTCCAGCATCAGGCCTGCTGAGGTCTCCGTTTTGGACTTGATGAACGGCTTCAGAATCTCGAGTTCGAGCCGCTTCCCCCCAAAAAGGTCCATCGTACTCAGGTGCATATCTAGGCTAAAAAGCCTACGCCTCAGCTATGAAATGTCTGCGCCTGTCACAGGCTGCTTGGGGCAACCAAGTCTCTTTTTCGTTTCGGGACTGCGTATCTCCTCTGGCAATACGGGGGTCTGTGGGGGTTTTGTGGTCGGACTGTCCTGAATCTGTCGAAAACTTCCAGGTTCCAATGGAGTGTTCTCGTTCCAGTTGCCCCCTGAACGCTTACATAATGATTTGGGGAGGTGATTTTGGGATTACAGATGATGCTGACCTGGTGCAGACCCCAAAAATCGCAAGCTGGGCGGGATTTATTTAAGCCTGTGTAGTTGATTCCTAAAGTCTTATAAATTTCAGACCATAGGTTCACACGAGTAAAAATGTCAGGCGTAGCTGGCGAACTAAAGAAAGGGTTCACTACTAGAGCAATAGTCTTAGCGCTCGTCATAGGCTTGATTGGTCTGTTTGCGAACATAGCTACATGGTGGGCAATGGGCATAAGTCTGGAACCTGTTCCCGCTGGAAGAGTCGGATCCGCGATGTACGCTCCTTACGGGCTCGTCTTCATTCTCGCCTTGGCATCAGCCTTCCTAGGAAGCGCAGGCCTCAGCACGCAGGAGATCGTCGTTGTCAACGTAGCCGCGTTCGTGGCGGCTGATGCACCATTCATTATCATGGGATTCATGGGATTCTTCCTAGCAGACACATACTTGGCAAGGACCAACACCGTGGCAGCTGCCCTCCTGAGGTTCTATCCGAGTCTTTGGACTCCAGGTGACTACAACCTCGTAGCGCCCGCTTGGACAGGCAATGCAGCTGCTCCAATAGGAGCACTCCTTCCCTACCTTGGGTTCTGGGCCTTCATGATGCTGCTTTGGTGTATGATGAGTGTCTTCCACGGTGCCGTACTACGACTTCAGTACGTGAAGAAGGAGAGAATGCCATTCCCAATGTTCATCCCAATTAACGAGATGCTGGGCAAATACGAAAAGAACAAGGGTGACTTCATGTCGTACATCAAGACTTTGCCATTCCTGATTGGTCTGGTGCTCGGTATCTTGGCCGGAGGTCTCGCTGCATTGAACTACATCTACAAATTCACGCAGGTATTCTATTCATACGGCCAATTCTACCTGCCCTGGCTTGGAGATCTGATGTCGGCCATCTCCCAACGGACCGTCGGTGGCTGGTGGATGCTGATAACTGCGGACATTGCACTCTTCTATCTGGCACCCATGGACATCCTCAGTTCCATGGTCCTCCTCTTGGCCGTCCTCAATGTCCTGTTCCCGATAGTCATGGTCAACATCGGAGCCATAGCACCAGGCTCGGGCACGGGTTGGGGAGGGCCATTCCCGACCGTTCCCTTCACGATATACTGGCTTCCTGTCGCGGTTGGACTATGGGCCATAGTATTCGGCTACAAGGCATACGGCGATAGCATCAAGAGGGCTCTACAAAGGACAAAGGCTGGGGACGGAGAACTCAATGACCTCTTGGTCTGGGGTGGCTTCGCAGGCACATGGATCCTGTGGCTCATACTCTGGGTCGCGTTTGGCGGAAACATCCTAGCGCTGACAGCCGGGTTCATTGTCTACCTAGTATACACCTGGGGAATAGTTGGAACCTTCGCAGCAACAGGGACTTGGTGTGGATGGGGAGACACATGGCCAACACAAGCGACAACATTCTGGGTGGGTTCAGCGACCGGCACCTTCAACCCAACAGGTGCGGCGGCAAACACCCAGGCAGCTTGGGCAACAGCGACAGCACCATTCATAACTGCGGGCTTCGGCGGTTGGATGATTCAGGCCTCAGAGCACCCATGGGCATTGACTGGAACATACTCCATGGCTCAGGCAACGAAGACAAAGGAGACTGACATATTCAGTGCACAACTCCTCGGCATGGTGTTCATCGCCACAGTAGGCATACTGTTCGGAACTTACGTACTGTACGGCACTGGCATGGGGAAGCTGCCAGGCTTCGGGGGCGCCGGAGGCTTCATAGGTAACATGGCCAACTGGTCAGTAACAGATGCGTCACCTCCGTCATCAATGGACTTCATGCAGCTCCTTGTGGCCATAGGCCTAGTAGGAGTGCTGTTCTTCCTCAGATCGAGCTTCTCCTGGTGGTTCTTCAGCCCATACGTGATGTTCTTCTACGACAACATGTGGCTGTTGAACGGAGGAGTTGCTTGGATACTAAAAGTCATCACGCTCAAAGTGTTCGGAGCCAAAGCCTACGAAGAAACAGGAGTTCCCATAGCAGTCGGGTTCCTAGCAGGAATCACACTTGCTGCCATGCTGATAATGGGAGTGAACTCAATCACTGGTGGAATAGCAGTCGGGGCGACCGTCTAGGGTCGCCCGGTTTCTCTTTTTTTGACACCCTCTTTCTTTTTGTCACCCCAAGACTTTTATCTACATAGGCATTGTCATGAGTGGCAATGAGTGGAAGAGGACGAATTCCTTCTGCTTCAATTCTGCTCGTCTTGTTGGTCATCACAGGGACTTCGGTAGGAGGACTGCCTGCCGTCTCCGCCCAACGTGTCGCGATGTCCCTCGACCGAATAGAGAGTGATTTGGAGCTATTTTCCTCGCTTCAGTCCAGAGTCACGGGCTATCCCGGCTCCTACACTGCAGCTGAGATCATATCCGAGAGATTTAGCGCTCTGGGATTGAGCGTGAGGCTTTTCAACTACACGGTGATGGTTCCGTACGATGAGGGATCCTGGCTGAGAATAGGAGGACGTACGATCCAAGCATTCTCTCTGTATCCAAACGGAGTGGCCACGGGTGAGAAGAGGGCCTCAGGCAAGCTGGTGTACGCGGGCCATGGTGCTCCAAGCGAGTTTGACGGGCTCGATGTCAGGGGCAACATAGTTCTCTTGGAGTTCAACTCGGGGACCGCTTGGACAACGGCGATGTCGTTGGGGGCTTCAGCAGTGGTCTTCCTTGAGGACGGAGCCGCAACGCGATATGAAGCGATGGCGAAAATCTCCTCGCTTCCGATCACAATGCCGAGGCTATACGTTAGAGGAGAGAAAGCCGCGGAGCTGAGGCAACTATCAGTGGCAGGTCCACAGATTGAACTCTTCAACGGGATGGAATGGAAAGAGGTGCAGGGCATAGACGTCGTGGGGGAAATGACGGGCACGGAGGATCCCTCTAATGTCATAATAGTGATGACACACTATGACTCGGTTTCAGTCGTCCCCGCTATCTCTCCTGGGGCCGACGACGCCCTTGGCATCTCTTCGATGCTGGAGTTCATAAGAGTCCTGAAGGACGAAGGGTTCTCCCCGAGATACACCGTGTGGTTCATCGCCATGTCCGGGCATTGGCAGGGCCTGAGCGGGGCCAGAGAATTCGTTGAGAACAACTACTTTACTGAACGGATCGGTCAGGACGTGAAGCCGTATCTCGCGGTGTCACTGGAACTAACGTCGGGTAGCTCTCACCCCAACTTAGTATTGGCTGGGTGGATGTACGGCATTTCCACAACCACTGCATTCAGGAGAATGCTCACTATCAACGGACTCTTTCGGGACTCTTCCAAGTCTTTTCAAGATACCTATCCAGACTATTGGGCCAAGATCGAAACAACGCCTCTGATCACGTTGGCTGGCATCGCCGCAGCTGACGGGTTCAGGTCAGGGATGGCGTTCAAGTACAACTTGGACATGGAGGCCTTCGAGCTGGCGAACTCGCTGGGCCTAGGGATCGTCACCTACGATGACACAAGGTTGCACTTCTTCACTACATCCGACGAGATGAAGTACGTAGATCTTGACAGTGCAGCGCCTCAGTGTGAGTTCGCGGCGCATCTCCTCAAGGACATACTGCGATCGCCGATTTCGGACATATACTCAGGAAGCTGGGATGACCTCAAGCCTGTCAGAATCGGACAGACCTACAGCGGGGTCGGATTCGCCACCCTCTACATCAAGGCAGTCGAATACTCTCCCACCAACCCAAGTCTGTACGATTCCGTCCCAAACACGCTGATACTCGTAGGGAACCCAGTGGATCCCTTCTCTCTGATCGTTAAGAAGTGCAACTCAAGCGGTGTTGCCGAATTCCACGGCATGCAGCCGGTCATGGCCGCAGCAACTGTTGGCAACATACTCGTCTCCGGCTATCAGATGGATGAAGAAGGCCGAATCATATATGCTCCTGATAGAGGACCCTACGGGGAAGGCCCCCCCGGGAGCCAAAGCCCCTGTCGACCTGACAAACAGATATCTTACAACGGACAGAAGGAAAAAGTGGCTGTCTTCAAGTGCGGTAGTGCAACTGTCTTCGACATCAGCGCCCCTGATACTCTAGCAGCCGCGAGTGCGCCCAATTCCTTCTATCAGACCACCAATGTGTATGCAACGGAGCTGGCTCGTGCGCTCTATGAGACGCCTCTTTCACTGAGCGTTACGGTCATGCGCATGCCAGGATACGCTTCCTTGGATTCTTGGGGGTATAGGTTCGATCCCATACTCGGGATAGTCCAGATCTACGCCCCACCAAGGATGGGGTTTGCGTTCATGATAAGGAGCTCTGCGTTGACTAGGACCACGACCATATACGCGAACGTCACACTCGCCAACCAAGACGGTTTTGGCTATACTCTAGCAGAGCAGGGTGACAGGCTCTTGATTGACGGCAGCTTGGTCGGTATGCTTCGGGATCCTATGACTCTGGCCTACGGCAGGTACCTTGCCCAAGAGGACATTCAAGTGATAGATCCAACCACCCAAGGGCAGTTGGAGATCGCACGTGAACTGAATCAGACGCTTTGGGATAGCTCCCTGAGAAAGGACTACGGAGCGTTGATGACCGACAGCCTCTTGGCATGGGGGTACTCGGTCAAGGCGTACGATTCCTCCCTCGGTGTGCTAAGAGACGCAGTGACGAGCATAATCATCACGTTTGCTCTTGCGATTCCGTTCGTGCTTCTGTTCGTAGCACTGGTCTATGGCCTGACGAAAGGGCTCCGGAGCGTGGTGTTCGTGGGAGCGACAGCTATCACTGTGTCTTTGATACTCACCCTTTTCCACCCCGGATTCAAGCTGGCTGCGAACGTCTTGGCGATCTTCATGGGAACATTGTCTGTGGCTCTGGTCATTCCCGTTCTCTTCTTCCTTCTCGTGGACTTTTCCTCTAGCCTTGCTGATCTCAGAAAGGAGGTCTTCGGGGCTCATTTCCTCGAAAGAAGCGGCTTCGACGTTTCGTTTTCCTCTGTTTCAATAGGCGTAAGCAACATGCAGAAACGCAAATTCAGGACTGCGCTGACCTTGGCGAGCATCATACTGGTCAGCTTTGCTCTGGCATCTCTAACTTCGGTGACAGAAATCAAGGTGCTTCAGGTCACTCCAGCGCAGACCCCGGTCAAGTACAACGGGATCATACTTCACACTCCCCACTTCTTCCCGCTAGACAAAGACCTGGCGTCCTTGGCTGCGACGTATCTCGCAAACGGCACCGATTTCGCTTGTCGGTACTGGGTGTACATGCCGTCTGTGACAAGAGGAGGTGCCATGGGAGCGATAGGGGTGACTTCAGGCAACCGAAGCGCCGAGGTGAATGCGCTCGTCGGGATCAGCCCGCTTGAACTCAATGGATCATTCACGGACTACGCCGAGTTTCTGAATGGCACAATGTTCTCAGATAGCGATATGTACTCTGCACTAATCTCGAACAGCCTTGCGAAGAACCTTAATGCGGAGATCGGGGATGAGATTGTTGTCGACGGCATAAAACTGAAAGTGGCAGGGAAACTAAACACGGCTATGATGCTCGAGAAGGTCAGGGACTCTGATGGTTGGGTAGACATTCTACCGATGAACACCTACGATATGAGCACCAAGAGGGTTGGCCCAAATCCGCAGTCCGCCTTGGGTTTCAGCTCGGTGATATTCGTTCCTTCCAGACTGGTGGAATTGATACCAGAAGCGTCCCTTACGAGTGTGTTCATTCCTGCGGGCAAGAACTCACTCAACGATCTCAAGGACAGAGCGGGAAAGCTGTTCTCGGCATTTGTTGGTTTGGAGATCTACCTGACGTACAACGGCACAGTGTACCAATTCACGAAGCAGAGTGTAACCTCTTTGGTTGGGTTCCAATTCATCATGATACCGATGATCATAGCGGGGCTGATCACGATGTCAACCATCCTAGGAGGGGCAATGGAGAGACTGAGAGAGGGCTATATCTATAGCAGCTTAGGCCTTGGGCCACTTCAGGTCGGTTTGATGTTCTTAGGGGAGAATGTGGTTTATGCCGTTGTTGGATCCATGGTAGGGTACTTGTCTGGCATGTCTGTGTCTTATCTCTTGAGAACGCTGGGAGTCATCCAACTCACTGTCAACTACACGTCTTCATCTGTCAGTGTAGCGATTGGTTCAGTGATAGCGTTGGTCCTCGTTGCTTCTCTGTATCCTCTGTACAAGATATCCGCTCTAGTGACCCCTTCGCTGGAAAGGAAGTGGCGCATACCAACAAAACCACAGGGTGACACATGGGACATACCCATACCATTCAGAATCAAAGACGTCGAGAAGGCAGGGGGTATCGCAGTCTTCGTGAGGGAGTACTTGTGGAACAACAGGATAGAGCGAACGGGAGTCTTCACCGTTGAGACAGTGGATGTCTCCAGAACTGGGTCGACAGTGAGCATCACAGCCAGGGTGCAACTTGCACCATATGAGCAGGGTATCAGACAAGACATCGTCTTGGCGATAACAAAGAGCATAACGGAACAAAGGCACCTAGTGTTTCTGAACCTGCGAAGGGTTTCAGGCTCGGTTGACTCATGGGTGAGGTTCAACTACCCGTTCATCGACGAAATGAGAAAGCAAATGCTAGTCTGGAGCCTCCTGACTCCAGAAGAAGAGAACAGATACGTCGGGATGGCAAGGGATCGAAATCTGATAGGGTGAATCTGAATGTCGAACTATGGCAAGGAAGAGAAGGAAGCTTTCATTCCAGGGCTGACGATCGTATCCGTTTCGGCCGTCATCTTCGGGCTTGTGACCGTAGTGCCCGCTCTCATCTATCTAGGGTGGGCAGTCGGTCCACTAGGTGGTACAGAGAGATTCGTACCCGTGTTCGTTACGCTTCTCTTATTCACGGAAGTCGGGAGGATAGTCAGGAGACACGTCACCTCTCAGGAGGCCTACATAATCTACTTCATGCTCCAAGCTCTAGGACTTTGGTTCATTGGCGGAGGCATGTTCGGGGACTTCCTGCTTCGTTACTACTATAGGTCAGCTCCCTATACCGTCCTGTATGGACTGGCGGACAAGTTACCGCTCTGGTATGTTCCGGCCTACGAGAGCTATGGGCCTCTCCACAGGACATTCATATCGACGGACTGGATGATCCCGATCTTGATCTCGCTCATCAGCACGGTCTCGACTCTGATGATAGATTACGGGATCTCTTTCATCACGAACATGGCGTACATAGAAGTAGAAAACCTGCCGTTCCCAGTCGCCCCAATAGATGTTGAGGCCATATCCACCTTGACGGATAGAACCCCCGAGAAGATGATGTATTTCTCTTTCGCGGCCGTCATAAGCTTGGTATATGAATTCGCGGTCTACGGGATTCCGAATCTCACTTCGACATTCTTGGGCACTACGATCGTCGTCATACCATACCCTTGGATTGACTTCACCTCCACGATCGAGAGAGTCCTACCTGGAGCCATCTTTGCCGTGGGAACAGACCTTGCGCAGTTCATGATTGGATGGGTGATCCCGTTCAGCGCTACGGTATGGATGTTCATCGGTTCAATGTCGATCTGGGTTTTCGGGAACGCACTCGCTCTGAAGATAAACAACCCGTACTTCGCGTTGTGGCAAAAGGAATGGACCTATGGTGCTCCGATCGACTGGTGGTGGCAGAGAGCCACGTTCGACCTTTGGGCAAGCCCTCAAGTTGGACTTGCGCTTGGAGTCGCCTTGGCTATTTTCGTGATGGGATTCAAGAAGATGGCCGTGGGGATATCTTCGCTAAGGCACTTGTCAAAGGAGCAACTGAAGACTTCCTACTTACCATTCAGCTGGACTATCGGGCTGATCGCGATCGGTTCGCTGAGCGGAATGGCCATGTCGATCTTTCTGGTGCCTGACCTGTGGTTCATCTGGATCATATCTTGGATGCTCGTTCCCTTCATCCAAGGTGTGTTGGCGGCAAGGGCTACGGCGGAGACGGGCCTCGGGGTCACCATACCGTACGTCAGAGAAGCTCTATTCGTATCATTCACCCGACCTGGCGATGTTGGTGTCTGGGTAGCGCCCTTCGCCCCAGCTCCTGGTGCGGCGATAATAACCCACAGAGTCAAGGTTGCGAAGCTCTTGAATGTTGAGCCGTTGGATTACTATAAGGCCTACATCTTATTCTTTGCGGTGGCGATTGTCCTATCCTTCGTATATGTTACGATCTTCTGGGTCATGGCACCCATTCCCTCTTCGTTCTACCCCTACGCGTCCTATTCGTGGCCCATTAATGCACTCTACTTCTCCTTGTGGGTCTCGAGATCAATCGACATATTCAAACTGGACGTTATTGCAGTCACGACTGTTGTCGCATTTCTGGCGGTCGTCGGGTCTTCACTTCTTCCAGCTGGCTTCTTCTCGCCAATAGGTCTTCTGGTCGGATTTCAGACCTTACCTCCCTTCGCGTTTACTCCGCTCATAGGTGCCCTCGTGGGCAAGTGGCTCGAAAGGAGAATGGGTAAGGAGAAGTGGGAATTGAGGAGATCGGTGATACTAGCGGGTACATTCTGCGGCATCGCGTTGGCCGTAGCCCTCGCAGTGGGAATTGCGATAATCGGCAGAGTCGTCACATCAAAGCCGTTCTAGAAGGTTCGAAAAGGGGGAAGCAGCAGCTTCTACGCCTTTCCGGCGTCGCCCTCGCCTATGCCGGTTCCCTGTCGTGCGGAGAACCACTTCCAGGCCCTGACGACGAGGAAGTACAGTGCTACGTAGCCAAGCACAAGAAATACGAGTTCCAGCCTGATCCTGCCTGCGAAGAGATCCACTATCATGTCCTCTAACGATGTCCCGAGCAGGACCATCATGGACCTGCTTACCATCTTTCCCATGAAGGTAACCACGAAGAATATCGCTGGGTTCAGACCGGTTGCGCCACTGATCATGCCTACTACATCGAAGGGCAGTGGTAACGCGGAGAACAGGAATATGGCGGCTAGGCCGATCTTCGAGAACAGTCGCTTGACCGTTTCATATTCGTCCCTCTTCTCCACTAGCCTCCTCCCACCATAGCCAAGCAGGTACCCTGTCAGCTCGCCTGTGGCTGCGCCCAGACCTGCTGCGAAGACAACTAGGAGTTTGTTGTCGAGCAAGACCCCCCCGGCTATCGTCGCCACCCAACATGGTAACGGGAGCAGCACCGTGGCATTCGATATGGCTTCCACGAGGAAGACGCCGACATAACCGTTGCCCTCGCGATTCCCTTCGTGGTCTTGTTCTCCGCCCTAGCCTACGGACTCGCCAGAGGTTCCAGGAGCATCACTTTACGAGCATCGTTGCCTTGTCCGTCGCGTTGGTCCTCTCGCTTTCGCATCCTAGTTTTACATTGGCCGCCAACATCCCGGCGATCTTCATGGGTGCGGTTATCATCACCCTCGTGCTTCCGGCACTGTTCTTCCTGTTCGCCAACTTCTCAACAGCCCTGAGCGAGGTGAGGAGGGCAGTTATCGGAGAACACTTCTTGGAGAGGAGTGGCTTCGAGGTCTCGTTCTCCGCCGTATCGATAGGCCTCGGGAACATGAGGAAGCGGCCGCTCAGGACAGTTCTGACAATGTCCTCGAGCGTTCCTGACTGCTTTGTCTCAATCTGTATCTGCGCGGGCGCCGCTGAGTTGCTCGTCTGCACCGTGACCACAATCCCCCTTGGGTCGCGAGCGTTGCGGCTCCGGTCGATCGCTTTCTTCCGTGTGTGTGGCGTAGCGGCTCAGCAGAGACTCCCAGTCAACGAACTCAACCGCTGCCAGAAACCCCAAGAACAGAACTGCCGTTATGACCACAGGGACCCAGTCCGGCAGCGTTGAGGTGGCTTCGCCGATTGATGACCCAAAGAGCCCTATGGTGTAAAGCATCGAAGCCTTTCCAAGTATCCCGGCAATAGTCACGACCAAAAGGTCATAGTTGATTGCGCCGAGCGCAATGAAGATGATGTCGTCAGGCAGGAAAGTGTAAGCGAACACGAAAACCATGAGGGGAATCAGCCAACGGCTTCTGGCGTTGCTGGCCAGTCTAGACACTATTGCCAACTTTTTCCCGTACCTAGATCCCTCGACTTGACGTCGGAAACAGCGACCGACAACCCACCCCACCAACTCACCGAGCCCCGATCCCAATCCTCCCCAGACCGCTATCTCCAGCAGGTTGATGCCCGGTATCTTCGCGGTCAAGCTGAGGATCGTGGCCGTATAAGGAATCGGGAAGAACACAGAGGTGGTGCCCACGAAACACAAGCCGAATATGGCGATCCATCTGTGAGCAGGATCCCCCTCCAGGAAGAAGTCGGCCAGCTCGTCATAGTAGGTGTAGATGAGCAGGCTCGAAACGATCACGAAAAGGACGACAAGTGTCAGCTCTAGCGCGCGCCCCAATGCTTCTCTGGTGGGCGTTAGCTGGATGAGCTCTTTAAGCATTCACGGCTCCGATATTTGGCCAAAATGAGAGAGATGATTCATCCAAGTGAGGCTGCAGCCACGAGTTGCCCCACCATCTGTACCAAGCGTCATCTGGCCTATTGCGGCAAGCACCCCCGATCCGACGAGGCACCATCCGCCCCCAAGCGAGGTCAGTGGCCAACAACATCCTTTTAACCGTCCACGGTCGAGGTGCTTCGCTCGTTGAGATTCTGCATTTTGACTCACAACACAGCCAGCCACTTCGTGAACCGTGCAGCTAGATCGTTTGAGAAGTTAGGTCACAAGGCGGAGGTCGTGGATTTCGCAGACGTGAGGTTCTCCGTGCGAGATGGAGCTGTCAGGATAGGGTTCAACAACGATGGAGCGGACATCGCAAGCACCTTTGACGCCTGTCTGGCGCGGCCTCTGGGGAAGAAGGATTTGTCGGCATTCATGTTCTCGATCAATGTCCTGTCCGTCCTTTCCCAGAATGGTCTCACAGTTGTGAACAACCCAGACGCATACCTGTTGGCCTCCAGCAAACTGAGCCAATACCTAGTGCTATCTGATCATGGGCTTCCGGTGCCTAGCACGGAGTCATCCTTGGACGCTGCTGAGCTCCTCAAGTCAGCCCCAGGGGGAGCTTGTCTGATAGAGAAACCCATCTGCGGATCCAGGGGCGTTGGGATCAGAAGGGTACGTGCAGGACTGGGACCACATCGGGCCCCAAGGGCCGTGGTCCTGTACCAACAAGACCTTACGGGAGCTGGCACCGACATCAGGGCCTTCACGGTTGGCCATAGGGTGGTGGCCGCGATGAAGCGCGTTTCATCTTCGTTGGCTGCGAACGTGAGCAGAGGTGGTAGGCCCGAACGTGTAGAGCTGGACGATGAGCTAGTCCATCTGGCTGAGGACGCGTCTAGGGCGACGGGCGCCGAGATAGCGGGGACCGACATAATGCTCGACCGTTCCGGCAGATCCTACATCTTGGAGGTGAACGCGCAGCCCGACTTCATCGGCCTGGAGACCGTGGCCGATGTTGACATTTCCTCTACCATATGCGAATATATGATCGAAAGGGTGGTGGGACGTGGGGATGCATGAGACGACCCTCGGGCTGCTAGGATACCCGTCGAAGATGAGGAGAGGCCTGCTACCTGAGGAGATGCTGTTGGGCGGCAAGAAGATCGGGATGATGGCACTGGAGAGAGCACTGGACTTCTCCGACCACGTAGTCTCAGTTGTCTCATCCGAGGAACAGGCCGAGGCGATGGAGGCAATCGCCCAAGAGAAGGGGGTTATGATAAGCCTCAGAGTGGTAGACGACATGAGCGCAGTCTCGACCTCCATCTCGACAGCTCTGGACGTGTGCGGCGACGGTTATCTACTTGCAATGCCTTCGGCTTCCCCCTATGTCTCCGCGGACATTCTGGGGCTGATCCTTGAGCTCATTGAGGACAGAGACGGCGTCTTCTTCAGGGACAAGAGCGGATCGATCTATGACTTTCTGTTCGGGGTGAATGTGCAATCGGCCAGACTGCTGTTGAAGAAGGAAGTGGAGTTGACCAGCCTCTCTGGCCTCTTGGACGGTCTCCTCAGGACAATGACAATATCATGGAGCGCAGCATCGACGCTTGATCCATTCCACCTCTCATACTTCAAGGTCAGCACCGATTCCGATTTCGAGACAGCCAAAAGGCTGCTAAAGAAGGTGATGAAGTGATGAGCCGACTCACCGGCCCGCTTCAGTTGTTCGGAGTCAAATACGACGGCATGATTTCATCCGGAATGGACTTGGCTGGTCTGGTGTTCAGCACATGCAGGAAGTCAAGGCATCCGCTCAGGAACGGAGATGTAGTGGTACTGACACACAAGGTGCTCGCGAAGGCCGAAGGATGCAGGGTTCCCTTGGAGAGCGTGGTTCCCTCCAATCTAGCTAGGGCGATTGCAGAGAAGGTCAGCAAGGCTCCAGAACTCGTGGAAGTGATACTGCAGCATTCTAAGAGGCTGATAAGGGTTCAGGGTCACCATCTCATCACACAGAACGACGCGGGCATAGTGTGCGCCAATTCGGGTGTTGATCAATCAAACGTTGACGGCGGAAGGTCAGTGATAGTCGTTCCGAGTAATCCAGATAGGGTCGCGGCCAAGTACGCTAGGAGATTCCAGAAACTGGGGGCCAAGGTTGGTGTTATCATTACGGACACACTTGGCCGGCCCTTCAGGATCGGAGAGGTGAACTTCGCGATCGGATCCTACGGTCTGAACCCGCTGAATGACCTGCGAGGGAAAAAGGATCTGACTGGCAGACAACTGCGCATAAAGATGATTGCGGTCGCGGACGAGATTGCTGCGGCGGCGGAGCTAGTGACGGGGAGTGCATCAGAGGGGATTGTAGCCGTCGTGATCAGAGGCTACCGATACAAGCCGTCCAGGAAGGGCGCATCAACCCTCCAAAGGCCCTTCTCGCAGGATCTGTTCGTGTGACAACACTTGTCACTCGGCTCATCTACATCCTTCTTCGCGTTAGGGCACAACGGCCCAGCTCCGCAACTGACTACCACACGTCGTATCAAGTGATACTCCTAGTACAGATACCTATCAGACAACAAGTTGCCTAGCTCCGGTTTCTTCCTGAAGTACTCGATCACATAGGAACATATCGGGTATATCCTGAGACCTCTCTTGCGTGAGTAGTCTATCGCTGCTTCGACGAGCCTCGTCGCAATGCCTCTACCTCTCAGCTCAGGAGGGGTGTAAGTAGCGTCAGCCACGAGCTCCTTGTCTCTGAGACTGAAGGTCAAGCTGGCCTTCTTCCCGTCGACTATGACGTAGAATTGCCCTCTATTTTGCCTGAGGTCCATGAGCACTTCGGGTTCCATAAAGTAAAACATTCAGATATCGTTTTAAACATGTGACAGATTGTTCGAGCATGACGACAGGTTCCTCAATTGTCCCGGGAGCCCCGATAGAAACCGAACTGGCTGACTACTACGATCGTTTGATATTCGTCGGGGACATTCACGACGATTTCCCCGAACCGGGTCATAGGTCTGTAGAGTACATCTCCTATCCTAAGGATCTGACCCAGGCAGTCAATGTCGAGGCACTTCTGCTTAGCGTGAGGGAGAAGATGGGATTGGCCGGCACAGACGAAAGCGAGGTCAAGACTGCCCTCAAGGAATACGCGGTAACGTCCGGTGGGTCGAAGCTCAGTGAGTCAGCTGTCGCGGTCTCATATGCGCTCAGGTACGGTCTGCCACTATTGCACTACAGAGCAGTCCTCAAGGGCTTGGCACCCGTAGAGGACTTCGACAACGGTTCGGAACCCGGTGCCGCGAGGTTCATCAGCAGAGGGCAGTCACTCCTTTTTCCGATCTCTCCGTCTGAGCAAAACCGCCTGACCACGACGATTGGTTTGGAGGGAGAGTGGTTCGTCGGGAGGACCAGAGGCATTATCTTCCACAAGTCCATCGGCACAACTTCACTGGCCGCGGTAACGACCGGACTTCCTTCTCAGTCGGCCTCAATATCCGCCGTGACTTGGACGACGGAATTCAGCGCCATTGCGGGCGCGATCCCGGTTGATGTCGTGTTCAAGGGGAACGTACCCCTGACTCAAGGGGAGTACATCCTGCTGAGGGGAGAGCTCGACAGAGCGATTCCGGGACTGAGAGCATCATCGTTGGTCAGGGGAGCACTCGGAGAGATGTGGACTCTGGTCCAAGTCTAGACCTCGATGCTGATGCCCGCTTCGTCGAGAAAGCCGTCACCGATCTTGTGAATCGCAGAGCCCAGCTTATCAGCGCCCACCAAGACACATCCTTCCGTGATCCGTTCCACGCCGGGGATCACTGTGGCCACGATCGGAAACCCCTTGACGTTGCCTGTCACTCCCATCCTCTTGAGTGCCACGGCTCCCCACTTCTTGACGCGCTCGACCTGTTTCCTGCATGGAGTGCCGTACACTGTTCTCCTCGGCCACCTCTTGCAGTCGATGTACAAGGCTCTGGGTCGTTTCCATCCGACGACATCCATTTCCGTGCCTTCCACAGGAGCCCTGAATCTCACCCTAGTCCTCACTGCGAAGGACTGCACCTCAAGCAGCCTAGAAACGAAGTCCTCGAACTCGCTCGGGTTGAGATACTCGATGGTGCTCAACGACGCACCTCTCCTTATTGCCGCGACCACCAGCGCTACCCTTCCCCCTGCCAACAACTCGACGGATCTGCCTATCTTCCTCGCGAGCCCTCCGCTCTCCAACTCAGAGAGAAGGCCCCCGAACACTCCGCTCTCGAGCTCATCCCAGTCGAACCAGGTTCTCCGGGTTCTGATCGCATTCAGTAGTTCGGAGCTAAGTGTACCGGAGTCGCCAGTCGGCATCGGCTGTTGCGCGAGAAGACAAGAAGCGAGCCGCGCTTAAGAGTTTCCTTGTTCGCCTCTGGACCAGTGGCCGGCAAAGCTTAATCCGCTAAGGGCTACCTGAAGTGTCTCATGCTATGGCTCGAACTAACTTCACCGGATCTGGAGAAGGAGGCAAGAAATGGTACTATCGCCGTGATGATGGTGGGATCAATAGAGGTGCACGGTCCTCACCTCCCCCTAGGAACGGACACCATGGTGACCCAAGCACTGGTGGAGCTCGCATCCGAGAAGGAGCACGCCGTCGTCCTTCCACCCCTTCCGTTCGCCTACGTTCCGGAGAACAGGCACTTCCCGGGCACGGTGACGATGGAGCCTGAACTGCTGCTCGGGATGCTTGGGGCGATCGCAGACGAAGTGGGTAGGAACGGATTCAAGAAGCTACTATTGATCAGTGGCCATGGTGGCAACACCGCCATACTGGACGCGTTCGTGATGGGCAGGTCAAGCAAGAGAGATCCAATAATCTATGCCTACCTTTCACCTTGGGATCTTCCGAAGGACATCGAGGACAAGGTAACAGAAGGGCTGGAAACCGGCCACGCGTGCGTGATAGAAACCAGCAGGGTTCTGGCGCTGTTCAAGGACCTGGTGAGAATGGACTACGTGAGACATCCAGCAAAGACAGGTTCCACCGGCCTATCCGCGGGGGTAATCAGCTCATACTGGTGGCAGGTCAAGTGTCCTGAGCTGTACTTTGGAGATCCCAGAATGGCCACCGTGCAGAAAGGCAAGATCGTCAACGATGTGATGGTGGAGAACATCACAAGGGCGATAAGGTCGGTCAAGGAAGACGATGTCACTCCGAAGGTCGCTGATGACTTCCATAAGAGGGCATTTAGAAACACCTCATAGCAGCTCTCACAGGTCTCGATGTGGACTTCGTGGTGAGCCCATGTCTTGCTCCTAGCAGGATCGACACAGCGCGGGCGTGCAGGGACATCCAAAGATATCTCGAGTGAATTCCGGCAAAGATAGAACTCCAAACCCTTTAAAACGTCCTGAGAGTTGATTCCAGATATGGGTCATGGAACACCAAGCAGCGTCTCAATGCTGCTGGTGATGATGGCGATGCTATTGAGCTCCATGTTCGTGGGTCAGGTCTTGGCCGACGACAAGATCACCCTTACTGTGACTTCGGATGGTCTGCCTTCTCCCGCCCAAGTCAGGCTTTTCGTAAACGGTTCCGCGACACCGACATCGCTGAGTTCAGATAATCCCGTCGTCCTGAGACTAGACAAGGGAGTGACCATTTCGATAAGCTCCGAGGAGAGGGTTGAGGGACAATTAGGATTCATATATGTGATGAAATCCATCACCTTGGCCGGCTCGAACGAACCCGTATCCACGTTGACCTTGTCCTCTGATACAAACCTGGTGGTTCACTTCGAGACTTCTCACACCCTGTTGCAGCCTATCTTCTGGCCTCTCTACGGCTTAGTGGGGGCCACGGCAGTGCTGATAGCAGTGAGAAGATGGGCAAGAAGGGATACGGCGAGACAGGACCAGTCCAAGGAAAGACGGCCGTGACAGCCTCCGCACACAGCACCATCACGACCTCATGACAGGCACGTGCCCTTCACGCGCGCCCTAGTCACATCGATTGCGGGCTTCAGATCTTGCGCCGAATGAGCCCCAAGGGGGTGTCCCGGCGATTCTGATTCTCCCAACCTTAAATACGGCAACGCCCAATGACTGTGGGATGTCTACAAAGAAGCTGACAATCCTAATAGCTGGTCAGCTCGCGTCTGGCACGACCGAGGTCGCACAACTGGTTGGCTCTTCAACAGGCTTACCGGTTGAGAGCACCGAATCCTTCTTCAGGAAGATAGCCGCTGAGTTTCAAGAATCGTTCCAGTACCTAGAGCGCATATCCAAGTCAGGAGAGGTCGACCTTGAGAAGGTGCTGGAAGGGATGGCGAAGGACAAGATCGCTGGAGGGAATGTGATAATCGAAGGTAGATCGGCGCTGCTGGTCGTTGACTGCGATGTCACGCTCAAGGTGTTCCTACACAAGGACCTAGCGGATAGGAAGAAGTCCCTCATGGCGGGGAGGGGGGTAAGTGAGGAAGAAGCCACGCGGGAACTCTATGCCTCCGACCAAGAGAGGGAGCACTACTTCAGGGTAAGACTGAATGCTGACTGGGAGGACTCCGGGTTCTACGATTTCACGATCAACACGTCGAAGGTGAACCACCAGCAAGCCGCACAGCTAATTGAGTCCGCTTTGAAGGCAATGGGGCACTAGCATCGTTGGTTCCTCGGCCGGCTGTCTGGATGACGGGCCCACGATGGTCAAGTGTGTGGCAACAGAAAGTGATTTAAGCTAACCCGCCGGGATGTACGTCGCATCGAGATGTCAAAACAACCCTCTACTACGACACGACCAATTGCTGCACGTTCTGAAGCTCCGCCAGTTGTACCACCTCCCGCGCCACCGGTCAAGCCGGCTGTGAAGCCGGTTGGGAAGCCTTCGAAGAAGAAACCGGCGAAAAGGAAGCCGGCCAAGAAGAAGGCTGTCAAGAAGGCGAGGAAGAGGGCCAAGAAGAGGTAGCGGGGTGGGGCTTTCACATTTTTTAGTTGGGGCCGCATCCAAATAGCATGGAGAGGATATGGCCTGGGGTTCTTGAACTCAGCAGCGATCTCCAGAGTGCTGTCAGCCTTCTGCACGAGGCCTACAGTCAGATGTCCGGAGGAGACTGCGCCGCTGCCAGAGCCAAGAGCGGCCTCCTGAACGAGCTAGAAAGCTCGGCTGACGCCAAGCTCAAGAAGATTGAGAGGCAGCTCATTTCGTCCGACTTGTTCCCGACGATAAGGCAGTACATCTTGGAAGCCGTCAGGTTGTTGGACGATGCCATAGACAGATCAATGGAAGCTAGCAGGATGCTCTGTTACAGGCCGCTGAGCAAGGAGGAGATAGACGCGCTCCGTGTCGGACTAGAGCCGAGCCTAGATGGTCTGTTCTCACTTCTGCTCAAGATCACGGACGAGACCAGAAAGATGCTGCAGCTCATCATAGGAGACTTCGCGGCGGCCAGAAAGCAGGCGGAAACAGTAGAGGCAACGGAGGAGGAAATCGACAGGGTCAAACTGAAGCTCATCGAAGAGTTGTACAAGCGGGAGGACCGACTTAAGATCCTTAGCATCATCCAGCTCGAGAAGGTGATACTCGCGGCTGACGACGTAGCTGATACTTGTGAGGACATCTCTGATGCCCTGGTCAACATAGCCAACATTGCCAATCCCTAGGGTCACTGCAATTGTCCTGGGCGCTCTGGGCTTCCTATGCCGTGCTCTGTCTAAGCACCGGGCCGGCTGAGGGCAAACCGCTACTTTTCGGCCTCTTCGGCTGGGTGGATGAGTGCCGAGCGGGCAGGGTTCATGGTTGCGGTCTCCATAGCCTTGGGAGTGCTCCTAGGAAGCAAGCTGTCATTGACCATCGGAGCAGTTGCCCTTCAAGAGCCCGTCATCGGCCTGTTGGTCATAATCTCGGCTGCCGTAACCGTGGTGTCCCTGCTAACCAAGGCAATGCCTGTGTCTATCTCCCAGATAGTGCTGTCGTCCGGAATCGGATTCGCGATCGTGTCGGGATCTCTATCGAGCTATGTATCATCACAGGCCTTGTTCTGGGTAGTCTCGCCCTTGATGGTCTTCCTGATCACACCGCTGGCCTACCGGCTCCTGAGAGGAGTAATCAAGAGGGCGACATCTGTGGAAGCCTTGGACATTACGCTCAGGGTGTCGGTTAATCTGTCCTTGATTCTCCTTGCGTTCTGGAGGGGTGCAAACCTCGGTGGCATTCTGATGGGAACGATCGTCACTACATCTGACTACTGGAAGTTCGCAGCCTTGACCGCTGCGCTTGTCTTGATCTCCTGCCTCTGGGCCCCCGGCCTCTTGGTCTTCAGGGGTGATATGACGTACTATCCTGACCCAGCAGCCTTCGCGTCAAGGGCATTGTCATCACTGATCGGCGTGTGGATCGGACTGCTACTCGGGGTCACTGCATCTTTCACTCAGCTCTTCTATGCGAGCGACTTGTACTTCAGGTCAAGGATGCTGGTCAGCAGGGGGTACATCGCCAAGAAGCTCTTGATCTCATGGGCGCCGGCCGTTTCCTCAGGACTCTTGGCGGTCCTGCTGTTTCTGTTCCGCGGTTGATGACTCCGTTATGGTGTCCACGATCGGAAGAAGTTCTCTCAGGTCGTCAATGAAATAGTGAGCGACGTCCTCCAGTTTGCTTCTGTCCGTGCTCTTGGGCCTGAACGCAACTCTGTACCCGCAAGCCTGAAGAAGCGCAATGTCAAACCTCGTATCGCCTACGCCGAGCACTTCGTCGAATTCCAATCCCTGCCCGGAGACCATTCTTCTGAGGGCCTCATCTTTCTTGAGAAGATCGACCCTAGGAAGCACGTCACCAGTCAGTCTACCCTGCTCATCAGACTCCAGTCCATTGGCGACACAACACTCTATGCCCAGGTTCTCGCACACCATGTTGGCGAGGATGTCCAAGCCGCTGCTTACCACGCCCATCTTGAGGCCTCGCTTCCTCAGGCCATCTGTGCATTCCCGAGCCCCTTTGCTGAACGTGAATCCCGACAGGATATCCTCAAGAACTGAACGGCTGATACCGACAGGCCAAGCAGACACATCATGTTTCATGAACTCCGCGTAATTTATCTCCCCTCTTTCGTACTTGCCCAAGCCGTCGTCTCCCTTCTGTTCTGTCCCGAAGAACTCGTGAACCCTACCCCAACTGCTCTTCCCTTCTATCAGTGTGCCATCAAGGTCGAACACTATCATGCGCACTGGCTTCATGATGTCAACGCCTCTTGCTCTGTGAGTGTCCGCTGCCTCAACTCTCCGTTTCATTCCGAGATTGCTTATAAACAACTCACAAGGGCCGGGAGATGTTGGCTGTGCTCCCAGGTGCGCAATTGATCAAAGATAAAGTCGTGGCTGGTCTCAGAGACCTCCAAGCGCAGATGCAGCCGGCTGGCGTAGACCTGACCGTGGAGCGGATTGAATCCTTCATGACACGGCCTTCATTCACATTGAATTCCCTCGAGGCCGCTAAGACCAAGGAGGTGCGCAACAGGAACTCCGTCTACGTTCTGAAAGCTGGCCCGTATAGGTTAACGTTCTCGGAAGACATCAGGATACCTGCCGATTGCTGTGGCTTGGTGTTGCCGAGGTCATCGCTCCTCCGGTCGGGAGTCGCGATACACACCGCTCTCTGGGATCCTGGCTATCAGGGCAAGGGCAAGGTTCTACTCTCCGTCCTGAACAGGAAGGGCGCAGTCATATCGGTCGGCGCCCGCGTTGCACAACTGTTGGTCTTCCAGCTGTCCGGGGAGCCGCACAAGATTTACTCAGGGCAGTACCAACACGAGGGAATGAGTTCTAAGTAGGACCCAGCCCGGTAAGAAGTTGGATCATCAACACTTCCACTACCATTCCAATGACCAGCAGGGCTAGAGCCATTATCAATGATGCCATCAACGGCCCTACCTCATTGTCTATTCCCTTTCTGGAGAGTATCTTCTGCATCATCACCAAGTTCTCCGACAGGGCCAAGGAATATGCGGAGAATTCGATCAGCGAGTACGGCATTATTACCATGAACAGGAACAGCATCTGCGGGTTAGCCCCTGTCTGCTGGGCTATTGCGCTCAGTGCAGCGCCCGTGGTGAACGAGGCCATGAGGGCCGAGCCCAGTCCCAAGAGAGGGACAAGGAAGGTCACCGTGATCATCGCGTTGTTGAAGAAGATCGCCATGTATCCGCCTCCCTGGACTTCTTGGGCCAGCCCCTGCACCTCCTGAGCCAGTGCGGGGTCGGGCGGCGACAGCGTACCCGCTAGCATACAACTCACTATGACTATGAATGACAGCAGGATCAGCGACCTTCGTTCCTTCGCGAGCACCCTGCTGAACGATGAGGTGATTGACTCCATCTATTGTCCCTCGGTCAAGCTGATTGCCAGCTTTGCCAAGGTCGATATATAGTTGTCCCTGTTCATCGACTCCCGCTCGGGATCCGTGAGCTCTAGCCTGACCTCTCCCAGCACTTGGTACTTGTTCTCCTCAGCCCTCCTCAGCCTGGCCTCGATGGCCCTTGCCTTCTTGCGGTCCGTCTTGGTGACGCCTTTCCTGATTCTCCTGAGCAGGTCGGTCGACCCGATGCCCACTTCCAGCAAAGCGGATATCTTCCGTATCATGAGCATCAGTTCGGTCCTCAGCGGCCCCTTCAGTTGCCTCGCCAGTTGGCTGGTCGCCCTTCTCTGCAGGATCAAGTAGTCAGACAAAGCCTTGGTAGAATTCTGATCCCTTGGGTTGTGCTCCACTGACTCCAACAGTTGGCCCAGTCTCTCGGACTCCCTGAAGTCCAAGAACGAGCCCCTTGAATGCCCTGAGAGCGCAAGGAAAGGTTTCCACGCCGCCTTCGGCAGCAGTTCCTTCACTGCCTTCTCCCACGCCTTGTCCGGATCATACCTAGCGGGATCTTTGAAGTACTCCCTGTAAGTCACCAGCGCGAACTTCGATGCCTCGACCTGATTCATCGGGTTGGACACGAAGCCGGACAGGTGCTCGAGCAGGTCGGGCGATCTCCATCTTACGGGCCCTAGGAAGATCTTCATCTGGTGGGTGTAATCGTTCACCGGGTAGTTGTCCCAGAGGAACGGCTTCCTTCCTATGCCCATCCCAAACATATCTGCGTCCTCCGCCGTTATGGAAGGTGTGCAGACGTACTTGCCTGTCCACATGACGTGGATGCTCTGAGACAGCTTCTCCGCGAGCGCCCTGTGATAGTCAGTCGGCTGTATGCCTATGTACTGCGTCGGACATAGAATCAATCCGGCTCCCTCCCCGGCGATCTCTCGCAGCCTCTTCTCTAGCTTGTTCGCCAGGTGAGCGTGAGCCTCTCCAAGACTGTTGAACGCGGCCTTGTCCTCCCCATGCTGCAGTTCTTCGGGTATGTCATCCAAGAACAGGCCAAACCACTCAACGCCTAGCCTAGCAACCTCGGCTAACTTCGCAGATAGTTTCTCAAAGTCGGAGTCGGACGAGTATCGCATCGAGAGCCCGGGGCTCACTGCGAAGCAGAAGTTGACGCCGCTGCGTCTCGCGGTCCTCACCAGCTGAGCCAGTTTAGCGATTAGGCTCTTGGGATAGGGCTCTGCCCACTTCTCCCTGTGATAGGGGTCATCCTTTGGCGCGTATATGTAGATGTTGAACCCATTCTTGCCGAGGAACTTGATCATGTCCAATCGCGCGCCGTGAGACCAGGGCGGTCCATAGAAGCCCTCAACAACTCCCAAAGGCATCTGTTCGTTCATACGGGCCAATCGGGTCCCGTGAAGTTATAAGAATGAGCGGGTTCGGTTTCGGAGAAATGGGCGCGAAGATCGGCATAATGGGCGACTCGCATGACAACCTCGGACTCATGAGAAAGGCAGTCGACAGGTTCAACCGTGACAAAGTAAGTCACGTGCTTCACACAGGAGACATAGTAAGTCCGTTTGCGGCGAAGGAACTTGGCAGGCTCAATTGTCCCTTCACTGTGACCTTCGGCAACAATGACGGTGAGAGGCTCATGCTGAGGGACATCGTGACCTCGTTGGGGGGAAAGCTCCTTTGGCCGTTGGCCACCCTCTCCATCGAAGGCCAAAAGGTTGCCCTTGTTCACGGCGAAGATCGGGATTTGGTCAGCGCTCTGGCCAGGAGTGGAGACTTCTCGCTTGTGGCATACGGCCATTGGCACGATCCTGTGGTTCAGAAGATAGAGAATGGCGCCCTCGTCGTCAACCCTGGCGAGACCTGCGGCTACCTAACAGGAAGGGCTACGGTGGCAGTCGCAGATCTGGAAGCTGCGGAAGCTAGCATCATCGACCTTTGAGCACTGTACCTTCTGAAGCTGGCACCTATTGTCTTATGCTTCAGGCCTCCCGGCGCGTTGGCGTTTGTGTCGGCTCATTGGGAACGTTCGTTTTCGTTCCGGGCCTTTACCTCTATGTCGGATCTGCTAGAGGCCCCGGCGGGTTAAGAGCTAGGATAAGGCGACATCTGAGAAGGTACAAGCCGAAGAGGTGGCACATAGATTATCTGACAGGTTCCAGTTCGTTCAGGCTGGTCGGCGTCTTCATTGGCATGTCCGAGGAGGGGACAGAAGGAGCGCTGGCTAAAGAGCTAGTGAGGGCGGGCATGCGTCCATACATCGCTGGGTTCGGGAGCACAGATGATCCCGGGGTCCCATCACATCTGCTAGCTGTCGCTACTTCACTTGAAACATGCCGCCGGACGATCCGACGGTCGTTCTCTCGCCTCTTTCCCTTCCGGTCTTTCTTCTTGGCTTTAGATCAGTGACCTAGCCGCGTCAGTCTAGGCCTTCTTTGCCATATACACGAACATGTCGACGAGCCTGCAGCTGTATCCCCATTCGTTGTCGTACCATGAGAAGGTCTTGACCAACGTGTCCTTCATTACGTTTGTGCTGAGACCGTCGATTATCGAGGACGCAGGATTGCCAATCACGTCCGACGAGACGATTGGTTCCTCGGTGTACTCCAGTATTCCCTTCATCTTGCTGGTCGCGGCCGCCTTCTTAAAGGTCTCGTTGACCTGTTCCCTGGTGACAGGCTTCTTCACCTCTGTCACTAGATCGGTCACGGAACCGTCGGGGACCGGTACCCTCATGGCTATGCCGTCCAACTTTCCTTCAAGCTCGGGAATGACCAGACCTATCGCCTTGGCTGCTCCTGTACTCGTTGGGATTATCGACAGAGCAGCGGCTCTCGCTCTGCGGAGGTCTTTGTGGGGAAGATCAAGTATCCTCTGGTCATTGGTGTACGCGTGGACTGTTGTCATGAATCCCCTCACTATGCCGAAGTTGTCGCTCAACACCTTCGCCATGGGGGCCAGGCTGTTTGTCGTGCAGGACGCCATCGAGACGATGTTGTGCTTCTGAGGGTCGTACTTTTCCTCATTCACACCCAGAACGAATGTCGGCGTAGTCTTCTCTGCAGGTGCAGATATCATGACCTTCGAGGCGCCGGCTTTGATGTGCTTTGAGGCATCAGCTTCCTTGGTGAACAGGCCCGTGGACTCCAAGACGTACTCCACTCCGAGGTTCTTCCAGGGCAAGTTCGCTGGGTCCTTCTCCGCGAGCACCTTGACTCCATTGCCGTTGACTGCTATGCCCTCTTGGGTCACTTCTATCTCCTCGTTCAGTGTTCTGTGTACCGAGTCATACTTCAGAAGGAGTGCGAGCGTCTTTGAGTCGGTGATGTCGTTCACGGCCACGACGTCAAAGCGATTCATGAAGTCCGGGTTCTTGAGGGCAGCCCTATAGAAGATCCTGCCTATTCGACCGAAACCGTTGATTCCCAGTTTGATCTTGGCCATTTTCTCTCTGTCCTCAACAAGGCCGGCCCAGTGGGATAAATCTTTCACGAGGTTTCAGAGAAGAGCAGGTAGTCCGACGGGAGTTCAGCTACTAGGTGTCAGACTTTTATCTCCGATCCTGCGGGCATTTGCGGAGGAAAGTGAATTGGGCTTCAGAACACTTGATGACGCAGATGTCAAGGACAAGACCGTCATAGTTAGAGTTGACCTGAACTCCCCGCTGGACCCCAAGACCCTGAAGATAATCGACGACAATAGGATCAGGCTTCATTCCGGTACGATAAACGAGATTGCCGACAAGGGAGGCAAGGTGGTGGTTCTCGCGCACCAAGGCAGGAAAGGTGATGAGGACTTCACTGATCTGTCTCAGCACGGGGAGTCCATGAGAAAGTACCTGAAGCATCCGCTGAAATTCGTCAAGGACGTGATAGGGCCGGAAGCTGTCAGCGCTATCCAATCTCTACGGAGCGGGCAAGTCCTACTCCTAGACAACGTCAGGTCGCTGGACGAGGAGACAAGGGAGCTATCTCCGCAAGAACACGCAAAGGGCAAACTCGTCTTGACTCTCTCCCCGTTGGCCAACCTCTTCGTCAACGACGCGTTCGCTGCGGCTCACAGGTCTCACGCCTCGATAGTAGGATTCACAGTAACCCTACCATCCGTTGCAGGCAGGGTCATGGAGAGAGAACTCAATGCGCTCAGGAGGGTCTACGAGGAACCCGAGAAACCTTCCGTGTACGTTTTCGGAGGCGCGAAACCAAAGGAGACCTTCGCGGTCATCGGTCACGTCCTCGACAAGGGAATAGCTGACAGGGTGCTCGTCGGTGGCATGGTCAGTACTGTCCTGGCATACGTTTCCGGTCAAGATGTCGGAGAGAAGAACGTCACGGAGATCAAGGAGAAGGGTTTCGAGAAGATGTTCCCGACAGCGAAAACCATAATGGAGAAGTACCCGGACAAAATCGTAATCCCAATTGACGTGGCCATAGATGTGGATGGTCAGAGAAGGGAAGTCAAGGAGAAAGACTTCCCCCCGTCCTCCGAGATAAGGGACATTGGCTCGGAGACGATACAGCTCTTCTCGAAGCTCGTTAAGGATGCGAAGTCACTCGTGATCAACGGGCCACTGGGTTTCTTCGAGGACAGGAAGTTCGCCGTCGGAACGGTCGAGTTCATTCGTTCGCTCTCGAAATCAAAGGCCTACTCGGTCATGGGGGGTGGTCATTCTGTAGCTGCCCTAGAGCAGTACGGCATAGCAGACTGCATAAGCTACGTTAGCACCGGTGGTGGTGCGATGATATCGTATCTGTCCGGAGAACGCCTGCCCGGAGTCGAAGCCCTCAAGGCGGCAGCGAAATAGGCCGAATCTCATTCTCAGCAACTTCGAGTGAACTGAACCTTTTTCTACTGATGAGAAGGATGGGAGAAGTAGCTTGAGTTACGTCCTCGCACTCGACGGAGATGACACTAGGGCCATAGCCGTTGCCGTGTCGAACGACGGGAAGACTCTGGCGAAGTCAACTGCAGGCCCGTGCAGTCCGTCAGTGATGAGCCTGAACGACGTCGCCAAGGCGGTCTACTTCGGTCTGACCGATCTGATCCTCTCCGCTAGGCTCTCCTTCTCCTCATACGGCTGGGCGTCCATCTCAATCGAGGGCCTGAAGGGAGCCGGGGACAAGGACGAGCTCTTCTCGGACCTGTCTTCGGTGCTGGGTTCGACTTCCAAGCTGAGCGTGCACTCAGCCCAAGAAGCAGCGTACGCCGCAGTGTTCCCGGAAGGGGGAGGGATTGTCGTTTCACTTGGAACAGGATCAAGCGCGTATGCCATCAAGAATGGCGCGGAAGTCCGGGCTGGGGGCTGGGGGCACACGGTGGATGACGAAGGAGGCGGCTACTGGCTAGGGGCAAAGGCGATCGGGGCGATCATGCAGTCGTACGACGGCAGAATGCCAGGAACCACGCTCTCCCAGATGGTACTAAAGTGGGTCTCTGCAGAGCGCCCTGACGAGCTGCCCAGGTGGTGCAAGGGCGCGTCCGTCAAGGACATCGCCTCTATCTCGACTCTGGTGCTGGGAGCAGCGAGATCTGGAGACAAGGTCGCCACAAGCATACTGAAGGAGGGCGCACGCGAGCTGGCCAAGATGGTGTGGGCGGTCTGGGAAAGGACAGACATCCGTGTTCCGGTAGAAGTGGCTTTCGCAGGCCAGCTCGTCAAGGAAGGCCCTCAGATGGTCCAACTGGTCATGGACGAGCTGAAGAATCTGGGTCTTGAGGTCACTGCCAGAGTCGTGGTCTACAGTTCGCTCCTGGGTGCGGTGGTGTTGGCCCTGAAGTCGAGCGGTGTGTCCGTGAGCCAAGAAATGACCGAGGGGCTTAAGTCCTCGTTGGAGTCCATATTCTGATCAGCTTCCAGTCGCGAGCCTCTCATCCTCCCACACCGCCAGAGCGGTCGCAGGAACTCTCACGTTTTTATCTCAGAGCATTGCCGCACGACGCGACACAACACATGACGAACAGGTTCGAGCTAGGTATGTGGGCCTACATGGACTTCAGGGAACGCCCGCTTGGTGATGAAGATCTAAAGAGGTTCGTGGACTGGTCCGAGAAGGTCGGGGTACAGAAGGTCTTGATGTGTGTAAGGACCGATCTCTTCGCTGACTACCCCAACAGCAAGATGCTACCTGCAATCCCCAAGTTCAGGAACTGGAATGCCCTCGGAGAGGTGACTGGGAGACTCCATGATCTCGGCAAGGAAGTTCACGCAATGATAGTGGTCGCGCCGTGGCTGCGGCTAGGATGGACGCCGCAATCCAGAGGTCAGGTCGATTTCAGACCAAAGCCCGCGCTGCTGGACAAACCGGAATGGTTACCCACCGACAGGTACGGAATAAGAGAGGACAAGGCGCCGTTCTTCGGCTCGCAGCTGGACCTTGATATCGGGAAGCCAGAAGTTCGGCAATTCATAGCAGACCATGTCGAGGACATCCTGACCGTCAACCCGGAGCTGGACGGCATTCACTTGGACTTCATCAGGTTCAGGTACTGGAAGTCATCCATCACAATGGACATCAGGGGTGGAGCGGACTTCGGCAGGCTCATCGACAAGGGCGATATCATCCACGTGACGAAGGAGGTGACCAGCCTCACGGGGCAGACCGCCATCAAGCTCGCGTACCACATGAAGGAGAATGATAGGACCAAGTATGCGCCCTACGACGGCACAAAGGCCGTGTTGGAGAGAGAATTCGCCTACTGTTTCTGTGACAGCTGCCTCGGGAGATTCCAGGAAGAGATGGGCGTTGAGATCCCCGAGTATCTTCACAGCACGAAGGAGAAAGCGGACTGGATACTGGGCTCACAGTCAGACAAGTGGTTTTCGTGGAGGGCCTTGCAGGTCACCGAGCAGGTCAGACTGATCAAGAAACGAATGAAGGGTCTCTCAAGCAGGTACAAGCTATCTGCGGCGACCTTTGCTAAATTCCCGCCCCATGGAATCGTGACCAATGACGTTCCTCCGAAGCGCGACGACTACGATTCAGTGCTCAAGTCACTCGGGCAAGACTGGATATCGTGGGCGAACGAGGGGTTACTCGACTTCGCCGCACCAATGCTGTATTGGACCGTCCCCAAAGACCTCGGGGCCATCACCGGGCACCTGATGAGCAGGATGAAGGACAGGAGCTTCCCCATCTATCCTGGCGTGCTAGTTTCAAACGAGTACGTGGTCGAGCCGCACCAAGTTTCGGAGTACGCAGAGAACGCGACGCAAGCCGGCGGCTCAGGGATCACCCTCTTTCCGTACGCTGGATGGTGCATCTCACACCGCAGGGCATGGGGGCTTCCTGAGATCCGCGACTATGACGACGCCCTCGTCAGCCTGAAGCGTCTAGAGTAGGAGCTGCAGGTCTAGCCGAAACCGACATCGAAGTGGGAACCGGACTGATGTACTTTGAGTCGAGCTATTCAAGTCGGCCGCTCGCACCCCACCTCGCGCAGACATAGTAGCCATTTGGGTGCTTTTTCACGATCCGGGGTGCTTCTTTACAAGCGCCTTCATGCTGTTCGCCAAACGTTGACGCTGTCTGCCTGTCGCAGTCCTCCTCTGTCTGCATCTCGTCGCCTATCGCGAAGTGAATACGGTCCCTGACCCTTGGCCAGTCGGCTCATTGGGCCGGAGGGCAGTGGCCGGAGCGGCTAGTGAACGGTCCATATCCGGGAGCTTGGAGATCCGTCGACGACTACAGAACCGTCGCCGGAAGCTTCATTCTCGCTTCGTACTTGTGTGCACCAACAGAGACAGTCAGTTGGCCTGCCGCTCGTTGATCTGACCAAGACCACTCAAACTAATATGGTGCGACAGGGGGCTCTGGGGGGGCAGAGGTGCGACAACAAGGTTGTTGACAAAGGGCGGGAAACTGATATACGCGATGGGCAGACTTGGCTCGTCGGTTCTACTTTCTCTCATCGACCTCGCAACATTCTGGCTTTACCTGGACTATTTCGGCTTGGGCGGACTGCTCACAGGCATCGCGTTTGCCATCGGGAAACTCGTGATTGCGTTCTTCGGCTGGTACTTCGGGTATCTGAGTGACATAACCAACCCGAAAGGATGGGGAAGACGCAGGCCCTACATCTTGGCTGGCAGCCTACTGCTGGCTTTCTCGACGATCATGCTCTTCATGCCTAACTATTTCATCCCTATTGGTGACCAGTGGCCCTTGTTCCTGTATGCCACGTTCTTCCTCAGCTTGGCAAACCTCAGCTATGGCCTACTAAGCACGCCATACATGGCCTGGCTCGCGGAGATCGCCGACTCGGGCGAACGGGTGGAGGTATCTGCCTATCAGAACGTCTTCAGCATGGGAGCGCAGGTCGTGGGGACACTCATAGGCTTCGCACTCCCGACGCTTCTAGCGGGCGGTGCATCTCAGGCGTTCTTTCTGTTGCTCGGCCTGGCAGTCTTCGAAGTCCTATTCTACGCTCCAGCAATCATCAAGATAAGAGAGAAGGAAAGACCGATCCCAAGGCCCAACGTCCGCCGGGAGATCGCGAAGGTTCTAGGCAACAAGAACTACCGGTATTGGTTCATCCTTCAGGGCCTGATGTCGATGCCGACGGCGATCCTCGCGAGTCTGATCATGAGTTACTTGCAGAAGGTCCTCAATGTGACCGGGACTGATTTCATGCTGGTCGGCGGCCTAATGCTATTGGTCACCATGATTCTCTTCCCTGTTTGGGCGATGATCTCTCGGCGGGTAGGGAAAAAGTTGCCCCTTACAGCATCCATCTCGATCCTGATTATTTCACTCCCCCTGACTCTGGTCCTAGGCCAGCCGTTCCTCGAGTCTGTTCCCGGCATCCTCCAAGCGGTCTTTTTCATATCATTGTTCGGAATTGGCATTTCCGGTTGGTATCTTCTCCCTAACCCCATAACCGCGGACATGGCCCAAGAAGACGAGATGTTGGGAGGCGAGGCCAGAGCGGGTAGCTACACCGGCCTTATCTCCATCCCTCTGAATGTGCTTCAAGCTCTAGCCCGCTTTATAGCTGGCTTCATTGCGGATCTACCCTTGGTCGTAGGTCAGAATTACTCCATGGGGTTGCTCCTGTGGGGTCCGGTGTCCTCCATCCTATTGATCCCTTGTTTACTCGTCTTGGTGAAATACGTGAAGACGGATCCGCTGAGGAAGTAGCCGGCGTACACGTTTCAGGGTCAATGAAGAGAAAGGGTAATCTCCTATGGGCTTCTCACTGTGCGGCCCCCGAGAGTTGTCTGATGTACTTCACAACGCCTTTCTTTGTTCTGCAGTGGACGTTCGTGCCTTCTTTTCGGGTCACTAGGAGCCCGGCCGTAGATAGAAGACCGACATGATAGGACACGGTGGGCTGGGACAGTGCCAGCTTGGGCACCAACTTACATACGCATATCTCGCGTTTGTCCACCAACTCCAATATGCGAAGCCTTGCGGGGTCCGAGAGCGCGGCAAATACCTTCGCATGCTTGGAGAGTTCGTCGTTCTCCATGCTTCTGGCTGACCATCGATAGTTTTAAATATTTGAATTATCGCCGCGCCGTCATGCCCAAGCCGATATTCCTAATGTGTTTCTGCACGGGCGAGTGCCCCGGGTTCTCCAAGCTCGAGCTGTGGAAGCTGATCAACTTCGTGAGGAATGAACTGGATGTCGAGTACGCCGTCATTCATCCGCAGCTCTGCGTCGATGATGGGGACAGGTTCTTGGCAGACTTCCTAAAGGCAGGGGACAAGAACCAGATCTACATTGTGGGTGGGTGCGACCCGAGAATGCAGAGGAAGATGTTCCTCCAGTCGTTCGAGGGCAAGGGCCTAGACATAGACAAACAATTGGTGTCTCTTGACTTGAGGAACATGCCCACCGAGGAAGCCATGGCCAAGGTGAAGGAGGCCGTGGAAAAGATCCAACCGAGGTAGCGGCACAATTGGGTGATATCCCGCGGGATAAGATACCCTGGTATCCGACGATTGACTATGACAAGTGCACCTCATGTCTGACCTGTGTCGGTTTCTGCAAGAATGGCGTCTACTCGACTGAAGGAAACCCAGAGAAGCCAGTCATATCGAACCCCTACCGATGTGTCGTGGGGTGTAGCTCCTGCTCCATGATGTGCCCGGCCGAGGCAATATCATTCCCGTCCAAGGAAGAGATCGTCGAGGTCATAAGGCGGCTAAGGGCGGAAACCAAGCGCTGAACAACAGGGAACGCGAATGGTGGACCAGTTCGTCCTTGAAAAGAAACCTCCTCAGAGAGAATACCTAGGGCTGAGAAGGTCCGACATCCTATGGGCTCCCATCGTTGACACTGACAAGTGCGACGCGATCTCCTGTGGTCAGTACTGCATCAAGTACTGCCCCTTTGGCGTCTATGAAGTGTCGTCTGACGGGCTCAAGGCCGTAGTGAAGAACCCCAGCAACTGTAATGTCGGGGACGAAGCATGTAAGTGGAGATGCCCAAACGGTGCCTTGAGTTTCCCCTTGAGGGAGGAGCTTAGGGCCCAGTTGAAATCTCTCCGACAGATGCAGAGGAAGAAGGGTTCCGACGCCAGGGAAGTCGCAGGAGGCGAGAAGTAGTATGGCGCTACGGGTGAAAGTAGAGTTCATCGGTGTTCTGCGAGAGGTCACAGGAACCAACGAAATCACCTTGGACATGGAGGACAATGCGACTCTCAAGGATGTCATCGGGAAGCTGGCCATCAGGTTCGGGAAGGATCTTCAGACGAGGATCTTGGAGGGGAGTCGAATCGCGGAGGATGCCCTTGTCATACTCAATGGCAAGAGTATAAGAACCTCGGACGTGGACTCAATAACGATGAAAAACGGCGACAGTCTTGCTCTTGCTCCTGAATCTGCCCCGTAGAGAGGAGACAAGCAACACATTGTCAGCGCCATCTGTCGCTGGGGTCAGCACCAGACACTCTTCTTGGTATCCCGTTGTGTTTCCGGAGAAGTGCGATGGATGTAGAGGCATAGACACACCGAAGTGCATCGAATTCTGTCCGCACGGTGTCTATGCTATTCTCGATGGTAAAGCGGTCGTCGTCAGTCCGCAGAACTGTGTCAATGGTTGTGTTGCCTGCCGGCCACTATGTCCGAAGGGTGCGATAGAGTTCCCGCAGGATCTTGGGTTCATGAAGAAGAAGGACAAGGCTTGGACCGAGGGGCTGAAACAACTGACCTGCAAGCAATGCGGTAGGATCTTCTGGACGGACAGCGAGCGAGACACTTGCTGGGACTGCTCCGCGAAAGTGTATGCTGATGGACGCCTGCAAGACCAGAAAGGCTCTCCGCAGCATTGATTATTCGGAGTGCTCGTCGGCACTCTTACGCGTTCGTTCAGTGATTCAATCCTAGCTTCTCCTTCCTGATCGAACGGCCAGTTCTCTGGCAGTCTCGATGAAGGTGAGAACCTTTGCCGGGTTGTCTCCGTCGCATGTCATTCTCTCTATATACATGTGGACATGCGTCGCACCATCTTTCGATGCTCTCCTGACCCAGTCCCTGACCTCGGCCTTCGACATGCGCAGCAACTCGAACGAGGGAAGCCTCCAGGTGAAGGCTATGTCAGTATTCTCTCTGATCGTCTTGGGGCTTAGCCTTCCAGACACCGATGGGTCGTAATAGCTCACCCTCGCCGTCTTGAGATATTTCAGGTGTTGGGGGCTGAGGTTCTCGCAGTGCAGAGTCCTTCTGCCAGAGGTCAGACTCGCGTAGTACTTGGTCCAATATGGGACGACGAATTCCTCCCACATGTTCGGATGAACTAGGCTGGAGAAGTCGTCCGCAAGACCCGTGGAGTCAGGATTGATCTCCGGTTCTGAGTTCATTCTCCTCTGTAGGCGAACGAAACTCGTAATGCTGTCGGTGAGCAGCTCTAGGAATGTCTTCGCCTTCTTTGGCTCTCTGTAGAGATCGACGCAGAAATTCTTTCCGCGGAGCAGAACTGCTGATGTAACTGGCCCCTCCCAGCTGAAGCCGCTGAACTTCACGTTGTCGTCTGGGAACTCCTGCTTGAGATGCTCGTAGATAGCGAGGTAGTGTTTGAAAAGGTCATTGTCTAGAAAGCCCCCAGCCGTTCGCAGAGCTTCTATTGCGTCATCTATGTCCTGGTAGGCTGCCCTTACATATGGCTCAGTGTCATGAAGGAAGACCACTTCTCCCCCAAGGCAAGTGACGTGACCGTACGAAAGGGGCGGACAAGAGACAGTGGGAAGCGTGACTTCATCCCCGAAAAGCTCGCGGACCCTCTTCCTACCCACCCTGATGGCGCGCACACAGGATCGAGGATTGAGGTAGTATTCGTCAAGGTCTACTCCAGACAGGTAAGGTAGCGTCGCGTCCGCCACTCCCACGAACCAACCGAGGCCTTCGGTCTGGCTCATCTACTCTGATCCCTTGCCCCCGAGTGCTCCTATGCTTCGCGTTGCAATCAGATCGACACCCAGACCTAAGATGTCATGTGTGATCACATCACCCATTCCGATCGGCGCTGTTACTGTCAGCTTTGCGAGCTCTCTTGAGCAGTCCATTATCCTATCCCTGGGAATCGGTCCTGTCGATCTCACTGGGCACACCGGCACTACGCCACTTTCGACGCGAACCGTTGAGAAGAAATCCCTCATCGGAGCTTCGACCTCCCTAGCCACATACTCTTCGCCTCTGGCACACTCCAAGCCCTCGGCTTTCACCGCTCTCCCGCCTTCTGTCGTCACAGTAGCTTCACATCCCATCGGACAGATGATGCATGTGATGACTCGTTCGGTCTTTTCAGTCATCGCATCCATCCTCCTCGACGCTGATCGCCAGCTCAGATTCCCTCCCGAGTTCCTCGATCCTTTTCTCGGTGAGCTTCACTGTCACCGTTTCTGCAGGTCGCGCTACTCTTACTGGGACTGTCATGTTACCAACCCGGATCTTGGAATCGCGCACGGGATTCTTCACGCGTAGGTACACAGTCACGGGTTCATCTCCACTAATGATCTGAGGCACGACATACCTCACACCTAGTCCCGGCCGTAGTCTAATTCTATTCCTCAATGGCTGCAACTGACCTAGGGCGAATGTGGCAGCGCTTTGTCCGGCTTTCACTCCAGTTTCAGTGACGTGATCGACGAGATCGTGAACGTGGACCACGTTTCCGCATGCGAAGATGCCCTGAACTGAGGTTTCCATACGTTCATCAACGACAGGTCCTCCTGTCGCTGGATCGAGCATGATACCAGCGCCCTCCGACAGTTCGTTCTCCGGGATCAGCCCGACCGACAGGATCAGTGTATCACACGGGATTGTCCTCTCCGTCCCACCTATTGGACCTCCTTTCTCATCTACATTGGCCACTGTGACTCCATTCACCCTTTCGGCTCCGTGCACGGCAGTGACCGTGTGGCTTAGCAGTAGCGGTATGCCGAAATCCTGCAAACACTGGACGATGTTCCTCGGCAGCCCGCCTGCGTACGGCAGCATCTCGATCACGGCCTCGACTCGAGCTCCTTCTACGGCGAAACGCCTCGCCATGATCAGGCCAACGTCCCCTGAGCCGAGAACAACCACTCTCTTGCCTGGCATGAACCCCTCAACATCCATGAGCCTCTGCGCTGTCCCGGCCGTGAAGATGCCAGCGGGTCGCGTGCCAGGTATTCCCAATGCTCCTCTGGTGCGTTCCCTGCATCCCATTGCCAAGACTACGGACTTCGCCTTCATCGTGAACAGCCCGTCTCGGCTGTTCGCGGCAACGATTTCCCGTTCAGGCTTCAATCTGAGGACCATTGTGTCCAGCTTGAGCTCAACGCCCAGAGCCCTTGCACTATCTACGAATCGGGAGATGTACTCAGGCCCCGTGAGGTTCTCTTTGAAGAAGTGCAGCCCAAATCCAGTATGTATGCACTGTGGCAGGATGCCTCCCAGTTCGCTGTTGCGATCAAGCACTACGACTCTCTCTGCGCCGGCCTCCTTCGCTCGGATGGCCGCGGCCAAACCCGCAGCTCCACCACCGATTACCACAACATCCTCAGTCATCCAAGTTCCCTCCGCGCAACAGTTCCTTTGCCTTGCCAAGTAGCACCCTCGAACCCTTGCCCCTCTTTGTGATCTTTTCAGTCGGTATCATCAGTTCCTCTGACAGCAGCTTCAGCACATGAGGGCTACAGAATCCACCCTGGCATCTTCCCATTCCAGCTCTGGTCCGGAACTTCACGCCATCTAGCGTCGTGGCTCCACGCCTGATGGCCTCTAATATCTCTCCCTTCGTAACATGCTCGCAACGGCACACAACATGTCCGTAGTTCGGATCTTGCTTGATCAAGCTCTGAGCAACAGTCAGGTTCGATCCTTTCATGGGTTTGTCGATGGGCTTTCTTCTTGAATCGAACGTCACCTTCCTCCTCAACTCCATACCAGATTCCATGAGAAGGTCGACCACCCTCAGAGCTACAGAGGGTGCTGCAGTGAGACCCGGAGACCTCATTCCTGCCGCGTTGATGAACCCCTTGATGATCTGGCTACTTCCCACAACGAAGTCCTTACTGTCAGGTTCGGGTCGTAGGCCACAGAAGCTCGTGATTATCATGCTTTTCTTGTCTGCTATTGAAGGGATGAGCTTGCAGGCACCGGCCCATACTTCAGCCAGTCCACTATGAGTGGTAGTCATGTCCTGTTTGTCGTCGATGTCTTGCGCGTTGGGTCCGATGAGCACGTTTCCCTCAACAGTCGGTGTGACGACTATGCCCTTGCTGATAGGAGAGGGAGTGGGAAAAACTATATGTCGTGTGAGGTCGCCCACCTTCTTGTCGAGGATGTGGTATTCTCCTTTGCGAGGGTGAATCTTGAATCCGTTCAGTCCGGCCATAGCTGAGATCCTGTCCGCCCAGAGTCCCGCAGCGTTTACCACGAACTGGGCTTCGATCTCTCCTCTGTTCGTCTGAATTCCCTTCACTTCGCCTTGCCTTACGGTGATGCCAGTGACCTCCGTCTCAAAACAGGTCTTCACTCCGTTCTGGACGGCGTTCTCCATGATCGCTATCGCGAGTTCATAAGGACTGGTGATGGCGGCGGTTGGAGCTAGAAGTGCGGCGACGGCCTCTCTGTTCAGGTGGGGCTCCGTCCCGCGCAGTCTATCTTCGTCATCCACGATTTCCAGCCTCGGGACGCCATTCGTGTCCCCTCTCCTCTTCAGATCCTCGAGCACTTCGACTTCCTCATCTTTCATGGCCACCACAAGAGATCCGACTTCCTCGAACGGTGCCGCGACCTCTCGTGCGATCTGGTGCCAGAGTGCATTGCCACGCGAACAATGTTGGGCCCTGACTGTCCCTGGCTGGTCGTCGTATCCAGAATGGATTATGCCAGTGTTGGCCTTGGTGGGAGATCCAAAGGCGACATCCGCCTCCTTCTCGACGACCGCGACGTCGATCTCGTATTTCGAGAGCTCCCTGGCTATCGTAGATCCCACAATCCCTGCGCCGACGATCACAACGTCAGCCTTCATCTGCCAGTGTCACTCACTAGCGCCCAAGTTCGCCATGTCTCTGTAGACTCCAGCCTGACTCATAGCCTCGTAGATCTTCTTGTTGACTCCAAACATTTTGTCGTAGATCATCTTGTTTTTCAGATTCGGTTCGTATCGTTCAGCAACCTGCACCATTCTGTCGGCAGCGTCGGGCACGTTGTCGAAGACACCGACCCCAACACCTGCCAAGATCGCACAGCCTAACGAAGTAGACTCCTCTATCCTACATCTGAGGACCGGTAACCCGAAGACATCGGCCTGTACTTGATTGAAGTCTGGATTTCTCGTCATCCCGCCGGTGACTCTTATCTCCCCTATGGGGGTCCCGAGGCTTTTCATCACTTCTATGTTCTTTCTGATCTCCATAGCGACTCCCTCCATGATAGCTCTTACGATGTCGCTCTTCTTGTGGCCAAGGGCCAGTCCGAAAATGATCCCTCTCGCATACGGGTCCCAGTATGGTGCACCAGCCCCCACGAAGTGGGGAATCACCAAGATACCGTTACTGCCGGGCGGGGCTTGTGACGCTTCTTTGTTGAGGATTGCGTAGGGATCTACTCCTGCAGACTTCGCAGTTTCCTTCTCCGATTGACCGAACTGATCTCTGAACCAACGGTATATCGTGCCCGTTGAGAACATGCTGGCTTCCTGTACCCACTTGCCCGGAACACTGTGGCAACTGCACAGCACTCTCCTCTCCGGGTCGAAAGTCGGCTTCTCCAAGAAGGAGAGAATGAACGTTCCAGTTCCAGTCGTAGCCTTTGTCCTGCCAGGTCTGACTACGCCAACACCTATAGCGCTGCACTGCTGGTCTCCACCGCCGCACACAACCGATGTCGCCTTCGCAAAGCCAGTCTCCCAAGCAGCCTCTGCAGTGACCTCGCCGACCCGCTTCCCGGAAGGAAGAGGATCAGGCAGCTTCTCTCGGTCTATCCTCAGGTTCCTCAGCATGTCATCTGACCAATCGAGCTTGGTTATGTCGAACAACATGGTTCTTGAAGCATTGTCCCAGCTGGTGACGAAGGAGCCCGTCAGTTTTGCGATGAGATAGTCATGAACCAGCAGGAACTTGTGAGTCCTCTTACAGACTTCAGGGCGGTTCTCCATGGTCCAGAGGATCTTCGGCGCAGAGAAGTACGGATCGACTGTCAGACCCGTGATGTGATATATGCTACGCTCGTCAACCATTTCCTTGATCCGCTGGCACTGGGGGACAGTTCTCCTATCTTGCCAGACAAGCGCGCGTTGGACAGGTCGCACCTCATCATCAACGGGCACGATGGTCTCCCTCTGATTTGTCACGCTGATCCCAGCTATCTTCTCTGGAGTCACCCCTCTGCCGGCTGCCTCGTTCAGGGCGGATCGCGACGTTCTGCATGCCCGGTCCCACCAGTCCGCCGCCTCCTGCTCAACCCAAGCGGGTTCGGGAAAGTAGCTGGGGAACTCCAGATACTTCCAGGTGACAACGTTGCCGTTCGTATCGAAGATCAGGGTTCTCACCCCTGTGGTGCCTGCATCAATGGCCGCGAGGAAGGTGGAGTCGTCCATGGTTCTCTGGTCCTTCGGCCAATAATAAAGCATTGAAGACGCTTGAGTAGAGAGATGAGCGAAGGAACGCGGCAGTCTCAGACTTCGATGTCTCTCTGTTTCATCTCTTCGGAGAGTTCACTCGGAATCGGTCGACATGAACAATTCCTGTGGTGTTCCAGATGCCACGCCATTCTCTGTTCCACAGTGGGGCTCCTCGGCATTTGTTTTTCCTGCGTCACTCCTCGTTTATCGTCACAACGTGCGCTGACTATGGTGGACACATGAGGATTGTGCGCCTGTCTTGACTTCACCTGACCTTCGAGTCCACCCTGCCAGCAGCTCCCCAGAACCTCTCCAGTATCCTCTCGAGTCCCTCCGGTTTTCTCTCGCTCAGCCATAGTCGAGCGTATGAATTTGCAAGAGAGATGAGATCCGAGGGGGCAATCTCCCCGCTGATCCTTCTCAGCCCAACTTGAAGGCACTTCCTGATGAACTCCAGATCCTCTGGCAAGTTGACGCAGCAGAGTTCATCAAGTACCTTTCTCCAGGACTCGGCCAGCGCTCTCCTTTCGACCTCGCCCATCCTGTGGTATCGAAAGTCTGCGAAAAGCACATGCTTGATCTGTTCTGAGGTCTCTGGCCTACCGAAGAGTTTCCTGGCCTTGAGGACCTCCTTTGATTCGCCCGTGAGCGAGACCCACTTGTCCTCCCAATCGCGGTTGCCCTCGCCGGCCTCGGCGCATGCGAGGAGAAGCGGCTCAAGGAAGGAGAAGAGACATTCCTCACCATCGTCTCCCCATGCTGTGACCAGATAGCCGGGCAGTTTCTCTTCCTTCGCGGCCTCTATGAAGTTGGTGACGTTCCCCATCGCCGTCTCGAAGTTGGGGTAGTACTTTCCCCAGTTGGCGAACCCCGGGCAGACAATCTGCTGGCTCTTCCTCTTCTCGAACAAGTTGATCTTATCCCTGAAGTCCTTGACGTCCCTTACGGCGTAGTCCCAGTTGGCGATCACAGCGCCTTCCCATATATCGCTCTTGGCCACATCCGCCCATTTGGCTCTCTCCCTTTCTCCACTCAAGTACATGCCGGTCAGCATGTCTCCCCACAACACGGCAATCTTGCCGCTCTGTTTCACCATGTCCACCATCTTCTTGTGATGCGCCATGTAAAGGTCGGTTCCCTTGAACTCCCACGTCTTGTCCAGGCTCCTTCCTCTGCCCATTGCCCAAGTTTCGTCTCCGCCGATGTGAATGTACTTCGACGGTGATGCTTCCAAGACCTCTTTCAGTAGATCATATGCGAACTCGGCTGCCTCTTCGTTGCTGACATCCAAGCAGCCCTCCTGCGGTCTGTGCCATTCGCTGTACCTCCAGTATTCCGGAAGCGAGAGAATATGCTCCATGTGTCCGGCTAGCTCAAGCGAAGGAAACACTTCTATGCCCAGCTTCCTGCCGTACTCGACGATTTCACTCAGTTCCTTTTCGCTCAGCCTTCCCCTGTGCTTTCCGATCTCGGGGTCCTTCTTCCAAGGGAACAGATCCTCGAGGTATATCGCAAAGTAGTTGTACTTGAGCAGGAACAACCACCTCAGGATCCTCTTGAACGTCTCAACGGTGGGAACTCCACCCCTGGCGATGTCCAGATGGTATCCCCTGAAGGAGAAGGTCGAACTGCCCTCAATCTTGGTCTCTGGGAGATAGCACTCTCGTTTCTTCATCAGTTGCAGGACAGTGGCGTAGTTGTAGCTATCATTCCCCCAGATTCTGACCTCTCCCTGCGTGACTTCTAGACCTGTTCCTGAGCGCGACACCCTCGAGATCTTCCACCCCCCTCTCGGAACGTTGAACTCCTTGGTCAAGAATTCAGGGAAGTTGGAGAAGCCGTCGAACTCAAACCATGTGTCAGCGTTCTTCATGGCCATGTTGAGGTTTCTGACGCCGCGCATAAAAGCATGTTGCAGGTCATCTGGAGACCGACGGCCCTTGAAGTGCAGGCCACGTGTTCCTTATGTGATTCTCATTTTGAGCGTTTTGGCGACAGCCTCCACGAAGATGGTCGCCTTTCGGAGAGCGTCAACGGCTTCCTCCCTGTTGGCCTCGTACATAGGCGCGTAGTCACACCTTTCCCTCAGAGATCGGACGACTGAGAGATCCTTCCCTAGCTCTTCCGGGAGTTCCCCTGTAATGATGAACAGCCTCCCAAACTCCCTGAGCACACCTTCGTGAGTTCGAGGAGAAGAGCCTCTGGCAGCGAGCGCTGCCCTGGCGGTGTGCAACATGGCGTAGTACGCTCTCGAGATGGAGTCGTCATACTCCTTCTCCTTGAGGAGCTTCTCGGCCGATCGTAGCTTTCTCAGAGCCTTACTGAGATGGCCCTTTGTTTCTGAACTCAGAGAGGACGCCCCCGTATAGTTGGATCCCTTCGTCTATTATGCCCCTCGCGAAATCGCTTCCCTCTGCTACCATCGCTAGGAACTCACTGTTGCTCAGGATCATGACCGTGATAACCGTGTCCGAAGCGAGCATTATCGGATAGACCACTTCGTACAGTCTGTCCGTCATGTCTCTTGGTCCCGCGCCCTTCAGCAACACGAGAAGGTCAATGTCGCTGTCTTCGTCTACCTGCCCTCTCGCCACTGACCCGAATAGCACTACATCCTTGACATCCCTCTCGAAACTCCTCTTTATCAGGTAGGACGCGATCCTGGCGACCGTCTGCAGGACGGGCTGGACGGAGACCTGGTGGGAGGATTCAACGAGCCTTCTCAGCGCGTCCCTTATTGCGTCACTTTGACTCACATACTTGCCTGAGTCGACGAGTCGTTTAATCTCCCTTGCCATCTTCCTGTCGACTCGAGCCGGGACGACCGTGCTCATGTATACTATAGTATACAAAGACGAGATATAAGTCCTCCCGTGTCACCTAGAACTGTACTATCTTGTTCTCTATGTGCCCGAGACCCGCTATCTCCACCCTTACGGAGTCTCCTGGGCGTAGGTAGTTCGGGGTGGGTTTCATGTAGAGCCCGACTCCGCCGGGCGTGCCGGTCATGATGAGGTCTCCTGCCTCGAACGTGATGTCTCGGCTGAGCAACTCCACGGCTTCGGCCACTCCGAACACCATGTCTCCAGTTGTCCCGTGCTGCCTCCTCTCTCCATTGACGTAGGTGTCGATTGACAGGTCCGAGACATCATCTATCTCGTCAACAGTCGTGAGCCACGGGCCGGTAGGAGCGAAGGTGTCCAGAGTCTTCCCTCTCGTCCATTGCCCGTCGCCGGTTTGGATGTCTCTCGCAGAGACGTCGTTCCCTATCATGTAGCCAGCAATGAAGTCCATCGCTTCCTCCCTGCCTATCCTCTTTCCCTTCTTGCCCATGACCACAACCAACTCACCTTCGTAATCGAGTTCCCTGGTGATGCTCGGGTAGATGATTGGATCGTAGGGGCCGGTGAGGGCGTTCCTCCCTTTCATGAAGATGACCGGGTTCTTCGGCAGCTCCTTACCAGCTTCTCTCGCGTGGTCTCTGTAGTTCAAGCCCAAGCAGATGATCTTCGTGGGTCGGGCTATCGGATGGAGGAGTCTCACTCTGTTCAGTGATACCGCTTGTTCACCATGATCATCAGGGTCACATTGCTTGAGCAACTGCATCGCCCGTTCATTTGCGATGAGCTCATCAATATCATCCGGCAGTCCGTCCTTGGGCAGGAGCACGCTCGCTGGTGCGACCTTCTCATCTGTCACGAGTCCGTAGTCCTCGACTCCGTCGCGCAAGAACCTGACAATCCTCATACTCAACAACTGGAGGCGATTCCGCGTATAAGGTTTGAAGGTCCGGTGCATGCCACGTTCAACTAATAAATATCAAGCCGTGATTCACTGGTGTCTTGATACGATCTGCAGGCTACGACAAGCGCAGAGCAAGGGAGGTCCTCGCTGAGGCCAAGCTCGATGCGTACGTAGTCGGGTCTCCGGAGAACGTCTTCTACGTCAGCGGGTATCCGATCAGGCATTCCTCGGCGAACCCTGCCCCGTACGTGCTGGAGAACCAGTACCCGGCCTTCTGCCTCATCGATCGCGAAGGAGAAGTCACGTTGGTGGCGTGGATGGCTGCCCTGAGAGATAGGGAGTTCGACGTGAAGGAAACGGTGCCCGCGATTGACGCAGGGGGTGCTATCGAGGGGTTGCTCTCCGCTGTGGGCGCCGCCTCTGGCTCGAATGCAACGGTGGGGGTCGATAGAAGGTTTCCGGCCTTCGCCTACAGCTCTTTGATCCAGAAGCCAAGCGTGGGGAAGGTAGTTGTTGATGAGAACCCGATACTGAAGCTGAGGCTCAAGAAATCGGCGGAGGAGAAGAGGAGAATCCTGAGGGGTACGGGGATATCAGAGGGTGCTATCGAGTCGGTGGGAAAGCTACTCAAGGAGGGTGTGTCTGACTTGGACATAATATCGGCGTCGAAGCGTGTCATGATGGAGATGGGAGCGGATGCCTGCGACCACGCCACGATACCGATAGGTGACAGCAACCCGGAGATTCCCGATGGTAGGATTGTCAAGAAGGGCGATGTCGTCGGCCTTGATTTGGGCGCGATCTTCTCGGGCTACTCGTCTGACACTCACAGGAAGTTCGCAGTGGGCGACCTGTGCCGGGCATCCGCCGAGATGCAGACGAAGTTGATCGAACTAGTGACGAAATGCGGCCAGAGGCTCAGGCCAGAGCAAAGATTTTCTGACATCTACGACTACGCGGCTGGCTTGTACGAGGAGGCGGGAATCTCCTTCGTGTTTCCCAATGTCGGGCACAGTGTTGGCATCCAGACCGAAGAGGCGAACCTGTCCTATGATTCTCCATTTGAGATTCAGGACGACATGGTGATCAACGTGGAACTGTACGGTGCATCCGAAGGTAGTGGCTTCATGGGACTGGAAGACACCTTCCTAGTAGAGTCCGGCACGTCCAAGAGGGTGACGAAGCTACCTCAGGAAATCACAGTGGTTTAGGCTGCTGGATCCTCTCCTTCACCCTCAAGACTATTGCTATGCTGACCACGAAACAGAAGGCGGCGAATAGGAACACCGGTCTGTAGCCCTTGCCGGACCCCGGGATGTCTTGAGTCAGCTGCAATATGAGGCCCGCTATTCCCGAGGAGACTGCCTGCGACCCTCCCATTGCGAAGTTGGAAATCCCCATCGTTGCTCCGCCCATGCCCGGAGGAGACAGGTCGCTGGACAAGGCTAGGCTCGTCGTCATGAATATCCCCATACACGCCCCGAGTATGGAACCCGCCGCTATCAGGCCAAGGACAGAGGAGGCGAAGGCCATCACGACCATTGCGACTGCGCCCAAGATGCATGATAGTACGGTCAGCCTCTTTCGGCCAACCCGGTCAGAGAAAAGGCCCGCTGGTATTCCGGACAGCATGGCCACGATGAGGACAGCCGCTCCCAGTGCGGCGACAAGGAACTCCGGGTTTTGTGCGCCAAGGACGTCCGAGACATAGTACAGTGAGAAGAAGTTGAGGACGTTGGTGCCAAGAAGCGCGAAGAACCTTGACGATGTCAACACTAGGAGGTCCTTCGGTAGCTTTCTCAACGAATCCACGATTCCCTCACCCCTTGGGTTCTGGTCTTCTCGTGAGATGGGGTGCTCCTTGATGGCGAACACCGTCAAGAGCATCGCACCCAATACCACGGCCGAGGCAGACACTATGGCGAGGTCCGTGTATCCTGTCCCCACGAGGTATCCTATCCCAACGAACCCTAGGAGACTGCCAATGAACTGGAACAAACTGATGACTCCAGAGGCCAGGCCGGTTTTCTCCGTCGGGACCAAATCTGGAAGCAGACCAAAGTACGCCCCCGTCGCGATGTTCTCCGAAATCTGCAACAGGACGAATCCTACGAAGAGAAGCGTGAAATCCTGAGCGTATCTCACCAACATCAGAGAGGCCGCCGCCATGACTGCCCCGAGGATCATGAACGGCCTCCTACGGCCCATTTTGAACGTGGCCCTGTCGCTGATCGTTCCAGAAATGATACCCGTCGCCGTACCTATCATCACGCCAACAAACGCAGTTATGCCCATTACAAGCGAGAGTTGATCCGCTGGGACTAACGCCTTCGCTCCCTTTGGATAGATTATAGAATTGAACCCATTCCAGAGGAAGGAATCGGCCAGCATGTAGATGCTCAAGGCGATGAGGAAGGATTTGGTGATCCCCACGCCCTGACTTGAGGAGTTCGCCTGCTTCACATCGCAGAAGTTCTTCTGAAACTTATAAGAGTTCAAAGCCCTGTGGTGAAAGAATGTCGGAGAAGAGACTCAACGTCGGCTTCATCGGTGCTGGTATGATCTCAAGGGTTCACGCGCTGGGCTACATGAGGAACGACAGGGCGAGGATAGTCGCCGTCTGCGACATCGATGGGAAATTGGCAGCGCAAAGGGCAGGACTGTGGGGGGCGAAGAAGACATACACAGACTACCACGAGTTGCTGAAAGACCCCGAAGTAGAAGCCGTTGAGATTCTACTACCGCATCACCTTCACGCGAGTGCGGCCATTGAGGCTGCCGAGGCGGGGAAACACATCTCGATGCAGAAACCCATCGCGATGACCCTGAACGAAGCGGATCAGGTCATCTCAGCCGTCAGGAAGAGTGGCGTCAAGTTCAACATAGCGGAGATCTATTCCTTTTACCCGCCGATCCTGAAGGCTTCTGAGCTGATCGCAAACGAGGAGGTCGGCTCGCCGAGCATGATCAGAATTCAGAGCCTGAACGGCATCGGAGCCGTAGAGGAGTGGCAAGAGCCCACTGAGGGCAAGGATGCTTGGCGGCTCGACAAAGGATTGAGTGGGGGACTGATCTTTGACGACATACCACATCACTACTTCGCCACCCAGAGACTACTGCCTGGCAAGATAGAAACCGTCTTCTCATTGATGTCCTACGTTGATTCCCCGATCGAATACCCGGCTGTTGTGATCTGGAAGTACGCCGACAGGGACACATACTGCGTCCTCACATATCCCTTCTTCACGATGCTGAAGATGAAGACGAAGTACTACTCCCTCAACGAATCGTACGAGGTGGTCGGTGACGAGGGCCTGCTCAGGATGAGTCACATATCGGGCGAGCTTTCGCCGGAACCGCCTCTCACCCTGAGGAAGAGGGACGAGACGATCCAGTTCTTAGATATCATCGATGACTGGTCCGAGGGATTCGTCAATGAAGTTGCTCACTTCGTGGAATGTGTGCTTGACGACAAGGATCCGTACATAGGCTTAGACAGGGCTAGAGAGCAGCTTGCCTTCACGCTTTCTGCATACAAGTCCGCCTCCGAGGGTAGGAAGATCTCACCAGCCGAAATGTGAGATCAGACAGCCAAGGTTCTCCAAGCTTGGATGTCGACTACCTGCAACTCCCGATCCCCTCGGTCCTGACTCATGCGCTCATTTCTCATCACTGACGAGGAACCCTCGTCTGGCCAACTGTCTTCTCTGAGCCTCTTGAGAATCGTGCCACAGACCTAGCTTTCGCGAGATGTGCTCAGTCCAGCTGTAGTCCTTGAACGTATAGGTCTCCTTGCGCTTTCCTCTAAGCGGGATTATCAGTTTCGCCTTCTTGTAGTAATCCTGGGCAAGATAGCCTTCGTCCATCACTCTCATCGCCCTCGTAATGGTTGCGTCGCTGAGCTTCGGGTATTCGCCCTCGAATAGCACGAAGTTCAATGGGTACCGCGGTCTTGTCGGTGGCTCCTCGGCCGGATAACCCATCGCCAACTGCACTATGGGATAAACGTGCTTCGGCAGCTTGTACCGCTTCGCGACCCCACTAGGATTTGTGAGTACACCGCCCAGGAAGCAGCTGCCGAGTCCAAGGCTACGCGCCGCAACAACCATGTTCTGGGCCATGTAGGATGCATCCTCGATCCCAAACATGAGTAGCGTTAGGTCATTCGTGATCCTCTTCCAGCCGCGCTTGGCCATGATCCGCTCGAACTTGTGCGCGTCAACGCATATGGTGAACAGCAGCGGCGCTCTGAACGGATTCTTCTCGCGCCTGCGGGACAATACCACGCTGTAAAGCTGGTACGCGAACGGTGCTTGTTGCCCGGTGTGCACTATTGTCTCGATGACTTCATTGCTAGGCGTCTTGTCCGTGTAGTTTCGGATAGACCTGTGCTCGAGCATTGTCCTAATGACGAGATTCTCTATCATGCTATCTTCAGATGACGTCCACAGCAGAACGGAGATAAATCACTTCCGCCGGCGCGCGATTCTATGAGGATCGGTTGTCCCTCACTTGAATTGCCTCTTTCACGTCCTGTGGAGTGGCAACAGTCTTCCCCAATTCACTCGTGATCTTGACTGCCTGCCTCACCAGGACTGTGTTGTCGGCTGCGACTGAGCCCTCGACATCAAACGGGCAGTCTTCCGTCCCTACTCTGACGTTGTTGCCGATGGAGATAGCCTTGGACATGAAATCCCAAGTGTCCTCACCCATTGCACTGACGCTGCAGACTGAATCGGGAGGCACAGACCTTGTCCTATACTGCAACTCGTCGAGCGTGACTGGTGTCCAGTTGCCGCCGGGCCAGCCGAAGAAAAGGGTCAGCCAGTATGGCTTGTCAAGCACTCCCTTCTGTATCAGATAGTCCAGCGTCCAGATGGAACCGTGATGCCAGACCTCGAACTCGGGCTTGACGCCAAACTTTCTGCACTTGTCAGCATAGGCGAGCAGTTCCTCTCGAGTGTGGATTGCATACACATCTTGGTTGACGAAGGCCTCATCGTGTTGCCCTAGCATGACCGAGATCATGTCGGGACGAGACTCGAAGGCGTCGGACCTTTGTTCAATCGGATAGCTGGACATCCCTGCTTGGATGAGCATGTCTGTTCTCTTTCTTATCTCACTCACGAGCTTCTTCCACTCCCCAGGCTTTGCATGAACGTGAGCTATGGCCGCGCCCGCCTCCCTGCACCGTGCTGCTGTCTCCGCTGTCTCCTCGATCGTTGCAGGTGCATTCTTCGCCTCGGGGAACATCCAGCTGTGCGCCAGCGTAACCGTGATGGCGACCTTGTTTCCGAGAAGACCGCTACCTGGCAACCCAACCACCATCGACTAGGACGTCAGCCCCGGTCATGTAAGATGATTGATCGGAGCACAGGAAGGCAATGATGGGGGCAATCTCCTCCGGACTGGAGATCCTCCTCACTGCGCTCTCACTCGCGAATTCCCTTCTCACCTCATCTACCGAGACTCCTCTTGCATTTGACTGCCTGTTCATGTCAGATCTGAGCATTGGAGTGTCGACCGCGCCTGGACTCACGCTGTTCACTCGGATGTTGTACGGAGCCAGCTCCACAGCCATAGCACGAGTCATGCTCAAGACCGCTCCCTTGGTTCCCGCGTAGGCTGCGTGCTTGGGTTGGCCTATGTGGGCCGACACTGAGGCGATGTTGACTATGACGCCTCCGCCCTGCTTCCTCATGATCGGGATGACAGCCTTCGAACATAGGAAGACCCCCTTGAAGTTGACGTCAATGACTCTGTTGAAGTCTTGCTCTTGAGTGCTTTCCACATCGGATATCAGGACGATCCCGGCGTTGTTCACGAGTGCGTCGATCCTGCCGAACTTCTCGACGGCCCTTGAGACCATTTTGTCAACGTCAGTCGCCTTAGAGACATCCGCCTTCAGGAACATCGCGTCGGCCCCTCCTCGTTTCACTTCTTCTGTCGTCTGGTTTCCTAGCTCCTCATTGACATCGGCCAGCACCAACGATGCTCCCTTCTCAGCCATCAGAAGCGCCGTTGCCCTGCCGATGCCGACAGCCGCTCCCGTTATGAGGACGACCTTGCCGGAGAGTTCCTTGTCCATCGGTGATTCAAGGAGCGGTTCTTTCAATAAAAGAGTTTGCGACTCGAGTTACCGGGGCTTGACAAAGTCTTTTATGAATTCGACTACTCTCAACACTCGTGATGGAGTACATCCTCGTAGTTGAGCTAACAACACGCGCTGTCCACGCCCATCTTGTGTCCGAATCGGGTCAAGTAGTCCACAGCACGAACTACGCGCTGGAGACGAGGGTGCCCTACCAGGACAGGCAGTACATCACTGAGTTGGATCCTAGGAGACTCTGGCTGTCCATATGCAGCTCAGTCGCTGACTGCGTCAAGCGGGCGAAGAACAACAACGTCGTGGCTATCACTACCACCTCGCAGAGGTTCACGACCGCGATAGTAGACAAGGAAGGAGAGACTACTGCCATGTGCCCCAACACTGATGCACGGGGGGCGGAGATGGACGACGTCATCACTGGGTCGCTCGGCGACACCGCCTATGAGGTCACTGGCCTCCACCCGCCATTCCTCTTCAGCGCTGATAGGCTCAGATGGTTCAGGTCCAACGAGCCGAACGTTTTCAAGAGCATGAAGTACGCGACGACCATCGACGGATGGATCTACTTCAAGCTCACGGGAGAGCCGGCAGAGGAGCCCTCGCAAGCCGCCGGCACGTCGCTGTTTGACATCAGGAGGAGAACCTGGTGGGACGAGACTGTCAAGATCGCTGGCATTGATGTCGCCCAGCTGCCCAAGCTAGTCAACTACGGCGAACTGGTCGGCTACCCAACCACGGAGTTCCACGACTTGACCGGTATCCCTCAACGTACGCCAATCGTCATGGGTGCTGGTGATACGCACTGCTCAGGCATAGGTTCCTCGGCTACTTCGCACGGCCAGGCCTACGTTTCGCTTGGCTCCACAGCTCCTCTACAGATGATAATGTCTGAGCCCAAAGTCGACAAAGAGAAGCGCATGTGGACCGGGTGCTATCCGCTAGACGGTCAATGGGTGCTGGAGAGCAACTCGGGCATGTGCGGGGCTATTTTCGATTGGTTGGCCTTGTCGGTACTACAGGTGTCAAAGGCCGGTGGCGTCGATCACGCGCGCTTTGATGACTTGGCAAAATCGGCTCCCCGAGGTTCCCACGATGTGAACGCCTTCCTAGGTCCCTCCATCATGGATGCCAGAACGTTCACGCAAGTATCGCCCGCTGTGATAGCGATGCCCTCACTTCTCGTCGGAAGGCGGCCAGGGATACCGGAGATTGCCAGAGCCTGCTATGAGGACATAGCTTTCGCCTGCAAGGGCAACCTCGAGCAGATGAAGGAAGTCTGGCCGGCTGTCGAACCGAGCTTCAGGGCAGCGGGCGGTCTCTCCAACAGCGGCGTGTTAATGCAGATACTTGCAGATGCACTTGCCATGTCAGTGATTACTCCTGTTGAGAGCCGTGCCAGCGCGGTGGGAGCATCCATCGCAGCTTGGTCCTACTTGAGGTCACGGAAGCCAAGAGACATGATCAGTGAGATGGTCAGACTGAAGACAACAGTCCCGACGCAGGACTCAGAAGAGTATCAGTCAGACTACAGGAGATGGAGGCTTATATACGACAAAGTGCGGGAGCTGATGTGACTATGGCTTCGCTCGGTCCAGTGAAGGAGAGCGTCGCGAAGATGATGAGGAAGCTCTACGACATCGGATACGTGCTGGACAAGGAAGGGAACGTGAGCGTCAAAACGAACCTTGCGGACCGATATGTCATCACTCCGAGTCAAGTGCCCCGCTATCTGATCAAGGCGAGCGACATCTTGGTGATGAACGGCAATGGCGACGTGATTCAGGGCAAGAGAAACCCTTCGGTGGAGACCGGAATGCATCTGCTGATCTACTCAAAGAGGCCCGATGTCGGTTCCGTGATCCACTCCCACTCGCTGCACGCGACAGCGTTGGCCTCGCTTCACGAGACTATACCTCCCTTCCTGGAGGAGCTCGGCTCGTTCTTAGGCGAGAGCATCCCAACGGTTGGATACGCCATGTCGGGCACTGAGGAGTTGGCTGCCAATGTGGCAGCTGGTCTGACGGACAGGAATGCTGTGTTGCTGGCAAACCACGGAGCCCTCGTCTGCGGAAAGGATCTGCAGGACGCTTTCCACAAGGCGCTGCTGCTCGAGAAGGCTGCGACCGTATACGTCTTGGCGAGGAGCATAGGCACTCCGAAGCTGCTCCCTGAGTCTACGATCGAGATCGGCCGCGAGCTGTTCAAGACGAATCTGATGTAGACGGTCACATCAACCTTTGCAGCTTAAGCAGGTCGGGCATCGCGCCCTTGACCTTGAGCTTGCCTGACATGTAAGCTTGGGTGCCGCTTATCGTCTTATTCCGTATCCCCAAGAAGGTGGCGCTGTCCATCTCAACGGTGATGTTGGGCTTCTCCACAGTTCCTTCCTTCAGCGCAGCGCTTGCGTCCTCGGCGACGCTCAGGACATAGCTGGTGTTGAGGTCAGGGAACCTGAATTGCATGTCCCTCCTGAAACCCTTGAACTTCTCCTTCATGTCGGGTTCGTCGAACTTCTTCCTGATCCCGTCAAGAGATTCGAATACCTGCTCCTTGGTAGGCATGAGTCCAACGGGTTCGATTTTCTATTTAAATATGAATCACGCAGTTCCGTTTCCTTGTCGGTCATGGAACTCGTGAAGTCATTCATAAACGGTCAGTGGAAGATCCCGCGCGGGAAGAAGATCCCGAAGGTCAATCCGGCCACAGAGGAAGTCGTCCACAGGGTTCCGATAGTCACGACATCTGATCTGAAGTCGGCATTGGTGTCCTCGAGGAAAGCCTTCGGACAGTGGAGCAGGACTTCCGTGGGTCAAAGGGCTGAGGTCCTGAAGAAGATCAGTCAATTGATTCCCGACAAGATGGATGACATTTCTAGGGTCATTACTCTGGAAAACGGCAAGCCCATCGTTGAGTCCAACATGGAAGTGATGGGCGCTCAGATGTACGCCGACTACTATGCGGCTGAGGCTCAGCAACTACTTCAGGATGAAGTGAGGGTGGTTGATTTTCCCCAGACCGGAAACTATGAGTTCAGGACGACCTTCGAACCGCTCGGTGTGGTAGCCGTCATCGCGCCTTGGAACTGGCCATTCCTGATTTCCATGCAGACCATACTTCCGGCCATTCTAGCAGGCGACTCCGTTGTGTACAAGCCATCCTCCCTGACCGCGATGGTCGGGCAGAAGCTAACGGAGCTGCTCATGGAGGCGGGTCTCCCGAACGGCGTGTTGAATCTGGTTCAAGGTGACGGGAAAGTCGGGGATCTGCTTGTTCGGTCGGATGTGGAGGCCGTTGTGTTCACCGGGGGTAACGAGGTGGGAAGCCAAGTGGCAGTCAACTGCGCAAAGGGATTGAAGAGGGCCGTCCTGGAACTCGGCGGGAGCGATCCCTTCATAGTTCTTGATGATGCACAGATGGACGAGGTCGTGAACGGTGCGATATACGGAAGGTTCTTCGGGGCCGGTCAGATTTGTGTCTCCGCAAAGAGGATTCTGGTGCACAAAGATGTCTTCGATGAGTTCGTCAACCGCTTCACCGAGAAGGCATCCGCCCTCAGGGTCGGCGATGGAATGGAACCGTCCACTGACATCGGTCCCCTTATCAGCAGGCACCAAAGGGACTACGTGACGAAGACCGTCAGGCAGGCCGTTTCCGCCGGCGCAAAGGCCAAGTGCGGAGGATCTCCACCCAGTGGTCTGAAGAAGGGCTTCTTCTACAGCCCGACCGTGCTCACGAACGTGAAACCATCAATGAGACTGGTCTCAGAGGAGATGTTCGGGCCGGTCGCACCGGTGATGTCATTTGACGACGAGGAGCAAGCGATCGCCATGGCTAATGCAACTCGATACGGCCTGGGCGCCTCTGTCTGGACGGTGGATGAGAACAAAGCTATTCGCCTGTCACGCGACATAAAGTCCGGGATGGTCTGGATAAATGACGTTGCAGTCACGTTCCCGCACGCTCCGTGGGGAGGCGTCAAGGAAAGCGGCTTGGGCCGACACTCTTCTAGATACGGTCTCTTGGAGATGGTCAACATCAGGCAGATATGCATCAACAAGCTCAGGGACCCAACTAGGATGTGGTGGCTTCCGTACAGCAAGAGTTGATTTGTCATGACGCAGAAGTCTCGAACGTCGAAGAAACCGAAGTGTCTTATCACCGCCCATCTGACGAAGGAAGCAATCGACAGGCTGAACACACGTGTTGATGTGATTTACGAGGACTGGAGGACAACGGGTCAGATATACTTCGGAGATGAATTGACTGAGAAACTCAACAGGGAAGGTGCAGAGTTCCTGATCGTAGAGGCTGACCAAGTGACTGGCGAGAACATAAGACAGACGAACCTCAAGTTCATCGGTGCGTGCAGGGGCAATCCGTACGCAGTCGATGTGGCCACCGCGACCGAGAGAGGAATACCTGTGGTCAACGCTCCAGGCAGGAACTCGCAGTCGGTTGCCGAACTCACTGTCGGGCTGATAATCGCATTGCTCAGGAAGGTGGTCGTATCGCAGCGGGTATTTTCTAAGGGCATAACCTACGACACCTCACTTGACTTCCAGCGGATGTACAACTCGCTCGAGGGCAGGGAGATATCGGGCAAGACGGTGGGGATAGTCGGGCTCGGAGACATAGGCACCCGCGTCGCGAAGATACTGCTGTCCTTTGGGGTGCAGATCATGGTATATGACCCCTATGTACCTGACGACAGGATAGCATCTATGCCAGCGAGGAGAGTCACACTGGAGGATCTGATGAGGAAGTCGGACATAGTCTCGATACACGTGAAGCTGACTGAAGAGACATCCCACATCATCGGTGAGAAGGAGATCGAATTGATGAAGCCGTCGGCGATATTGGTGAACACTGCTTCACCCGGAACTCTGGACGACTCTGCCCTACTGAAGGCGCTAAGTGAGGAAAGGATCGCAGGTGCAGCACTTGACACCCAAGAGAATGAGCCAGTCGATTCGTCCAATCCGTTCCTGAAGCTCGACAACGCAGTCGTGGTGCCGCACATCGGCGGGAACACGGTGGAGACGGTAGAGAGACAGTCCGAGATGATCGTCGACGACCTGTTCAAGTTCTTGGACGGCGAGAAGCCAGTCCACCTAATGAACCCTGAGTTGTATTCCAGCGTCAAATAGGTGACACGTCAGATCATGGAAGTACTCTACGAGGAACTCACGCCGGACGAGCTGTCCAAGCGGATCAGGGATGCGCCCGTGGCCTACCTACCTCTTGGAACACTAGAGTGGCACGGTCCGCACATGCCGCTGGGTGCTGACATGATCCAACCGAGAGAGTTCTTTATTGAGTTAGCTCAGAGAGTAGGCGGCGTTGTCCTGCCTCCTCTGTTCATGGGCCCGGACGAGGTGATCAAGAAGGACGGCAGGGAGTTCTACGGGATGGACAACAACGATCTTGTGCCCGGAAGGCCGTTCCAGTTGACAGGAAGCGCATATTGGATAGACGAACGCCTCTTCGCCAACTACCTTGACGCGATAGTCATGCAACTCAGCCGCGTCGGGTTCAAGATAATCGTGGGTCACGGCCACGGGCCCTCAACTACATCCTTTCTGGCTCACGCTGAGGAGTTGGAGAAGAAGTACAGTGTCAGACTTTTCACGATGTGGGGGCTTTTCGACGAGCGTGAGAAAGGGTTCATGATCGACCATGGGGCAGCCAACGAGACATCGATCCTGCTCGCCGAGAACCCAGAACTGGTCAAGATGCAGGGCCTTCCGAAGGATATGAAAGAGTGGCCACTTGGGACAGCGGGTGACGATCCAAGGCAGTTCGCCTCCGCTGAAGCCGGCAAAAAGATAGTTGAGGCCAACTTGGAGGCAATGGAACACGCAATCAGAGAGACGCTTGACACGATCCGAAGACGAGGATGATTGGCTCCGGAGACGATATCGTGGAGCTAGAGAAGCTCAACGAATTCCTCCACAGTCAAGCCGGCTTGTCGTATTATCGCCCTGAGTGTGCCCTTTGCGATCTCTTTGTGTAGTGGAACCACAATCCTTCTATGAGGGCCCTCCTTGAGCCTGAGTATGACGTAGCTACCAGTTTGATGGTCGACTTCATAGCTGATCTTGGACGGGGCTTTGACAGTTTCGAGACCGGATACTACCAGAAGCTTAGACATGGACTTCGACGAGCTCTTCCTCTATCGAGGGCGGAATCGGCTCATCGTGTTTCTTCAGACTCCGTGTTTCTTCAGACTCTCTAAGTAGCCTTGAATGGCGTCCTTGATGTTTATCAGGGCCTTTTCTCTTGTCTCCCCTTGAGAAACACAACTAGGCAATTCTGGTACTTGGGCCACGTAGATACCATCTTCATCTCGCTCCAATAAGACCCTGAACTTTACGAATCAACGATTGGCGAGGTCGGATATTTAAGCGTGACATTCATTGGTGAGGCAGTAGCGTTCAGAAGCCCTTTGCCGTGACCCCTCAACCGCTCTCCGGTCTGATCTCCTCTTCTATCAGGCTGACTTCCTTGACAGTCCTGTCTATCTGGGAGACAGCATATGTCCTTATTTCATGCGGTTTGACATCCGATTCAAACTGCACTCCCAATGGCGGGATGGTCACAGTGACCTTCGTCTGCTTTCCCGACGTCTCGTAGAGTCTTAGAACCCAACTGTCCTTCTCTTCCGACTTCTTGATAACCTTCAAGATCACGTTCTCCTCTGAAACGCTGACGAGCGAGGCCGCGTTGGGAAGTGTGCCGTCGTGTTTGTGCTCAGTGATGGCGAGAGGCGGTGCTGTCAGGACGTCCGCAACTCCTATTGCCTCTCTGGGGTTCAAGGCTCCGACGTGCGGCCTGATGATGTACGTGAAGCGTTGTTCTCCCTGATCTGTGAATTCGCAATCCTCGTCCGGGTTGATCTCATTAGGAATGTGATGAGCGTACGCCGGACTTCTCAACACCGTCAGCCTAATGGCGTTGTCTCTGACATCGTAGCTGTACTTGGCGTCATTAACCAGCGTAGCTCCTAGAACTTCGCCGGAATCCGCCTTGTCGGTCACATCCACCCATCTCAACCCGGGTTCCTCTTCGCCGTCGGTCGGTCTCTTGATGAAGCCGTACTGTACCTCATACGTGACCTCTGGGCCTTCTACACTCACTGGAAACGCCAGCTTCAGGATCTTCATCTGCTCATGCCAGTCGACCTTCACCCTGCAGATCAAGTAGTCCAAGTCGTTGTAGAGGATGAAGTCCTGTCTGAGCTTGGAGTCACCGTACCTGTACTCGGCCCTGATGACTGTCCTGACCTGCCCCTTCTCGACGACCTCGACCCGCTCACACTCGAACCGTCCGATCTCGTCGTCGTACCTGAAGACTCCATGGCTCCAAGTGTCGCTCTCATCCTTGATGACTATGGGCTTCGCACCCTCGGTGATCACCGCTCTATTGTCGTCCTTCAGAGTTAGGCTACTTATGGTCCCATCGCTCTTGCTGATCGCGACTTTCAGCACGCCGTTCTCCAGAAGGCAGTCCTCGGCATTCCGCCGACTCGGGAGGTCTTCCACCTCTTCCGTGACAGATGCGTCATAGGTCCGATATCCGAGCGCAGGCAAGTCGGCCACGAAGATCACGTTGAATGCGTTGCTGGTGAGCGCTGACCCTCTCTGGATCTGACACCTGACGTTGTTACCTTCACTGTCACGCAAGTAACGGGGGACTTCGCTGCCGATCCAGTTGACTTCAACGGGCAATCTGACTGGATAGGTATGTGGGTTGAACACGATGACTGACTTCTGCGCGTCGGCCTTGACCCTTGCGGCTATGGCGTGCGTTGAGATGTCCGAGATCTCGTTGGCAATGCTTAGAGATTCCTGCATCATGGGGAACACGTCACCCTCATATGCCTCCCTTATGCAGGAGCCAGCAAGTACATCGTGGAACTGACAGAAGAGAAGGTTGGTCCATGCCTTGTAGAGATCGTCACTGCGGTATTCAGTGCCCACCAAGGCGTTCGCCATGAAGTTGTACTTCTCGGCTGCGACAAGCGATTCCTCGACCTTCCTGTTGAGTTCTTTGACTCTGGAGACTGCGGCGTAGCAGCCGCTGGCGTGATGCTGTAGCTCCTCTGAAACGAGCGGGAGGCTGTCCTTGAACTTCTCGGCTTTCTCAAAGAACTCCTCTACGGGCGCGAACCTCAACTCGACCGGCTTGACCTCTTCGCGCAACTCGTCCATGATCTTGAGGTCATCAACGGTCGGCCCGCCTCCGTGATCGCCTTGTCCGATGAAACACAACAGCGCGTCAAGAGGCGGCTTGAGTTCGTCGATGACTCTCTTCGCCAACGCCCTTATTCGTTCGCCTGTGGCCGCGTACGTGTCTATGATTCTGTGCGCTATCACCTCTGAGCCATCCAGAGAAGCCCATCTGAAGACCCAACTGGGAAGCTCCTTCTCGTGCTGGCCAGGCCTCATGAAGACGTAGTAGTCGATGCCACTCTTGCGGAGTATCTGCGGAATGGTCGCACTATGGCCGAACGAGTCTATGTTGAAGCCAACTCTTGCCTTGACACCGAACCTGCTCATGAAATACCTCTGTGCGTAGAGCGAATGCCTGACAAGTGCCTCACCCGAGGGGATGTTACAGTCCGGTTCGACCCACCAGCCCCCGACTATTCCCCAACGCCCCTCTTTCACGAGCGCTTTGATATCAGCAAAGAGCCGAGGGTCGGTCTCCTCGACTAACTTGTAGAAAGACGCTGAGCTGGCGAAGAACGTGAATTCCTTTCTCTCTTTCAGAAGTCTGACGGCAGCTGAAAAGGTACCTCTGATTACCTGCTGGCCCTCGCTCCACCTCCAAAGCCATATGGGATCTACATGTGAATTGAACACGAGGTGGACGATCGTCATGCTGCTCCTGAGCGCAGTGGTTGGACTAAAAGCGTTTCACGCACCTGGCTTGAACTCACAAACAGACCGCCGCCAATCTCGGCAGAATGAGGCCCAAAGCCCTGCGCCGTTCGAGTCTTACCTATCCCGCTACAATCCAAGGATGCTTTTTTCCCACAATTCTCCTGTAGAGCCTTTTCACGTGCCGCAGCATGTGTGCTAGGAACTTCTCCTCCTGCTGATACGTCCTCTGGAGAATAGACTCTCTGGAGAGAAATGCACCCCTGAGTTCCGCCATTTCCTTTTTCGGAGAGTACCAGATGTAGATCGGTACCCCAATGGCGATCAGGGCCAGTCCTGTCATGATCTGAATGAGAGAGCATTGCATGATCAGGTAGAGCGAAGAGATGATTCCCAACACAGGGATGAGCGAGCCACCTCTCAAGCCAGATTCTGGAGCCTTGCTCTCCCTGCGGAGCGGGAAAATCGAGAGGCTCGTTGCCACATAGGCTATCGCAAGAAAGAAGACTGAGGTCGCGATCAGTGTGCTCAGATCCGCCACCGTAGATGCGACCAAAGCTGTGATGGCTTGTATGGCGATTCCCAGATAGGGAGTCTTGTATTTCGGATGAACTTCCGCGAAGACGCTAGGAAACAAACCATCAACGGCGAGCGCATATCCCAGTCTCGATGTGCCTATCATCCCAGATTCGTCAGCACCTGCGACTGAGACCAGAGCCCCTATCCCCACTATGCCTCCACCGATCAGCGAAAGGGTGGGGTTCGCACTGAGTAGAGCTCCGGTCGCTGAAGCTAGAGGAGTTGTGTCCGCCGCAAGTTGATACTAAGATCGCACTCCGAAGGGAACCACGTTGAGCATCCCGATCACGATGGCTCTTGGCAGAGTCCTGCGTGGGTGTTCAATCTCACCAGCAGGTATGCTCGAAATCTCGAAGCCAGCATAGACCCAGAATATCAGAACGAGGGCCGCTCCCGCATTGACGAAGCCGTAAGGGGCGAAGGGTGTCATGTTGGATACAACGGTCGGCGGATTGGAGAACACATACAAGAGGCCGATTCCGGAGAATAGAACCAGCGGGGCCAGTTTGATGAAGGTCAGTGCGTCGTTCATTCTACCCGCGGCCTTGACTCCGGCGACATTCGTGACTATTAGGAAGATGACGTACAACACCTTGATCATCGTTTGTTGTGACCAGTCGAGGTTGGGCAGGAAGAACATCAGGTACCAGACGAATGCGATCGGAAACACGGCCAATGATGTCCATTCGGCAAGCCAAAGTGACCAACCTACGATGAAGCCCGCAAATGGACCCCATGCTTTTCTGGCGTATGCGTAAGGCCCGCCGGTCTTGGGAAGCAGCGTCGCGCATAGGGCAAAACACAGGGCGATCAATATGCTTATGATGCCAGCCGCGACTCATGCTAGGAATGACGCCGGACCAAGGTATGCGGCTCCGAACGATGAGACCACGTAGATGTCCGCACCTATTGTGGCTCCCACGACCAGATTCGTGGTGTCGAAAAGGGTGAGCTGCGCCCGGAGCTTGACCTTAGGAGTCTCTCCCAACCTTGCGGCATCGTAGTACGGTGCCGAAATATGCTTTCGCACACCGTTCACCGTCTCATGCACTCATTCGTAGCTTCTGGCGTGTGTACGTGCGAATCTGCCTCCTTACGAAAGGAACACCAGAACACCTTGGCTTGACGGTTCTACGTACGTGATGTGGAGACTACGTTTGCTTACGCCTGAACAAGAGCAGCACTATGTAGGTTAGACTGGACAATAACCCGATTGTCCCCGACGTGGGGAGCTCAATCACAGCAGAGATCAACAACCCGGCCAAACCAAACACCAGTGCGATGGCGAAGGAAGCAATCAGCATTCTATCCAGTTTCTTCGTGAGAAGAATCGCAATGGCCGCGGGAGGAATCAAGGCCGCATGCACCAGAAGAGCTCCCATTGTCCTCGCGACTACGGCGCCTGATGCAGCTATCAGCGAGAAGAGGAAGTACGTGTAGAACCTCACATTGAGACCTAGTTCGGACGCCCCCTCCGGGTCAAATACGATGTAGGTGAACTCTTTTTTGAACAGAAGGATCGAGAACAGCGTAGCGATGGAGATGAAGGCCAGCAAGGCGACGTCGTTCCAAGTGAGGAGCAGAAGATCGCTGACAAGAAAACCGTCGATGCGTGCGGCCATCTCGCTAGAGCCTAACCCCTTTATGAAGGCATAGATTGCCACTGACAGGGCTAGAACAGAGCCCAACACGATGTTCACTCTCTCAGTCTCTCCTCGCTCACCCTCCCGAGCAATCAAGAGCGTCGACAGCAGGTTGAAGGCGAGAGCGAATACCAAAGGATCGATTCCGATGTTCAATACGCTTCCGAGGAAGACCCCGATTGCAGCTCCAGCCAATGCCGCGTGTGAGACCTCTGCTGGCATGTATCCCAGACCTTTGAAATTCGAGAAGATCACAGGCAGGGTCGCTATGCCTGAGAAGACTATCCCGAGCACTGCTCTGATCATGAACGGCTCCATCAGAATGTCAAGCAAGCTAACCATGATGAACGTCACCCGTCAGAGTGTAGCAGACTCCTCCGAAGCTCAGGACTCTAGAACCCGGTCCGTACGCCTCTTCCAGAGCATCTTGAGTCAGAGCCTCAAGCGGAGGCCCGTATGATATCAACCTCTTGTTGAGCAGCAGGAGGGCATCGATGTGCTCGGACAGAATGTTGAAGTCATGAACCACCATCAGAATGCTTATCCCCTGTCTTGCGTTCAGCTCTCCGAGCAGTCCTATTATGCTCTTCTGAGCTCTCGCATCAACCCCGATGAAAGGTTCATCTAGGAACAGAATCCTAGGGTTCGAGGCAAGTGCCCTTCCTATCATCACCTTCTGTTGCTGCCCGCCGCTCAGTTCGTTGAAGAGTTTCCCCTCCAGGTCGCTTGAACCGACCATCTCAAGGACACTTCTGGTCTGTTCCACGTCGCTTGCAGTCGTGATTCTAGGTAGGCCCTTTCTTATCTGAATGCCCATCTCAACGACATCCCTGACCTCAAGGGGAACGGATGCTGAGACTCTCTCCCTCTGAGGCACGTAACCAACAATGCTCCTCACCTTCTCCCGTTCAACTAGGGGATCGAGGCCCAGTATCCGCACCGATCCCCTGAGCGGCCTCATCATTCCCAGCATGGCCTTCAGCAGCGTGGATTTCCCGGCTCCGTTCGGTCCCAGTATCACGCTGAAGGTAGGATGCTTGATCTCGAACGTTACATCGGTGAGAGCGACATTTCCATCATAAGCCACCGTAAGCGATTCTGCCTCGATGGAGTCCGTATTATGAGCTTCACCAGCAGACATCAGTCGGATTCATGTTCGCCCGGTATCATATATTCGTTTTCCGTTCTGTGACCACAATCAATGAGGGAGTTGAGATGCTCAGCGCCTCTTTGCGACGAGGAAGTAGTACTCCAGAAGCACTATGCCCAGAAGTAACGCTATGATGGCAAGCAATAGCAGGTCCAACGAGCCCAAGCCACTCGAAGCCGAACCCGTCGGTAGTGAGAAACCAGTCGCCAATACTCCTCCGTTATACATCAGCAGCGAGTCAAAAGAGGGGGTGGGAAAGGCAGTGAGTACAACTATGGGTACTCCTGTCTCTAAGGATATCTCCTTTGCCGATCCGAATATGCTCATGAGCTGCGACAGGTCTGAAGTGACGATAAGCGCATATTTCGCAGTTCTCAGGCTAGTGACAATGGACTGCATACGCGACGGAGAAAGCGTGACCACCTCGTTAGATCCCACAAGGGACTCTCCAACCTCAAGCGAGAAAGGCTCGATCAGGTATTGCTCCTCTGGGAATGTGATGAGTACCTTGCGATTGGACTGCTGGAAGTCGCTTGAGATCTCGGAGATCCTTGACATCAAAGCCCCGATTCTGGCGACTATGTCCTGATAGTTCTGTTCCAGCGTTTGAGCGTATTCCGGCCTGAGCGCTGCCAGCCTGTCCTTTACAGCTTCAGCTATGGCGAGGTAGTTCTCAGGTGAGTACCAAAAACCGTGAAGATTGACGCCTGTTTCATTGGGTAGGCTCAACCATCTGATCTTGTCTTGAAAGTCGTGGACAAGGTCGATCGTGACGTTCTTCTCTGTCGTCCCCTTTGAGAGAGCTACCTGCTGGGCAAGGTCGAGCTCCCAATTCAAGTGCCCAGAGATGACCAAGATGTCAGCATGGCTGGCCTCAGAAACAAGGCCAGGAGCCAACGAGTATTCATGGGGCTCCACGTTGGGTGGCAGCAGTTCCACAAGGTCAATCACATTTCTCCCAACGTCCTCGATCGGCGCTGCGATCATGCCGTAGGAAACCGCAACTCGGATCTTTGGTGCGTCAACGTTAGGCATTGGCAGCCTTGCAGCTACCAGAAGTATCAAGAACAATGATGTTGCCCTCACAGGTGTCACACTCTGATCAGCTCTCAGGAACGAGTGCAACCACCCCCTCCAGCGCGCGCTCTTAAGTCTTGCTTCTTGAATATGCGATGGAACTTCAGACAGAACAGACGGTACTCGTCTAGCTTTGGTTATTCACATCAACTATCCCGTGTTTCAAGCCCATGTGGGGCTTTCCCTCTTGCCCGATCGTGCGCGACGTTTGTGGGTGCTTCGGTGTGAACTGCTCTCTCGTCATCTTGTCATGGCTTTCTCGAACGCCGGAATGGCTATTATCAGCATGACCGTACCGAAAGCGAGGAGGATGACCATGTCTGTGGCTACGTCCGTCAGCGCCACGCCGTAGATCATTATCCTTCTCATGGCGTCGATAGCGTACGTGAAGGGAAGCCAGTGAGCGATGGCTTGCATGAAGTCCGGCATCATCTGTATGGGGAAGAATACCCCGCTGAGGAATATCATTGGCATTGTCAAGGTCATCATGATCATAGCGGCGGTTTCCTCATCTTCGGCCACCGAGGTAAGTGTGATGCCCAACCCAACGAAGCTGTAGATACCCAAGAAGAGTGTCAGCATCACCAATAGCAGATCTCCATGAATTGTGATCCCGAAAAGGACGATGGCCAGCGCCAGGGATACGGTCGCCTGAATCAGGCCTCGGATCATGTGGCCAAGGGCCTTTCCGCCGATGATGGAGACTCTGCTTATGGGCGCCGCCAAGAAACCCGCCAGCGTCCCGGTATCTTTCTCGTAGGCTATTGCGCGAGGCAGACCGGTCATCATGGAGGTTATCACGTTCATCATGAGCAGGCCCGGGATCATGAATTCGATGTAGCTCCCTCCTCCGCTGACGACGCCTTCGGCCTTAGCGGAATATGGGACCACGATCGCGGCGGGATTGACGTGTACCTGCATCGCGTATGCGTAGACGTTCATCGTCGCCTGCATCAAGCTCATTCCATTGATGACCTGAGTCAGAATCTGAGAGAGTGCTTGCGAAATCTGCGGGTTTGAGTTGTCGGTCAATATGGTGATGTTGGCAGTATAGAGATGCGTGGTCAATGCATTTGAGAAGTTCTCTGGAATGATTATCGCTCCCAATGCTTCGCCCCTTAGGATCATGCCCTTGGCTTCCTGAAGACTGGATGCTGCTTTGAACGTCATCAACCCTTTCTCGGCATTCAAGGTTGACAGTGTGTTCAACAAGATTGTGCCTTGAGAGCCCGAGTCGTTGTTTACGGTTGCCACCGGTATGTTGTTCAGCACGTTCTGGGAAGATGGGAATATGAAGCTCATTATGGTCATCATGATCAACGGCATGAGGATCATCATGGCCAGTCGCATCCTACTGCGCCACAACTCCATCAGGTCCTTCCAGGTTATCCACAGAGCATGCGAGAGTTCTTGCGTGAATCCCATCGTCCTGTCACCTCCTCATACCTAGGAGCCCATGACGAGATCTGGGCTTCTCGCCAGCGCCCTCGCGCACCACGTTCATCTCTGCCCTTCGGCCGGTTATCTGAAGATAGACATCATCTAGGGTCGGCTCGATGTTCTTGATGGACGCTATCTCGCCCTTCCTGGAACGCACTGCGTCTATGACGCTATCAATGGCCTCTTTGCCCTTCGCATAGATTCTAAGCTCCGTCGTGTCTTCAGTTGATACTTCGTTGACGCATGCCAGAGACTTGATTCCCGAGATGAGTTCGGGAGTCAGATTGGGTACCTTCAGCTCCAAGATGACTGTATCCGACCCAGAGACTCTCCTTTTCAACTCGGCAGGTGTGTCAAGGGCCACAATCTTCCCATGGTCAATCAGGGCTATCCTGTCTGAGAGAGCGTCCGCTTCATCCATGTAGTGCGTCGTAAGGATCACCGTAATGCCTTGCTCTTCATTGAGCCTCTTTATCAATTGCCTGATTTCCAGACTTGACTGAGGATCAAGCCCTAGAGTGGGTTCGTCCAAAAAGAGCACCTCAGGCATGTGGAGCAGCCCACGGACTACGTTGACTCTTTGCTTCATGCCACTTGAGAAGTTGCCCACCCTGCTATTTCTCCACTTGGTCATTTGAACCAGCTCCAGAAGCTCATCGATTCTCTTGCCGAGCATCTCCTTCGGGATATCATGGAGCTTTCCAAAAAGCATCAGGTTTTCGTAGGCCGTCAGGTGGTTGTACAAGATAATCTTTTCTGCGACGAGCCCAATGTGCTCTCTGACCTCATTTGCTTCCTTGACTACGTCAAAACCTGCAACCTTTGCGGTGCCGCTGGTTGGTCGCGACAAAGTACAGAGCATTCGTATGAGGGTGGATTTCCCGGCGCCATTCGGCCCAAGCAGGCCAAACACCTCGCCCTTTTCAACTTCGAAAGAAACGCCGTCTACGGCTCTAACGGTTCCACCGAAGACCTTCGTCAGATTCTCCGTTTGGATTATTGATGGCATTTGTGCTCTGACCTCCTCCCATCTCTTTACAATCTTCGCGGGCGAGTGCATCCGGTATATAAAGTCTGGCCATTCACGCGCGCACTGGGCTAGCACTGCGAAAATTGCCAGAGTGGGTCAGCTGACAATGGTTGGAGGCCAATCCCTCTGAGCTTGATGCAGGAAGACCTCAGGATATTGGGCCTTACCTCTGGATACGGCGTCGGGAGCTTCGTGGTGACTCGGCATAATCCCAAGGCTAGAATCACATGCGTCCCTTCAGCTTGGCGTTAGCCTATTCAACGTTCATAAGTGTCAGGTCTCCTATCGTAGGTCAATGCTTCGTAGGGAGACACCTGAGAAATACGGAGGTCCGAGGGCGCTAGAATGAGAATAGGAATGGCCCAAGTCAATGTTACCGTCGGGGATCTCGAGGGAAACGCCAAGAAGATTGAGGACTTCATTGACATGGCCAAGGAAAAGGACGTGGACTTGGTGGCGTTTCCTGAACTCGCTATCACGGGGTATCCTCCTCAGGATCTGGTCCTCGATAGAGAATTCGTGCGCAGGAACAAAGAACTGCTGGATTCATTGATTGACCGGAACAGTAAAGTGGCTGCGATAGTCGGCTTCGTAGACCGCCAAGGCGAACGGCTTCACAATTCCGCCTCCGTGTTCGTCGGGAGCAAAAGGGTTGGAGTGGCCAACAAGGCCCTGCTGCCGACCTACGACGTCTTCGATGAGGCTAGATACTTTGAGCACGCAAGAGAAGAAGAAATCAGGCCCCTGCGCGTGAGCCTCGGTGGGCAGAGCTTCAACTTGGGTGTGGAAATATGCGAAGACCTGTGGGATGATCGGTACGACATGAAAGTCACAGAGACCCTTGTAAGGAGAGGTGCAGACGTCATAATCAACATCTCGGCATCGCCCTTCTACGCAGGAAAGACATCAGAACGGATCAGGCAACTGAGCGAGAAGTCAAGGACAAACGGGGTCCCAATCTTCTACGTCAACTTGGTTGGCGGTCAGGATGAACTCGTCTTTGACGGGCAGAGCTTGGCCACGGACAGGTCCGGAAATCTGATAGCTGTAGGTAAACAGTTCGAGGAAGACTTGGTAATCGTCGAGATCGATCCACAAGGAGGCACTGCGAAGCGAATCGAGCCACCCGCGTACAGCAGGGAAAAGGAAGTCTTCGATGCCTTGGTTCTGGGGGTGCGGGACTACTACAGGAAAACCGGATTCAGAAGGGCTGTCATCGGGCTTAGCGGCGGGATAGACTCGTCATTGAGTGCCTGCATAGCTGTTGAGGCTCTCGGCAAAGAGAACGTGATAGGCGTATCGATGCCGTCGATGTTCTCCAGCGAGCACAGCAGGGCTGATGCAGAGGAGTTGGCTCACAACCTCGGGATTTGCCTCGTCAGATTCGCAGTTCAGCCGATAGTAGATTCCTACCGAGACGTTCTACGCACGCCACTGGACGAGATACGGCAGCATTTCGGCACCAGCACAGAGCAAGATGATCCCGTGGCGGACGAAAACATACAGCCGAGGCTGAGAGGCAATTGCCTGATGGACATTTCCAACCGGTTGAGAGAACTTGGGATAATGGTGCTCAACACGGGCAACAAGACCGAGCTCGCCCTCGGCTACTGCACGTTGTACGGAGACATGGCTGGCGGGATCAGTGCGCTTGGTGATGTCAGCAAGTTGGATGTCTACAAGATCGCTCAGTACTTCAACAAGACGAAGGGAAGACAGATCATCCCAGCAAACGTGTTCATCAAGAAGCCATCACCTGAGCTCAGAGAACAGCAGGTGGATCCCTTTGATTTCGATATTGTAAGCCCATTGGTCGATGAAATCATAGAGCGCCGCCGAAGCAAACAAGATCTGATAAATGCCGGCTTTCCGAAAGACATCGTGGAAGACACATTCGCTAGGATTAGGCGAGCGGAGTACAAGAGGCGACAAGCGGCTCCGTGCATCAAGATAACACCGAAGGCCTTCGGCATAGGATGGAAGATGCCCATAGTCAATAGGTACACGGCATGGGAGACGGACACTTGATGTGTAGTTGACTCAGATGGTGAAGAGGCTAGAAAAGGAGGATAGGATGAGAAGAGACATCGAGGGAAAGAAGAAAGCAAGACTAAGATCTACAGGTCCCTATAGGAAGGCGTCCTTGATCCACAGGAGATGCACGCGGTAGGTTCGAGTCAGCGGCTTCGCGGGGCGTTCATAAGAGCTTCCTCAGGAAGCTCACATCCTGCTTGACTACTGCGATCCTCTGCTCGCGCGGGAACTTGCCAAGTGACTCGTCCTCAAGGGCCAGGTCGTTGTCATACCCGGCTGCTTTCAGAACGTTGACTATTCTGCCGATGTCGACATCGCCCTCGTATATTGTCGCTGCCGAGTCCGGCCAGCCCTCGCCAGGCTCGCGCACGACATTCCTCCTTTCTTCCGGAAAGGATAGATTCTTGATGTGCACGTGCTTCACGCGTCGAGCGAATTCCTGAATGATGCTGTACCCCGTCTCCCAAGGGTGGCCGTACCAGAAGAGGTTGCCTGTGTCGAGGGTCAGTCCCATCCTCTCCGAATCGAGGTCGTCAAACACGGACTTGAGGAACTCTCGCCTGTTGCCCATCAGGCCGTGATTCTCCATCGCTAGCGAAACGCCCGTCTGTTCCGTTCTGTCCAGTATGTCCTGGCAACACCCGATCGTTGTCTTCACATATTCGTCCTCCGGAATGCCATCCTCGATTCTCATCGGAGGGTTAATCCTCACCGTGTCGCAATCTATGTCTGGTGCGACATTGCAGGCGTCTACCACCCATCTCACCTCAGCCTCCAGATCAGGTCGGGCGAAGTCGTTCTCCACGAGTATGGCGCATACGGTCAGACCCTCGTCTCTCAGTTTCCTGGACAGTTCGCACCTTTTCTGAGGCGAGGACATGTCAAAGCCGAGCGAGACCTCCTGGCCCATGTCACTGTACTTCGCTCCTTTGAGTTCCCTATCCAAGTAGAGCTCGAAACTATCCAACCCCAGATCCTTCAGCCCAGAGAAGACGCTCTCGTATCCGATCCACTTCACGGTGAAGTCCCTGATTGCGACGCGCAATTCGACTGGTTGGAAGGCTGGCGTAGCCCGTATTTATCCTTCTGTGGCGAGGAAACCAGGATTGTGCGGGTTCTCCGGATGCTTTGAGATATTTAGACGCTTCGGGTCGCACGAAGACCGGACCAATAGAATGCGGTTACTGTACATTCGCATCTGACAAGCGTTCCCAAACTGGGTCAGGAGATGTCAAGCGCCGCGTGTGCTGTCCGCTATCGTTTCTTCCTAGCTCGGACTATCAACAAGGCAGCGTATGCCGCAACACCAGCTAGAAACAGGAAAACACATAATCCGTAGACATAGAGCCCAGCGAAAGCGTCACCGGAGAAAAGGGGGTTCGCGGCGAATGGGAAGAATGGTCTGATGTCAGCATAAAGAGGAGAATCCAGGAGTATGTGAGAATAGACACCAAGGAGAGATCCCAGCATGGTGGCTTGGAGCGAAGATCTCTGCTCAAGCGCTAGGAACCTCAGTATCCCGCGTATCGATCCACTCAATCTGAACATGGTCAGACCGAGAATGGCTGCAACTATCGTGCCACCGAGAAACGAATGAAAGAAGCCATGAAGGGGGTAGTTGAGGCCTAGGAGAAGCACTGCGAGGGGTTCCAGATCCAGTATGACGCTTGCGGCTAGGAACGTCGGAAAGTCCACGAGCCGGAACAGAAGTAGCCCGAAGAACAAGGCCGGACCCAGATGGAACGGAGTGAAGGGCATCTGTACCTTCTTCCGGTGCCACCTCTTAAATGCCATCGCGCGCGTTCGGTTGGTACATGCCAATAGTGCCGAGAGTGCGAAAAGGGTGCTGTTCAACACGCGCGACGTTCTGCGAAGTGTGCGACCAGTCTGAAGAGGTAGATGCCAGGATCCTTCAAGCGTTGGAAGAGAAAACGCCTCAAGAGCACTGGCTGGAGCTTCTTTGAACAAGACGATCAGACTACAGTCGGACCTATGAGGTAGGGATAAGGAGGGCACAATTGAGAGGCCCAATTGCGTGCTACTACCTGATGAGTCTGACCCCTCGAGTGAAGTCTTGAAGGGGTCCGGCGGTTTCCGAGCCCAAATGGATTCGAGTCCCTTTGTGCTGCAGGACATCAGACATGTGACTCAAATGAACTGCCTGCATCAAGGCCGACGCGACTCGTCTCTTAGGTGAACTAGGAACTCTCGCCCCCATTTCTCTTTCCATATGAGACCCTTCTCCTGCAATGACCTCAATATGAAGGACGTTTTTGCCTTGGAGAATCCGGCTAGCTCCTTTATCTCGGATTGAGGTAACATCCCCCCTCGCGACCGCAAGAGGGAGAGAACCACCGCTTCGTCTCTCTCCATTGCGCCCGGCAGAACCTCAGATCTCGTGGTTCTCCTTCCTGCTCTTCTTCTGATGAGTAGGAGAGCGACCACAATTACGATGATCGCGACTGCTACAATGAATGGCCAGTAGGCCATCGCCAAGCTTGGTAGAGTTTGGACAACGACAACACTTATCGCATTGCTCTGCGCCGGGTTTAAGGTCTCGCTTCCTGTCCATGTTACGACGAAGGTGTATCTACCGTTCTCTTCAGCCTTGACGATGTCGCTGAACGTTCCGTCGGGTGAGCTAGAGATGAAGCGCTCGAACTCCGTTCCATCCGGTTTCGCATAAGTCAAGATTAGGTTCAACCTGCTTGGAGGATATACCGCCCCGAGGATCGATATGCTTTCCCCGACGCCAACTTCGGTCTTAGTGGCGTGCGTCGTTATCGTGACAACTTTACTCTTCAGTTCGAGATAGGGATTCCCCGGATCAAACGCCTTTCTTCCGAGCCACGTTACCTCACCAGCGAACGTACGATCTGGTGTAGGTGATATGGAAGACAGGGTGTAATTGGTCGGAATGTCAATGACTAACACATCTCCATCGAACAGATAGAAGCCACCTTCAAAGACATCCCCAATCAGGAGCTTGTTTTCGACTTGCGCGGCAAACCCCTGCCATTTGAAGCTATATGTGATCAAACCAAGGTCTCCTCCGGTGATTGTCGGGATCCTCCCAAAGGACAGATCGAAGTCATAGGCCATCATCGGACGGCCTGTAAGAACGGAAGCCCTATTCACGATTGAGCTGAACTTAGATGAGAACTCTTGGATAAGGGCCGTTTTGTTCAAGTTCTGTTCTTGAATGAAGAGCATGAAAGCCTCAACTTGGTCAGGGTCTGTTAGGTTCACTCTCTCCTGAAACTCCCACCTAGCAGTTGCGTTTTGGTATATGTCGATCCTCATGGTCTTGCCGAGTTCTTGGAGATCAGCTGCTATCACCAAGGTAGTCAGTGGAAGCAGCAAGGCGCAAAGCATGAGAAGGAGTTCCTGTGATTTCACAGGGGGCAATGTCATGTTACCTCTTTGGACAGAGTAAATAATCTTACTCTGCGGCCAGCAGCCTGTCTGTAGGTGCCTGCTGTTGAGTCAAAGCCTTGGCCTACTTACCGGGATTCCCATGCCCGTTACCTTGGCCCGGGTCACCTTCATCGGATCCTCCGTTGCCGGGTAAGCCACCATTGCCTTGGCCCGAGTCACCTTTGCCGGGTCCCTTCCTTTCAGTTTGTAGTTCAAGGTGGAGTTCCCTTGTTTCCTGTGAGATCTCTTGGTTGATGGCCGAGATCTGCTGTCCCAAGCCGGTCGTGTCGTTTTGCGACCCCTGAGGCCCCTCCCTGAAGCGCTGATCCAGATGCTCACAGAAACGCGTGACCTCTTGAAGTCTCAACCTTAGTCTTTCTCGCTCAACCTTGAACTCAGCCTCTGAGACAGTACCATTCTCGAATCGCTGTACAAGTTCAAGGAATTCCAGCTGCCATTGTCTGATCTCCTCCCGCACCCTCTCGTGATTCTCCAGGATCAGACGGAGTTTCTCTTCGTGTTGCTCGGTCTTGTTCAGCTCATAGTCGAGTATCAGCCCATGTATCCGCTCTAGACGCTCCGCGATCAGGTTCTCCATTTCGGACGAAAGAGTCAGTCCAATGGGCAGTGGTTCGTCGCTTTGTTCTTGCGGTGCTGTCTTTCCAATCGTAGGACCGACGGCCAGACTTGCGATTGCAAGCGCAAAAGCAAGACCGACCGGGACGATCTTCCAGTTCATTTGGACAATATTGCCAAGGACACAAGCATATCAGTTACTGGCGTTCGCTCTCTATTCTCTTCGCTGGAATCGTTCATAACGGTTCAGGAAGCTCAAAATCCGTTCATTTCGGTTCATCAACCCACGGTGGGACAGACAATGCACGCTTGGGGGCATGGACAGGCAGGAATGATTGGACTATGGAAGAGGTGAGATCGTGCGCGAGGCCACAATTGAATATAAAAGGGGGTCTCGGGACAACACAATGAAGCAAGGGATTCTTTCACGGTCGTAAGAACACGCTGCAAGGGACGCGCGCGACTGTTTTCCAAGTTCCGTGATCTGAGAGATGTTGACTTCTCCTTGCTGTCCGAGTTGCTGCAAAGCAAAGATCGAAGACTGAGAAGAGGACGAAACTTCGCCCAAACCGACGAAGGGGGCTTCCAACAGGACGGTCACGCGCGCGAACGGGAGTTTCTACACGGCGATGGACGAGTATCTACTAGAGATAGACCGTGGGCGAGGAGCTGCAGAAGTTCACGATATAGATCAGATTCCACCTTGCTTGGGGAAGTCGGGTCGTCCTATGCCCCAACGTTGCCTCATAGCAGCAGCGACACTACAGCGACAATCAGAAGCCCGGTGGCTACCATGAGGGCACCGTGTACCCAAGGGTTCTCGCCAGACACGCGGCCGATGTATGTTCCAAGGAAGAACAACAACATAACGCATGCCGCCACGGCGACCAAAGTCGCCGCCTCAACTGACAGCCATCCCCATGAGGCCAACACGAAGGGCACAGCGGGTACAAGTCCAGGAAGGGCCGCAGCAAAGGCATCCACCACAGAAACCCAAACGGCCGTGGCAGTCGAAGCTCTGTCAAGCACTGACCCACTGAGGTCCCTTTTCATGTGAAACTCAAGCTCGTCCATCTGCCTCTTTCTCTCGGCTCTCTCAGCGATGTAGGCGCCCCACAAGCCAGATATGCCCATGGCGACACTCGCGCCCACGCACGCGTTCATTACGGTTCTGGGGTCAATCGTTCCTCCAAGGGCCAGTCCCACCACAACTCCTAATGCTGTGGATGTGCCATCGAATCCATTCATGGCAACGTATCGGCGCGTGATCCCCATGGCACCTGTCAACTTCAGATAGTATCTGAGGATTGCGAGCCAGGACATCAGTCTCTGTATCATTCCTTCTATTGTCGGTGTTGAAGCCTCCGGATCTGCCCCAGGTTCACTTGCCAAACCACTGTGTTGACTGCGAGGCGAATGCATTACTATTAAAGGTTCAGCGGAGAGCGGTGGCAATTCTTTTAAATGGGGCGACTCGAGCGGTTCTCACTAATGACCGTCGTCATAAGGAAAATCATCATGGATGTTCTCAAGCCTCGCGAGATCTCGCTAGTGAATCTGTCAGTGGATATGTCAACGGCGTTGTGCAAAGCGGGAGGAGTTGACGAGGCCGAAATCATTGTCAGAGAGGTCGATGTAATGACTGAGACGATCAAGCTCACTCTGATGGGCCCGAACATACGTTACGACGAGGTCACAAGGGTACTCAAAGAACAAGGCATGGCCATAAGGGGAATCGACGAGATAACCGTGGCTCGCGTGAGGAAGTCCGGCATGTAGGTATCAAGGACCGTTGGGCATCAAAGACGAGACCTCAGTGATGAGCGACATACCTGTCAAGGAACTTCTTGGCCGAGACCAGCCCAACCAGCATCAGGATCAACGAGATCACTGGAGGCTCGAACGACAGGAACCAGAAAGCCGTCTCAGGTGGTGGTCCTAGGCGGACTCGAAGCGAATGATGGACTTGGCGGCGAAGATTATGGCTATCGCATCTGGCCGGCCAATGAACAGGAAAGTCAAAGCCAAGGTTCTTTCTAGGATTCCTATGATCTTGCCAGCGCCTTCGACACCTTCATTCTTCAAGGCATCTCTCTGCTCCTTGGTGATTACCTTTCCCAACCAGAACTCCACGAAAGCGGAACCAGCGACGGCACTGACCATGTAACTGGCGATGTAGACGATGAGCGGAATCACGAATTCGGCAAGAACACGGTTCGTCTTGGATCAACGCCTCCTAGTTGACTCTGCAAAGTCAACCCCTCTTGATTGTCTCACGCCCAGCCGTTCGAGCCAAATCTCCAGAAGGGCATATCCTTTTCTGACTTGATCCCAGCCAGCACGGGACAACGTGTTAGAGATAGCCTGTTTGGAGACACGGAAATGTCTAGCAGCCTCTGTTTGTGTCGCGTTTGGGTGATCCTCGAGGAAAGCTATGACCTCTCTCTGCTTGGCTGTCCACTTGTGGCTTGTGTGAAGGATGAGTTGGATAACAGTGTTCATGTCGCGTTCAATTCCTTTGTCCTGCGTTACTATTACAAGCTCCGTTCTCTCCCTCTTGGCTCTACTCATTGCCTCTTTCGATAGGTGGAAGGCTGAACCGTCCATCTCCACAGATCTTTCTCTTATCGGGGTAGCTATGTCACCTATGCCCACCCCGCAGTAGAAGTCGACGCCAAGAAACCTCCTCACGAGCTTGAAAACGTCCATTACCTTGTCCGGCTTTCTCAGGACGCCTTGAAACTCATCCCCCCAGTCAGCCTGAACCCGGTTAACAGGTCATTCGAGAATCTGTGACGCAGAAGCCTGAGTACGCGGAAGACTCTGACTTGCACAGCTGCTCTATTTCTCATCTTTCTAGATCCTCGCAGGTCTATCGTGATGACGCAAGCTGGCACCTCTCGTCGCATTGAAATCCCCACGAGTTTACTCTAGGGAGTAAACCTCTTAAAGTTTACTACCTCCTCAGCTGTCGATTCGCGCGACGGACTCCAAGGTTGCTCCTCCGATACGCCGGAGAACTTGAGGAATACCACAAGTTGCCGATTTCCGCAAGTCTTCCAGCGCCGAGAGCACATCGCTCACAATGTCAGGATTCGCGCGGTGGGTCTCCCCTGCTAGTCATACGTAGGACGAAGTGGTCTGAACGGGTGCGGCAGTTTCCTAGCCCAAATGAGTTCAAGTCCAAGACTAGAACAGTGAAGCTGCACTTCTCGTGCGCGTGGTGGCGCCCTTTCAGTGGGTGGAAGCTCAACCTAAGTATTCTAACACGCATTGTAGACGGATGTCTCTCGACGAACTCCCGACAAGGATCTTGAATTCGCCCTTCTCAGCGGTCCAGCGATTCGTCCTTTCATCCCAGAAGGACAAGTCCTCCTTTCCCAGTGTGAAGGTCACTGTCTCTTTCTGTCCCGGTTCGACATACACCTTCTTGAACCCCTTCAGTTCCTTCAGGGGGTGTTCCACACTCGCCTCAACGTCATGCACGTAGAGCTGAACCACCTCTGCACCTGCATGGTCCCCGGCGTTAGTGACATCGACTGATATCTCCATACCACTGATCCTCAGGTTCTCGTAAGCAAACTCGGTATACGATAGCCCGTGCCCAAAGGGGAACAAAGGCTCTATGCCCCTCGTGTCGAAATGGCGATAGCCAACGAAGACACCCTCGTCGTAGTAGACCTCCTCTCTCCCCGGGAAGGTTCTTCCGGAGGCATGCGCGGGAGAATCTGAGAGCTTCCTCGGAAACGTCAGCGGTAGCTTCCCAGAAGGATTCACGTCTCCGAACAGCACGGCTGCGATTGCATGACCCGCCTCCTGCCCAGCGTACCAAGCCTCTATCACTGCTGGGATCTTCTCAAGCCAACCGTCCATCGCCACAGGGCTTCCGTTGATCAAGACTATGACAGTCCTTGGATTCACGTCCGCAGTGCTGTTGATCAACGCGACCTGATCAGCAGACAGTTCGAGGTCCTTCTTGTCCTCGCCTTCTGTATCAATCCCCTTGAGCAGACCCTGGGACAGCCCTGCGAAGACAATGGCTACATCGGCCTCTGCCGGATTCCTCACGATTTCGACCTTCTCGCCGCATCGTTCTTTCAGGCCCTTGAGAGGGGTGACCTCGTAGGGCGGCCTGACCATGGAGCTACCACCCTTCAAGCCCATCTTCCTGTCTGCGTTCGGCCCCAGCACCGCGATCTTCCTGACCTCCTCGGTCTTCAGTGGCAGGATGTCGCGTTCGTTCTTTAGCAGCACGATGCCCTCCTCCGCGATTTTCCGCGCAAGCGCCTGATGTTCTGGGGTGTTCCGACTTCCAGCGGGGACTGTCCGCTCGTCATCGAAGAGACCGACTAGGAACATCACCCTCAGCAGCCCGGTCAGGTTTCTGTCGAGCTCATCCTCGCTGAACTTGCCCGCCTTGAAAGCTTCCCGCAGAGCTTTCTCCTCGTATCTGCTACCCTTGCCCGGCATCTCCAAGCTGAGCCCCGCGTTCACACAACTCTCAGTGCTGGTGGCTGGCTTCGCCGCATACCAGTCAGATACAACGAACCCCCTGAAGCCCCATTCCTTCCTCAGCCTGTCGATTAAGAGGTCGCGGTTCTCGCAGCAGTAGGTCCCATTGACCTTGTTGTAGGCAGCCATTATCGACCAGGCGTCGGCCTCTCTCACGACTGCCTCAAAGGCCTGCAGGTAGATCTCCCGCAAAGCACGTTCGCTGACCTGTGCGCTGACCTTCGTGCGGTTGGTCTCTTGGTTATTGCAGGCGAAGTGCTTCACGCAGGCGGCGACGCGCTGGTTCTGGATCCCCTGCACCACTGCAACCGCCATCTTGCTGTTCAGGTACGGGTCCTCCGTCTGGTATTCGAACGTCCGACCGCAAAGCGGGGTCCGATGGATGTTGATTGCCGGGGCAAGGACCATTTGATACCCAATCGAGCGCACCTCCTGGGCCAGAGCCACTCCGAACTGCTTCGCGAGATCCGGACTCCACGTGGCCGTCCGGCAAATGCTTGAGGGGAAGTACGTGCCCTTCTTGAACACTGAGAGAATCGCGCCGAGCCCATTCGGTCCATCGGTCATCCTGAAGCCCTTGATGCCCAATCGTTCTACAGGCTTTGTCGACCAGAGATTCTTTCCGGCGCAGAGCGAGAGTTTCTCCTCCAGCGTCAATCGCTTCAGGAGGTCGACCACTCTCTCCTCAATGTCCAGTCCCTGATTCATGAAAGGGAGCATTGCCAAGTCATTCCGAGACCTTTGCTCGCTCACGTAGGCCGGCTCCTCTCCCGGAGGATAAATCGGTTCTCACGCGTGAGGCTTGTGGCTGCAGGCGCCCTGGACGGATCTCACGGAGAGGCTAGGCAGGAGGCGGCGGAGGCTGGGGCTTCTTCCTGCTCAGGACGATGAGCGCTACCACTGCAATCACCAGTATGGCCCCTACCGCGATGCCGCCGACGGTCACCATGTTCAGTTCTGTTTTCCATTTCGCCGCTAGAGATACAGAGGCCGTCACCGTGAAAGAGTACGAAGCCGAGGTTGAAACAATGCTCTCGCTGTCCTTCCAACTGTCAAAGACGTAGTTCATGAAGATGTCCTTGGGAATCGTGGTTGGCGACACAGTCACTGTGATTGTCTTTCCGCCCCGGAAGATTCCTTGGCCCGACACGGTTCCGTGTTCACTCGCTACCTCTACCCTATACGCAGGGACCAGCTGTAGCATCTTCAGGGTACCGTCTTTGCACATGTTTGCACTTGTCCCGCTCTCAACGAAGTACAACCGGCCAGAGGAATCGTCATATCGTACACATGAGGGGTTGTTCAACCCGGATACGATCGTCTCGTCGTTGCCCGTTGTCAGTTTGATTCGTCCGATAGTCCCTTGGAAGTAGTCTGCGTAGTAGAGGTACTCTGAGCTGAACGTGATCGACATTACTGGCTTGTTTACGACCGTCTCTGTCGCTTCGCTACCGACATGGAATCTTTTGATCGCACCCTGGTCAGAGAAGTAGACGTATTCTCCCATTTTCGATATGCACCAGCTGGTTCCTAGGCCCGTTCTCAGGACTCGTGGGTGCGCGTAGTCGCCTGCTGGCAGCAGATAGATGCTCTTGGCATCAGCCGCTCGGCTCGAACCAATGATGTAGATGTCGTCGTTTGAATCAATGAACATGTCGCGTGCGGCGATCTCAATGGCAAGAAGGGGAGTTTCCACGTTGGTCTTCGGGTCCACTACGCTCACAGATCCGTTCTCGCCCGGTATTAGCCTGACGTATGCAGTCAAGTAGATCTTGCCGTCACTCGCAACGGCAACCGCCCGGGAATTGAGAGGGTTATTGATCAAAGTAGTCTTCGCCCCTGTCATGACATCATACACGTCAAGGCAGATCTTTCCGCCATAAGACGTGCTTCTTCCGGCATTCTCCAAGACATACACTTCCGAGCCCTTTGCCCAGAGGCTCACCGGATACTCAAGGTCAGTCAGGAGAGTCACGACTGGATAGACTTCAAGGGCCTTGAAAGCCGGCCCGGTCACACGGGACTCTTCATCGAGGGTGTACGAGCCAAACTGAAGAGGTAAGCTTCGAGTTCCAGAACTGAGATCAGCAGAACCCGGAATGGAGGTTCGACCTTCGACACACAACCCGGCAAGAAGTGCGGGAATGAACGATGAGATAACAAATAGGAGGGCGAGGAACAGAACGGATGAGTTGGCTCGGGTCCTTGCCACAGCTACCGGACGCTGCCGCATTCTTCCCGCGGCAGGGATTCTTATGGGATTCATCGAGTCGCGTTACACTGATGACCTAATAAGACTTGACGCTCGTGTAGCCGTGCTCGATAAAACCTAGCAGTAAGACGGAAGGCACGCGACGTCGCCATTCTTATGGTGCGTCGACCACATCCCCTATGATGAGCAAGCATGCGGCGGGACTGACCGTTTTGTCGTAGATGTCACATTAAGCTTTCGTTTCTGCGACTCGCTTGAAGTCACGCAATCATTCTCAACACAAACCTTTCTTGTACACGTTACCAGCGGCGGTCTGAGGTCCTATTCGGGCTCGTCATGTCTAACGCCAAGGCGACTCCGGCGGGTCAATGGAATAGGGCTCGGTGTTGGCCGAGACCGACGAGATCTCGAACGCGCTCGAAGGTGCGGATTCCGAAAAGCGGCGACGAAGGTCTATCCGAGCCCAGTCATAAGGAGCTATCATGATGTGCCACTCGATGTGCAGCTCCCATTCGTCGGAGAAGAAGAGGTAGTGGGATACGACAAGCCATCTTGGAGTCAGATAGGCAGACTTTCTGTAGATCCTACGATCTATGGCACCAAGGGAACGATTTCTTTTGGTCCGCACGAGACGATGGTCTTCACCAAGGACAAGCAAGAGGGGGAGGCCATAGCGGTGGATCCCTTGCCGCAGGGCGAAAGAAACGCGGTGGAATACTTCCTGACCAGAATCAAGGAGGACAGACCTATAGAAGGTATGTGTGACCCGAAGTTCTCTAGGGATGTTCAGGAAGTCCTCGAGGCAGGCTTGATCTCGTCCAAAAGCGGAACGGTGACAATGATTCCGTTGAACGAGGACCGGTGAAGAGCAACACTACTGTAGGGGCTAGGTGTTTGCTTTAGGATCTAGAGGAAGGAGGAGAGGGGGCTTGATTGGCGGGCCGGTGAAGAAGCTCAAGTGCAGTGGTCGGCGCGAGGGATCCCTCGACATAGTTTAAGTCCCTCCGAGTGACAGTGTGAGTGGGTGAAAGAACCGTGCGAAAAGAAGGAGTAGAACTGAGATTGAGGATATTGGAATACATAGCAAGTAATGATACGCCCAGTTTTTTCCAGATTGCGAAGGATCTTGATCTCCATTCTGACGAGCTTGCGGAAGAGTTGACAACTCTGATCGGTCAAGGACATCTGGTCGTATATGAAGGCGGATACTATTCTTTGACGCAGGGAGGTTTGAGAGAACTAGATGAGCTTAGAGGAGCACATAGATGACCGCTTTGTCACTTGATGGAACTGCTCGTTACATCACATCGGGTTCAAGTCCCTAGCTCAGCACGAATTCCTGAAAGGAACTCCAACATGAATGGCGTGCTATTGTGTGCGTTGTGAACCATCGTCTTCACGCGTGCAGGCGGGCGGTGCCTCAGAAATCCCACTCGACTTCCACTTCTTTTTCGAGCTCGGCCGACCGACCTACTGCATCTAGAATCGCCTGATCTTTGAGGCCCTCGATTGCCGGACAGAACAGCGGCTTGCCCCTCCTCACAGACTCAACGAACTTGAAGATCCTCTGATCATACAGGTCGGGCTGTTTGATCTCGTCGTGGGGTTTTATGACCACCCTCTTCTTCAGAATGTCTTTGTAGAGCTCAAGAGGCGTAAGTTGGGCCCCGCCTCTTGTTCCAAGCAGGATTAGGTTGAACACGTCCGCAGGGGAGAAAGATGCCCAGTTCGTTTCTAGGAGCATGGTCATGCCATTTCTGAACTTCACGAATCCGAACGCGTTGTCTTCGACAGTGAAGTTCTGCGCCTTCCAGTGTCCGCCCCATCCTTCCTTCCTAGCCATCACCGGATCCTTGCAGATCTTGTCGTATGTCACCGCGTATGCGGTCTTGGGGGCGGGAAAACCCAGTACATACATGACCATGTCAACTGCATAGCACCCTATGTCGAGGAGCGGGCCACCTCCGGAAAGCTTTCTGTCGATGAACGTCGGCCTGACTGGCACGCCCCATTTCCTCAGAGCGAGAGCACGCGAATAGTACACTTCCCCTAGTTCTTCTGCTCGTACGAGATCCTTGATTGAGTTCAGGTCTATCCTGAACCTCGTCTGGTATCCAACAATGAGTATCTTCTTGTACTTCTTCGACGCTTCATACATCTGTCTTGCTCCCGAGAGGCTTCCTGCCATCGGCTTCTCGGTCAGCACGTGGACTCCGGCCTTCAACGCGGCTACGGTCGGATCCTTGTGGACGACGTTCGGCGTACACACGCTTACAGCATCCAAGCTCTCCTTCTCGAGCATCTCATTGTAGTCCTTGTAGAAGTGGGGGATCTTGAATTCCTTTGAAACCGCCTTAGCAGCCTTGAGATCAATATCAGCGCAGGAAGCAAGTTCGACGTCCTCAATCTTCTTGTAGTTGGGTAGGTGTGCTACCTTCGCAATGCTTCCGGTTCCGATTATTCCGACCCTAAGCTTCCTCATTGCCCCTACGGTATGAGCACAACTTAAATCGCTTTTCTCGGCGGGATGCAGGAGGATCGAAAAGATTCAGAAGAGAATACATAAGCTACGAGTCTGAGCAATCTGCGGATATAGCGCGCGCTCAACGACCGGTCCGTGATCCTACGAGATCAACTCTGGCCGTACTCAAAACCAGTCTCATACATTGCCACGATATTCTCTGGCGGAGTTATCGATTGGATGTTGTGGCAGGGCGCAAGAATGTATCCTCCGCCCTCGCCAAGAATCCTGATGTTGTCAATCACCTCTCGTCGGACATCTTCCACCGTGCCAAAGGGAAGTGTCTGTTGATTGTCAACCCCTCCATGGAAGATCAGTCTATTGCCGAAGTCCCTTTTCAGCCCTTCCCTCTCCATTCCTTTGCAGCGCCACTGAATCGGATTCAAGAGATCGATTCCCGCCTCAATCATGTCGGGTATGATCCTCCTTATCGCTCCGTCAGAATGGTGAAAGACGAAGGCTCCCGCACCATGGGCCAGGTCGATCATCCTCCTCATCCCAGGGATGAGGAATCTTCTGATGTGTTCTGGCGAATACATCAAGTCCTCTTGTGCCCCGAAATCTTCTGCCACATACGTGATCATCACCTTATTCGGAATCTGCTCGTAGATGCTCTTTGTGTTCTCATAGGAGAGATCGAACAGCGCGCCCAGGCAGTACTCAACTATGTCCGGGTTGATGATTAGGTCCTTGAATGCCTGTTCTTGGCCCCTCAAGTACTTGTAAGTGAGGAATGGCTCCGAGCCTCCTCCTCTGATCGGATACATTTCCTTACCTCTGATTTGTTCCGGGATTGATGAGTAGTCATACCAATCAATGTCCGGCCATCTGTAGTTCCTCTCTATCTCTCCCACAGATCCATATCGTGCTAGTGGGTGAAAGACACACTCGTCATAGACTCCAGCGGAGTAACGAACTCTCTCGAACCTGCATCCAAAGACATCTGCTCCTTCAGGAACTTGGGGGCCAATGTATCTGGGGTGAACTGTCACCGGAGGATCGATGTGAAGCTTTTCGTACATCCCTTCCAGTGTCCCAACTCCCAAGTAGTTCATCAGATTCCGGCTCGTCTCATCCGTTGCCCAGTAATCCATCGGTATCCTGTCAGGCTTCTTTCTTCTCAGGACAGCTAGCCATCTCTCGCTGGGAGGCATCGTCTCCTTTCTCATGCCGTCCTCTGACCTGTCACACTGTTGAAATTAAGGTTTCAAACTTCCATTCCTTGACACTGAAGTTTGTGGGATCCATTGCGTGCTAGATAGCGCAGCACTCGTTCGAACACGGCTTCTACGGGAGTTCTCTCGCGCGTCAAACGTTGCGGTTAGATACCATAAGAAGCCATGCAGATGTCATGAGACAGGAAAGGACCTCCTGTATTGCGACACCGCGCCAGGGCCACCCAATGGACCAGATCACCGGAATGGCTATGCCGAAAGCCAGACTGATCGCCCCTATCTTCGGGGAACCCAAAGGCCGCGAATAGTAGCTGTATATCAGCATGCTCGCAGCCATCAAGGAGAACAGTATCACGGACACGACGAAGTGTATCGAACCTGTGTTTTCGGGAAAGAAGCCAACCAGGGCAAGATCTATTCCTGCAGCCGCTGTCGGTATCGACCAGCTCAGATACTTCAAGGAACGATGTCGAACCGAAATGAGAACGGCAAAGCATGCTACCAGTCCTCCCGAGAGAATCAGGCCGGAGTTGAAGATCCATGCGGTTGAGGCATGAAGAGCCGAATTTCCTAGATCGCTCAGTGCGTTGTTGCTGAGATCGAACCAAGGAGAAAGGATGATGGATGCAACTATGAATGGATATGCTGCGACGGCACTCAAACCTCCAATGATCTTCTGAGGTTTCATCGGGTCGCAATCTATCTGAGGGGATTTAATCTTTGGCCAGAATCGGCGAGTTCTCGTGCTAGTGCATGCAACCCAAACGACCGCTCTGAAGTCTTATAGGTCACAACGGATGAGTCTCCTGAACGACTTTCGAGGCGGGAAGATGATCTCAGATCCTGATCGTGTCGTCTTGCGGGACCTTGCTGGGCGTGTGGCCGAGATTGCGTCACTCCCTATTCAAGCGGAGCGTCGCGAACTCTGGAGAACGCACAACGATCTGCAACAGACTCGGCCAATGATGCTCGTCTTCCCGGAGGGAGGGTGGGAGGAATTGCTGACCGAGAAGGACCTTCGGTGTAAGGGGGAAGAGGCCCGCCGTATGGAATGGACACTGCGCGTTCGCATCTACTGCCACGAGCACTTTCAGGACGACATGGTAGTCGAACGGAAGTGGGTTGTCCAGAAGGTGATCCGTGACTCTGGTTGGGGGCTAGAAGCCCGACGCATTCCCAGCCCCACGGCGCGTGGCGTGTGGGCATTCGATCCTGTGATCCGAGGTGCATCTGACCTGAAGAAGTTGCACTTCCCGGAGATCGTGTATGACAAAGAGGAGACCGAACAGAAGCTGGCAGAAGCGAGGGAGCTGTTCGGTGACATACTTGATGTTCAGCTGAAGGGAGTTTCGCACATCTCCTACCATCTTATGAGCCTGTACACCGGCTGGCGCGGACTGAGAGAGATGATGACCGACATACACCTCCGGCCGCAGATGGTCCACGATGCCATGGCGTTCTTGGAGGAAGGCCACCGGCATGTTCTGCAACAGTACATGGACCAGAACCTGCTGTCGCTGAACAACGACAACACCTATCATAGCTCAGGCGGCAACGGCTACACGAGTGAGCTGCCGAAGCCCGGCTTTGACCCAGACCACGTGCGTCCGTGTGACATGTGGGCCAGCGCGGAATCGCAAGAGATGGCACAAGTTGGTCCCAAACAGCACGCAGAATTCGCGTTGCAGTATGAGAAGAGGCTGTTGGAGCCGTTTGGATTGAGTGGTTACGGCTGCTGCGAAGATCTCACCCGAAAGCTCGATGACGTGTTCACCATCCCCAATATGCGTCGGATCTCCATCTCACCCTTCGCAGACGTCGACAAGTGTGCCGATAAACTCAAGGGAGGCTACATCTTCTCGTGGAAGCCGCAACCGGCGCACCTCGTGGGCCGATTCGATGGGGAAGCAATCCGAAACTATATCCGGCACACGATCGAGACAGCGCAGAAACACGGCTGCGTGCTTGAGATGATCCTCAAAGACACCCATACTTGTGAACACCATCCAGAGCGTTTCGATCGATGGACACAGATTGCCAGAGAAGAGGTCGACCGGGTCAGCAGATAGCAGAAGGGCGACTCATGCGCCTGTCGTCTAAGGTTGGCGCCGCGCTAGGATTGCGCTCTCGCACGAAGCAAGTGCTCAAAGAACCCTTTTTAGTCGAGGATCCTAGGGGGACGCGCGTGATAGGAAGGAACAGCAGATGGGTTCTGACGTGATTTTCAGAAGATACAGGCCAGGAGACGAGGAAGGAATTGCGAAAGTCCTCAGGGCCTGCTTCTCAAACTACGATATGTTTGGGCTAGATGCTGACTACTGGCTTTCATACAGCAAGATCGACCCTGGAATCAGCACCGAGAACTCCTTAGTGGCTGAGTATGACGGCAAGGTAGTCGGACACGTGCAACTTGTCGAGAGGAGAATCAAGGTTGCAGACGATTCGTTCGTTGCCATGGGTGGCATTGCAAACGTATCGACTGTTCCGGAAATGAGGGGCAAGGGCATCAGCACTAGACTCATGAGCGATGCCCTGGGCATGTGTAGGCAGCTCGGCTATCCTATTAGTTGCCTGTTTACTAGCTACAGCAGTCCCGCACACAGGATCTATGAACGTTTGGGTTACGGGAACACGCTCATGTGTGGAACTTGGTCTGTCGGTACCACCACTGATATGGAGAGGCTTAGAGAGAAGTGCGGCAACATCAGAGAGGTAACGATTCGCAACTACGAGGGAGGAGATGAAGAAGGTATGCTCAGCGTCTACAGGGAATGGTGCCAGCCGTACACGGGCGTGGTAGAAAGAAGTTCGGACTACTGGCACAGCAAGATGATGAAGAGGAGTTCCTCCGAGACGTTCTTCTACGAGGGGTTCGATCCGAACGAAGTCTTTGTGGGACTAGAGAATGGGAGAATCACGTCGTATGCGTGTGTGACATACTGGAAGAACAAACGGAGGCCTTTCCGAGACAAGAATACAGCCTCGATTAGGGAATTGGCGTTCTCTTCCGGGCACGATCGATCGCTAGTCAAGCTCACTGGGGCGATCATGGAAGAGCTCTTGTCACAAGGAATCAAACTATGTGAAGCGTATCTCCCAGACGATGAGCCTTACCTGACGCTGTTTGATCCTTTCAAGAGGATACCACTCCCGGGTTGGTGGGACCATGTCTACATGGCGCACATTCCTCTACTCCACAAGCTCTTCGAAGAGATCAGAGGTAGCATGGAGAAAAGGCTGGGAAGAACGACCACGGCAGGATCCGACGCTGTTCTCGCGCTCCAAACTCCCTATGGTGAGGCTACGCTCAAGGTCAGGGGCGGCGAGTTGAGCCTAGACGATGGCAACCCCTCCGCAAAAGTAGCCTTTGACGCCGACTCTTTCACCAGGATGATCTTTGGGATCGAAACCATAGACAAGATGCTGGGAAAGGGCAATGTGAGAATCACCACCTCTGAGCCGATAGGCAAGATAGTCTCAATACTGCTCGCTCTGTTCCCAAGAAGGACTTGGTACACCTGCCCTGTTGACCAATGGTAGATGTGTTACTTCAACACCGTTCCCTTCAGTATGCGCGCGTTCTCGATGAACCAGGCAGACTATGACCTAGCCCTCAGGATAGTCGAGCTGTCGGAATCGCGAACAATCTGCTGCTTCTAGGGCGGCAACATCTCCGGCAGGATCTTGCTGAGTTTGCTCTTGAATTCATTCGCTCTCGATAGACTGAAGAGGGTTCTGTCAAGCGTGCGCATCGCGAAGACCGAGGCGATCCAAGTGTTCATCCAGCCGGATTCCACACACCATGCACCCCATCCCAAGTCGGAGGAGCTGCCCCAGTATTCCCATCGTTTGTAGTCAAAGCTCCGCATCCAGCAGCCGTTCAAGTACGGATGCCTCTGGGAACGCAACTGTGTCCTGCACAAGAAGTCAGCCAACTTGTCCTCGGCCTCTCTGATCTTGACATCATTCGTGGCGGCAGCTGCTTCGTGCAAGCCCAAGAATGCGAAGTTCTGCGTGTACAACAGGTCAGAAGCAGGGTCTCCGTTCTGCTGTATCACTGGTGCCTCAGTTGTGCCATAGGAGTCGTTCGAGCTCGGGGGAGGGTAATGGGTATTCTTTGGATCTCCCACTCTTTCGGCTATCGCGCCACAAGGCTGTTGTTGGGCGAGCACATACTTCGTTATCCTGTCTAACCATTCGCGATGGTCCGGCTTGTCCTTCGCACGCACCAAGAAGGCCAAAGGCAGAAGCATGCGCGACATTTCTTGGGATAGCCCATTTGACAGTTTCCAGTTTGGGTAGGCATCCATGGTTGTCCGTATTGCGTTCTCAGCTCTGATCAGAAAGTCATCGTTACCGGTCAGTGAAGACAACCATATGAAACAGGCCCAGAGATATGCTTGGTAATGAGGGGTGAGAGAGACCATATCATTCTCGTAGTAGTGGTGCCATCCATTCTTGTTCAAGTCTGGCATGTCGATTCTGTCTTCCCTGAATCCTGACGGGCCAGTTGTCCTGAAGTCAGCGAGTATGGAGCGCACTACGGCTTCTTCCCACCGGTCATCGTTCAAGATCTGAATCGCTGCAAGCGTCGGAAGGATGACTCTTGCATTGTCATCCCCGTAGAATACTCCCAGCCCCTTCCCCCAATCAACTAACCCGTAGGCTGCCGAGTTCGGATCACGGTACTGGAAAGACCACGTGTAGTCCAAGAGGCTTCGAGCGACACTCTTGCTTCTTGGGTTCCCTGTCGTTTTCCAGTCAAGGGCAAAGATCATTGCGGCTTCGGCGAGGCAATCCATCCGCACATGCGGTCTGGGGAGTTGGTGCCCCTCGTAGTCGATCCCGGATTGGTACCCCTCTATGACGCCTATGTCCCTGTCTATCGCGAACAGCGCATGCTTGTAGAACCATTCGGCAGATTCTTTGAATGCCTCCTTCTCTACATTGTCCGGAAGCTTCTCATCTTTACTGAAGGCTACCGTTACTGTCGGCGCCCATGAAATCGGAACATCATCGCCACGGGTGAGCCACCGAAGCAATCCTTGCCACACCGCATTCCAGGAAGTCCTTGGAGCGTATCGTCCCGTTCTGAACTGACTTAGTTTGCTCGTTGCCACAATGGCAGAATCCGAGTAGCTGAACAGAATCGGATGAACCTCACTGGGTAGGCCATAGACCGCTGTGTCGTAGCCAGCTACGCGTGCCAGAACCAAGTGGTGATCCTTCACTTTGGCTGGAAGGAACCAACAGCTGTGCATCGTCAGTATGCTCAATGGGGGGAGTTCGGGTCTGAAGAAATCCGATGCCACTACCAAACGTTCCCACTCTACTGTTCGGGGTTCACCGAAGTTGACGTTTGGAATAGAAAGAGGATACTCTATGTAGAGCCTCAGGCCCTTCTGTCTCGCTTGATGCAACGTGTTCTCGTCTACGCTGAGCCTCGGGATCGGATAGCTATCGGCCAGCGCGAGCACGCCGTCTCCACTTGAGGCGCCTTGCAGTGCTTCTTCCAGCTTGTCAAAACGAAGAGACAGCTTCTCAGAACTCCTGACGGCTTGGTAGAGATCGTTCTCGCGAGAACAGCAAAAGACTATTTTTCCCATCACGTCAGTTGTTGGTCATTGCGTACTTAAGCTCGCGAACGCGTGAGGATGAGCGTAGGATCAGGTTATGATCTCTCCCTGTTCTTTGCGATTGAGTAGAAGTCGTCGGATCCTAGCGCACAGCCACTCGGATTCGTACGCATGACGGCATGCAGATGGCTCTCTCTTTTCTCATTTCATGAGCGCTGCAATCCTTACTGTCTTCTGCGGCGATACCACTCCAGTATCACAACTAGTAGACCGCCGGTCAGTGCTGCCAGGACTGTGATCTTGTGAACGGGGTCTTGGCTCTTTATTCCGTACTCCCAAGCGAACTGGGAAATCTCCCAAAGCGAGGCGATCGAGACGAGCAAGATCACGATCAGGATGATCATGTCCTTCCAGGTCACATGATAGTGGCCTCTGCCCATCAGCCCACTGATGGCGTCAACAAGTACCTTGGCTATGAACAGTATGATGAGAACTATGAACACTGCAAACATGACATAGATGGAATCCTCCAGCCACGTCATCCGATAGTGCGTTCAAGCCTGAATATGTAACACTATTGCAGCGACCTGCACGCGCGTGAAACCACCGGCGCGTGTGCGAATACTATGACATGAAGGCCATTACATTGGGGAGACGAGAGAACCGTGACTATGTGCGCGCCTTCGAAGGCTGTTCTTTGATTTGGCCAGCCTCTCTGCTGAACCTCACGAAGAAGTCGAACCATATCATCTGCGCTGTTGTGTGGTCGTAGGAGGTGGCATGCCCCCGACCGGCGATCTCAGTGTGGCGGACTTTCGCATCTCCACCGGCGTAGATCTCAGTTCTGTAGCTCCCACTTACCACGGTTGTGGGCGTATTGCTTGCGTGATTGAGAGCTATCCAATAGTGCATCTGGGACTGGTCCTCTTCAAGGGATGGCCAGCTTTCCTGATCTCCGCGCCATAGGTACACCGGGATTGGCACATACCGGATGGAATGACGCGTGGAAATTCCTCCTGCCGCACGCGAGATAACCTCCATGAGATGGAAGCTTCAAGAACAGTGAGGAGGACAAGGCTTAAGTACGTTGCGAAGTCCGTGCGTTTGATGCACCCTTCTGAACATGGAAGGGGTAGAAAACTCGATTGCGACGTACAGATAGAATCAGCAGAGGAGATGTGTGCGGAATTAGAAAGCCTTGTGACAAGGATCGAGACAGCGAAAGGTCTGATCGAAAGTCCCAACGTATCTCCTAGTGAGAAATCCGATCTAGAGCGAGCTAGGGCTGAGCTGGTAGCTCTGTTAGACTTCAAGACCAAGGTGCTGAGGTCGAGCTTGGATAGACTAGGGGAAGAACGCGGCCGGTCTGAGAGAATGGTGTCCTTTCTCGAGAGAGAACTGGGAAGAGAACGTGCCATGCTTGCGATAGAAAAAGAGTCCAACGAGGACAAGGAAAGGGAATTTGAGGCCCAGCTCAGGATAAGCAGGCTGGGTAAGGAACTGGTCCTTCAACAGAGCAGGGCGAAGGCTATTGGCGAAGCAGTTGATTTGCTGAAACCCGTGCTCGAAAAGGCGGCCATCGCGACGGAGCTAGCCCCTGCGAAGTGAACGCCGGGCAGACGATCTCGTTCAGGCCAGCGTTTCCCCCAATAGGGATTTGGATACAAGACCAATACGGGATTCCGACCAAGATCCGCGGGACATCGCTTGCGACAAGGACATGCCAACGCGGAGATCCAAGTGGAGGTGGCTGTACTCCACAGTCGTAGGTTGCGAATGGGAAAGAATGCCACCTTGTGTACGACCCACTCTCGAAGTCATCAAGGCTTATATGCGGACTTCCGACATCAGGATGGCAACAGCTTCGAGCATCGATGAAATATCCCGTGGTCTTCACAGTCATTGCCTTGCTTCTGATCACGGTTTCGCTCCCTTGGTTGATCGGCGTCAAGGGGTCTGATGAACAGGCTCAGGTCGTGAGCCACAAATCGTTCATAGAACATGGGACTTTCGAGATCGACGGACACTACGAGGGAGATTTCCTGCACGTGATTGGGGTGATCCAGGTTACGAGCACGGGAAACATCAAAGATGTCAGAGTAGACTTGACCTTCTACGATGCAGCGGGCGATCGCATAACAGCTGGCCCGGTCGAGTCACTGTTGGGAACCTACCGGGAGGTGGAAGGTGTGAAGACGCCCTACAACCTGCTCGGGCCGGGCGACAAGCTTCCCTTCCATGTCGTTCTTCTAGATGAGGCTGCGAGCGCCAAGGTTGACGCCTATGACATCTCCTTGAAGTACACCACTACGGAGGAGCAACCATACAGGAACCTGGTCATCCTCAATCACAGGTTGCGATCGTTCTACGGATCCAAGTCCGTGATAGGTGAGCTGACAAACACGGGACAGAAGAACCTTCATTGCGTGTCCGTCCATGTGGCCTTCTATGATGCCAGAGGGGAGATTATGGGAGCTGAATACTACCCGATTCGGCTTAGCGTCATGATCCCGGGAGACAAGCTGGTCTTTGCCACGTACTCGGCCATGATAGACGAGGATGTCAGCTATGAGCTGACCCCTGTTTGCATCGAGGCAGACTATGCGCCCTACAGGGAGTTCAGGATACTCTCCCACTCGTCTCGCCTAGATCAATACGGCGATTTCCTTGTTGAGGGAGAGGTAGCAAACACGGGGAGCAAGGAGGCCACGAGTGTCAACATCGCAGTTGACTTCTACGACAGGTTCGGAATACCGCTTGGCGCGAACGACGCTGAGATACCGAGCATCCAGAGTGGCGGCAGTATACCCTTCAGCGTTCGCCTCTGGGACATAGACTTGGCAAGCGAGGTCGCGAACTATACCTTCCACGTGAGTTCGGGTCCATACACGACAGGTGCTCCACCCTCACATGAGGAGGAACCTGTGAGGTCGCCCTCGTCCCTGCCGGTGGTATCGGTGGCCGTGGCCGTCGGTGCCGGAGTCTCCGCTGGGTTGACCGCTACTGCAGGAGCGACGGGATTGGGACAACAGTTCAACGCGGCCGTGTCCAGACTGGATCTCCCCGACTCGATCAAGGACTTCCTCAAGTTCTACACGGAGGAGACCTTCAAGCACGTGACTGGGAAGGAGGCAAAGGTCAAGAGGCGCAAGAGATACATGTCGATTGGCAGGCTTCTCTCTCTCGTGATTTCGGCCACTGCATTGGTGGTCGTGCTCTCATATGCCGAACTGAACGGCTTGTCGGGGTTTCTGAACGTATCCGAACTCATGTCAGTCATGCCCAGCGTACTAATCACGGTCGTCCTGTTCCTCGTCATCAAGGAGACAGTCGCTCTGGTCATTGGGAACATGCTCAATGTCCTTTGCGAGCTCAAGGTGTGGCTCCACGGGCTAGTCGCCCTCCTCATCTCAGGGCTGGGGTTTCTCCTGCCGTTTGGCTCCCCTTGGAGGACCAATTACGAAGGCGATTTGGACGCGAAAGGTGCCGGTCTCATCGGGACTCTGAAGATTCTCTGTGACTTGGCGCTCATGATCCCGTTCTACGGCTTCACATTGCTGGGGTATGAACTCATCGGGGACGCAGGTTTGCTCTTGACAACGATGTCAGCTTACTACTCGTCCTTCCCCCTGAGGCCACTCGAAGGGAGAGCTGTTTTCGAATACAACAAGACGCTCTGGGCCTCCCTCTTCGCAGGATCGCTTGCTCTCTTCGTCTCGTGTTCTGCCAAGCTGCTACCAAGCACAGCATATCTGTTGGGAGGGTCTCTTGCGATGGCCCTGTTCATTGGCATACTGATCTTAGAGAAGAAGAGAACCAGTGGGCGGTCCGCGATGGAAGGGACTGTGGCAATCCCTCCACCTCCTCCGTTGTGATCATAGTGTACGCCTTCGTCTCACAGAGCATCACGATGTGCAGGTGAGATTTCAGAAGTCAATGAATCTCAGCGCACAGCACTAACTCTGTGACACTGAAGCCCCCTTGTTGTGACTCGTGGTGGAATCATGATCAGTTCCACGCGATTCGGCAGCAATCGGTGCCGAAGAGAGGAGAATCGAGAGAAAAGAAGACGAAAAGATCGCGGTAGGGGGCGTGTGATGTGTGCGAGAATCTTCACACCCGAAGAACTTAAAAAACCTAAAATACTCTGATTCAGTTAGGACCTCGGAAATGGAACGCCTGGGCAGGATCGCTTACAACCACAAGGTGCTGGCAATCCTAACGTTCGTGGCGATAGCGGGAATCTCGATCCAATTGCTGAGCGGCGCAATGGACCGATACTGGCGAGAAGTCGAGGAGAGCTACATCGAGGCTACACGCAAAGCGGATGAATACCGAGCACTCGGCGGAACGGCCTACGTCGACAGGGTCGCCGGTGGCTTGTATTGCGTGGTCTACAAGATGATTCTCAGCCAACCCGTTGACTTGTACGACGGTGCCATGATCAGAATTACGTTTGACCCGCCAATACCACCAGATCCATAGACAAAGGTGCACGACGACTGGGAACTCGCCACCCCGCAATGATCGGTGCGCGGGGCCATCTCAGACTCGCCTGAGGCGGAGTTCAACGTAGTAGTGCTGGACAAGTCCCGGGAACGTGCTTGGACTTATCTCTCCCCTGATTTCGCTTTGCGGGGATTCGCTCCCCCAAGATGCTATGTAGCAGTTATCATATTCGTGGTCCCAAACAGTATCGTTCTCCACCCACACCAATGTCACATAGGCACCTTCGATCCTCATTGTTATCCTGTCCTCGGAAAGAGAAAAGTCGGTTATTTCGTACTCGTGCTTCTCCAAGGCATCTCCCAGTCCGATTTCCAAGGTGAGATTCAGAACGCCCTTCTTGCCGGTTATTGTGAGATTCGCATAGTAGGATGCTGTATACTCAAATCCCCCATGAGATTGGCCCGCATCGCTCACGAACATGGTCCCGCTCAGGTTCACCTGCGCTCCGCCCCAGGGCCAGAGGTCGAAGACGAAAACAACGCCAATGAAGGCCAGGAATGCGGCAAGAAGACCAAAGAGCGCAAGGCGATTGAGAGACATTTCAAGGTTGGCTCGTCAGGATCCTGCTATATAGATTTTTCGACGTTCACAACACGCACCATCTGCAAGATCCAAGGCATGTCTCGTTCTATTTCGTAGTACTCCCTGTCTAACTGACCGGGCGCGAGCCTTCTGTGCCGTTTCTCTGGTACGGATTCAGCCGGCTTCCTGTTCGCGGAGGTCACGAGGCTACCATGCTTCGCTGCTCAGCATGTACCTATCCAGAGGGCGGTCGGGGCTCCGATGCCATTCGCCTTCCAGCGACTTTGAGCATGTCTATCTTGTGTTTCTTCGACGTTTGAGTCACAGGAACCAAGTCGAATATTGTGAATTGAAGCCAACGTAAGTAGGTTTCCAAATTGTGCAGAGCGTTGACTGCACCTCCGCCAGAGCCTCCTGCAGCGGCGACTCCGATGACACGCTTTCCTTTCAGTGGCGATGTCTCACGGTTGACGCTTTCACATCTGCGCCATCTGTCAAGAAAACGTTTGGCCGATTCGCTCAGGTCTCCGTAATAGACGGGAGTGCTGAATACAAGGGCATCCGCTTGGTTGACCTTTTCCCGCAGGCTCTGAAAGTCATCCTCTATCATGCATCTTCCTTCACTGTGATATGTCCCCCAGCCTCCGTCATGAGCTCTGTACGATTCAATGTCCAGTCCGTTCACGTGAACCAATTCTGTCTCTGCCCCTGCGCTCTCGGCTCCTTTCAACACGGCAAATTCCCTTTGAGGCAGCTTCCCCGGCAACAAGGCTTATAAAAAGGGGCGTTAATGTCATATTAACATGGTGAAGGCGATCGTAGACATAGACGAAGAGGCCAACAGGGTGATAAACATCCTTAAGGCCCAACACGGCCTCAGTGACAAGTCCCAGGCCATAAACGAAATGGCCAGACAATTCAAGGAGCTCGTGCTTGACTCCGATGTCAGACCCGAATATGTGCTCAAGTTCAGGAGGATAAGAAAAGAACCTATAATAAGGGTGGGGACGGTCAGGGACTTCAAGAGAAGATATCGCCTTAAGTGAATGTACGCGCTCGAAGTCAGAAAACACGTGGACGAGACATTCAAGAAGTTGTCGAAGAAGGACCCGAAGCAGATGGCTGCGATCACAAGAAAGGTTGAGGAAATCCTGGAGAACCCTTACAGGTCCAAGCAGCTGCGTTTTCCCCTCGTAGGAATAAGGAGGGTTCATCTGGGCAGCTACGTTCTGTTGTTCTCCATCGACGAGGAGAGGAAAACCGTGATTCTGGAGGACTATGAACATCACGATAAAGTGTATCGCAAGTGAATCAATGGAAAGGTTCCGCTCTTCCTCAGGCACTCTGGGCAACTGGCCATCGTAGCCTAACAAATCATCAAGCCACCATACTCCGAAAGCAAATGCGTCCATCAATCCACATGAAATGCCATCTAGATGACACTACTTCGGTTGTGCCAGCTTGTCCACGACATCGGGCGGCAGTTGAGTCCACTTCTTGATGGTTTGGGGCTTCCCGTCCTTCGCTATCATCCACTCCACAGGCCACTTCTGCCCCATGGTGCCCCTACCATCTGAACTCAGGCCGATCAGCTCAGCGTCGATCCTCACGTAGAGCTGATCCTTGGCGCCCAGGTCGAGAACTTCTTCTCCTTGAGGCTCCGGAAGTCCGTCACTATCTTCCACTGGGCGAGGCAGGACTTGCAGGAGAACGTCGCCCCGAGGAAGGTGGACTTGGTCACCTCGATTCCCTCTCCTATGCCTCCGGCAGGCGCCCCACATATCGGACACCCCTTCCAGTCGTCCACCCATATCCTTGCCACGCTCAGACACTCCAAGCAGTAGGGGATGCCTCCAACGTTGCCCCACTGGGCCGACGTAGTCACATTCTTACCGCAGATCCCGCACGGGACCTCTCCCATTTTGTGACGTAAGGGGAGATGCTCTGCTAATAAGCGGTTCGCGTCCCGTGCGCACGGCCGTCGGGTGTCTCTATGACACGAATATCGGTTAGCCAGAGTAGTAGCAGAAGTTCCAAGGCGTAGCGCAACCGGGCTACCACCTGATCGTCTTTTGGTCCTCTCATCTGTGCTCATTCGGCGTCAACTCCGAGTACACGCTGTGACTGATCCGAACTTTGGATGTTCTACTTCTTCTGAATCTTTTTGAGAGCTTCTTGAGCTTCTTTACGCATCATCGCATTGTTGTCGTTAAGCGTTCCCATTAGCGGTTCTACCGCTCGCCCATCTCCAATCTCACCAAGAGCACAGGCGGCATATTGCCTTACCATTGCTTCATTGTCCTTCAGTGCTTTGATAAGGGGCTCAACAGCTTGGGCTTCATCTCGCTTTGATACCGGATTGTCTATCTTGGTCTCTAGATAATGAATGGCACTGGGATCAAGTATAACGCCCGGGGGATCGTTAATCCTCTTATAGTTGATCCGACCCAGCGCGATTGCAGATCTCATGCGGACTCTCCAGTTATCAGACTCAAGCGCCTTGATGAGCGGAGGGATCGAAGCATTACCTATATTCCATAGCACATATTCAATGCGTGCACAGAAGTCAGGATCTTCCTCGCCGAAGGCCTCGACTAGCGGACCTATAGCTGGTTCGCCAAGATTGCCTAGCGCGTCGGCTGCTATTCTGCGAACGTCCAACCTGTCATCCCACAGTGCTTTGATAAGTGGATCTATGGCCCTTTCATCTCGGATCCTGCCGAGTGCCCAAGCCGCCCACATTCGCACTCGCCAGCTATTGTCTTTCAGGGCCTCGCAAAGCGGATCGACGCTCATCCTATTGCCCAGATTTCCCAATGCTTCTGCTGCATATTCGCGGACTCCTTCATCCTCGTGCCTGAGAGCCTCCACTAAACCTTCGATGTTTCTGTTTCTCTCCAATTCCCGTATGTTTGGCTTTCCACTGCCTCCGTTTGGACTATCGAGCATTGGATTCTCTGTCTTGACATAATCTATTAACGATTTCCGCGCGCGTGGGCAAATCATGAGCTTATATGGCCAGCACAGGCTAGGCATAACGACCTCAAGTACGCGCGCGCGAGCGTTAAATATCACGAAGGGAAGATCTTGGGTCCGAAAGATGGGGGCAGTTGTGAAGGTCGGTATTGTGGGTCTTGGCAGAAGTGGGTGGGACATTCATGCCAGAGTATTAGAAAGGCTCCCGAAGATGTACGAAGTTGTCGCAGTCGCAGATCCGATTCAGGAAAGGTTGAATGAAGCCGAGAAGAAGTTTGGATGCAAAACCTACTCTGACTTCGATTCATTCGCGGCAGACAATGAGATCGAGCTAGCGGTCATAGCCACTCCCACGTATCTGCACGCCGCTCATACGATCAGAGTTCTGAAGTCAGGAAAGAAAGTTGTCTGCGAGAAACCCATGGCCCCAAACTTAGCTGAGGCTGACGCCATGATCAAGACAGCCAAAGACACGGGCAACCTGCTCACGATCTTCCAGAACAAGCGCTACTGGCCGGACTTCCTCAAGGTCAAGGAGGTCATACGATCCGGAAAGTTGGGGCGGATAGTGTTCGTGAGGATCTCGTTGCATTCGTTCGCCAGGAGGTGGGACTGGCAGACGCTGACCGAGTTTGGGGGCGGCGAGCTCAGGAACAACGGGGTTCACCTCATAGACCAGGCGCTCCAGTTGATGGGCGATGTGGAACCCGAGGTCTTCTGTGACCTGCAACGGACTCTGACGCTGGGTGATGCTGAGGACCACGTGAAGCTGACCCTTATGGCTCCCGGCTCGCCGGTCGTAGACGTTGAGGTCACACGCGCCTGCGCCTTCCCTCAGGACTACTGGCTGGTGATGGGGACTTCTGGAGGGCTGACCGGAGGAGGGTCCTCTCTGCGCTGGAAGTACATCGACTTGAAAGCTCTTTCCCCGAGAACAGTGGAAACCAAGCCCACGCCCGACAGAAGCTTCAACACGGAGCAATTGAACTGGACCGAGGAGACTTGGGAACTGGACAAAGACAGCGTGCTGGGGGAATCCGCCTTCTATGAAGAACTGTATGGAACACTGCGCCACGGGGGCCGGCTCGGTGTCACTCCTGAAAGCTCCCGGCGGGTCATGTCAATCATAGAGAAGTGCTATGGGCGTTCCAAATGAAGTGACTATTCCTTTCGCACAGGAGAAGTCCGACTGGAGCAGATCTTCGGGAGCTATCCTGTCAAATGCTGACGCGCGCGACCTAAGTTCGCTATCCTGATTTCATATCTTTTTCGGAAACCATTATTCCTATATTCCCTCTAGGAAAGCCACCGATGACCCAGTGTTAATCGACTAGAACCAGCCATACCATCAACTGCAAAATCTCCTTTTCTTTTCTCCCAACTAGGGGCCCGCCACGAAGCTGTTTGAAAGCCATTTTCCCTTCAGGCAGTCACTGTAATCTTCCTTCTAGTTCTCGGATAACCGAACGCATCTGGACTCCGATTCCCTTACGCCGTCATGACTCAATGATTTTTTGTATTCGAAAACGGACAACTAGGCTGAAGAGTGCCACGAAAGTCGCAGATTCGTAGTTTCTGGCCGTAGACTCAAACCCGTTTGTGCGTGAATCCCATTCTACTCATGGGAGCACTGGTCTGGACGCGCGCGACTCGTGAGAAAGCTTAAGTATAACATCACGAACGACGATTGTATGGCTAAAGTGAAGAAGCGTTCTGGAGTCTTGCAGGAATTCGACAAGGCTAAGCTGAAAAAATCTTTGAAGAGGGTTGGGGCCAAGGAGGAGCACGCGACGAAAGTCGCCGATAAGGTAGCGGGCAAAGTGAAAGAAGGAACGGCAACCGTGGAGATCAGGGAGTGGTGCATAACAGAACTCAGGCCACTTGACGCAAAGGCCGCAAAAGCATACCAAGAATACAAGAAACCGAAGAAGTAGAGGACCCAGAACAACAAACCTCTCCAAGAGGAAGTGTATAGTCTTATTCGCGCCAACTCCCGGTAATCTGTTTTTTGTCTTTGAACGTGTTAGCACGCGCTAGTTCAACTTTATACAAGCAGGGATAAACCGCGGAAAACTGGTAATTCTCAGCACCCAAGAAATTCGTTGAATACAGGAAAAGAGAGGGAAAGTAGCGCGCGCTAACCTAGAAAATGGCAAAAATGGATGATATAGCCCAAATTGCTTGCTTCCGCGCCAGTTCCAAACCCGTTAGAGTATGGAAGCCACTCTACTCATGGGAGCGGCTGATCTGGACTGGTCACTATCACTGTGTGGGAGGTTTAAGTGCTCTCATCATGTGTGCGCTAGAACATACAGGAGTTGGGTAGCATAGTAGATGAACTCATGAAGACCGCCAAACCCTACTTTCAAGTGCACGAGCCACTAACCGTGAGCTGTCCCAAGTGCGGCGCCCAACTTGTCTTGAAGGTACGCTGCCAATCCAAAGCATGGGAGGAAACTGAGTGTGATCATAGCTTGCTCGCGTGAGTGTGACAGAGCGATATGGAACGCCGAGGCGCAGGAGGGCTTCACCCATTGGTGGCTCGATGGTCCGCGTGATAGGTCGGGCTATGAGAAAATAGTCGCCTCCTTGCCACCAAGTGAGAAGAGAGAAATCCACGAGCTCGAGGACAGCCTGAGGAGGACAAATGGGACAATCGCAGAAGGGTAGTGGACATCTTCGCGGGGAATCTCAATGACTTCTTCTTCTTAGCTTAGCCTTCTTTGATTTCTTTGATCGTCTCCCTGATTTCTTTGCCATCTAGCGTTTGCGCCTCCGACTGTTAGGTCGTCTTATCTGAGGTATTAAGATATACTCTCTGTTGGATCTTGCATAGCTGGAGTCTGTTCTTATTCTGGTCATGATTATCTTTTCCTCTTTCTCTTGGTCTTGCGGTGGACTCTGTGAGCGGGCTCGCCGATCTTGCGGAAGGGTGTGAGGTTGGCTACTATGCCCTGGCCATGCCGTCTCCTGTATGCGTGGATCGTCCAAGAAAGAGATATACTCTTGATGTTTGCATTGAAAAGTTGGAGGGTGAGATGTTGAAGGTAATTGGAATCCAGTCAAGTCCGAACCTAGACGGATTGACTTGTCAGCTGACTCAGGCGGTCTTAGAAGGGGCTAAGGGCGAAGGAGCAGAAACAGAGTTGATCCACCTGAACAGGTTAGATGTTGGATCATGCAAGGCCCATGATCGAGGTTGGGGAACATGCCGAAGTGAAGGAAAATGCATGATAGAAGATGACTTTCAAGAACTGCGGGAAAAGATCAACCAGGCAGACGCCCTAGTATTCAGCACTCCCGTCTACTTCGGAGATTTGAGCGAGTCTGCCAAAAGGTTTCTTGACAGATGGCGCAGATGTGAGAGCTCCAATCGTGAAGCTTCGTCACTGAAAGGAAAGCGGGTTATCGGAGTCGCCGCTGCAGGAGGTTCTGGCGGAGGGGCCGTCAACGCCTTGCACAATCTGGAAGCCTATCTGCGTTACCTTCAATTCACCATATTCGACTTGGTTCCTGTGACTCAAGCGTCAAAGAAACACAAGATAGACATGCTCAAAGTCGCTGGAAAACGAATGGCATCGGAGCTCTGACCGACTTTTTCGCTGGGCTTTGTTCATGGCTATCTCTCTGAGCTCTGAATCTTGAAGTTCGGTATGCCTCTCCAGCTGTGAACTAGCTACACCACGCGTTGACTATCTCTTTCACTTTGTGGTTCGTTCTGTCGGGTGGCTTGAGGGTTCTGAGTGGTTTCAGTCGGGAGACTGTACACTCCACCTCCCTGGAAAACGATGATGCCTTTGTCTCTTAGGATCTGCAATTGCTGTCGGATCTTGGGACGAATGTTCCTGTTTTTTCGGTGAAGGCCAGCCAGTTCTTGCTCATACTGGTAGACATCAGCAAGAGTGAAGGTCTCCTTGTCTATGCGTTGGACACAGGACAGCACATCGGACAGCCAACCTCTAGATTCTGGCCGCTGGCTGCGCATGAACGAGAATCGCTGCCAATTGTGTCTTACAAGCTCCCTAGGTACGACATGTCCGTTCAAGATGATCTGGATCCGAGCTTCGATTGGGAGGCTACTCAGAAGGATGGTGGACCCTATCCAACCAGATCGCCGTGCTGACTGAGATAGGGGCTTGCGCTCTCTTACGACTGATTCTGAGATGAAGTGTCCCGGCACCGCAAAGAAGTTCACAACCCTCATTGAGTAACGGTTGTACTGAAGAAAGAGGTAGTCAGGAGTGAGGCCTGCCTGGATAGCATCCATTTTCTGCTTGTAGGCTGAGTTTGCCACCACTCCACCGAAGGGTTCCTTTTTCCCTTTCACCTGATACCGCTCAAGGCAGTCCGGACAAGTGAAGTCAATCACAGGTTCGCCATGCCGCGCTGCCTGCAGTGTGTTGGAGTCACACGCAAGACAATACATGTTGTAGCTGACCCAATTCTCTGTCACGACCCTGGTCAGCTGAGATGAGCTCTTGTAGCCTTGAAGACCATCTAGCTGGATTGTTAGATCCAATCACTACAGGCCACATGAAGCTTGGGCGCAGTGGTCTTTTAAGCCTGAACTCATGTTGCCAGTATACACTCACGCGCTCCTAAGAGATCTAGCGATAGTACACAAACTGCAACCTTTTCCTAAGTTCGCTCAGTTTCAGTGGCTTCTCTGAGGTGGCCTCTATGCTCCTCTCGATTCCCGGGGCCATATCGAAGCAGTTGTCGTCGAAGCTCGCCTTTGTGCCTCTGATCTGAAGGCTGAGTGCTTTGACGAGTGTATCTGAGACAATCCTCAACTCGAACCTCTTCTTCGACTTGTCGAGAGCTTTCACACTGGTGAATCTGATCTTTGGTTTCCTGAAGGCGATGTGCTTGGGTTCGTCGAAGAATAGCATGTCGTAGCGATCGTGTAGACCCTTGACCTTGAGGACGCTAGCCACGACAATGCTGGATGAATCAGCCTTCTTGATCTCAGAGAGAGCAATCCGCGTGATCAGCTTCGACGAGTTGGCTGGGACTTCGACCTTGCAGGTTTTCCTGAAGGTCCTCTTGTCATTTGTGTTGAAAGCTGCTATCTCAAGGGTGCCCTTCTTCTCGTGAAGCAGGTCGTCTATGACCCACGCCTCAACCGAGTCGTCGTTCAACACCAAGCTCACTGTAACACTGTCGAAGGCCCTCTTCGTGTAATAGTACGACGCCTTCAGGTCTCCGTAGTAGTCGATAAGGCTCCAGCTCGCAACGGGCCAGCAGTCGTCGAGCTGCCAAATCAGCGCCCCGGCCGTCCTGAACTTCCTTCGCCTCCAGTGCATGATCCCAGCCTTCATTGCCTCGCCTTGGTTGACTTGGGTCAGGTACGCGAACGTCTTCAGGTCGCTTGGAACCTTGAAGTGATGAGAAAGGAACCACACCAGCCTCTCCGGACCATTGACCTGCTTGTTGTGGTGTTGCATTACCTTGCTTTGCGGGTACCTGTCTTCGGGAGCTGTGAACTTCGCTATTGTTTCCATTGAGGGCAATGACTGGAAACCGAACTCGCTCACGAACCTTCCATTGTCCTTCAAGTACTCCGAGTAGTCCTTCATGCCAGACCAAACGTCCCAGCTGTGCTTGTCGCCTTCGCTCTGCGAGTTCGGATCCTCTCCTCCATAGGGGCTGCTCGGCCAGTAGAACGTCGACGGATCAAGTCTGTCGCAGACCTCCGGCAAGATCTTGTGATATATCGTGTGACCGTAGAAAACGTCCCTCTTGCCGAACCAGCCTGCCTTGAACCCCCATTCGTTCTCGTTGTTCCCGCACCAGATAGCCAGACAAGCGTGGTTCCTGAGCCTCTTGACCACCTCCTCTGCCTCCTTCCTGCACTCTTCGAGGAACCAGTCCTCCTCAGGATATTCCGCGCACGCGAACATGAAGTCCTGCCATACCATTATGCCCTTCTCGTCGCAGAGATCGTAGAAGTCCTCGCTCTCGTATATGCCGCCTCCCCAGACCCTGAGCATGTTCATGTTTGCCTCCTTTGCCTTGCTCAGCAGGTAGTCGTACCGATCCCTCGTGACCTGTGGCAGGAATGAGTCCGCCGGGACCCAGTTCGCGCCCTTGCAGAAGATCGGCACTCCGTTGACTCTAAAGTAGAAGGTCTTGCCTTCGTCGTCTTTCTCCTGGACCACTTCGATTTTCCTAAAGCCAACTTTCTTTGTGAGCTTGTCGAGGACCGTTCCATCTTTGCTCACTTCGATCTCAAGATCGTAGAGCGCTTGGTCACCGTAACCGTTGGGCCACCACAACTTGGGATCCTTTACGTCGAACTCGAATGTGAGGTGGTTCTCTCCAATGGTCAGCTTCCTCTTCTCGCTCTTTCGACCAACATGGCCATAGCCAGCCAAAGAGATATTGACTTCGGTTTCTTCATCTCTGAACGCATCAATGTTCACTTCAGCTACTGCCCTCGCAGCTTTTCCGGACGCGTCGATCTCCGACCTGAAGTAGAAAGAGTCTATCCTGCAGATGTTGTATGCCTTCAACCACACAGGTCTCCATATGCCTGAGGTCGGAAGCCTAGGACCCCAATCCCAACCGAAGGAGTACTGCACCTTTCTGCCGTATACACCGGGAGAGTAGAAGGCGCCGCTGAGCTTGATGTCCCTTGCCCCGTGCATTTTCTCAAGCGTCTTGATCGGGGAATCAAACTCTACGACTATGACGTTCTCGCCTTTCTTCAGAAGGCCCTTCACGTCGATCCTGTGCTCGTGGAACATGTTCGAGAAACTTCCTACCTTCTGCCCGTTCACCCATACTGTTGCGAATGTGTCGAGCCCCTCAAACACCAATTGCAGGGCATCGGATCTTAGGAGATCCTCGCTAACCAGGAATCTCTTCCTGTAACACCAGCCCTTATCCTCAATCCATTTGACATCAAGTTCGTTGAGCCCATAGAATGGGTATGGGATCTTCTTCGAGTGGACTAGGTCGAGATGGACAACTCCTGGTACATGGGCTTCTATCCAATCAACGTCATTGTCGTGATGTTCAAACGTGTCTGGAATGTCATCCTTCTCGGTGCTCAGCTCCTTAAGCAGCCAGACCCCGTTAAGGTCTACAGTTCTCATGGAAGTGGTTCCTGTTCGGAATTGCACTTAAGGGTTGGCACGCACTCGCCGTCTGCGACAGCACATTTCCGTAGTACCGAACCCACAGGGGTACAAGTCGGGCGGCTTCCATACCGGAATGGGTTTGAGTCTACGACCGAAATGGTGAATCTGGGCTTTTCGTGCGATTCTCTGACCCAATCGCACACTTTCGAAGTTGGCCTGATCATCATATCATGACGGCGTGAGGGAATCAATGCGTGGCTTATTGGATCCCGAGGACTTAGATCTTCTTGACATGAGCAAGACGACTGTCGCTATCAGCAATATCGCTCCCCCTGCGACAGCACCCGTAGTGACCAAGTTCAATGCTGTCTTCCAGTCTGCCGTGAGAGAGATAGGGCCGGTGACAGTGAAAGAGTACGAGGGCGAGGTTGAGACGATCATCCCTGCGACCATCCAAACCTCGCGCGCGTGAATCTGCACTTTCCATGTGATCCTTTGACCGAATCACACGTTCTCAGCTTCAGGAGATTAGTGCATTGTGACACCGTGAGGGAATAGGAGTCAGACTCCGAATTGGTCAACCAAGCCTTTCCAGCCATTATGCCCTTGACGTGCGCCGCCACGAACTCCCGGTAGCAGATGGAAGCCTCATCTTGAATCGCACACTCCTTTCATATCAGCCGCGCAAGTCAGTCAAGCGGAGAGATGTTGGGCCAACTAATGATGTACTGTGTCCCATCTGAGAAGTAGAAGACCGCCGTGACATTGTATCGCGAAGACTGCGAGAACAAGATGTTGCAGTGCGCCTCGTAGGCGATATACAGGCAGAGACTCTGCGTGCCTGGCGGTATAGACAGAGGCCGCCCAGGCTCATAGGGCCATCCAACGGGGTATCGGACCTCGCCAGGAAAACCTCCCCTTGAGTCATTCCCATTGGGTAAGTCAGTGTCGACTATCAGGGTACAAGTCTGGTTCTGAATCGTCATGACTATTCTCGTTATGTTCGATGTGTACGCGTTCGAGAACAGAATGAGCGTCGACCGCGCCTCTCGCACTAGATAGACCCCACACATCACCTTTACACTTGCTGGAAGTACAGTTATGCTTATTGCTGGTGCTATGACCGACGCGTTAGTCGCAAAGCGCACCTCGCCCAAGTCGCTCACTCTCGCTCCTTCATCGTACGAGAGAATGATTGTTACATTGAATGGGGGTTTGCCTATCTTGGGATAGATCGAGCAATGAAGGGATGGCAGATCAGTGGAGACGGACAGCTCAATGGGCATATGACTATCGTGCGGAGTCAGTTTCACTGTCCCGCCCCAAGCCTCTGACCAGTCGGAACTGTTCATCACCACAACAACATCGTACCGTAGGGTCTGCCCTGGCCTCAGGAGTAGCGGGTCTGTAAAGTTGCGCAATCCCTTCCCGCGTGGTACGAGCGGTTGGCCACGCTCATTGAGGAAGCAAAGGCTACCCATGAAGTCCGGTGACCCATGAAAGAATACAGTGGGAATGACATCTGAAGAGGCGTTCTCGCCCGACTTTATGGTTGAGCCTTTGCGTGCCGTCATATCGGTCCATAGCAAGCCACCAACTCCGATGACACCTGCTAGGAGTGCTAGAGTGATGGCAAGAGCTGTCCGCCCTCTCATGAAAGGGACCTCTCCCCGTGAGTATTTGACATTTCGTGCATCCAGTTCCTGCCAGCCCCTCTATCAGCACCTGCCGGAATCCCAAGGCCCGTGAGCTGTGAAGCCTCAACCTGGAGTAGAACGAACGGATCAGTGCGGACCGTCAGGTAACTCACGAACGAGGAGTATCAGGAGTGGATGAAGATGAAGATGGTGTTGCCGATATGGAGGCCTCACTTTTGCACGACTGCTGTGTCCCTCCGAAGGCGAACTGCCGGAACTCTCTTTCGTGTATGTTGCTGAGGGAAGGTCCATCTACGGACTGCCAAATCGCAGAACACTTCTGGTGGGAAGAAAGGGTAATAAGGCAAGAGAGCCTTCTTCGAAGGACAAGTCGCAGGATCAAAATGCCGCGAGGGAAAGAGGACCAAGCAGCGTCAGTACAGAAGACTTTCCACATTCTATGCAATAGGTTCGAAGGTCGACCGCTAGAGTTCAATTTCAAGCAACTGATGTTGACCATGGCGGCGGAAGGGTACAGGAATCACAAAGCTCAAAGGATTCATTCCTATCCCGCAAGAATGTTCCCCTATATTCCAGCCTTCTTCCTTTCAATTGATTGTCTCTACCAACGGGATGGAACAGTGTTAGACCCATTCTGCGGGAGTGGAACGGTCCTCCTTGAATCGATCTCCAATCCCATACGCAAGCGGAATAGCCTCGGTGTCGAGATAAACCCGTTGGGCAGGCTGATCGCAAAGGTCAAGACAACGCCGTTAGACCTAGAGGAACTAACCAGGCGAAAGAACGACTTACTCAAGTCGATCAAATCCTCCGGATCTGACGCTAGGAGAGTCGTGCCTGAGTTCAAGGCTCTCGATTTCTGGTTCTCAAGGAAGGCGGTAGCAGGATTGGGAAAAGTGAGGTACTGTATGGAACGTGAGCCTGATGATGATTACAAGGACTTCTTTCAGGTGTGTTTCTCCTCCATCATTAGGAAAGTAGCGAGAGCAGACCCCTTTATACCTCCGCCGGTCAGGCTAAGGGTCTCGAAGTACAAAGGCTCTCCTGAGAAGCTGAGATACCTCAGGAGATTCCTGGAGCAGACAGAGAAGCCCAATGTGTTGAGCCTGTTCGAGCGAAAAGTGGAGGACAATATGAGAGCTATAGCAAGTCTAAGCGAGGAACCTGAGATAGCCGAGGGTACTGTGAAAGCCAGAGTAATATGGGATGACGCGCGACACATACGAGTGGGCAGAATGGTAGAGAAAGCTCGAATCGTCAAGGATCGGTCTCAGGTCTTGCCTGCTCGCAGTGTCAACCTAGTCATGACCTCCCCCCCGTATCTGACCGCTCAGAAGTACATACGAACGCACAGATTGGAGATAATGTGGCTTGGGCTAGTTTCTGAAGAAGAGGTTTCTATGCTGGACAAAGACATAATTGGTTCGGAGCGAGTTTCAGCCAAAGATGTTGACCTCGCCAAGAGAACGGGTGTCACATCAGTTGACGCCCTGATTAGGCAGGCAAGAAGTACTTCGCCTGGACGTGCCGCAACCATCCTGAAGTATTTCCTCGATATGGAGCAGGCTCTGTCCGAAATACACAGGGTTCTTTCCGACGATTCCTTCGCCGTAGTTGTGGTGGGTGATAACAAGGTCAACGGAAGACCGGTGCGGACGCACGCACTGTTGACTGATCTGGCGTGTTCGTTGGGGTTCAAGGTGGAACTGACGCTCGCGGACAAGATCCGAGGAAGAGGGATGATTTCGAAAAGGCACAACAGTGGGGGGCTAATAGAAAGGGAGTTTGCCATTTGCCTGAAGAAAGGAGGATAGCATTTCCTTGGAGGATTTTGCGCGAGTGGATGCATGTGTGGTCGGACGAGGTGAACCCCAGTATCTAGGAGAATTGTCCCGTCGGAGGAAGGAATATGAGGCATATCCACTTGCTCACAGAGGAAGTCACAGGATCACGATGGTATGTGGGAGACAAGACTCTGAATCAAGGTGCGCGGAGTTGGTTTAGGTAGTGTCAGAGATCTACAGGGTCCTAGGCAAGTCTCTCGTGAGAAGGATCCTGAGAGCACTGGACAAGGAAGCACCTCTCGACATCGACCGCCTCTCGAGACTTCTGGGAAAGGAAGTGGAAGCCACGAGATCATTTATGGATGATCTGGAAAGACTCGGTCTTGTCTCCAGGTCACCATATCGACTTGTGTATTACCTGACCTCCCGAGGAAAGTCCTGTTTGGTCCTTGGCGCGGTCATCCAAGGTGATGAAGGCATAGAACAAGCAATGCAGAAGTTGTCTCCCTACCTACCAAGGGAGTTCGAGCTGCTGACGAGGAATGTTGCGGATACTTTCCTCGAGACAGCTCTCAAAGGCAGGATCTTCCAGAACCTCTGCGTATGCTCCCCCTGGATCCAGATAGAGGGCAGGAATCGCGAGAGGTTCGAAAAGGTGATAGCTGACTCGAGGGAATCTCTTGGAGATAGTGTCAAGGTTCTGGTCATCACAAGGCCACCTGACCTTGATACCGACTTCGGAAAGAAAATAGGTGACACCCTGCTGTGGCTGAAAAACCTGGGGGGAGACGTATCGACAGTAAAGAAGTTGCACACCAAGCTGTACATCGCCGAGCCTGGGCCTCACGGGGGCACATTTTTCGCAGTCTTTGGCTCGGAGAATCTAACAGGTGCTAGTAACCTGGAGTTAGGAATCAAGATAACAAACAATACTGATCTTCTCAGAAGACTCGTTGCGTATTTCTTCAGCATATTTAGTGCAGGAAAGCCCTACTAGATAATAGACATCAGCCTTAAAAGGATAGATGTAGCACCTTCACCTATGGAGACTGAAGCTAGAATGACTATCGGCGAAAGGTTCGGTCTCACACGAGACAATCTACTGCTGGATCCTATTGATGATTCCGATTTCTATGCACCACGGTCTGGCATAGATGTGAACAAACTAGTGGAGTTTCTGAGCGCCGATCTTGACGCGGGCCTGACCCCGAAGATGGTCTTCTGGGGTCCGTACGGAGGAGGAAAGACTCACACGTTGGGAAAGGTGCGCAGATCTTTGCAGAAACTGGCGTCCGTGCATTGCATCTACATACGCTGTCCAACTATCACCTCGAGGGGTACCTTCGCTGCATTCTATCAGACCACGTTTGGTGATGGGCTCGGTGAGAAGTTCACGATCGATCTCCTTGAAAACCTCTGCGATAGGGTGACCAAGAACTATGGCTTGAGAGACGAGAGAGTTGAATCGGAGATGCGCTCAGTACTGGGAGATGAAGAGCTCACGAAGGCAACCTTGCACCTGTTTGATAGGCGCTTCGACAAAACAGAACTGTGGAAGTGGATATCGGGCGTTAAGACTAGCTCGGCGGAACTTCGCAGGCTTGGGGTGACTATGAGCCTCTCAGATGCCGAGCCCCTCCGGCAAGCAAGGTTCATCGAAGCTATTGGTAGGCTACTACACTATCTCCAGGACAAAAGGCTTGTCCTACTCTACGATGAGATGGACAGGATCAGAGGTTTGAACGAAGATGCAGCGAATACTTTCCGGACCGCTTTCACGCAGCTGATGGACCCTGAGCAGAAGTATGTCTCAGTTTTCTATGCTTTCTCTGCTGGGTCAATGCAGGAAATACCGGACATCACCAAGGGGCCGGTCATCGACAGAATAGGTGGAGAAGGGTCTGAAGCCGTGGTTGAGATACCTTCTTTGGACCCAAATGCCGTAAAAGACTTCGTAGCCGCTGTTCTTGGCTACGTCAGAGACTCCAAAAGCGACTTGAACAAGGCGGTCAAGAAGGGGCAGGGAGAAACAGGTGAGAGCCTTACACGCAAGCTATACCCGTTCACGGAAGAAGCTCTGGACGAGCTGGGAGGGAAGATGGCTGTCTTGACTCCAAGGGCTATCATGTTCTCGCTCACAAGAGCAATGGCCCGAGCGAACATTCAGAACAAGAATGTTGTCACACGGGACCTCATAAAGTGAAAGTAATGAGTATCAGGGTATCTAACAGGGCGATTAGGTTTAAGCCAGGATACAAAGTAGACGAGGACGTTGCGGTTCCCTCAATGAACCATGGTAAGGACTGGGTGCTGGGCGCTCTCGAGGAGGCGCCTCAGGACCTACAAGAGACGATTTTCATAGCCAAGCCGGCCGAGTTCGGGAACATGGACAAGAATGTGTGGCTGGATACACAAGGAGCGCATGTGATCTACGTCATGGGAAAAAGAAGGAGTGGAAAGAGCTACACCCTAGGGGTACTTGCTGAGAGCCTGGCATTAAGTCAGAGAAAACAGGCGATCCTGATCTTCGACACGATGAATGTCTTCTGGACCATGGAACATATGTTGGACTCGCTTGCTCCTGCTGACAGTTCTCGAACCCTTGCAGAGTGGGGAATAGAAGGACAGATAGCCAAGCCAAATACGAAGATGTACTACATCAGAGGAGAAGAAGCGCGCTATCCTCCCCACTTCAAGAGTCTCACTCTGAAGGCCTCAGAGCTTGAAGGAGAGGACTGGGCGTCTCTATTTGGCAAAGATGTGTTCAGCGATCCTATAGGACAGCTCCTTGCCGAAGTAGTCGAAACAATAAGCAGCGGAGAATCTCAGCCAGGTGAGAAGACAACCCACCCTATCCAGGAATACACTATCGACGACATGCTCCTATTCTTGGAAACAAACCCGAGGGTTGCCCGCTACGAGAGCAAGACCGTGGAAGCCGTAAGAAGGTATCTCAAGGCGGTGAAAAGGACCGGCATTTTCTCCGACCAGGGGATAGATCTTCATGAGATCTTCTCACCGGGACGGATAAGCGTCTTGCTGCTCAGGGATCTAGATCCCTTGGTGCGAGGTCTCATCATAGGGATTATCGTGAAGAAGATAATGAGGCTCAGAGCGATCGGCAGCGACTATGAGAGGAGAAAGGCATTGATAAAGAAACGCCAGGATCTATCAGAGAGGGACAGAGAAAACGAAGAAAAGCAGCTGGAAATATCATCGGTTGGGGGGCTTCCAAGAGGATGGATTATCATAGACGAAGCCCACAACTACATCCCAAATGTGGGAGTGATCGCTTCCAAGGCCCCCCTGGTCAAGTACATCAATGAGGGGAGGAACATAGGGCTTTCCATGATCGCGGCAACCCAGCATCCCTCGGGTCTAGACTCATCAGTTTTGCGCAACGCAGGAATCTTGGTCATACACTCGATGAGCATGGGTGACGACATAGCTGAGGTGAAGAACATGCTGAATGCCCGCCCCATACAGGAGTTTGTTTGCGAAGGAAAGAAGTCAGACAAGCAGGGATTCGAGTCCCTCGTAAGGACCCTAAGGGTTGGGTATGCTATCATCTCTGATGAAATGGCTGACAGGGTGTTCGTGGCGAAGATCAGACCAAGGCTGACTGTGCACGGCGGAAGTGAGGTCTGGTGACCGTAAGGTTACTGCGCACAACTCACTTTCAGACCGGTCATCCCACCTATCTTGGGTTTCTGATTCACTCATGCACATCTCCGAATCAAAGCAGGAGTACTGAGCGGGTCGCAGCTGACTTGCACGGGGTCCTGCAACGTTTGAAGTCGGAATCCCCTAATGAAGAGATAAGGACCTCTGCGAAGATAACTCAGGGCTTGGATTCACAGGGATTCTCTAGAGAAGCGGCCAAGTTCCTCGTGAAGATGGCTCAAGACATGGGATTGCTGTGGCCCACTAATGTGTGGGCATGGAAGGGATACGTGGTGAACTTGGTAGAGGAGATGGACAACATAGGCGATAGAAGCAAGGAAGACACCATCTCCAGTCCAGCCAGAAGGATTGTGTATATGAAATACTACCTTGAGTCCGACGGAGCCCTCATGATCCATTTCGTGAGGAGAATCTTGACCAAGAACGGGCTTTCCAAACACGACCTTAGGTTCAACGAAGAAGAGAAGCCCGTGGAGCACGTGTTTGAAGACGTCATAAGCGAGTATCTCAAGTCGGAACAGGATTTCCGGACGAAAGTCCGATTGCAGAACTTCCTAGGCTTCGTTACAGGTTCAGGATACAAGTCAAAAGTGCGGATTCACAAGGCCTTCCCTCATCTGGACACGCTCAAGGACTTGGCCATCATCAACTATGATTACGCCGAACACACGTATATCCCGAGTACAGGAGTCCAAGGTCTGAGTGCAAGGTTCCTAAGCCATTTCCCGGATGTTTCTCTGCTCGACAAGATCTTCCTAGGCCCAGAGACTCGGCGAAGTGACTTTCCTGGCTACTACGAGAGAGCTGCTAGGCTATATGACATTCCATATAGGAAGTACTCGTCAGGAGACAGGGGGAAGATATCAATGGAGATCAAGGAGGCCTACCGAAAGATCAGAGATGGGACAACGGGCCTGGCTTCAGTAAGCAGCATAAAGGACATCGTCTGCACGCTAGGTTTGGTGAAGCACGGGATTCTGTGCGAATGGATCGATATCAGCCAAGTTCTCAGTGAGCTGAGAAAGGAAGAAGACTCCCATGTGCGATTCCACGTAAACCGAAACGGGGAAGTAGAATACGTGGTGATGTCCTCATGACCAAAGAGGACTATGCTGATCAGATCAAATACCCTCACCTTTTTCTGAGGGAATGGCCATTTCAGACGGTTCCGAGTCCTTCTTTTCACGAAGTTTGGGCTGGAAGGCACGAGTTGAAGCGGAAGCTGATAGAAATGTTCGACAGGGTACAGCAAAGGAGTCCTTCGGCGATATACCTGCTTTGGGGCTTCTTCGGAGCGGGCAAGACCCACAGCCTAGCTCATTTTCGCTGGAGGCTGTCTAGAGACAGGAAAAACCGTGCCTTCGTTGGATATCACGAATTCCCTGTTTCCACAAAGGGGCTCGTGGAAATCTACAAGGGGTTCATGAATGGAGTGGATTTCCAAGAGATCGAACGGGTAGTCAAGGTTGTCTGTGATGACTTGCGGAAACGATTCAAGGACGGAGCAATGGACGCCCTTGGTGGGGCCATATCTCAAGGAAATGAAGACTTCGCGAACGCCATAGCTGCGCTTGCCGAAGGGAGGGAAACGACCACGATTCGGAGATGGATGAAAGCAGAAAGGGTCCACCTCCCAGAACTGAGGAGGATTCCCATCGCAAAGAGGATTGAGTCTGATGAGGACGTTGTCTACATGTTTGGGGCCTTGGTTCGTCTAATGACCTACGATTGCGATAGGCTGTCGACCTTCAAATGCGTCATATGGATGATAGACGACTTCCATGAGATAGGACAACTGAAGGAGAAATACAGCAACGCTGTGAACCACGGCCTAACTTCGATTTTTAACAACTGTCCTGAACGGTTCTGTCTTGTTCTGGCCTTCACCTCACGGAGCGTTATGGCCATAAGAGGGCTTGTGTCAGATGCTCTATTTGAGAGATTACCATGGGATCCGTATGCTGCTGTCTCACCTTTGTCCAAGGAGGAAGCAGGGGGGTTCATACTGGACCTACTGAAGCAGTTCAGGTCCGACAAGACACCACCTGACGAGTTTTTCCCCTTCTCTCGAGAATCAATCGAGAGAATCGTCGAGTTCACAGCTGAGAATACTATGCTGCTTCCGCGAGATCTGATGCGTGTCTTCAGCGAAGTACTGGACAAGGCTGAACCCTTGATCAAAGCGGGCAAACTCGAGAGAATCGAACCTGACTACTCTGCAGAGATCCTCCGAGAGAAGAGGTCGTCTGCGGACAGTCCTGGCTAGTGACCCAATAGCGGGAACTAGGGGAGAAGAGCCAGGTCTACTATAGGCGACAAGTGCGATTCCCCAGACGTTGGGAAATCGCAGATCTCTCCTCCCTCAATGTTAATCCTCCTGATCCTTGTCCAGGCACCTTCAGTCCGAGATCCCCTACCTTTCCTGTAGAAGGAACCAAGATCCGAGTTGGTCACATAGATAATGCATGCTTGACTACTTTCGTGTTCGACTCCGACGATCTTCATACTACACTCTACTGAATGGGCGAAGAACAGGTTGTAAAGCAAGTTCCTCAGGTTGATCTCTCGCATGCCTGTCACTATCTCAATCTGATCGGCCGATCGAACACTTCTGAGTTTCAACAGACCACAGGCAAATCCATGTAGGATTGGGTAAGGGGCCCTCAGAAGATCAGAAACGAAAGTTGTTGATTGAATGATCCCCCTCGCCAAAGTCGCGTTCTCTGACTTGAACCTGATGTAAGTCCAACAGGTGACCTGATCCAATCCCACTAGTCTAAAATCGGGCATGAGCATCTTCAATTCCTCCAGAGCGGGCTCCAGCGCTGCAGTTGGTACTCTGATCACCATTAGGCCTTCCCGCCATAGTGCCGGAACTCTGGTGCACTGCGACAACACTCCCAGCAGTTCGCAATTCTGCGCTGTTGCCTTGACCACACCGCGTTCTAGCCTGATCTCGTGTGCGGTGTTCGTTTGGATAGTATCAAGCTGCTGAAAGAGGTAATCGGGGGCTGCGAAGATCTCCAGCTCGTGGTCTTCGGTTATGTTGTCCGCTCGCAGAACCTGTTTCCGAACACACAGTTGGCAGTCGGGCACAGCCAGAATCTCGCTGTTCTCGGACGCTATGTCTAGTATTGTCCCGTAGCCCCTTGATAGGGACTCGGAGCGCAATTCCGACCACGAAGGACTCCCCTGTCTGTCTATGTGGAGGATTTGCTCCCCGGGCCTTACATCCTTCACTCTTCTCAGCCCTCTTCTCTCCCAAACAAGGCTTTTGCCTGCAAGAACAAGAGGGCGCATTTCTCGCTAGTTTGGTTTATGTATCATTGCATTATATGTCTTGTAGCGCGGGGAACGTGTGCTACGCGTTCCTCGCAAGACCCGATGAGCTCCCGGACGCGTATGTCGGCCAGATGAGAAGTTGTGTTGAGCCTCCTTCCCTAGCTGCCGATGCTATCTCTCTCTAGATCGGAATTACCTAGGAAAGCCCTCTGACCGCCACTACCCAACACGTTTCGCCGAAACGCGCGCACTGAATTCTGAATGAGTTTCGAGTAGGACCGGCTATCCCTCTCCAGACTGGGAATTGACTTCGTAGGAGAACTCGTCGAGCCTCACGACTTGGCCTTCGCCTTTCGCTATTGCCTGACCCCTTTCTTTACGTAAGTCCGCGGTATGCACGCTCATTCTGCCTTAATAAGGGCTCTCTCTCAGACCGACGATGCGCCGAGCGTCAACAGGGTCCAAAACGAGTCGAAGAACTAGCAGAACCATATAAGGACAGCGCAGAGATGGATAGTTATGGGCAAGTATGAAAAAGCCAAATTCCTCGTGCGGAGGAAGGCTAGGCAAGGTCATATTTGTAAGATGTGCAACAAAGAAATCAAGCCCAAGGAAGATTACTACAGCGAAACACTGGGCCTCATCGACAAAGGGCCTCACATTACATTCTACGCTTACTGTTTGGAGTGTGGACCCAAATCAGGGTTAGAAACGAAGCAGTAGTCCAGAATGCCAACCATGTCCCGACGCCTAACACATCCCGGAAACCGCCCAATGTCCCCGAGACTTAACAGAACCGGGATTCGAAAGACATAATACTCAATGACCGCGATGAGACGAAGATGTCTGAACGACCGACTGTCTATGTGATCAATATGCGCCCATACAACTGGGAGACGTGCAGAAAAGATGTGATTTTCGGTTTGAGGAAAGGAGTAACTCACTTCTCTCCCAAACCCGGTGATCTATTTCTGGTCAGACTGACGGGAAAAGAGAATGGCGTCCACGGGATCTGGTCATTCAAAAAGGAGAGGGCAGTAGAGAGTGTGGCAGATGTTCCATGGACTGACGCTGAGTACGCATACATCTTCTATTTTGACCCTCTGGTATTGGAATTCGGGAAGAGGTTTGACGAGGAGTTCTATGGAGTATCAAAGTATTCGGAAAAGGCCAAGTTGAACTCGATGAGGATAATAGGTTCTCTGGTTAGGTTGAACGGGGCAGAAGCGAAGAACTACTTGGGGGCAATTGTGGTTGAGAAAGCTTCCGAATTGAATGCGGAGGTGGCCTACCTCGGTGACAAGGTGAATCTACTCAGGCTATTGAAGGACACAATAGAGCGGCTCGCTAAAGAGAGAGATGAGCGCCACCTGCACAGAAGGAAACTCACAGGAAAGGCCGACGTCGAGGATATGGTAGGAGATCCACTCAACTTCCGTGGCATCGTATACGCCCCAAGGAACGAAGCGGGGGTGATCCTTCTCTTTTCCAAGGTGATGGATGATCTGGGGATACTCTATGAGTCTACACCTTCTGTTGGGTTTCCAGACATGATCGGAAGGATAAGAACAGAGAAGGGGCTTGAGAAGTACTATGTAGAATTCGAGTACAAGAGTTCGAACTTCAGATCCCACAGACATGACCCAGAGAAGTGTGACCTGATCGTGTGCTGGGAGAATGACTGGCCCAATTGTCCCGTGAAGGTTATTGAACTCAAGACTGTGGTGGAAGAGCTCACACCAAGTGCTTCGCCTCCGGCCGACTGAACCCAGCGTGGACGAGCGCTGCAACTCGTCTGAGGCTTCTCTCCTTCTCTAGGACAAGCGGCGCTTATACGACCTGTTTTCTCGCTTGCAGGCTCCGTTCACTGCCTTCGGCAGCTTGCACCCCCTGGATTTCCTGAAGGTCTTCTTGGGTCCTGCTCCACCAAGGAGTGTGCCAAGGCGTCCAGTAGCATAAACGGGATCCTGTCCTCGCCTTTCATGAAGGGGTGCAGTAAGCTGTCTATCAGGCTGTTCATCTGGCCCTCCGTGTACGCTGACCTACTTCGTTCTGTCATTGTATCGTCGTAGTAGGCCGTCCAGCGCGAGGAAACGAACGATCCGCGTCCTTTATAAAAGGCCCCCCATAGCGTTCACAACGAAGCGAGTAGTTCTTTCACGCATGTGAAGGATGAACCCGATTCGCTGAACGAGGGTCGAGGAGAGCCTCAGAACACGGGAAGGGATCCCAGTGCGCAAGAACATCTACTGGATCGCTGCTGGCAGCTTGCCGAGAACCTGATGTGCCATGCACTAGGAAACCGGGAAGCGACCCTGAAAGAGGAATCACAACCTTCGACATCTGGGAGTAGGAGAGAGACTGGCCGCCTACCGGCAACACGTAGACACGCACATAGACAAGAGAATAGCTGAGGCTTCCTAGTCGAAAGGTATGAGATCCGGATTCGTCTTCTTGAGGAATCTGAACAATTCCTCTGAAGTGTTCAGATCATCGAGGTTGTGATTCACGATCTTGTCGTAGTCCTTACTCTCAAAGAAGGTCGGCATGTCTTTTCCCTTCAGGTCGGCGTATTCCTTCTTAATGCCTGCCCGCTGGAGCCAGCCAACAAGGCTTCTGTAGTCGTTTCCAAGGTATTGATAAAGGTCGAACCAGCTCTTGGAGTAAATGTCCCAGAACTCTGGCTTATAGAAGCCAAGAACCTTCAGTCTTTCAATGACAAATGGGACGTCAAACTTCAGATTGTTGTAGCCTATGATAGTTTCGTTGGTTCTGAGAAGTTCTTCGATGGCAGTTAGTATCATTTTCGCCTCGTCCCCTATTTCCCAGAGTTTCCATTGTCTTGTTTCTCCACCTGCCTTCATTCCAATAAGCACTACCTTGCTTTCATGAGGGTTCAGGCCGGTTGTCTCCACGTCGAACGCCACTACCATGCTTGGAAAACACCTACAAGGTTATGTGGTCTCATTCCCGTTTTAAGGATTTGGTGGGGTCGAGTGAGTCGCCAAGTAGACGCAATAAGTGCCACGAACACTATGCTCTGGCCCGGTGGTTCTTGCGGGTTGCACGGTCTCGGAGGAATGGCCGGTGGGCCGGCGTTTGCTCTCGCTCTTGCTATGGCGTTCAATGCTCAACAGCCCGATGCAGCTGTTGAGGCGGGCTTCATAGCCTGGATGTGTCAAGGGTCGTCTGAAGATACGAGCGGCAGTGCTGGTAGTCTCGCGCGCGATTAACTGAGACCTTGGATGTCAGCGCAGGGCATTCGGATGGCTGACTGGTAGCTATGCCCTATTCCTATGCAACACTGGTCCAGAAGAAGATGATCAGGCACTTTGCCAGGAAGCGTTGTCCAGTCTGCGAGCGCCCAGGATCGGGCCCGCACGTGAAGAGGATCGGGGGGCGCGCCTACCTCTACTTCGCCCACTCTCTCAAGAACCCAGAGACAGGCAAGCACTACGTGAAATGGTGTTACATCGGTTCAAAGGAAGCGATCGAGGAGGCCGGAGGGGCTGCGGCTTACCTCAAGGCGATAAGATCAGGCGCTACCAAGGCCAAGGCGTGAATGTTCTTGTGCGTGAAAGAGTTAGGTAAAAGAAGAGCTCCCTTCTTTGATGCGCGATAGGAGCCCCTTTAAATCCTTAGACCTTTCGAAAAATTGGATACCCCCCTCCCCCCTCAAGTTCACAACGAAACGAGTAGTTCTTTCACAGTCGTGAAAGAGGGACTCGACGCGCTGATCGAAAGGATGTCGCGAATGCGTTGTCACACTAGAAGCGGGAATATGTAGATGACTTCGAAAGCTTCGTAGACGGCCGCGACCGCGAGTACCATCGGGTTGAAGCTCGCGTTGATGGTCTTGAGAAGGCTCCTCTGCAGTTCCGGCTGGGTGGAGACGAAGAGCATCGCAGCTACGACCAGGCCATAGTAGGCCATGTTGAGTGCGAAGTAGGCCCGTCTGTATTGCTTGAAGATCGCGCGTATCGAGCCACGTCCTACGTTCGGTACCTCCGTTTGAGTACTAGCCAAGAGTTATCTTCAGGTCGGGCAGTCGCGGTTCATATGTTTGACAAGAGGGCTGCGTACGATCAGGCTGAACACGACATCAATGAGCACATCGGCAGCCTAGTCTTTTTCATCAGGCAACCGTCCGTTTCGCCGCAAGATCTGGGCGTGCGGGATGCTGCTGAGCTGTTGAGGAAGACCCTGGACCGCATTGGCTTCAGGTCGACAAGGCTGGTGGAGACCTCAGGCAATCCAGTTGTGTATGGCGAGCTCGACGCCGGTGCAGACAAGACGGTCCTCGCCTACTCCATGTACGACACAATGCCAGCGGACGAGCCGGGCTGGACCGTAGATCCATTCGCGGGGACCATCAAGGAGATCAAGCCCTTCGGCACCACTGTGGTCGCCAGAGGCGCGGCCAACACTAAGGGCCCGCTCATTGGTTTCCTGAACTCGCTGGACTCGATCGCGAAAAGTGGCCAAGAGCCGCCGGTCAACGTGATCTTCGCAGCCGAGGGGGAGGAGGAACTAGGCAGCAGGCACCTGCCACAGTTCATCAAGGCGTACGAGAAGGAGCTGAAGAGGGCAGACGTGCTGTTCTTCCCGTTCGCCAGCCAAAACACTAGGGGCAAGGTCGTGCTCAACTTGGGAGTCAAGGGCATCACTTACTTCGAGCTCGAAATAGACGGAAAGGATTGGGGAAGAGGACCTACGGAGTTCGGAATCCACGGAAGCAACAAGGCTTGGGTTGACAGCCCGGTCTGGAGGATGATCAAGGTCCTGTCGACCATGGTCGACAATACCGGAAATCAAGTGCTGATCGACGGCTTCTACGACGACGTTGCCGTCCCATCCGAAGGGGACCGAATCTTAGTGCGAAAGCTCAAGGACACATTTGACGAGGATGAGGTCAAAGAAACCCTCAAGGTCGAGCGGTTCGTCTATGACCTTCGCGGCGTCGACGCGCTGGAGAAGTATCTGTTCTCTCCCAGCCTGAACGTGAACGGCATATGGGCGGGCTACACAGGGCCAGGAACAAAGACGCTCCTGCCAAACAAGATCACCGCGAAGGTTGACATCCGCTTCGTGCCCAACATGAAGGTGGAGGAGGGAATCCCCATGGTGAGAAGGCACCTAGACAAGCTTGGCTATCCCGAGGTGAAGATCAGGACGCTTGAGGGAGGTTACAGCTGGGCAAGGATGAGCGTGAATCACCCGTACACGAAGGCGCTACTCGCGTCGATGAACGAGTTCAGCAGCAACGTGGAGGTCTGGCCGACCTTGGCCGGCAGTGCTCCCTTCTCGCTCTTCGCTTCGCCTCCGCTGGAGCTGCCGTTCGTGCTAGGGGGGATGGGCCTAGGCGAGCTGGCTCACTCTCCGAACGAGTATCTGGTAATAGGTGAAGGAGGGCCAACCGGTGGCCTGCTGACAATGGAGAAGTCCTTCATATCGATCCTTGACAACATCAGTCGTGTATGACTATCGCCGGTGAAAGCGTTACTTGACCCGCTTGTACTTCTGCTTAGAATACGATCCCGAGTATCCCTCTTCTTGGATGTATCCCTGCGCCTTCAACTCGTCGAGGTAGTCCGTTACAGGACTTGAAAACTTGTTCGGATCCGCAAGTTTCTTGAAGTCACGATTGTAGACGACCAGCAGTTCCATTACTTGGGTCCAGTCCATCGTAGTTCCTGTGCTCCACTTGGCCAGCAGATAGTCGACCCCTTCCAATAGGTCGGCTCTGTTTATGGTCTTGACTCCCACCAGAGCCATACCACACATGAACAGGAACGGAAGCGTGAGGGCCGCAAAGGCGGACACGCTTGGCCCCGTCACATAGTACCATGCGGATGCAGCGAATGCTATCACACCCGAGGCCAAGCACATCAATCCGGAAGCATAGTATGTCTTGGTCCCAAACCTCCGCCCGAAGAGGCCAATCACCCCAAGGGAGCAGAGAGAGATGGCCAATGAGCCCACCAGCAAGTATCCCTCCGCGCGGGCATCTGGACCGAGGAGCGTCAGCAGCCATATCGCTCCGAGAAGACAGGCAATCCCTCCCGCCTTGTGGACTGCTCCCATCTGCTTGAACGGGCCTGTGCCAGGCTATTAAGTCCTCGATCACTCCTGTGTGGCACTTTCTCTAACAGGTTCGGATTGGAACATTTGCCGCATCGTATGCATTTCATCTACTGTTGTGGTGGAGCTTGGCCCCGGGAGCTCCAGAACGGCCCAGACGAAGCGCTTGGTTTCAATGTGACTTCCCAACACTCGCGTAGGACAACACTCTCTCCGAGCGAATCCAGTCGGTGAAAGGCTTTAATGGTCCTAAGAGCGGAATCACCTCGATGCCCACAAGCGGCAGCGTCGAGGACAGACTTCTTGTCCATGCGATAATGATCTCAGAAAAGTCAATACCTGGAGCGAAGCAGAACGAATACCTGTCCAAGGCTTTCCCGGATCAGGTCACCCTTGAAGTCAAAGATGGCGAACTCCGAATGACATATGGAAGCACCTTCTCCGTCCTGTGGTTGACATACGACGAATGGATAAAGCCAAAACACAGGAACGCGTTTCTTGCCCACATAGGGAGTCTGGAGAAGGGCACCCATACTATTCCTTCGGACTGGACAACACAGGGGATCAGTGACGATGAATTCCATGAGTGGATGGAAGGCACTCGCTGCACGAGCAAGGTGTTGCAGCGTATGATCGGAGACCTGCTGCTTTCGAGCAAGGGGAGCGACACGAGCTATGCATACAGCTCGGAGTATGTCAGAACATGGAGCATCATCGATGGACCAGAGGTCAAGGAGGGATTCTTTGGCAAGCCTAGACCCAGCAGGATCTTGGCTGTGGGCCTCTACCACGCTTAGTCTTAGAATCATCGGAGTGACAACGTGCGCGTAGTTCACTGCGAGGCGACCGGGCATTGGAGGCCACCAAGCTTCCACTCCTGAGGACTGGCTTGTGGATGGGATCTCCATGATCTCCGTCTCACTGTCATTGGTACGTTGCAGTTCACTTGACTACTCTAGCTCGTCTATTCTGACAGGCCTGCCTTCAGACAGTGACCTCTCTGCGGCCAGGATGATCTTGAGCGCAGCTAGACCATCCTTGCCGGTGACTAGGGGCTCGACATCATTCAGTACCGATTCGATGAAGTGCTGCAGTTCGATCCTGATACCACCGTTTATCCTGCCGTGAAGTTCAAAGCCATGTATGATGTCGGGGTACTTGAAACCGGTTTCGTCACAGCAGTAGACCATCATCGGAGGTGAGTCGATCCTCACGGAACCCTTGGTGCCTATGACCTCTACGCCTACATCAGCATTGAACTGACCCCATTTGCTTGGAAGCGCAGAACCGCCCCAGCTCCTTGGAAGGCCCCATCCCGCCTCTATGCTTCCGACTCCTCCTCGTTTGAATTTCACCAACGCCCAAATGAAGTCCGAGAGCCCGTATCTCTTGTGCACCTCTCTTTTCACATCTTCAGCGTAGACTCTCTCCGGCTCATCTCCCATGTACCATCGCAGCAAATCGGCATCATGAACCGCTAGGAACATTCCGGCGGATATTCTGCCCTTGAGTCTCTCAACTTGCACTATCGATCCATTTCTTCTCGAGAATGACCAGATCGGCTCTCCTATGTTTCCTGATTCTATGGCTTGTCTCACCTGGGCATACGCAGGGGTGAACCTCAATATGTGACCCACCATGAGCTTAACCCCACCCTTCTTCGCTGCGTTAATTATCGTGAGCGCATCTTCGATTTTGGTCGCTATTGGTTTCTCGACCAAGATGTGCTTGCCGCTTGCAGCTGCTGTAACTGCTATGTCAGTATGCTGATCCTCGGGAGTTACTATGCTAACGGCTTGGATGTCTTTCCTTTCCATGAGCTTGCGCCAATCATCATAAGCATCTGCGTGATACTCGCTAGCTACTTCCCCAGCCCTTGCTCTATTCGAGTCAGCTATGGCTAACAGTCTACATTGTGGCAACTCCGAGTAGACCCTCGCGTGAACCTCTCCGAAAGTGCCTGCACCTATCACTCCAACGCCTATGTCTTCCATGCCCAAATCACGAGACAGCTAGCATTATAGATTTTGGGTCTACGAGCGAGTCATGTGAGGCCGTAGCCGCGCAACTGTGGTGAACGGATCTGTCACAATCAATTCGTCAAGAAGGGATCTAATCACATACCGCACCCGTTCGCGCGCGAGCAGAGCACAGACGATGATTCCGTCATAGGACGTCAGCTGATGAATGCACACTGTGTGTCAGGCCGCTCTCAGAGCAGGAAGAAGCAACGAAATAACGTCTAGCAGGGATAAAAAAGACCTCAAAACTGGGAGGGCTTCTATACTTCTATCAGGGTTTCGGTTCTCTTGATTCCTGGGTTTGACTGGATCGCTTTGCCTATGCTCTTGCCCCCTGCGAGGTCCGTAGCAGTTAGCAGAATGACGGCGTCGAACCTGCCGAAGGTGAAGAACGCGTCTTGTACTCCCTTTATCTTCCTGATCTCTTCCAGAACCTTTTCCGGTCGCTTTCCCGAGAATCTAACCAAGCACAGTGCTCTCATGGCTCATCACCCTATCTGGGCCTCCACCAAGGTCTCAGAAGCAGTCACACCCGGTGTCTTGAATACCTTCAGCGCCAGATTCGAGAGTCCCTTGAGGTCTGGTACTTCGACCAGCATAGCAACGTCCGCTCTGCCCGCCACCGCGAATGCATGTTTGACACCAGCGATCTTCTTCAGCTCACCGACCACTTCATCGAATTTGCCCGCCTCTGTGAAAACCAGTATCGCAGCCTTCATTTCACTTCTTCGCTAGTGCCAGCTTG